>BNJS01002151.1_pt1 | contig 208008 bp, 392 predicted proteins | sample 8540461 | NCBI WGS metagenome assembly BNJS01 (sample SAMD00202454, study PRJDB9452) | human saliva metagenome | isolation source: human saliva | place: Japan
AAAACCATACGCTATGCGTATGGAGCCAAATAGCTTAAGCGATGAACAGAATCCTCGCTATATAATGAACAAGGCTGACAACCAAAATTCAACAAGCAGAAAAACAATAAAAACTAAATTATTGCTTTTTATTGAAAACTTAGAAGAGGAAAAAAAATAAAGGGGTGGTGGAGCTGGGGAAATCAAATTGAGTCATAAAGTATTGTTTTTTTGTTGGTTTTTATAAATTTTCAAAAATCTCAAAAGGTAACAATCAGGGAACAGAAAAAGAGCAAAAAAATGAGCAATTTTCAGGAGTTGAACCCACGTCTTGATTTTTTTAGTGGAGTTTCTGTTTTTACCAGTGCTTACTTCTTTAAAAAATCGGACGGCGATTCAGTTCCCTTTTTGGCGTTTGAATTTTGTTCAGCCTTAGCGTTTGGGGATTCTAGAGAGAGATTTTTTAAAAAGTCAATTTAAAGCAATTTAAAGCAATGTTAAAAGAGCTAGAAGGGCAGTTAGTTTTTTTATCTCAAAAACTTTTTAGAAAAACTTCACTTTTTCACTTTTCTCACTTAGCCTTGATTTTTAAAGGATTTTCGAAAAAAACTTCACTTATTTAGTGATTTAAGTGAAGTTTTTATTTGATAAGGTAATTTTTGGTTATTTATTCATCAAAAAGGCCTAAAATGGCGACGATAATTCCCACTATTGGCGTAATGAAAATTGCGCTAATTAAACCCGTGACAATGAACGCTAGAAAAAAAGGCTTATAAATAAGCCGATGCCTTGTAGTTCGTTGTAAATAACATAGAACAATGCGGGGAAAATAATGAAGATTCCGATAAATAAAACCCAATTTATTGTGCGTTCCATCGATTTTCCCTCTAGTAGTTAATTGTGTTTCTTTATTTTTATCTGGGATTGTCAAGACAATCAAGCAAAAACTGCCTTTTTAGCTCATCCATTCGTTACGTGTGGTTGCCCAGTCAGTTTTAAAAATAAATATTAGTCAGTTTTTCCCCGTTAAGCGTTCTTTTTCTGCTGGATAGTTATTTTTAATTCTTTGAGTGCATTTCTTAATAAATCCCAAAAATGCCTTGTTTTATTGGGGTTTCATCATAATATGAACAATATAATCTATAAAGTGAATATAAGGCTTGATGCTCTTTCTTTTTGTCTTGTTTCTTGCCTGGTTCTAATCCTTTACACTCTTGTCGAGTTTCAAAAAAATTCAGCAAATCGTAAAAAAATGATTATTTTTTTCTTCTTAATCATTAAAGCCTCGTCACTTTCCCTTTGATATTCTAATAATCGCTTAGCCTGTAAAGGGTCGTTTTTAAATGTATTAATTAATAAATTTACAATAGAAGGAATTTCATTTTTTATTTTATCTTTTAATTTATCGTCAACTAAGTGATCAGGTACTTTATCGGCAAAGTGGAAAATTACGCGGCGGCGTAAAATCCCACCGTTATGTTCTGTAAAAATAATCGGGTCATTATTCGTCATTAAAAACGGATTGAACGCGAGCATCAAAAGGATCTTTATATTTCGGTTCAAAACTCATTACATCACCGCCAGTGAGGGCTTTTTAATACCGCACCATCTGTAACTATTCGCCCCTGATCAGGGTGCAAAAATTAGCGTTTTATCAAGTAATTTTGTTCTAGCAGAAATTTTTCTAAATCTTTTAAATTAATGCTAGTTGAGTTTTCTTCGCCAACCAACATAATGGCAATCTCATTAAAAAAATACTTTTCCCGCTGCCGCCATCACCAGTAATTTCTAAAAATAATTGCCATTGATAGCTATTAGTAAGAATCATATAAAATGCTGCAAGAATGCGGCGCTTTTTATCTTCATCGTTTTACTGGCCCAATTTATCCACTTTTCAAAAATTAGGCATTGGCTTATTTTTCAAAAAGAGTATTCAATATCAATAAATGAACGTAAAAATAATCCTTACTATGTGGTAAAAACTCACCTGTGTTTCTATTTATTACGCCATTTGAAAAAGGAATAAATTCTAAATTCGGCTTGCCTAGTTTAGGCATTTTTAAAATAATTAATTCAAGCAATGTTTTTAGCACTAGATACGTTATAATCAACGCCCATTTCATCAAAAAAACTGAACGACTAAATAAAGCGCATCATCATCTTTTAGCAAAACCCATTTTTACCATTGTAAAAATAAAGATAATTTGTTAATCCATCTTTGAATAAAGGTTTTTATACCATTCAAAAATAATTAAATCGTTCATTATCCTTTATTGTTTTAAAGGTTTTTAAATTCCTGTTTTTTATCGTCGCGCATTGTTGAATCCTATAATAGGGCGCATTGCGCCCTTTGTTGTATTAATTGGCGTTATTGGTTTGGTTAAAATATTGGATAATATCCCCAGCGAGATAAAGTTTGCGCTGTCGTGCTGTGCCTGTATCGCGCTTGATTGGTTTTGGAAAATCTGCGGCGTAAACTAATTCATTTCTAACATAGCCATAGCTTAAGCCGGTATATTTGGCAATGTGTTTCAGTGTCCATATTGCCGCAGGGGTTCATATCTAAGCCAGTTTGCGATCTCGTTTTGGCGTTTTTCCAATAAGGCGACGCGTTGGCTTAATTGCTCTACAGTTTTTATTTAGCTTTTTATGTCAAGTTCGGTCATGTTCATCCCCTTATTTTTCTGCTCTTACGGCGTGCGATTTTTGTGCTTTGCGTTTTTGTTTTTAGCCGTCTTTCGTATAATTTCTGTTTTTATCTCTTTCGGAAATTCAAGCCTGAAAAAGGCTTCATTAAATAACGCGCTATCACTGGCAAAAAAACTCAATTTCTGCGCCGTTAGGGTAAATTAAAAGAATAAGTGTTCATACGTTTCCCCATGTGTAACATCACGTCCCGCAATATTGCCCGCTTTCAATTGGTGAAAATGTTGAGTTGTGCTGTTGGTGTCAGTGAAATAATTGATAGTGATAAAAAAATCGGTGCATGGTGTTTTTACGCATAAAAAGGCGTAAAAGTGCGGTTAAATTAAATTTCATTTTTCGCCCCCTTTTGCTTTCATTGCCGCGTAACGCTGTAAACATTGCTCAAGTGGATACATGCCATTGTTTGAATAGACATCGCATAGCTGTTCATCAATCCATTTACGAACGGGCGTGCCTTTTTAGCTCTTTGAATAGGGCGAGATAGCACACGCCATAAAAAGGCAAGTTGATCCGTTAAATTTTGTTCTTCGTCTTTTCTTGGAATATTGAAGTGCATCACCAATTCGCTAATTAAAGCGAGTGATGGATTCTGTGTTTTCTCTCTGGTGGATTCATCGGCATAGATTAGAACGCCTTCAAGCGGTTGAATGATAAGGTTTGAGTTACGCATAAATCCCCCCTTTCATCGCTAAAGTGCGGTTAAATTTCGGGTTGATTTTTGCAACGGTGACGAGGTGGCGAAAATCAGCGTTAAGGCTTAATCTTGCGCTTTCTTCGGTGTTGGCGTGAATAGTTTGAATGCACAAATTAAAGTGCGGGTGTGTGCGATTAACGCATAGAAATTTGTAGATCATTTCTGCGGTGTCCTTTGATAATTTTTGAGAAGCTACCGCAAAACTTTCGACGATTTGGCGGTAACACATAACGGGGTCGAAAAACCGCTATCAAAGGAAAACGGCAAAGGGCAAAACCTTTCCCGTTATGCGCTACCATAGAGAATAGACTATCAGAAAATAGGCTATATTGAATAGGTGCGTAAACGCTACGAACAAAAAAGCGCGAATTGGCGCGCTGTTCGCCTTGATAATAAAACGGCTTTTCGACGACCGTGCCTCGCAATTTGCGAGTGCTTTTTCACTATAATGCAATGTAAAGCTAGGTGCAAGCGATTTTTGTGCTTTTTCTTGTTGCGTGGGTTGTGCATTGGGTTAAAATAACGTTGTTCATATTAAATCCTATTTTGATTTTTGTTTTTCCTTAGTTTGGGTTTAATTTGGCGATTCCTTAGGATATGGTTCAATGATTATTTTTCGCTAAGTCATTAGCGATTAAGCCTGTAGCCCACTTGTGCGAGTAAGTGGGCTTTCTTTTTGGCTTATTGTTTAAATTCGTTAATAAGTTGGATAAGTGCGCCCATAAAATTCGGTGATTGCCAAAAATCAGCGCAATAAGTACGCCCGTGCCTATGGCTTTTAAGAAAAAAATTTAAAAGCCGTCTGAAATATCTTTGCCCGCATTATCTGCGCCTTGTGTACTCATATTTTCCCTATGTTTAATTGTGTTAATAACTTGCCAATCACTGGAAAGTTGCTAAAATTGTCTTGCATTGGTTCCGCCTTTTGGCGGTGTGATTAGCCCTGAATGATTAAGGCTCATTCGGGGCTTTTTATTTTACCCATTGGCGATCTCTCTTGAGTTTAGCCATTGCGTGACATCTGCAACCTTCCAACGGCTTAAACGCCCGATCTTAATCGGTGCAGGAAAATGGCTAGATTTCATCAAGGAATAAATGCCGCTGCGGCTTATCCCTAATTTTTCGGCGATTTCATGCGCATTAAAAATAGATTTGGTTTGTTTCCATCTTTTGCCCCTTTCGTGGTTTAAATGTTGCTTTAAATGTGTTTTTTTGCGTTTTCTCTGTGCTCGGCTGTTCACCTTAGCAAGCGCATAGTAGGGGAAAGGAAAAGAGGAAAAAAATCAGATAGAAATGTGAAAAAAATCGAACAACACGCAAGCGCATTGTTCGATTTTTCTTTTGAGCGGTTTTTCGATTATGTTTTAATCGGCTGGTTCTGTGATAATGGCGGTAATTTGCGCTTTATGCCGTCCGCTGTTGCGTGGGAATGTGGCGTTATAGGTTCTTTTTATATTTTTCCTAAATAGCCTTCCACGGTGTATAGATCCGAGGTTTTAAAGCCTTGTTTGTCTTTGAGTGTATCAAGCACGGCATTGACAATCTGATAACCGCCTAAATCAGGATAGGCTTTAGCTGTCGCATTGATACTGGCTAAAATTAGCGGCGTGAAAAAAATCCTTTTTTTATTGCGTGGCGTTCGATTTTTCTGATTTTTTTCGTTCGATTTATTTTTTTAACCGTTTTTATTGTTTTTTTCTGTTTTTGGGTGGTTGTGGTGTTGAGATTTGTTCAAAGTAGTCTATTAATTCTTGCATTTTATAACCAGGTATTTCGACTTTTATGTCATCAACAGAAATTAGCCCTTGCCCTATAGCATGGTTAAATTGCAAATGAATGAACCCAAAATTATAAGTCGTTTCTGGGTTTGCTGGATTAGTGAGTAATTCTTCTGAAAAAAATAAAAATCATTTTCTGGTAAGTAAAGGTTATTTTTCATCACTGAATAAAAAAATAACTATCGTTAAAAGGCAAGTGAAGATAAAGAAAAAGCCCGCTAAATTCTAATAATTTTAATTCTTCGCTTTCATAAATTAGGCTTATTTTTGTGTATTTTCTAGAAATAATAATCGGGGTTTGTTGTGTTTTTGCAAATTCAATTAACTGCGCTAAACTGCCTTCATCCTTTGCGGTTTCATTTGGCATATAATCATTGAGATAGTAACGCCCATCAACTGATTTTTTTATTAATGATTATCTTCCCATCTTTGCCTTCAATGTAAAGATAAAAAACTAGCTAAATGATTATCAAAAAGATGTTTTTAATAGTGATTTATTCGTTATGTCTATTTGATATTTTTACGTAAAAATAAATTTATTTCATTTAATGTAAACCACTCTTTTTAAAAATAGTGCGTTAAATTCCATAATGACTAAGCCTGTAATATGAAAAAATCCGGTGCGAGCGGATAGGAAAGGATAGACGCTATTTTATACAAGAAAAGCTACGCTATTCTTGCACTAAAATAACGCCATAATTTTAAGAAAGTGCGGTGATTTTTTTGCAAGCGTTTAATGAGGGTTTTTGACGCCGCAATTCGGGTTTAATTGATTGCGCGCGTAAGGTGTTCTAGGGCGCGTTGTGGGTGGGTTTCGGCATCGAGGTAAGCCTATCGCCTTGTAAAGTCTTGCGCGGCTTTGGTCGGGCATATCTTCGTTTGCTGTGAGTTGTTTTACACGTAAAAGGTACGTCACAAAATAGGCGGCTTGTTCATTTTCGACAAATTGGGCGCGGTCGCTAAATTCCTCAGCGATCAGGGTGCCTAAGGTGCGGTTAAAATTATCTGGCAAGGCTAAATCATGGAATAGAGCATAGTCGGCAAGCGTAAGCGCTAGGGCGTATTCTTCGCAATCAATCGCCCACAGACGCAGGTAGTTAAAATGTTGTCTTGCTTGCGCTGCCTGCTTCCAGTGCGCCATTTATCCACGGCATATAGTCGGGTAAAATTTGCTTTTTGTAGGCGGCTTTTGCGTTCATTGGATTGAATCAGTTTTAAATCCTTTCTGTGTCTTGATAACACTCTAAGCATTTTTTCATAACCGCTTAAATCCGCTAAATCTTCGGCATTTTTCTACCGCACTTTCTTGAAGTGCGGTCATTTTCTACACGTGGGCTTGCGTGGGTCTCATTGGGCGTTATTTATCCTTGAATTCGATATTTTTCAAGCAGCGCAACGCAATCATAGTTTTCAATCACGAAAGCATCGTTACTTGATAAAATAATCTTCTACGCGGTCACGTTTGGCATTTTCCACAATGCTACGGCGCATTGCGCCCTCTTGATAATAAATCGAAAGGTTATCAAGGCGGGTAATTAAAAATCGTGCCTGCTGGAACGGAAGGCACGCGCACAGCGGGTAAGCCGCCCACTCGTTTTTTGACTGATAATTAAGTCATTGGCTAGCTGTTCTGTGCCTTTGTCGCTGTTGTTATTAATGAGCGAGAAATATTTATCCGCCAATAAATCACGCCCCATAATGGCTACTAATTCCGCATCTTCATGGAACCATGGTTTCTAAAATGTCTGTTACTGCAGAAAAGACGAGTGAATCAAGGTTTTTGATAGTGCTGGCCTTTACCGATATAAATTTTTGCCGCTGCCGCTTTCCACTTCTTTCATGTGGCGTTTTTCGCTTCGGTGCGGATTTTGTGCAACCAACCAAAGCCAACATCTTGTAAAAGTGGGTTTGCTGCGCGGTCGGAAGTGGCAGCGCGGCTAGTGCCGTTAAAGCCGATCGCGATTCGGTCAAGGGCGATTCGTTGCTGTTTAACCGTGGCAATGCGTGCAGCAAAAATCAGGGAATTTTGCCCATTGGTCTAACTGTCCGTAAGTTAAGTGCGAATCATAGTTAATTTGCTGGCAATGATATTTAATGCTATCAAGGTTTGCAATTGACTGCGTTTCACGATCTTTTGTTGTCGTGTCTGTGGTGCTTGCCAGTGTGCTGGCTGCGCCTAATCCTAAGCGTTCGCCTTGTTGTTCGGTGACGGGAACAAGGTTAATCATTTGCAAGAAAGCAGATGATTCTTGAGCTTTTGGTTTCTAGGCTTTGTTGTAGTGTCGGCTCTACGGTGAATTTTTATCCGTATCTGCAACGGTTAAGCCGTTGGCGAATGCGACGCTTTCACGGTAAGCATTAAATTTGTTGCGGGTTTCGTTTCTCATAAAAATTCCTTTGTTAAAAACTAAAGTGGTCATCGCTTGGCATTTCGCCATATACAAGGGGCGCGGTTTTGCTGGCTCAATTGGCTTTTTCAATTCAGCAAAGACGGCTTGAATTTCTGCCATTGTTTCACGCATAAGGGCGTTTTTCTGTGCGGATTTGCTGCATTTCAGATAATAACGCATTAAATTTTTGCATATCTACGGTAGGGTGTGGATCTGCTACGTCTTCCCATTGTGCGGTAAATTCTACGGCTTCGGTGATAATGTTTTGCGGGTCGGCTTTTGCGTGCCGCGTAAATGTTTGCGGTGCTGTTTTTAGCTAGCAAATTCTAGGTAATCTGTGCCCTAGGCTTGCTGGGTTATCAGTTGCGGCTAAACCCACTGAATAGAGCTTCGCCTGTATCGGCAAAAACTAGGGTTTACTTCGATTGAAGTGAAAGTTCTTTTGTTTTTGCTTTTGGTGTCAAGCGATCAATTCGTCAGTTGGCGCAATTTGTGCCAATAAGTACAAATCTTTGCCTTTCTTTTTCGGTTTTAAGCGCTAAAACATCGCCCATATTGCGAAAATCACTATTAGGGTGTAAGCCTTTGATATATTCAATGCTAATACGCGCTTGATAGGTTTTCGGGTTTGTAATTTTTGCCATCTGTTCAATCCACTCAGGGCTAATTTTTCGCCCGTCTGTGGTTGCGCCAGCTTTGGCAACTCTAAAAATTGTGATTGTTTAGCCATAGCTTTAAATCTCATTTTGTGGGTTAATCATGAGGTTTTTGCAAAACACGCGCCGTGGGGTAGATTAATATGTCGCCCGTTTCAATGATTCGCGCATTTTTCTGCGCTTTAATCAGCGAAATATCAGGGAATTTTTGTCTAATTGCTCAAAATCCAGTTTATAAGCACCTAGATTTGGATCTTTTTGGTTGAGCAGGGTAACGCCGTTTTTCTTCTAACTTTTGCATAAAAGCGGTTTAATAAAAACGCCATCGGATCAATGTTTTGCCGCAAGATATTTTTCACGGTTGCGTAAGTCGGTTTTAAATCCGTCTGCTTGGCTAATTGCTTGTAGTGCGTTTGCCCAGTGGTTGCGCGATTTTTTTCTGCCAGCTCATCAAGGATTTTTCGCCCGTACTTTCTAATAAATCAGAATGCGCAGCAATTAAACGGCGTTTTTGTTTCAACAAGATCAAGGGTTAATTCTTCGCGGTTGTGTTGCAACTGTTGAATGAATTTACGTACGCCTGCGCGTTTGTCGCGTGCTTCTCTCTCTTTGCCGTAAAGCTTCATAAAATTTTTCAGAGTCTGGTAAATCGTGCCCGTTGGTTTCTTTGCCTTGTGCTTCAAGTTCTGAAATTTCACTATCTAGGGCTAAAAACTATCTTGCTTTGTCGGTCAATTTCTTTGTTCTGTGCTTCCAATTGGTGTAAGCCTGCGGAAAAATCCGCTTTGACTTGGTGGAATAAGTCGATTTTTTTGTTGTAGTTGCATGGTTTAATCTCTGTTTTTGCTAATTTGTTCTGCCATCCAGTTATTCACTTCACTTTCAAGCCATACCACACGGCGATCGCCTAATTTTATGCGTTGTGGAAATTGCCCATCATTCATGCGTTTGTAAATCGTGGTTTTTGGCAAGTCCAGTTCGATTTTTCAACGTCTTCAAGTTTTAAAAAGCGTTCTTTGTCTGCCATGGTCATAACTCATTTTATTTGTTTCTCTGCGTTCTATAACGTGCCGTGGAATGATTGTCATGTTAAAGAGTTGGCAAAAATAGCGATTGGTTAGGAATGTGGAAGCGATTTCACAAAACAAGGCGGAAAAATGCGCTTTTGTTGGGCTGGTCTTTTTGTTTGAAACTTCAAAAAGTTCACTTTTTCACTTATTTTACTGTTTTTCACTTTTTTTATTTATTCTATTTTTTCTTTATAAATCAATAAAATAAATAATATAAGGTGAGAAAAGTGAAAAAGTGAAGTTTTTTTCTAAAAAGTTTTGAAAAATAAGGTTTGAAAAAGCCTGAACGGGCGTTTTTTTCTGCGTTGGTTTGCATAGATAATTTAGCAAGAAAAAGGTTAAACCTTGCCAGTATTGGAAAGGTTTCAAGGCTTGCCAAAAATTGCGTTGAAATCAACACAAAAAAAGCGTGCGGGCGTGGCGAAGGTTTGCTTGCGATTTTTCGCCCGTGGGTTTTCGTTTAAAAATTGGGGTAGAATTGGGCGTTTTTCGCTTGTTTGCTTTGATGGGCTTGCTATGATGTGTTTAGTGATTGATAGCGCATGCTATACAAGGTGGGCGTTGGCTTGGTTAAACGTTATGCGTTAGCGGTTATCTGTCAAGGTTTGCCGTAGGCAACCCGTAGGGCATGACCTTTACAGATAAAAAGAGCGAGCGCATATAGTGCAACAAGCTAACCCCCGCCGTCCTCATTCGGAGAATAAAAGAAAAGTGGCATCATCGCCGCTAATCGTTAAGGGTGCTTACATCGCGCAATATAATCGCCCCATTTTTGCATGATGTAGCGTTTTTGTTCTAAGTATTCAGAATGATTATAACGCTGAGCTTACATTGTCCCCAGTCACGTGGGCTAAGCATGCTTCTATGTGAATATGCTGTATCATCGGGTCGTGCAAGTCGTGTAGATAAGTATCAAATATCGCGCGCATACCGTGAGAAGTTAAAATGCCTTTATAGCCTGTGCTATCGCCTATCGCTTTATTAGCGGTTTGACTACTCATATGGCCTGATTTACTACGCGTACTATAAAAACATAATCACGATCCCCATTTATCGCGCGCATTTCTTCGAGCAAGTCCAGGGCTTGAACGCTTAACGGAACAACGTGAATACGCCCCGCCTTCATCTTTTTCCGCTGGGATCGTCCACACCTTGCGCACAAAATCAATTTCATCCCATCGAGCGCGCACCGCTTCGTTTGCCCGTGTTGCGGTTAAAAGCTGCCATTCTATTAATAATTTAGTTTCTCTATCCGCATTAGAAAGCCATAAGGCGCGCATAAAAGGCGGGTAATTTATTGAGCTTTATGGTTGGGTTAGATTGGGCTTTAACGCTAGCGAGAGATTGTCTAAGCGTGGTTAAAGGATTATGCGGAATATAGCCGCAAATAGTCGCATAATCTAAAAATTTTACGCGCTGTGCCTGCAACCTTCCTTACGGTATCATTTTTGACATATTCCAACGGCTTTAAATGCTGGTGCCATTCTACCAACGTAATTTTTATTTAACGGCATATCGCCAAAAACGTTTATAAAGATAAAGTTCAACGCGGCGCATCGAGTCGTTAATATCTTTTACATTATGGCGGTGATAGTCACGGTACATTTCCGCCATTTCCTTAAATGTTATAGCTTGAATTTCCGCTTGCTGGGTTTTCTCTTTTTCGTGCTCTATCGGGTTAATCCCTTGCGCTAAACGTTCGTTATAAGTTAATGCAATTTTTAACGCCTCATCGCGTGATAAAAAGAGGGTATCGTTTTCTTAAATGTATATTTAATCCGTTTTTGTAACAGGATCAGTAAAAACATAAAAAGCCAACTATAAGAGCCTTTAGCCTGATTGGCTTTAATGTAAAGATTTTCGACAAAAATCGCCTTTTAGTTTGGCCTGGTTTAAGAGAGCGGATCACGGTATCCGTTAGTTTTTGATTAGCCATTAGTTTTAAGCCTTTGAAAAATAAAAATTTATCTTCAAACTGTTACTCAGTTTTTATCTCAAAAAAATAAAGAGTAACAATAAAGTAACAGTTACCAAAAACTAAGGTGAACAGAAAAACAATAAAAACGCTTAAATGGTTGTTTTTATTGAATAGTTAGAACAGAGAAAACATAAAAAAACGTTAAAAACAAATAATTGGTGGAGCTGGCGGGAGTTGAACCCCGCGTCCGAAATTACTCTACCTTCAGTACTACACGTTTAGTCTCGTCTTTAATTTCACTTAAGCATGCGGACAGACACGCTAAACTTAAGCTAGTTTGATTCAATTTAGTGCTTCGATCCTCAAACGGTGGCTTCACACGATCTCGTTTTTGGTTTGACTCCGCGTTATCCCCGTCTTACGAGCGGAAGCTGGGGTGCGAAGGCTAAATGCAGGTTATTAAGCTGCTAAAGCGTATTGTTCGTCGTTTGCGACTATTTTTTTGCGGTTTTATTTACGAGGCCTACCGCACCTCGACGTGCACCTTGGGCTTCGCTAATCCCGTCGAATCCAGAATCAGCCCCAAAATTGTGCGCTAGTCTAACAAAAAAACAAGCAGAAGAAAAAGAGCGGTATTTATTCAATGTGCTAGTTAGAGTAAAATTTCAGCACTTTCATAGGAGGAAATAATGTCATTTTTTTAAATATTTAATACTGACCCTGTTTGCTGTTAGTTGTTCCATGTCTTCTGTAATCGCAAAAGAAAATGCTTCAAAGGAAAAACTAAAAGTATAGAAAAACTGCAATTGCAGAAAAAGCTACCCTAGTACGTAAACTACGCTATTTCTATTGATGTTGGTGAGAGAGATATTGTTGTAAATAACGATGGCTTAGCTCTTTCACGTTTTAAATATATCATTACGAATAAAAGTGAATTCCCGATTCAAAATATTCAATGGGTGAGTGTGTATGTGCATAATCGTCAAGTTGTGCATAGCCAAGATATGCAAATAGAATTAGAAAATACCTTATTGCCAGGTAAGACATTGACAATTAATTTGCAAAATTCCATTTACTCAAATTGATGAAAAAAATACCGTTCAATTTTTATGAATACACAAGAACCTATTCATATTTATAAAGTTGAACGTTCAGTCATGTTTAAAAGATAAGAAAGTCGTTTCTGATAATTAAATATGTATGCTTGAACAGTGATTAAAAGTGCGGTTATACTAAATAAAATTTAACCGCACTTTTTATGCTTCAAGATAAAAATTATTCACATTGATATGGATTGTTTTTACGCATCAATTGAGATTCGTGAAAATCCTAATTTGCAGGAAAGCCTGTTGCTGTAGGTGGTTCTTCTCGTCAACGTGGTGTATTAACAACTTGTAATTATGAGGCGAGAAAATTTGGTTTGCATAGTGCAATGTCAACGGCTCAAGCCATAAAAATGTCCTAATCTCATTCTTGTGCCCGTGAATATGGCGTTGTATAAACAAGTTTCGGCACAAATTCATCAAATCTTCCAGCGTTACACTGATATTATTGAACCACTTTCTTTAGATGAAGCTTATTTAGATGTCACACACTGCCAAAAATGTTCAGGGTTCAGCGACTTGGATCGCACAAGAAATTCGCCAAGCAATTTTTGATGAGTTGCATTTAACTGCCTCAACAGGCGTGGCGCCTTTAAAAATTCCTCGCCAAAATCGCTTCGGATATGAATAAACCCTAATGGGCAATTTGTGATTAAGCCGAATGAAGTTGAGGAATTTATTAAAACCTTACCCTTAAATAAAATCCCTGGCGTTGGTAAAGTGACATCACAACGATTACTCGATATAGGGATTAGAAACTTGTGCTGACATTCAAAACTTTGATCAAATTGTCTTATTAAACCAATTTGGTAAAGCGGGTAAACGTATTTGGGATTTTAGCCATGGCATTGATGAGCGTGAAGTACAAGCCCATCGTGAACGTAAATCAGTTGGCGTAGAACAAACGTTGCTTGAGAACATTCACACAGTTGAGCAAGCTTTAGCCTTATTAAATAATCTTTATCAAGAGCTAATTCGTCGCCTTGAGCGTGTTAGCCGTAATATACCGTTATCTGCATTTCGTAAAATCGGCATAAAGCTTAAATTTGAAGATTTTTCAAGTAACAACTTTGGAGAAAACGGGTTTGTCACTTTCTTTGGAGAGTTTTCAACAATTACTTCCTCAAATTTTTTATGCGAGCAAAAGGGCGATCGATTCGTTTAATTGGGCTACATGTCAATTTACCTGAAGAAAATAAACAAGAACAAATGAGCCTCTGGTGATATAATCTCACAGCTTTTTAGGAGTCGATATTATGGAACATAAATTAGAAGATATTATTGCAATTTTTAATCAATGTTTTGAAGAAGAATACAACACTCGCTTAGTCAAAGGCGGTGAAGAACCCATTTATTTACCCGCAAATGATGAAGTGCCTTATAACGCGATTTATTTTGCGCGAGGATTTTACAGCAGTGCATTGCACTGAAATTGCCCATTGGTTAGTAGCAGGCAAAGAACGCCGTAAACTAGAAGATTTTTGGTTATTGGTATGAGCCAGATGGGCGTTCAGAAGAACGCCAGCGTGACTTTGAAAAAGTTGAAGTTAAACCGCAAGCATTAGAGTGGATTTTGGCGACGGCGGCAGGGTTTTCGTTATTTTTGCCAGTGCGGATAATTTGAATGGCAATCCAGGCGATACACAGCCTTTTAAACAAGCCGTATATGAGCAAGTGAAAACGTATGCAGAAAAAAAGGTTTACCAAAACGAGCGGAAACGTTACGCAAGGCGTTAGTGGTATTTTTATGGCACAGAAGATAAAATTGATCTAGCGAAGTTTGATGTCACGTGTATTTAATAGCAGAAAGTGAGCAAGATGGCTCACTTTTTCAGTCTTAATATCCCCTAATTCCTCCCTAACTAAATAGTCTAATTTTTAATCATTTTACACCCTAGTATACTGGGTGTTGTACTCTTTACAGAGAGTACAACAAAAACATCTTACTAAACAAAAAAATGTTTGGTTATTTCAATTATTGATTAATAAATGGACGATTTTATGAAATTCTCAAAAACACTTATTACTACTGCTATTCTTGGCTTTTTCACTTGCTTCTTTTCATTCTACTGCTTTGGGCAGATACGCCCAAGCAGCAATTCTAACAAGGTTTTTGAAGCCACTACGAGGGGGACTATCAAACAGCCTTTTAAACTTTGGTTGCCTTTGGCTGAACAGGGACAAAAAAATGCTCAATATAATTTGGGCGTGATGTATGATAATGGACAAGGTGTGAAACAAGATTATTTCGAAGCGATGAAATGGTATCGCAAAGCGGCGGAGCAGGGGAATGCAATGGCTCAAGCTAATTTGGGCAGTATGTATTACAACGGGCGTGGTGTCAAACAAGATAATTTTTGAAGCCGTGAAATGGTATCGCAAAGCGGCGGAGCAGGGGAATGCAACGGCTCAAGCTAATTTGGGCAGTATGTATTACAACGGGCGTGGAGTCAAACAAGATGATTTTGAAGCAATGAAATGGTTTAGCAAAGCGGCGGATCAGGGGGATGCAACGGCTCAAGCTAATTTGGGCAGTATGTATTACAAGGGCGTGGAGTCAAACAAGATGATGTTGAAGCGGTGAAATGGTATCGCAAAAGCGGCGGAGCAGGGGAATGCAATACCTCAAGCTATTTTTGGGGATTATGTATTCCGAGGGAAGAGGTATCAAACAAGATGATTTTGAAGCGGTGAAATGGTATCGCAAAGCGGCGGAGCAGGGGAATGCAACGGCTCAAGCTAATTTGGGCAGTATGTATTACAACGGGCGTGGTGTCAAACAAGATGATTTTGAAGCCGTGAAATGGGTTAGCAAAGCGGCGGAGCAGGGGAATGCAATGGCTCAAGCTAATTTGGGCAGTATGTATTACAACGGGCGTGGCGTTAAACAAGATGATTTTGAAGCCGTGAAATGGTATCGCAAAAGCGGCGGATCAGGGGATGCAATTGCTCAAGCTAGTTTGGGCAGTATGTATTCCGAGGAGAGGCGTTAAACAAGATGATTTTGAAGCCGTGAAATGGTATCGCAAAAGCGGCGGAGCAAGGGAATGCAAAGGCTCAATTTATAGTGGGGGACTATATTGGTTTGGAAAAAGGAGTTCAAGTAAATAAATCTTTAGCTAAAGAATGGCTTGGTAAGGCTTGTGATAATGGCGATCAACAAGGTTGTGAGTTTTACGGTAAGTTGAATAGAGGAGATGTAATAACACGTTTACAGCTTATATTGGCGAGTAAAAATTGTGTTTTATTTAATTATAAGTCTAATAAGGATAAAAATAATGAAGAAAAATTAACCTTAGCTATTTTATTATTAGCAGTAATTGGTGGCGGAGCTGTGTATTTTACCCAATATTATCCGGAATGAGCAAAGATCCGAAAAGTGTTAATTAAGCTAGGCGAGTTGGAAAAAGATAAATCCAAAGCCAAAAAAATACTTTTGGCGATGCTTGCGATTTACGCAGCCAAGAAGGATGTGATAAATATCGTGAGCTCAATCAAAAAAACAAGAGACTAATAAATAGTGGGTAAACCATAAACAAAAGCGTCTGAGATTCTTAATCTCCTTTTCGCTGTCAATTTTTCCCTAAAAATCGGCTAGAATACGCCGATTTTTATTTTTCAGTGACTTACAAATGATGAAAGATTCCATTATTGCAAAATTAGAAAGTTTAAAAAGAACGTTATGAAGAGCTAGAAGCCTTATTGGGCGATGTTTCTGTAATTAGTGATCAGGATAAATTCCGTGCGTATTCTAAAGAATATTCGCAACTTGAAGAAGTGGTGAAATGTTTTTAATCGTTGGACGCAATTAAATCAAAAATATTGAAGAAGCTGAAATATTGCTCGACGATCCTGAGATGAAAGAAATAGCGCAAATGGAAATTGAAGAATCTAAAGCGGAAATTGAAGAAGTGGAACAACAACTTCAAATTCTTTTTACTGCCGAAAGATCCTAATGATGAATATAACTGCTATTTAGAAATTCGTGCGGGAACTGGTGGTGATGAAGCGGGTATTTTTGCTGGTGATTTATTCCGCATGTATAGCCGTTATGCTGAAAGTAAACGCTGGCGTGTAGAAATGCTAAGTGCTAATGAAAGTGAGCAGGGCGGTTATAAAGAAGTGATCGTAAAAAGTAAGTGGCGAAGGTGTGTATGGCCAGCTTAAATTTGAATCGGGCGGTCACCGCGTTCAACGTGTACCAAAAACTGAATCACAAGGGCGTATCCACACTTCTGCTTGTACCGTTGCGGTAATGCCAGAATTGCCAGAGTCTGAAATGCCAGAAATTAATCCAGCAGATTTACGTATTGATACTTATCGCTCATCAGGCGCTGGTGGTCAGCACGTAAATACAACGGATTCTGCGGTGCGTATTACACATATTCCAACAGGTATTGTGGTGGAATGTCAGGATGAGCGTTCACAGCACAAAAATAAAGCGAAAGCAATGTCGGTATTAGCATCACGTATTGTTCAAGCAGAGCAAGAACGCCAAGCTGCAGAACAAACAGATATGCGCCGTAACTTATTAGGTTCGGGTGATCGTTCTGATAAAAATTCGTACATATAATTATCCGCAAGGTCGAGTCACAGATCACCGTATCAATCTCACTATTTATCGTTTTGGATGAAGTGATGAATGGTAAAATTGATGAACTGATTCAGCCGATTATTACCGAATATCAAGCGGATCAGTTGGCGGCATTGTCTGAACAGAATTAATGATAGGGGCATCTGATTTCAGATGTCCTTTTTAACTTTACAGGAAATAAAATGATCATTGAAAATCAAAAAGATGCTGAATTTTTCTTCTGCTTTCAAACCTTCTCAACCCGCTCAAGCGAGCCGTTTTTAAACGCTGGCTTGCCAGTATGATTAATGGGCTTGTGTTTTGGGTGATGGTTGGTCTCGGTTTTTGCATTGGGGATTTTGCCGGTGTGCTGGGAACGATTGTATATGTGGTTTTCAGTTATATTTTATGAAAAACTTATAGGCAAACCCTAGGAAAATATTGGTTAAATATTAGAGTCTTAGATTATGCAACATATCAACCAGTTAGTTTTTGGAAAGTATGTTGTTAGAGAAATTTTTAGATTTTTATTTTTACAGCTGACAGGTTTGAGTTTTAATTAGTGTGATTATCGTTTTTGTAAGCGAGTGAACGTCGCTCTCTAACTGATGCTATAATGTCGACAATAGTTGTTAAAAGACTCAATGACTTATAAAATGAATGGCTACTTAAGGCTATTGAAGTCTTAGATCAAAATAAAATCCGACAGAGAATGGCAAAGTTGATGCGTTAGTGCTATTACAACACGCAACGGGCAAATCGCGTACGCAAATCCTTGCTTTTTGATGATACCGAGATTGATGAAAAAGTGCGGTTAAAATTGACCGCACTTTTTGAGATCGTCGTCTAAGCGGTGAACCTATCGCTTATATTCTTGGCGAAAAAGAATTTTTGGTCGTTGCCATTAAATGTCTCAAAAAGGCACCTTGATTCCAAGACCAGATACTGAAATTTTTAGTGGAAAAGGCATTACAAATTGCTTTAGAAAAATTACAAGAAAAATCCACCGCACTTTCGTATTCTTGATCTTGGCACAGGCACAGGCGCTATCGCGTTAGCATTAGCATCGGAGCTTTCACCCTATTTGTCAAAAAAACAACAAATTTCATTAGAAATAATTGGAGTTGATCTTATTCCCGATGTTGTGGCGTTAGCCCAATCTAATGCAGAAAGAAATAAGCTAAATGTAAAATTTTTACAGAGCAGTTGGTTTGAAAATATAACAGGGCAGTTTGATCTTATCGTTAGTAACCCGCCTTATATTGATGTTCAAGATGAACATTTGCATCAAGGCGATGTGCGTTTTTGAACCGCTTTCTGCATTAGTGGCGAATGATGCTGGTTATGCTGATTTACGTCATATTATTGAATCAGCACCGAGTTATTTGAATTCTAATGGCGTATTATTACTTGAACACGGATGGCAACAAGGCGAAAAAAAGTGCGGTCAATTTTTCCAAGAAAAATCATTGGGAAATGGTTGAAACCGTGCGTGATTATGGCGACAATGAGCGCGTCACTTTAGGGTTTTTTTGGAAGAAGTAATGAAATATTATCGACGTGCGTTATACGATCAATTTGTGCATTTTTATAATACCATCTCAGATGATGGATCATCAGAAGCGCAACTTCGGGGAAAAAAATTGGCGGGTTTGTACGTCGAGCGCGTAAAGAAATTTCGCCAGATTGGCCGAAAGAAGAGCAGATTCATCAGTTATTACAGCTATTTTTATGGTGATTGGGGCTTTCATTGTAATTCAGAAGAGTATTTCTATGCTCGCAATTTATATTTGCCTTATGTGTTTCAAAATCGTCAAGGTATGCCAGTGACGCTTGGGGCGATAGTGCTTTATTTAGCTGACGTATTAGATTTACCAATTTATCCAGTTAATTTCCCAACACAGCTCATTTTACGTGCCGAAGTAAGAGATGAAGTGGCTTTTTATTGATCCTTGGGATGGTACTTATATTTCACAAGAAAAAAATTACAGCAATTTTTATGAAGGTGCATTTGGGTTTGGTGCGAAAATTCAACCCGAAGAACTTGATAGAGCCGATCTTTCCTTGCTTTATTCTCGTTTTTGAGCAACTGGCGAAGAATGCGCTTATCCGCGAAGAACATAACGACATGGCATACCGTTATATTGAAAATTTATTGATTGGTAATGATGAAGATCCTTATCATATCCGCGATCGCGGTTTAGTTTTTAGCTCAGATGGGCGCTTACCCTTCGGCATTAAAAAGATTTAGAATTTTTTTGTGGAACGTTGTCCGGAAGACCCAACTGCGGCTTTAATCCGAACTCAACTTTTAGAACTTAAGGGCGAGATTGATAAAGATCCTTTTGCCCTCCATTGATTTAAGGAAAATTTATGAAAAATAAAATTGTAAAAAAATTGGCAATATTGATGTTGCAAATGACAAACCTTTCGTGCTTTTTTTGGTGGAATGAACGTACTTGAAAGTCGTGATATGGCAATGCAAGTCTGTGAAGCTTATGTGAAAGTGACGGAGAAACTTGGCGTGCCTTATGTGTTTAAAAGCTTCTTTTGACAAAGCGAATCGTTCATCTATTCATTCTTACCGTGGCCCAGGCATGGAAGAAGGATTAAAAAAATTTTTCAAGAATTAAAAGATACCTTTGGGGTAAAAAAATTATTACTGATGTACACGAAATCTATCAATGTCAGCCTGTTGCAGATGTTGTCGATATTATTCAACTTCCAGCCTTTTTTTGGCGCGCCAAACAGATCTCGTTGAAGCGATGGCAAAAAAACAGGTGCAGTGATTAATGTGAAAAACCACAATTCTTAAGCCCAGGTCAAATGGGCAATATCGTCGATAAGTTTGAAGAATGTGGTAACGATAAAAATCATTCTTTGTGATCGTGGAACAAACTTTGGATACGATAATTTAATTGTGGATATGCTTGGCTTCAGCGTCATGAAAAAAAGCATCTAAGGGTAGCCCAGTTATTTTTTTGATGTAACCCATTCACTTCAATGCCGTGATCCATTTGGGGCTGCATCAGGTGGCCGTCGTGCACAAGTAACCGAATTAGCGCGTTCAGGTTTAGCTGTAGGCATTGCAGGTTTATTCTTAGAAGCGCATCCAAATCCAAATCAAGCGAAGTGTGATGGCCCATCTGCATTGCCTCTTTCTGCGCTTGAAGGCTTTGTCTCTCAAATGAAAGCGATTGATGATTTAGTAAAATCTTTCCCAGAATTGGATACTTCAATCTAAGAAAATATTTAAGCAAAAGTGCGGTTAATTTTTGACCGCACTTTTGATCTGCACCCCAAAAAGCTGGACACCTAATTTGAAGTGCAGATTATGTCCTACTCTTATCAATTTCGTTTGAAAAATTATCAAACTTGTCACCAAACAGGATTATGGTATCCGTGAGGTGGCTAAACTTCATCAAAATTTCCCACGTTCTCGTCATTTATTGGCTAAAAAGCATTTCGGGAAAGAGGGCTTGATGGCGTAAAAATCGCCTTATACAAACCTTAAAACACCGAAAAATAGTGAAGCCAAAGATGAAAAAGAAAGACATTAAAATTCCAGCAACCACAGACTTTTTCACCTAAAGCGTTTAAAAAAAGTTACAACGAGAGCTCGCCTTGGCTCGAGCAGAGATTGCTTATCTAAAGGAGTTGGAGGCACTCGACCGTCAAAAAAACAGCGACAGAAAAAAAGAAAAAAATTATTGAAAGATTGAAGCCAGACCATGCGTTAAATGATTTACTTCATGTGGCTAAAATGCCTCGCTCAAGCTTTTTACTATAAAGAGATTAAGCGAGATTATCACGAGGTAAAAGAGGCTATCTTATCGCTGTATAAAAAGAACAGAAAAACGAGATGGTTATCGTCCCCATGACGTCTAAATTACGCCAAATGGGTTTTAATTTGAATCATAAAACGGTGTTAAAGCTAATGAACGAGTTAGGTATTCATTCCATTTTACGTAAAAAGACATGGAAAACGAGGAAAAACATCGCATATTGCCCCTGAATTTGCTGAATCGTGATTTTACAGCAACAGCACTCAATCAAAAATGGGTAACGGATGTAACGGAATTTCATGTTGGGCAAGAAAAGCTTTATTTTTCACCGTTGATGGACTTGGCTAACCGAGAAATTATTGCCTATAACTTTGCGACACGCCCGAAGTTTTCATTGGTAAAAAAAGATGTTAGAACAAGGGCTTAGTCGGCTTAAACCGACAGAATGCCCGATTATTCATAGCGACCAAGGCGTATTGTATGGTTTTGGCGGAATGGGGAAAATGTTGGAGGGTAAAGCGGTACAAAGTATGAGCCGCCGAGGAAATTGCTACGATAATGCGGGTGATTGAAAGTTTTTGCAATATTAAAATCAGAGTGTTTTTACTCACGGACTTATCATTCAATCGCTGAATTACAGGCTGAAATTGAAGAATATTTAAGTTAACTAACCTGTCCAACTTTTTGGGGGCAGATCGCTTTTTTCCGTTAATTTTTACTTTATCCAACAGCGCTGTATAATGTCACGCTTTTAAATATAAACGATATGAGGGGGAAGCTCATGATTAAAATCGATACCTTACCGCAATTTTTTTGCGTAACAAAGTGGCGGAAAACGATGCCTTTGGTCTCGTGGAGGGCTTGTGCCAATTATTACGTAGCAGCCCCACAGAAAAAAATTTCTCCGACCTTGCATTTGTTTAAGTTTATCTTAAAGAAAGATAAAGAATTAGGATGTTCTGTTTCGAAATTATTATGTGGTTGGTTATGTGGTTTTACGCCTTTACCCCTTGTTTATTAGTAGCGGTATTCTTACACGTGGCGGTTTTTGGACAGGAGATGAAAAACGCGTATTTATGAGCGTTTTAACCCCTCTTTTAAAGATATTAATGATTTACGTGATATTTTTTTATTTATTATTTAGAGATAAAAAAATGATGCACGCTGGATTGATGCCGTTCCTTTAAAAACGTGGCGAGGCGTATTTGGCGTCTTAACCCGTTGTACAGAACAAAAAGATCGTGAGCGTTTAAAAAAATCATATTGAAAGTGAAGGGCTATTTGCCATTGAGATGCTTTCAATTTGGATTGCTGCTGAAGATATGGATCCTGAGCTGATGCGAATGGAGCCCTCTCTGTTGAATGCTGATTCCCCTTTTGTCGCATTGCACCATGAAGTGGTGAATTGGTTACAGGCGCGCCGCCAATCAACGGTTTTTGATGATAGTCATTTACAGGTAATGTTTAGCCAATGTAAAAAATTGGTTGAGCGTTTGCAAAAACGTGGCGCAGTGGTAGGCTCTTCTTTAAATACAGCGTATTTATTGGAGCGTCTTTCTCAGACCTTAGAGCGATTGGAAACCTTGATGGCGATTTTTGTTTCAAATCGCTATTTACCACGCCGAATATTGTTATTAACCGGCTGTTTTGCCCGCGCAGCAGCAGAAAAACATAGCATCACCCGATTATGGAAACAAAGCTCAAGATTAATTTCACGTAGCATTACCCAAAATGCGGGCGATCATGGCGAGCATTACATTACTCGAGATAAAAAAGAGTACTGGGCAATGTTTTATTCTGCGGCAGGTGGTGGTGTATTAATTGCACTGATGGCGCTATTTAAAATCTATCTAGGTAGCATTATTGATGACAAAGTCTGGAAAGGGATTGCCGAAGGCTTAAATTACGGCTTAGGTTTCATGGTGATCTTTATGTTGCATTTTACGGTTGCAACAAAACAGCCAGCCATGACAGCAGCCCGTTTTGCTGAGGCTGTTGAGAAAACGCCTCAAGGTAAAAGCGTCAATATGAAATTAGCCCAATTATTAGTGGATGTATTTCGCTCTCAAAGTATTGCGGTGCTAGGCAATGTGCTCATTGCGATGGGCTTAGCCGCATTGATTGCGTTTGGTTACCAATATAAAACAGGTGAGCCTTTGATGAATGCCGATCAAATCGCTTATCAGTTGCATAGCATTGATCCTTTTGCAGGAACCTTATGGTTTGCAACCATTGCAGGTGTATGGTTATTCTGCTCAGGGATTATTTCGGGCTATTTTGATAACCGCAGCAATTATTTGAATATGCGTATGCGTTTAACACAACATCCGTTATTGAAAAAATTAATGTCTGAGAAATCTCGCGTTAAATTTGCTAATTATATGCATGAGAATTATGGCTCGCTTATCGGTAACCTTTGCTTTGGTATGCTGCTTGGGATTACGGGTGTGGTAGGTTACTTAACGCACCTTCCGTTAGATATTCGTCATGTGGCATTTTCATCTGCGAATGTAGGCTATATTGCTGTGAGCGGACAATTCACCTATTCATTGCTTTTACAATGCATTGGTTTTTGTATTGTTGATTGGTTTAGTGAATTTAGTTGTTAGTTTTTCATTAACGCTTTGGGTTGCACTGCGTTCTTTGAATGCGGAAATTGATAGCTGGTGGCCAATTTGGTATGAAGTTTGTCAAATTGTGAAAAAACGTCCATTAAGCTTATTTTTTCCCGTTCAATTAGATAAATAATCGGCTTAAGTGATCTGCACCCCACTCTCGGACTTATCACTCAATTGCTGAATTACAGGCTGAAATTGAAGAATATTTAGTGTATTACAACCAAAAAAACGAATTAAACTTGCTTTTCAAAGGATTGAGCCCAGTGCAATACCGAGCTTAATATTTAAGTTAACTAACCTGTCCAACTTTTTGGGGGACAGATCACTTTGTATATAAAAGTAGAAATGATGAATATCGTCTTTTTTTAGATAGTACGGCTATCCCTAAACATATCCCTATTCCTCGTCCAAGTTTTGTGCATACTTGGATTGAATATGAGCATACTTCTTCTGCAGAAACGATTGAACGAGCGAAAGATGCTGATATTGTTATTACAAGCAAAGTCATTTTTGATCGAGAAACGTTAAAACAATTACCTAAGTTAAAGTTAATTGCGATTACTGCAACCGGTACAAATAATGTTGATCTTGTGGCGGCAGAAGAAATGGGCATTACTGTGCGTAATGTGACAGGTTATTCCAGTACAACCGTGCCAGAACACGTAATCGGTCTGATTTTTTTCCTTTAAAACACAGTTTGTCAGGTTGGTTACGCGATCAAACGGAAGCAAAATGGCCTAAAAGCAAACAATTTTGTTATTTTGATTACGCCATTACAGATGTGTGCGGTTCGACATTAGGCGTATTTGGTAAAGGTTGCTTAGGGACAGAAGTGGGGCGTTTGGCGAATGCCGTGGGAATGAAAGGTGCTTTATGCAGAACACAAAGATGCCACTGTTTGCCGTGAAGGTTATACGCCCTTTGAGGAAGTCTTAAAACAAGCGGATATTGTGACGTTGCATTGCCCATTAACTGAAAACAACAAAGAATTTAATTAATGCAGAAACCTTATCCAAAATGAAAAAGGTGCATTTTTTTGATTAATACAGGGCGTGGGTCCTTGATTGATGAACTTGCATTAGTTGATGCGTTAAAAACGGGGCATTTAGGCGGAGCGGCTTTGGATGTCATGGTAAAAGAGCCACCAGAAAAAGATAATCCGTTAGTTTTAGCTGCAAAAACTATTCCTAATTTAATTATCACCCCGCATATTGCCTGGGCGAGTGATAGTGCAGTGACAACACTAGTTGGCAAAAGTAATGCAAAACATCGAAGAATTTGTACAACAATTAAATCAAAAAAATAATGAATTTTTCCTATTTCTCTATATATTGCGCTACGTTATTGGCGTGCGAAAAGTGCGGATCGTTTTGGGCGATTAGTGACTAATCTTGCAAGCCTAGGGATTGTGCTAGGTGTGATGGCATTGATCATCGTGCTTTCTGTGATGAATGGATTAGAAGGTTATCAAAAAAACAACAAGTGCTATCTTCCATTCCTCATGCGATTGTGAGTGAAGAACAGCCTATTTCTACAGAAAAACATTAGAAAATTTACCGCACTTTTGTCCAAAAAAAGCGGTGCCGATCAATACAACAAATGTGATTTACCAAACGACAAAAGGCGTAAGTGCAGGACAAATCATTGGTATTCAATCATTTTTCTGATGATCCTTTGGTTGATTCTTTTGATCAGGCTAAATTTAATGAAATTTTTGCCTGAGTGGGGAATTTAAACTGGTAATTGGCGATCAACTGGCGCAAAAAAATTGGGCGTGAATGTTGGAGATAAAATCCGTTTGATGATTACGGAAAATAGCCAATATACACCATTCGGTCGCGTGCCAATGCAGCGTTTATTTACGGTTAGCGATATTTATTATGACTATGGCGAAGCATCGGGTTATGAAGCCTTTTGCTAATATTACAGATATTGGTCGCTTAATGCGTATTCAACCTCAGCAAGCGCAGGGCTATCGTTTATTTCTGAATGATCCGTTCCAAATTACAGAACTCCCACAACATTTCCCAACACAAAAAAATCACGGATTGGCGCGTACAAAAGGTGAGTTTTTTTCCAAGCGGTGAGAATGGAAAAATATGATGGGATTGCTGATTAGTTTGATCATTGTCGTGGCGATTTCCAATATCGTCACCTCTTTAAGTTTAATGGTGGTGGATAAACAAGGTGAAATTGCGATCTTGCAAACTCAGGGCTTAACAAAAATCCCAAGTGCGTTCAGTGTTTATTTATCAAGGATTACTGGTGGGATTTGTTGGCACATTGCTCGGTGGTATTTTTAGGTGTTTTAGTCACCTTGAACTTAACGGAGATTGTAAGTGCGGTAAATCCACAAGGTGTTTTTTACCGACAGAATTGTCCTTTTATTCAAATGATTTTTTTGTCATTGGATTTTTCCTTGTTGCTTTCTTTACTTTCTACTCTTTACCCTGCGTATCGAGCTGCGAAAAGTAGAACCTGCCGCAGCCTTGCGATACGAATAAGTTTTTAATGGTAAATGAATGATGGATGAACAATCACTTTTTAGCTTTTGATACACAACATATTTGGCATCCTTATTCTTCAGTTTCTTCTGATATGCCGATTTATGCGGTAGAACGTGCAGATGGCGTGATAATAATCTTAAAAAGATGGTCGTCGTTTGATTGATGGCATGTCTTCTTGGTGGGCGGCATTGCATGGTTATAATCACCCTCGTTTAAATGCAGCGGCACAGAATCAGTTGGCAAAAATGAGCCATATTATGTTTGGCGGTTTTACCCATGAACCCGCGGTGGAATTAGCTCAACTATTGGTACAAATTTTTGCCAAATGGATTAGATAAGATCTTTTTTGCTGATAGTGGTTCTGTTGCTGTAGAAGTGGCGATGAAAAATGGCTATTCAATATCAGCACGCTCAAGGGAAGTAAAACGGCAAAAATTCGCCACCATCCGTTCTGGTTACCATGGCGATACTTGGAATGCGATGTCAGTGTGTGATCCAACCACAGGGATGCATCATTTATTTCATCATAGTCTGCCCGTACAATATTTTCTTCCTCAACCCAATATTCCATTTAATGAATCTTGGAATGATGGTGTGATTGAACCTTTAGCTGATTTACTTAAGAAAAAGGTAGCGAAATCGCTGCACTTATTTTTAGAGCCTGTTGTGCAAGGTGCGGGTGGTATGTATTTTTTTATTCGCCAACTTATTTAGTGAAAGCGCAAGCGCTTTGTAAACAATATGGTGTATTGCTAATTTTTGATGAAATTGCCACAGGTTTTTGGCCGCACAGGAAAATTATTTGCTGCCGAGCATGCTGGGATTTCGCCAGATATTATGTGTATCGGTAAAGCCTTAACTGGTGGTTATTTAACTTTATCTGCAACCATTACAACCACTGAAATTGCGCAAACTATTTGTCGCGGTGAGGCTAAATGCTTTTATGCACGGCCCCACTTTTATGGCAAATCCATTGGCTTGTGCGATAGCGGCAGAATCTATCCGTTTATTATTGGAAAGTCCTTGGCAGAAAAATATTCAGAGAATTGAATCTTCCTTGAAAACAACAGCTTTTCGCTTTTAGCTGAAAAAGATTATGTCAAAGAAGTTCGTGTATTAGGGGCGATTGGGGTGGTTGAAATGAAAAGTGCGGTAAATATGAAAACTTTAGTCCCACGTTTTTGTGGAACAAGGTGTTTGATTCGACCTTTCGGTAAACTGGTTTATGTGATGCCACCATTTGTGATTAAAGATGATGAACTTCTGAAATTAACGGAAGGCATGATTCTGGCTTTTAACTCAGGAATATGAACATTAGGATGAAAAATGGATGCTTTTAAACAGCAACTGGAACAGCTTAGCGCAACAAAATCAATATCGTTCAATTCCAGATTTAGTTCATCAAGGACGATATATTACGCGAGAAAATCGCAAAATGTTGAATATGTCATCTAATGATTATTTAGGTTTGGCATCGAATGAAAACTTGCGCCAGTCTTTTTACAGCAATATGACGGTAATTTCCCTCTTTTACCAGTTCTTCGTCTCGTTTATTAACGGGAAATTTTTCCTGTTTATACCGATCTTGAACAGCTTATTGCTCAACGTTTCCAACGAGAAAGTGCTTTATTATTTAACAGTGGCTATCACGCCAATCTTGGTATTTTACCGGCGTTGACGACAACAAAAAGTTTAATTTTGGCAGATAAATTAGTGCATGCCAGTATGATTGATGGCATTCGTTTAAGCCAATGTGAGTTCTTTCGTTATCGTCATAATGATTATGAACATCTAAAGAATCTGCTCGAAAAATGCCGGAAAATTTGACCGCACTTTTTATTGTGACAGAGTCCGTTTTTAGTATGGATGGCGATGTAGCTGATTTGAACTATCTTGTTCAATTAAAAAAACAGTTTCCCAAATACTTATCTTTTATGTGGATGAAGCCCATGCAATAGGCGTTTACGGTAAAAATGGATTAGGGTATTGCTGAGCAAGCTAATGTGATAGCTGATATAGATTTATTGGTTGGCACTTTTTGGCAAAGCCTTAGCTTCAATGGGGCGCTTATGTCGTCTGTGATCAAATATTAAAAGAGTGCTTTGATTAATCAAATGCGTCCATTGATTTTTCAACCGCGCTTCCGCCGTTTAATGTGGCTTGGACTTATTTTTATTTTTTTGAACGATTACCACAACTTTCAAAAAGAAAGAACGCATCTTGAGCGGTTAAGTGCATTTTTACGCCAAGAAGTGGGGCATAGAACGCAAATAATGCCAAGCCAAACTTGCATTGTTCCTATATTTTAGGTGAGAACGAAGCAACCCTTGCCAAGGCGAAAGATCTGCAAGAGCAAGGTTATTATTGCTTTGCCGATTAGACCACCAACAGTACCCAAAGGTACATCCAGAATACGATTGTCTTTGACGGCAGATATGACAATGGATGAAGTAAAACAGTTTGTGGCATGCTTATAAGGAAATAATGTGAAAAACGAAATTTTATGATCATCAAGGTGAGCATTTAATTGTTTATTTTTGCTGGTTGGGGGACACCTCTTGATGCTGTGGCTCATTTGATTTTTGCCAACAAATCACAATTTATTAATTTGCTACGATTATCAAGATTTGAAGTTAGATTTTGATTTTTTTCTGCCTATCAGCAAATTCGTGTAGTGGCATGGTCAATGGGTGTTTGGGTGGCAGAAAGAGTATTACAAGAAGGAATCACCTTACAATCTTCCACAGCAGTGAATGGTACAGGTTTACCTTGTGATGATAGCTTCGGTATTCCCTACGCTATTTTTAAAGGTACTCTAGATAATCTCGCAGAAAATACCCGTACAAAGTTTGAGCGTAGAATCTGTGGTGACAAAGTATCTTTTGAACGTTATCAGCAATTTCCTGCACGACCATTTAACGAAATTCATCAAGAACTCACCGCACTTTTTGCGATGATCGGGCAAGATAGGCGCACAGATCTTATCCGCTGGACAAACGCCTTGGTCGGATCGGGCGATAAAATTTTTATGCCTGCCAATCAGCACCGGTATTGGGACACCGCGTTGCACTGTTCAAGAAATAGACGGCGAGCATTACCTGTTTTCAAGATTTACCCATTGGTCGGCACTATGGAATCACTGACTGCCATAAATAAATCGCGCATTCGGCAGGCTTTCCAAAAAGCATTAAACGATTATGACCGGCACGCCTTAATCCAACAGAAAATGACGATTAATCTAATGGCGCATTTGCAAGATTATTTGCCGGATATGCCATTGGAAAACGTGTTGGAATTGGGCTGCGGCTCAGGAATGTTGAGTGCCTTGCTGCAAAAACAGATTTCAGCGGATTATTGGTTATTTAATGATTTGTGCGATGTACGAAGCCGACTGGCTGAAAAACTGCCGCAATCCTTTGATTTTTATTGCGGCGATGCGGAAAACTTTCCTTTTCAACGACAATTTGACTTAATCGCAAGCGCATCTGCCGTGCAATGGTTTCACCAACCCTGAGGCTTTTTATCCCCTATTGCAAAAACAGGATTGAAACCCTAATGGTTTATTAGCGATGACGACCTTTGGTGAAGATAATTTAAAGGAGATTCGCCAAATGACGAATGTGGGGTTAAGTTATCCGAATTTATCTCAATGGAAAAATTGGTTAGCCAATGATTTTGAGCTTTTATGGTGTGACGATTTTAATGTAATACTAGACTTTGATACGCCATTGGATGTACTCAAACATCTGAAATATACCGGTGTAACAGCGACTAACCAGAAAAAAATTGGACAAGAAAAATCTCAACAAATTTATTGATGACTACTTACAGGCTTTTTAGGTTGCCATCGGGTAAAGTGCGGTTAACTTATCATCCATTATTTTTTTATTGCACGTTATTCTCGTGCTGGAAATTAGTAAGGCGTATTTATGGGCAAGGTTATTTTTTTGTATCGGGCATTGATACCGATGTAGGTAAAACAGTTGCAACAGGCATTTATGCTAAAAAAGTTGATGGAACAAGGCTTTTCCGTTATTACACAAAAAAATGATTCAAACAGGCTGTAAAAAAATATCGCTGATGATTTGCTTTGTACATCGAAAAGATTCAAGGTATTGATTTGACGGAAGAAGATTTACAAGGCGACACCTGCCCTTATCTTTTTGAATATCCTTGTTCTCCTCATTTAGCTGCAAAGCTCGAAGGGCGAGACATTAATGAAAAATCATTGAAAAATCCACCGCACTTCTGGCAGAGAAAATATGATTATGTGCTGCTGGAGGGGGCGGGTGGATTAATGGTGCCTTATTGTGACGAGGCGACGACGTTAGATTATATCCAGTCAAACAATTACCCTTTGATTTTAGTGACATCGGGAAAATTAGGTAGTATTAACCACACATTATTAAGTTTAGAGTCCTGTCGTTCTCATGGTGTGTCAGTGCTAAGCGTAATGTATAACAGTTATCCAGAATACGATCCTATCATTAGTCAAGAGACACAAGGCTATTTAAAAGGTTATCTTAAAAAGATATTTTTCCTGAGACGGGATTTGAATACTTTGGGCGCATTGAAATTTAAGCTCAGGGAAAAGTGTGATAGACTCGCGCCAGTTTTTAATGAGATGATTTGCTGCTAAAGTGCGGTTAAAACGAGTAAAAAAATGAATAACTATTTATTAAAAATGCGAAAACATCAATAAATTTTTATCAAGAAGGTGAAAACCAAACACAAGTGTTAAAAGGCGTTTCTTTTTCTATGGAACCTGCAGAGTTGGTTGCGATTGTGGGGAGTTCTGGTTCAGGGAAAAAGTACTTTATTGCATACTTTAGGTGGGCTTGATCAGCCAAGTAGTGGGGAAGTGTTTATTAATGGACAATCCTTGCAAAAAGCATCGGCTAATGAATTAGCTGCTTTGCGTAATCGTTATTTAGGATTCGTGTATCAATTCCATCATTTAATGGCGGATTTTACCGCACTTGAAAATGTGATGATGCCGATGTTGATTGGTCATCAAAAATAAAACAGAAGCGAAAGATCGTGCCGAAAAAAATGCTAAAGTGCGGTGGGATTAAGTCATAGAATTACGTATCGTCCTTCTGCACTTTCTGGTGGGGAACGTCAGCGAGTCGCTATTGCACGAGCTTTTGGTGAATAATCCATCTTTAGTTTTTAGCGGATGAGCCCACAGGGAATCTCGATCACAAGACCACAGAAAGCATTTTTTGAACTCATTCAACAACTTAATCAAGAGCAAAATATTGCTTTTTTTATTAGTTACTCACGATATGGGGCTTGCTGAAAAATTATCACGCCGTTTAGTTATGCAAGATGGTATTTTTGAAGGAAGGTGTGATGAATACGCCGTTTTTTTATTAGTTGGCGTTATCAACGTGGCAAGCAGAAAAAAATCTTTAGTTGCGTTAATTGCAAAAATTTTTCTGCAATTGGCATTGCGTTGGGTGTTGCAGTTTTAATTGTTGGCTTAAGTGCGATGAATGGTTTTGAGCGTGAGCTTAACCAACGAATTCTTGCTGTGGTTCCCCACGCAGAGATTTTTATCTGCACCGAATGCAATGGATCCGACTATTCATCATTGGCAAAATTTAGAAACACGCTTACAACAAAATGCCCAAATTAAAGGTATTTCCCCTTTTGTTAGTTTTACTGCATTGGTAGAAAATGGCTCAAAACTGAAAGTGGTTCAGGTGAAGGGCGTTGAAAAACAAGCAGAAGCTCGCGTGAGCTCTCTTGGTAATTTCGTACAAGCTCAAGGCTGGGATAAATTTGGTAAAGAAGGTGGATTAGTCTTGGGATCGGGTATTGCTAGAGAACTCGATGTAAAAGCGGGTGATTGGGTTACCTTACTTATTTCTCAGCAAAACGGTGATGAACAACTTTCTCAACCCACTCGTGAACGCGTACAAGTCACAGCAATTTTACGTTTAGATGGGCAACTTGATTATAGCTATGCCTTTATTGCCGCTTGCTCAAGCACAAGAATTTTTTAACTTATAAATCTGATCAAATAACAGGGGTTGAATTGAAAATTAGATGATCCTTTTTCTGTGAAAAATTTGGATTTATCTATGCTTAATGATTATCCACAGATGCTTTATATTCAAAACTGGATTGGTAAATTTGGTTATATGTATCGCGATATTCAACTTATTCGAACAGTGATGTACATCGCGATGGTGCTCGTGATTGGGGTTGCATGTTTTAATATCGTTTCTACTCTGATTATGGCGGTAAAAAGATAAGCAAGGTGATATAGCCATTATGCGCACGCTTGGGGCAAATAATGCTTTCATTAAACGTATTTTTTTATTTGGTATGGCTTTACAGGCAGGAATGAAAGGTTGCTTAATTGGTATCGTGTTAGGCATTATACTTGCATTAAATCTTACAACCTTTTATTCAAGGCATTGAGTGGGTTATCGGTAAGAAATTATTATCGGGCGATGTGTACTTTTGTCGATTTTTTTGCCAAGCGAGTTACATTGGTTGGATGTTTTGATGGTTTTAGTTGCAGCGCTCGCATTGAGTTTAATTGCTAGTCTTTATCCAGCAAGCCGAGCAGCTAAATTACAACCCGCCCAAGTATTAAGTAGTCATTAATTTTGTGAATACCGCATGAAAGTGCGGTATGTCTTTTATTCACTCAATATTTCACTTTATTCGGCTTGCAAGCGTTCGCCAAAGATAGTTTAATAGATAATCTGTAGGTTTTGTTCTTAAAAATGCAATGAACTAGTTTACTAGTACAAAAAAATAGGTGTAGATTACCTACATAATTAAAACACAACATTTGAAAGTTTGAGAGTGATATATGGCTAAAGAGAAAATTGAGATTGTCGTGGCAAACGACGATACGCGAATTGAAAAAGTCGATCAGGTGTTACCACCCATTGCCTTATTAGAAAAAAATACCCAGCTAGTGAACATGCAGCGGCATTAGTGAAGCAAACTCGTCATGAGGCACATAATATTATTCATGGTAAAGATGATCGTTTATTAGTGATTATTGGTCCTTGCTCTATTCATGATCCTAAAGCGGCAATTGAGTATGCAAACCGTTTAAAACCATTACGTGAAAAATATAAAGATAGCCTTGAAATTATTATGCGTGTGTATTTTGAGAAACCACGTACAACTGTAGGGTTGGAAAGGTTTAATTAACGATCCGTATTTAAATGATACTTATCGTTTAAATGATGGTTTACGCATTGCACGAAAATTACTTTCTGATATTAATGATTTAGGTGTGCCATCTGCTGGTGAATTTTTTTAGATATGATCACACCACAATATGTGGCAGATTTTTATGAGCTGGGGCGCAATTGGGGCGCGTACAACCGAATCACAAGTTCACCGTGAGTTAGCTTCTGGTTTATCTTGTGCTGTTGGGTTTTAAAAATGCAACTAATGGGGGCGTTAAAGTCGCTTTAGATGCAATCGGAGCAGCAGAAGCCCCTCATTATTTCTTATCTGTCACTAAATTTGGTCACTCTGCGATTGTTTCTACAAAAAGGGAATGAAGATTGCCATATTATTCTACGTGGCGGAGATAAAGGACCAAACTTCAATGCTGAAGATGTGGCAAAAGTGTGTGCAGATATTGAGAAATCTGGCCGAATCCCTCATGTAATGATTGATTTTAGCCATGCAAATAGCTGTAAACAATACAAGAAACAAATGGACGTTTGCCAAGATGTATGTAATCAGATTGCATCTGGTTCTAAACAAATCTTTGGCGTAATGGTGGAAAGCCATTTAGTGGAAGGTCGTCAAGATTTAGTTGATGGCAAAAGCACAGACTTATGGACAAAAGTATTACGGATGCGTGCATTGGATGGGAAGATTCTGAAAGATTATTGCAAACAACTTTCTGATGCAGTTATTGCTAGACGTAAAGTGACGAGTAATTAATTGAAATATAATCTAGATACTAGATAGAAGTGCGGTTGATTTTTCACCGCACTTTTTTTATTTTTGCCTTTAACTACGCAGCCCATTTCATTTTTATTGCGACGTTTCATTTGATGAATCGTATTGGTTACTGTGCCGACAATAGGTAAATTCGACCAATCTTTTGTATTTATATTTGGTGTAGTGGAATCCAATGCCATGAAAAAGGTAATTGCCGCTATGCGCAATAAATTCATAGACATGAAATTCGTTATTTTTCTTCTAGTACAACAAGATCACCTGAATAAAGATCGTCATTTTTTTCAACGACTAGCATATCTCCACTTTCAATTCCCCCAAGCTAGCATGTTTGGGTTGGTTACATGAATAAAACAGGTTTGCTTTGGACGTTTGATACAATAAAGATTCAAGTCTAGTTTTTTTATTGAATTTAAGGCTGTCATCCATATCACTGAAAAAGGGAGTGGATTATAAGAAAAATCCATTTCATATTGCGCAGTCAAAGTTTGGTTGTTCATTCTCTTATCTCCTGTTAAATAATATGGATAAATAACCTTTTACCTTGTTTTTTTGTACAGTTAAATTTTTACTGGTGTTTCATACAGGGTGTCAATAGGTTAAATAAAAAAATTTTTTTATAAGTATGTTTTTAGAAAATATCTAACAAATTTAGAAAAAAAGTTCACTTATTGGATAAAAAAATAACAAAAAAATATTTTCTTTCGATAAGAATTTACGCTATCTTTAATTCCCTTGTAGGTGGATTGGTAACAATCTGAAGTTAAATTTATTAAAAAGAAAGATAAAAGTATGAACACATCTCGTTTATTTCGTCTGTTATTCCAGGGCAATTTAGTAAAAAGAATTGCAACTGGTTTAGTTCTAGGGATCATTATTGCGCTTGTAGGACCTGCACTTGAAGGTGCTTTTAGGTTTTAATATTGCGGAAAAAAAGTAGGCGTTTTTAGGTAGCATCTTTGTTAAAGCATTGCGTGCTGTTGCTCCCAATTTTGATTTTTCTTCCTTGTTATGGCTGCGCTTGCAAAACCGTAAGATTGGTACGAAAAAGCAATATGAAAAGAAATTATCGTGCTTTACCTTTTAGGCACCTTCTTAGCTGCGATTGTCGCAGTTATTGTAGGGTTCGTATTCCCCAACGGAAGTGGTTCTTGCAACAAAAGAAGATGCAAGCTCAGCGCCACAAGCTGTTGGCCAAGTTTTATTTACCCTTATTTTTAAATGTGGTAGACAATCCATTAAATGCGATTTTTCAAAAGCAAACTTTATTGGTGTATTAGCATGGTCTATCGGTTTAGGGTTTAGCGTTACGTCATGCATCTGATGCAACTAAAAATGTATTATCTGATTTTGCAGAAGGTGTATCAAAAATTGTTCACGTCATTATTTCTTTTTGCACCATTTGGTGTATTCGGTTTAGTGGCTGAAACCTTATCTGATAAAGGATTAGTCGCATTAGGCGGTTATGTGCAATTACTTGCTGTATTAATCGGTACAATGTTATTTACTGCTTTTGTTATTAACCCTGCATTAGTTTATTGGAAAAATTCGTCGTAACCCGTACCCATTAGTATGGACTTGTGTACGTGAAAGTGGTGTAACTGCATTCTTCACGCGTAGTTCTGCAGCAAATATCCCAGTAAATATTGAATTAGCAAAACGCTTTAAATCTTGATGAAGAAACCTATTCTGTTTCTATTCCATTGGGTGCGAACATCAATATGGCGGGTGCTGCAATCACGATCACAATTTTTAACGTTAGCTGCAGTACACACACTAGGTGTGGAAGTCTCTTTGTTAGTGCGATTTTTATTAAGTATCGTGGCTTCTTTGTGCTTGTGGTGCATCTGGTGTAGCAGGTGGTTCATTATTATTAATCCCATTAGCATGTAGCTTATTTGGTATTTCTGATGATGTCGCTGCACAAATGATCGGTGTTGGTTTCATTATCGGTATTTTACAAGACTCAACTGAAACGGCATTAAAACTCATCAACTGACGTATTATTTACTGCGGCAGTATGTATGGAAGAAGAACGTAAAAACGCAGCATAATTATGATGCAAATAAGAGAGCGGGCTATGCCCGCTTTTTATGTGATTTTATATGCAAAGTGAGGTCTATTTTTGATAGACTTCTGCCACGTTTTATTTCCCTACAAATAGGTAAGAAAAAAATGAACCACTTAATTATTTTTTTGCTCATCCCTAATTCTGCGCGTAGTTTTTGGGCGAGCGATAGCCAATCGTATTGAGCAAATCAGTCAAGAGAAGGGTGTAAATGTATTTTTTTCGTGATCTTTATGACATAAATTTTAATCCAATTTTATCTCATGAAGAATTGCAAAATACTAACAAAGGTATTATTCCAGAAGATATTCAGCAAGAGCATGATTTTATCCTTCAAGCGGATTTAATTACGTTGGTTTATCCCCTTTGGTGGATGGGATTTCCATCAATTTTGAAAGGCTATTTAGATCGCGTATTAAGTCATGGCTTTTGCCTATAAAACGGAAAAACGGCGAATCAGTGGGATTGCTAAAAAAATAAGCAAATGCAGCAATTTATTACTATTGGCAGTAATGTTGATAAATATAAAAGAATTTGGTGTGGATAAATCGCTTAATCATTGTTTAATTAATGGATTATTTAATTACTGTGGCATTGAAAAATATCGAGTTTGAATTATTCGGTGACATTCATTTAATTGATGATGAGGCGCGTAAAGCAATGATTGAACTTGCCGCTCAAAAACAAAAGAAAAAAATTGACCGCACTTTTTAAAGGAAAAAAAGCGTAATGTCTGAAAAAAACAAATTAATAATTTTTTTCATTAATTAGTCGATTATTCGGTAATCTTCTTTATCGTTCTCCTACCGATGAAGTACTTGCAGGCGCATTTGCTTGGTTACAGCAAAAAGGTTTGAGTCAAGTTTGGGCGTTAGATACTGATAAAGAAAGTGAATTAGCGCTTAATAGCCTGCAAGCTAAAATTGATCTCGATTTATTGAACGAAGAGTATCAAAAAAATTGTTTGGTACAAATGGCAAAAGTAGTGACCGCTATTTCAGCTTACGAGATTGATGTTGAAGAATTTATGAATTTTCCGCCTTGTACGCAATATGCCAGAGGTGGAAAGTGCGGATCATTTTGCTTTTATTATTGCTCACAGCCTCTTGGCTTGAAGATAATTCGGATTCTTTAGTGGCTCAACAAGAATTCTTTTGAAACTTTTTTTATTACCTTGTGCGGCGAAGTTTTTAACTCAAGTAGAAAATCAAGCAACTTTGCCTTTTTATCGTGAATTAGCCCTTCTTACACGAGAAATATTGGCAGCGATGGCGGATGAATTGGAAGAAGAATAGAGCAGTATTTTGCTTTCCTCTAAGTCTTGAGGAAAGCAAGCAATATTTTATAGATAGGTTACAAAAATCTTTTGTATCGATAACTCGGCATTCACGTTCGGCTTTTTCCATGCCAGTACCAATCATGACTAACGCAATCACACGATCTTGTTCACGACATCCGAAAGCTTCTCGTAATGCAGTGCCATTAACCCATTTCCCCTGAAATCCACACATTATCAAATCCTTGTGCTTGTGCAGCTAGTTGTAATCCATAAGTTGCACAACCTGCACTCAACATTTGTTCCCATCCAGGTACTTTAGCGATAGTTGGATCTATCTCTGCTACGACACCAATAACTATTGGTGCTCGATGTGCTAAATTTTCAGCTTTCTTTAATTTTTCTTCACCCAAATCAAATTCCACAACGGCTGCTTTTGAGTAGCATTTCCAATTTATTTAATCCATCATTTTTCTATTACAACAAAATGATAAGGATGTAATTTTCCCATGATCTGGTGCGTGCATTGCTGCTTTGGAGAATAAGTTCAAGCTGTTCAGCATTAGGTGCAGGTGCGGTCAATTTTTGTTTGATTTTTCTTGTTGTTAAAAAGAGTTAACGCATCCATTTTATTATCCCCTATAAGTAAAAAGTGCGGTGGATTATAACATAGTTTTTGACAAGGCTTTTGTGATACGCTAGCGCAAATTTTTTTAAAGGTAATTTGTATGTTTCGAGTATTAAAATTATGTTGGAAAGCGCTATGTTTTTCTTCGTGATCTTGTGATGAATGTTGTGTTTTTAGGTTTTGTACTATTGCTAGTGGCGATTATTAGCTTTTTCAAGCGGTGGAAAAAAATCTGCAACATTAACGGGGAAGGCGCATTATTACTTAATTTAGATGGCTATCTAGCCGATAACCGCGATGAAACACTTCGTTGGCAAGATGCATTAAGCGAATTGAATGGCGAGCACGTCCCTAGAAAAATTTCGACATTTGATGTGGTATTTGCCATTAAACAAGCGGAAGATGATCCTAAAAATTAAAAGGATTAGTGCTCGATCTTAATTATTTTGAGGGGGCAGATTTACCCGCATTAGATTTTATTGGTGGCGCTATCAGTCATTTTAAAAGATGCAGGAAAACCAGTGATTGCTTATGCGGATAATTATTCTCAAGGACAATATTATTTAGCCAGCTTTTGCTGATGAAATTTATTTAAATTCAATTGGGAGTGTGGATATTCACGGTTTATCGCAAGAGAATTTATATTTCAAAGAGATGCTCGACAAATTAGCCGTTACACCACATATTTTTCCGCGTAGGGACTTATAAATCAGCAGTTGAGCCATTTTTTTACGCAACGATATGTCTGCTGAGGCAAAAGCAAATATGCAGCGTTGGTTAGGTGAAATGTGGAATAATTATGTTTTTATCTGTCAGCGAAAAATCGCAAGATTAAGAAAGATAATGTTTTGCCGAATGCGAAACAATATTTATCGGATCTTAAAGCATTAAAAGGCAATAATACGGCATATGCACAACAACGTGGATTAGTAACCGATGTTGTAACTCGTTTGGATTTAGATAAAAACTCACCGCACTTTTTGGTAAAGGGAGTGACGGGAAAGCGAATCTCATTGAACTTGATGATTATTTGACTCAACTGCCTGATCGTTTAGAACATTACAATGTACCGAATAAAATTGTAGTCGTGAATGTTGAGGGAACGATTATTGATGGTGAAAGTGATGAAGAAAAATGCAGGTGGTGATACCATTGCACGAATTCTCCGTAAAAGCTTATGATGATAATTCAGTAAAAGCCGTTGTTTTACGAGTCAACTCACCGGGCGGTAGTGCTTTTTGCTTCTGAAATTATTCGACAAGAGACTGAAAATTTACAGAAAATCGGTAAGCCTGTCATCGTATCTATGGGCGCAATGGCTGCGTCTGGCGGTTATTGGATCTCATCCACTGCGGATTATATTATTGCCGATGCAAAACACCATTACAGGCTCTATCGGTATTTTCGCGATGTTCCCTGACTTTTTGAAAATAGTATTAAGAAAATCGGGGTGAATGCAGATGGTGTTTCAACCACTGAATTAGCTAATACATCCGCGTTTTTCTCCGTTAGCAAAACCAGTGCAAGATATTTATCAAACAGAGATTGAACATGGTTATGACCGATTTTTTTAGAAATTGTCAGCAAAGGCCGCCAAATTTCAAAAACACAATTAGATAAACTTGCTCAAGGTCAGGTTTGGTTAGGCAGTGATGCATTCCAAAATGGCTTGGTGGATGAGATTGGTTCTTTTAATGAAGCGGTTAATAAAGCAGAACAATTAGTGAATCAACGTCAAGATACTGCAGTACAAGATTTTTAGCGTGGAATGGTTCACTGATGATAATGTTAGTTTAATTAGCACCTTATTGCGCGATACTAAAAAAAGGGACGCAAGAGCAGTTAGTTAAATGGCTTGGTCTACCAGCTCCAATTCAAAAAAATTACAAAAAGAATTGAATGTATTAACTAAATTTAATGATCCTAAAGGTCAATATTTGTATTGTTTAAAATTGCGGGAAGGTTAAGTAATAATTGAAAAAGGGCAGAATTAAATCTGCCCTTTCGCTTATAAAATATACGCTTCTTGAATATGATGTGGCTTTTTGCTCTTCTTCTGGTGGAAGTTTCATATACTCTCATAATATTGCGTTAAGTGTTCGTGATATCCATTCATTACTTGAAATTGTCGCCCTCAAATTCTTTTATAAATAACGTGATTAAAATATTCCTTCGGCATATAAGATTTTTTGCCATCCTCCGCAATCGTCATAATCAGATAATACAAGACCAATATAATCGCATTGTTTTTATCGGATATGTTATTTGAAATTGCTCTAGATTTTTTTGCATTTTGGAAAATATTAAATGGCTCAATTTATTAAGTATTGCTTTCCATAAGGTATTTTTCTTTTTCTCTTAACCATCTTTTTCTTGCAAGAATAGAAACGACGATGAGTTCTTCTATATTTTTTTCATAAAAGAGCAGATGATCTTTGGATCATTTGGCACTCCCATCATAGATGAATATATCTATAAACATTGCGCTTTTTCCGTCAATTTCGGTTATTTGAGTACGACAATCAAAGATTTTTTTGCCATTTCTCCACTCTTTTGAGCAAGTATGTCTTCTGCCGTTTCCATATTGTAGTATTCGTGAGTTTCTTGAAACCAAACATCAACGAACCTTTGATATTCATCACGGTGCATATAAACATCAATATCATCATCCCAAGGGATAAAGCCTTTGTGGCGTATTGCTCCTATTAATGTTCCACCACCGAGAGAATAGCTAATTTTATATCGTTCACACAGTGCGTGGAAATAATCTAAGATGTCTAGACAAACTAGCTGTTGTTCTCTAAGTGTCAATTTTTTCATTATTTTTTTCCTTGTTTGGTGTAAGTTTTTGTAAAAATATGATGATAATCATCAAGGTTATCCATCTCAAATATATCATCGCTGTTAAGTTGCTCAGTATGAACATTCAATTTATCTATATATTCCATCGGAATGGTATCCCAACAAAGTTTTGGATTTTTTTAACCGAACTTCACTTAAGTAATCTTTGAGTAGATTTAGAATTGTATTGCAATCCTGTGTAGTCCAGAATGATATTCCTGACAAACTGGGTTGATTCAGTGAACCAATATCAATACGTATTACTTGCCCATTGCTATTTAAAATCGGTAGCCACTCATTATGCGTTTTAGAACGGATAACCGTGAAATATTTGCTGTGTGATGGCTTAGTTAGAAAAAAATATTACGATTAAGTACAACATCCGCATCAATAACATAACAATCATTAAAGAAGTCTCGAGCTAGTGAGAAGGAATAAATACTATTGTATTCCCTATATTTTTCATTATGAATTAGAGTGCAATTATATTTTTTTCTTGTAGATAATTGAATTGTTCGTGTAAATACCCTGTAACAATGACAATATTATCGATATTGGCTTGACGTAGAAAAAGTGAGTGTCCGTTCTAAGTTAGGTGTTCCATGAATATCTAATAGCGCTTTTATGAGTGGTTTGTGTGATTTCTTTAAATCGGCTGCCTAGGCCTGCTGCTAAAAATGATTGCATTCATTTTTTTGTTCCCCTTTGTAATAAAGTGTAACGATCACTCCTGCACTTAATAATAAGGTGAGTAGTAAGGTAATGGGCTTAATTGGCTGTTTATAGAGCAGATAACCAAGTCCAATTGCCCATACAGAATATGTGATATTTAATGCCATTGCTTTTGATTGGTTTTTAACAGATAAATCGCTTGGTAATAGCAGCAGTAAGATAATGCACCAAAGATTATTACACCAGCAATTTGTATATAATTAAAACTAAGTATATCTAGTGAGAAATCTTTCAAGGAAAGAATAAATAGAATCAATAAATAACCAATAGTTGAACCACATAGTCTTAAAAATACACTTGAAGTCCAGAGAGAGAACGCATTGTATAGGAGGATATCACTATTTCAGATGACCACCCTAATATACAAATTATTAAAAATAAAACCGATAGTATTAAAGGTTATTTCTTGTCCTACTTCAATAGCAAGCAACGACGAAGAAATAATAGCCAAGGCGAATCCGAATTGGGCTGTTTTTGCTAATTTTTTTCTTTTAGAATCCAATAAGACATCAGTGCGGCTAAAACTGGGAATAGAGAAGAAAGTGGCGCAGCATAATATATCGTTAAATAATGAATGCTTAATAAATATGCAGACATCCCAAATGGTCCGCCTAATACTCCCTGATAATACGGGGGACCAAAAAAATCTTTTTGAAAAATTAACCGCTCTTTTTCGCCACAATGTTATGCCTATTGCAAACAATGAAAAAATCAATTAAGAAGAGTAATGAAATTACTTTTTCCTAATGCAGTGAATCCACTTAGTGGTAATTCGTTATACAGCAGTCCAGATAATGCCCAAAATATAGCGGATAGTATGCCAAATAGATAACCGCGCATCACGGTAATACCTCTAAAAGTTTAAATGCAGCGTCCAAGCGTTTTAATGCATAATCGCCAAAATCCTCACCGTGTTCTTCTTTTACTTTTTGTCCATAAAAACCATAGTACATTTTGGCAAAAACGATGAATTTTTAATCGGTTATGGGCTGTTTGAAGTTCTGTCGAATTGTATTTATTTGTATGATTGCAATAGACTTCTAATAGAAAATCAGCAGCTTCTATTGATAAATTACCTTCCTCAATGATCGTCGCTATATCAAATAATGGATCATTTAAGCCTGAATATTCCCAGTCGATAAAAAAATAACCGGTTGTCTTGCAATAGCATATTTTCAGGGACTAAATCATTATGACATGGACGTAAAATTAAGCCTTTATTGATATTTTCAAACTGCCAGAATACGGTTGAAAAGTTTATCCATTCTAGGATCTGCTTGAAAAAGCGGATTTGTTTTCTAACAATGAAAAAAATACTGGCGAAACTCATCAAATACACTAAACACATTGCGGAAAAATAAATTCACTGTTGTGTAAACGATATAAATTATTCGCAACTTGAGACAAACAACTTTGTTCGTTTAATTGCGTTTGACTTAAAGGCTTGCTATTTTCTAAATAACGAGTCAGCTTTTACCCCACTTTTTGCATCCAATACGGGAGTTTCTACATTTAAACCTGCACGATATGCCTGTGTATTATTGAATGCCTCATATTCTCGATTAATAAGTGATAAATTAACAGCGTTAGGGATCCGCAATACAAACTTTATCCCTGAAATATCAAGTAGAACATTTTGATTGGTCATTCCCCCAATATAAGAAAAAGGAATGGAATGTTGATTAAGAAAAATCAAACAGTTTTTTTCTGGTTTATAGCAAGTTTTAACAAATTCTATAATTTTATTGATTGATTGATTGATTGATTGATTGATTGCATGGCATTTTTTTATTCATTCTTATATTTACGTTTTATTTAATTTTAACACTTCAAAAGCCATTTTTTGTAAGATATTGAATCTTATCAATTTATTCAATTTTTGAACCTTTAACCACTTTCTCACCCAAGCTCGGTTAGCTGAAAGATTATGTAATATGGCTTCGCTTATTGGTAATGGCTCGCTATAAATGATTGAAGATAAGGTTTCACCTAAGAGTGGGGCGGAGGTAAGCCCACGAGAACCTAAGGCAGCCGTTAAGAAAAAGATTCTGAAAATTGGCCGCACTTTGAATAGGTTGTTTACGGCGACGGAGGTTGAATAAATTGTAATAATCCGCATGTTGCTGTTCAAAATGAGGTACGTTTCCAACCATTGGGGCAAGATCTCTTACGGAGCAGCGGATGCCTACCCGAGCGAGATTACCTGATGTATCCACATCTTGAGTCCACGGTTGAGCGATATTTTGTTGGAGTTTTTTTGTTGATTTTTCTTGTTGTTCTTGTTCGCTAAAGTGGCGATCAACATTATCTCGAACATGGCTTGCGCCGATGCAATGTGAGGTTTTTTTAATTGATCGGCTGGGGTGAGATAGCCATCATAACAAAGTACAGATTTCAGTTTGAGTAAGTTTTCTGATGTTGGAATTTGGCTAACTTGCCCGCGGATAGGGTAGAGTGGTAGCTTTTTCTGTTTGAATAAAATCAGTAATTTTATATCCGTTCGCAAGAATGACGACTTCATGGCAGTATTTTTTTGACCTTGCATATTTTTCTAGTTCCCAACCTTTTTCTAGCTGAGAAAGTGCGGTAATTTTTTTGTGAGGTTTTAATGACGACACTCTGCTTTTTCAAGAAATGAAAAGGCATTTTTGAACAAATTGTCTTGGTGCAAGCCAAGCCCCTTGTTTAATCCAACCGCCTTCGCAATTAAGTGGTAATCCCACTTTTTCACTGAGTTGTTCAGCATTCAGCATTTGGAAGATTTCGTCTCGGTAAACCAAGTTGAGAAATCTTTTGTTAATTTAACCGCACTTTTTTTCGTTGTAAGCACATAGTGCCACGCCACAAAAATTCGTGTTCAAACGCAATGTTTTGAGCGATTGCCCAATCAAGTAATTGGCGACCGTAACTGAAAGCGTGCAGGTAAAAATCAACGGTGAGCCCATTATCATCGCTAAGTTGCGGATAAAATGCGCCTTGTTTATTGCCTGAGGCGTTGAGAGCAGGTGCTTCATCTTCACAATAAATAGTGACTTTTGCTCCACGTTTTTACTAAGGAAATGGCAGCACAAAGAGAAGCAATACCACCGCCGATAATAGCGACATCTTGTTTTTCCATTTTCGCAGGCTGAGCAAGATACCAAGGTGTCGAAAGTGCGGTAGATTTTGATTGTATTTTTAACCCACTTAAGCATTCTCGTTTCTTGCCAAAGCCTTTACGTTTTGTCACATTAAAGCCAGCGGATTCAAGTCCTTTTTCTGACAGCACTTGCTGCGGTGAAGGTGGCAAAAGAACCATTGGATTTTGTGAAACGAAACATCAGGTTATAGAGATCATCATTCCACATTTCAGGATTTTTTTGCTTAGGGCAAAGCCATCTAAAAACCAAGCATCAATACGTTCATTCATATAATCGCCAAGTTGTGGCAAGTTTTCTGATACATCACCAAGCCATAAATCTAACGTGGTCTCTTCAAAATGAATACGATGACAACCTAGAATCAATGAAGGCCAATAACGTTGCAAATGAGCGCTTAAATCTTCAAACTGCGGATAGGAAAGATGAGATTGTGAAAGTGCGGTGATTTTTAGTGGATATTTTTTTCAAAGGAAATAAAATTTAGGCGTTTTAAAGGATGATTCTCGTGTTGCTGGCGAAATTACGGAACAATTTGGTTACAGAAAAGAAATTTAATCCTGTACCAAATCCTGTTTCAGCGATGACAAAATTAGCCTCGTTGTGGCTTATCCAACGTTCCCAAAGTTGATTACCTTGTAGAAAAACATAATCTGTTTCTGCCAACCCATTTTCGTTAGAAAAATAGACATCATCGAATTGATCTGAGATGGGAATATGGTTTTTGATTGAAGTGAATCTCAGCATGTTGGACGCTAAAAAGTCATTTTTATTCCTTGCCTAATGAAATTTGCATATAATAACGCGATTTTTCTAAACTGGTCGAACAAATGAATTATTGCTTGAAATATTTTTTATTTCGTAGTAATTTTGAGCCGTTATTTTTTTACATATAAAAACAATAAGGAAGAAGCAATGAGAAGAGCTGTAATTACAGGCTTTGGGATTATTTCAAGTATCGGTAACAACAAAGAAGAAGTATTGGCTTCATTAAAAAGCAGGGAAATCAGGTATTGAAGTTGTGCCTGAGTTTGTGGAAATGAATATGCGTAGCCATGTTGCCGGAACAATCAAATTAAACCCAAGCGAGCACATTGATCGTAAAGTGTTCCGTTTTTATGGGTGACGCAGCGGCTTATGCTTATCTTTCTATGCGTGAAGCGATTGAGGATTCTGGTTTAACAGAAGATCAAGTTTCTAATGATCGTACCGGTTTAGTGATTGGTGCTGGTACGGGTTCTGCACATAATCAGTTAGTGGCTTGTGATGCGGTACGTGGTCCTCGTGGTGTAAAAGCGATTGGTCCCTATGCGGTAACGAAAAACCATGGCATCAAGTGTTTCAGCTTGTTTAGCTACACCTTATAAAATTCGTGGTGTGAACTATTCAATCAGTTCTGCTTTGTGCAACCTCTGCACATTGTATTGGTCATGCGGTTGAGTTAATTCAATTAGGCAAACAAGATGTCGTTTTTTTGCTGGTGGTGCAGAAGAATTATCTTGGGAATGTGCTACTGAATTTGATGCAATGGGTGCAGTTTCAACTAAATACAATGAAACGCCAGAAAAAGCGTCTCGTGCTTATGACGCAAACCGTGACGGTTTCGTTATTGCAGGTGGTGGTGCAGTTGTAGTTGTGGAAGAATTAGAGCACGCACTTGCTCGTGGTGCAAAAATCTACGCTGAAATTGTAGGTTATGGCGCAACTTCTGATGGTTATGATATGGTTGCACCAAGCGGTGAAGGTGCAGAACGTTGTATGAAACAAGCAATGGCAACTGTCGATACCCCAATTGATTACATCAACGTACACGGTACATCTACACCAGTAGGTGACGTGAAAGAATTAGGTGCAATTAAAAAATGTATTTGGTGATAAAAATCCCAGCGATTTCTTCAACTAAATCAATGACTGGCCACTCTTTAGGGGCAGCAGGGTGCACACGAAGCAATTTACACGTTATTAATGTTGGATAATGACTTTATTGCACCAAGTATTAATATCGAAACCTTAGATGAAGCGGCTGAAGGTTGCAACATCGTTACTGAGACGAAAAGAAAATGCAGGATTACAAACTGTCATGTCAAACAGCTTTGGTTTTGTGGTACAAATGCGACATTAATTTTTTAAACGTTATAACGGTTAAAAACGATTCTATGAAAAAGCCACTTTCGATTGAAAGTGGCTTTTTGTGTAAATTTAAAAAGAAAAAAATTAAGCAACGATACCAAATTGTTCTTTCATTAATGCTTCAAAATCAGTGCAACCACCAATTGGTTTTTTTCATCAATAAAGATTTGAGGTACGGTTTCTACTGGTTTACCAACAGATTTTTGATAAATCTTCTTTAGTAATGCCTTCTGCGTGAATATCCACATAACGATAGTCAAAATCAGCAACTTCGCCTTTTTAATTTTTTTCAGCAAGGTTTTTTTGCACGCACACAGTAAGGGCAGCCAGGACGACCAAAAAAATAACAACGAACATAAGATTTCCTTTTTTTGAGTTAAAAAAATTCTAGGCAATTCTACCTGATTTTTTATCGTCTACATAAAGTGTTTTTTTATTCGTGTAATATACGGAATATCGTAGACAATGAGTTAAATATTATGAAATTACTAATGCTTTGCCGCGAACCTCGTCTTTACAGTTGCCAACGCTTAAAGGAAGCTGCTAAACATCAAGGGCATGAGATGGATATTTTAGATCCGAATCGCTGTCTCTTAAAAACTCTCACAAAAATCCACCGCACTTTCAGATTTTTTTATCAAGCAAAATTCCGATTCTAAACCTTATTTATTGCCTGAGTATGATGCTGTTTTTGCCTCGATTTGGCACAACAAGTACACAAATGGGATGCTCAGTCTTACAGCATTTTTGAAGGTAAACAGACTTTTTGTTTAAATTCATCTCAGGCATTTTTAAATGCGCGTGATAAGTGGAAAAGTTTGCAACTTTTGCTGAATGCAGATGTACCTGTTCCTAATTCACTTTTAAGCGGCAGTGAAGTACAAGCTCAGGCGACGATAGCTCATATCAGTTCGCCGACAATTTTTAAAAACGCTAAATGGTTCACAAGGAATTGGGGTGATTTTTAGCTGAAAAAGCCACAAAGTGCGGTGAGCATTATGGAAGCTTTTTAAAGCAAACCAATATATCTATGTTGCAGCAAGATTTTTATCGAAGAAGCGGGCAATGCGGATATTCGTTGTTTTGTGATTGGTGATCAGTTGTAGCAACGATGCAGAGAATTGGACAAAATGGTGAGTTTCGAGCGAATTGTCATCGTGGCGGAAAAACCGAAAAAAATTACCCTAAGCGATGAAGAAAATCAGATAGCCATTCAAGCAACAAAAGCTATCGGTTTAGATGTGGCTGGCGTGGATTTAATTCATTCAAAAATGGATTATTGGTTTTAGAAGTGAAATGCAAGCCCAGGCTTAGAAATGATTGAAAAACAAGCGAGGGTTGATATTGCGTTACAGATGATAAATTATGTTGAAAAAGCAGATAAGAAAAAAATAAATAAAAATTTGATATTTTTATAGCCTTATTATTCATACCAATTTTTTTATACACATCTTCTAATGACCTCACTAGCAAAAGTGCGGTCATTTTTTTCTTTGAGTTTTTCTCAGAATATTAAAAAAATTATCTAAAACCTGTTTTTATATCAAAAATCCACAGAATTTATAAGCCTATGTTCTTTATTTAGGCGTATTATATTACTCGGAATGATTAATTCATTCTGGTTATCTAAAATAAGGACATTACTATGGCAATTAAAAAAGTGATTACTGTCTGTCCGTATTGCGCTTCAGGTTGTAAGATCAATCTATTGGTTGAGAACAACAAAATTGTGGGTGCTGAAGGTGCAAACGGTAAAACAAACGAACGAGAGCTTTGCCTGAAAGGATATTATGGCTGGGATTTCGTGCATGACACAAAAATCCTCACTCCTCGCCTAACTCAACCGATGATTCGCTACAAACGTGGCGAGCCGTTCACGCCAGTGAGCTGGGAAGAGGCTATTTCCTATTCTGCAAAACGTTTACAAGAAATTAGAGAAAAATATGGCAACGAGTCAATTATGGTAACGGGTTCTTCTCGTGGACCAGGTAACGAAGTGAATTTCGTTATGCAAAAATTTGCTCGTGCGGTATTAGGCAATAACAACATTGACTGTTGTGCACGTGTCTGACATGGCCCATCTGTAGCAGGTCTGCTCAAATCAGTGGGTAATGGCGCGATGTCCAACTCAATCGTTGAGATTGAAGACACTAAATGCGTATTTATCTTTGGCTATAATGCCTCAACGTCTCACCCTATTGTGGCGCGTCGTATTAACCACGCTAAAAGCAAAAAGGGGCGAAGATTATTGTTTGTGACCCTCGTAAAATTGAAACCGCTCGTATTGCTGACATTTATGCGCCACTTGCCAATGGTAGTAACGTCGCATTTTTTTGAATGCAATGATGAACGTGATTCTTGAAGAAGGATTACAAGATCAAAAAAATTTATCGATGAACATACCGAAAAATTTCGATGCGTTCTATGAAACTGTAAAAAGCTTATACACCTGAATCAACTCAGCATATCACTGGCGTTGAGCCTGAAATGTTGAGAGAAATTGCCCGCACTTATGCGAAAGCAGAAACAGCGACAATTCTCTGGGGTATGGGGGTATGTCAGTTCCGTCAAGGTGTGGAAACTGTACGTGCGTTGGCAAGCTTTAGCAATGCTTACTGGTAACTTAGGTAAACCAAATGTTGGTAAACCCTGTACGTGGTCAAAACAACGTACAAGGCGCATGTGACATGGGTGCTTTATATAATACTTTACCTGGTTATCAAAGCTATGCGGATCCAGAAATCAACGCTAAATTTTCGAAAGCATGGGGCGTGCCGTCTATTCCAACCAAAACCAGGTGTACCATTGAGTGAAGTGCCACATGCAGTGGCAGAAGGTAAACTCAAAGCATTCTATATTATGGGTGAAGATACTTTACAAACTGAACCTGATTTGAATGCCATGAAACAAACCTTTAAAGATCTTGAGTTTATTATTGTTCAAGATATCTTTATGACTCAAACGGCAGCGGAAGCGGATGTGATTTTACCAGCAACATCTTGTGCTGAACACGAGGGTGTTTATAGTGCGGCTGACCGTGGTTTCCAACGTTTCTATAAAAGCGGTGGATCCTGTTGGTGATGTGAAAGACGACTGGGAAATCATTAGTCTTATGGCACAAGCTTTGGGGTTATCCAATGCATTATAACAATACCAAAGAAATTTGGGATGAGTTGCGTGAGCTTTGCCCAATTTATAAAGGTGCAACTTACGAAAAAATGGAAGGCTTGGGTTATATTCAATGGCCATGTACGGATGAAGGCCCTGAAGATCAAGGCACTACATACTTGTATGAAGGTCAAATCTTCGACCGTCCAAATGGTAAAGCTGAATTCTTTGCTTGCGACTGGGAACCACCAATGGAAGAAGTCTCTGAAGAATATCCATTAGTGCTTTCACCGTGCGTGAAGTTGGTCACTATTCTTGCCGTTCAATGACGGGTAACTGCCGTGCACTTGCTGCGTTGGCTGATGAACCAGGATTTGTTCAAATGAACGATCAAGATGCGAAAGCTTTTAGGTATTAAGAATAATGAGCTTGTTTGGATTTCTTCATCTCGTGGTAAAGTTATATCTCGTGCTGATGTAAGTTCTCGTACTAACAAAGGTGCGTGTTATATGACTTACCAATGGTGGATCGGAAAATGTAACGAACTCACGGCTGAACATTTAAATCCGGATCCGTACTCCGGAATATAAATACAGCGCAGTGCGTATCGAGAAAAATTGAAGATCAACGTTGGGCTGAGCACTATGTTGTAACTGAATATACTAAGCTCAAATCACGCTTAAAAGAAACCGCACTTGTGGCTTAATTATCATATTTATCATGATGAGGACAGGCTTTTATGCCCTGTCCTTTTTATGCTTAATGAAATATGATATAGGTAAGAATATTGGAAATGCTAAAAAAGAGCGGTCTATTCAAAGGCAATTTCTTTAATACGTAATTCATCACCGCTTTGTCGTTGCAAGTGTATGCTGCCACAATTTGGACAAGAATCATGATGGGCTTGTATCTCAACTAATTTTTGACACTGCCAACACCAGGCTTTGCTGCTGGAATAGGAATTAGATGAAGTTTACAGCCTTCAGCAGCGGTACCTTTGAAAGGTTATATCAAAAACAAAATTCTAATGCGTCAGGTTCTACACAAGAGAGGGCACCAATTTCTAGCCAAAGATCCGTAACTTTTTTTATATCGTGACTTTTACATTGTTGTTCTACTATTTCCAGCATATTTTGACAAAGAGACAATTCGTGCATAGTTTTTCCTTTTGTTTTTCTTCCTTAAAATAAATGCCTTTATCAATTCAAGATAAAGGCATTTCTCTAAAACATTGTCAATTTTAACCGCACTTTACGCGAGCATATTTACAACTGCAAATGAGACTTTTAATAGCGCAGCATTGATTAAATCAATAAAGAATGCACCGACCATTGGAACGATTAAAAATGCTTTGTGTGATGGCCCAAAACGGCTGGTAATGGCTTGCATATTTGCAACGGCTGTTGGTGTTGCACCTAAACCGAAACCACAATGACCAGAGCTTAATACAACCGCATCATAATCTTTACCCATTGCGCGATAAGTAACATAGATTGCAAATACCGCCATAAAGACAACTTGTACTGCAAGGATGATTAATACATCTACCGCTAAACCTGCAAGTTCCCAAAGTTTTAATGACATTAAGGCGATAGCTAAGAAGATTGATAAACCCACGCTACCTAATACATCAATAGCCGAATCAGCTACTTGGAAACGGAAGATATTGGTTAAAAATATTACGGATAATTACACCGGTAAATAAACACCATACGAATGTTGGTAATTGGAATGCGGTGCCTTTTGTTTGAGCATCTAAATATTGGCCGATAAGCAAACAGATAGACATCATTGCAATAGTTTCAATTAACGAACGTGAAGTAATTTTACGTTTGTAAGTTGGATGCTCAAAAGCCTCTTGAATATCGTCTACTTCATCATTTTCAGGATTTTCACCTTGCTTTTTGACGATTTAATAAGAAACGTGCAACAGGGCCACCGATGATACCACCAAAGACTAAAACCAAAAGTTGCACATGCCATCGCGATTTCAGTTGCACCTTGTAGATTAAATTGGTGAACGAAAGTATCAGCCCATGCTGCACCAGTGCCATGACCGCCAGTTAATGTTACAGAACCCGCTAATAAACCGTATGCTGGATGGATACCTAATGCTAGTGAACCTACGACACCAATGACATTTTGGCAAATAATTAGCAAAACCAGCGACGAATAAAAAAATACAATAAGTGGTTTTTCCACCTTTAATTAAACGAGAAAAAGTTTGCGCTTAAACCAATGGAAGTGAAGAACACTAACATCATGGTAGTTTGCAAATTCTTATCGAAGTTAAAGGATGTACCGTCTACTTTTATTCCAAATTAAAAGACCAATGGCAACAATAAAACCACCAACAACTGGCTCAGGAATGTTGAAGGTTTTTTTAAGATGCTGATTCGTTTTAACGAGAAAATAAACCCAAGAGCAAGACTAAGCTTGCTAGTGCAAGGGTTTCATACGTGCTAAATGTATGACTCATAAATTGGATCTCCCTATGTTGTGTTTTGGTTATGTGTTGTGTTGCGGTTCGATTACCACTATTTCAACATTGGTATGTAATCCACGTGGTAATGTCGAACCTTTTCGCCCTCGTTCAGCACGGAACTTTTGCAGATCTTCCGGTTTTAATACAATTTTTTTCGTTTTCCGGAATGAAATTCAAGACTTGCTTGATCTGAAATGAGCAATATCTCACTAACAATTCACTGCGCTCTTTTGCATTTGCTGCAGGAATTGTCACAATTTTATTGCCTTTTGCCTTTTTGATAATGCCGGTAAATCTTTTGCCGGGAAAAATCAACATTCTGCCAGCGGATGTCATAGCGACAACAAGTGCGGTGGCATTCGCCAGCGTCTTAGGCTCCATCACTTTGGCATTTTCCGGTAAAGAAATCAAGGCTTTTCCTGCTTTATTGCGTGCAATTAAATCTTCAAATTTACAAATAAAACCATAACCCGCATCAGAAGCCATCAATAATTCTTGCTGTTCACTCGCCATTACGACATATTCAATGGTCGCACCAGCGGGTAAATTTAGTTTACCTGTAAGTGGTTCACCTTGCGAACGCGCGGAAGGTAATGAAAGCGGATCGATTGCATAACTCCGCCCAGTACTATCAATAAATACAACGGCTTGATTACTCTTGCCACAAGCGTGAGCTCGATAATTATCACCCGCTTTGTAGCTTAATGATTTAGGATCAATATCGTGTCCTTTAGCACAACGTACCCAGCCCATTTCTGATAAGATGACAGTGACAGGCTCTGCTGGCGTCATGTCACTTTCAGAGATCATTTTGGCTTCTTCACGTTCGACCAGTTGAGACATACGTGGACTGGCATATTTTTTTCACATCTTCTTGAATTTCTTTTTGATAAGTGTATTCAAACGGCGTTCTGATCCTAAAAATTGCTTCTAAATTTAACCGATCTTTTTCAAGTTCATCTTGTTCAGCTTTTGAGTTGGTTTTTCTCTAATTTTGCTAAATGACGTAAGCGTAAATTTAAAATTGCATCGGCTTGTTCATCGCTTAAATTAAAGCGTGCCATCAGCTCTGCTTTTGGATCATCTTCATGGCGTATAATTTCGATAACTTCATCAATATTTAAAAAAAGCTATCATCAAACCTTCTAAAATATGTAAGCGAGAGAGTACTTTATCTAACTGATATTGAAGGCGACGAGTCACGGTTATTCGGCGGAAAGTAAGCCATTCATTTAAGATTTCTAATAAGCCTTTTACCGCAGGTTTATGATCGCCCGATCATATTCATATTTACACGGTAGCTTTTTCAAGATCTGTGGTAGCAAATAAATGTGCCATTAACGCATCAGTATCGACGCGATTTTGAGCGAGGAACTAGCACAATGCGAATTGGATTTTTCGTGATCGGCTTCATCACGAATATCCTCTAGCATTGGCAGTTTTTGCCGTCATTTGTTCGGCTATTTGGGCAATAACTTTGGATGGCGAAGATTGATGCGGAAGTGCTGAGATAATAATTTCACCGTCTTCTTTTTCCAAGTTGCACGCATTTTTATTGAGCCACGGCCTTGCTCATAAATTTTACGAATTTCTGATTTTGGCGAAATAATTTCCGCTTCTGTTGGAAAAATCTGGACCTTGAACAATTTCAAGTACATCATCTAATCCCGCTTTCGGATTATCTAGCAACATTACTGCCGCATCAGAAATTTCGTTAATATTGTGTGGTGGAATATCTGTCGCCATACCCACTGCAATACCTGTTGTGCCGTTCAATAAAATATGAGGTAAACGAGCAGGTAAATATTGTGGTTCAGCCAAGGTTCCATCAAAAATTTGGTTGATAATCTACCGTTCCTTGTCCGAGTTCACTCAACAAGATTTCAGAGATTTTAGAGAGGCGTGATTCCGTATAACGCATGGCTGCGAAGGATTTTTGGATCATCTGGCGCCCCCCAGTTACCTTTGACCATCTACAAGCGGATAACGATAAGAGAAAGGTTGTGCCATTAACACCATCGCTTCATAACAAGCGCTGTCACCATGTGGATGGAATTTACCGAGTACATCACCGACGGTACGGGCAGATTTTTTTGTATTTTGCCGTAGCATTCAAGCCAAGTTCAGACATCGCATATACAATACGGCGTTGAACGGGTTTTTAAAACCGTCACCGATAAAAAGGCAGAGCACGATCCATGATGACATACATGGAATAGTTGAGATAAGCCCTTTCGGTGAAGGTGCGTAGAGGCATTTGCTCAATGCCTTCATAATTGATATTTGTCATTTTGGTTTCTGTTAATTGAATATATTCTTAATTTATTGAAATTCGGATTTGCTGAGATTAATTTAGTCTAAACAGATAAATCAACCTGATCGCCTTTCGCTTGTAACCAATTTTTACGGTCTTCAGAACGTTTTTTCGCTAACAACATATCCATGAGTTCTAATGTATCCGAACCTTGGTCTTCCTCTAAATCATAAGTTAATTGAACAAGGCGACGCGAATTAGGATCCATTGTTGTTTCACGCAATTGCGATGGGTTCATTTCACCCAAACCTTTAAAACGTTGAACATCTCGGTTTGCCTTTTTTTATTTTTCAAGCGATTCTAAAAATCGCCTCTTTTTCACTTTCATCTAATGCGTAGAAGACTTCTTTATTTAAGTCAATGCGATAAAGTGGTGGCATTGCGACGTAAACGTGACCGTCTTGTACCAATTTCGGGAAATGGCGTAAGAACAGGGCGCAGAGTAGGGTGGCGATATGCAGGCCATCAGAGTCAGCATCCGCGAGAATGCATACTTTACCATAGCGAAGTTGTGATAAATCATTGCTGTCAGGATCGATCCCTAGAGCCACAGCTATGTCGTGAATTTCTGTTGAACCTAATACTTGATCAGGTGAAACTTCCCATGTATTTAAGATTTTTTTCCACGTAACGGCAAAATCGCTTGATATTCGCGATCACGTGCTTGTTTTGCTGAACCGCCCGCAGAGTCGCCCTCCACTAAAAAAATAATTCCGTTTTTTTCTAAATCCTGTGAGCCGCAATCTGCTAATTTTTCCTGGTAATGCAGGGCCACTAACAAGTTTTTTTACGTACGACTTTTTGGCTGCGCGTAATCGGCGTTGCGCAGAACTAATGGCAATTTCTGCTAATTTTTCAGCGTTTTGTACGTTTTGGTTAAGCTACAGACTGAACGCATCTTTTAAAACACCGCTGACAAAGACCGCACTTTGGCGTGATGATAAGCGTTCCTTAGTTTGCCCCGCGAATTGCGCATCCTGCATTTTTAAGGAAAGAATGTAAGAACAACGATCCCAAATATCATCAGCGGTAAGTTTTTACGCCGCGTGGTAATAGATTTCTAAATTCGCAAAAATTCTCGAATGGCATCTAATAAAACCTTGACGTAGGCCATTAACATGTGTTCCGCCTTGAATAGTAGGAATTAAGTTTACGTAGCTCTCGCCAATCAGTTCACCACCTTCTGGCAACCAAAGTAATGCCCAGCTAACCGCTTCATTTGTTCCTTTAAATTCACCAACGAATGGTTTTTTTCCGGAAGCGTTTCAAAGCCGTTAACTGCTTCGATAAGGTAATCGGAAAGACCATCTTCATATAACCAAATATCTTGAGTATTGTTTACTTTTATCAATGAATTTGATTTCAAGCCCTGAGCAGAGTACCGCTTTAGCTCTTAATAAATGGCGTAGACGGCTAACAGAAAATTTTGCGCTGTCAAAATATTTTTGGATTCGGTTTGAAGTGAACGGTTGTTCCAGTAGTGCGTCTGCCACAAGTCCCAATAACTTCCAATTCTTCTACTTTATTGCCGTTTTCAAAGGCAATTTTATACACTTCACCATTACGTTTGACTTGAATATCCACGCGTTCAGAAAGTGCATTCACCACAGAAATTCCCACACCGTGTAAACCACCGGCAAATTCATAATTTTTATTGGAGAATTTACCACCTGCATGCAGTTTAGTCAGGATCACTTCTACGCCAGAAACGCCTTCCGTAGGATGAATATCCACAGGCATACCGCGACCATTGTCTGTGACTTCAATGGATTGATCTGGGTGTAAAATTACTTCAATTTTTGTGGCAAAACCCGCAAGGGCTTCATCCACGCTGTTGTCAATAACTTCTGTGCGAGGTGATTCGGACGAGTAGTGTCTGTATACATACCGGGGCGAATTTGCACCGGCTCGAGATCTTAAGAACGGTAATTTCTTGAGCTGAATAATTAGTTGTCATGGTGAGATTATTCGTTAATTTTTAAATTTGAGAGGATTCTACCAAAAAAAGTGCGGTGATATTCGACCGCACTTTTTAATCGTATAAACTAGGCGTATTTTCATCTGGACGCGTTTTTAAAACGGCGATGTAGCCACATGTATATCGTTATGTCCTTCATTATTTCCTTTTCAACGATTTGATTCATTCGCGCTGCAATCGCAGTTTCATCTTGTAAATCCGTAAAATCAACAGGCGCTGAAATACTCACAGTATAGCCTGAACCATCTTTATTGCGTAATGGCGTAAATGGAATCACTTTGCTGTTTTGTGAGGATTTCAATAAATAATAACTACCAGTTGTTGTGCAAGCATCGGGCACCGCAAAAAATGGTACAAAAACGGCATTTTTTTCTGCCGTAATCGTGATCAGGCGCATACCAAATGGTTTCTTCGTGACGTAAAGCTTTGATCATTCCGCGTAAATCTTTACGATCAAGCATATCTTTATTAGAGCGTAAACGGCCTTGTGTTTGGAGCCAATCAAATGCTAAAGGATTATCATTTGGACGATAAACGCCAATGCCGGGATGATGCAAAACCAAGAATGCGTGCGCCAAGTTCTAGCGTTAAGAAATGAACACCGACGAGAACAATTCCATCTTTTTGATTTTCTTTTTAGATAATGTAAGCCTTCAACTTTTCGACCATTTTTTTGATACGTGAACCCGACCAAAACCAAGCCATACCTGTTTCGATAATTGCCATGCCTACTGAACGAAGATTTTTCTTGCAAAAATCGCCTCACGCTCGTTTTCAGGCATATCAGGAAACAAAGTTCAAGATTACGGCGTGCAATAGCAGCTCGACGCTTACCTACTTTTTAAATGTGAAAACAGCCAACCGAGACCATTACCAATATGGCGCAAAATAGGATAGGGAAGACATAAAAATACTTGCCAAATTGCTACGCCTAGCCAAAACAGCCAGTATTTTTGGGGCTAAAAAAAGTGCGGTTGAAATTGAGGGAGTTTTTTTCGTTTTTCATTGTTCTTTCCACGTAAGTTAGGGGCGTAGTTTATCGTAAATTTGAGTTGTGGTAAAATCGCCACAATTTTGGTTATTCAAATAGAGATTTTAAAAATGGCTCAATATTCAGCAGAATTTAAGCAAGCAAAAAGTACTTGTATTAGGCGATGTGATGCTTGATCGTTATTGGTTCGGGGCAACCAACCGTATTTCACCAGAAGCTCCGGTGCCAGTAGTTCGTGTACAAGAAAAATGAAGAGCGTGCGGGTGGTGCCGCAAATGTAGCGATGAATATTGCTTCACTCAATGTACCCGTTCAGTTAATGGGATTGATTGGACAAGATGAAACTGGTTCTGCGCTTTCCCACTTATTAGAAAAAAACAAAAATCGATTGTAATTTTTGTTGCATTAGAGACTCATCCAACCATTACTAAATTACGTATTTTTATCCCGTCATCAACAGCTGCTCCGCCTTGATTTTTGAAGAAGATTTTCAATAATGTAGATTGCAAGGATTTATTAGCGAAGTTAGAAAGTGCGGTGAATAATTACGGTGCTTTGATTCTTTCTGATTACGGCAAAGGCACGCTTAAAGATGTTCAGAAAAATGATTCAAATTGCACGCAAAGCGAATGTGCCTGTGTTAATCGATCCAAAGGGAACTGATTTTGAACGTTATCGTGGTGCGACATTATTAACACCAAATATGTCTGAATTTGAAGCAGTTGTGGGCAAATGCGATACAGAAGAAGAGATCATTGAGAAAGGTTTAAAATTAATTTCTGATATTGAATTAACCGCACTTTTTGGTGACGCGTTCTGAAAAAGGAATGACATTGTTACGTCCAAATCAAGAACCCTATCATTTGCCAACTGTTGCAAAAAGAAGTGTTTGATGTGACGGGAGCCGGTGACACTGTCATTAGTGTATTAGCAACTGCATTAGCAGATGGACGTTCTTTCGAAGAATCTTGTTACCTAGCTAATGTCGCCGCTGGAATTGTGGTGGGTAAATTGGGGACTTCAACGGTTTCGACTGTGGAACTTGAAAAATGCGATTCATGCTCGCCCTGAAACGGGATTTGGCATTATGAGCGAAGCAGAATTAAAAGATGCTGTCGCACAAGCTAAAGCACGCGGTGAAAAAAATTGTGATGACTAATGGCTGTTTCGATATTTTGCATCCAGGGCATGTTTCTTATTTAGAAAATGCACGTAAATTGGGCGATCGTTTAATTGTCGCGGTAAACAGTGATGATTCCGTTAAACGCTTAAAAAGGTGATAGTCGCCCAATTAACAACCTTGAAACTCGAATGGCGGTACTGGCTGGTTTGGCATCAGTGGACTGGTTGGTACCATTCACTGAAGATACACCACAGCGTTTAATCGGTGAAATTCTACCTGATCTTTTAGTCAAAGGCGGAGATTACAAACCTGAAGATATTGCTGGCGCAAAAAGAAGTTTGGGCAAAATGGCGGTGATGTTAAAGTGCTAAACTTTGAAAAATGGTTGTTCAACAACAAATGTGATTGAAAAAAATTAAAATTATTGAAAGATTAGTGAAAGGTTGGGTAGTCCCAACCTTTTTTTATTACTTTAATATTCATATGAGATTATCACAGAAAGCACCGTTTTTGAAGTAACAGGTTTATTTATATCAAGGACAACTAATTTAAGTAGAAACTGCGATGATTTATTTTTTTCAGACAAAGAATTGGATGAGTTATTACTTGAGGATATTTATCGTGGTGATTTAACCACTCATGCCCTTTGGTATTGAAAAATATTCCGGCAAAAATTCTTTTTAAGCGTAAAAATGCAGGTATTGTGGCGGGCGTTTCTGTTGCGGAAAAAAATTATTAAAAAAACTGGATATTCAACCGCACTTATATGTAAAAAGAAGGGGATTGGGTTGAATCAGGTGCTTTGTTGATTAGTACGGAAGGAATGTCTGAACAATTACATCAAGCTTGGAAAGTGGTGCAATTGGTGCTTGAATGGTCATGTGGGGTTGCTCAATATACAGCAGAAATGACTGCCAATGCCAAAGCGGTTAACCCAAGTACTGTTGTGGCTTGCACGTGTAAAAGTATTCCCAATACGCGTAAACTTGCGACGAATGCTGTATTAGCCGCTGGTGGACATATTCATCGACAAGGCGTTAGCGAAACTCTTTGGTTTTTACTAATCATCGAAACTTACTTTCTGATCCAAATGATTGGACGAAAAATTGTGATAGATTACGTCAAGAAGCACCTGAAAATAAAATTACTTTAGAAGCAGATAATTATGCTCAATTTGAGCAAATGTATGTAGCAGAGCCCGATATTATTCAACTTGATAAATGGTCATTAGATGATGTGAAAAAGGCTTTAGCGCTACTTTCAATCAAAAACAGAAAGATATTCTACTTTCTGTTGCTGGAGGGTAAATAAAGATAATGTATCAGATTATGCCAAACTGGGTATTCGTTTATTTATCACTTCTGCACCTTATTATGCACCGCCAGAGGATATAAAGGTTGTGATTGAAAAGATATAATGTTTTTTTCAATTTTATTTTTTTAGCTTTTAAATCTTGCATTTGAGCTTATTCATCGCTAGAATGCAGGCTCCTTGTCATCGCTGAGTTAGAGATCGGCGAATGATGTATTAACAACACTACCTTTTAGGAGTAAAAAAATGTCTCTAAGTACTGAAAAAGCAGCAATCGTTGCTGAATTTGGTCGTGATGCGAAAGATACTGGTTCTTCTGAAGTTCAAATCGCATTATTAACTGCACAAATCAACCACTTACAAGCTCACTTTGCAGAGCACAAAAAGACCACCATGGTCGTCGTGGTTTATTACGTATGGTTTCTCGTCGTCGTAAACTTTTAGACTACTTAAAACGTACTGATCTTGCTTTTATACCAAAGCACTATCACTCGTTTAGGTTTACGTCGCTAATTTTTTTATTACGATAGTAAAAGATCAAGCCCTCGAATTTCGAGGGCTTTTTATGATTTTATTTTAATTTTATAGGCGTTCTTTAGACTAGCATCAAAATAAACAAAATATTTGGTTTATATATTCTTAACTTGCCATCTTCTAATTTTCATATAATAAACATACATCTAATTTTTAGTTGTTTGTTATGAAATTGCTGTAATGTACTACGATGACCTACGCTGAGAATGATCATTTCGGGCAGACGCTCTTTAATTGTTTGGTAGAGTAAATGCTCTGTTGTTTCATCTAATGCGGAAGTCGTTTCATCGAGAAATACGACATCTGGGTTTTAGTGAGTAAAATACGAATAAACGCCACTCTTTGAAGTTCACCAGGCGATAAAATTGCTTGCCAGTCATTTTTACATTAAGCGCGTGTATATATTTTCCTAGCGCACAATCCCTCATGGTTTGTTCTAATTCTGCGTGACTTGGATTGATATTTGGATAACAAATTGCTTCTCGTAAAGTACCCTGCGGCATATAAGGTCGTTGGGGCAGGAATAAACTTCCCATGCATGGATGCTCCGCAATACCTATGGTTTCAAAAGGATATATTCCTGCAATTGCTTTTTAGCAGCGATGTTTTTCCCTGTTCCAGATGCACCTTGAATCAATAAGGCATCTCCATTTTCTAAATGAATATTTAAATTATTGAGTAGAACATTACCTTGTTCATCTTTAATACCGAAGTTTTTTTAAGGCGACACGATGAGAACAATGAAAAGGATGATGAACGTTTTGTTTATCTAATTCATCCATTTTTTTATTATAAAACCATAAAGACGATTTAACCGTGCTTGATAGAGTGTGAATTGCTCATAGAACAAGCGGAAGAATGAAAGTGCGGTCATTAATCGGTTAAATGCTTGGACTGTTTGATGCATGTCACCCTAGCTTTTATTTGACCAGAAAAGAAACGTGGCGCTTGTAACATTAAAGGCAATAATTTGGCAACGCGAGTTACTCCAGAGTTGAAACTATTTAATCCCAACATTTTTAATACAATGGACCAACGGTTATGAATAATTTGACGGAATTGATGTTGTAAGAAAGTTTGTTCTTTTGGCTCACCATTATAAAAAGAATGCTTTCCGCATTGTCTCGTAGACGGATTAAGGAACAACGATAATCGCCATTGAGTTTTCTTTGTAAAATTCAGCTTAACTAGAGGGCGACCAATCCACACGGACATGAGTGTCGCAAAAAAATAATAAAAGCATAAATGAAGAAAACAACGCCTTTTTCGATATTAAATTCGAATAAAGTTAACACGCCAGAAAGTGACCATAAAATAATCGTAAATTCAATGGTCGTGAGCACCGAGTTAATCACGCCTCGTACAATTTGTACTGTACTGATAATAAATTCTCTCGCATCTTGTTCAATACGTTGATCGATATTATCTGGTAAATCTCGTTCGTATTTTTAGGCGATAGTATTTTTAAAGGTTATAGAAAACACCGCACTTTGGATGGCAAAGTGCGGTATTTTTAGAAGGCTTTTATTAGTATTTATAGATTTCGTTGTATAAGCTCACCTCAAATTGTACTAATGGTGCTCGTTTTGTTTTTGCTTTCCAAATCGCCTGTTGAGTAGCCATTAATAAATTGTACAAAGGCCACTTTTTCCCCTCGAGCGTTTGTCATAAATCCGGCGAGGTTATAAAACCCCTTTCAAAGAACCTGTTTTAGCTATGACATTTTTTTCACTAATGGCTGGCTAATTAATCCACCACGACCACTGATCGTGCCATCTACGCCTGCGATGGGGAAAGTTTCCATTATGCAATTTATCTTCGTTTTTTGGCGATGTACTCTAAAACGGATAGCATCGTTTTAGGTGCTACAAGATTATGGCGAGACAGACCCGAACCATCGGCTAAAAATACTGTTACCAAAAACGAATTCCCTGTTTTTTTGTAATATGGATTTAATCGCTAATGTACCTAATTGAAAGGATGCAGGGCGTTTATAGTAATTGAATGCCACAGCTCGGAATAATGAATCGGCAATTTGGTTATCCGATTTTTTTCATCATTTTTTTCAATAAATCTGGTAATTGTTTTGATAAATGTTTCGCTAATAACTGACCTTGTTGTGGTTTTTGGGGCAACATGACTTTGCCATTAAACTCAATACCTAATTGTCTTAATTGACGTTGAATAATCGCGGCAGCATAAGCATCCGTATCTTGCACGGCAAAGCTTAAGCCAAAAGGTTTAGATTGACGTGCTAAACATCCTTTTACTTGATAGCGATTATTGTCATGTACAACAAACATCGAGCTGACAATAAGGCGCTTCATTGCTATCCGCTACATAGACTTGTCCAAACACTTGAATTGGAAATTGTGCAGGCACATTGATTTTTTTACTGTTTCACCGGGGTTTTTGATTGGCATCTAGTTCCGCATAAAAACAGTTGTTATCAATATTCGCAGCGGATGGCGGAGAGTTGAAACACATGGTCAGATCGTTCCAAATCCAACCTAATCCTCGGTCGTGACTAGAAAAACAGAGGTATCTAATACTAAATCGCCATTGATTTTTTTGATGCCTTGTTTTTTAATTCGGCAAGTAAGGTATAAAGCTGGCCGCTAGTGAGATCAGGATCGCCTGTAAAACGCACGATTAGTTGCCATCTAAATTCCCATTTTGAATTTTTTCCCATTACTCAAAAAGAGCGGTCTCAAATTGGAATTGATCGCCTAATGCAAGTTTAGCGGCAACAGCGGTAAAAACTTTTTGTGTACTCGCAGGAAGCATAAAGGTTGAGCCATTATAATCCGCGATAATTTGGTTTTTGATTTATATTTTTTTGCGATGAAACCTACGCTAGAGCCTTCAGGCAGTTTGTTTGTGTTAAGTCTGAAACATTAATGTTTGCGAAGGTTGGAAGGCTAAAGCTTACGGAAAGTAAAAAGGATCCAAGTGCGGTGGAAATTGAAGATAATTTTTTTCATATTAGGTTTGTTATGGTTGCTATAGACGAACAATAATAAGCCCTCGAATGAAATTGAGTAAATCATTTTCTCATTTCAAGTTTATTTTTAATAATACTGCGGCAAGATTTTTAGTATTTTTGCCGTGGTTTTTGTTTTTATTTAGTAAAAAGGAAAAACAATGCAACAAATTCCAATGACTGTGCGTGGCGCAGAACAATTACGTGAAGAATTGGATTTCTTAAAAAAATGTACGTCGTCCAGAAATTATTAAAGCGATAGCTGAAGCACGCGAACATGGTGATTTAAAAAGAAAATGCAGAATATCATGCGGCTCGTGAGCAACAAGGTTTTTTGTGAAGGCCGTATTCAAGAGATTGAAGGTAAACTTGGTAATGCTCAAATTATTGATGTAACAAAAATGCCAAATAACGGTAAAGTTATTTTTGGTGCAACCGTTGTGCTTGTAAATACGGATACAGACGAAGAAGTCACTTATCGCATTGTAGGCGATGATGAAGCGGACATTAAATCTGGTTTGATTTTCGGTTAATTCTCCCAATTGCGCGAGGTTTAATTGGTAAAGAATTAGATGATACCGTTAATATTACAACGCCTGGCGGTGTCGTTGAGTTTGATATTATTGAAGTGAATTATATTTAAATAAAAAAAGTGCGGTTAAAAATGACCGCACTTTTGTTGTTATTTGCGTGGAAGCTGAATTTTTGCTTCTTCGCTTGGGCGATAAAGCACCAAAATATGCCCGATAGTTTGTACTTGTGCTGCTTTAGTTTCACGCACAATCGCATCGATAATAAGTTGTTTTGTTTCGCGATCTGCACCAGCAACTTTTTACTTTAATGAGTTCGTGATGATTGAGTGCATTTTCAATTTCAGCAAGTACGCCTTCGGTTAAGCCATTTCCACCAAGCATAACGACAGGGTTAAGATGGTGCGCAAGACCTTTTAAAAATTGTTTTTGTTTGGTTGATAAGGTTGTCATAAGGATTCCTAATTAAAAAGAGCGGTTGATTTTTCTCAATGTTTTTTTCACTGATTTCAATCAGCCTCGGCTTGAATTCGGCAGATTGTAACCAAATATAAGCAAAACTACTACCAAAAAAATAGAAGATTATGGGAAAGAAAAACGTTCAGCGAGTTCTTCTCGCTGGCTAAATGAACATTTTCAGTGATCAATTTGTGCAAAAAGCGCATAAGCAAAAAGTTGCGTTCACGCGCTTATTTTTAAGATTGATGAAATTCAGCAAACGGATAAATTATTTAAACAAGGAATGACTGTGGTCGATCTTGGCGCTGCACCCTGGCGGTTGGTCGCAATATGGTGGGACAAATTGGTGGCAAAAGGTCGAGTGATTGCTTGTGATATTTTTGGAAATGGATCCCATTGTAGGCGTTGATTTTTCTGCAAGGCGATTTCCGTGATGAAAATGTTTTGAATGCTTTATTAGCGCGCGTAGGCGAAGATAAAGTTGATGTAGTGATGTCTGATATGGCACCCAATTTTAGTGGAATGCCATCAGTGGATATTCCACGCGCAATGTATTTGGTCGAGCTTGCTTTTAGATATGTGTAAACAGGTCTTGGCAACCAAAGGAAGCTTTGTTGTTAAAGTTTTCCAAGGTGAAGGCTTTGATGAATATTTAAGAGAAATTCGTTCTTTATTTAATGTGGTGAAAGTGCGTAAGCCTGAAGCATCACGCGGACGCTCTCGTGAGGTATATATTGTGGCGACAGGCTATAAAGGCTAATTGCTTTGATAGCTTTTTCATCGCTAATGATGTGTAGTATCTTGTAAAAAAATTTTTAACTTAGGAAAGGTAGGTTAGACTTTGAACGATATGGTCAAAAATCTGGTACTTTGGTGGTAGTCGCGGTCATTATGATGACAGCATACCAGAGTTTTAATTCCTCTTCGGTAGATAATTCTACTGATTATACAACCTTTGTTTACGATGTAAGCAATGGACAAGTGACAGAAGCACGTTTTGATGCCAATGAAATTACGGTAACGAAAACGGATGGTTCTAAATATTCAACCGTAATGCCGCCACTTGAAGACAAAAAAATTGCTTGATGATTTGTTAAGCAAAAAGTGAAAGTGGAAGGTACGCCATTTGAAAAACGTGGTTTCTTATCCCAAATTTTAATTTCTTGGTTCCCAATGTTATTCCTTGTTGGCGTATGGGTATTCTTTATGCGCCAAATGCAAGGCGGTGGCGGCAAAGCTGATGAGCTTTGGTAAAAGTCGCGCCAAAAATGCTGAATCAAGATCAGATTAAAGTGACTTTTGCGGATGTTGCTGGTTGCGATGAAGCAAAAAGAAGAAGTGGGCGAAATCGTTGATTTCTTGCGTGATCCGAATAAATTCCAAAACTTGGGCGGTAAAATTCCAAAAGGTATTTTAATGGTAGGGCCTCCAGGTACCGGTAAAACCTTACTGGCTCGTGCCATCGCAGGGGAAGCAAAAGTTCCATTTTTCACTATTTCTGGTTCTGATTTCGTAGAAATGTTTGTGGGTGTTGGGGCATCACGTGTACGTGATATGTTTGAACAGGCGAAGAAAAATGCACCTTGCCTAATCTTTATTGATGAAATTGATGCAGTAGGTCGTCAACGCGGTGCGGGTTTAGGCGGTGGACATGATGAACGTGAACAAACCTTAAACCAAATGCTCGTTGAAATGGATGGATTTAGCGGTAATGATGGTGTAATTGTTATTGCAGCAACTAACCGCCCAGATGTACTTGATCCAGCTTTTAACTCGTCCAGGCCGTTTTGACCGACAAGTTGTTGTTGGCTTGCCTGATGTAAAAAGGTCGTGAGCAAATTTTTAAAAGTGCATATGCGTAAAGTGCCTGTAGCACAAGATGTTGATGCAATGACATTAGCGCGTGGTACGCCAGGCTATTCCGGTGCAGATTTAGCAAACTTAGTGAATGAGGCTGCTTTATTTGCTGCTCGAGTGAATAAACGTATGGTAACCATGCTTGAGTTTGAAAAGCGAAAGATAAGATCAATATGGGGCCAGAGCGTCGTACCATGATTATGACGGATAAGCAAAAAGAGTCGACTGCTTATCATGAAGCAGGTCATGCGATTGTAGGTTATTTAGTTCCTGAGCATGATCCTGTACACAAAGTGACTATTATTCCTCGTGGTCGTGCCTTTGGGTGTAACATTCTTTTGCCTGAAGGCGATCAAATTAGCATTAGCCAAAAACAATTAGAAAGTAAGCTTTCACCTTGTATGCGGGGCGTTTTAGCAGAAGATTTGATTTACGGTGAAGAAAAATATCTCAACGGGTGCATCAAATGATATTAAAGTAGCGACTAATATCGCGCGTAATATGGTGACGCAATGGGGATTCTCTGACAAATTAGGGCCAATTCTTTATACGGAAGATGAGGGCGAGGTTTTCTAGGGTCGTTCAATGGCGAAAGCAAAAACATATGTCAGATGAAACCGCTCATGCAATTGATGAAGAAGTTCGTGCAATTGTAAATCGTAACTATGCGAGAGCAAGACAGATTTTGATCGACAATATGGATATTCTTCATGCGATGAAAGATGCATTAGTCAAATATGAAACCATTGAAGAAGAACAAATCAAACAATTGATGAATCGTGAACCAGTCACTCCGCCATCTGGATGGGAAGAGCATACTGGGCAATCTGCTTATGCAAATAGCAATAATGATCAAAGTGCGGGTGAAAATTCGGTAGATTCTAATTCCTAATCAACTCTCTAATCAACAAGGCCTTTCTTCGGAAAGGCTTTTTATATCTCGAAATCTATTTCAATGATAACAACTTAGAGGTACTATATGAGCGGTTTACTTGAATGTAATTTTTGAAAGAATGTCGTTTGCGGTCAAGTTCAGTCAATTCACTCAAGAGAGAATTATATTATAGAAAAAATACAAATATATTACTGTATCCATTTATATTCACATCATTGGTGAGCCATGCGGAGGGATTCACGGTAGACACGGTGACAAAAATAATTGGCAAGAATTTGAACCTATTGATCCCTAATCAAATTCACGCAAATGGGGGTGTGATTACCGAAGATAGCGACACAAAAACTCACATTACCTACACTTATGCAGATGGAGACGTGTTAGGATTCAAAACGAAATATTTGCGGGGGAAATACGGTCAATCATATCATACACGCTGTCAATAAAACGTATAGAGGAGATCCCGTAGAAAGCAACTACAGAAGTCACACTGAGATCGCCAGGTACGCTGAATATTATTCATGTAGATGATGGCACCTCTATTGATTGGCAAGATGGTGTAAATGTATATAACTCTAACAGCAAGTTGATTGATCGGTCGGAAACGATTTTTTAATTTTGATACGAATGCAAATTTCAATGTTACAAACCCATAAAACATATCATGGAAACTTTTATCCCTATGTTTAACGTGGTAAAAGTGGTCGGACAAGGTTCGGGGAGAAGTGACGAAGCCTGTTTCTACGGTAAACTTTTTAAAGAAAGTGACTATGGATACTGAGCACAAAACGATTAATCCAGGTAATTCTACAAATCTTATGAAAAACGCGTGAATAGTTTCTTTCTACAAACGAATCAAGGGGGAGAATCTCACGCATTTTCATGATGATTTGACTATGCATACTAAGTCCACTACGAATAATTTGGAGATTGCAGCGTTTCGTTTTTGAAAACAGGGGAGAAAATCGGTACCGCACTGTCTCTACTAAGAATACTATCGATGCAGAAACAGGCGGATCTAGCCTTACCTTTGATGGAAATGTGACAAGTCGTATCTCAGGCAATACGGATACAGAAATGCGCTTTTTATCGAATGTGAATATTAATGGTGGCGTTCATGTGTCATCAAAAGAAGGTAAGAATTTTGTATCTACCATCACCAATGAATTGGACCGATAACACAAATGATATATTGCATGTCTATACGGCTACAAACAATCATGGTTTCTCTGAGTTTAATTTGAAGGCTAATACGGATTTTATCACAAAGAGCGCTGGTGGTACTGTGTGGGGCATGTATCTCAATGCAGACGCTCACGGTGAAAATCGAATCATCCTTTCTGGTGCTAAGAACAACATTTCCACCACCGGTAAAGATGAAGTTTATGGTATTGAAGCATCCTCTACGTTGAGTGATACAACAGATGCAACCAATTCCGATACAAAGCGTAGTAAAAACTTGGTAGATCTCACAGAATACAACTGTTACCACAGACTCTACATCTACTGGTAAACCGTGGGTCTATGGCGTGAAAAATGAGCGCTGTCAATGGCGAGAATACTGTGAAGCTAGCCCATAGTGATGTGAAAACAGCATCCAACTACGTGGCTAGAAGTATTGATATAGGATCCGAGAATCAAGGAACGAATACAGTCACCTTTAGATACTACGAATATCACTACAAAGGGCTTATGCCTATGGAGTGAATCTGATGAGCGCTAGAAACGCTGGTGCTGGTAGTAACTCCATTCATTGGAAGGGAAAGAACAGTATTGTCACTGAGGCGATAGCCAATGGATATGGCATACGCATTGAGAAAGATAAAGCTAATACGGGTGCAGGCACAACGATTACCTCTGATGCAGATGCATCGTTAGCAATTAAAGTAGATACAGAAAAGTTCAGGTACTGGTATTTCCCAAATACACTCCAATCCGAATAACAAAACGAATTCTACCTTTAACGGTGATGTATCTATCACTCATGCGAGGTAATGGAAAATATAAAACAGCTGTGATTGCAAGAACTGATGGTGAAGGTACTAATGACACATCATCGAATACAATTACTTTCAATAAAAAAGTTAAACATTGATAGCAATCCAACAGACCCCGCCTTAGCTGCAGCTGGTAAAACATACGAGTATTACTGTATCGGGTAAGGATACGACAACCGTCGTAGGTAATGTATTTGCTGGCAATGGTGGGACAGTTGATATCAACTTATTGACGAAGGACCCTATCTCATTGGCAAAAGCGGACAACAATGGTACTGGTAACATCCATGTGAAAGTAGATGGTGGCAATTATTGGGAAATGACTGAGAACTCTATAATCAATAAATTAGATGTATCCAATGCAGGAGAAGTTCGATTTAGGATACAGAGGTACCGCTTTCCTTAACTGTCGATACCCCTAACGGGAACGGGTGGTGTACTCCATATGGCTGGCAATGTGGGATCAGGTGATACAGACAAACTCACCATTAAGTCTAGCAGTGAAGGGGAACATCGCATCTCATTTCCAAAAATATGGCAGATTCCAAATCTACGGGTAAAGAAGTGTTGCAACTAGTGGAAAGTCGAGGAAAAACCAGAGGATCACAAGGCGGTATTTTCATTACTTAATGAAGATAACTCATGTAGCGATACCTACAGATGATAAAAAAAGCCCAGCCGTCCTAAAGCTGTCATTGAAAAGGGAGCCTACCTATATACTCTGGGAAGACCTACGGATTCAAAAGTTGTTTCTATCAACGATTCGAACGTAAATAACTGGTATCTATTCCCTTATGAGGACGATGGTAAGGGCAAATTAACGCCTGGGGCAGAAAGTAGCCTAAGTTTTAGTAACACAATCTATCAAATCAACTTATTAAATACAGAAACATTAGTTCAGCGACTTGGAGAAATCCATTTTGATAAAAACAGATTTAAAAACCTCATAATGCTTGGATTAAACATGTTAATGGAAAATATACAAGTTTTGCCAATGACGCCATCGGTAATTTTAATACTCATTATTGGGGAATTAAAGCCGGTTTTTGATTGGTTGAATTTAAGAAATAATTGGATTAATTACAACGGAATTTCAGTCGAGAATCTAAATGCTTCCACATACCCCTAAACGCTTTGAAGGTAAAACAAAATATCCGGTAAAGGCATTGGTATTTATTCTACCTGGTTAAATAAAAATAATGATATTTACATTGATTTAGTCGGTAAGATGATGCGGTATAAAAGGAAAATACGACATTGTGAATTATTCTAATGAAAATATTAAATCAAATAATGCAAGTATTAATTTTCACTTATTATCTATTGAGACTGGAAAAGATCTTATCTTTTTACAGAAAAAGAAAAAGCATTTTATATTCAACCTGAAAATGCAATTGATTTATCAATTTGTAGATGATTATACACTTCATTCTTTCCAAATGGTTTGAAATCAATGACTAAAAAAATTCAAATAGTTTAATTGGACGTATTGGATTTAGAGCTGGATTAGATTTTTATGGCGATAGTGTGTTAAGCCCTTATATTAAGCTTATGTATAATAAGGAATTTTTAGGCTCAGTCCTTAATGATCTCAAATACAGCTAAAATAGAAAATGAATAATAAGGATGATTGGTTTTAATTACGGAGTAGGTATCAGCCATGAAAATAAGAAAAAGGAAGACAGATTTACTTGGATGTTCAACGCTCTAATAAAACATCTAATTCGACAAGATTGGCGTTAATTTAGGATTAAGATACAGCTTCTAATTTGACTAGTTGAGATAAATCATTCTACGTTCTATGCTAATAGCCTTTCTTCGGAAAGGCTTTATTTTTTCCTAATGATTTTTTTCTTCAGCGTATTCCGCTATAATCGCCCGATTAAAATTAATCTAAAAATCCACCGCACTTTTGATGAAACTTTACGCGAACAATAAATGTCTTGATTTAAGCGTTCCTAAGATTATGGGAATCCTTAATTTTACGCCTGATTCTTTTTTCTGATAGCGGACAGTTTTTTTAGTTTGATAAAGCGCTTTTTTTCAAGTTGAAAAATGTTAGAAGAAGGTGCGGCAATTATTGATATTGGTGGTGAATCCACGCGTCCCTAATGCGGATGAAGTCTCTGAACAAGAAGAATTGCATCGTGTTGTGCCAGTAGTGGAGGCGGTGCGAAGCCGTTTTGATTGCTGGATTTCTGTCGATTCCTCAAAAGCAGTTGTGATGCGTGAGGCAGCAAGTGTTGGAATGGATTTGATTAATGATATTCGTAGCTTTTGCAAGAGCCAAATGCGTTAGAAACGGCGGTAAAACTGGCTTTACCTGTTTGCATTATGCATATGCAAGGTCAACCTAGAACGATGCAGACAACCTCATTATGAAAATGTCGTACAAGATGTATTCGCTTTTTTTACAGAAACGTACTAATGAATGCCTTTCTGCTGGCATTAAAAAAAGAAAAACTTAATTTGGGATATGGGATTTGGCTTTGGCAAATCTGTACAGCATAATTATCAATTATTACAAAATCTGAATGAATTTTGTCGGATAGGCTATCCTGTATTAGCGGGATTATCTCGCAAAATCAATGATTGGCGCTGTGCTTGATAAACCAGTCGATCAGCGAGTGATAGGTAGTGCGGCTGGTGCGCTTATTGCTGCGCAAAAAGGTGCAAAAATTTTACGCGTACATGATGTTGCTGCAACATCAGATATGCTCAAGGTTTGGCAGGCAACAGCAAAATGCCTGATGGTTTTATAACGATAAAAATTAAAGGAATTTTTATTATGGCAAATCGTAAATATTTTTGGAACAGATGGTGTACGTGGAAAAGTGGGTACTTATCCAATCACACCAGATTTCGCATTAAAAATTAGGGGTGGGCTGCAGGAAAAGTATTGGCTCTCAAGGTTCGAAAATGGTTTTTAATCGGTAAAAGATACCTGAATTTCTGGATACATGTTGAATCAGCCCTTGAAGCAGGTTTAGCTGCTGGCGGGGTTATCTGCTGCATTTACTCGGCCCTATGCCTACACCTGCTATTGCTTATTTAACCAGAACTTTCCGTGCTGAAGCGGGTATTGTGATCTCAGCCTCTCATAATCCTTATTATGATAATGGCATTAAATTCTTTTTCAGCAAAAGGGACTAAATTACCTGATGAAATTGAAGAAGCCATTGAAGCGATGTTAGAGCAAACTGATGGATTGTGTGGAATCTGCCGAATTAGGTAAAGCAAGTTGTATTAATGATGCAGCAGGACGCTACATTGAGTTTTGTAAAGGCACATTCCCCGCCTCATTTAGGCTTGGAAGGTTATAAGATCGTGGTAGATTGTGCAAATGGTGCAACCTATCATATTGCGCCTAACGTGTTGAGAGAGCTGGTGCGGAAGTCATTGAAATTGGTACAGATCCAAATGGTTTGAACATTAATGAAAAATGTGGCGCAACTGATGTGACTGCATTGCAAGCTAAAGTTGTTGAAACTAAAGCTGACGTTGGCTTTAGCTTACGATGGCGATGGTGACCGCATTATGATGGTCGATCATTTAGGAAATAAAGTCGATGGCGACCAAATTCTCTTTTATTATTGCGCGTGAAGCATTACGCCCAGGTCAATTAAAAAGGCGGTGTAGTTGGCACATTAATGAGTAATATGAGCTTAGAGATTGCGTTGAAAATGCTTGGCGTTCCTTTTCTTACGTGCAAATGTGGGCGACCGTTATGTATTGGAAAAATGGTTGAAAACGATTGGACGCTTGGTGGTGAGAATTCTGGACATATTATCATTGCTGGATAAGAATACAACGGGTGATGGCATTGTTGCATCATTGGCTGTATTGGCGGCGATGGCTCAGCATAAATTATCATTAAAATGAATTAGCAAGTGCGGTTAAATTATTCCCTCAGGTGTTAATCAATGTACGTTTTGCAGGGTGGGGATAATCCACTTGAAAGTGACGCTGTAAAATCTGTTGCCGCAGACGTTGAAAAAAACGTTTAGAAGGCAAAGGTCGTATTTTTATTGCGTAAATCGGGTACGGAACCACTTATTCGCGTTATGGTGGAATGCCAAGATGCTGAACTTGCACAACAATGTGCAGAAGAAATTGCAGAAAGCAGTTAAGTCTCATTATTTTTTAACCGCACTTTATTTAGTGCGGTTTATTTTTTATCAAATACTTAGGAAAGCAAAATGAATATTTTTATTATGCGTCATGGCGAGGCTGAAGTAATGGCTAATAGTGATAAAGCTCGTCGCTTAACTGCCTATGGTATTAAACAAGCTTTTTCTCAAGGGAGAGTGGTTAAAAGAGCATTTGAGTACATTGTTACTTAATTCACTAGACTGTATTTTAGTGAGCCCTCATGTCAGAGCTCAAGAAACCTTTTCATCAAGTTAATCAAGCCTTTGATTTAGAGTTAGAAAATAAACTTGAAACTTGGGAGGAATAACCCCTTATGGCCATGCGCATTCAGTCATTGATTATTTAGAAGTGCTGAAACATGATGGGGTTAAATCTGTATTGATTATTTCTCATTTACCTTTAGTTGGAGAAATTGTTGCTGAACTGTATGGAAAAACGAAATCCAATACCATTTTATCCTGCAACGATTGCTCAATTATTATGGGATGGTAATAAATCAGAAATATTGATACATCAAGCATCTAGAGAAATTCATAAGATTGATTAAATCTAAAAACATATATTCATATATATTTCTTTTACAAAAATAAAATTTTTCTATGAAACTTTTTAAAAATATATTTAAATATCAATGTGTTAATGCTCTTTTTACACTTTATATATTTATCAGAAATGTAAATTTTTGTATTAGCTATTTTCTTTTAATAAAATTTCCGTAAACTACGCCACATCAAAGCAATAGGGCTTTTGCCGTAATCAAGATTTATTCTATGGAGAAAATTATGAAAAATTAACACTAGCATTAGTTTTAGGTTCAGCTTTAGCGGTAACTGGTTGTTTGATAAAGAAGAAGCTGCACAAAAAGTTGACGCAGCTAAACAAGCAGCAACATCAATGGTTTCTTGAAGCAAAAGACGCAGCAACTAATGCTGTTGCTGATGTTAAAGATGCAGCTAACAAGCTTTCAACTGAAGTGAAAAACACTGCAGTGAGAAAGCTGCTGAAGTTAAAGATGCAGCAATGGCACAAGTTGAACAAGTAAAAGATGCTACGGCAGCTAAAGTTAGCGAAATGAAAGACGCTGCGTCATCAAAAATGGATGCGATGAAAGATGCTGCATCATCAAAAATGGATGCGATGAAAGATGCTGCTACTTCTAAAATGACTGAAGTTAAAGATGCAGTTTCTGGAAAAAGCAACTCAAGCAGCTGATGCAGTAAAAGAAGCTGCAAAATAATGCTTTAATCAATTTAAAATGATAAAATCCCTGTTAAAAGAAATTTAATAGGATTTTTTTATTTAGGAAAACAAAAATATGTTATGTGCAATTTATAAAAGTAAAAAGAAACCAGGGAGCTATCTGTATATTTCGAAAAGAGAGGATTTTTTCTCAAGTGCCAGAAGTGTTACTGAGCCACTTTGGAAAACCAGAATTAGTGATGATGTTTAATTTACTGGGAAGCAAGCTTCTACATAATGTAGATTGTAATGAGGTATTGGAAAAATTAAACAACAAGGCTTTTATTTGCAAATACCAAAAACAAGATGATGGTTTATTTAATAGCTTGAGTGAGATCAAATAAATTGTTTATTTTTGATACGAAAAAGAAAAATTTGCGTTATCTCAAATTTTTTAAAGGAAAAATTCTTTTAAAATCCACCGCACTTTTTAAAGGAGATAAAAATGAGTAGCTTTTTGTTGCGGGGACAGATACAAATGTGGGAAAAACCACAGCAACTCGCGCATGATTATTCAAGCCTTGCAAAACAAGGTGTGCAAGTGGTTGGCTATAAACCCATTGCTTGTTGCGGTGAGGAAAGTATTTACCCAGTGATGCAAGAAGAAAATACATCAGATTATGATAATTTAGCAAATTCAGATGTATTAACATTAATGGATTCAACCAAAAGAAAAATGTGTCCCTACAAGGATATTAATAGTTATACCTTTAGTCATAGCGCACCGATGCTGACACAAGATAGGACGCGTATTAAGTTAGATAAATTAATCATGATTTAACTCAATTAAACTCAAAAATTATCAGTCTGTGGTGGTTGAGGGCTCGTTTGGTTTAATGACACCAATGGCGGAGGGAAAAAGTTTTGCTGATTGGGTTGTACAACGAAAAATGCCTGTAGTTCTTGTGGTTGGTATTAAAAGATGGTTGTGTGAATCACGCTGTTGTTAACTGTGCAAGCGATTCAACAGCTAGGGCGTGCTATTATTGGGCTGATAGCTAACAGAGTTAATCCATTATTAGCTCACTATGCAGAAATTGTTGATTTGCTTTGTTGAGCATATTGATGCTCCGCTTTTAGGTAAAATTCCTATTTGCATAAACCAGAAGAGCAAGAATTGGGACATTATTTGACAGATATTGATCGATTAATGTATATGCAAACAGAGTTAGTCAAATAATAAAGTGCGGTTAAAGTTTCTTATATTTAGATAAGGGGCGTAAATAACGCCCTTATTTCATGGAAGAAAGGTATCTTATCTTTAAGTTATTCTGGTCTTACACCCTAACATATGACAAATTGCATAAGTTAATTCACTACGATTTAGTGTATAGAAATGGAAGTCATTCACCCTTCAAGAGATAAAATTTTCACCATATCCATTGCAACACTTTGCTGCTACAAGATTACGAGTAGTTTGATCATCGTCTAATCCTTCATAAGCGTTAACAAGCCATGCAGGAATTTTTCACATTAGTGAAAAGAGCCATTTTTGTAATTGCTTAAAGTTAGTTACAGGTAAAATGCCCGGCACGATTTCAGTATCAATACCAATTGATGCACAACGATCACGGAAACGTAGGTAGCTTTTTCAATATCAAAGAAAAATTGAGTGATAACATGATTTTGCACCTGCATCAATTTTTACGTTTTAAATTAATCAAGTCTGCTTGTGCTGATTTTGCTTCTGGATGAACTTCTGGACAAGCTGCTACAGAAATATCAAAATCAGCGACAGAGCGGAGTAATTCCACAAGATCTGACGCATAAAATGGTTTTTAGCATATCCTTTAGGGTTCGTCACCGCGTAACGCAACGATGCGACGAATACCACTGTCCCAGTAATCTTTAGCAATTTGTTTTTAATTCTTCAGGAGTAGCATCAATACCTGTTAGATGCGGAGCAGCCTCTAAGCCAGTTTCTTGTTTGATTGCTTTTTACAATACCATGAGTGCGGTCACGCTCGCCAGAGTTTGCGCCGTAAGTAACAGAAACGAATTTGGGTTTTAACACTTTTTAAACGATGAATCGAATCCCATAAAAGCGTTTCCATTTTTCATTTTTGGGTGGGAAAAATTCAAAAGAAAACATTAATTTTTTATTGAAGTCAGTGATGATGCTGATTAAGCGTGTCAATTTCTTTAGCGTAGCTCATAAAAAATTCCTATAGCTAGTATGATGATATTGAGTTAACAATAAAATAACTTTATGTATGAGTCAATTTTAATAAATTCATTAAAAACATTAATTTAGTTAATGTAAAATAGGTTTCATCAAAAATACTAAAATATTGCATAAAAAAATTAGCATTAATGAAATAAATATGTATAATACACCGACCCTGTAAATGTGCGAATTCCCATCGTACATTATTTTATCGAGATCCTCACTCGAAGGGGTGGCGATTAAGATCATGGGTTGTGTTCGTAAGAACACTGGGTATCAAAACCAATTTTTGGTAATTAATTAATGAAAACTTTTGTAGCAAAACCAGAAACGGTTAAACGCGACTGGTACGTAGTAGATGCGACAGGTAAAACTTTAGGTCGTTTAGCGACCGAATTAGCACGTCGTCTTCGTGGTAAACACAAGGCTGAGTACACCCACACGTAGATACTGGTGATTACATCATCGTTATCAACGCAGACAAAGTGGCAGTAACTGGTCGTAAAGAAACAGATAAACTTTACTACTGGCACACTGGCTAGTGTAGGTGGTATTAAACAAGCGACTTTCAAAGAAAATGATCGCTCGCCGTCCTGAAGCAGTGATTGAAATTGCGGTTAAAGGTATGTTGCCAAAAGGTCCATTAGGCCGTGCAATGTTCCGTAAATTAAAAGTGTACGCAGGGTGCTGAACACCAACACGCTGCACAACAACCACAAGTATTAGATATTTAATCACGAGGTTTAGAAAATGGCAGAGAATCAAAAACTACGGCACAGGTCGCCGCAAAAGCTCTTCAGCTCGTGTATTTATCAAACCGGGCAGTGGTAAAATCACTATCAACCAACGTGAATTAGACGTTTACTTCGGCCGTGAAACTGCGCGATGGTAGTACGTCAACCATTAGAATTGGTTGAGTTAACTGATAAATTAGACCTATACATCACAGCTAAAAGGTGGTGGTATTTCTGGTCGCGGGTGCGATCCGTCACGGTATCACTCGTGCATTGATGGAATACGATGAAACATTACGCCCAGCACTTCGTGCAGCTGGTTTCGTTACCGTGACGCACGTCGCGTTGAACGTAAAAAGTGGGTTTACACAAAGCACGTCGTCGTCCACAATACTCAAAACGTTAATTTTTATTTTTGTTTCGAAAAGAAAAGCAGAGAGAAATCTCGCTTTTTGTTATCTAACTTATTGATTATAAAACAATAAAAAGAATTGTTTGGCAAATGACTTACGCTTTGTGGTAGAATATACACCCTTATAAAAATATAGAATATTTTTCGGGATCTTCGGAGGAATAAAATGTCCAGCGCATCAAGTAAACGTTCAGTAATGACCCTTTTTTCAAATAAAGATGATATTTACTGTCATCAGGTAAAAATTGTTTTAGCTGAAAAAGGTGTACTTTTATGAGAACGAAGAAGTTGATTTTGCAAGCATTACCAGAAGATTTAATGGAATTAAACTCCGTACTACAGTTCCTATGTTAGTTGATCGATCTTGTTTTTGTTTAGTTCACGAATTATTATGGAATATCTTGACGAGCGTTTTCCGCATCCACCATTAATGCAAGTGTATCCAGTTTCTCGAGCAAAAAGATCGTCTTTTGATGTTACGAATTGAACAAGATTGGTATCCAACTCTCAAGAAAGCAGAAAATGGTACAGAAAGTGAAAAAGCTGAAGCGCTCAAAACAATTAAAAAGAAGAGCTTTTAGCGATTACACCAGTTTTTTCAGCAAACACCTTTATTTCATGAATGAAGAGTTTGGTTTAGTGGATTGTTACGTTGCACCATTATTATGGAAATTAAAACATTTAGGCGTAGAATTTACAGGTCCAGGTAGTAAAACCGATTAAGGGATATATGGATCGTATTTAGTCGAGATTCATTCTTGCAGTCTGTAGGTGAGGCTGCACCGAAAAATTTAATGGATGATAAGTAATGGAATACAAAGCTTCCCTGCTGTCCTTATTTATTACGCGCCTATTATGACTGGCTAGTAGATACAGTTTTACGCCTTATTTAGTTGTTGGATGCGACTTTACTTAGGTGTGAATGTTCCTGTCGAATATGTAAAAAGATGGGCAGATTGTATTGAACTTAGTTCACAATGCTACGGGCAATTTCATAACCGACAAATGATTTTTATCCAGTTTAATGCTCCGATTTAAAGGTGTCTCTCGTGAATTGTAGATTCCAATGGGCGCAGCGCTTGTGATTCATGCTCGTGAAAACTCGGTGATGGCGTGATGTTTTGAGCCAGAAGAGGTTTACGATGAACTTAATTCTGAGCCAGATACTGAATAACCAACTGGTTTTCGATGAGGCTGTAGATAGCCCCAGAAAAACGAGAAGAGAAAAACAAAATCAGCTTCTTATTTAAGAATTGTTGATTAATAATCTAAAAGTAGAGGCTATAGCCTCTTTATATATTATAGGATTCGTTTAATTTCAGAAATATCCATGTAGCCACGATTTTTAGTTCTGCATACAGCAACAGCTCTCGCTTTTACCGTCTTTATTTATGGCAATATCAGCTAATTCTCATCTGATTTTCTAGACATTTCTTCTTTTAATTTCTAATTTTCACTTGCATTTTCTGAATAGAATTTGCTGCACTTTTAGCTGCGCCTACCAACGACATCCCAAAAATCCCATATTTATTTCTCCATTGTTGAAATTATCATAATATTATGTTTTAAGATTTAACTCCCAAAACAGGTTGTATTATATATATTGCACCTAAAATAGGTAATGGGGAATTTAAGATTATCAGTTCATTCGGCTGAACATACTTGGTTGAGAGAATTATTTACTCAACGACGTAATAATTTAGGATTATCACAGCGTGCATTAGGTATGGGCGTGCTTGCGTCATTTATTGGAAAAAGTAGAAACAGGTGACCGCAGGCTAGATATTTTTGAATTTATGCAATATTGTAAAGGACTAGAGCTTGATCCTGTGCAGATATTAGATGATATTGAGAAAACGATTTTATTCTACTTTAGAAACTAAAAACACATCTAAACTTGATTGCGGTTTAAAAGTTAAATGAATAGGCGGAGTTATTCCGCCTTTTTAATTTGAAGTTTTCTGAATAAAAGAAAGAGAATGTTTTCCAATTCTTTTGAATCTAATCCCAAATCTTTCAATGCCTCTTGCTGTGTTGCTTTGTGGAATAAAATAATCTGGCAAACCAAGCTGTAAAAAGTGCGGTTGATTTTTCCAGATGAATTTAGTATTTCCGCGACAATCGCAGATCCCAGCTCCACCTTGAATTGCATTTTTCTTCTAATGTGACTCAGATAATCATGAGTTTGTGCAAGCTACTAATCATTCTCAATATCAATCGGTTTTACAAAACGCATATCGACAACCGTTGCATTGAGCTTTTTCTGCTGCCTCTAAAGCGGATCGGTAATAGGGTACCAAAATTTAAAATTGCAATTTTTGACCTTCTCGAATTAAAACGTGATTTACCGATAGGAAGCATTTCTAAAGGTGTTAGTTCAACACCAATGGCATTTCCACGAGGATAGCGTACAGCAGCAGGTTTTCCACATTGATAACCTGTATAGAGCATTTGACGGCATTCATTTTCATCACTTGGTGTCATGATGATCATATTTGGAATGCAACGCATAAAGCTGAGATCAAATGCCCCTTGGTGTGTTGGGACCATCAGCGCCCTACGATACCCGCCCGATCAATCGCAAACAATACAGGGAGATTTTTGAATAGCAACATCGTGAATCAATTGGTCGTAAGCACGTTGTAGAAAATGTCGAGTAAATCGCAACTACGGGTTTATATCCGCCAATAGCAAGTCCAGTAGCAAACGTGACGGCGTGTTGCTCTGCAATCGCTACATCAAAATATTGTTCTGGGAAACGCTGAGAAAACTCCACCATGCCAGAACCTTCACGCATTGCTGGTGTGATACCAATAATTTTGAATCTTTTTCTGCCATTTGGCATAGCCAATCACCAAAAATTTTCGAATAAGTTGGTTTGCTATTGTGTTTTAGGCACCATCCACTGATTGGGTCAAATTTTGGTACGCCGTGGAAACCAATCTGATCTTTTTCGCTGGCGCGTACCCTTTTACCTTTTTTTCGTTTTGATATGTAAGAATTGTGGGCCTTTCAGATTACGCATATTCGTAAGTGTTGCCACTAATTCATCAATATTATGCCCATCCACCGGGCCAATATAATTAAAACCGAGTTCTTCAAATAATGTACTTTCTGGTGAGAACATCACCCTTTCTATATGTTCTTCGGTTTTTCATAAAGTTTTTACAGGTGGAACTTTATCGAGAATTTTTACTTCCATCTCGTAATGTGGAGTAGATAGAACCAGAGAAAATACGAGCGAGGTGATTGTTAACGCGCCAACATTTTCTGAAATAGACATTTCATTGTCATTTAAAATGACCAACATATCAGTGTGAACAGAACCTGCGTGATTCAGCGCTCCAAAAAGCCATTCCTGCAGTAATTGCGCCATCACCGATTACGCATACCGTTTTTTTCTACCTGCATTTTCTCGTTCTGCGGCGACAGCAATACCTAATCCAGCACTAATAGAAGTAGAGGAGTGACCAACGCTTAATACGTCAAATTCACTTTCTTCACGCCAAGGGAAAGGATGAATACCGTTTTTTTGGCGAATTGTGGACATTTGATCTCGACGACCGGTTAAAAATTTTTGTGGGGGATAGGCTTGATGTCCAACATCCCAAATTAACTGATCAAATGGTGTTTTATATACGTAATGTAGTGCAACGGTTAGCTCTACAGTACCTAAACCTGATGCTAAATGCCCGCTAGTTTGACTAACAGATTCTAAAAGATAACCGCGTAATTCTTGGCAGAGTTGTGGTAGCTGATCTTTATTTAAAAGACGCAAAATCTTCTGGTGAATTAACTCAAAAGATAATAAGGGGTAATTGTTCATATTGTTAGTCATTTTAAAAACGTTATAATTTTTGACCGCACTTTGTGAGCATTGATGCGGTCGGTATTAACTTTTTCTAGTAATAATGAATTCAGCTAATGCACGAAGTGCGGTCGTATTAAAAGGAATTTTTTTCTAATTCAGACAAAGCACTTTTGATATAAATCTTGCGCTTTTTGTTTTGCGCCACTTAACCCAAGTAATTTGGGATACGTACTTTTATCTAAATCAAGATCAGCGCCGACTTGTTTGCCAGTTTCTGCGCTATCACCTTCAATATCTAAAATATCGTCTTGTACTTGAAAGGCTAAGCCAATGGCTTCCGCATATTGTATTAAGGATTGTTCTAACCTTTTGTCGGCAAAATGCGGAGAACAAATAAAACCTAATTTTAATGCAGCAATCAGCAATGCCCCCGTTTTGTTACGATGGATTAATTCTAATTCGCTTAAACTAATTTGTTTATGCTCAGAGATAAGATCTCAAACTTTGCCCCTAAGCACATCCCTTGTACGCCAGAGCTCTTTGCGCTAAAAATTTTGAACTAAAGCCAGTTTTTGTTCAGAAGAAATATTTGCTGTTTTAGTTAATATTTCAAAAGCAAAACTTTGAAGGGCATCGCCCTGCAAGAATAGCCGTAGCTTCATCAAATTGGATATGACAAGTTGGATGCCCACGACGTAGATTGTCATCATCCATTGCAGGTAAATCATCGTGAATTAAGGAATAGGCATGAATGGCTTCAATAGCGGCAGCTGCGTAATCTAAGGTTTGTTTCTCAGCACCAAGCATTTGACCTGTTGCGTAAACTAAAAAGGTCTAACTCGTTTACCACCAAGTAATAATGCGTATTTCATCGCGTCAAGCAAAGGCGCATTATGACTTTCAATACCCTCAAATTGGGCTTCTAAAAAGCGATTGATACGAGTTTGAACCTGCTGTAATTCTTCAGAAAAGTTACCCATTAAGCATTCCCTTCATAATCATTCAGTGGGGCATCTTCTGTTTTTTGCAATAAGATCTGAATACGTTGTTCTGCTTGTTGTAAACGTTCTTGTCCTAACTTAGCTAATTGCACACCTTGTTCAAATTCTTTTTAACGCTTCTTCTAACGGTAGATCGCCATTTTCTAAATGTATAACAATATTTTTCTAACTGCGCTAACGTTGTTTCAAAATCTTGTGAAGATGCGGGTTTACGCGCCATGGAATTATCCTTTTTCACGGTAAAAATTGCTTGCCATTGTACTGTATTTTACTTGAGTTGTTAAAAAAATTTATTTCAAGCTAGGACCAGTGGACTTTTAACTATCTTTGCGTAAAAATACTCGCCACTTTTAAATACCCAAGAAATACCTAAGCTATCTATATGAAATTTATCGTTAAACTTTTTCCCTGAAATTATGATTAAAAGCGAAACTGTGCGTAAACGTTTTGCAAAAAATTTTTAACCTCTAATATCCGCAATATATTTACAGAAATATGATGAAGAAACTGCTGTTGTACGTCACTGATTACATTGAAGTGCGGTCAAAAATGAAGAAAAATCGTGAAGAATTAATCGCCTTGTTACAACGTATTCCTGGTATTCATCATTTTTTTAGAAGTTGAAGAAAAACCGTTTACCGATTTACATCATATTTTTGAATTGACGCTTGCTGATGTCGCGCAACAACTTCAAGGCAAAAACCTTTTTGCGTTCGAGTAAAACGTAAAGGAAAACATAAATTTAGTTCGATTGAAGCAGAACGTTATATCGGCGGTGGATTAAATCAATATATTGAAAGCGCAAAAGTGCGGTTGAAAAAAATCCAGATGTGACAGTTCGTATTGATATTGAAGATGACAAAATGATGTTAGTTAAAGCACGTCACGCAGGGATTGGTGGTTATCCGATTGGGTACGCAAGAGGATGTGCTCTTTTGATTTCGGGAGGATTTGATTCAGGCGTATCGAGTTACATGTTGATTCGTCGTGGTTCCCGAGTTCATTATTGTTTCTTTTAATCTTGGTGGCGCAGCCCATGAAATTGGCGTTAAACAAATGGCTTATCATATTTGGCAACGCTATAGCGCTTCACATAAAGTACGCTTTTATTGCGATTAACTTTGAAGGGGGTTGTCGGTGAGATTTTAGAGAAAGTCGATAACGGCCAAATGGGCGTTGTATTAAAACGGATGATGGTGCGAGCCGCAAGTAAAGTCGCTCAACGTTTTAATATTGAAGCGATTGTGACAGGGGAGGCATTAGGGACAAGTTTCTAGTCAAACTTTAACCAATTTACGCTTGATTGATGAAGCCGCTGATGCCTTAGTATTACGCCCGTTAATTACGCATGATAAAGAACAAATTATCGCGATGGCGAAAGAAATTGGCACTGACGATATTGCAAAATCTATGCCTGAATTTTTGTGGCGTGATTTCAAAAAAATCCTACGATCAAAGCTGTTCGTGAAAAGATTCTTGAAGAAGAAGGGCATTTTTAATTTTTGAGATTCTTGAAAGTGCGGTACAAAATGCGAAATATTTAGATATTCGCCAGATCGCAGAAGAAACAGAAAAAGAAGTCGTAGAAGTCGAGGCAATTTCTGTATTAGGGTGAAAAATGAAGTGATTTTTGGATATTCGTAGCCCAGAAGAAACGGATGAAAATCCATTTGAATCGGATACACATGAAGTCATTCAAATGCTGTCTCTACAAACTTTCTTCTCAATTTGGTAGCCTTGATCAAAGTAAAAATTACGTGTTGTATTGTGAACGTGGTGTGATGAGCAGATTACAAGCCTTATATTTGAAAGAAAATGGTTTTCTCAAATGTGCGTGTATTTGCAAAAACATTCATTAATTAGGATATAAAATATGCGTAATCAAACTAAACTGCATCTTGAACAGCTTCAAATTACCATGCAGCAGCTTAATCTATGGCAAACGATGCCACCTGCTGCAGAGGCATTTTTAAGTGAAGAACCTTTTTCAATTGATACGATGTCTGCCGAAGAGTGGCTACAGTGGGTATTTATTCCACGCATGCAGGCATTGTTAGAAAGTGGTTCTGCTTTACCAAATAAAATTGCTATTTGTCCTTATATTGAAGAAGCAATGAAGGAATTTGATGAGTTACAACAACTATTAACTCCTTTAGTTGCTTTTAGAAGAACTTCTGAACAAGAAAGAATGTTAGAAATTTTATATCAAGATGAGTTTCTCGTTGCAGTGAATAAGCCTGCAGGCATGTTGGTTCATCGCAGTTGGTTAGATCCTCACGAAACTCAATTTGTGATGCAAACTTTGCGAGATCAAATTGGCCAACATGTATTTCCTATTCATCGTTTAGATCGACCGACATCTGGCGTGTTGTTATTTGCATTGAGCAGTGAAATTGCGAACCTAATGTGTGAACAGTTTGAACAAAAGTGCGTTCAGAAATCTTATTTGGCTGTAGTGCGTGGGTATCTACAGGGAAAAGAGCGGATAGATTATCCACTAAAAATCCAATTGGATAAAATCGCAGATAAATTTTCTCAAGAAGATAAAGAGCCTCAAGAAGCTATTACTGATTATGAAGGATTAAAAATAGTCGAAATGCCTTATCCTGCCGGGCGTTATCAAACGGCGCGTTATTCTTTAGTTAAATTAATCCCTCATACAGGCAGAAAAACACCAATTACGTCGCCATATGAAACATATTTTTCACCCAATTTTAGGTGATACACAATATGGTGATTTGCACCAAAATCGTGCGTTAACCTTTGCATCTTGGCTGTTCTCGGTTATTTTTACATTCTGATAGATTGTCTTTTATTCATCCAATAACGAAAGAGCAAATAACAATTACAGCAGGTTTAGGTGAACAATGGCATCAATTAATGAATCAATTTGGGTGGGAAAATGTTTGATATTAACTTAACACACGAACAGCAACAAAAAAAGCAGTTGAACAAATTCAAGAACTTATGGCAAAAGGGATTAGTAGCGGAGAAGCTGATTCAAATAGTGGCGAAAGCACTACGAGAAATTCATAAAAAAATGATAAAAACTCCAGAAAATTAAATTTTTTTGTGATTCTACTTATCATTTTTGAATATTGCTCATTGCATAACCGATCAAAATATTTGAATATAACGTCCATACGAGGTGATAAGGCGAGAGTCTTATTGATTTATTGTTTTTAGTAGGCGAAGCCTAGAGAGGTCTTTTTATGGAAATTGGTGTTGTGAAATGGTTCAATAATGCAAAAGGATTTGGTTTCATTTCCGCAGAAGGCGTGGATGCCGATATTTTTGCACATTATTCAGTGATCGAAATGGACGGTTATCGTTCATTAAAAGCAGGTCAAAAAGTGCAATTTGAAGTTATCCACGGAGACAAAAGGATCTCATGCCACGAAAAATAATTCCACTTTGTGGATAATCAAGAGTAATGCGAATACTCTAAATTTTTTTCTCTATTAGTCCTAACTCAAAAAGACAAGAATTGCAGCTTGTCTTTTTTTATTTTTAATAAATTCTTTAAACTGGTTTTCATTGCGGCCATTTGATTTTTCAAATTGTGCTTTTGCTTTCTCTCGTCAATCATATAGGTAATTGTTTCCGAAAGCGTCATCTTTCATTTTTGCGAGAATATTTAGAAAGACGTAGCCAAACCGCATATTCCAAATCAATGGATTTTTCTTTGTATGTTGTTTTTTCTCCATTAAAAAAAGCGTTTACGGCGTGCACGAATGGCTTGATCAAGCTTAATTGGTAAGGCTGGAGAAAGATGATTCTTAATCCATTCTTCAATTTTTTTCAGGATAATTTTGGGATTCTAATAATTCTTTCCGCTTTGGCTCTTGTAAACTGCGTTCTTCATAACGCGTGATATTTTTCCCCTTCGCGATGTTTACGAATTAGGTAAATCCATTTCCAATTTGCTTCTTGATTTTTCGAGTTTTTGGTATTTCATTTTTTTCATTGAGTGACGTGGTAACTGCATTAATATACGTGTTTTTTTATGCTGATTTTTCTAGTGGATTTTCACAAGGCTATTAAATATGCGATAATATGGTCAATTTTTTTCTAGAAAGAGACCAGCCGTGAGTTCATTATTTTCTCAACAACAAGCTATTGAGCAATCTTTAAATTGGCAGGCATTACAACCTGATTTGGCAATTCAAGATTTTTCCTTTAGAACCAGTGGATTTTTGGGCATTACAACCGAATGCCACGCAGGCTATCGATTTATTTTTTTACGCCATCCAACGCGTTCCTTATTGATGATGAAAGTCGGTGAGCCAGTTGAATATGCGGAATTATTACAAAATTTTTATATCGAAAAACCATCACAAAAGAGCGGTCAATTTTCGGTGTGAATTATGTGATAGAGCAGGGCGACTCTTTTTCTTTTTCCTCATATTTATACTGGAGCCAGCAAAATCTTTAGATGATAATTTTGCCAGTCAAGGTGAGGCGTTAAGCGCATTGTATTGCGATCAATTCCAGCTTTTTGGCAGTTTTTCGGATTCATCCAAGTTCACAAGATATTCAATTAGTGCCAGGATTAGTGCATAAAGCTAATGGTGGTGTTTTGATTTTTAAGTGCGGCAACATTGTTATCTCAATTTGATTTATGGGGCGATTAAAACAAATTTCTGCAAACCCAAACTTTTGATTGGTATTCAGCCCATCCATTTAAAACATTTACCTTGTGATATACCAAGCTATGCGCTGAACTTAAAAAGTGATTGTACTTGGTAATCGTACTCGAATTAGCCACTTTGGCTGAGTTAGAAGAAAACCTTTATTCTTTTCGCCGATTATGCTGAAATTGAAAGTTATGTTTCTGTGGCTGAAGTGGAGGAACAAAAACGTGGGCTGGGTTATGTATCAACAAAATGGCTCAAGAGCAAAAATATTGAGCTAGATTTTTCGGCGTTAAATAAACTCTATCAATTATTAGTTCGTGAAAGTGAAGATCGCTTTTTTTAATTAATGCATCTCCTCTAAAAATTAAAAAGAAATATTACAAGATGCTTCAACTTTTTGCAGAAAAACAGCATTAAGTGCGGAGGATTTTGAGGATATTTTTTCAACAAAAATTAGCGCAATATGGTTTCTAAAAGAACAAACCTATGCGGATATTTTTAAAACGAGCAAGTTTATGTCGAAAACTCAAGGGGAAATTGTTGGGCAAATTAATGGATCTTTCAGTAATTGAATATCCTGGTACACCCGTATGTTTCGGCGAACCTTCGCGTATTAGTTGTATTGTGCAATTCGGCGAAGGGGAAGTGATCGATGTTGAAAGAAAAAATGAACTCGCTGGAAATATTCATGGTAAAGGCATGATGATTGCGCAAGCTTGCCTTTCCAATATATTAGATTTGCCATCGCAATTGCCATTTTCTGCCTCATTAGTGTTTGAACAGTCTTATGGTGAAATTGATGGTGATAGTGCATCTTTGGCGATTTTCTGTGTGCTAGCAAGTGCTTTGTCCGATTTACAGTTTGCCTCAAAAATATCGCAATTACAGGATCGATTGATCAATTTGGACTTGTTCATTCTGTTGGTGGGGTAAATGATAAGATTGAAGGCTTTTTACTATTTGCCAACGTCGCGGTTTGACCGGAAAACAAGGTGTAATCATTCCAATGACGACCATTCAGCAACTGAGTTTATCTGATGAAGTGAAAAGTGCGGTAAAAATGGTGAATTTTTTATTTATCCGGTGGAAGATATTTATCAAGCTTGCGAATTATTATTTAATCGTGATTTGCTAGATGAAAAACAAAGATTATACAGAAAAAAACTGAGCCTTTATCTCGTCTCATTCAACGTCGAATTGAGGGAGAGCTGATTCAGAAAGAAAAGGTTTTTGGAATTTTTTTCCGTCCTTAATAGATAAAAAGCGAACATTTGTTCACTTTTTCTTTTTTTCTATAATCTATCAAAGTGACTGCTCCGACAAGTTTTGCGAACAAGTGTTAGCTATTTACACTTTGTTATGTTCTCTTTAGAATGTTTTATATCAGTTTTAAAACTGAATTTATCATATATAAAGGAACCTAAAATGCAAAAACACTTGTACACCTAATAAAAAGTAGCTATTCTTATGATGATTTGCTCGCGTCAGGTCGCGGCGAATTATTCGGTAAAGAAGGGCCACAATTACCCGCTCCAACCATGTTGATGATGGATCGCATTATTGAAATGAATGAGGAAACAGGTGATTTTAGTAAAGGGTATATTGAAGCCGAACTTGATATTAAACCTGAATTGCCGTTCTTTTGGTTGTCATTTCATTGGCGATCCTGTGATGCCTGGTTGTTTAGGGATTGGATGCAATGTGGCAGCTTGTTGGGATTTTATTTAGGCTGGATTGGTGGCAAAGGGAAAAGGGACGAGCATTAGGGCGTTGGTGAAGTAAAATTCACAGGACAAATTTTGCCAACGGCTAAAAAAAGTGGTGTACCGAATCCATATGAAACGAGTTATTAATCGTAAACTAGTTATGGGAATGGCTGATGGTGAAGTTGAAGTAGATGGTCGCATTATCTACACAGCAACAGATTTAAAAAGTTGGATTATTCCAAGATACCTCAGCATTTTAATTTTTTTCTTTATTAATTCATACAAAAGTGCGGTGAAAATTTTTTCTTAGATTTTTCATCGCACTTTTTATCCTTCTATCAATAAGCAACGTTCAATTACATCATATAAAATGTCATTGGAACATGCTGGTCTCTAAGGAAAGTTGTCCCTTTTTCTATACGGATTTCTTTAGCAAATTTTTTTATAAGCACATCACGCATATTGTTTTTATCTAATGTATAAACAGGAATATTTTTCCAGTAATTTAGCGACATTTCTCATTTAAAAAAAGGCATGATTGTTTGCATTTGTTGCATATATTGCTGTGGTTCTCCTGACCAACGTAAAATACGCATTTTCTTTAAATAAACCGCACCTTCTTCAGGATTATAATAAGGAATTGTATCGAAGGTCAGATTTAATTTTTCCTGGCAAATTTTTATTGCTAAATTGAAATAAACCCTCTAAAGTACCGCTCATTTCTACGCGTTTATCATTAGTTTGCCCAATTTTGGGTACTCAAATTTCTTACTTGATAATCAAGAAAAAAATAATCCTGGTAAGCCAAATTTATCCGCAATAGCTCCTTTTCTCTTGTAGATATTGATTGATTTGAGATTCAGTTATTGAAAAAAAGGTGAAGCCGATATATTAGGGATACTGCTAAAATAGACGTTAACGTAAGAAATAATAATTTAATTTTTTCATATCTAATTTTTTAGTTAAATTAAAAGCAAAAATGGTGGATTAATATACCATAAATAGCAAATGGAGTGATGTAGTAATGAGCCCTGAATTTAAAGCAATATGTTAATCAATTAGTTATAGCAGCATCGTGATGAAAGAATTTATCCTTTTTCAATATGAAGGCAAGAAATTTTTGGTTGAAGCAACCTGAAAAAAATTGAAAGGGATTTGGTTATTATTGAAACCGTATCCGAAGCAATCTTTTTAAAAATGAACTACAAACTTTGTTAAATCTTGCTGAAAAATGCACCTGTTCCAAATAGTCTCTTATCATGATGAGGATTTTTTTGTTTTTGAAGATGTGGAATCACTTTATCACAATGGTTATGTGATAATAAGATAGATAATCAGCAAAAATTTTCGATTATTTATGACGCTTGTCTCGCTTTTGATTGATTTACATACTAAAAAAATCTGGTACATGGTCGTCCTGCTATTCGAGATATTACTTGGGATAAGGGAAAAGTTACTTTTTCTTGATTTTGAATCTCGTTCAAGTAGTCAAAAATCAAAATTGGTTAATCGTTCGAGATATGCTATTTTTTTCTTTGATAGTTTATGTCGAGAAGAAGATATTTCAGACGATTTTATTCAAAAAAAGTAGCATTGTATTATCAAAGCTCATTGTAGAGTAGAAAATTGGCATAATATGATTGTATATTTTGCAGCGTTTTTCGCTGGGATTTATTATCTTTTGTTGCCTTTTTAAACCTATTGCAAAGACAGACTTAATTGCAGTTTATCGCTTATTTGAGATTTTTATTAATAAAGGAAAAAAATGATGAAGAAAAACACTTTTTTTATTATTGTATTATCAAGCATATTAGCTGCTTTGTACTGTAGGTGGTGGCGTCAGCGCTGGTGGCGGAAGTAACGGCGTTGGATTAGGACTAGGGATTGGCTCTGGTATTCGATTCTAGTGATGATGGAAAAGTGCGGTAAGTTTTAGTAAAGTTTTTAAGGAACTTGTAAAAACTTCTTGCATTTTAAATTTTTATCACTATAATGCATCCCATATTTCGGACGCGGGGTGGAGCAGCTTGGTAGCTCGTCGGGCTCATAACCCGAAGGCCGTCGGTTCAAATCCGGCCCCCTGCAACCAATAATAAGTTCAGTAAAAGAACCCCAGTTTTGGGGTTTTTCTATAAGAAATTTAATAAAAACTGGGCTTAGGTTCCTGTGAACCTAACCCTTTTTATGCCTAAAATTTTTTTGTAGAAGTTTTTAGATTAATCAAAAGAAGTAATTTTTGACTAAAAACTGACACTACAGTATAGGAGTAGAAATTGGCTACATTAGAACAAAATTTACAAGAAATGCTACAAGGTACAGTAGAGGATTTAGGCTGTGAACTTTGGGGCATTGAATGTCAACGCGCAGGCCGTTTTATGACTGTGCGTTTATTTATTGATAAAGAAGGTGGCGTAACTGTCGATGATTGTGCTGATGTAAGTCGTCAAGTGAGCGCAATTTTTAGACGTGGAAGATCCAATTGCGGATAAATACAATCTAGAAGTGTCGTCACCAGGTTTAGATCGTCCACTATTTACCTTACCGCAATTTGAACGCTATATTGGGCAAGATATCTCAGTGCATTTGCGAATTCCAGTGATGGAACGCCGTAAATGGCAAGGTAAGTTAGATCGTATTGAAAACGATATGGTGACTTTAATCGTTGATGGACAGGAACAAGTTTTAGTCTTTGGTAACATTCAAAAAAAGCGAATGTTGTTGCAAAAATTTTAAAAAGGAGCAAAAGAAAAATGAGTAAAGAGATTTTACTGGCGGCAGAAGCCGTATCTAATGAAAAAGTTATTACCACGTGAGAAAAATTTTTTTGAAGCGTTAGAAAGTGCAATTGCGCTTTCTACCAAGAAAAAAATATGAATACGAAACTGATATTCGTGTATCAATCAACCCAAAAACAGGTGATTTTGATACTTTCCGTCGTTGGTTAATCGTTGATGAAGTCAAAGTGCCAACGAAAGAAATCACTTTAGAAGCGGCACAATTTGAAGATCCAAATCTTCAACTAGGCGATTATGTAGAAGATCAAATCGAATCTATCGCATTTGACCGTATTGCAATGCAAACTGTACGCCAAGTAATTAGCACCAAAAATCCGTGAAGCTGAGCGTGCAAAAAGTTGTAGAACAGTTCCGTGCTGAAGAAGGCAAAATTGTCACAGGTACTGTGAAAAAGTAAGTCGTGACAGCATCATCTTAGATCTTGGCAATAAAGCTGAAGCGATGATTGCTCGTGAAGACATGTTGCCACGTGAAAATTTCCGTCCAGGTGACCGTGTGCGTGGTGTGCTTTATAAAGTAAATCCAGAAGGCAAAAATGCACAATTATTTGTGACACGTTCTAAAACCAGAAATGTTGATCGAATTATTCCGTATTGAAGTGCCTGAAATTGGCGAAGAAATGATTGAGATTCGTGGCGCGGCTCGTGATCCTGGCTCTCGCGCTAAAATTGCAGTGAAATCAAATGATAAAGCGAATTGATCCAGTTGGTGCTTGTGTAGGAATGCGTGGTGCGCGTGTTCAAGCCATTACCAATGAACTTGGTGGTGAGCGCGTTGATATCGTGCTTTGGGATGATAATCCGGCACAATTCGTGATCAATGCAATGGCACCAGCTGATGTGTCTTCTATTATCGTTGATGAAGATAATCATTCTATGGATATTGCAGTTGAAGCAGCTAACCTGGCTCAAGCAATAGGTCGTAATGGTCAAAAACGTGCGTTTAGCAACACAATTAACAGGGTTGGACACTAAACGTAATGACTACTGATGATTTAAATGCAAAACATCAAGCAGAAGATAACAAAAGTTTTTAAACTTATTTATGAACGCATTAGAACTTGATGAAGAATTTGCTCAAATCCTTGTAGAAGAAGGCTTCACAAGTTTAGAAGAAATTGCTTATGTACCAATGAATGAATTGACTGCAATTGATGGTTTAGAAGATGAAGATCTTGTCGAAGAGCTTCAAAACTCGTGCTAAAAATGCGATTACAGCCGCAGCAGTTGCTGAAGAAGAAGCATTGAAAAAGGCGAATATTGAAGATCGCTTATTGAATTTAGATGGCATGAATCGCCATGTAGCATTCAAATTAGCTGAAAAACAAATTACTACTCTCGAAGAACTCGCCGAACAGGGTGTAGATGATTTAGCAGATATTGAAGAATTAACAGCAGAACAGGCAGCAGATTTAATTATGGCTGCTCGTAATATCTGTTGGTTTGGCGAAGAATAAGGAGAGTAGTAATGACTGAAGATGTTAAGGCTGATGCGCCAAAAAAATTAAGCATTCAACGCAGAACAAAAACAACAGTGAGCAGCACCACAACTGGTGGTAAAAAGCAAAGAAGTACAAGTAGAAGTACGTAAAAAAACGCACAGTAAAAACTGATATTGCTCAACAAGAAGAAGCAAAATTAAAAAGCACAGCAAGAAGCGGAAGCGAAAAAAATTGCTGAACAAAAAGCGGCAGAAGAAAAAGCTCGTTTAGAAGCTGAAAAAAAGCAGCAGCTAAGAAAGAAGCTGATGAAAAAGCGAAAGCAGAAACAGCTAAGCCAGCAAAAAAAGTGCGGTAGATTCTAAAGCTAAATCTGTTGATCCTGAAAAAGAGAAACGTAAAGCAGAAGAAGCAGAACTCCGTCGTAAAGGCTGAAGAATTAGCTCGTCAAAAAGCTGAAGAACAAGCTCGCCGTGCAGCAGAAGAAGCGAAAACGTTACGCTGAAGCAGATGATTCAGACAATGAATCTTCTTCAGAAGACTATTCTGATTACAACTTAAGTTCAAGATATGCACTTGAAGCAGAAGATGAAGAAGATCGTCGTAACGAAAACCGTGGCCGTGGCAAAAAAATAAAAGTAGCGAAAGCGAAAAAAAGGCGGTCGCGACGATGAAAATAGCAAAAACTCGAAAAACGAGCGCGAATCTAATCGTAAAAATCAAAAAGACGCTAAGTTTGGTAAAAGGTAAAAATGGCAAAAAGGTGCCGCACTTCAACAAGCCTTTACTAAACCAGTTCAAGCTGTAAAAAGCGGATGTTGTCATTGGTGAAACCATCACTGTAGCTGAATTAGCGAATAAGATGGCTGTAAAAGCGACTGAAATCATCAAAACGATGATGAAGATGGGCGAAATGGTTACTATCAACCAAGTTATCGATCAAGAAACTGCTCAATTAGTAGCAGAAGAACTTGGTCATAAAGTGATTCTTCGCAATGAAAATGAGCTTGAAGAAGCGGTATTAGGCGATCGCGATGTAAACGCAGAAAAAGTAACGCGTGCACCAGTTGTAACCATCATGGGTCACGTTGACCATGGTAAAACCTCTTTACTTGACTATATTCGTAAAGCGAAAGTGGCAGCAGGCGAAGCGGGTGGTATTACCCAACATATCGGTGCGTATCACGTAGAAATGGATGATGGCAAAATGATCACCTTCTTAGATACTCCAGGGACACGCTGCGTTTACTTCTATGCGTGCACGTGGTGCAAAAAGCAACAGATATCGTTGTTCTTGTTGTGGCTGCCGATGATGGTGTGATGCCTCAAACTATCGAAGCGATTCAACACGCAAAAGCAGCGGGGTGCACCTTTAGTGGTTGCAGTAAATAAAATCGATAAACCAGAAGCAAACCCAGACCGTGTTGAGCAAGAATTATTACAACATGATGTCATTTCTGAAAAATTCGGTGGTGATGTGCAATTCGTTCCAGTATCTGCGAAGAAAGGTACAGGGGTTGATGATTTATTAGATGCGATCCTACTTCAATCCGAAGTACTTGAATTGACTGCTGTAAAAGACGGCATGGCAAGTGGTGTAGTCATTGAATCTTACTTGGATAAAGGTCGTGGCCCTGTGGCAACTATCTTGGTTCAATCAGGTACATTACATAAAGGTGACATCGTACTTTGTGGTTTTGAATACGGCCGTGTGCGTGCAATGCGTGATGAAAACGGAAAAGAAGTGGATGAAGCAGGTCCTTCAATTCCGGTTGAATTATTAGGGTCTTTCAGGTGTGCCAGCAGCGGGTGATGAAGCAACCGTTGTACGTGATGAGAAAAAAAGCACGTGAAGTGGCGTTATATCGTCAAGGTAAATTCCGTGAAGTGAAATTAGCTCGTCAGCAAAAAGCGAAACTTGAAAATATGTTTAGCAATATGTCTGAAGGCGATGTGGCTGAATTGAACGTCATTGTGAAAGCGGACGTACAAGGCTCTGTGGAAGCGATTGTTCAAGCGTTAAATGAACTTTCTACCAATGAAGTAAAAAGTTAAAAGTGGTTGGTTCTGGTGTAGGTGGTATTACTGAAACTGATGCAACTTTAGCTGCAGCATCTAATGCCATTATTGTTGGCTTTTAACGTTCGTGCTGATGCATCTGCACGTCGTGTCATTGAAGCGGAAAACATTGATTTACGCTACTACTCAATCATTTATGAATTGTTGAATGAAATTAAAGCAGCAATGAGCGGTATGTTAGAGCCTGAATTTAAACAAGAAATTATTGGCTTAGCTGAAGTTCGTGATGTATTCCGTCATCCGAAATTTGGTGCAATCGCAGGTTGTATGGTAACCGAAGGTGTAGTGAAACGTAACAATCCAATCCGTGTATTACGTGACAACGTCGTTATCTTTGAAGGGGAATTAGAATCTCTTCGCCGTTTCAAAGACGACGTATCTGAAGTTCGTAACGGTATGGAATGTGGTATCGGCGTGAAAAACTATAACGATGTAAAAGTCGGCGACCAAATCGAGGGTGTTTGAAGTGGTTGAAGTTAAACGTTCAATCTAACTTTTAACAGAAACAAGGGGCGGTTAAAATCATCTGGTTTTTAACCGCCCTTTTGTTATTACATAAACCGAATAAAATTATAAACTAGTTAAATCCTCTGCAATTTCTTCAGCTTGTTTAATCACATAAGTTATCGCTTCCTCTTGTTTATCGGGAGGGTATTTGTAGCGTTGTAGTGCGCGTTTAACGAGAATACGCATTTTTGCTCGTACCGCTTCTTTGTACTGCCAGTCGATTGTGACCGATTTTCTAAGTGTTTCCGTGATTTCTTTTGCCAGTTTAGAAAGCACTTCATCACCCATCAAATCTTTTGCACTTTGATTTTTGAGATAGGGCTTCATAGAAGGCAAGTTCTTCCTTAGTTAATCCTAGTTTTTCCCTAATGCTAAACGTTCTTGGAAATCTTGACTCATTTTAAAGAGTTCGTCCAAAAATCTCTACCACAGTCAAATTGTGATTGTGGTATTGATTCAATGCTTCCTTCAAACGCTGTTCAAAAATCTTTTTGCAAGGTTAAGTTTGTGCCTGATTTAACTTTTAATTTCACTTGCTAAATAACGTTCCATTGCCGCTAACCCATAAATTTTTTTAGTTGGGCTATTTTTAACAGTTTGTAAAAATTCTTCGGAAAAGCAAGCTGATTTGTGGTTGTGGTTTTTTTCTAGCAGATCAAATAAATCAATCACACCTTCAGAATACACAGTTTGATTAACCAGTTTTTAATAAAATCTGTCTTTCATTTGTTCCTGTGCCTTTTTGTTCACGTTTAGTTAAAATTGCCCGTACGGCATCATAAAAGGCGATTTCTTGGTTATACGGCTCAACTTCAGCCAATGCGCCGCATAGCATATAGCCTTTTTTTCACCAATCCCGCCGCTTTCAAAAAGGCTTTTTTTGCGTGGCTCGGTTTCTTTTTTTATTAAACCAATGTTGCTCGTGTGCTTTGCCATCAAAACGGTAATTGATCGAGGCTTAAAAATATGGTTGGCGGCAAAACGAATCGCCATCAGTAATATCATGTGCTTTGTCCTTCTCTAAGGCGGCTTGAACATCAAACGTTTTTCCCTTCAACCGGCGTTGCAAACAGGCTGCGCACAAACTCTAAATGCTCTTTCATTTTAAAGAACACATCAATCACGCTATCCGTCAGCTTTGCCCTTGCCTTGTGAATTGGTGTATTGCCGGGTGGCTTCTTTTGAGTTCGTCAGCAATGCCTACATAATCCACAATCAAGCCACCATTTTCTCGGCTTTTTATTACGGAATACACGGTTTACTCGGGCGATGGCTTGCATCAGGTTGTGCCCTGCATAGGCTTGTCGATATACATCGTATTACAACAAGGCGCATCAAAGCCCGTCAGCCACATATCGCGCACAATCACCACTTTCAGCGGATCGTTCGGGTCTTTAAAGCGGCGTTCCAGCGTTTGTTTTTCCTGTTTACTGTAAACGTGTTTCTGCATTTCCGGCGCATCGGAAGCAGAACCCGTCATCACAATTTTAATCGCCCCTTCGTTAATATTGTCTGAATACCATTCAGGGCGCAGTTTGATGATTTCATTGTATAAGTCCACGCAAATCTGACGGCTGGAAACCACCATCATCGCTTTGCTGTCGACGACTTCATTGCGTTTGGCAAAATGCTGCACAAAATCCGCAGCTAAATCAGCCAGGCGAGCTTGCGAACCCAGCAATTTTTCCTGCAAACGCAGGGCAGGGGATTGCTCCTCTTCCAGCAGCTCATCAATTTCTTTGAATAGCTCATCGTGTTCTTTTTCGTTTAAGCGGATTTGGCGTGCTTCATACACAATCGGCACCGTTGCGCCATCTTCCACCGCATCTTGCAAGTCATAAATCGACACATAACGCCCGAACACATCTTGCGTGTCCTTATCTTCTAGGCTAATCGGCGTACCGGTAAAACCGATAAACGAAGCATTGGGCAGCGCATCGCGCAAATGGCGGGCGTAGCCTGCCTGAAATTTGCCGTTATGCAATTTTTGCGTAAAGCCATATTGGCTGCGTGTGCTTCATCGCTGATTACAATAATATTGCTGCGCTCATTTAAAAACAGGGAAGTGGCTTTCTTCCTCATTTAGGGCGAATTTCTGAATCGTAGTAAAAAAACACGCCGCCCACTTCATTTTGCGCGAGCAGTTGGCGCAGTTGATCGCGGTCTTCCACTTGTTGCGGTGTTTGTTTGATTAAATCTTTGCCTGAAGAAAAAGGTTTGGAAAAAGCTGACCGTCCAAATCGTTGCGGTCGGTGACCACCACAATTGTCGGATTTTTTTCAATTCAGGCTGCGCAAGCAGTTTGCCCTGCATAAAACAACATGGAAATTGATTTTACCCGAACCCCTGCGTATGCCACATCACGCCAATGCGGCGGTCGCCTTTTTTTCTGAAGTCGCCCAAATGGTGGAATCTACCGCTTCATTTACGCCGTAATATTGATGGTATGCCGCGATTTTTAATGGTTTTTACCGTTGGAATCCCGTTCAAATAAGACGAAATAGCGGATATAGTCCAATAAACCTCAGGCTGCATTAAGCCATTGAGCAGGCTTTGCAATTCATCATCAAAAGTATAAGCGCGCTTTTTATTTTTCATCGACCACTTTCCACGGCGTAAAGCGTTGGAAATCTGCCGAAAAGCGAACCCAAACGGGCAGCAATTCCGTCTGAAATAATCAGGGTTTGGTTGTAAACAAACAGCTCGGCAATTTCATCTTTATAGGTTTCAAACTGATTAAACGCCTGCAATAAATCTGCCGATTCACGCAACGGATTTTTTTCAGTTCAAATACCACTAAAGGAAGACCATTTACAAAACCGATAATATCGGGAATCCGTTTGCCCCCTTTACGGCTGCGGATTTCCAGCTGATTAACGGCAACAAAGCGGTTGTTCTTTACATGCTCAAAATCCACCAAGCGCGCCATCTCGATTTTTGCTCGCCCTTTGCCTGATATTCCACCCGCACGCCATCACGCAGCAGCTTATAAAACGCCTGATTACGCACCACTAAGTCGCCAATATCACTTTTTCGTCGCCGATTTCACCACAGAATCAACCGCACTTTCAGGCAGCTGCGGATTAAGCTTTACGCACCGCCGCACGCAGTTGCTCAATAAAAAAACTACGCCGCTCAAATCGCCACGGGCAAACTCGCCTTCATGAACAGGCAAGTCTTTACCGTAGCGATATTCCCAACCGAGGGATTGCAGACGTTGAAGGGTGAGTTGTTCGATATCGTTTTCGTTGAGCATGATGGGTTCCTTAGTGTGTGGTTTAAATCTCCCCTAACCCCTCTTTACGAAAGAGGGAATGGTATTGAGCGTCGTTTTAGTTTAGGTGTTTTTTCATGAGTAATTTTTGCTGTTAATCCGACCGCTTGCAGCTAATAAACCTTCTAAATAATCTCCCTCTTTAGCAAAGAGGGATAGTGGAGATTTGGCAGAGGTAAAATTAATCTATTAAGTATTTATGCATCTTTATAATCTTTAATCATTGGTTGGAAAAATCTGCTTTTATTTGCTTATCTATATTCCATTCAAAGAAATACCTTTGATTATCTAGCCTGTTATTTATACTTCTAAAAACATTTAATAGTTTTATTTTTGGCATTAAGCAATTTCCTGATGTTTTTTACGATTTTCTTTTTGATGACATCATGACGAACTGTTTCTCTATCTGAATGGGATAATTCTTTGTCCCGGATTAATTTTAGATTTTTCTGAATTAGATTTTATATATTTAGTTAGCTGCTTAATCTTATTTTTCTCTTCGGGAGTTGCTTTTTTTCATCTAAAAATATCTTTTAGATAATTTAGATTAGAGTTTTTAGTATACCTCCTCTTCCTTGTTCAGCAGGATCTCATCAATTTAGCCATTTGACTAAGAAAGTTATTTAATAGGGCATTTGTTAGGTAATGAAATGTATAACAATTATAGTTGTAAAATTTAATTCTATTTTCTTCTTCTCATTTTTTTAAGAAATAGCAATACATTCTAAATGAAGCATCAGCTTCCATTAAATAGGTATTTACTTTTTCCAAATGAACTTTAATTTCTTCTTGAGTTGGCATTTTATAGCTTCCCATTTAATAATCTAGGTAGTAATAGATCTCTGGAATTAGATAAGATCTCGTTTTTGGTAGCTGTTAAATATAGATTTATCTAGAGTTTTCTTTAACAACTTTTTCAAAAAGCTAAATGTACATCATTATTCGCTAGCAATAGTGGATATTTTAAAATATCTCTAGTGCTAATATTGGGTTGAGCAGATCCTTGTGCAGTAAAATCAACAAAGTTTTTAAAATCCTCTTGAATCATATTCATATATATAAAGCTATAAAAATGTTTCAGATTCATTTATTCGTTTAGCTAGAAATTTAGCCACACGTTGATTTAACATGGCTTTTTATTTGCAGGCATTCTTCCTACTTTTTCCGACATAAGCTCCGGTTAGTCCAATGACAATGTCTCCACCATTCAAAACAAAAATTAGAACGTAAAGATAGGTTATCTTCTGAAACGAAACCATTTCCTTCCACTGTAAGAATTTTTGATTGTATAGAGCCAATTTTTATTACTGGAATTCCTGTATCAGTCCATTCTGAGCTTTTAAATGCATAACCATTTTTGCATTTCACAAATTTCTGAAAGTGTTGTTTGTTTCCACCCCCTCGGCACTTCAACCCCATCAACCTTCACCATCTCACACGGAAACGCTTTGGCGATTTCGGTTAATTCGGCGTAGCGTTCAGGCTGTGTTTGTGAAAGAGCGGTCAGTTCTTCGGGTTGTTTTTCCGCTGATTGCCTGCATAGCTGCAAGTTCTGCTTGTTCAAGGCTAAGTCCGTCTGAAAGGGCTTTAGCTTTGGCACGCACGGGATCGAAAATCGACAAACCAGCTTTTTAAACAGGGACTTGGGCGATTTGTTCCAAGGTTTGGTTGATTTGAGTATTGAGTTGGATTTTTTTGGTCTATGCTAAACAATTTCTTTGCGATTTCTCGTCGATTATCAGGATAAGCAATTTCAGCATCTAAAATTTGATTCTAAAAACTATGCTAGGTTGAGCACTACCTTGAGCTCCTAGCAGTAAAAATTCTTGGAAAATTTTTGTACTTTTAATGCATAAAAATAAATAAATTTGATCCCATTTATTATTTTCTTTAGTTCTTAATCTAACAGTATTTTGATTTAATAGATATCCATCAGCTTCAATAGGAACTCTAATGAAATTTCCTGCAGTGGCGCCAACAGTAGTAATAACTACATCATAAGGTTTTAATCTAACTTTTTTTATTTTTATCAGCAATTTCATTAGATATATAATAAATATTGTCTAGATTTATACTATTCCCCTCAAAATCTGAAACTCGAACAATACCTACACCTTGTTTTTGGTAGTCTTGAGATTTAAAAAAACTGCACCTTTTTTTGATATTCAATAATTTCTTTTAATGTGATCTTATTCATACCCCAATCCCCTAAATTCTTCTTAATCTCCGCTTCCAATTCCGCACTTTTTCGCAAACTGTTCCTTCAAAAGAGCGGTCAGATTTTTGCATTTTTTTCTGCAAAATGGCACGCCGTCGTCTTCTTGTTCTGCGGTACCGACATAGCGACCTGGTGTGAGGACGAAATCGTTGTCCGCAATTTCTTCTAAAGTCGCGGATTTGCAGAAAGCGGCTTGGTCTTCGTAGCCGTCTGATTTTTGCCAAGCGTGGAGGGTGTCGGCAATTTTGGCGATGTCGTCAGCAGTGAAATCGCGCAATACGCGGTCTTTCATATAGCCGATTTGGCGGGCGTCGATAAACAACACTTCGCCTTGACGATTTTTGTTGCGGTTTTAAAAACCAAATACAGGCGGGGAATTTGGGTGTTGGTGAAGAGCTGGCCGGGCAAGGCAACCATACATTCCATCAAGTCGGCATTGATGATGGCTTTGCGGATTTCGCCCTTCGTTGTTGGTTTGGCTGCTCATGGAGCCGTTGGCGAGCAATAATGCCATTTTGCCGTTAGGGCGAGAGGTGGTAAATCATGTGTTGCAGCCAAGCAAAGTTGGCGTTGCCTTTGGGCGGCGTACCGTATGCCCAACGTGGGTCGTCGGCTAGGATTCACTCCACCAATCGCTGATATTGAATGGCGGGTTTGCCATAATGAAATCCATCTTTTTGTCGATGTGTTGCGGCTGGGTGAAGCTGTCGGCGTTATGTTTGCCGAAGTCGTAATCAATGCCGCGAATCGCCATATTCATCGCGGCGAGTTTCCATGTGGTTGGGTTGAATTCTTGTCCGTAGATGGAAACGTTGTTGATGTTGCCTTGATGGGCGGTAATAAAGCGTTCGGTTTGCACGAAAAAGCCGCCGCTGCCCATAGCTGGGTCATACACGCGGCCAGAGTATGGCTCGAGCATTTCGACAATCAGGGAGACGATGGATTTGGGTGTGAAATATTGTCCGCCGCGTTTGCCTTCGGCTTGAGCAAAGCGACCGAGGAAGTATTCGTAAACGTGGCCGAGAATGTCTTTTGCGCCTAAATGAACGGGCTCGCCGTTGTAAGTCGGACGGGTAAAGTTGGTATCGGAAAACAAGATAATCAGCCCGCGCAGAGTGTCTTCGTTTACGGCATAGCCGCTGATGCGTTGCAATACGCCTTTGAGCTTTTTCGTTGTCTTTTTCAATGGCATCGAAGGCGTCGTCAATGAGTTTTGCTACGCCAGAAAATTTCCCACCCCAAGGCAATTCAGCCCCAGTGTTGAGAATAGAGACTCCTTGTAAGGCTTGCCCAACGTGCAGAAGCTGGCACCCAAAAATACGTTATCTGCGGTGTAATAATCACGGTTTTTCCAGTTCAGCGGTTAAGGCTTCTTGATACTCTTCTTCAGTATCAAAAAAAGTGCGGTCAAGATAGAGGGATTTTTCAGCATCGAAAAGTTCCGCCTGAATTTTTTTCCTGTTGATGGGTGAAATTATCAGAAATGTATTTTTAAAAAAAGATAAGACCAAGAACGATATGTTTTATAATTAGCGGCATCAAGTTGTTGGCGGAGTTTATCAGCAGATACCCAAAATTTTTCATCTAATTCATTTAAAAAAATGCTTGTTGTAATACGTGATTTTCATCGACAATCTTGGTCGTCTCTGTCTCGTCTCGTCTCGCTTGCATAAATTATGCCCTCTGTAAAGTGATTTTTTTATTGGAAGTTTGAATATTCAAACAAATTATCAGGTGTCATTTTATCGAAAAAAACAGTATCGGGTTGAAAGGGATTTTTGCGTGCTAAATTCAATGATTTCCAGTAGAATGAGGCGCTTTTATAAATAAGGAATAACTATGGCAAGAGAATTTAAACGTAGCGATCGCGTCGCTCAAGAAATACAAAAAGAAATAGCAGTAATCTTACAACGCGAAGTGAAAGATCCCCGTATTGGTATGGTGACAGTTTCTGATGTGGAAGTGTCGAGTGATTTATCTTACGCAAAAAAATCTTCGTGACTTTTTTTATTCGATCATGATGAAACGGCAATTGAGCAAGGCATGAAAGGCTTAGAAAAAGCATCGCCTTATATTCGTTCGTTGCTAGGCAAAGCGATGCGTTTACGTATCGTGCCAGAGATTCACTTTATTTACGATCAATCCTTAGTGGAAGGGATGCGTATGTCAAATCTTGTGACAAATGTTGTGCGTGAAGATGAGAAAAACACGTTGAGGAAAAGCAACTAATGTCTAGACCTCGTAAACGCTGGCGTGATGTTGATGGTGTGTTTTTGTTGGATAAGTCACAAGGCATGTCATCAAATGATATCATGCAAAAGGTGAAGCGTTTATTTCAAGCGAACAAAGCTGGGCATACTGGCGCGCTCGATCCGTTGGCTACGGGGATGTTGCCGATTTGCTTGGGTGAAGCAACTAAGTTTTCACAATTTTTGCTTGATGCCGATAAGCGTTATCTTGTTACGGCAAAATTAGGCGAACGTACCGATACTTCCGATGCGGAAGGGCAAGTCGTGGAAACTCGAGAAGTTCATATTGAAACTCAGCAAATTTTGACCGCACTTGAACAATTTCGTGGTGATATTTTACAAGTGCCGACAATGTTTTCTGCACTAAAAACATAACGGTAAACCGCTTTATGAATATGCGCGTCAAGGTATTACAGTTGATCGTGAGGCGCGCCCAATTACGATTTTTGAACTCAATTTTATTGAATATAACGCGCCTTATTTAACCTTAGAAGTGCATTGTTCAAAAAGGCACTTATATTCGCACCTTTAGTAGATGATTTGGGTAAAGTGCTAGGTTGTGGCGCGCATGTAACAATGTTACATCGTACAGCCGTAGCGGATTATCCCGTAGCGGAAATGATGCCAATCGATGAGTTACAACTGCTCGCTGAAAGTTTTCCATTAAGTGAATTGGATCGTTTATTACTGCCAACCGATACCGCTGTAAGTAAATTGCCCACTTTGCATTTTGGATGCAGAGCAGAGTAAAGCCATTGGTTTTTGGTCAGCGAGTGAAATTTGCTAACGACCAGCAATTAAGTGGCCAAGTGCGGTTATTTTCAGCGGAGAATTTATTCTTAGGTGTGGCATTGATCGACGGGAATATTATTCGCCCACAACGGTTAATCACGCAATCCGCATAACTAATTGCCTTTCCTATAAAATTATAGACGTCTTATTTCTAATCTAAATGTAGAAAAATGCGGTGAAATCTCACCGCACTTTTTCTTTTACTGTCTCGCTAATCTTAAGTTTTTCAGGTAAATTCTCAAAATTGGAACGGAGACAGGGTTTATGTCTCAATCCGCCACGTCGAGTATAGCGTGCGTAAACAGTGAGTTTTTTTCTGGTTTAGCGTAGTGCATTAAATCGCAGAAAAATACGTTCGACACATTGTTCGTGGAAATTCATTGTGTTTGCGGAACGATACAACGTAACGCAATAATTTTTCGTGATCGATTTTTTACCTACATAATGAATATGCAAGGTGCCCCAGTCTGGTTGATTTGTAATCAGGCAGTTAGATTTCAATAAATGACTGACTAATTTTTCTTCGACAATTTCATCAGATACGCAATCTTTCAGCCAATCAGCGTTAAATTCGTAGCTGGTAATTTTCAACATCTTGTTCATCAATGCAATCGCCTTGTAAGTGATCAATTTTTGAGAATCATAAACTGCCACTGGATTTTAACCGCACTTTTACATCGCCTTGCGCACATTCGCTTAAATCGCGTTGCATAGTTTGTTGAACGGCGTTGAAGTCGGCAAATTTGCTTTGGTTAAAGCTATTTAAATAAAGTTTAAAACTTTTTGATTCAATCAAAATTTTTGGCTTTGGTAATCCAGATAAATGTCTGCAATAGCCACTTGCGGCAAGCCTTTTTCATTGAGCCACGAGATTTCATAAGCCGTCCAAATATCGGCACCGATAGTAAATGGTTGGTTTTGAGTAATGCCCAATCCATCACGGTTTAACGCGCGTGGCACTGGCTGTAATAAAAGTACGGTCATATTCAGAAGCATATTCTGTTTTTGACCGAGTTTTAAGGATTTTTAAGCTGTTGTCTTGGTAATTCATCTTTTCTCCGATTAGGTGTCCGACTTTTTGCAAATTTCGACACTTTATAAATTAATTACAAATAATTCCACGATAGATTCGAAACTAATCGACAGGTATCGCATTTAAAAATGAAAGGTATCAAAAAAATCGTGTCTTTTAACGCCCAGTTTGCACCACAAGAAGGGCAGCAACGGGATTTTTCAGATTCTAAAGATTGCCCACCTACACGATATAAATAATAGTAAGTCGGTATGTCTGTTTCTTTTTCTATTTCTTGGGCTAAATAACGCCCATGTTTTGAAAGTGTGCTTTGGTGCTCAGAAATTTCTGCCAAAGATTGTTGTTCTAATACCGCACCATTCATTTGTAGTTGATCGCAGGCTTGCCAATTTTCTTGCCATTTAATCAGATCTTGGCTTAAGTGCGGTTGATTTTTTAGTTGTTTATACAAAGGGATTGGTGCGAAATTTTCTCCGCTGTGAATCGGTGAGCAACTTTGTAAATGGGTTGTGTAAAGCACTTGCCAAGCTGGCGATGCATTTTCTGCCGTTTGATCTGAATTGAAATCATCGCCCACAAGTTGAAAACCATCAAAAATTACACCGCACTTTTCTGCTTCTTGTAATGCTCGATTTACTTCTGCGTTATTATTTTGCGGGAAAAGACTATCTTGTTCAGGACAAATGACACGCATAGCAAAGCCTTGTGCGCCATCTTCTTCTGCTAAATATAAAGGAATTTCACGTCCGATAATTTGCCCGTTATACCGCCATTGATCGATAACCGCATTAAGTAAACGACTTTGTGATTCAATGTTATTTTCAAGGGCAGTCAGGCGAAAATAAGTTTCGATTAAATACATAAATTTTTTTAATTGCTGTCCGATTTGGTTTAAGCCATTTAAACGTGTTTCGCTTAAACGTTGTGAAATGCTGAGTTCGCTAAAAAAATGCAGTAATATCAAATTTATTCAATTCATCCGCTGTTTTACCATTGATTTGATTGAGTAAAAATCCAAAGCAAGCCATTCATAATTCTAGCTTCGCTAAACCCGTTGAATTGAAAAAGTGCGGTCCTTTTTAGGCATAATTTGAAACCACATTTGTGCTTCGCAGCCAGTAATAGGTTGCATTTGAGCAAGTTCATCATCGCTTGGGCGAGATAAATTTTTGCCAGCTTGAATAATCAGGCGATAGCGCTCTTCCCAATTTTTTTAGCTTGTTTTAATTGTTCTATCATTGTAATAAATCCAGTGCTTTTGTCTAAGGCGGTAAAAAATGTCTCTACATCTTCCTGTGTATTATAAGGCGCAAAAAGACAGGCGTAATGTGGTGCGTTCGCCTAAGCGTGCCAAATAAGGCTGGGCACAATGTTCGCCCACACGAAGAGCAATATTTTGTTCGCTTAAGAGAGTTGAAAGATCAGAACAGTCAATGCCGTCAAATATAAAGCAAACGACAGTGCTTGGTTGAGGGAATTGAATAATCGGCAATTCTCGTAAGATTTTAACCGCACTTTGACAAATTCAGCCAAAGATATAGCGTACTGTTCTGCTGCGGTAAAATCCCATTTTTGTAGCCAATCCAGTACAGCATTAAAGCCAATAACCCCAGCTATATTGGGTGTGCCTGCTTCTAAAACGATAAGGCAACTCGGCAAAAGTAATACGATCATTTGATACACGATCAACCATTTTCCCGCCAAAAAGAGCGGTTGAAGTTGAGAAAGTGCGGTCAATTTTCCTGTTAAAACACCAAGCCCATTTGGGCCATAAATTTTATGGGCAGAAAATGCGAGAAAGTCTGCATCTAAATCTTGTAAATCAATTTTGATATGGCTAATCGCTTGTGCTGCATCCACTAAAAACCAACGCATGACTATGTTTTCTGATAAGTTGAATCAGGCGTTTAATCGGCTGTTCTGTGCCTGTGACATTTGAAACAAAATTCAGCGCAACGAGTTTTGTTTTTTCAGAAAGGGCAGAAATAAGCGTATTTTTCATCAATTAACCAATTATCTAAAATCGGTAAAACTCGAATTTTTGCACCGCACTTTTTCGCCGTTTCGTGCCAAGTGACAAAATTAGCATGATGATCTGCTTGGCTAATCAGAATTTCATCTTCAGCGTTTAATTGCGGCATCAATCCATTTGCCACTAAGTTTATTGCGTGAGTTGTACCCGACGTCCAAATAACAGCGCGTTTATCTTCAGCATTAACCCATTCTTTTAATTTGTGTGCGAGCCTGTTCATATTGCGCAGTTTGGGCTGCATCATATTGGCTACGATGCACTGAACCCTGCAGAAGCATAAAATTCAGAGGTGCGATCAATTAACACTTGAGGTTCTCAACGCGGTGGCGGCGTTATCTAAAATAAACAATCGCATCTTCACGTTGGAAATAAGGAAATTCTTGACGGAACGTTTGAACATCAAAAAGCCATATTGATTTTTTCTCTTGTCTGCGCCATTGACTTGGTTCAATCGGATTATTGTCCGCCCAAAGACCAATTCGTTTGGCTTGTGCATTTTCTTGCGCTTGAAGATAAATCGGATCATGGGAATATTGCTTATAAGCCCATGCCATACCTTGTTTAACCATTTCTAAATTAATATTTTTTATCTTGATAATAAACAATCGCCAATGTACGTTGATAACGATCTTGGCCCTTTAAAGAAAGGCGTATATCATGAAGATAAACCATATCAGACAACGCTTTTTTTAGATTTTTTTGCCCAAAAAGCTTGTTTTTCTCTGGCGCATCAATTTCAGCTAGTCGCACTTTGATTTGTTGATTATTTTTAGCAAGACAGGGTAAGCGTATCACCGTCACTAATGCCAACGACACGGCAAGTATTTTTTCTTCACTAGAGCACGCCGAAAGTGCGGTGAAAATTAGTAATAAAATAGCAAATAGCGATTTTTCGATTTATCATTTTGCAAGGTTCTTGATCTAAGTCTGGTTATTTTACCGAAAAAAACTGGTCAATTCAGAAAAAAAGCGTAAAATAATTTTGAAACATTATGAAAAAAAGTTGAAAAAGGTTGTATATGGTTCAAAAATCATTTTTATTGGCCCGTTCGTTGGTCATTTTGTACATTATGTTATATCTCGGAAAATCTTATCGCTCATTATGTGCCTGCCGGTGTACCTGGAAGTATTTGGGGATTATTATTGCTCTTTTTTAGGTTTAACGACACGATTAATTCATTTAGATTGGATTTATTTAGGCGCGAGCTTATTAATTCGTTTTATGGCGGTGCTTTTTGTGCCGGTAAGTGTTGGAATCATTAAATATTCAGATTTATTAATAGAACAAGTGAATATTTTTATTGATTCCTAATGTTGTCAGCACTTGCGTAACTTTGGTCATCATGGGCTTGTTAGGGAATCATTTATTCCATTTACAATCTTTTACACACAAGCGTAAAAAAAGTGGTTAAGCGCCGTGAGAATCAAGCCAAACAAATGAATGAATCAGCTTAATATAGTGGGAAAGTTTTATATGCAGCAGTACATTATTTATCTTTATACATTTTTGACAATTTTTCGGATTTTTGGCTCGCTACTACTAAATTAGCAAACGTTGGAAATCAATGATTTTTAATACTTTTATTTTTAACGGTATTAATTTTTGGTTGTGATTTTAGTGATAGGAAAGATTCCTTATGATGATTATATGGCAGGGAAATGCGCCTATTAATAACCTACTTGGTTTGAGTATCGTCGCTCTTTGCATTACCTCTTTATGAACAACTTCGCCAAATTGCTAAACAATGGAAGATTATTTTTATCTATTGTGGTGATTGCGTCTTTTTTCTCGATGTTAAGCGGGGCGGTATTAGCGCTCATACTTGGTGCATCGCCTGAAATGGTGGCGACGGTATTACCAAAATCAATCACTACACCAATTGCGATGGAAGTTTCGCATAATCTAGGCGGAATTCCAGCCGTCACTGCAGTTGGGGTCGTTGTTGCAGGCTTGCAAGGCTCTGTATTTGGTTATTTAGTGTTGAAAAAAATTACGCGTTAAACATCAAGAAGCGATAGGATTATCTGTCGGAGCGGTATCCCACGCACTTGGTACGGTAAGTTGTATGGAAACTAATCCAACAGCGGGAAGTTACAGTTCTATTTCTCTCGTGCTTTGTGGGATTATTAGTTCTATTCTCGCGCCATTTGTATTTAAGCTCATTTATTTCTTTTGTTTAAATATCAATAAAAATTCAACCGCACTTTATTCATTCTAGATTGTGTTTGTTCCAGATAAAGTGAGGTTGTTTTTTGTGCTAAATGATTAGATAATGCAGAAAAACGAAAATAAAAACAAAAGCGATATGAAACCACTTATCATTGATTCTTCTTGGACAGAACGTTTTTCTTCCCGATCCTCCACGCGAAAAAGATAATCGCCCACCATTTTCGTCGCGATCGAGGGCGAATTTTTACATTCTGCCGCTTTTCGTTGCTTACAAGCGAAAACTCAAATACACGCGATTGGTGAAAAATGATTTTTACCGTACCCGTTTAACTCATTCTTTGAAGTCGCACAGATTGGCAGTAGTCTCGTTGCACAGCTTAAATTTTTTTAGAAACCTTTGAAAGCCTTTCACAAAACATTAAATATTGATAAAAACGAATTACAAAAAGCAGCTGAAACTTTTATTGCCGAGTAATGATCTTATTGAAAGTTTGTGTTTTGCTCATGATATTGGGCATCCGCCTTTTTGGGCATGGTGGCGAAACGGCATTAAATTATATGATGGCAGAGCAGGGCGGTTTTGAAGGAATGCACAAACCTTTAGAATTTTTAACGAAACTTGAGCCTTACACTGAAAAATGCAGGGATGAATCTAACGCGTAGAACGCTATTGGGTGTCGTGAAATACCCAGCGTTGTTAGATGTGGCCTCGCCTCAGTATTCAGAACTTAATTTTTTCTCGCAATATTGATCCGCGTTTTGTGCGTATTCATGATTGGATTCCAGGGAAAGGCATTTTCCGCGATGATTTAAAAATGTTTAATTGGTTGCTGGAAAAATCTTTCTGAAAATGACCGCTCTTTATTCTGTCAATTTAAAAAGTGCGGGAAAAACCAGCTGAATCTTTACATACTCGGTTTAAATCGCTGGATTGCAGCATTATGGAATTGGCAGATGATATTGCCTATGGCGTACATGATTTAGAAGATGCCATTGTAACTGGCGTGGTAAAATCCTCATCAATGGCAAGCGGCTCATTCTGCATTAAAACAAATTACGTCAGCTTGGTTGCATGAAAATATTGATTCAATTAGCCAACGGCTTTTCTCTGATAAACATTTTTGAACGCAAACAAGCGATTGGCGCATTGGTGAATTTCTTTATAACCAATGTGCGGTGGAAATTAACGGCAAATTTTGATGAACCTTTTGTTACGTTATAACGCAGAGCTGCCACCGGAAGTGATTGCTGCACTTGGTGTATTTAAAAATTCGTTTGGGATTATGTTATCCGCAATGTGGATACTCAGAGAATTGAATATAAAGGACAGAGAATGCTAACAGAAATGTTCCAGATTTTTGAATCTGACCCAGAACGTTTATTACCGCGAAATACTGCAAATCGTTGGCGTAATGCACCAGAAGATGGGAAGAAACGGATTATTTGCGATTATATTGCAGGCATGTCGGATGCACATGCATTGCGGGTATATCAACAACTTTGATTTAAGAGAGAATCCCATCGAATTGATGGGATTTTTTATCGCAAACCGTATAGAATAGTGCGGTTAATTTTCACTGAATTTTTATGGGGCAGTTGTGGCATTAATTAGTTTAACCAATGGATATCTTTCCTTTAGTGATGCACCTTTGTTAGATCACGCAGAACTACATATTGAACCAAATGAACGAGTTTGTTTAGTTGGGCGTAATGGCGCAGGTAAATCAACTTTATTGAAAAATCATCTCAGGCGATGTGCTCATGGATGATGGCAAAATCCAATACGAAAAAGATCTTGTGGTTTCTCGTTTAGAGCAAGACCCACCGCGTAATGCGCAAGGCAATATTTTTTTGATTATGTTGCGGAAGGTGTTGGGCATTTAACGGATTTATTGAAAGAATATCATCATATTTCTGTTCAATTGGAAGAAAATTACAGTGATCAAATTTTAAGTCAACTAGAGCAAGTTCAGGCTAAATTAGAACACGCTGATGGCTGGCGATTTGAAAATAAAATCAATGAAGTGTTGTTAAAACTGGGCTTAAATCCAAACACAAAATTATCCGCACTTTCGGGCGGTTGGTTACGTAAAGCAGCATTAGCGCGCGCATTGGTATGCGATCCTGATGTGTTATTACTTGATGAACCAACCAACCACTTGGATGTGGAAGCTATTGAATGGTTGGAAAATTTCTTATTGGATTTTCAAGGTAGTATTGTATTTATTTCCCATGACCGTTCTTTTATTCGAAAAATGGCAACACGGATTGTGGATTTAGATCGCGGCCAATTAGTGTCTTATCCAGGCAATTACGATTTATATTTAACCACGAAAGAAGAAAATCTACGTGTTGAAGCCTTGCAAAATGAATTATTTGATAAACGCCTTGCGCAGGAAGAAGTGTGGATTCGCCAAGGTATCAAGGCTCGCCGTACAAGAAATGAAGGGCGAGTGCGAGCATTAAAAGCGATGCGTGAGGAACGCCGCCAACGACGTGACGTAATGGGAACAGCCAAATTACAGTTAGATACCTCAAGTCGTTCAGGCAAAATTGTCTTTGAAATGGAAGATGTGAGCTATGAAATCGCAGGAAAAACCTTGTTAAAAGATTTTTCAACAACGATTTTACGTGGAGATAAAATTGCGCTTGTTGGGCCAAATGGCTGTGGAAAAACTACGTTCATTAAATTATTGTTGGGTGAAATTCAGCCAACATCAGGAAAAATTCGTTGTGGTACTAAATTAGATATTGCTTATTTTGACCAATATCGTGCTGATTTAGATCCTGAAAAAACTGTAATGGATAATGTGGCGGATGGCAAACAAGATATTGAAGTCAATGGTGTAAAACGCCATGTGCTAGGGTATTTGCAAGATTTCTTGTTCCCGCCAAAACGAGCAATGACGCCAGTTAAAGCCTTATCGGGGGAGAACGAAATCGTTTATTACTCGCAAAATTGTTACTCAAAGCCAAATAATTTATTGATTCTTGACGAACCAACTAATGACCTTGATGTAGAAACATTGGAGCTTTTTAGAAGAAATTTTGACTGATTATCAGGGGACATTATTAATTGTGAGCCATGACCGTCAATTTATCGATAATACTGCGACAGAATGTTATTTATTCGAAGGCGAAGGGCATTTGAATAAGTATGTGGGTGGATTCTTTGATGCGAAACAGCAACAAGCCAATTTCTGGACAAGCAAAGCGGCAGAAGAACAGGCTAAAGCGAAGAAAACTGAACCACTAAAAGAAGAAAGTGCGGTGAAAAATGACCGCACTTCTAAGCCTAAATCTGTGAAACTTTCTTATAAAGAACAACGTGAGCTAGAACAACTTCCACAACTATTGGAAGAGTTGGAAAACTAAAATCACCGTACTGCAAGCTGAAATTGCCGATCCAGCATTTTTCCAACAGGCTCATGATATTACTGACGCTAAATTAAAAGCATTGAGCGGATACTGAAGCCGAATTAGAAACAGCATTTTTTTACGCTGGGAAGAATTGGAAGAAAAGAAAAATTTGGCTGACGGTAAAGCTTAAAAAAATAACGCCCGAAAGGGCGTTTTCTTTAGATATTTTCAAGATGATCTTTTTTCAAAATACTTTCTTCATCAAGCGTTGATAAGCGTGAGATAGCATTTTCGGTAAGAAATTTCAAGGGTTTTCTACTGGTTGCCATTACGCCTTGATCCACTAAAAATCCATCATTTACATCATATACCCAGCCGTGTAATGAGAGTTTTTGTCCGCGTTCCCAAGCACTTTTTACAATGGAAGTGCGCCCAAGATTGTAAACCTGTTCTGCTACGTTAATTTTAGTCAACATATCCGCACGTTTTTCTGGGGAAAGTTTACCGAGAAGATGGCCGTGTTTAAACCAAATATCACGAATATGAAGAAGCCAGTTGTTGATAAGCCCTAAATCTTTATCTGCCATTGCGGCATGAATCCCCCGCAGTTGGTGTGGCCACAGATAATAATATGTTCAATTTTAAGCACATCGACGGCATATTGCACAACAGAAAGGCAATTAAAATCTGTGTGAATCACTTGGTTAGCAACATTACGGTGTACAAAAAGCTCGCCCGGTTCAAGATTCGTCAATTTCTCAGCGGGTACACGGCTATCAGAACAACCAATCCAAAAGGTAATGTGGCGTTTGATGATCCGCTAGTTCTTTGAAATAAGTAGAATTTTTCTTCCTTCATTCTTTGCGCCCAACTGTAATTGTTGGCAAAAGAGTTGTTTAATTTTATCCATTTTACTTTCCTTAAAATTCTGAAAAAATTGACCGCACTTTGGCGTAAGTGCGGTCAATATTAACGTTAAATTTGAATTAGAAATTCGCATTTCTTGGTGCGCGTGGGAATGGAATCACATCACGAATATTTTGCACGCCAGTTACATAGACGATTAAGCGTTCAAAACCAAGACCAAAAACCAGAATGTGGAACGCTACCATATTTACGAAGATCGCGATACCACCAATAATCATCTGGATTTAATCCCATTTCTTCCATGCGTTTATCAAGCACGTCTAAACGTTCTTCACGTTGTGAACCACCGATGATTTCACCAATTCCCGGTGCTAACACATCCATTGCCGCCACAGTTTTTCCATCATCATTTAAACGCATATAGAATGCTTTTAATGTCTTTTTGGATAGTTTTTTCACCACAACTGGTGATTTAAAAATATTCTTCCGCTAAGAAACGTTCATGTTCAGAAGAAAGATCGATACCCCAAGAAACAGGGAATTCAAATTTCTTACCAGATTTTAATAACACATCAATGGCGTCAGTATAGTCAATTTGCGCAAAAATCTGAGTTTACAAAGTTTTTCTAGACGAGTAATAACATCTTTATCTACATGTTTTTTTCAAAGAATTGTAAGTCATCTTTACGCTCAGCCAATACTGCACGGAATACGTATTTCAACATATCTTCTGCAAGTTTTGCGTTATCCGCTAACGTTGCAAATGCTACTTCTGGTTCAACCATCCAGAATTCAGCTAAGTGACGGGTGGTATTTGAGTTTTCTGACGGAATGTTGGGCCAAAAGTATAAATTTTTGCTTAATGCACAAGCATAGGTTTCGCCGTTTAACTGACCTGAAACTGTTAAAAATGATTCTTTACCGAAGAAATCTTGGCTGAAATCCACTTTTCCATTTTCACCACGTGGAAGATTTTTCTAAATCAAGTGTAGAAACACTGGAACATTTCACCCTGCACCTTCAGTATCTGATGCAGTAATTAATGGGGTTGCCACCCAGTAGAAACCTTGCTCATGGAAGAAACGGTGAATTGCTTGAGATAAGCAATGGCGAACACGTGCGACCGCACCAATAATATTGGTACGAGGGCGTAAGTGAGCCACTTCACGTAAATATTCAATAGAGTGGCGTTTTGCTGCCATTGGGTAAGTATCAGGATCTTCAACAAACCCCTGTCACTTCCACTTTTTCTGCTTGTAATTCAACCGCTTGTCCTTCTGCAGGTGATTCAACGACTTTACCTGTTACAATCACAGAACAGCCTGTTGTTAAACGTAAAAATTTCGCTTTCGTAATTTTTAATATCGTTATTAATAATCGCTTGAATTGGATCAAAGCAAGAACCGTCATAAACCGCTAAAAAGAGATAAGCCTGCTTTAGAATCTCGACGGGTACGCACCCAACCACGCACAGTGACGGTTTCACCAATCGCCACTTTCCCTTGTAATACATCAACAATTGATGCCACTTTAGACATATTAAACCTCTGTAACTGAATGTAATTCACATAAAATTGCCGATAGTTTACCTTAATGAAGGAAATTTTCCATAAAAAAATATAGTGTTGGTGCGGGTTATGAACAATAAAAATAGCCTTAAAAATGTGTCCCAAATAAAATAGGGTAAAAGCCTTATTAATATTGAATATACGCGATTTTATGCTAAAATCTCGGGCCAAAATCATTATGGCTAATAATAGGAAAAATATGAAAGTTTTAGAAGGCTCAGTCGCAGCACCTAATGCAAAAAGTTGCAGTAGCAATTGCTCGTTTTGAACAGTTTTATTAATGAAAGTTTATTAGAAGGTGCAATTGATGCATTAAAACGTATCGGCCAAGTGAAAGATGAAAAATATCACTATCGTGCGTGCTCCTGGTGCGTATGAGTTGCCATTAGTTGCTCGTCGTTTAGCTGAAAGTAAAAATTTGATGCGATTGTGGCATTAGGGTACAGTTATCCGTGGTGGTACTGCGCACTTTTGAATATGTAGCAGGGGAAGCAAGCAGCGGTTTAGGAAAAGTTGCAATGGATGCTGAAATTCCTGTCGCTTTTGGGGTATTAACCACAGAAAATATTGAACAAGCAATTGAACGTGCTGGTACTAAAGCAGGAAATAAAGGTGCAGAAGCAGCCTTAACCGCACTTGAAATGGTTAATCTTATTCAACAAATTGATGCGGCATAAATCATGACAGAACAAAAACAAGTGAAAAAGCCTTCTGCTCGTCGTCGTGCGCGTGAATGTACTGTTCAAGCCTTGTATTCTTGGGCGGTATCTGGCAATACTGCAGAACAAGTTGAATTAGCCTTTGTGTTAGATCAAGATATGGATGGGGTAGATAAACCTTACTTCCGTAAATTATTTCGTCAAACAGTAGAAAATATTGAAACCGTTGATTTTTCAATTTCGCCTTATATTGACCGCGCTTTTGATGAGCTTGATCCTATTGAAACTGCAATTTTACGTTTGGCCGTTTATGAATTGCGCTTTGAATTAGATGTGCCATATAAAGTGGTTATCAATGAAGCGATTGAAGTGGCAAAAGTATTCGGTGCAGACGAAAGCCATAAATATATCAATGGCGTACTTGATAAAATCGCACCAGCATTAGGGCGTAAATAATCCTTTTTAAACTGAAAATGGCGCGCGTTTTTAACGCGTGCCTTTTCTTTATAAGATAGGTGAAAAAAATGGCAATGGGTGAATTTGATTTAATTAAACGATATTTTTCAGCAACAAATATTAGTTGATGATTTCCGTTCAATTATCTATTGGCGACGATTGTGCGCTGGTTTCCGTGCCAGAGAATTATCAGCTTGCCATTACGACCGATACAATGGTGGAAAATACGCATTTTTTTACCAACCATTTCACCCTGAAGATTTAGCTCATAAGGCGGTTGCAACAAATTTTAAGTGATCTTGCTGCAATGGGGCACAGCCCAAATGGGTTTCTCTGGCAGTAACTTTTGCCAAACGTAGATGAAAAATTGGATTTCAACATTTAGTCAAAGTTTATTGCACACGTTAAAACAATACAACGTCACATTAATTGGTGGCGATACTACAAAAGGTAATTTGTCTATTACGATTACGGCACAAGGCTTTTGTCGAAAAAGACAAAGGAATTTGTCGGCATAAAGCGCAAGTTGGTGATTTAATTTATGTTTCAGGCACTTTAGGCGATAGTGCGGCTGGGTTTTAAACACAAATTTTTATCGGGCAAAAGTGCGGTTGATTCTGATGATGTTTTTTTGCAACAACGACATCTTAGACCCACACCCTAGAATTGAACTTGGTCGGGCGCTAATTGATATTGCTCATGCTGCCATTGATCTTTCCGATGGGCTAATCTCTGATTTAGGGCATATTCTTGAACGAAGCCAATGTAGTGCCGAAGTTGAACTGACTGCTTTACCTCTTTCATCATCGATTTTTAAATAAATATGATCGCACTCAAGCGGAACAATTTGCCTTAAGTGGTGGAGAAGATTATGAACTTTGTTTTACCATACCGCCCGAATCTAAAGATGAATTAGAATTACGCTTGAAAAACTGAACGTGCCTTGTACTTGCATTGGTAAAATCACATGAAAAAGTGCAGCGACTTTTTCGTCCCACGTTTTTTTACGTGATGGAAAACCTGTGAATATTAGGTTTTTCAAGCGGTTTTCGATCATTTTAAGGAATCAAAATGACAGAAAATAATCCTCTAAAAATCTCTCTTTTAAATCCTATTCATTTGCTTGCCGTTGGTTTTTGGCTCAGGGCTTAATTCATCCTGCTCCAGGCACGTGGGGAGCTTTAGCTGGAACAATTTTAGGTGTAATTTTGCTTTCTTTGTTAGGCGTAAAAATCTTTTTAATTTTTACCGCACTTTGTTTTCTGCTCGGCTGCTACCTTTGTCAAAAAAACCACAGCAGATATGGGCATGCACGATCATGGTTCTATCGTCTGGGATGAATTTGTCGGCGTATTTATTGTATTAGCGACGATACCGTCATTATCTTGGCAATGGATTTTTGGCTGCTTTTTGCGTTATTTCGCTTTTTCGATATTTTAAAACCGTTCCCAATTCGTTATTTTTGACGAAAAACTCGAAAGTGGTTTTTGGCATTATGGTCGATGATGTTTTAGCGGCAATTTATGCCGTGATTGTCGTATTTGCTATTCAGTATTGGATGTTGTGATGCTGAATTTAATCATTGTGCATTTATTTGGCTTAATGACGCCAGGGCCAGATTTCTTCTATGTAAGCCGAATGGCGGCAAGTAACTCTCGTCGTAATACAGTTTGTGGCATTTTAGGCATAACGCTTGGTATCGCTTTTTGGGGAATGCTTTCCATGTTGGGATTGGCGGTGTTATTCGTTACTATTCCAGCATTACATGGCGTTATTATGTTGCTAGGCGGTAGTTACCTAGCATATCTCGGTTTTTAATGGCTCGCAGCAAAAATACGCTCAATTTGAACCGCACTCTGATACTGAATTTAATCAGCAAAACCACAATCAAAAAAAGAAATTTTGAAAAGGGCTTTTAGTGAACTTTATCTAATGCAAAAGGTTGTGGTGTATTTTAGTAGCGTGATGTCGCTTGTCTTAGTAAATATCACTGAAATGTGGCAAATTATCTTGGCTTTTATGGTGATTGTGGTAGAAACATTTTGTTATTTTTTTATGTGATTTCATTGATTTTTTCACGTAATATTGCCAAGTCGTTTATACAGTCAATACAGCCGTTATATTGATAATATGGCCGGGTATTGTATTTTTATTTTTTTGGTTGTGTGCTTGTTTATAACGGCATCAACGAAATAATTCATTAATAAAAAAAGGAAGTAACATGATATTAAAAATTGCAATCGCTGGTGCTGGCGGAAGAATGGGGCGCCAATTAATTCAAGCGGTTTATTCTGCGGAAGGAGTAGAACTAGGTGCGGCTTTTGAACGCAAAGGATCATCTTTAGTCGGGACAGATGCGGGAGAATTGGCGGGAATTGGTCAACTTGGTGTAACAGTTTCAGACGATCTTGAAAGCCAAAAAGATAAATTCGATTTATTAATCGATTTTTACTCGACCAGAAGGCACCCTTGAACATATTGCATTTTGTGTAGCGAATAATAAAAAAATGGTGATCGGTACAACTGGTTTTTGATGAAAATGGTAAAACGGCGATTAAAAGCAGCTTCAGATAAAATTGCTATTGTGTTTGCATCAAATTTCAGTGTTGGCGTGAATTTAGTTTTTCAAGCTTTTAGAAAAAGCGGCAAAAGTGATGGGGGATTATTGCGATATTGAAGTGATCGAAGCCCATCATCGTCATAAAAGTTGATGCGCCATCTGGCACCGCACTTTCTATGGGCGAACATATCGCAAAAACCTTAGGTCGTGATTTAAAAACGCACGGTGTATTTTTGTCGTGAAGGAATCACTGGCGAACGTAAACGTGATGAAATTGGTTTTTCAACTATTCGCGCTTCGGATGTGGTAGGGGAACACTACGGTTTGGTTTGCAGATATTGGCGAACGTGTAGAAATTTCTCCATAAAGCATCAAGCCGAATGACTTTCGCCAATGGCGCAGTGCGTGCTGGTAAATGGTTAGAAAATAAAGGCGAATGGCTTATTTGATATGACCGATGTATTAGATTTAAATAATTTATAAATCAATTTCAATGTCACTTTCTACGTGACAACAGCATAATAAAATTCTCATCAGGTTGAATAAAGGCAAGGGGCGTATCTTTATAGGATACCTTGCCTTTTTGATCTTTCACACGACAAGAACCACAATAGCCACTACGGCATTGATATTCATGGTGAATATTATTTTTTTCTCGAGATGATCAAGTAAACTTGTTTCATTATTGAATTCTAATGTGGTTTTACTGTAGATTAGATGAATTTTCATAATAACAATGCAGTGAAATTTGCTGGGCATTATATAAGGAAAATCCATATGTTAAAAATACTGTGTTTTATAGCCGCACTTTTTATTACTGCTTGTAGTTCTATTAGCAAAGAACCAGTGAAGACGGTGGATGTTTATATTAAACCTTATTATTCAGCTGAAAAATGGAAAAAGCAGAAAATGTATTTGTACATAAAGAAATTGATCCGATGCTACGTGAAAATACGATAAAAAGGTTATGAAAAGTGCGGTGAAAATTTGTAGAAGAAAATCCGGCTCGTATTTCACCCATGACGATGTTCACATTAGCCGCTCGGGCTTACGATTTTTGGATTAAGAGATGAAGCTGTTACTTGGTTTTTATCGTGGGACAAAATCGTTTGATCACCGCACTTTATGTGTTGGATTTACCAAAAACAAACGGTGCAGGATAATACGGGGTTCAGCCATGTTGTAGGGCAGTTTGTTAATGCTTATGCGTTTTGTGATTTTTGATAAACAAAGTCGTGCTGCCGAAAAATGCGGTGAAATGGACAATTGCGCATCCTTATGAAGTGATTTTCTTACCAGCATTGCCCGCAAAATTTGCGGATCGTCGAAAAAGCGTTAAAAAGAAGCAGAAGAAAAAAATTAGTTCAACGTTTACAGGAACAAGCACGTTTTTGCTAATCCAAAAAAATAAAGAAAAAAATGGCAAAAAGAGCGGTCAGAAAAATTTTTGTGAATGAACGATTTTGTTGGTAATAAGAAAAATGGAATAGCGATAACGTTATTCCATTTTTATTTTTTTGATAAACCAATGATTTTTTTCGTATTATTCTTTTACTTTTTAAGTACTTGGTATTATCATTACTCGGTTTTTTTATTTTTATAGAGAAAAAGAGAAGCAGGGGAAACTATGCAACATCTGAACGAGCTTGTTGAGAAAGCGAAAATTAGCGATTGAATCCATTCAGGATAAAAAGTTTAACGGCTTTGGATGAAATCCGTGTCGAATATTTTGGTAAGAAAAGGGCATTTTACTCAATTAATGCAAGAATTGCGTAATGTGTCGGCAGAAGAACGTCCTGCGATGGGCGCAAAAATTAACGAAGCAAAACAAGCTGCGTTAGAATTTTTAAATGCAAAAAAGCGGAGTGGGAACAGGCTGAACTTAACGCAAAATTAGAAAAAGAACGTGTAGATGTCAGTTTACCTGGTCGCAAAGTTGAAACTGGTGGCTTACACCCAGTTACCATGACGATTAATCGCGTAACAAAAATTTTTCTCAGAACTTGGCTTTTTCAGTTGAAAATGGCCCTGAAATTGAAAGTGATTATTACAACTTCGATGCTTTAAATATTCCTAAACATCACCCAGCACGTGCCGATCACGATACTTTTCTGGTTTAATCCAGAATTATTACTTCGCACTCAAACTTCTGGCGTGCAAATTCGTACTATGGAAAAAATGCAGCCACCAATTCGCATTATGGCTCCAGGACGTGTATATCGTAATGACTACGATCAAACGCACACGCCAATGTTCCATCAAATTGAATTGCTTTATGTGGATAAAAAAAGCAAATTTCACAGAATTGAAAGGCTTTATTGCACGATTTCTTACGTGCTTTCTTTGAAGAAGATTTTACAAGTGCGTTTCCGTCCATCTTATTTCCCGTTTACTGAACCTTCAGCCGAAGTGGATGTGATGGGTAAAAACGGTAAATGGTTAGAGGTGTTGGGCTGCGGTATGGTGCACCCAAATGTGTTGCGTAACGTTGGTATTGATCCGAATGAATATTCTGGTTTTGCAGTGGGAATGGGCGTTGAGCGTTTAACAATGTTACGTTATAACGTAACAGATTTACGTTCGTTCTTTGAAAACGACTTACGTTTCTTAAAAACAATTTAAGTAATTTCTCGGATTTGAATTAAAAGGATAACAACAAATGAAATTTAGTGAACAGTGGGTAAGAGAATGGGTGAACCCTGCGGTGTCCACCGAGCAATTATGCGAGCAAATTACCATGCTTGGCTTAGAAGTAGATGGCGTGAAAGCGTTGCGGGTAAATTTAACGGTGTCATTGTTGGTGAAGTGGTGGAATGTGCACAACATCCAGATGCGGATAAATTACGTGTAACTAAAGTGAACGTAGGCGGTGATCGTTTATTGGATATCGTGTGTGGTGCACCAAATTGTCGTCAAGGCTTAAAAAGTCGCTTGCGCAACAGAAGGTGCGGTATTACCGGGCGATTTTCAAAATTAAGAAAACGAAATTACGCGGTCAACCATCAGAAGGAATGCTTTGTTCATTTTTCTGAATTAGGTATTGATGTTGAAGCTGACGGTATTATTGAATTGCCACTTGATGCACCAATCGGCACTGATTTACGTGAATATTTGGGTTTAAATGATAATGCCATCGAAATTAGCTTAACGCCAAACCGTGCGGATTGTTTGAGCATTGCGGGTATTGCGCGTGAAATTGGTGTGGTAAATAAACAGCCGGTAAATCAACCGCACTTTGAAGCAGTTCCAGCAACAATTTCTGATAAAGTTCAAATTGATTTACAAGCTCCAGAAGCGTGCCCTCGTTATTTATTGCGTGCGGTGAAAAAAACGTTAATGTGAAGGCTGAATCGCCAATGTGGATGCAAGAAAAATTGCGTCGTTGCGGTATTCGTTCTATTGATCCGATTGTTGATATTACTAACTACATTTTGCTTGAGCTTGGTCAACCAATGCATGCGTTTGATGCGGCTAAAGTTGCACAACCTGTTCAAGTTCGCTTCGCAAAAGAAGGTGAAGAATTAGTATTATTAGATGGCTCAACCGCAAAAACTTCAATCAAATACTTTATTAATTGCTGACCAAAATGGTCCTTTAGCAATGGCAGGAATCTTTGGTGGTGCAGCCAGTGGCGTGAATAGCGAAACGAAAGATGTAATTTTAGAATCCGCATTTTTCGCTCCATTAGCGATTGCAGGCCGAGCAAGACAATATGGTTTACATACGGATGCATCACACCGTTTTTGAACGTGGTGTAGATTTTTGAATTAGCGCGTAAAAGCAATGGAACGAGCAACCGCATTATTGCTTGAAATCTGTGGTGGTGAAGCGGGTGAGATTTGTGAAGCAAGCAGTGAAGCTCATCTTCCTAAAGTTAATACTGTTCAACTTCGCCGTAGTAAATTAGATGCACTTTTAGGTCATCATATTGAAACAGAAAGCGTAACAGAAATTTTTCCACCGTCTTGGTTTCGATGTTACTTATGCAAATGATATTTGGACAGTAACTTCTGCAAGCTGGCGTTTTGATATTGAAATTGAAGAAGATTTAATTGAGGAAGTGGCACGTATTTATGGTTATAACAGCATTCCAAATAATGCACCATTAGCGCATCTCCGCATGCGTGAGCACAAAGAATCTGATTTAGATTTAGCTCGAATTAAGACCGCACTTGTGGATGCAGATTATCAAGAAGCCATTACTTATAGCTTTGTGGATCCAAAAATTCAAAGTTTATTACATCCACATCAAGAAGCACTTGTTTTGCCAAACCCAATTTCTGTGGAAATGTCCGCAATGCGCGTGTCTTTAATTAGTGGTTTATTAGGTGCAGTGCTGTATAACCAAAATCGCCAACAATCTCGTGTTCGTTTATTTGAAACTGGATTGCGTTTTGTGCCAGATGCCAATGCTGAATTTGGCGTGCGTCAAGAATTTGTTTTTAAGTGCGGTGATTACTGGAACGGCAAAAATCTGAACATTGGGCAGGTAAAGCAGAGTCTGTTGATTTCTTTGATCTTAAAAGGCGATTTAGAATCAGTACTTTCTTTAACAGAAGGTGGTAATAGAGTTCGTTTTGTTGCAAAACAATTTGATGCATTACATCCCTGGCCAATCTGCTGCTATTGAATTAGATGGTCAAGAAATTGGTTTTATTGGTGCAATTCATCCATCTATTAGCCAAAAAAACTTGGCTTAAATGGCAAAACTTTTGTATTTGAAATTCTTTGGAATGCAATTGCGGCACGTAATGTGGTGCAAGCAAAAGAAATTTCTAAATTCCCAGCAAACCGTCGTGATTTAGCTTTAGTCGTAGCAGATAGCGTACCAGCAGGGGAATTGATCGCAGCATGTAAACAAGCAGGCGGCGAAAAAAATTGGTTCAAGTGAACTTGTTCGATGTATATCAAGGTGTGGGCGTCGCTGAAGGCTATAAAAGTTTAGCGATTAGCTTGACTGTCCAAGATAATGAAAAACACTTGAAGATGAAGAAATTAATGCAGTGATTTCGGCAGTATTAGCGGAGGTAAAAACAACGCTTTAATGCTGAATTAAAGGGATTAATATGGCTACGATAACCAAAATTGATATTATTGAATATTTAAGTGATAAATATCAGTTATCTAAACACGATACGAAAAATGTGGTGGAGAACTTTTTAGAAGAGATTCGTTCATCGCTAGAATCTGGTCATGATGTGAAAATTATCAGGGATTTGGTAATTTTTGAACTACGTGATAAGTCATCTCGCCCAGGGCGTAACCCGAAAACTGGTGATGTTGTGCCGGTTTCTGCTCGCCGAGTGGTGATATTTAAACCAGGGCAAAAGTTACGTGCTCGTGTGGAAAAAAACTAAATAGTAAGCAACAAAAAAAGTGCGGTGAATTTCTACCGCACTTTTTCATATGAAAAAGGTATGAAAGTATATAAATCATTTTTAATCGCTACTGCCTCGCTGTTTTTATTCGCTTGTTCCAGTTTTCAAAAACGATGATTATGCGATGAACTATAAAAGGTCAAATCGGCGATCCTATTATGGCCATAGCCATGTTGAGTGAACAACAACATGAATGGGCGGGGACACCTTATGTGCTTAGCGGTATTTCACGTCGTGGCGTAGATTGTTCCGGTTTTGTGCAGAAAACTTTCTTCGATCGTTTTAATCTTCGTTTGCCAAGAAGTACAACTGAACAAGCCAATTATGGTAAACATGTCCGCAAAGAAGATATTCAAACGGGCGATTTAATTTTCTTTAAAACCGGTCGTGGCCCTAATGGCTATCATGTGGGAATTTATGTAAAAGAAGACAAATTCCTTCATGCTTCCACCAAAGGGGAGTTGTCTATTCTTCAATGAATAACCCTTATTGGTCGAAAGCCTTCTGGCAAGTCAGACGGATTTAAAAAGTATAATGCTGGAATTTTTCCAGCATTTTTTTATAATGATTTTTTCAAATTTGGGAGATAAAATGTCCTCAAACTTAACCGCACTTCAAATTCAACTTGAAATTTTACGCCTTATTCCAAAAAAACACGTTTTATTACCGCCGAAGAAATCTTACAAAAACTTGCTGATATTGGCGTTCAACGTGATATTCGTTCAATTCAACGCCAGCTAGAAAGTTTGTCTCAACAGTTTGAAATTGAACGTGATATGCGTGATAAACCTTATGGCTACCGATGGAAATCAAATGCTAAAGGCTTGGATTTACCGATTTTTAAATGAACAGCAATCACTTGTGCTTATGCTTTGCTAAACAATATCTCAATGGCATTTTGCCTTCTAGCATTATGAGCTCAATGGAAGCGTTCTTTCAACAGGCCGAATATAATTTGGTTTATGACAGCCATAAAAATCAGGGGCAGAATGGCTTAATAAAGTTGCTATTGCGCCCAACTAGTCAGCCGTTATTACCTGCCAAAATCAATCCAGAAATTTTTTCTCAAATTAGTACTGCACTTTATCAAAATCGATTTTTACAGGTGCATTATCGAAGTATTCACGGTAAAGAACATAAGGCACAGGTCAAGCCATTGGCTTTTGGTACAACAAGGACCAAGTAGCTATTTAGTCGCACAATATGAGAATGGCGATATTTTTACACTTGGCTTTTGCATCGCTTTGCTTAAGGTAACAGTGAGTACAATGATATTTGAACGCCCTGATTTTTAATTTGAAATCTTATGTAGAAAGCCAAAAGTTTGGTTTTACCTCTGGTCGAAAAAAATCCGATTAACTTTCCGTATTAATAAAGATATTGGTGGCTTTTTAACAGAAACACCATTATCAACCGATCAAACAGTAAAAGATTCTGGGGATGATTATGAAATTTCAGCAACAGTGATCGAAAGCCAAATGCTGGAATGGTGGATAGCCCACTTTTGGTGAAAATTATCAAGAAATTGACGCATGTATATTTAGAAGAAACATGCATAACGACATAAATTGTCGCTTCATGCGTTTTATGATAAATCCATCTGAAGAGAGGACATTCAAATGAAAAACAGATTGTGTACATTGATATGGATAATGTGATGGTAGATTTTTCCATCAGGTATTGCAAAACTAGATGATAAAACCAAGCAAGAATATGAAGGTCGATATGATGAAGTAGAGGGTATTTTTAGCTTAATGGAGCCAATGCCTAACGCGATTTTCTGCTGTGCATAAATTGATGAAAAAAATATCATATTTATGTGCTTTCTACTGCGCCTTGGCATAATCCTTCCGCTTGGAGTGATAAAGTAAAAATGGATTCAAACATTATTTCGGTGAAGAAAAAGGTTCAGCCTTATACAAACGATTGATTTTATCCCATCATAAAAATCTCAACCAAGGTGATTATTTAATTGATGATCGCACTAAAAAAATGGTGCTGTGCAAATTTCAAGGCGAACATGTTCATTTTGGTACAGAACAATTTGCTAATTGGAATTGTGTCTTATCTTACTTAGGCTGTGGGCCCTTTTACACCAAGTGATGTGTTTGCAAGATTGCTTTGAAAAAAAGCCAGCCGCCCTAGTGCAAGTTGAAACTGAGGAGCAAAGCCGAGTCATTGGTGCTTTTGCAGATCGTTATAAATGGCAAGTGTTTAATTTGGCATGTGTTTATGCGGATGAAACAGCAACCGAACAGAAAACGGTCTATTTAATTATCAGCCCTTATCTCAGTGATGAATTTAAAATACGTATTGAAGCAATGTGTGCTCATATTCAAGCTGAATATGACGTGTTATTACGATCAAAATCACAGCTAAAACAATATTTCCAACGCCTTTCAGAGAAGCCATTCTTGCATATTGAAAGCTATACTTATCAACCCCTTTATAAAGCAGGGAATATTTTTGGGCATGATGGCGAGAGATAGACAGGTTGATGAAATTTTAGAACAAAAAAAGGAGCGTGAAAAATGACAGAGAAAAATAAACCAATTTGCGTGGTATTAACGGGAGCTGGCATTAGTGCTGAAAGTGGTATTCCTACTTTTAGAGCGGAAGATGGCTTGTGGGCAGGGCATAAAGTAGAAGAAGTTTGCACGCCTGAAGCCTTAAAGAAAAACCGTGCAAAAGTATTGGCGTTTTATAATGAACGACGTCGTAATGCTCAAGCTGCAGAGCCTAATGCAGCACACCTGGCTTTGGTTGAATTGGAAGCATTTTATGAAGTTCATATAATCACTCAAAACGTGGATGATTTACATGAGCGAGCTGAAGTACTAATGTACTCCATTTACATGGTGAATTGAATAAAGCTCGCAGTAGTTTTAATACCGATTATATTGTTCCATGTTTGGGTGATCAACTATTAGAGGATAAGGATAATCACGGTCATCCAATGCGTCCACATATAGTCTTTTTTGGGGAGAAAATGTATCCCATGTTTCCTAAAAGCAGAAAAGTTAGTGAAAAAAAGGCAGATATTGTGATTGTTATTGGTACATCATTACAGGTTTATCCCAGCTAATGGATTGGTAAATCTTGCTCCATATGGTTCACTTATCTATTTGATCGATCCAAATCCAAATACAGGATTTGTCCGTAAGAAAGTTATTGCAATCAAAAAAAAAGCGGGTGAGGGCGTACCGAAGGTGGTCGCTGAGTTATTGGAGAAAATTAAAAAATCATAGAAAAACGACCGCACTTTTTAAATAAATAGCGACTTCGGTCGCTGTTTATCATTACTTATCTTGCTTATGTTTAAGCATATGCATAATAAGCCTAATAAGCGTTTCTTTTTGTTTCGGATCAGATTCTGCCACTAATAAAGTGAGTGCTGCAAGCCCAGTATCATTGATAACTGGATGCCCATTATGATCAAACAAACGCCCATTTCTATGTAAGAAATCCACAAATAAAAATGCGCCACTACGTTTATTACCATCTGAAAAAGGATGATTCTTGACGACAAAATAAAGTAAATGTGCCGCTTTTGCTTCAATGCTTGGATAAGCGGGTTCACCAAATACACTTTGATCTAAATTGCCTAGAATCGCAGATAAGCCATTATCTCGTTCACGTCCAAACAGATCACTTGCTTCACCTTTTGCCATCAGCTGTAATTTTAACTCTGCTAGTGCAGAACAGGCCTCAGCATAAGTCGGTAATGTACCACCTTGCTGTGTTTGTGGTTCAGTAAGTAAACCTTCATCATATTGTTGTAGCCATAAAAAGGTATGCGTATAACGGCTGACAATATCCACTAATCCACGACCACTTTCTAGCGTTAATTCCGATGAGTTTGCCGTTTTTTGAATAAGCGCAAGTGCTTGTTCTAATTCGTGAGCATTTTGCTGTAAACGTTTTTGGTTAATGGTATAGCCTTGAGTCAGATATTCTTTTAAACGTGCAGTTGCCCAAACGGCTGAAACTATATGCATGATTTAGATTTTCACTCTATAACCATACAGAGATAATCATCATCAAATCATAATGCTCAATTTCACGACTAACTTGTCGTTTTTCCTTCTTGTCGAACTATCCGAGAAATTTCTTGATAGTTGATTCTTTCTCAAGTTCCTCGTCATCAAAAATATTTGGTAATATGCTCATGTGATGGTGCGAATATCTTTACAAAAATATTTGCCATCTGTCCCCTGGGAAAGCCAAACGGTGTCATTTTTCAAATCTCACTTCTACTTGCGTTGTGCCATCTTGAGCTTGGTAAATTTCAATCGGATTTTGATGATTCATATTCTTTTTCCCTAATAAAGTTACATGTATATATAACCAGATAAATATACATATTGCAATAAGGATAATCTTATTTGTAAAAGATCTTTTAAAAATAACCGCTTTCAACATTCGCAAACGACACAAATTGTCGCTTCCTTTCATATAATTTTCTCCATAAAGAGAGATTTTTTACTTCTTACATATCTATCAAAGCCTTTAATTAATAAAAGGAGCAAATAATGGCAATGAAAGTAATTATGGCAAGAGATCCACTTTTTGAGGATGTAAAAATTTGTTCAACAACAAAAAGTTGCATCTTGCTCGATGATTCAACGCAGATTTATGTTGAGGTTTTAATCGAGCTGGGCAAATTTTAGAACAGTTGGAACAAGCGGGTATTATTTCACCAATGAAAAATGGACAAAGAAAAGTATTATGAAAAATGATTTGAATTATGCAGTAGAACTTATCCGCAAAAGCGGATGGCATTTTAATTACAGCTGGTGCCGGTATGAGCGTGGATTCTGGATTGCCCGATTTCCGCAGCGTTGGTGGATTTTGGAATGCTTATCCTATGTTTAAAGAACATAATATATCTTTTGAAAGACATCGCGACGCCACTAGCTTATAAGCATAATCAGGAACTTGCCTATTGGTTTTATGGACATCGATTAGTTCAATACCGAAATACTATTCCTCACGAAGGGTATCAGATTTTTAAAACGCTGGGCGGAAGCTAAATCTCATGGATATTTTCGTTTTTACCAGTAATGTTGATGGGCATTTTCAAAAAGGCTGGTTTTGATGATAGCCATGTTTATGAAGTACACGGTACTTTAGAGCGTCTTCAGTGTGTCAATAATTGTCGAGGATTAAGTTGGTCAGCATCAAGTTTTCAACCTGTCGTGGACAATGAAAACTTATGTTTAACCAGTGAAAAACCACATTGTCCTTATTGTGGGGGCTTTGCTCGTCAAAATGTACTAATGTTTAATGATTGGAGTTATGCAAGTCAATATCAGGATTTTAAACAAGTGCGGTTAGAATCGTGGTTAAAAGAAGTGCAAAATCTCGTCGTCATCGAACTGGGTGCAGGGAAAGCCATTCCAACTGTGCGTCGCTTTTCTGAACGTACGGCGAAAAGCAAAAAAGGGTGGATTTATCCGTATTAACCCACAAAGATGCAGGCGTGCCGAAAATGCACTTTTTAAGTCTAGAAATGAAAGGCCTTAGATGCGCTAAAAGCGATTGATAGCCTTCTAAATCCTTCTCAACAAGCGGTTGAATAATGGAAAAATTTTTGCGAAAATTACCTTCTGTCAACAAATTGGCAGCAACAAGCGACACAACCAAGATGCCCTTTTTAATGGCGAGGCGGTGTTTCAATATAAACTCAAAACGGCTGAAAAACGCCTTGAAAACCGACCGCACTTTATTGTGGGCGTGGCAGATGGTATTTCCAATAGCAACCGACCAGAAAAAAAGCGAGTAAATTAGCGATGCAATTATTAAGCCAAAATGGAAAGCCTAAGTCGCCAAACGATCTACGAGTTTGCAATCCAGTTTATCAGCAGAATTGGCGGAGGATTATTTTCGGCTCAGCAACCACTTTTGTGGCGTCTGACATTGATCAAATAACCCGTAAAGCCAAAAATTCTCAGCGTAGGCGATAGCCGTGCTTATTTAATTGATGCTCAAGGTAAACTGGCAACAAATCACCCAAGATCATTCTATTCTGTCTGAATTATTGGCTGATTTTCCCGATAAAAAGAAGAAGACTTTTGCCACGATTTATGGCGGCGTTTCTTCTTGTTTAGTCGTCGATTATTCCGAATTTCAAGATAAAAATTTTTATCAAGAAATTGAAATTCAAACAAGGGGAAAGTTTATTACTATGTTCTGATGGATTAACAGATGGACTTTCTGCTGAAGTAAGAGAAAAGATTTGGAAACAATATGATAATGATAAATCAAGATTGACTGTTTGCCGTAAATTAATTGCTAAAACAAGGATTTTATGATGATTTATCGGTTATAATCTGTGCATTTTTGATTTATATTATAAAAATATTCTAAGGAACCCAAATTATTATGAGTGAAGAAAAAGCAAAAATACTCAAGATTAAAGATGTATTTGATTTGAAGTTGAGCATTCCTGATTATCAAAGACCATATAAATGGACAATAAAAACACGTTCAACAATTACTTGATGATTTACTGACACATTTCCGTAATCAACAACAAGTTTATCGAATTGGAACAGTGGTAATACATAAATATAATGAAGAAAAACAAAGAAACTAAAAATTGAAGAAAAGTTAGATATTGTTGATGGTCAGCAACGTTTAATTACCTTTCATTATTACTTTATTATTTGAATAATGATTCATGGATAAGTCTTTATTAGATGAGGGTGTAGCACATACTACTTAGTAAGAGTAATATAATTAATAATTATAATTTTATTAAAAATTATTCTATTTCCCATAAGGAAGCATTTAAAAAACTATCTTTTAGAAATTTGTGAGATGGTTTATGTTGAATTAGATGATTTAGACGAAGCCTTCCAATTTTTGACTCTACAAAACTCAAGAGGAAACCTTTTAGAATCTTATGATTTGCTGAAAAGCTTATCATTTACGAGAAATGGAAGATAAGCCAAAAGAGATTATTCATCATTGTGTTGAACGTTGGGAGAAATCTGCACTCTCTCAAGAAATTAATAACTTAGATAAAATTATCAACTATATTCTTTTAGATTACGCCGATGGCACTATCAAGAAAGCGGAGAGGTTTTTACATCGGACGAGCTAGAGACATTTAAGAGTGTATCAGAAGGTGCTACCTATCCTTATCTTAGTCCACTGTTTTTTCAACAAAGGTTGTAGAGAAATTAGCTACAACAAAATCCTATGTTTTATCATCCAAGATTTGTGAAGACAAGTTTTCAAACAATACAAACTCTAATAAATGGAGAGCAATTTTTGATTATGTTCAGTATTATTCTGAGCTCTATGAAAAATTATTTAAAGAAGGAAGTGGGCTTGTTGATAAAGTGAAAAATTAACGGTAAAGATATAGAAAAAAAGGCGTAAATATCTTTTCTTAACAATCAAGAGTATTGCTATCGAGTAGGGGGATAAATATTTGAAAAATTTATTCGAATGTACCGTATTATTCTATTTTGATAAATTTGGTGAAGTATATTTAGATGAATTTATAAGTAAAAGCATTTTTATGGGTTTACCTGATTCGCTTTAAACATCAACGTATCCCATTTAAAACAGTAGAAGATGAAGCTTGCTCAAAAAGTGGATTACTTTCCCATATAGAGCGTTCTTAACACCATCTCAAGTATTAAAATATCCTTTAAGACTCTCGTTAATTAAAGATACAGTAGCTTTTCAAATGTAAATGGAAATATAGATGGTAAAATAAAAGAAGTTTTTTTGGAGTATAAGATGACTAATAATATAAAATATGTAAAAACATTAACCGTGTCTGATTTATTTGATAATGATAATAAATGTAACTATATTATTCCAATCTACCAACGTAATTATGCTTTGGGGTGATAATGAAATTAGTTCATTACTTCAAGATATAAAAATGCTTGTGAAAAATAAAGAACAAGATAAAAATATTATATTGGAAGCTTAGTTGTCTATCGCCGAGAAAATGATGATTTTGAAGTGATTGATGGCCAGCAAAGACTAACAACACTTACGTTAATAATGCATCATCTTGGCAAATTAGGGTTTTAGAAATGTTTTTGAACATCGAGATGAATCTGAACAAGCATTATCAATCTTAATTCTGAAAAATTACCAAAGTAATTTTTCTACAAGCATTAAAAACAATTAAGAAAGTAATTGATGAATGGGGAATAATAAAGATGAAATTGTAAAGTTCCTTTTGGATAAAGTTGAAATCATTCAGAACTGAAGTGCCAGAAGGTACAGATTTAAACCATTATTTCGAAATTATGAATACCCGTGGAGAACAGCTTGAAAAAGCATGAAATTCTAAAAAGCTCGTTTGATGAAGGAGTTGCCAATATCTGAGCAATCATTATTTGCAAAAATCTGGGATGCTTGTTCTGATATGAGTCGTTATGTTGTTACGGGGGTTAACTCTGAGTTAAGAGAAGTCATTTTTGGTAATGATTGGCAGAAAACACCTAGAGTTTTTAGAAAGGAAATTTTAAAAAGTAGCCAATGAACTTAATAGAGGTAAAAGGAAATAAAGAAGAGGACGGAAAGAAAAATCGTAGATCTTCTTGATAGCAAGAAAAATAGAAATAAAAGATGGGTATTTAGAAGATAAATATGATGGTGCATTTACTTCAGTAATTAATTTTCCTAATTTCTTAATGCATGTTTTAAGAATTTATTTAGAAGAATATAATAAAGATCAAGATTTTACTCAAAATGTGTCATTAGATGAGAAGTTCTTATTAAAGTCTTACGAAAGCTTTAAAGATAATGATAGGGAAGTTAGAAGTTCATTTTGTTTTTTATTTACTTGTCGCTATCTTTTTGATCGTTATGTTATCAAATCTAGCACAATTAGAACTGGAGAAGAAAAATTGGTCGTTATGGAAGATTATGCGTAGTAGTTCAAATTATTACTATAAAAATTCATTTAGTGACAATACTGAAAATAAAAATGATGATGAAGAACTTAAGGATAGTGATCCTACAAAAGCAGTGATGTTACTTTCAATGTTCCATGTTTCTAACACATCTCATAGTTATAAAAATTGGTTGTATGCTGTATTACGTTGGTTATTTAAGAATAAGGATAATATAACTCCCAGTAACTATATTGATTTTCTAGAAGATCTTTGTGATAAATTCTATTTTGGTAATAACTGCCAAGGAAAAGATATTACAGATATTATATTGGATAAAGTAGAATTTGAATTAAACTCAGGAGATAAAAAGATTGGGATGATGGAGTAAATGTTCCTAACTTTATATTTAATCGATTAGATTATCAGTTATGGAAATTTTTCCACGAACAAGAACAAGAACAAGAACAAAAAGTAGAAATTTTGTCAGAAAAATGACAAATGGTTAACTATTAAAAATAAAGAGGCTATTTGGAAAAAATTTAGATTTACATTCAGAAGTTCTGTTGAGCATCATTATCCACAGCACCCTTCAGAAGAACATGAGTTAGAGAGTTAGAGAAAAAGACTTTAGATAATTTTGGTAACTTGTATTTGTTATCTCAAAGTAAAACTCTCGTTTAAAGCAATTTAACACCTGAAGCTAAATGTACTTATTATCAAGATGAAAAATTATGATAGTCTAAAACAGGCTTTAATGATGGAAAAACAAAGAGCTTAATAATTGGAAAACTGAGGAGATATTAAAAGCATGGGGAAGAGATGTGGATGTTGTTAAACACACCAATTCCCAATATTTCTAAATCATAACGACACAATCTGTCGCTCTACTTCTAAACTATGCTCAAACCCATTAGGTTTGAGCATTTTTTATTGGAGTAATGATTATGTCTAAATTCAAACTTAACCCACCATCAGTTTCCCCTTATACCGAAAAATTAATGTTGCAACTTTTATTAGAATATCAAGGATTCGCAGAGGTTTTTAATGAAAATGTTTGGCACTATGACAATATTGCAGCAGCTTTAGGTTTACCGAGTGAAATGGAGCGTTGCGATGATTTTTTCGTTCGAAAGTAAAAAAATTATTACAAGCACGAAATAAAACGTTGCCAAAATTGACCGCTCTTTACGTAAACGAGAATCCAATTATTGAACAAAATATTGATACGCTGACCCAATTATTATCATTGAATACTACTGAGCAGACGCTTTTCCGTTTATCGGTTCAGCTACGCTTAGATGAGCCGTTGAAAAAATTGAGCGAGGCATTACCAAAATCTAATTTTGTAGGGGTAAGTGAGTTATTATCAAATTTATTTGGTTTGCCAAAATCGGACATTATTTCTGCCTTAAAAGATAAGGGAAAACTATTAGGTTATGGCTTGCTTGAACGAAACTATAATCCAGATAGGTTCCATGACTATTTGGATTGGGGAAAAATGTTAGATTTTTGATGAATTTATCTCAGAACCATTAAATAAGCAGGTGTTATTAAAAGCTTGTACAAAACCAGCTATTGAACCTAGTTTTGAGTTTAGACGATTTTTGCTTATTTAAACGAGATGAAAACAATGATGCTGGATTATCTTCAGTCCTCATTCGCTACCCGTAGAAAAAGGTGTGAATATTTTTAATTTATGGTGCACCAGGTACAGGAAAAACAGAGTTCGCAACGTTATTAGCAAAAAGCAGTGAGTGTTTCGGCACATAATATTACTTATATGGATGAAAATGAGGAAGTGATCCGAGCGGAAGAGCGTTTGAATAAATGCCGTGTTGCACAAAAAGATTTTTAGAAGGGCAATCTTCGTTATTGATTTTTTTGATGAAATAGAAGATGTTTTTCGCGCTGGTTTTTTTGAGCGTTCAGTAGCGCAGAAAAATAAAGCTTGGATGAATCAGTTATTGGAAAACAATAACGTGCCGATGATTTGGTTATCTAATTCGGTTTCTGGCATAGATCCTGCTTTTTACGCCGCTTTGATCTTATTTTAGAAATGCCTGATTTGCCGTTGAAAAATAAATCAGCACTCATTACGCAGTTAGCCGAGGGAAAATTAAGTCCGGCTTATGTACAGCATTTTGCTAAAGTGCGGTCATTAACGCCGGCGATTTTTAAGTCGCACGATTAGAGTGGCTAAAGGAACTCAATACGTCAGATTTTGCTGAAATCTTGCTCATGATGTTTTAATCAAACGTTAAAATCGCAAAATAAACCGAAAATTGAACCGCTTGTTTTTAGGCAAAGCCGACTATAACTTGGATTATGTGGCTTGTAACGACAATATTCATCGTATTAGTGAGGGGTTAAAACGGTCGAAAAAAAGGGCGAATTTGTTGCTATGGTCCGCCAGGAACAGGGAAAAACTGCTTGGGCAGCGTGAGCTTGCGGAACAGTTGGACATGCCGCTGTTGCTAAGACAAGGCTCTGATTTGCTCGATCCTTATGTAGGTGGGACAGAACAAAATATTGCTCAAGCCTTTGAACAAGCGAAAGCTGATAATGCACTATTGGTGCTAGATGAAGTGGATACGTTCTTATTTTTCTCGAGAAGGCGCAAATCAAAGCTGGGAGCGTTCACAAGTCAAATGAAATGCTAACGCAAATTGAACGTTTTGAGGGATTGATGGTGGTTTCAACAAACCTAATTGAAGTGCTTGATCCAGCAGCATTACGTCGTTTTGATTTGAAAATTGAAGTTTGATTATTTAACACTGAAACAACGTTTTAGATTTTTGCTAAACAACAGGCTGAAATCTTAGGGTTGCCATCATTATCGGAAGAGGATTTAAGTCAGATTGAATCGCAATTTGCTGACGCCTGGGCGATTTTTGCTGCAGTGGCTCGTCGTCACCAATTTTCCCCTTTTCAAAAGGTGCAAAGATTGGCTGAACGCATTACAAAGGTGAATGTGAAGTGAAACCAGCGTTTTCTGCAACAACAAGACGAATAGAGATTCTAATCAAAGTGCGGTCAAAATTTTTATGTGTGTGACCGCATTTTTATTAGTTTTTCAACTGACAGAAAATAAAAAAACATTGAATTTATCTTCAATTATGATTTCTGTGATCCACCTCACAATCTTAATATGACAATTATCATAACCCTTTAGAGAGCATTATATTATCTTTTACGCTATGTTGATCGATATAGGGAGGACAACATATGCTCATGACGATACTCAGCTTCCTCATTGTAACTGGTGTGGTTGCTTATATTTCTTGATTTAAAAACAAAAGGGGATGATTTAAGTACATCCAAAGGGTATTTCTTAGCTGGCCGTGGTTTAGGTGGGTTAGTGATAGGGTGCTCAATGGTGTAACTTCACTCTCAACAGAACAACTGATCGGTGTAAATGCGGTCTCTTATAAAGAAACTTTTCCATTATCGCATGGACCGTTCCAACAGTTATTCCGCTTTGTTTCTGAGCACTTTATATGTTGCCGAAATATCTGCGTAACGGTTACACAACAGTGCCAGAGTTTTTTGAAAGCCGTTTTGACCGTCAAACACGCATGATTATGTCAACATTATTCTTGGTGTTTTATCTTTTCATCGTAATTCCAACCGCACTTTACACTGGTGCAATCGCCTTCAATAAAAATCTTCAACTTAGAAACCGCATTTTGGCTTAAGCTATGGGGCAGCCATAACTTACACGGTCATTGCCATTGGTGTTGTAGGGGCTATTTATGCGATTTTTGGTGGTTTGAAAGCAGTGGCGGTATCAGACACGATCAATGCAGTGATTTTAGTCATTGGCGCATTGCTTGTCCCATTCTTTGCCTTGATGTATTTAGGTGATGGCAGTTTCTCCGAAGGTTTTACACACAATCACAACAACGCACATTGAAAAATGGAATGCGATTGGTAGTGAAACAGATGCCACACCTTGGCCAACGATTTTCACCGGTATTATGGTTGTTCACTTTTTTCTATTGGACAACGAGACAAAGCTATCGTACAACGTTGCTTAGGTGCGAAAGATTTACAATCAGGTCAAAAAGGTATACTGATCGCGGCATTATTTTTATTAACTTTTTACAAATCATTTTTAAACCTTCCTGGTTTATTGAGTTTCCATATTTTTAGGGAAGGCATAAATCCAATTGATGCGTCTTATCCATTATTAGTGAACAAAGTATTACCAACTTGGTTACAAGGTTTCTTTATTGCCGCATTATTTGGCGCAATTTTAAGTACCTTTAACTCATTCTTAAATTCAGCAGCAACCATTTACTGTAAAGACTTGTGCCTTCTATCAGTAAAAAGTGCGGTCAGAAGAAGAATTAATTTCTTACGCGAAAAAGTTTCTACCATTATGGCGATTGTTACTATGATTTTCGCTCCGTTACTCATGTTTGGTACAGATGGTATTTTCTTAATCACTAAACGTTTTCGCAGGATTTGTGAATATTCCAATTGTTGCTTTATTTGCCGTAGGTATGTTTAACAAAAACTGTATCTGGCAAAGCGGCACGAATCGCTTTACTTGCTCACGTTATCTTGTACTTCTGCATCGTTTGGGTGTTTAATGTCAAAATCAACTTTGTGTATGTTATGGGCGGATTATTCGTATTTGATGTCGTATTAATGCTCATCTTAGGACAATTCTTACGCCGCGAACCTTACATTGAAAAACAAAAGAAAACTTAGGTAACGTCGATTTAACTAACTGGAAATACTTAAAAGTAACCAGTGTGTCTTTAATCTTAGGTTTACTTGCGCTTTACACTTTCCTTTCACCACTTGGTATGGCATCAGAATCTGGCAATCCATCAATGGTGCTTAGCGTATGGGCGGTGTTACAAATTATCGTGTTATTTGTTGTACGAGATAAAGAGGCTAAATAATGAACATTATTTATATTCTACTGGATCAAATTCGTAAAAGATATGTTGAGACCCCTTATGGTCTCAAATTGTGAAAAACCCAATTTAGATCGTTTGGCAAAAGATGGCGTTCGCTTTAATAACGCCTTCACTCCAGCGTCTGTTTGCGGTCCTGCACGCACTTCACTTTTTACCGGATTAATGCCGTCGTCTCACGGCATTATTAGAAATGGGGAAAAAGGCGGTACAGGTGAAATTAGCCAAGAAAAAACCGAATATCGGTAAATTAGCTGGCTATAACACTTATGTTGTAGGGAAATGGCACGTAGGTACTAAATCTGTTCCCGAAGATTACGGGATTAAAAGGCCATAACTTTGATGGTTATGGCTATCCCGGCAGTGGAGTATATAAAAATTTAGTCTTCAACCAACCGCCAACACATTCTAATCGTTATAAAAAGAATGGTTAGAAGAAAAAGAGGGTATGAAATCCCGGAAGTAAGCCGCGCCTACTTTGGTGATAACCCACATTTAAAAGTACAAGAACTCTGCGGTTTACTCTCAGGCACAAAAGATCAAAACTATCCCTTATTTCATCATTGATGAAGCGAAAAATATATTCAAAAATCATTAGATGAAGGCAAGCCGTTCTTTGCATGGATAAACTTCTGGGGCCTCCACGCCTTGTATCGTGCCAGAACCTTATTATTCCATGTATCGAAAAAGAAGATGTGGTACTTGATAAAAGTTTCTTTAAACCGTTAGAGGGCAAACCAGGACATTTCCGCACCATTTCAAAAATGTGGGGGAATGTGGGAGAGCGAGCGAAGATCATTGGAAAGAGGTCATCACAAAATTCTGGGGGTATATCACCTTAATTGATGATGCAATCGGTGAATTATTCGAATACTTAGAAAAATGGTCTTTATGACCGCACTTTCTTGGTGGCAACCGCGAGATCAGTGGGGATGCAATGGGCGCTCATCGAATGATTGAAAAAGGTGAATTTATGTTTGATGCCACCTACAACATTCCGATGATCATCAAGACCCAAATTCAGACTCGAGTCAATCAAAGAGATGATAACTTTGTCTATCTTCACGACTTAACCTCGACAGTTTTTGATTTAGCTAATCAAAAAGTTCCTGAAAAGTTTTGAAGGGCAGAGTATTCTCCCTAATATTCGCTAACACCAAGATAACCAAAGAAAAAGGTGTGCTTGGTCAACTCGTGGGACATTTTGTGTATTTTTGAGCAACGTATGTGGCGTCGTAAAGATTACAAACTCGTATTTAATGCGACTGATGTTTGTGAACTTTACAACATCCGTATTTCGATCCAGAAGAAATGCATAATTTATTCTATGATTCACAATATAACAGCATCAAAAAGAGATGTTGGAAGAAATGCGTGCAGAGATGAAACGTCTGAATGACCCACTGGAAAATTGGGTTTATCGAATTATTGACGAAATTTAACCAAAGTCGTAGATTAAGGGCGTATCTGATACGCCCTTTTGTTATCTCTACACCTTATTTATCTTTTTAAAAACCACAGGAATAAACATGAAAAGCAACATTACTAAAAACACTGACGCCAGAACTTCACCTTGTTCAACATAACGACATCCCAGTTCTTCACTTAAAACACGCTGTTGGAACGGCAAAAATTTCCTTACAAGGCGCACAACTTATCAGTTGGAAACCGCAAAATGCGAAGCAAGATGTATTATGGTTAAGTGAAGTAGAGCCATTCAAAAATGGCAACGCTATTCGTGGTGGTGTCCGATTTGTTATCCTTGGTTTGGTGGTGTAAAACAACCTGCACACGGCACAGCTCGTATTCGTATATGGCAGTTGAATCATTACGATATTTTCAGCGCATAAAGTGCGGTTAGAATTCGAGTTATTTTCTGATTTAAATATTATCGAAGCTAAAATTGTAATGGTATTTACTGACAAATGTCATTTTAACCTTCACACATTATGGCGAAGAACCTGCGCAAGCAGCATTGCATACCTATTTCAATATTGGGGATATTAATCAAGTGGAAGTACAAGGTTTACCTGAAACTTGTTTTAATAGCCTAAACCAACAACAAGAAAAGGTTCCGTCACCGCGTCACATTTCTGAAAATGTTGATTGCATTTATTCCGCAGAAAAACATGCATAATCAAATAGTAGATAAAAGTTTCAATCGTACAATTGCACTGCATCATCATAATGCAAGCCAATTTGTTCTTTGGAATCCTTGGCACAAAAAGATGAGTGGAATGAGTGAAATTGGCTATCAAACGATGTTGTGCTTAGAAACTGCTCGTATTCATCACTTACTTGAATTTGGCGAAAGTTTAAGCGTAGAAATTTCACTCAAAGGCTAAATTTTGTTGCATAAGTGGTGTGAATACTATAGAATTCGTGGGATTTTTGCTCGTTACTTACGGGCAACAAATTTGAAATCTTTTTATTTTTTAGCGAAAAGATTTTTTACTATTAACCAATAGAAGGAATACGATTATTAAAAACCGTAAAAAGTGCCGGCAGTAAATCGCCCAAACCGTATCAATGAAGAGATTCGTGTAAAAGAAGTTCGTTTAATTGACCAAGATGGTGAACAAGCGAGGGATTGTTTCTATTCAACAAGCCCTAGAAATGGCAGAGACAAGCAGAGCTTGATCTTGTTGAAATTAGCCCAAATGCAGAGCCGCCAGTTTGCCGCATTATGAACTACGGTAAATTCCTTTACGAGAAAAAGTAAAACCGCTAAAGAACAAAAAGAAAAAAACAAAAAGTTGTGCAAGTTAAGGAAATTAAATTCCGTCCAGGCACTGACGAAGGTGACTATCAAGTTAAATTACGCAGCTTAATCCGTTTCTTAGAAGACGGTGACAAAGCGAAAATTACCGTGCGTTTCCGCGGTCGTGAAATGGCTCACCAAGACATTGGTTTTGATGTGTTAGAGCGCGTAAAAAATGATTTAGCTGAAATTTCTGTCGTTGAATCTGCACCGGGTAAATTAGAAGGCCGTCAGGCTGTAATGAGTGTTAGCACCGAAGAAAAAAATAAAAATTTTTGCTGAGATTTCTCAGCAATCTTTTTGATTTAAGTTTGACTTAAATGAAAAAGACAACTGCATGTTGGGCACACTACGCAGCCTAACTGCTTTTGAAAAAGGCAATTTAATTTGCCTTATGATGGAAATGATCAGTGCTTCCAAGTAACTTTTATAAGTTCGCCTGATTATGTTGTTTTTAAACGAAAAATGCGGAGTTATTTTAACAATGCCTAAAAAATCAAAAACAGTACGCGGCGCAGCGAAGCGCTTCACTGCTTCTGGTGGTTTCAAGCGTAAACAATCTCACTTACGTCATATTTTGACTAAAAAAACAACTAAACGTAAACGTCATTTACGTCATAAATCAATGGTTGCGAAAGCAGACCAAGTTTTAGTAGTAGCTTGCTTACCATACGCATAAGCCGTTATTTAAGCAAAACGTACGATTAGTTCATTTTTAGAAAAATATTACATAGGAGATTAAATAATGGCTCGTGTAAAACGTGGTGTTATTGCAAGAGCACGCCATAAGAAAGTTCTTAAGGCTGCTAAAGGTTATTATGGTGCACGTTCACGCGTGTATCGCGTTGCTTTCCAAGCGGTGATCAAAGCTGGTCAATACGCATATCGTGACCGTCGTCAACGTAAACGTCAATTCCGTCAATTATGGATTGCACGTATCAACGCTGCAGCGCGTCAAAATGGTTTATCTTACAGCAAATTTATCAACGGCTTGAAAAAAGCGTCTGTTGAAATCGACCGTAAGATCCTTGCTGATATCGCTGTATTCGACAAAGTAGCGTTCGCTGCATTAGTTGAAAAAGCAAAATCTGCACTTTAATCTTAAAGTTTAGATAAAAAGAATTAGGACGCTGAAAAGCGTCCTTTTTCATTTTTAACTTCAAATTTTTGTAAAAATAATGCCATTAGTTCTCATCTGTTAAAAATCTATGTCCGAAACAATCCCACTAAATCCTATCACGTTGCCTTTAAATCAAATTAGCTTAATCGAAGCATCCGCTGGTACAGGGAAAACATATACTATTGGCTCTTTATATCTACGACTTTTATTAAAGGCGGGGAAAAATAACTTTTCTCGTCCGTTAAATGTGGAAGAAATTCTGGTGGTAACCTTTACGGAAATGGCGACAGAGGAACTTAAGAAAAATTCGTGAGCGTATAACAGATGCGATTGATAAACTCACAGCCTTTTGCAGAAACCCAAGATAAATCCGCATTTAAAAATGATGAATTTCTTATCGCACTTTGTCAGGATTTGGATATTTTTGAGGGCTATTCATCGCTTAAAATTAGCTGAGCAAAAATATGGATTTGGCGGCGATTTATACCATTCACGGTTTTTTGTCGCCGTATGTTGATGCAATATGCTTTCCATTCTGGCATTCACTTCAATTTAGAATTAATTAAAAGATCAATCTGATTTATTAGCTCGTTTTTGCTAATGAATTTTTGGCAGAGAACATTTTTATCCGTTGGATTTTGAATCTTCGAATTTTTATTGCGGCAGAATTAGTATCACCAGAAAATGTGTTGTCTTTGTTGAAAGCGGATTTAGGTAAAGATTTGAATGTTGAGATTGAAAAATAAACAGGCGTTATCTGTATCTATGCAAATTTTTTACAGCAATATCTTGGTGGTCGTCAAAAAGGCTTTGAATGAATTAAAGGCCTTTTGGTTGAAAAATGCGGATGAAATTTCACTGATTATTACCAATGAACTGGAGAAAGATTATCCAAAAGATCAGTTGAAATCGTTAAATCGTAAAAAGTACCAAGTAAAGCGTTTAGAGGATTGGATTAATAAAATCAATCAATGGTCAAAATAATTCTAGAGATTATCAAATTAATACCACATTGAAAGAGTATTTTCTACAATCATCTATTGAGAAAAATTACGAAGAACAAACTGATAAAAAAATAAAGATAAAAACCGGCAACGCCTTTTTATGCACCGATTTTTGAAGAACTTGAAAAAGCGAGTTAATGCTTTAATATCCCCAGATTTACTTCGCAGAATCATTCTTTATCATTATCGACAAGGCTTACAACAAAAACTTTTTAGACTATAAACTTAATCATCAAGAAAAATCCTTTGATGATTTATTGCGTTTGCTTTTGTGAAGCCTTGCAAGGTGCCAAGGGGATGAATTAGCGGAAATGATTCGTTTCCAATATCCTTTTGCGATGATTGATGAATTTCAGGATACAGATTCAAAACAGTATGCTATTTTTCAAAAATTTATCGTGATAATTCCGAAAAATACTGGTTTTTATTATGATTGGTGATCCGAAGCAGGCGATTTATCGTTTCCGTGGCGCAGATATTTTTACTTATCTAAAAAGCCTCAGACGAAGCCCAATCTCGCTTTTGAACTCACTAAAAATTATCGTTCAGAGAAGAATCTAGTTGATGGCGTAAATGCTTTATTTAATTTTTCCTAAATCGCCATTTATTTATCAAAATATTAACTTTACTGCTGTTGATTCTCGTGATGATCATCTTCGATTTTATTTAAATGGCAAAAAGCCGAACCAGCTTATCGTTTTTATCTAACTAAAAAGTGACAAAGTGAATAAAAACTGAAATGGTAAAAATATGTGCTATTTCTATTCAACATTGGCTAAAAAAAGTGCGACAGAAAATCAGGCAGTTTTTCAAAATGAAGATACCTGTAAAACCTTACAAGCGGCAAATATTGCCGTATTGGTGCGTGATAAAAAAATGAAGCGGCTTTAGTAAAAATGAAGTGCAAAAATTGGGGATCGCGTCAGTTTATCTTTCTGATCAAAATAGCGTATTTGATAGCAATGTTGCAAAAAGAATTAGCTTGGGTGCTTAAAGCCTGTTTGAATGTGGCAGAACGTCAATTTTGAACGCAATTGCGACCGCACTTTTTGGCTTAAATACGGCGGATATTCATCAAATTCAGCAAAATGAAGCAGACTGGCAACGTTGGGCTGATAGCTTTGCTCAATATCAACAAACTTGGCAGCGTCAAGGGATATTGGCAATGTTACATCAAATTTTATTGGAACAAGGCATTTCAGAACGCTTATTAAAGCCAAGCAACAGGGCGAGCGAGATTTAACGGATTTCCTACATTTGGCAGAAATTTTACAACAAGCTGCCACGCTACACGAAAGTGAAGCGGCATTGCTCGATTGGTTTGAAAAAAACAAATTCAAGGCGAAGGTCGGCAAGAGGCTCAAATTCGTTTAGAAAGCAAACGCCAGTTGGTAAAAATCGTGGTATCCATAAATCCAAAAGGCTTAGAATACGATTTAGTTTGGCTACCATTTTTAGCTGTACCAAGCAAAATTCCAACGGCTGGTGACATGAATGTTTATTATTCTAAAGAACGAGATGAAACCTTATGGGATATGGAAAATCGTAATTTAAACACACTTTATGAAGAAACTTTTTGCGGAAGAGTTACGTTTACTTTATGTGGCTTTAACGCGTGCCAAATATCAAATGGCATTCGCTTTGCCTGCGCAATTTGATAAAAATGGAATGCCTTGCATTATGTACTAAGCCAAGGTGAAATAGGCAAGGAAATAGCGTTATCAGCGACTAAAGATACCGAGACGTTGTTGCAAGCCTTCAAAGAAAAAATGAAAGATAATGTGGAAATCTGTACTAAGCCAAATCTAGAGGCTTTTCCGGCTTTTATCAATCAATACAAAATGATGAGCTTAAAAGCCGCAGAATTTACGGGCAATATTGAACAAGATTGGCGAATAACCAGTTTTACTTCAATTGAACAAGCACATCGCCGACAAAAATTATTTAGCTGAAAGTACGGGGAAAAACACGTAGTTTTTGATGATACAAAAGATTATGACAGCCAAAATTCGATTGAAATTTCGACCGCACTTTTTAAACGAAAATGAATCAAGCATTCTAGATTTGCCACGAGGTAAACAAGTCGGGACAGCATTACATCGCCATTTTGAAAATTGCTATTTTTCTGATTTAGCAAATACAGAAGAAATTGACAAATTAAGACAATCCTTACAGTTAGATGAAACCTTTACAGAACCGCTACAAAATTGGCTACAACAGATTTCACATACGCCACTTTCTAATGAAATAGCATTAGCTGATTTGGCAAATAAAAGATTGTATTAAAAAGAAATGCCATTCTATCTGGCTATTCGGGAACATTTTGATGTTGATGCGTTTAATCGCGCGTTGAAAAGCCCATCATCATTTGCCAAGCGAGCCACTTCAATTTGAACAAATTCAGGGCATGGTGAGAGGTTCGATTGACTTAGTTTTTCCGACATAATGGGAAATATTATATTGTCGATTATAAATCTAATTTCTTAGGTTCAACTCTTGCTGATTACAATCAAGAGGCATTGAAAAAGAAATAGTTACACAGTCACTATGATTGGCAATATTTAATTTATACGCTGGCATTACATCGTTATTTTGCAAAGCGTTGTACCTGATTATGATTATGCGCGAGATTTCGGTGGGGTATTTTATCTTTTCTTACGTGGAATGAACGGTGAGCCACGATCTGGCGTATTTTACGATCGTCAAGCGTTGAATTAATCACAGAATTAGACGGGGTGTTTTAATGTTATCTGTATTACACAAACTTAAAGAGCGGGGCATTCTTTTCTCAAGGTGATTATTATTTTTGCTAAGTTGATAGCTGATAAACAATGCCATACGGATTTGCGGAACCAGTTAAAAAATTTAGCCATATTATTAGCCGCACTTTGTAGTTGGCGTTATACGCGAGGAAATACTTGCAGCCAATTGAGATCGCTATTTAGAACATAATTTATTTGGCTTGGCTTATCGTACAACGGAAGAAGATTATTTGGCTGAAATTCATGAAAAAGATTGGTTATTTACCCGTTGAAGATTGGCAAAATGCGTTGCGTGGGCATATGGCATTTACGCAAGATCCCGTCAATCAAATTGCGCCAATGGCATTTCAATTTGGCGCGTTGTATTTCTATCGCGCTTGGCAAGATGAATTCCGTATCGCGCAATATATAAAAACACCTTAAAAAAACACCGCACTTTAGCCTTTTCTTATGATGAAATTCGTCAAAAATTGGATAAATATTTCCCTGAAAAACAGGAAAAACAGATTGGCAAAAAGTGGCTGTGGCAACAGCGATTAAAAGTCCATTTTTCGATTATTACAGGCGGCCCAGGAACAGGAAAAAAACCACCACAGTTACGCGTTTATTGCTCGTTCTACAAGAATTATTTGATTGTAAATTACATATCAAATTAGTTGCGCCGACTGGCAAAGCCGCCTCTCGTTTGGAAGAGTCGATTAAAAATGCGTTAGGTTTTTATGCAAGAAAAATGAATTTATCCGATTCACTTTTCAATGCGATTCCACAAAAAGCCAGTACCTTGCATAGTTTACTGGGCGTGAATGCCTTTAATGATTACACTCGGTATAACAGTAATAATCCTTTGCAGTTAGATGTGTTGGTTGTCGATGAAACATCAATGATTGATTTGCCGATGATGGCAAAACTTATCAATGCGTTAAAAGCCTGAAACTCGATTAATTTTATTAGGCGATCAGGCGCAATTAGCCTCTGTTGAGGCGGGGGCAGTATTGGGGAATTGGCACAATTTGTTACTCAACCTTATAGTCATGAACAAGCTTCATATTTACAAGCGACAACAGGCTACAAAATCGAAGGTTCTGATTGTTCAAATCCTATACGTGATTGCTTATGCCATCTAACAGAAAGTCGCCGTTTTGATAAAGATTCAGGTATTGGTAAGTTGGCTGAATTTATTCAAAAGGCAAAAGCAGACAGATAGTCTTGGGTTGTTGAATACTATCCACAAGAATTGCACTTTAATGCCTTAAATGATGAAAAGCGATGCTGTTAATCAAGTGGTGAAAAGTGCGGTGGAAAAATTACCGCACTTTCTTAAAAATGTTGGACGATTTGCGTAAACAAAAATTGATCCTAATGCTAAAAATGAACAAGGCATTTCCTATGCCGAAACTATTCAAGCACAATTTAATTCTGTGAGATTTTTAACCGCACTTCGTAATAACAATTTAGGAGTTGAAAAATCTCAATAAAGAAAATCGCGTTAGCGTTGCGAGAGGAAAAAAATTGCTTTGGTTCCGTAATGAACAAGATTGGTATATCGGCAAGCCAATTATGATTACTGAAAAACGATCATAATGTTCGCCTTTATAACGGCGATATTGGACTTTAGCGGCATAAAATGGCAAAGTATGGTTTGGCAATCGAGAAGTGCTGACAAGCGAATTCAGCACATGAACCCGCTTTTTATGATGACGATTCATAAATCTCAAGGTTCCGAATTTGAACACACTGTAATGGATGCTTCCAACAGAAGTGAATCAGTATTGTCGCGAGATTAGTTTTTCACGGGCGTGACTCGTGCGAAAAAGAACTCACTATATTTGCCGATGAAAAATATGGAAAACAGCAATTCGCCAAACAGTGAGACGCCAGAGCGGATTGGGGAGATTATTGGAAGAGTTGAAGTAGTCAAAAGGCGGAATAAATCCGCCTTTAAATTTATCAAAAGTCCATCACTTGTTCATCAACAATATCAGTAAATTCTGCACTAATACTTTTGCTAAATCTTGTGGCGCAATTTCTACGTGAGCCACGTTTTCCGCCTGAAACATACGTCGTTTCAAACTCAAGTGCAGTTGAATTTATCCCGGTTTTTCACGTTTCTTTTGACCGAGCGGGCTAATTCCCCCAAGATAGCCTGAGCTTTTTGAGCCGCATCTTTATCTGCCATTTCACTTTTTACACCAATAGATTTTGCTGCTTTCTTTAAATTCAGCATATTGGCCGTTAAAGCTCAAAACAACGGTTTTTCTGATCGCCATTTTTCCTACAGTAACGTTTTAAAAGAGCGCTTAGGATCAATGCTTAATTTTTCTGCCGCTTCATCACCAAAATGTTGATTGTGTGGATCATGATCATAAGTATGCAAGATAAAAGGAATTTTTCTGTTTTTTTAAGTAAATCAATTGCTGGTGTCATTATTTCGTTCCTGGTTTTGGTGTAAAAATAATGTCGATTATTTTTACAGTGGAGAGAAAAATGGACGCAACCTTAAATATTGCGATAGCAGCAGAATTTGAATTAAGTGAAAAATTGTAGAGCGTTTAGAACAAAGTGCCCTTGAAATTAGTAACGTTTCTATTGTTGAAATGATACCTTTTGAAGAAGAACAAAATATTCGTTTTTCGCAATAAAGGCGTTGAACAACTTTCGCCAAATGAAGTTGAGTGGGCTGATTTTAATTATGTCTTTTTGCAGGAAAACTTGAGCAAGTTTCCCATATTGCGCAAGCAGCAGAGCAGGATGTATTGTCATTGATATGTTAGGCGTTTGCAGTGCGCTTTCTGATGTGCCCGTTGTTGTCCCAACGGTAAATGAATCACAGTTATTTGAATTAAGACAACGTAACATTGTTAGCTTGCCTGATCCACAAGTAAGCCAACTTGCTTTAACGCTTGCCCCGATTTTTACAAGAACGAATCTTAATCAAGTGTTTGTCACCTCTTTATTACCAGCCTCTTATACAGATGCGGAAACCGTGACTAAACTTGCGGGACAAACAGCTCGTTTATTAAATGGTATTCCATTGGACGAAGAAGAAAACGCGCTTAGCGTTTGATGTCTATCCGCATCAAGTACCTGGTTTATCAAATCAATTACAACGAATCTTTCCTCAATTAGATCGTGCTACATTCACGCAATCCAAGTGCCTGTATTTTATGGATTGGCACAAAAAAAGTCACCGCACTTTCAGACTATGATTTCGATTATCAGCCTCAAAAAATAGCGATCTTATCGCTTAGAAGAAATCTTAATTACGCCAGTGCTTAATGGAGAACAAGAAAATGGCGAAGAATCAGTAAAAACTTCATTTAAGTCAAATAAGTGCGGTAGAAAATGGCGTAGAATTTTGGTCTGTGGCAGATGAACAACGTTTTAATCTCGCCTTACTTTCAGTGAAAATTGTTGGAAAGAATTTATCAGCAAGGTTATTAATACCAAGGAAATTAAGGAGAAGAGTATGCAAAATATTCTATTTATTATCCATTCATCCCCTTATGGTGACGAACATTTTTAGTGCATTACGTTTGGCGTTACAGTTGCAAGAGCAGCATAAAAGTGTGGTTAATTTAAAAATATTTTTAATGTCTGATGCGGTAACTGGCGGTTTAGCAAAAACAAAAATCCAGCAGAAGGATATCATTTACAACAAATGTTGGAAATTTTAACGGCACAAGGGGCGACAATTAAACTTTGTAAAACCTGTACAAATGCTCGAGGTATTACTGAATTACCGTTGGCGGACGGTGTTGAAATAGGCACGTTAGCAGAGTTGGCAGACTGGACAATGGAAGCCAACAAAGTATTAAATTTTTAATTTTCTCTATAAAAGAAACCCGCCACAAGTGCGGGTTCTTTTTGCTTATTTTGTTACTGCTTTCATCTCTTGAACAAATTCAGCTAATTCAGCTAAACATTGCTCGTGATTATCCAGATTCCGCTCAATGATTTTCACCGTTGCAGAACCTGAAATCGCACCCGCTGCGCCCAAACTTAATGCTTCTTTTACTTGCTCTGGTTGAGCAATGCCGAAGCCTTGTAAAATTGCTGGAGAATTATGAGCCTTAAGCTGTTCTACAAGGGTATCTAAATTTGCTGCATGAGCTTGATTTTCAGCACTGGTTACGCCAGCACGAGAAACTAAATAAGTATAACCCTCGCTATTTTTGTGCTACACCTTGGATCGTTTTATCGTCTGCATTTGGCGGGCAAATAAATACCGGTTGAATGCCGTGTTTTTAGCTGCTTGTACATAATCTTCTTTGCCAGTAACGGAATATCTGCTACAAGCACAGCATCAACACCGACTTCTGCACAGCGTTGATAAAAAGCATCTAAACCTTTGGCAAAAATTAAATTGGCACAAAGTAATAAGCTAATCGGAATCTCTGGATATTTTGACCGCACTTTTTCTAATAACTTAAAGCTATCTTCAGTACTATGACCTGCAGTTAAAGCTCGATTATTCGCAGCTTGAATAACAGGGCCATCAAGTAGCGGATCGGAAAAAGAAAAAGCCAAGCTCTAAAAGCATCCGCACCGTTATCCACAAGCGTACAAATAATGTCAAAAGAGCGGTCAAAAGTAGGGTCACATAAGGTGACGAAAGGAACAAATGCCCCTTCATTTTGCTTTAAGCGCAGCAAATTGAGTTTCAAAACGGCTCATTATTTCATTCCTTTTTCGTCAAAATTTTTATCTACGGTGAAAATATCTTTATCACCACGGCCAGATAGATTCACGACTAAAATTTGTTCTTTGTTAGGTTCTTGATGAATCATTTTTTAAGGCTTGAGCAAGGGCGTGTGAGACTTTCTAATGCTGGGAATAATGCCTTCATGTTTAGCTAACTCTTGAAAAGCATTCAATGCTTCATCATCAGTAATACTTGGATATTCTGCGTCCAATACTTTGTAAATAAGCATGTTGAGGCCCAACAGAAGGGAAGTCTAATCCGGCTGAAACAGGTAGGATTCCTCAACTTGACCATCTTCAGTTTGCATCAAAGGTGATTTCATCCCGAAATAAATACCAACTTTGCATGACCCTAATGGTGCGCCGTGTTCACCGCTTTCAATTCCTTTCCCCGCAGGTTCAACGCCAATCAAACGGACATTTTGATTCATCAATAAAATCAGAAAACATACCAATTGCGTTAGAACCACCGCCAACAGCAGCAATCACTGCATCAGGTAAACGACCTTCTCGTTCGAGAATTTGACGTTTAGTCTCAATCCCAATCATTTTTGAAATTCTCTCACAATCGTTGGGAAGGGGTGAGGGCCAGCAGCGGTTCCTAGTAAATAATGGGTGTTTTCATAATTTGCTGACCAATCTCGCATAGCCTCACAACAAGCGTCTTTTAAAGAGCAAGAGCCTTTTTGTACAGGAATTACTTCCGCGCCCATTAAACGCATACGAAATACATTCGGCGATTGACGCTCAACATCTTTGCCCCCATATAAATACGGCATGGCATATCTAACATGGCACAAGCTAGGGCAGTCAGCGACACCATGCTGACCCGCACCAGTTTCGGCAATAATACGCGTTTTACCCATACGTTTAGCCAATAAAATTTGCCCCTAATACTTGGTTAGTTTTATGAGCGCCACCGTGTAATAAATCTTCACGTTTAAGATAGATTTTCGCTTTAGTACCTTTTTGTTGGGTTACGACAAAGGGTGAGTGCGGTCGGTCTTCCCGCATAATTTTTGAGTAAATCAGCAAAATTCTGCTGAAAATATCGGATCATTTTGAGCCTCCACAAAGGCTTGTTCTAATTGCTTTTAAAAACAGGCACTAAAAATTTCGAGTACATACATTCCGCCAAATTCGCCGAAATAAGGAGTTTAGAAGTGTGTCTGACATATTTTTCCTATTATTTTTTAGTTATCTTTTTGCAACGCTCATTCCCGCAAAAAGATTGAGCTGTTGGCATTACTTCAATGCGATTAATGTTCACGTGTTCAGGTTGTTGATGAAGCCATAATACAATGTTCGCAATATCTTCAGGCTGAACCGATTGTCACGTTTTCATACACTTTTGCGGCTTTTTCATCATCACCGTGAAAAACGCACATTAGAGAACTCCGTACCACCATAAACCGGGTTCAACATTGCTTACTCGAATTTTTGTGCCTGCCAGATCGAGCTCGTAAATTTAAGCTAAATTGTGTTACAAAAGCTTTAGTTCCACCATATACATTACCGTGCCAGCATAAGGATAAGTACCTGCAATTGAACTCAAATTGATAATCTGCCCGTGATTACGAGCCACCATATTCGGCAACACAAGACGAGTGATAGTAATCAATCCTTTAATGTTGGTATCAATCATCTGATACCAATCTTGTAAAATCCGCTTTATGTGCTGGCTCTAATCCCAAAAGCTAAACCTGCATTATTCACTAATAAATCGACCGCTTGCCAGCCTTCAGGAAGGGTTATTAGAGCGTTAATTGTGGCTTGTTCATCGCGAATATCAAAGGCAAGTGGTAGAAAATTGTTACCTAATTGTGAATGGATTTCTGCTAATCGATCTGCACGTCTGCCCGTGCCAATCACTTTATAGCCTGCTTCTATCAATTTCTTACAGATTGCCAAGCCAGGCCTGCGGTTGCACCTGTAACTAATGCGGTAGTAGTTTTCATTTTTTTCTCCTAGATCTTGAACTTATTTGTACTATTAAAGTAGTACAAATAAGTTTTGATTACAAGCAATTTCATTTTTAATTTTAAAAATGCCATTAAATGAATTAATTTAACAATACCGCAAACGTTTGCTTAGTGGTATAATCTACCCAATTTTTATTTCAATTGTTCGAGGTTAATCGTGAGCGACACACAACTTAGCCACAAAGATGCTGGCGTCGATATTCACGCTGGAAATGAATTAATCGAACGTATCAAAGGCGATCTCACGCACTCGCTCGTCCTGAAGTCATGGGAGGATTGGGTGGTTTCGGCGCATTATGTGCTACCAACCAAATATAAAGAACCAATTTTAGTTTCTGGCACAGATGGTGTTGGCACAAAAATTACGCCTGGCGATTGACTTAAACAAACACGACATCATCGGTCAAGATTAAGTCGCAATGAGTGTAAACGACTTAATCGTACAAGGTGCAGAACCGCTTTTCTTCTTAGATTACTATGCTAGCAGGAAATTAGACGTTGATGTGGCGGCAAGCGTGATCAAATTGCAGACGGTTGCGAAATGTCTGGCTGTGTGTTAGTCGGTGGCGAAACCGCTGAAATGCCAGGAATGTACCACGGAAGGCGACTATGATTTGGCGGGTTTCTGCGTAGGCGTGGTAGAAAAATCAGAGATTATTGACGGCACAGCAGTGAAAAACAGGCGACACCTCAATCGCACTCGGTTCAAGCGGTGCACACTCAAACGGTTATTCGTTAATTCGCAAAGTGCTTGAAGTAAGTGGTGCAAATCCAGCGGTTTATTAGAAGAGCAAACCGCTTAGCGAACACCTTTTGCACCAACCAAAAATCTATGTAAAATCGATTTTACAGCTGATCAAGCAGAGCGAAGTTCACGCCATTGCTCACTTAATAGGTGGCGGTTTCTGGGAAAATATCCGCGTGTATTGCCTGACAACACCAAAGCAGTGATTGATGAATCAAGCTGGCAATGGCTGCAGATCTTCAATTGGTTACAAGAAAAAGGCAATATCAGTCGTTATGAAATGTATCGGCCTTCAACTGTGGCGTAGGTATGGTAATTGCATTACCAGAAAAAGAGGTTGAAACCGATCTTGCATTGCTTGAACAAGCGGGCGAAAAAGCGTGGGTTATCGGCAAAATTGTACCTCTTGGCGAAGGCGAAGCACTGATTGAGATTCAATAATAAAATCTTAAATTTCAATTCAGCCCTTTTGGACTGATTTCTATAGGAAGAAAATGAAAAAATTGCCGTCCTTATTTCTGGTCAAGGGAACGAATTTACAAACTATTATTGATGCCTGCCATTCAGGGCGATATTCCGCCAAAATTGTTTGTGTGGTAAGTAACAAAGCTGATGCTTACGGCTTAGTTCGAGCCAAACAAGCACAGATTCCGCAAGCGGTATTTCTTCGCAAAAATTTTGCTAATAACCTCAAAATGGACAACGCCATTGGCGATTATTTGCAAAGCCTAGCAGTAAATTTGCTCGTCCTTGCTGGTTATATGAAAATCTTATCCCAGAATTTACTCAACGTTTTGCAGGAAAAATTTTAAATATCCATCCTTCTCTTCTTCCTAAATACGCAGGCTTAAACACCTACCAACGTGCGATTGCAGCGAGCGACAATGAACACGGCACAACTGTTCATTTTGTCAATGAAGATGTCGATGGTGGTGCGATTGTCTTACAGCAAAAGTGCCAATCTTTCCTGAAGATAGCATCGAAGAAGTAGAGCTAGAACCCGTGAGCAAGAATATAGAATTTATCCGATTGTGATTAAATGGTTTATCGAAGAGCGGTTAAGACTTAAAGATAATTTGGCATATTTAGATGGGAAACCCTTGCATAAAATCAGGATATGCAAATGAATAATTTAGGGATTTAGGGTGAGACTATTTCTGTATTTTTATTTAATTAGGGTATAAAAAGTGCGGTGAAATTCACCGCACTTTCAAAGTAATGATGATGGTGTTCTGGTTTTGGTGGTAATTTAGCTAATCCTTTTACCAACTGGTAAAAGTAATGTGCTATAGCTTGCAGATTGCTGACAAATTTGTTGATCTGCAAATGGTGTTTTTATGAATAACTTTAATTTTCCAAATACCATCAATTAATGGAATGATATTTACACGTCCCTTGATCATCTGTTTTACCTGAGAACCTTGTGGTTCACGATGGCTTGATCAACTTGCCTCGAGATCTTTCACGACAGATAGTATCAGCGGTGTCGCAATGACAGTTTCGCCTGCTAATGGCTGATCTTGTAGAAAAATTTGAACAGGGAACGGTTCACCTGATTTCTGCTTTGCTTGGATCACGCAAATGGGAACAATTTCAAGTGGTAAACCAACTACGTGTCATTGCCATTTCTGCATTTAATGGTTTTGTTTACCTACAGTAACAAGACTTTTTACCAAACATTTGAGTTTGTTCGCAATAAGTTGGATTTTGCTAATCCTTTTCAAATTATCCATTTTCCAACCTTCAGCATTTTGTGACCAAAATGTTGGTTTATAAGTCGCTGTTACCCAGTAAGAGCCATCAGACAATGCTTTCTCTGATTGATATTGATAGTTTTTCACCTTTTTGAACCAAGGTTTGTTTTTTCGCCATCTTGACTGAATAATTTCCATTAGCGCAAAAATTTTTTAAACGCGCTTCAGGGATTTTTCTACATAAGGATAGTGACCATAAGCTAATTACTGCTTTTAATAGAACCTGATGCCAATTTTGCAGGCGCTTGAACCCAAAGTCATGAGCTTGCGTGATACTCGCTAAAAAGCAATAAACTTGCAATTAATGTTTTTCATACTTTTCCTTAAATAAAAATGAGGTGAGCATTTATAAAATGAGCAGGATATTTAAATGAAAAATAAATATCATTTAAATGATGATTTAGAGAAAATTTAATATTTGTGATTGAATCACAAAAATCTATATAAAGCATATAAAAATTCCCAAATACTTAGTACTTGGGAATGTCTAAATGTAGATGGCTGTCATTAATCGTCTTTTTTAGATGGCTTAATGCCTAATAAATTACAACTTAATTTACTAATCACATGTTCCGCAGTATTTCCCAATAATGCAGCAGATAAACCTGTACGACCGACTGTACCTAAGGATTACTAACTCTGCTTCAATTTCTTTTGAGACTTCAGGTATCACTTCTTCTGGGAAACCTTCACGCACATGAGTATGATCTTCACTAATACCAAATTTTTGTCGCAATGCTTTCATATTAATGAGATGTTGGCCCACGAATACCGTTTTCATAGCCTGAAGTATTAAATTCTGGTAAATCAATCGCCATATTGATTGGGGCAGAAGGGTAGGCCGCAACTAAGTGAACATTACCACGATTTAAATTTTCAGCGAGTGACATACCTGTTTCCACTAATTCTTGATTAAATTCATCTTGATAGTCTTGCTCACCAGAAACATTTACCGCTACTAAAGAATACGGCGTTGATGTTTCCAATCGCCATCGCGAACCATCAATACAGGAACCGGGACATTTACGAAGAAGCTGCCAATCCACTGGTGTGAAAAATAAGTGAGGTAAAACTTTCTTTCATCTTTAGTATATTTCACCACAAGATCATAATTGTTGTCTTCGACTTCTTCTTTTAATCGCCTCAGCTTCGTTGCTATTCCAAACAATGTGAGATTGCAATTCAATTTCTGGATCTGCATATTTATCTAAGTAATATTGAACCGCATGATGATGCTTTTTCGATCACTTGTTGATGCATTTCTAGAACGTTCTTCTGAAGAAAGTAAAGCCGACATTTCATAAGATAAATCTATATACAGATAAAAAGTGCGGTGATTTTTACCTTAGTTTCATGTTCTTTCACCAAACGACACGGCACGCGCAAGAGCATATTGTTTTTCATTTTCAGGATTAGAGAACAACCAGGATATTTTTAAATTTCATAACAACCTCCAAAACTTTTACCATAGAATAAGAAAGAATCTTTTAGAATGGCAAGGTGCGATTTTCAAAAAGGTGATCTAGTGCAAAATTTATTTTTAATGCATATAAAAAAAGGCGTGAAATTTCACGCCTTAAAAATTATTCAACTAGTGTTATTTTTGGTTTTTACTCGTGCCGGTTAATTCAATTAAAGCATTGAGATCATTAATTGTAATATATTTTTCCTTGCACTGTAAGAACGCCTAGTTTTTGAAAGCGTCCCAATAATCGACTGATAGTTTCAACTGTTAAAACCTGAGATAGTTACCGATATCGCCACGCGTCATCGTCAAGCGGAATTCTTTAGCTGAAAAACCACGAGCAGAGTATCGTTTCGATAGATTATGAATAAAAAGCAGCCAAACGTTCTTCTGCATTCATTTTAGACAGTAACAAAAATCATTTCTTGATCACTTTTTAATTTCATTACTCATTAAGCGCAAAAATCTGTTGGCGCAATTTTGGCATTTTACCTGCTAAATCATCCAATATATCATAAGGAATTTCGCATACCATTGCGGTTTCTAAAGCTTGAGCAAAACTAGGGTGTTGCATTTGAGTAATTGCATCAAACCCACACTAAATCACCAGGTAAATGGAAAATGAAGTGATTTGTTCTTCGCCAGATTCGCTAATAGTGTAGCTTTTTAATCGGTGCCAGAGCGAATTGCATAAATTGAATTGAGGGATCACCTGGCTTTTAAAAAGAACTTGTGATTTTTTTGGATGGGTTTTTTCGTTCGATAATATTATCAAGCTGATCTAATTCATGTTCGTTCAGCGTAAAAGGAATGACAAAGTTGACTAATACTGCAATCCTGGCAATGAATAGCACAACCTCCCGATTGAACCCGGCGTCCTGCCTTGGTTTTCTGCAACGAAATTTTTCATGTAAAGCCTCAAATATTTCGAAAAATTAGTGTAAAAATTGATCTCAACTCAATAATTATACCACTAAATAGTCATTTTAAGAAGAGTAAAGCATTATGGCAGCAGAAAAATTAACAAAAAACGGCTGATTCAGATTTTTTAATCATGTTATGTATTTTTAGTTATTGCATTTATTTGGCGATATTTTTAAAAACTAAAAATCCTTTTGCTCATTTTTAAAAACAAATGAATTGTTTCTAATAAATTTTTACTTGTCACATTTATATATACGTATAATTCAACACCACTAAGCCTGGGTGGCGAAATTGGTAGACGCAGCGGATTCAAAATCCGCCGTTGAATAAACGTGTCGGTTCGAGTCCGACCCTAGGCACCACATACAAACCCTTGACCATTGGATCAGGGATTTTTCTTTATGCATTTCAGCCAGTAAAATCAATACTTTACGTTCATACACGCTATAAATCCATCATCAATCCCAACCTCAAATATTGCCATTTTTAAGTATTTTTATGCATCGATTACGCACAAAAATTACGCCAACCAACCTTTAAATTTTTGACGTACCCTACCAAAAATAGGAACAAAAATGGCAACAATTCCTAAAGCGTGGTGATAAATGGCGAGTAGAAAATCTATAAAAACGACGTGCGTAATCCAAAACCTGCGCAACAAAAAGCAGAGGCTACATTGTGTGGGCTCAGAATAGGAAATGGAATTGCAGGCGTAAGGCACCACAATTATTTTTAACCCCGCATAATTTTATGTGGGGTTTTTCTTCTATAAAAATTCAATCTAAAGAAAAATAAGCCTAGTGTAATACTAGGCTCATAAATATTTCTATGCTATTTAGACTAGCTTCAGTAGCAAGATTACCTAAATCTTTATCAACTAAGAATAAACCTTTACCATCTTCGCCAAGAAGATTTAATTTATCAAAGATACCACTGAATAATTTTTCTTCTTCATGCTGTTCTGCTACATACCATTGTAGGAAATTAAATGCAGAGTAGTCTTTTTCTTCAAAAAGTTTTACCTACTAATTCATTGATTTTACTGGTAATCAATTTTCTCGTGTTCATAGGTAATTTCAATCACTTCTTTTTAATGATTTATATTCGTGTGATGGTGCTTCAATTGCAGAAGTAGAGCAACTGAGCACTGTCTCATTTAAATAAGTGAATAATTTTACGCATATGTTGCATTTCTTCAGCTGCATGAGTTGATAAAAATTTTGCAGCACCTTCAAAAGCCTTGTTTGCTCACACCAAGCGCTCATTTGTAGATATAAATTAGAAGAATAAAATTCCAAGTTCATTTGATCGTTTAATAGTTTTGACTGCATTTGCTGATAACATTTTATTTCTCCTATCTATTATAAAGTTGCTAACTCACGATCAATAAAGAACAACGCTTTACCATCTTCGCCAACAAGGTTAAATCTATCAATAATGCCACTAAATAATTTTTCTTCTTCGTGCTGTTCTGCTACGTACCATTGTAAGAAAGTTAAAAGTAGAGTAGTCTTTATTTTCGAAAAGTAACTTCAACTAATTCATTGATTTTTGGAAGTTACTAATTTTTCATGTTCTAAAGTTGTTTCAAATACTTCTCTTAATGAAGAATAATCGTGTTTAGGTGCATCGATTTTTCCTAGAAGTGGCATACCGCTAGTTTCACTTACATAATTGAACAATTTTTGCATATGTTCTAATTCTTCATCTGCATGACGAAGCTAAAAATGCTGCTGCACCTTCATAGCCATGAATTGAGCACCAAGCACTCATTTGTAAATATACATTAGAAGAGTAGAACTCTAAATTTATTTGGTCATTCAGCTTTGTTTGTGATGATTTGATTAAGCATAACTAATTCCTTTCCATTTGATTGATAAAGTGCAATAAAACTTGACTTGCAATTCTCATTTTTAATCTCACAAAATGAGAAATTGCAAAGTTTTTATTATAAATAAAATTCATATAACCAATTAATTTTAAAAAGAAAAATTAAAAACAATTATTCTCATTTGTGTAATCTAGGCGTATAAAAATAATTACAATGTCACAATTAAAAACTAAAGATTTTAAATCTATTAGCAAATCTTCTGTCAATTTATTCAGATTTCACCTAGCGCAATTCAAATCCAGAATTAAAATATTATTGCTTTAAATTAAATAGAGAAGAAGCAGAGTATCCTTTTGGCACTCTCAAAAGTTACTTTTACACTTTAATTAATTTAACATAATATACATTATGCGAAATTAGTTATCAGGTTAGCGAAAGCTACGGATTAAATAAATCACACAGTTATACACAAGTCACAGGTACTAGTAAAACAAGACAAAATAAGGACTAGATAACACGTTGTAACGTGTCATTTTATAGAGTTATTGAATGGATGAATTGAAAATGTAAAGGATAATGTAAAGGTGAAATAAGCTAAATCGATGTGATTGCGCTACGTAAAATCTGGATGAATTTTCTTTGGATAATTATTCCCAGAATAAAAATAACAAAAAAAGCACGTTTTTATTAAAAACGTGCTCTTCTGAAAAATGTGACAACGTATCGACTAACCTAGTAGTTTTTATACCATATTCATATACTTGTTGTATAAAGATAGTTTTTCAGGATTATCTGAATGTTCCTCAGCTAAACGTTGTAAACTTGATTCAAAAATCTACCGCACTTTTTTTCAAGTTTATTCTGTCGAGTATTTTCTGCCATTTAATTTGTTCAGCGCGTGTGAGGGTTTTTATAAAAATGGCGAGCTCGATAATGGAATAATAATTCAGGGATACGTTTATCTTCAAAAGCTAAACCATGTTCAGATAATTTTTCTGCAGGTAAACTACGTAAAATAGACATATTATTTTTATCAGCATTACTGAAAAAGCCATTGTATAGCTCAGTTTCTACATTATCATTCGATTTAAATTGACGTTCTTCATTAAAAAAATATCTGCCACTTTTTCTCGAATATCAAAAAGATGCTCGTAATTTTGCAAGATTATCCAAGCATAATTGTCGATCAATACCCAAGCGATTTGCTGTTTCTGGCAACAAGGTTTTAGCTGGTGCTAAAATAGGACATTTATTGATATGCACAAGCTTTAATGGAACGGATGAAACTCCCTTTCTTCTAATTCCGATTTTTAGTATATAAATCTGTCCGCAATTCATCCGCACTTTTTGGCTAATAAATTATCGATATCGCCAGTTAAATCACAAACAATGAGTGCATTTTTGATTTGTCGGATGCCAAGCTAAAGGCGCAACCCAAGTGCAATTTCCACGATAATTCCCTAACATGCCCAGAAACATGCACTAAAGGCGCCATTGCGCCTGTATCAACCAACTTTTCGATTTCTTTTTTACCTCGGTTTTCAAAGAAATATTGGAATAATTTAGGCTGTTTTTCTTTAATTAATTTCGCCATAGCAATAGTTGCATATACATCCGCCATTGCATCGTGAGCATTTTCATGCTCAATACCATTTGCTTTAGTGAGTTTTTCTAAGCGGAAACTTGGCATTCCATCATCGTCATAAGTCCCAATTAATCCCTTCTGGACGCAAGGCATAACAAGCTCGCACTAAATCTAACAAATCCCAGCGTGAATTGCCCGTTTTTTCCAGCTGTATTCATAAGGGATCAATAAAATTACGATAAAATGTATAACGCGTCATTTCATCATCGTAGCGAATATTGTTATAGCCCATGACACAAGTATTGGGTTGGGAAAATTCTGCTAAGATGTTTGCGGCAAATTCAGGCTCAGAAAGCCCCCTTTTCATTACATTCTTGTGGTGTAATTCCTGTTACCATTACCGCTTCAGGAGCCGGTAAATAATCGTTGGTTTGTTTTACAATAAAACATTATTGGTTCACCAATGATATTAAAATCAGCATCTGTACGAATACCCGCAAATTGCGCAGGGCGATCTGTTGCTGGATTTACACCAAAACTTTCATAATCGTAAATAAAAAAAGCTGAAAATCTTTTTGCCATGACTACTCTCTTTTACGCGATAATTTTATCTAAATAATATAGGCAGAAAATAGCTGATAAACTAAAAATAATACCTATCCAATTTAGCTTACTGATTTTTCTTTAAAAAGCTAATGCGCCAGTTATCGTACCTAAAGCAAATTACGCCAATGTTCATTCCCGCGAAAACAAGCGTTGGATTTCCAGCAAAACTTTTGATGGGCTTTTATATAGAATAAAATATTAAAGAAATTCAATACACCTAAAAACGATGCCACCAATTACACTTGATGATGTCCATTGGGCACGTTTTTAAGAATAAATAGATAAACATAACGCAAGCTGCAAGCGAGAAAGGAAATAAACAATGTTGCAGGGAAATGCACCCGCCGCTTTTCGCCACTTGTTTTGAATAAAAATATCAATAATGCCATACCCAAACCACACGCCGATTAATCCTAAAACACCTTTAAAATTGACCGCACTTTTGCCCTTGATTTGGCTTAGTTAATAAACAAAATAAACCTATAAATGCTAATACAATACCAGTGATTTTAGATTGGCTTAGTGTTTCATGAAAAATTAAAAACGCTGATAAAATAGGAAGAAACAACGAAAGACGTTGTGCTGCATCAGAACGTACAATTCAGCAAACTCTACCGCTTTTGACATAATAATAAATACGCTAGGTAACAATAAACCCTAGCGCTAAAATGGGTGAATTTTCGCTTTGTACGATGTAATCAGTAAAATTCTAAACCTTTAAAATCAGGTTTGAGTAAGAAATAACTGAAAGTGATGGCCGTGATGTAGTTGAATGCGATAGCTTGTTCAATAATGATATTTTTACGGGCTATTTTAAGTAAAACTGAAACTAGCTACGCTGCAGAGAATGGCAAGAATAAGATTGTGCATTTAAATTCCTTATATAATTAAAGTGCGGTCAAAATCTTAAAATTTTAACCGCACTTCCCTTCTATTTTTATTCTGTCGCACCGAATCCGCGTAAACCAACAACATGTACGTGCTCTTGGTTGCCTGCGATTTTACGTACGAGTTTATAGGTTGTACCTTTTTCCGGGCTAATGTTTTCTGGCGCAGCGATAAGTAACTGCATATCCAAACGTTCGCAAAGTTCGAATAAGGTAGAAATAGATTTACCGTCTAAACGCGCTGCTTCATCTAAGAACAACAAGCGACATGGCACAATATCTTTACCACGAATTCGACGGCTTTCTTCTTCCCAGCTTTGAACAACCATTAAGAGAATTGACATACCTGTACCGATAGCTTCACCAGTAGAAAGTGCGCCACTTTCTGCACGTAACCAACCATCAGCACCACGGAATACTTCTACTTCAAGCTCAAGATAATTACGGTAATCTAACAATTCTTCACCAATTGTTTTGCGCTGTGCGTTGTCCCCATATCAATATGTGGATTGATGCGTTGATAGAGCTTTCGCCATGGCTTCAGAGAAGGTGATGCGGTTATCATTGAATAAATCTTGATATTCATCTTGCTGACCAGAAAGCGCGTCCAACAACATCGCATGGGTATCACGAATATTTACTACTAAACGAACAGATTTCACCTGACCAAACGCAATGTTTTGTAAACCTTGGTTAAGCATACGAATACGATTTTGTTCACGCTGAATCGTTTTACGCATAATATTTGCAACACTTTCAGAACTGATTGCTAATTTTTTCTCACGGCCAGTTAATTCAGCCGTTAAACGAGAAAGCTCAATTTCCATTTGTTCAATGGCATCAATTGGATCATCCGTTTTAATAATGTCTTGGCGAATACGTTCACGTAGATGCTGATACACCGCAATAAAGAACCGCACTTTATTTTCAGGTTTTGCGACTATCTTCCGACACTCTTAGGCTATCACGTAGATATTCATTATCAGCCACTGCTGTACGCAACGCACCTAATGCTTTATCCGACATTGAACGTAACTCATCTGCAGATAAATAAGCGAGCTCTCGACGATTGAGGCGTTTTTCCATATCAGAGTTGCGGGATAAACGTAAAACCACACACCAACTCACTTTCGCTGCCACAACTAATTCACGTTGAGTTTTATAATCACGTTCGGTTTTACGAATAAGACGATTTAAGTTATCAGCTTCGCTTTCAATTAATGTCAGTTGTTTTTCTACATAAGAACGACGCTGACGGCTCGTTGAAAGTTGTTGATGTAATTCATCACGACGGATACGTGCACGTTCTTCAGCACCATCATCAGCTCTCACGCCAAGATCGCTAATTTCACCAATCAATTCATTTTAAAGAGTTGATATTTACTATCGTAAGAGCTTTGTAACTGAATCAATACGCGGTTATATTCAGCAAATTGGCTTTGTTTTTGACGAACTTGCTCACGTTGCGTATCTCGCTGAGCCTGCATTTGTTCTAAACGTTGGCGAAGTTTTTCGTTGAGTTCAGAAGTTTCAGCCTGCCCTGCATCTTCATAACCAAAATGCTGTTTACGTTGTACAACATCAGCTAACGCAAATACTCGTTGTTGAACTTGTTTTTGACGCTCAATCGCTTGAGTTAATTCATTTTTTAAGCCTTCGTAATTTTCTGGATCACTTTTGTAAACTATTTGCAATCGGCTCTAATTGTGACAACGTTACGCCATGCTGACGAATAAAATATTCATCTTGCTCTGCAATATCTAATTGCTCGCGACATTCTTCAATACGATCAATTAAATCTTCATCAGCTAATACATTGAGTTGTGGAATTAACTTGTTAAGTAACTGCAGCTTTTTCTTTTGCATTATCTAATTGAATGCGTAATTGTTGTTCGCCGCTATTAAATTGGTTTAATTCACGATCAATTTCATTGCGTTCGCGATTAATTTCAGACATTAACTCTTCTGGATTTGGCTGGAACGCAAGCGCCAAATGCAACCCAACAAATTGGCTGAAATGTTCGTGTAAACGTTGGCATTTTTGTACATCAAACGCAATTTGGGCATGTTGTTCTGCCACTTCATCACGTTCAATTTGTAATTCTTCTAAACGTTTTTCACGTGCTGCACGCCCAAATAATGGGATTTCAGGGAATCTTGAATAGCGTAATTCACGATCTGAAACTTGCACGACAACACCTAGCTCAAGTTCTTGTGCGGATAATACGCTGTCGTCAAATGCGGTAGGATCGCCTTCAATTAAATACAAATCATCAGGGCAATCTTCTAATTGCGCAAGTTGTTCACGCACAGCATTGAGATCACGCACAACAATAGCATGACGTGCAGGCCCGTAAAGTGCGGAGAAATAAGGCGCATCTTCAATGGTTACATCATCGTAAAGCTCTGAAAGCAATACCCCACCAAAACGTTCTGCCAACATATTTAAACGAGGATCTTCTGAACCATCTGGCTGACTTAAACGAGAAATTTGTTCATCTAATTGCAAACGTTTTTTTGTTCAAGTTGATCACGTTGCATCGTGAGTTCACGTTCTTTCACAAGTTGTGATTGCATAAAATTCATCACATCTTGGCTATGTTCAAACGATCTCGCCACTTTGTTGCTCTAAACGTTCTAATGCAGCTTTGAGCTGTCAGCCATGCTGGCGCTTTACGCGCATTTTTCATCATAAAGTGCGGTTAAATTTTTCACGTTTTTGACGAAGCGTAGAACGGTTTTCCACTTGTTCTGAAAGTTCAGCAGAAATATCTTCAATTAATGCTTCTTGCTCAGCGTGATAATCCTCTAATTCTTCTGCCGTTTGTAAACTTAAATTAGCACGTTGATTAAAATCATTAAGTAATTTGACCGCACTTTGTTGTTGTGCATAACGTTGCTCAAGTTCATGTAATTTTGTGCGAAGTTGTGGCGTTTGTTGTGCCTGCAATTTTTGGCTTGGATATTCACGTAATAATTCTTTGGCACTTTCCCAGGCTGCAGAACGAGGCATTTCACCCGCAATTTTGCATACCAATTGATACGCTTTATCGAACTGAGATTTTTGCTGCTTCAGAAATAGACATTTTTGTGCTCAAGTTCAAGCACGGTTTCCGTCAAACTTTCTGCATGGGCTTCAAACTCTGCGTGATAATCTTCTACATTTTTAACACTTAAATCCGCTAAACCACATAATGTTTTCGCTTTTTCAAGAGCTGCAATGGCTTGTTGATATTGAAGTGCACGAGTTTGTTGGGCATCTAATGCTTGTTGATAGTCTGCTAATTGAGCTCGTACCGCATCAATTTCAATTTCAGTTTGTTCAAATTGAGCTTGGCTTTCTTCTAACGCATCATTCGCATCTTCAACCACCATTTTTGTTCTTCTAAACGCTCGGTGAGTTCTGCAATATCTTCTTGATAACGCGTGATTTTTTTCTTGGTGACGCAAAAGCATTTTAGCACTAAGTTAAGATGATCAACCGCACTTTGGTGATCAACTTCTAAAGTGCGTTCATTTTTCTGCCAATTCTGCCGCTTCTCGACTTAAATCAACTAAACGATGTTGAGATAAATTCTGCTCTGCTTTTGCTTTATACCACTCACGACGAGATTCTAATGCAGCCTCAATATTGCCACGGCGTTCATTCGCATTACGCATATAATCCGAAGCAACATAATTAGTGGTTTCAGTAATTAAATGTTTGAATAAATCGCGATCTGATTGGGTGACCTTTAATCGCTTCTAAAGTCATACGGTTCTCACGCAATGCACTTTCCATATCTTGGAAAGCTTTTGCGCACACCTAAATTTTCTGGCAATAAATAGTCACGTAAAGAACGTGTGATTGCGCTGGAAATACCACCGTATAAAGACGCTTCGATAAGTTTATAGAATTTGCTTCGGTCTGATGCTGAACGTAAACGTTTCGGAATAATACCTAAATCGAACATCATGCCGTGATAATCGGTGATGGAATGATATTGTTTAAATTGCGCACCAATATTTTCAATTTTATCTTTAAGTTCGTTTAAATTGAGTACGCGTGCTTGACGTTCGCCCACTGTTTCAGTGAAAAAGTGCGGTCGGATTTTGAGATAATTCAACACCTTGAATTGAGAAACGTTTTTTAAATCAACCTTTTTATCACGACCCGCAATTTGTTGCAGACGCACACCAACAAGAATACGTTGATGACGTGAGTTAATGGTATCTAATACCGCGTAACAAACACCCGGACGCAATTTACCATGTAAACCTTTATCGCGAGAACCGCCTGTAGAGCCAGCCTCAGTAGTATTACGGAAATGTAAAAGGGTTAAATCTGGAATTAATGCTGTCACAAATCCAGCCATTGTGGTTGATTTACCCGCACCGTTACCACCCAGAAAGTGTGGTAACTAATTCGTCTAAATCAAAGTACGCGCAAAAACCATTCCAGTTAATTAAGGTTAAAGAACGGAATTTACCGCGCTCTACACCATTATTTGTCGTCATGCTAAAAGGCATTGGCGTTTCAACGATTTCTTCGACGTTTTCATTTTCCATAATGACTTCATCGCTCTCTAATTCGATTTCATTTTCTAATTCAAAAACATCAGACATTATTCTTGTTCTCCGTCAAATTCTTCGTCAATTTCATCCGCACTTTCCGCATCGTTTTTCCACTAATTGCGCTTGTTTTTCCAACGCTAAGGATTCTGGTGTTGCCGCTTCCCCATCACGAATGAGTCGAGCTTGTGCTTCTAATGGATCATCTCCGCTACGCACTTCCGCACCAAAACGAAATACAGATTCAGAAATCGTAAATTTCCCACTATTTTGTTCGCCAACAGTTTGAATCATACCTAAACGACGTAAACGACCAATTGCAGCCCGCACTTTTTCTGCCAATTTTTGTTTATCTAAGTCAGAACCACTTGAACGCTGATTAACTGCTTTTAATAATTTTCCTTCATCGGCAAGGTTTAATAATTCATCATACACTTCTTGCGTACTAAAAATGCCCTGTTGAGCTAAACGTTCTGGGCTTAAATAAAGATAACAAAGCACTTTACCAACAAGCATTTCCAACTCAGAAAGTACTGAACGCGCAATTAATGTCGTTGCTTTCGGGACGAAGATAGAAGAAATCCTTCTGGCGCACGAATTAGTTCCACGTTATAGCGACGATAAAAATCCGTCTAATTCATTTTTGGAAATCCATTAAAAATGCGTGATTATCTAAATGCTCCGTGCTGATATGGCGACCTGAGCGCAATAGACTATCTACCGCTGGAAATATTGGATTTACAATCGCCACAGCGAGTTTTGGGGAAATTACATCTTGAAGGTTGTCTGTCATAGGTTATTTCTCTATTAAAACTTTATTCAGTTACTTTCTTCGTTAATCATTATTGCTAAATCTCCCCTAGCGCCTCTTTGCTAAAGAGGGGATATTCTTTAACAAATCAATTCTTGCTGATTCCTTCAGCATTTTTCTAACACAATGAAATAATCTCAATATCGATTATTTCATTATTATTCCCTATTTAGCAAAGAGGGATTGGGAGATCTAACAGAAGTAATTCCGTCGAAATTAGCTTTTAAATTATCTTAAAATCAATACTTATCAATCACATGCGCTTGCACTTCTGCGCCACGTTCATTAATTGCTTGCCAATCTGGATAAATACCCGATAAATCATCATTTGCCATACCAAGGCGCACAGCTTGATCAACAATGATTCGAGCCACATCAAAATGACGAGAAAGTGGATAATTTTTCCAGTTGTTCTTTTAACACTAAACTCAAATCAATCGGACGGTTATTTTTCACGATAAGCAATTAGTAAGCCTTGCATATGCTCTACAATTTGATCATGTAAATCAGAAAGGATTCGTATTGCAATTCTTCCGGCAATTCACCTAAAGCATCATCTTCACGCAACACCATTTCTTCATCGCGCAGATCGACTAAACGCTCAGCTTGCGCTGTCCATAAGAACCAAGGATGCTCAAAATAATGATGAATAGAATTACGTAAACGTTGTGAGAACACGCGATTTTTATCCATATCAATGGCTGTACGAATAAATTTATGCACATGGCGGTCATAACCAATCCATAAATCTATGGCTTGTTGTCCCCAACTAATAATTCGGTCAAGTTTAGATTGTAAATCGGTAATTAATTGATCAATAAAAATACAAATCATCTCGTCCAATCACACAATCTTGAATACGCAATAATTGCGCCTGAAGTTTATCCCCTGCTGCATTTAGCGTATCTTGCAATTCACGCAAATTCCCAGATGTTTCATCTAATAAACGTTCACAGCTTGAAATTGCCGCTTGCCAATCTTTAGTAAGAAGCTCTGCAATTTCATCCTTTAATACTTTGCTGGTTTTCATCCATAATGCGTTGTGAAAGATCGATGCTATCAAAAATCTCCGCAACGGAATATTTTAATGGCGCAAACACATTACGACGCCAATAATGTTCACTTTCATTATTCTCCACGCCTTCTTCTGCAGAATCAGAAGCGCGTTGAATTTCATCTGCCACAATGGAAAGTTGCACTGAAAAGACGCAATGCGGAAAATTCACGCTGACGAATGTAATAATCAGACACGCCAACACCTAATGGCGTTAAACGATAAATCGCCAAGCCTTCAGTAAATTCGCTACTAAAAACGGTTTAACAAACGTTGTTTCACTAATTCATTAATTGCATTATTCGCTCGTGTTGCAATGGCATCCGTGGATTGCTCAAAAGCATTCATCGTGTGGCGGAAAATATCCACAAGATCGGCTTTCTAACATTTCGCCGTCTAAACGTTCGTTGTTATAAATTGCAATCGCCAGCAGGAAAACCAAGCGCTCGGTAGGTAAATTCAAAGAAAAACTCGCGATCTTTTGCCCAAGAGACGAGTTCAGGAATAGTTTGGGATGTTTCAATCATTGAATTGCAAAAGCGTTAAAAATTGAACAAAAAAATTGGAAAGATTATACAGGATTTTTTTGCGGATCTTAAAAATCTTCTTTTTGAATTGACCGCACTTTTTCCTATTTCTAACGCAGGAGAAAACTACAAATATTACTTATTTATTGCCCGCTCATTAAATCTATCAATAACTCATTTCTAAATTCATTGGAATAAGAAGCGATTGTTAATCTACTTTTTCATACTTTCTTTTTTTCGAATGCATATAGATAAAAATAAAGATATTTATAGATTTCTAAAAATATAATACTTTAGATAATTCATTTCAGGAGATTTCTGCTGTGAAAAGTGGTAGTTGGTAAAATAAAAAAAGAATTTAATTTTTTTCAGAAAATTTTCAAAAATACCAGAAATAAAAAAACATTTGAGCGTTTTTGCACAATTTTTAGTTAATAAGATTTCCTATACTGATACCTCATGTACATCAGAAAAGGAAAAATCATGAAAAAAATGATCTCAACAGTATTTTGTTCGCTTATTGCTGGTACATCTTGTGCCAACTCATCAGTTTTTAGCATTAATGTGCCAGATTTACCTGAACACGGATTTCACGCTAAAAACTTGTTAAGTGCCGATTATAGTTTTGGTTGCAATGGAGAAATCTGTCACCAGCAATTTCTTGGGCGAATGCTCCGAAAGGGACGAAAAGTTTTGTGGTAACGATCTATGATAAAGATGCGCCAACAGGCATTGGCTGGATGCATTGGGTGGTTGTAAATATTCCTGCAAAAACGACCGCTCTTCCTGAAGGCATTACAGCGGATGGTACTAATTTTACCACAAGGTGCGCTGCAAACCCGCACTGATTTTTGGTGTGCCAGGCTTTGGCGGAGCTTGTCCACCCGAAGGACAAAAACATCGTTACGAAATTAAAGTCACAGCAGTAAGTGTAGAAACCTTACCAAATGTGACGGCAGATACAATGCCTGCTGTAGTCGGTTATTTTACTAAAGCTAATGCCCTTGCCGAAGCTTCTATTATTGTGGAACATAGTCGTTAAACAGCACTTGATTGCCGAACCTCTAACGGGAGAGCAGCCAAAATGTTGTTTAAATTTCACGGAAAAAAACGTGAATGACTTTCATAGCCAACTTCATAGGCGATTTGTGAAATTGGGCGTTGAGTGAGTTGTAATAAATTCAACGCTCGCATCATTCGAACTGTGGTTAATACTTCCCGAAACGATGTTTTTTCTGCGGCGAGATGACGGCGCAATGTAGCTTCACTGGTATTTAACGATTTTTGCAATGTCACCAATTTTTCCAGTGATACTCAAAATTTTTTCTGAAATTTTTCTTACTAATTTGACACTTTTAAAGAAGGTGTAGAAAATGGATTAAATACACCACCCTGTTCAGACAACCAAGCTAGCAATTCCCTACAAGCGAATTTCTACAATACGATCAGGAATTTTCATCACTGAAAAGTGCTTTTTTGAAACAATCGAAAAAGCTTGCTGTATAAAAGGGATGTGCAGGCAAGTGAAACAGGCTTTCAAAGGGTTTTTGGCTCTGAAAGCAGTCCCAAAAATCTCTCAACCACTGCATTATTAATAGATAACCAATCCGCTTGATATACACCTAGTTCATCAGGTTCATTAATCACATCAAAGCGTTGATTTCCTGCCAACATTATCATTTCACCAGCTTGGATAATTTTTTCTCCATTTATCCAACGTAAAAATTTTCCGACCGCGCAGAACCCCAAATAACGGTAGGTTGCGTAAAATAAGATTTATCTAGTTTCAATTTATGTCTTTGTATAATGAGTACTTTTCAGCAAAATTAGGACGAATGAGCATAAAAATTCCTCGTAAAAGTGCGGTCATTTTTAAGTAATTTTTTTATGAATGTTCTAGATTATACTAAACAGTCACCCCATTTTTAAATGAAGGATCATTTAGAATAATCTGCTACCTATAGCTATTTTCAACGTACAAATGCTCACTAGACAGATAAAATCATCGTTCAGTTATGTAATCAAATAGACGTAGAAGATTACAGAGAATCTAACTAGTTTATAGTTTAGGATTGTAGTAGATAGCTAGTACGCCAACCTTAACCTATTGTTTTAAATATGGAAATTCTAGATTTTTATTTCACTATGATTAAAAATGCCATTATTGTCAGATTAGATCTGAACATCTACAGTTTAAGAAGATATTACTCCTAAATTTTTAGGAAAATGCGATCTTGCTCTGATTTTTCACGTATAATGCGCGTCTTATCATGAATAACTAAAGATAATAGAATGAGCGAATTAACCCAGTTAGCCCAACAAGAAAAACAAACCTATAATTTCAATAAATTACAAAAACGTCTTCGCCGTAACGTAGGCAACGCCATTGCAGATTTTGGGATGATCGAAGATGGCGATAAAGTCATGGTGTGTTTATCCGGAGGCAAAAGACAGTTATACGCTTCTCGATATTTTTGTTGAATTTACAGCAAAGTGCGCCGATAAAATTTGATATTGTGGCGGTGAACCTTGATCAAAAACAACCGGGTTTCCCTGAGCACGTATTGCCCGAATATTTAGAAAGCATTGGCGTAGATTACAAAAATCGTACAAGAAAATACTTACGGAATTGTGAAAGAAAAATTCCAGAAGGAAAAAACCACTTGTTCGCTCTGCTCTCGCCTACGCCGTGGGAATTTTTATATCGTACCGCCACAGAACTTGGTGCAACCAAAATCGCGTTAGGACACCACCGAGACGATATGTTAGCGACACTATTTTTAAATATGTTTTATGGCGGCAAAATGAAATCCATGCCACCTAAATTAATTTCTGATGATGGTAAACAAATTGTGATTCGTCCGCTTGCTTACTGCAAAAGAAAAAGACATTGAAAAATATGCCATTGCGAAAGAATTTCCTATCATTCCTTGTAACCTATGTGGCTCACAACCAAATCTTCAACGCCAAGTGGTAAAAGAAATGCTTAATACTTGGGATCGCTAATATCCAGGGACGCTTAGAAACCATGTTCAGCGCAATGCAAAACATTACATTGTCACATATGTGTGATCCGAAATTATTTGATTTCAAAGGAATCAAACATGGGCAACTAATTGATGGTATTGAAGGCGATACAGCATTTGATGAAGAACGAATCACGCCAATGCAATTTGAAGACGAAGATCAAAACCGATTTTTTTCAAACAACGAAATGATTAACTTTAAAGAAGTAAATTAATATGTTGAATATCAATGGAATGGAAGTTGAAACTGACAAAGATGGTTATTTGCTTAATAGCCAACAATGGAACGAAGATATCGCTCGATCTATTGCGCAGTTAGAAAGTATCGAATTAACTGATGCACATTGGGAAGTGATTTACTTTGTGCGAGACTTTTATCAAGAATATAACACCTCCCCAGCCATCCGTATGTTGGTAAAAGCCATGGCTGAAAAACTTGGGTGCAGGATAAAGGTAACAGCCGTTATTTGCAGCGCTTATTTCCTGAAGGCCCCGGCAAAACAAGCTACAAAAATTAGCAGGCTTGCCGAAAACCTGCCAAAATGCCTATAAAAGAGCGGTCAATTTTTGAGAGTTTTAAACTCTGGGTTTATTTACGACTTGTTTTTTTGAAATAATAGATAAAATGCACGCTCTTTTTAAACCCCTAACTAACAAGGAAATGTTATGAAAATTAGTGCAAGAAACCAATTAAAAGGTAAAAGTTGTTTCAATCGAAAACGGTTCAGTAAATGCGATCGTTCACATCGATATCGGTGGCGGTAACGTACTTTCTTCTACTGTGTCTTTAGCAGCAGTTAAAGAATTAAACTTAGAAGTTGGTAAAGAAACATAAGCAATCATCAAAGCAACTTCTGTAATGGTTGGTGTGGAATAATTTCTTCCATAAAAAAACAGAATTGAATATAACCGCACTTTTAAAAGTGCGGTTTTTCTGCTATATTTTTCCAATCAACACATTTTTAGATAAAAATAACGGCAATCGCTTAAACGATCACCGTTAAATTGAAATCACGGTTTAAATAGTAAATTATATTGGTTATTTTCGAGAAGTATTACTCTTCATTCAATAACTTTAATTCACGACTTCTTACTTGATTTTTCAAGATTTCCGCAAATTCTTCCACTGTAATGTACCCTAAATCAGCACCTTTTACGGGTACGTACTGCCACTTTTCCTTCTGCGATTTCTTTATCACCACAAACAAGCATATAAGGCACTCGGCGTAAAGTATGTTCACGGATTTTGAAACCCACTTTTTCGTTACGTAAATCAGTTTTCACGCGTAAACCTACATCAGAAAGCTGTTTCGCGACTTTTTGTACATAGTCTGCTTGGCTATCAGTGATATTCATAACAACCGCTTGGGTTGGTGCTAACCATGCTGGGAAGAAACCTGCATATTCTTCAGTGATGATACCAATAAAGCGCTCAATAGAACCTAAAATTGCACGGTGAATCATGACAGGGGTTTTACGGCTATTATCTTCTGCCACATAAGTTGCATCTAAACGACCTGGTAATGCGAAGTCTAATTGAACGGTACCACATTGCCATTCACGGCCAATGCTATCACGTAATGCAAATTCAATTTTCGGACCATAGAATGCGCCTTCACCTTCTTGAATTTCATATTCAAGACCGTTGTGCGCTAATGCTGCTGCAAGACCTGCTTCCGCACGATCCCACATTTCATCTGAACCGATACGATTTTCAGGGCGAGTAGAAAGTTTTTACTGCGATGATTAGTGAAACCAAAGGTGCCATAAATATCGTACACCATTTTGATACAGCTAGTTACTTCGCTCTCAATTTGATCTTCAGTACAGAAAATGTGCGCATCATCTTGAGTAAAGCCACGTACACGCATTAAACCGTGTAAAGAACCTGATGGTTCATTACGGTGACAAGAACCAAATTCCGCCATACGGATTGGTAAATCACGGTAAGATTTCAAACCTTGATTAAAAATTTGAACGTGTCCTGGGCAGTTCATCGGTTTAATTGCATATTCACGATTTTCAGATTGGGTTGTGAACATTAAATCTGCGTAATTTTGCCAGTGACCTGTTTTTTCCCACAACACGCGATCCATCATAAACGGACCTTTTCACTTCTTGATAATCGTATTGTTTTTAATTTAGTACGCACGAACGTTTCAAGTTCACGGAAAATTGTCCAGCCATCGTTGTGCCAGAACACCATACCCGGTGCTTCTTCTTGCATATGATATAAATCTAATGCTTTACCAATTTTACGGTGATCACGTTTTGCCGCTTCTTCTAAGCGCGTTAAGTATTCAGCAAGTTGTTTTTTATCCGCCCAAGCCGTACCATAAATACGTTGTAACATTTTATTTTTACTGTCACCACGCCAGTACGCACCAGCAACTTTTTGTAATTTGAAATGCTGACAGAAACGCATATTTGGCACGTGTGGGCCACGGCACATATCAATATATTCTAAATGATGATATAACGCAGGCGTTGCAGTACGTTCAATGTTTTCATCTAAAATTGCCATTTTGTATGGCTCGCCGCGTTTTTCAAAGGTATCACGCGCTTCTTGCCAAGTAACACGTTTTTCACGACGTCATAATTGGTTTTTGCCAATTCCAACATACGTTTTTCGATTGCATCTAAATCTTCTTGCGTTAAAGAGCGGTCTAAATCAATGTCATAGTAGAAACTGTTTTTCCAATAGTTGGACCGATTGCCATTTTTACATCTGGGAATAATTGTTTAATGGCATGACCAAACAAGTGTGCACATGAGTGGCGAATAATTTCTAAACCATCTTCATCTTTAGCGGTAATGATTTCAAGCGTTGCATCTTGGTCGATAATATCGCATGCATCACGACGCTCACCATTTTACACGGCCTGCGATAGTAGCTTTTTAGCAAGGCCCGCACCAATATCTTGTGCGACTTCAAGAACAGAAACAGGATGATCGAATTGACGTTGGGAACCGTCAGGTAAAGTAATAATTGGCATTGTTTTTCCTTATACAGTGGTCACCCATACAGAAAAGGTGACGTGTTCGTTTAAAATTCTATAAAAATTAACCGCACTTTTTCCCCTACTTGGCTTCATTCCTACCATTGAACGAGCGAAATTAGGTAAAAATACGTGGCGAATTCTATCACTTTCTTAAGGTATTGTTAAATAAATGCACATATTTTACAGAAAAGGAAATAATGTTTTTCTGGCTAGGGGGCTTTATATCCTAAAAATAAAGGCTAGAATAACCGCACTTTTAAATACCCAGTTAAGGAATAAAAATGAGCAACGTATTAGTATTAAAATCTAGCATTTCAGGAAATAACGCCCAGACCAATCAATTAGCTGATTATGTTATCGAAAAATTACACGGTAATAACATTATCGTACGCGATCTAGCCCAACAACCACTTCCATATTTTGATGCCACAGCAGCAACGGCTGTACGTGGTGAACCTAAAAATGATGAAGAAAAACAACTTCTTGCACTTTCCAATGAATTAGTCTCTGAATTAAAAAATGCAGAGACTCTGGTTATTGGTGCACCAATGTATAATCTTGGTATCCCAACACAATTAAAAACTTATTTTGATTTTATCGCACGCCCACGTGTTACTTTCCAATATACGGCAAATGGCCCTGAAGGGTTATTAAAAGGTAAAAAAGCGATTGTGTTATGTGCATTTGGTGGGTTGTATGATGAAGAAAATCTAGTGACACAATATATGAAATCAGTTTTAGGTTTTATCGGTATCACAGATGTGCAATTTGTTTATGCACAAGGCATTGGGTTTTGGAGCAGAGGCAATTGAAAAAGCCCAAGCGTCCGCAAAAATAAAATTAATGAAATTGTAGCAGCCCTTTAATTCTCAGATAACCTACAAAACATAAGAAGATTTATTACAAAAAAAGTGCGGTGATTTTACCGCACTTTTCTTCTTATTTTTCCGTTCAACCCATTTTTCCATTGGTGAAGTCAACAATCCATTTAGTCGCTTTTTCCATCTTTTCAGAAGTCACATATTGTTTCTTCTCTTTACGACTAAAACGAACAATTGCTTCATTCCCTTCTGGGTCTTTTTGTGGTGCATCGGCTAAATAAGCTAATTTTTCAGGTAAACGCTCGCGATATTGCACTAGTTCAGCGATTTTAACTGGGCGTGTTTCGCGTGATTTCGGGAAGTTATGTGCTGACATAAATACACCACTCGCACCGTCACGCAATACAAAAATATGCATCAGATTTTTCGCATTTTAGCTCAGGAAATGTACAGGCTCTTCTTTCGGTGGTGCGACTTCGCCATTTCTCAAAATTTTGCGCGTGTTATCACAATTTGTACATCCCATATACTTGCCAAAACGACCAAGTTTTAAATGCATATCCGCACCGCATTTATCACACTCAACAACAGGGCCATCATAACCTTTAATTTTTGAATGAGCCTTCTTCAATCAAATATCCATCACAATTTGGATTATTACCGCAAATATGGATTTTTACGATGGGAATCGATGACATAGCTGTCCATTGCCGTTCCACATTTTGTACAACGTTTACGATCCATTAATGCTTTGGTTTCTGAAGATTCATCTAAAACGTTTAATAATTCCGCTTCAGGAATTAAATTAATCGTTGTTTTGCACCGCTCTTTTGGCGGCAATGCATAACCTGTACATCCTAAAAATACCCCCCGTACTCGCCGCTACGAATTGCCATATTTCTGCTACAGGTTGGGCATTTTAATATCTGTTTCCACAAGGCTATTTGGGCGCATACCGCCTTCAAGTTCATCAATTCAGCTTTAGAAAGCTGGCTAGAAAAATCCTTGAAGAATTGATTTAATTCAGTTTTCCAATTCACTGAACCAGAGGCAATTTTTATCTAAGGTATCTTCCATATTCGCGGTGAAATCGTAATTCATCAATTCACCAAAAGACTCATTGAGGCGATCAGTTACAATTTCGCCCTATCTTTTCTGCACTAGAAACGACGATTTTCAGTACGGTACCTCTTCACGTTCTTGAATGGTGAAATAATTGCCCGCATAAGTGGAAGGTCGGCCAATACCACGTTTTTCAATTCTTTTACTAAAGCCGCTTCAGTAAAAACGAGCGGGTGGTTTAGTCAAAAATGTTGAGTGTGCTACACTTCTTTTAAAGCAAGTTTTTCTGAAACAGCAACTAAAAGGCAATTCTTGATCTTCAGGATTCTTGCCTATCTGTGGCAATACCTTTGTCCAACCATCAAAACGTAAAATTCGGCCTTTTGCTTTCAAGGTATAATCGCCAGCTGACAGATAATGTACTGCTATCATATTGTGCAGGCGGCATTTGACATGCTAAGAATTGACGCAAATTAAATCATAAAGACGTACCCTGCATCTTTTTCCATCCCCTAAAAAGATTCTGGCAATGCTCGAATGTCTGATGGACGAATAGCCTCATGCGCCTCTTGCGCATTTTTCTTTACTAGAATAGAAATTTGGTTTTTCTGGTAAATATTGTACAAAAAATGATTTTCAATATAGCTACGTGCCATATTCAGCGCATCTTGACTCAAATTGGTTGAATCCTGTACGCATATAAGTAATGTAACCCGCTTCATATAAACGTTGAGCTAGCATCATTGTTTTTAACGCCAAATCCCAGCGAGTACTTGCAGTTTGTTGAAGCGTTGATGTAATAAATGGTGCACGAGGGCGAGAACTTGTTGGCTTAGTTTCTAAATCTGTGACAACGTAATCGGAAACATTAAGAAAATCTACCGCACTTTGTGCTTCTTTTTGATGGATCAAAATTTCTTGCCTTTATAATCCGTGACATCCAAGCGTATAGTTTGTTTATTCTGATTATTCGTAAGGACGGCAACTTCCCAATATTCTTCAGGCTGGAAGGCTTTTAATTTCACGCTCGCGTTCGACTAATAATTTAACCGCAACCGATTGAACTCGACCGGCAGAAAGCCCTCGTGCTACTTTTTCCAAAGTAACGGAGATACCATAAAGCCCACTACTCTATCTAAAAGCGACGAGTTTGTTGTGCATTAACACGATCCATATTTAATTGTTCAGGCTTTTCAAAAGCCTGTTTAATAGCATTTTTAGTGATTTCGTTAAACACTACACGACTAAAGCGATCATCATCGCCACCAATCACCTCGCGTAAATGCCATGCAATCGCTTCCCCTTCTCTATCCAAGTCGGTTGCGAGATAAATGTGATCTGCTTTTTAGCAAGCGACTTTAATTCGGAAACCACTTTTTTCTTTACCAGGCAGAATCTGATAATTTGCTTTCCAATCGTGATAAGGATCAATCCCTCTACGTTTAACTAAGGCATTACGTTTCCCTTCTCTGCCTTAATTTTTCTTTTTCTTCGGCATCCATACCTTTGGTTGAAATTGGTTTAGCTTTTTCACCTGTACTAGAACCAACCGTCGGCAAATCACGAATATGTCCAACACTAGATTTCACCACATATTGGCTACCTAAATATTTATTGATAGTCTTTGCTTTTGCCGGCGACTCCACAATCACCAAGGATTTACTCATTTGATTACCTAATATCACTATAATTTTGTAAAATTGGGGTATAGTGCAAAGTTATGTAGGCAAAATCAAGCATCAAAAAGGTCTATAAATGGATAAACTCAACGCGATTTCTATTTTTCTGCAAAGTCATTGAAACCCAAAGTTTTACATTGGCAGCAAAGCAACAAAATATTTCTGTGGCGATGGCAAGCAAATTGGTTTCACAGTTAGAAGAACATTTAAAAACACGCTTGTTACAACGTACCACTAGAAAAATTATGCCTACTGAGGCGGGGATGATGTATTACCAACGCTGCCAAGGAATTTTGCTTTCGATTTAGATGAAGCAGACTCTAGCATCACTCACCTCACTAGCTCATTACAAGGAAATTTACTTATTTCTGTTCCTCGTGATTTTGGCTTGCTTTTTATCGTACCGAATTTACCACTGTTTATTGCCGAACATCCTAATCTACATGTTGAAATTGAGTTTAATGATAAAAATTGACCTTGTGGCGAAGGCTATGATCTTGCATTACGTATCGGCCACATAGCGGACAGTTCTCTTGTATCACGCAAAAATCAGTACAAATACGCTACACTTTGTGGCATCACCAAGTTATCTTGAAGCGAATGGTATTCCACAAACGCCTGATGATTTAGAACATCACAATGGCTTACTTTATAAAAATGTAATGAATCAAGTGAATTGGGTTGGCTCACGCATAAATCAAACACAGCGCTTCAAAATCCAATCAAAGGTTGTGAGCAATAGTGGTTTAGCCTTATTAGAAATGGCAAAAGCAGGACTAGGTATTGTGAATTTACCGAGATTTATTATTGGTCAATCTCTCGAGGTGAACTGATTGAAATATTACCAGAATATAAACAACAAAAATTAGAAATTCATGTAGTCTATCCAAACAGAAGACATTTACCAATAAAAAGTGCGGGCATTTGTTGAATTTTTATCTGGCTTGAGGCTTGTGTTCAGAAATTTTGGAAAATCCTGAAGATAGTCACTAAACGCCATAAAAAAATACCGCACTTAGGTAACTCCAAGTGCGGTTATTTTTATGCGTGTTTTTATAATGCTTTTAAGATATCTTCAACACGATCTTTTGCATCACCAAAGAGCATTTGCGTATTCTCTTTGAAGAATAATGGATTTTGTACGCCAGCATAACCCACTGCCATTGAACGTTTGAACACAATCACATTTTGCGCTTTCCATACTTCCAGCACAGGCATTCCCGCGATTGGGCTATTTGGATCTTCCATCGCAGCTGGGTTTACCGTATCGTTCGCACCGATAACCAATACCACATCGGTATCAGCGAAATCGTCGTTGATTTCATCCATTTCAAGTACCACATCGTAAGGCACTTTTGCTTCGGCTAAAAGCACGTTCATGTGGCCAGGTAAACGTCCTGCAACAGGGTGAATACTCAAAACGAACGTTCACACCACGTTCACGCAATTTTGCCGTAATATCAGCGACTGGATATTGTGCTTGTGCAACAGCCATGCCATATCCTGGAGTGATAATCACAGAACTTGCATTTTTCAACAATTCAGCCACTTCTTCCGCTGTGGTTTCACGGTGTTCGCCTTGTTCTTCACTTGAAGAAACTTGAACATCGTTACCAAACCACCCGCAATTACGCTCACAAATGAACGGTTCATCGCTTTACACATGATGTAAGAAAAAGAATTGCACCAGAAGAACCAACAAGCGCACCTGTTACGATAAGCAAGTCGTTATTCAACATAAAACCTGCTGCAGCTGCTGCCCCAGCCTGAATAGAGTTAAGCATTGATACCACAACTGGCATATCAGCCCCACCGATTGATGCCACTAAGTGCCATCCAAATGCAAGCGCAATGGCTGTCATTAATAACACAGGGAAAAATGCTCTGGATTATTCAAGAATGCAACCATCAATAATGCAGATACCACAAGTGCGGCTAAATTTAATTTATGGCGATGCGGCAACATTAATGCTTTTTGAATTAATTTTTCCGCTTAATTTACCAAATGCAACAACAGAACCAGTGAAAGTTACAGCACCGATAAAAATACCTAAAAATACTTCGACATTATGAATATTCGTTAATACCGCTTGTTCAGCTAAAAATGCGGCTTGTGCCGCTGCATCTAATCCTTCTGTATTAACGCCTCATGGTGTAAACCACCAGCTATTAAAAGCCAACGAGTACAACCGCTAAACCGACGAAACTGTGAAGAATCGCCACAAGTTCTGGCATTTCAGTCATTTCTACTTTTAATGCACGTTGAACACCAATTGCACCACCGATGATCATCGCAATAATGATCCAAAATGTTCCTTCAGAATGAGGCCCAAAAATTGTTGCGATAAGGGCAATTGTCATACCAACAATACCGAACCAACAACCCACTTTAGCAGTTTCATGTTTAGAAAGTCCTGCCAAGCTCATAATGAAAAAGTAATGCTGCTAAAATATACGCAGCCTGTACTAAACCTTCAGACATTGTGCGCTCCTTAACCTTTTCTAAACATTGCTAACATACGTTGTGTGACACGGAAACCACCAAAAATATTGATGCTTGCCACCAAAAATCGCCACAAAAGCTAAGGCATCGATAAATAGATTGCCTGTTGGCTGACGAATTTGTAATAACGCGCCTACAATAATAATGCCTGAGTGCATTTTATTACTGCCATTAATGGTGTGTGAAGTGCATGGCTAACATTCCAAACCACGTAATAACCCACCACACAAGCTAAAACAAATACGGTGAATGTGATAAAAATGCGGCTGGCGCCATGAAGCTAACAAAGAATAACACGCCAACACCTGCCATCACACCGTATTTCACACGAGATCTGTTGGTTTAGATTCTTTTTTCTCTGCCACTGGTGCAGCTTTGGTTTCTTGTTTTGGTTGTACAGACACTTGAATTTGTGCTGGTGGAATTTCTTCCCCATCACGAACAACGGTTACACCACGAAGAACCACATCTTCAAAATCAATATTGATATTGCCATCTTTCTCTTTGCACAAAAGTTTTTAATAAATTGACTAAGTTTGTGCCATAAAGTTGAGAAGATTGCGTTGGTAAACGGCTTGGGAAATCGGTATAACCAATCACTTTCACTTGATTTTCAGTTGTAACAACTTTCCCTGCTTGCGTATATTCACAGTTACCGCCAGTTGCAGCCGCTAAATCCACAATCACCGAACCTGGTTTCATTGAATCCACCATTTCTTTGGTGATTAAACGAGGCGCTGGTTTTACCGGAATGGCTGCCGTAGTAATATAATATCGACTTCTTTAGCTTGTTCTGCGTAAAGCTCCATCGCACGACGGTTAAATTCTTCCGACATCACTTTCGCATAACCATCACCACTGCCGCCTTCTTCTTTAAAATCAATTTCTAAGAAGCTTGCACCCATACTTTGAACTTGCTCTTTCACTTCAGGACGAGAGTCAAAAGCACGAACAATCGCCCCAAGGCTAGTTTGCTGCACCAGTGCCGCCAAACCAGCCACACCCGCACCAATCACCAACACTTTTGCTGGGTGGAACTTTACCAGCAGCAGTAATTTGCCCTGTAAAGAAACTACCAAATTCATGCGCAGCTTCAACTGACAGCACGATAACCAGAAATATTCGCCATAGAAGAAAGTGCATCCAATGCTTGCGCACGAGAAATACGAGGCACCGCATCCATTGCTAACACATTAATTTTCTTCGCAGTGAGTTTTTTCATTAACTCAGGATTTTGCATACGCCAAATAAAGCTCACAAGCGTTGCGCCTTCCTTCATTTGAGCGATTTCTTCATCTGTCGGTGCATTTACTTTGAAGATAATATCCGATTGCCAAATTTCAGCCGACGTACCGATCTTCGCGCCTGCCTCTAAAAAAATGCTTGATCTTCAAAACTAGCTTTAAAACCTGCATCGTGTTCCACGATCACGTCAAAGCCCAATTTCAATATTTGCTGAACCGTTTTCGGCGTTGCCGCCACACGGCTCTCATTCTCAAGCAGCTCTCTAGGTACACCAATTAACATACTGTTTCCCCTGATTGATGATTGGGTTGATGAGATTAATGAACAAACCTTCGCCTATTCATCGTTAAAAATGACAAAAAGTCAAACGGATACAACTGTATCATTGATTGAATGAAAATAGGTAACGTTTTTTTAAGTGGTTTTTACAAGATATTGTGATAGGGATCACGAAAAATATCATATAAAAACACCTCAAAATTTACCGCACTCTGATGGAATAATTATCCATTACCTCTTTATTAAAACGATTCTCTAATTTACCACTTTGACTTGTATTGAGATTTTTGAGCATTGACTTCTACACGTTTGCCTTTTGTTTTGGTTGATAAAGTTATATTCATCATTCATTACATAATCCTTTATCTGAAGTTGAATTTTTTCTACCGCAATGTTTTATACGAATATATCCTTTATTTTTCCATACATTGATAAAATTTATTTAATAAATTTTTCCTTTTTCATATCAATTTTTGAAAGAGGTAGGATCTATTATTGCCTCATCCCAAGCACTATCTAAATAAATATCGCCATATTTAACACCACACTTACTTAAATCAATACAACGTTGCTTAGAATCTGTATTACCTAAACTATAAGGCTTTGAAATTCAGCAACATAACTATATGGCTTACCATTGTTGTCATTCCATAATAACAATCGTCTTTTGCTGAATAACATCCTGTTATGATGGATATAAAAATTAGGATAAATATAACTTTTTCATTATCTTACCCCCAAACAACAAATTCATAATTTCTATAGATAAAGTGTACAGTAAAAGAAGATCTCATTAATTATGCATATTTTTTTACTTTCTACTTTGCTATTGTTCTTTGTTTTTCATTTTTCACAATAATACATGACATGTACATTTCCTTTATATTTCATACATATTTTCCTTCCATTAGCCTCTTTGTACATTTTAATTAAGATTATGCCAAGCCTCATCTTCTGAAGAATATAAAAGGCAAGATTGAATAAAAATAGTCATTAAGAATATAACTAAAATTTTCATTATTTCCATCCCTATAGCTAACGCAAGGTGTATGAACCAAAGATTAACGCCGCTACCTTGCTGATGAATTAATTTTTCTTTCTCTAAAAATCACGGTCATTTTCCAGATTATTTTTAAAATTTAAAAAAACTCCCAAATTTTTGACCGCACTCTATTTAAATAATAAATTCAATGCATTATAAGTTACACTTTCCCTTATCCCACTTAGGATCTTGATAGCCACATTCATCGGGAGAAAGATATATATCCCCTTACTATTCATACATTCATCAAGATTTTTATATCTTTTGTCATTTATTTGATAGTTTTGCGGATAGTAGTGTAGATTTATATCACCATACTTTCCCCACAAGAAACAAAGATCTTTCCATCGTTGTTTTTGAGTTTGTATGTCTAGTAGTTCTTTTTGATACCCTGCAATTAATGGATATTCTTTCCCTTATCAAGACAATTAACCATTTGTGTAGTATAAAAACATCCGTTTGAATACCAACATCCGTTTAATATAAAACAAAAGAAGAAATAAGGTGTATCTCATTTTATTTACCTCCTATTTTTCATCAAAAGTTCAAACATATCTGATGACATTGCATCCCCACGATGGCGCGCGTTTCCTAACGCGTGCCTAAGACATCAATTTCACAATTTAGATTTTTTACTATTTTCATTAACAACTTTATTCGGTTTGTCATTTTAGTTAGATTCAAGCACGCGTCAGGAAACGCGCGCTATCTAGCGACAGATCTTGCCTTTAGAAAAAGTGCGGTCAATATTCGGTGAATTTTAAAATCTCTTGAATATTGACCGCACTTTTTACACTTGTTAATTACTGCCAAGGCTTAGCATCAGGTTTGCTATGTTTTCGCCATTGGATACATATTGGACTATCCCACATTAGCCTTTCTTCACAAACTGGACCACCTTCAAGATACCAACCTTTTTTCTCTAAGCAAAAGATTCACTTCTGGATTAATACTTTCTCCCTGTTACATAAATCCATACCGCAATTCTTCATATCTTTTTCTTTTCTATCAACATATTTAGTTAAACATTAGGATCTGATTCAGGAATAATGCATCCGCATTATGCAAACGCCAATGATAATGTTGTGGTGCCGGCTTAAATCCTCCAAAAGAACAGCTAAATAATGTTAGCGAAAATAGTATTAATAAAAATCTCATTTTTTTCTCCTCCTTAATTCATGTTATTTAACTCAAAAATAGTCGTTTCATTACCCATTTTTAAGATCTGTCTATATCCATCATCCACACATTGTGGCTGTCCTAATCCATGACAATTATGAACGGAAGAGACCTCATTACGAAACATATCCACTTTTAAGTTTAAGCCAGCTATTATTATTGTTATTTTCTGTCGTGGTTGCAGGGTTGCCTCCCAATAAAATCGGCATACTACCTACTGGGTCACTAGCATGATTCTCAATCCGAATTGAACCATCTGAAGTTGTTCTTTCTTTACCCGTTTGCAATTGACTTAAATAGCCATCCGCTCTTGTTACATCTGCTGCAGGACCCACCATTTTAATTGTCGTACCTGAAAGTAGCTTTTAGCTCAGTTATCTTCTGTATTTAGCGCTTTTAATGCATTACTTATGTTAATGTACCACGACTATGCGCTCCAATATAAAAATTTTTGTTTTTCCATATTGCCTCATAAAGTTTATGAGGTAATTTCTGTTATTTTTCATTAGTTTAAATATAAAAATCTGCATCAAACTCCAAACTCGGGCTTGATGCAGATAATTTATTTATTGGCTATGAATAGAAAAATTAATCACCCTAATTGAACTGGCTCAACTTTTCCAAATTCTCTCTGCGTACTCTTTAATCGTGCGGTCAGATGAGAAGAAGCCCATATTCACGATATTTTTGGATGGTGCTTTCAATCCATTGGTCGCGTTGTTTGTATTTTTTCATCTACGGCTTTTTGAGTTTCTACATAACTACGGAAATCAGCGAAAGCTTGATAATAATCGTGATATTGCAAAGCCTTGTAATAGTTGATGATAACGTTGAGGCTCTTCTGGTGAGAATTTACCCTCAATAATTTGATCCACTGATGCGTAATTGAGCATCATTTTTGATAGTATTCAAATGAGCGGTATCCTTCTCGACGAAGTTGTTCCACTTGTTCTACCGTATTACCGAAAGATGAAAAATGTGATTTTCGCCCACATTTCCAAAAAATCTCCACGTTCGCACCGTCAAGTGTACCGAGTGTCAATGCGCCATTTAAGGCAAACTTCATATTACTGGTGCCAGAAGCCTCTGTGCCTGCAAGTGAAATTTGCTCTGAAATATCCGCTGCTGGAATAATCAACTGGGCAAGGCTTACGCTGTAATTTGGAATAAATACAACTTTTTAAACGGCCTTTCAAACGCTCATCATTATTGATGACATTCGCAACATCATTAATTAAATGGATCGTTTGTTTCGCAGCATAGTAAGCCGAAGCTGCTTTTACCCGCTAAAATAAATACACGCGGTTGCCAATCTGTTCAGGATGAGCAAGCATTTCATTGTAGCGAGCAATAATATGTAATACGTTCAACATTTGACGTTTATATTCGTGAATACGTTTGACTTGAACATCAAATAACGCATGTGGATCAAGTTCAACACCTAATTCAGATTTCACATATTCCGCCAATTTCACTTTGTTCGCAAATTTAATATCTGCAATCGCTTCTTTAAATGCTTTTTTCTTGCGTAAATGGTTTAAGTTTTTTTCGATTTGACTTAAATCACAACGCCATTTCTGAACCAATGTATTTATCGAATAAGTCTGCTAATTGTGGATTCGCAACAGCTAACCAGCGACGAGGAGTAATACCGTTCGTTACATTGGTAAAGCGTTCTGGGAAAAATACGAGCAAAATCTGCAAAGGTTGAAGTCACCATTAAATCAGAATGAATTTCTGCCACACCGTTGATTTTGTGTGAACCCACAACAGATAGCCATCCCATACGCACTTTACGTTGATAACCTTCTTCAATCAGTGAAACTCGACGAATAAAAATCGTTATCCGTGGTGACGTAAGAACGAGACATACTCTAAGAAATGATCATTGATTTCAAAAATCATCTGTAAATGACGTGGCAAGATTTTTGCCATCATTTCCACTGGCCAAGTTTCTAATGCTTCTGACATTAAAGTATGGCAGGTGTAAGAGAAAAATGTTACGCGTCATCTCCCAAGCTTTTTCCATTCAAAACCTTCATCATCCACTAAAAATACGCATTAACTCAGGAATGGCTAAAGCTGGGTGGGTATCGTTTAGGGTGGATCGCCACTTTATCCGCCAAGTTTTCAAGGCTATCGTGGGTGCGTTTGTGACGGCGTAAAATATCTTGAAGTGATGCAGAGACTAAGAAATACTCTTGACGTAAACGCAATTCGCGACCATTCCAAGTAGAATCATCAGGATAAAGTACGCGTGATAAGTTTTTATTTGCAGAGTGTTCTTCTAATGCTGCTAGAGTGTTCACCGCGGTTAAAATCTGCAAGATTAAATACTTCACCTGCATGAGCAGACCATAAGCGTAATGTTGCTGCAGAATTATTTTTGATAACCAGGGATCATTTGGTCGTAAGCAAGTGCGGTTACTTTTTCGGTATCTTGCCAAATACATTTTTGCCTTCGAAATGAATGTTTCCACCAAATTCTACGGTAAAGCGTTTAGATGGGCGAATAAACTCCCAAGGTGCACCTTTTTCAAGCCATGCATCTGGGCACTCAACTTGCTGGACCATTTTCGATTTTTGGCGGAACATACCATATTCATAACGAATACCGTAACCCCATACCAGGTAAACCAAGGGTCGCAATAGAATCCATAAAACAAGCTGCTAAACGACCTAAACCGCCATTACCCAAGCCAGGATCAACTTCTTTTTCTAAAACTTCTTCTAAATCCACATTTAATTCAGATAAGGCTTCTGTGCTAATCCATAAATCCCTTCTGCGATCATGGCATTAGAAAGGGTACGTCCAATTAAGAATTCCATTGAAAGGTAGTAAACACGGCGAGCATCTTCTGCTCGAGTTTGGCGAGCTGTGGTAATCCACCCTTCTGTTACTAAGTCACGCACAGCGTGGAGTGTTGCGTTAAGCCAATCGCGTTGGCTCAGCTTCACGCGGTGATCGACCGATCATAAGCTTTATAAACAATTGATTTTTGATTGCCCTCAACAGTCATTTTGTGAGCGATTGTATAGGAATGGAGAATCAAAATTATCCATTATCATAAGTAAAACCTCGGTTTGAATGTTAAAAATTATCTATAATAAAAGAGATGTTGATTTAAAAATTCACGCACATTTGCAAAAATCAATCGAAATAGACCGCTCTTTTGTATCCGAGAACCTTTATACTCTAATAAATTGTTCAAATTTTTATGCTTATCTTGTCGAAAAACAAGCATAATCACAGAGCTTGCAACAATAATCTACAAACAGACTGTTACTTAACGTTTATAAATAAAACTACAAACGTTCATAAAGCGCACGATATTGTTCTGCTGCTTTACGCCAGCTGAAATCTTGTGCCATCGCATTCGCTCGCAATGCTGACCAGACTCTCGGTTTTTGCCAAATATCAAACGCTTGTTGAATGCTTCTGCGTAAATCTTCAGCGGTAGCTTGCTCAAACACAAAAACCAGTTGCCGTGCGATCTTTAATATTTTCCGGTGTGCTATCCACCACCGTATCGGCTAAACCACCCGTTTTACGAGAACAAGTGGAAGTGTGCCATATTGCAAACCATAAAGTTGTGTTAAGCCACAAGGCTCAAAACGGCTCGGCACTAAAATCACATCACCACCAGCCACTAATAAATGTGACAGTGTTTCATCGTAACCAATTTTGACTGCAGACATTTTGTGGATAACGTTCAGCAAGCTCACGAATACCTTGTTCAAAGTGCGGTGCGCCTGAGCCCAGAATCATCAGCTGGCCACCTTGTTTTTACAATTTCATCCGCACTTTCAATCAATAAATCCACGCCTTTTTGCTCGGTTAAGCTGGTTACCATCACAAATGCCAATGCATTTTCATCTTGCGCAAATTAAAACAAGCTTGCAGCTCAGCTTTATTCTGTTTTTACCTGCCATATGTTTCAATTTGTAATGATGCTGAATATATTGATCGACATTTGGATGCCAAATATTTTCATCTACACCATTAAGAATCCCCACTAAACGCCCTTGAGATTTTAAGCAGAAAGTAAACCTTCCAAGCCATAGGCAAATTCAGATGTTGTAATCTCTTTAGCATAAGTCGGGCTCACTGCTGTGCTCGCATCGGGAGTAAAAATAAGCCTGCTTTTTAAATAGGAAATCTGTCCAAATAACTCTAAACCATCAACATTAAACATGCCTGCAGGCAACCAATTTCAAATAAATGCTGATAATGGAATTGCCCTGATACGCTAAATTATGGATTGTAAATACCGATTTTGCTGGGCGACCTTTGTTAAATAAGTAAGCGGCACATAAACCTGCATGCCAATCATGAGCATGAACGACATCTGCACGCCACCAGCTATCTAAACCAGTAGATAATTCAGCCAACCCAACCAAGTAAGGCAGAAACGTTTATAGTTATCACCATAATCATTATAGTAACAATCGTGATATGGATTCCCCTCACGCGCATATAAATGTGGCGCATCGATTAAATAAACGCCTACGCCATTATATTCGCCATAGCGCAACACCACATGTCCCGTAAAATTATCAAATTCAGCCACAACTTGTGTATTAGAAATACCTGTAAAAATCGCTGATGAGCAGGCAATAAAAATGCGTGCATCAAGCCCTATTTGATTTTGGGCTTGTGGCAAAGCTCCTAAAACATCGGCTAAACCGCCTGTTTTAAGGAGCGGATAAAATTCTGAGCAAACGTGTAAAACTTTCATTTAATTTTTATTTTCCCTATAAAACATAAATAATGCTCGATCAACTCCCTCTTTAGAAAAAGAGGGGTTATAAAGTGCAGTCAAAATTTACCGCACTTTTTCATTATTAATCTAAATGCTCTTCAGAGACGACTTCTTCCCCTTCTAATCAGCATTTTTCGAGTAACTAGAATCACTCTTACCAGTTGAACTAATACGGAATCGTTTTTATCTTCTTCCATATTCACGTCCAATTTCCATGCCATCTGAATGATACATTCACGGTCGAGAATACAGTTTTTCAACATACAATTTCTACCGATTTCTTAACTTGTGGCAATACCACGCAATGATCCACTTTTGAGAAAAGCATCAATTTTAACGCGATCAAATAGCACGGAATTACTAATAGACGCATCAGTAATCACACAACCACCGCCAATGTAAAGAATTATCGACTGGATGAACGATTTTGAATTTTTGTAGAAGAATTTTTGACGGTAAGCTTGAATTGATTACCGCGAGATTGGCCAACTTTTGGTCATAAATATCAAGCTGTGGATTGAGATCTAAATCGATATTAGATTGCCAGAAGCTATCTAATGTACCCACATCACGCCAATAAATTTCACCTTCAGTATTACGTCCCATGCAAGAGCGGCTGAAAGGATGCGCATAAAGGGTTTCTTCTAGCTAAACATTTTGGTAATACATCTTACCAAAAATCGTGCTAGTTTGTGGTGTATTGACTCTCTCTCCAAATATTTTGTAAAGATAGTCAGCATCAAACACATAAATCTCATTGATGCGATGGAACATCAGGTTTACCTACCACTGCTGGCGATCTTTTGGTTTTTCAACAAAGGCTTTTTACTTTTAAATTTTCGTTTACCGCCATGACACCAAATTCATGTGCTTCAGAGCGTGGTACTTCAATACAACCCACCGTACATTTTGCACCGCTGTTCACTGGTCCATCAACATGACGCTATAGTCTTGTTTGTAAATATGGTCACCCGCCAAGATCAAAACATATTTAGGGCGATAGTGATCACGAATAATCGCCATATTTTGATAAACAGCATCCGCTGTACCACGATACCAAGTTGAATCATCAATTTGTTGACGAGCAGGAAGCATATCAACAAACTCCCCTTTTTCTTGTGGTAAGAAAGACCAACCTGTTTGCAAATGACGAAGTAAAGAGTGTGCTGCGTATTGAGTCACTACCCCAATTCGGTTCAAACCAGAGTTAATACACTAGAAAGTGCAAAGTCAATAATACGGCGATTACCACCAAAATAAAGGGCAGGTTTTGCACGTTTATCGGTAAGTTCATGCAAGCGTGAACCACGTCCACCCGCAAGAATAAGCACCAAAGTATTTTTAACTAAATCATATTTGTTAAGGTCGCCAGCTTTTTCATAAGGATCTCCATAGTCTTATAGTTATTCGTCACTCAGCATACAAAAGCCCATTGAGCTAAGCTCTGCTTGTTGTGCATCGAGGGTTAAATTATGTGTGCCGATTTGAGGTTTCCATTTTTCCATCAGGTAAGGGAAATACCTGTCCTTCGGCTTTTGGCATTAATCAATAAAAGACAATGCTTATCTAAAAACTACTTGTAATGCTTTTGATTTTGTTGATTTTGCCAATCGTCAACTGTCATCTGGTTACCGTGAATGTTAAGCCATTGCACATTGTCACCTGACCACCATTGATTCCCGATTTAAACTACCAATTTGCTTTACGCGCTGCAATCGTTTGCTTGGTAAGTTCAAATAATTCCTTGTTAAAATTTGCCCATTTAAGCCAAGTAATCTCGTTATCTTGGCAATAGGCATTATTGTTACCATATTGAGTGTTGCCAAACTCATCGCCCGCCAAAAGCATAGGGTGTGCCATTCGCCAGCAATAAACTCATTAATAATCCGCTTTGTGCAAAAGTGCGGTTATTTTCCACCGCACTTTTTTGCGGTTCAGAAAGGGATTCAGTAGAACCTTCACCCCATGGTTATAATCTGTAATTTTCATTGCGACCATCACGATTTTTCTTCGCCATTCGCTTCGTTATGTTTTTGGTTATAACTCACCAAATCTTGCATAGACAAAACCATCATGGGCGGTAATAAAAATTAAGCGTTGTGTGTGGCAAGCGATCATTTTTCTTAAATAAATCGCTAGAACCTGCAAAAGCGTTCTGCAAATGCGCCGATTTCACCACTTTTCCATAACCAAAAACGGCAAAAGATCATCACGAAAACGATCATTCCATTCCGCAAAAGTAATTTCGGGAAATTCCCGACTTGATAACCGTAATGTCCAATATCCCAAGGCTCTGCAATCAATTTAATATTTTTGTAAACTTGGCTCATTTTTATGTCAGTAAAAAGCTGAGCTGTGCATTGAAAATCTGCGTGTATCACGCCCGAGCACAGAAGCTAAATCAAATCGAAAACCATCAACATGACACTGTTCAGCCCAATAACGTAAAACAATCTACGACCCATTTTCGCCCTACATCAGAGGATAAATTGAGCATATTGCCGCAGCCTGTCCAATTGATATAACGCCCTTGATCGTTGCGCCAATAGTAAGTTTGATCATCAATACCACGCTGGCTGAATGTTGCAAGTTTGCTCTGATTCTGCGGAATGGTTAAATACCACATCTAAAAATAACCTCAATACCCGCTTTATGAAACGCCCTTCACCATCGCTTTTAAATTCAGCTAATGGATTATTTGTTGCCGCATATTTAGGTTCCACCGCAAACATAGCTAAGGGATTGTATCCCCAACAATTTTGTAAACCTCGAGCTTGTAAGTGCGGTTCATTTATATGAAATTTACAGGCAGCAACTCCACCGCAGTTACGCCTAATTCTTTTTAAATAAGCTAAATTGATAGGATGACTTAAGCCCGCATAGGTGCCCCGCAATTCAGCGGGGAATCTTGTCGTTAAGTTGGCTAAAACCTTTAACGTGCAATTCATACACAATGGTTTCAGCCCAAGGCGTATTGGGTGCTGTTTCATTTTTCCCAATCAAAAATCTTCTGAAATAATCACCGCTCTTGGCGCAATATGAGCATTATCACGATGATCATTCATTAAAAACCAAGAACGACTTTCTTCGGTAGTTAAATCAGGTTTACCATTCACCGCTTTTCGCATAAGGATCGAGCATTAATTTATTCGGGTTGGCATATTCACCGTGAATGCGAAACCATATTCTGTCCCAACCTCAACGCCTGCTACAGCTAAATGCCATACATTATTTGTGCGAACCATAGGAAAGCGCGTTTCCTTATCGCCATCAAACAGGCAAAGTTCAACACCACTCGCCGCAGCAGAGAACAGTGCAAAATTAGTCACCTTCACGCCATTCTCAGTGAATATTGAATAGCCCATTGGCGCTGGTTTGCCGTTATTATAAATCGTAAACATATCTTACAAAATTGTATTTCAAATAAACTGTCGCCAATGGTGGAATAGAAATCGAAACAGAATTTTCTCGTCCATGGCTTTCAATTTCTTCACTTGTTACATAGCCAAAATTGCCCACGTTAGAGCCTTGATAATACATAGAATCAGTATTCAGAATTTCTTCATAAGTGCCTGCAACATTTACCCCAATACGGTAATTATGGCGAGGCACAGGGGTGAAGTTACTGATGACAATAATGCGCTCACCATTTGAGCTTCGACGCTCAAAAAGCAAATACAGAATTTGCCGCATCATCAACGACAAGCCAATCAAAAGCCCTCAGGTGAGTATAGTCGAGTTCAAAGAGCGGTCGAGTTTTCTTTGATAAATTTGATTGAGGTCTTTTAACCAGCTTTCAACACGCCTTTATGCCAGCCTCACCGATATTTTTCATCAAGCAAGAACCAGTCCAAACTTTCTTCGTAATTCCATTCTCTGACCTTGAGCAACATTCATTGCCCATAAAGAGCAATTTTTACCCGGATGCCCCCACATATAGCCGTAGTAAGCTACGTAAGTTCGCAAAATTTTTGCCATGCGTCTCCTCGGCATTTTATCGAGGAGCGAATATTTGCCATGCACCACCTCATCATGGGAAAGCGGTAGCACAAAAATTTTCACTGTATTGATACATCATCCCAAAGGTCATTTTATTGTGATGATATTGGCGGTAAATTGGGTCAAGCTGCATATAGGCGAGCGTATCGTTCATCCAGCCCATATTCCATTTAAAATTAAAGCCCAAGCCACCGTTTTCACTCGGTGAGTCACACCAGCAAAAGATGTCGATTCTTCCGCAATAGAAATCGCCCCTGCCATTTCTCTGTGAATTTTTCCAGTTGGTATGTTTTTAAAAATTCAATGGCTTTCTAAGTTTCTCGCGTCCACCATATTGATTTGGAATCCACTCACCTTCCGCACGGCTGTAATCTCGGTAAATCATGGAAGCCACGGCATCCACGCGAATACCATCTACACCAAAACGTTCAAGCCAATACAGTGCATTACTGATAAGAAATTTTTGACCTCATTACGTCCCATAGTTATAAATCAAGGTATTCCAATCTTGATGATAACCTTCACGAGGGTCTTCATGCTCATATAAAGCTGTGCCATCAAACGCGACTAAACCATGCGTATCACTTGGGAAATGACCTGGCACCCAATCTAAAATCACATTAATTCCCTGCTTCATGTGCACGTTTTACTAAACGACGGAATGCCTCAGGTGAACCAAAGCGACTGGTTGGCGAATAAAAGTCCAGTGGTTGATAGCCCCAAGAACCATCAAAATGGAAATTCAGAAAGCGGTAAAAATTCTATATGGGTGAAGCCCATCTCTTTACATAAGGAATTAATTCATCAGCAATTTGATCGTAATCTCAGCCAAAAATTATTTTTCTAAATTACGACGCCAAGATCCTAAATGTACTTCATAAATGGAAATCGGTTGATTCGCTTGATTTGCTTTTGACGACGTTGTTCCGTCATTTCCACCACATTTGGCAATGCACTCACTTGCGATGCTGTATCAGGGCGAAGTTGCGAACCAAAGGCAAAGGGATCTGCTTTTCAAACGAAGATTGCCATGACAATCAATTAATTCAAACTTATAGAGCTGTCCTAAACTGGCTTTTTGGTAAAAATAGCTCCCCTAAACACCACTTTTTAGATGAAAACGCATAGGATGACGGCGACCATCCCAATAGTTGAAATCACCAACAATAGAAACTCACGTCTTGCATTAGGTGCCCATATAGCGGAAATTCACCCCGCTCACACCATCACATTCTCATAAAATGCGCACCAAGCACTTCATATGGGCGAAGCATAGAGCCTTCAGAAAGTAGCCATTGTTCTAAATCATCAATCATAGGATGAAAAACGATAAGGATCTTCGACTATTTGCGATTCATTGCCCCAAAAACCTGTAATTGATAAGCAAAAATGACGACAATTTAGAATAGCACCAACAAAAAAGCCTCGCTCATCAACACAATCCAGTTCCGTTATTTCTTTACCACTTTCACGCTCAATCACCACCACTCGATTGGCATCTGGCAACAACGTACGGATTTCAATTCCGCGCTCAGTTTCGTGCATACCAAGCGTAGCAAAAGGATCGCCATTGCTTGCATCAAAAAAACCATCAATAATTGCTTGTGTTACTGCGGTTGTCATATTTACTCCTTATACATTTCGCCCTTGGTTAATTTGCACAAAGAACGTTTTTAAAGCTTCATTGCTAAAAATAAACGCTAATGGTTGAGGAAGTTTCTTGCACCAGTTTGGGTATTCATTTGAGGTGCCTGGCAAATTAAAACTGATTTCTTGGCTAAGTAAATTTTCTAATTGCACACCAATCAATCGGCTGTTACTTTCCGCTAAATAATGATGGATCATTCGGTTTAAATGATCGTGCATCGCCATAGAAAGCGCATCGCCTTCATAATGCGGCGGTAAATAATTATCACGATGTAAACTATTTAATAAGGCTTGTTTATCCATGACACGTTGATCGTATCTTTTGCTTGAGCACTTCCCCTCATTCAAAATACCGAGTTGATTAAATAATTCTAAATCACGGCAATGCCAAAAACTTTGTAACGAGGGCACATCATGCGTGCCAATAGTGGCATAAGCATTTCGAGGATAATCAGATATACGAGGAAATTCGCCATTTCGTTGGGCGAAATACAATACAAAATAAGAGAAAATTTGAAACTCGTTTAATTTCCACCGCACTTCATCAGGCACGGTGCCGAGATCTTCACCGATAATCAAACATTTATTGCGTACACTTTTCAATGGCAAGGATCGCCATTAATTCATCAAAAGGATAATGTACATAAGCACCATCAGCTGCGGTTTTTCCTTCTGGAATCCACCACAAACGGAATAAGCCCATAACATGATCGATGCGTAGCACACCGAAATATTGCATATTGGCACGTAGCATATCGATAAATGGTGCAAAAAGCCACGTGCTTTTAGCACGGTTGGATTATAAGGTGGCAAATTCCACTTTGCCCGACTGGGCCCTAATGGATCGGGTGGCGCGCCAATAGAGGCATTTACACAATATAAATCAGGATCGCTCCATACATCAGCACTGCCACGAGAACTATTTACAGCTAAATCGCCATAAATACCCAACTTCATACCAGACTGTTTACAAAGATTTTTGTAATGCGGAAAGCTGTTCTTCCGTGAGCCATTGCAACCAAGCAAAAATTGGATTTTGCTCATGGTGTATTTTTAATAGGGTCTTTTTCTCTTTTACCGCACTTAAATGCTGCCATTCCTTACGCCAGCCAAGCCAACCGATGGTATTTTCTTCTGCTTGATGGTCGGTGTGTTCTTGTAAATCTAATGCATTAAATAAGTCCCTGTAACAACAAAGGTTCACCTTTGTTTTTTAAATAATCAGCAAAGATTTTTCGACGTGTCACAATTTCAGCGGATTGACTATGTTGAAAGAAATCAAACAGGGACTCAAGTGCGGTGAATTTTAAAGCCAAAATTGAAGAATAATCGACGCAACCACTTTCACGTAAAAGCAGCAATTTTTGCTTGAATATCCTCACGCTTAAACCAATTTTTGCACTGAACGGCAACGCTTAAATTCTGGTAACTCAGGAATGGCCAAATATAAGAAATTCAACCAACGACGAGAGGATGAACTATATGGACTGGCCCAGTTTGGCACAGCAGGATACGGCAAATGTAATGGATTAATTCCCACATAATCCGCACCTTGTTTTGCACTTTGTTCGATCAAATAAGTCTAAATCACCAAAATCGCCAATGCCCCAGTTTTGTTCTGAGTGTAAACTATAAAGTTGCACATTCACGCCCCATACTTTTTATTTTTAATACGGGTGGTTGAAAAGCTGTTTTTAGGAGAAATAAGTAAACGAACGCGGTACTGTTCAGTATCAGAAAAATAGATAATTTATAATAGCCAAAAAGGAAGTGGAGGCAAGGAAAGTGCGGATAAATTTGAAAGTGTTTTTTTCTAACAGAATGGCATTAGATTCATCAATCAGCTGATAACGATATTCATCGGCAGAGGGCAAATCTAGACGATTGAGTCGATAATCAATCGGTTCATTTTCAAATGCAGACAGTACATCGTCAAACTGTCCTTTTCGCTTTTGGCGGAGGCTGCAAAAGCTCGACAAAAGTTGAAAACAGTCTTTTCATCTGCGAAAAATAAGATGTCCATCAATATCATAATGAGAAAGTGATACCGCATTTTTCTGCTTTTTGCTTTGAGAGAATCCGAGATTTGCATAGACACCACATGACAACTGTATAACTCTTGTTAGGGATTATAACCAAGCTGAAAGTGATGACAACCGGCTTTATTTTAAAAGTGTGATCTTCGTCAATAATAAATTCAAAACCAATCAATCACATCAGCGTTCATGCACACCATTTTTGATTAAAAACATCAGCATTTTTCAAGGAATCTGCATGACCAGAAATGAGTGGATGCCATTCAGGGAGTGTTTTTCCTTCATAAAGCAAACGATAGGCTACAAGTGTCAGGCAACCAATGAAAAATCAGGTAAATTCTTTTTAGTGAGTTTGGTGCAAGTCGGTTTCAATTTTCAAAACGCTCTGAATAATTACCGCACTTTCCAGTTTCCACATCTAAAAGGTTACAAGCAATTCGAGTGTAATAAAGTTTTTGGCGTTTACCTCGCCCTTGAATATATTTGCGATAACAGCATTTGCCGCAGCCATCACATAAGGCTTCCCATTCAGATTCGGTCATTTCAAGCAGGGATTTTGTTTGCCAAAAATTGTAGTTCAGTTGCATACTGGATTGCATGGTAGATATAATAGTGCGGTCAAAATCGCATTTATTTTTGACCGCACTTGGTTGATTAAAATTAGAAGTTTCTTTTTAAGCTTACTGTTAAGTTAAATACCAAATGTTCAGGACGGCTATCTTTACTATCTGCACAGAAATAACCTTCACGTTCAAATTGATAACCTTTCTCTGGTTCTGCCGCAGCCAAGCTTTGTTCTACAAAACCATGTTTTACTACGAGAGATGTGGATTTAACACGCTTTCAATATCATCTTCAGCACCTGATTTGGCACGGTGATGAGTCGATCATACAAACGGAATTCAGCTGGGTGATTGTCGTACAGCAGAAACCCAGTGAATGACACCTTTCACTTTTACGACCATCCGCTGGATTTTTACCTAAAGTTTCAGGATCGTAGGGCACAGAAGATCGTGTGATTTCACCATTTGCATCTTTTTTCGACACGTTCCGCTTTAATCACATAAGCATTACGTAAACGCACTTCTTTACCTAATACTAAACGTTTATATTGTTTGTTTGCTTCTTCACGGAAAGTCTGCGCGATCAATATAAAGCTCTTTCGTAAATGGTAATTGGCGTTCACCCAATTCTGGGACGATTCGGGTGATTTTGGCGCCGTTTAAGGTTTCTTTGCACTCAAAGTTTTTCAATCACAACACGAACAGGATCAATCACCGCCATTGCGCGTGGTGCATTTTTCATTTAAATCTTCACGAATACAGGCTTCAAGCGCAGAATACTCTACTACGTTATCTTGTTTAGTCACACCCGATACGACGACAGAATTCACGTAATGAAGCTGGGGTATAACCACGACGACGTAAACCTGAAATGGTTGGCATACGAGATCATTCCAACCATCCACAATGCCGTCATTCACTAATTTTAATAATTTACGTTTAGAGGTTAACGTACCTTCTAAATTTAAACGAGAGAATTCATATTGATGCGGTAATGGACGCTCAATACTGATATTTTCCAACACCCAATCATATAAACGACGGTTATCTTGGAACTCTAATGTACATAAAGAGTGTGTAATACGCTCAATCGCATCAGAGATACAGTGAGTGAAAATCGTACATTGGGTAAATGCACCATTTGTCACCGGTTTGCGTGATGGCTGAGCGAATTTAATACGATAAATTACTGGGTCACGCATGACCATAAATGGCGATGCCATATCAATTTTTGCACGTAAACTTACTTTACCCTTCTGCAAACTCACCGTTCTTTCATTTTTCAAATAACGCTAAGTTTTCTCTCAATAGAGCGATCACGATATGGGCTGTTTTTTGCCAGGCTCAGTTAAGGTACCACGATATTCACGCATTTCTTCTGGAGAAAGCTCATCCACATAAGCTAAACCTTTTGATTAATTCAATCGCATAACCATAAAGCGCATCGAAGTAATCAGATGCATAACGCGGTTCACCTTCCCATTTGAAACCCAACTATTCCACGTCAGCTTTGATGGAATCCACATATTCCACGTCTTCTTTTACAGGGATTGGTATCATCAAAACGTAGGTTACATAAACCTTGATATTCTTTTGCTAAGCCAAAGTTTAAAGCAAATAGATTTTGCATGACCAATATGTAAATAACTGTTCGGCTCAGGGCGGAAAACGGGTATGAACACTTGTTATGTTTACTCGAAGCTAAATCTTCATCAATAATTTGGGTAATAAAATTGTGAGTGCGAGTATTTTTCTGCACTTTCTAGAATTTCTGTATTGCTCATAACTTTCTCATAAATAGAAAAATAATTTTGCCATTCTATACGAAAAGCAAGGCTTTGTGAATTTGATCACCAAACTAACCGCACTTTCTATTTAATAGCTTATGACTTTTTTCAGCATTTTTTTGTTTAACAGCAAGATTTTTCGTGCAAAAATAGAATAAATCATTACAATGCTGCCTTTCATGAACAATCGTTCAGTGGTTTTGTTTTTATAATTGGGTTCTGCAAAGGAATACTAGTTTTAGAAACACAAAAGTGCGGTTAAAATCATCCGCACTTTCCACTCATTTTTCGTAAGAAGGAAAAACTCAATGTTTAAAATGAAAAAATATCACGCTTGCTTTGTTGGATGTCTGGTACATTAGTGGATGTGCCAATATTGGCGATTCTTATCAAGCTAGCCTTGAAGATTACAAAGGCCAATATGAAGAAATTAGCCAAGCAATATAATGTAAAAAGAAAAATTGGTGGTCATTGTATAACGATGCGCAAATTAAATCGCGTCGTAGAACAAGCGTTAATAAACAACAAAGATTTAGCTAAAGCAGCTGTGGCAGTAAACCGTGCGCTTTACAGTGCAAATTTAGTGGGCGCAAATTTAGTGCCTGCATTTAATGGTTCAACTTCATCGTGGCACAACGCCGAGTTGACACAAGTGCAAACTCTGCCATTTCACACAAAGGTTCTTTAAATGTGAGCTATACATTGGATCTTGGCAACGTTTAGCCAATGCCGCTGATGCTGCGGAATGGTCGCACAAAGCAACGCAGAAGACATGGAATCTGCTCGTTTATCATTAATCAATTCTGTGGTCACAACTTATTATCAAATTGCTTATTTAAATGATGCAATTAGCACAACCAACGAAACGATCAAATATTACACTGACATTGGTAATATTATGCAAACGCGTTTAGCGCAAGGTGTGGCTGATGCGGTTAGCGTAGATCAAGCGCAACAAGCAGTATTAACGGCGCGTAATAATAAATTAAATTTTGAAACCCAACGCAAAACGGCAGAACAAAACCTTACGCAATCTGCTGAACTTAAAACCAAATGATACGTTAAATATCACTTTCCTCACTATTATGAATGTGAAAACAGCTAGGGGTGAACTTTAAATGTACCAGTCTCGTGATTGCAAATCGCCCTGATGTAAAAGCAGCGCAATTCCGTTTAAGTAGTGCATTCAAAAATGCCAAAGCAACTCAAAAAAGTTGGTTCCCAGAGGTTAATTTAGGTGGAAGTCTATCTTCAACAGCAAGTACTGTTGGCACGGCGTTACACAATCCTGTGGCTGCTGGCACAGTAGGAATTAGCCTACCATTCTTAAATTGGAACACCGTAAAATGGAACGTTAAAGATTTCTGAAGCTGACTATGAAACAGCGTTTAAATTACGAACAACGTATTACCACGGCTCTCAATAATGTGGATACCAACTACTTTGCATTTACCCAAGCGCAAAAGCACATTAAGTAATTCTACAGCAAAACCCATAGTTACAATCAGCGTATCACTCAATATTATCGAAATCGCTATAATGCGGTGTGTCCGAATTGCGCGAATGGTTAGTTGCAGCCAATACTGAAAAATCATCACAACTTGCAGACTTTTGAATGCGAAATATCAAGTGCTGCAAAGTGAAAATGTGGTATATAGCTCAATGGCGGGATATTACCTCGTTAATAAACCAAACATAGGGCGTTTTTAAGCGCCCTTTTTAATATTACACCTCACTTAGGGTATAAACCTTACCAATAAATATTCCTAAAAATGAAAAACAACTGACTTTTTATTTTATTCGTCATGGCCGCACTGTTTGGAACGAACAAGGATTAATGCAAGGCAGTGGAGATTCTCCATTAACAGAAGAAGGTATTCAAAGTGCGGTAAAAACAGGCAAGCTTTACAAAATGTCAGATTTTATTGCGGCCTCATTCGAGCTGTTTACAACGAACCATTGACACAGCCATAATTATATTATTGGCGATCGAGACATTCCCTGTCCCAACATCGTGATTAAATGAACATATTTTGGTAGTTGGAAGGAACAAATGAGAACTGATCCGACCTTTGCCAGAATTCCAACAAATGATTAATGATCCTACGAACTATAAAGCTGAAATCGAATGGTGGAGAAACTTATGAACAACTAGCCAAACGAGCTCATCGCAGCTGTACAAGATATTATTAAAGATTCATCAAGAAGGAATATTTTAGTGGTATCGCATGGCCATACCTGCGTCTATTGACTGCTTTTACTCAATGGCGCAACTTAGCAAAAATCACCGAGATAAAGACAAATCAGTATCTTTATTAAATACTGCTATTAGCATCATGTATTATGACAGTGAAAAAGGCTTTTAGCCTTGAAAAACTAAATGACACAACGCATTTACAATAGATAGCCCCTAAATCATAGGGGCATCAAAAAGGAATTTATGAATAAAATCTCTAAAGTTTAGCTTTATCAAAGGAATCTCGATAAAAACAAGGTCAATATATTGACTAATCTAAAGAATAGCAAGAGAAATCTTTACATTTCTTTTACAAAATCTTTTACGTTTTACAGATCTTTAAATTTCAGCATTTCTTGATAATTACTTGAACAGTCTTTTCCATGCCTTGTAAAGAAACCAACTCATGTTTATCTAGTGGAAATTATAGCCGCCAGTAAAAATATTTGGGCATGCTAAACCTTTTAGAGGCTAAAAATGCGCCATCTGTACCGCCTCGAATCGGCTTATGACTTGGTTTTAACCCCTACCGCTTTTCATTGCTACGATCAGCAAGTTCAATTGATTGATGGAACATTTTTTACCACATCATACATATTTTGGTAGCTATCTTGAATGTCTAACTCAATAGGCTTTTTCAAACCTTTCTTAGCATTAAATTTTTCCACCTGACTTTCTAATAAAAGGCTTTTTCTTTGTGCGAAAATTCTGCTCATCAAAATCACGAATCAAATAAGTGAGCTCTACTTTGCTCAATATCACCAGAAAAATCTTCTAAATGATAAAAGCCCGCTTTTCCCATCCGTTTTTCTGGGTACTTCATCAACAGGAAAAACTTGCTGAAACTCGCATGCTAAAAGTCAGTGCATTCACCATTTTTCCTTTTGCGTAACCAGGATGAATACTCCGCCCGAAAAACCGCACTTTTGCCGTTGCAGCATTAAAAGTTTCTGCATTCTAATTCTCGACTTCTCCCACTCATCAATGGTATATGCCCAATCACAGGAAAAACTTTTCCATCGGGAAATAATGAATACCCAAACCAATTTCTTCATCAGGGCGTAAAAAGCAACACGAATATTGCAATGAGGAATATTCTCTTTTTGAAGAATGGAAAGTGCGGTCATAATTTCTGCAATTCCTGGCCTATTATCAGTCCCCAGCAAAGTGAGTTCCATCGGCAACAATCAGAGTCTGCCCGACCAATTTTGCATACAAAAAGAATAATAAACAGGGACTAATAAACTCCTCTGCCAATCACCCTAATGCACATCTCCGCCACGATATTGTCTCTATCACTCGCGCGTACATTTTTACCACTACATTGCGGAGATGTATCAAGATGCGCAATTAAACCAATGGTTTTCGTTAAGTTAGGATCATTAGCGGGTAAAAATGCTGGTCACAACCGCGTATTTACTTTACTTCAACATTCTCCAAACCAAGTTGGATGAGTTCTTTTGCAGCTGCATGGTTAACTGCATTTGCCCGACTGAGCTGGGGAATGCTTAGCATGAGGTTTTTGATTGGGTGTCAAAAGACACATAATGTAAAAATCGTTCTAGAAAGTTCTATTTTATCTGTTTTGAGAAATCATATTCTCGCTCCTTTTAAAAATATCTTTTTTAGTTTAACGAGAAAAAAATAGAAAACATCTTGATATATAAATAATATTTATAGAGATTAATGACGTAAAATTTATCGAAAGTGCGGTTAAATTTCTCGTTATTTTTATGAACGGCAGTTTTTACTTTCTAAGGCATTAAGTCCTTTTAATTATTAACAATTCACTATATCATAGGCGTCTATTTTTTATATGTCGCCCCTGCAGTCTTGCAGGTTTTATTTCTACCAGTACCAAATCATTGGTGAAATTAGGGAGAAAAACCAAAGCTAGGTGGAAAAATCAGCTTCAAAACAAGCTCTATTATTGAGCTTCGTTCAATCAAAAACTTATGGTTCTAACACCATTATTAACGATTTCAATCTTACAATTAATAACGGTGAATTTGTCACTATTCTCGGCTCCTTCAGGCTGTGGTAAGACCACAGTTTTGCGCTTACTTGCAGGCTTAGAAGAATTGGATTCAGGTAGGCATTATTTTTGAGATGGTGAAGATATCACCAATGTGCCAGCGGAAAAACGTCATATTAATACGGTATTTCCAAAGCTATGCGCTATTTCCACATATGACAATTTTTGAGAACGTGGCTTTTTGGTTTGCGTATGCAAAAGTACCAAACGACGAAATTAAACCGCGTGTTTTAGAAGCCTTGCGTATGGTACAGCTAGAAGAAATGCGCAGATCGTGTGCCAACTCAACTTTCTGGCGGACAACAACAACGTGTTGCCATCGCTCGCGCCGTAGTAAATAAACCAAAAAGTGTTGTTACTTGATGAGTCTTTTATCTGCATTAGATTACAAATTGCGTAAAACAAAATGCAAAATGAACTCAAAAATGTTACAACGTCAGCTTTGGCATTACCTTTATTTTTCGTCACCCACGATCAAGAAGAAGCGATTACAATGTCTGATCGCATCGTGTTGTTGCGCAAAGGTAAAATCGCACAAGATGGTTCTCCACGTGAAATCTATGAAGATCCAGCTAACTTATTCGTTGCTCGTTTCATTGGCGAAATTAACGTATTTTGAAGCAACGGTGATTGAACGTAAGTCAGAACAAGTTGTACTTGCGAAATGTTGAAGGTCGAGTTTGTGATATTTACACAGACATGCCTGTTGAGAAAGATCAAAAACTTCAAGTACTCACTTCGCCCTGAAGATATTGTGATTGAAGAATTAGATGAAAAATGAACATTCTAAAAGCAATTATCGGCCATTGTTAGGACCGCACTTACAAAGCGAATGACATTAGAATCAACGGTAGAATTTGATCATAATGGCATGCGTGTACTTGTAAGTGAATTCTTTAACGAAGACGATCCACATATGGATCATAGCGCAGGTCAACGCGTAGGCATCACATGGCATGAAGAGCTGGAGGTTGTTCTCAACGATGAAGATAATCAATAATAAATTCCAGAAAAATTACTGTTGCGATTATCTTCAGTTGGCTCATCTTCTTTGTGTTGATTCCAAACTTATTGGTATTCGCCGTAAGTTTTTCTGACTAGAGACAGTAGCGACTTCTACGCTTTCCCAATCACAATTGAAAAACTCACAAACTTTGTTTAACCCGCTTTTATGCACAAGTTGTGTGGAATTCATTGTATATGTCGGGCATAGCTACCATTATTTGCTTATTAGTTGGTCTATCCATTTGCTTTCATGATGAGCAAAATTAATCCTAAATATCGACCGCTCTTATTGTTCCTTGTGGTTTTACCATTCTGGACAAACTCGTTGATCCGTATTTATGGAATGAAAGTGTTTCTCGGTGAAAGGTGTACTTAACACTATGTTGATGGACATGGAATTTTGAGTGAACCAATTCGCATTTTGAATACAGAAATTGCAGTAATCATTGGCTTAGTTTATTTACTATTGCTATTTATGATTTTGCCACTCTACTCTGCGATTGAGAAATTAGACGGTCGCTTATTAGAGGCTGCAAGAGATTTAGGTGCAAATGCATTCCAACGTTTTTCTTCCGTGTCATTTTTACCACTAACCATGCCAGGCATTATCGCGGGGATGTTTATTAGTATTATTACCTGCAATGGGTATGTTCTACGTTGCAGACTTATCTTGGCGGAGCTAAAAGTATTGCTTGTTGGTAAACTGTAATTAAGAGCGAAATTCTTTAATTTCCCGTAACTGGCCATTTGGTTCTGCAATCAGTATTGGTTTAACTGTTCTAATGGCATTGTTGATTTTCGTGTACTACCGCGCAAACAAACTATTGAATAAGAAAAGTGGAGTTAGAATAATGAGTCGTTTACTACGTAATGCATTTATGTTTGTGGTATACGCTTATTTGTATATCCCAATTATTATTTTTAGTCACCAATTCCTTTAACGAAGATCGTTATGGTTTAAGTTGGAAAAAGGCTTTAGCTGGAACTGGTACGAGCGTTTATTTAATAACGACACCTTTAATAGCATGCCGCGATTCATTCGGCACTATTGCATTTTTGCGGCTACTCTAGCTACTATTGTAGGTGGATTAACGGCAATCGCACTTTACCGCTATCGATTCCGCGGTAAACAAGCGGTAAGCGGCATGTTATTTATCGTCATGATGTCACCAGATATTGTAATGGCAGTATCTTTGCTTGCATTATTTATGATTGTGGGTATTTCATTAGGTTTCTGGTCTTATTACTGAGCCCATGTGACCTTCTGTTTACCTGTATGTGACCGTAACTATCTCTCTCGCTTAAATGGCTTTTGATTCTAGAATGTTAGAAGCGGCGAAAGACTTAGGCGCAAGCGAAGTGACTATTTTACGTAAAATTATCCTGCCTTTAGCATTACCTGCAGTTGTATCTGGTTGGTTATTAGTTTCACTATTTCATTAGATGATGTTGTAGTTTCATCATTCGTCAGCGGTGTAAGTTATGAAATCTTACCATTGAGAATATTCTCCTAGTGAAAACCGGTGTAACACCTGAGTTAATGCTTTTAGCAACAATTATGATCGTGCTTTCATTGGCTCTTGTCGTTTTTAAGCCAGCTAATTACACGATAACCATTAATAAAACAAAAAGGTTTCACAAACCTTTGAATTTGGGAAATAGAATACGCCTTGACGCACAATCATAGTGCTTTTATGCCCGTCATTCGGCAGGTGGTTTTACGACTCTTTACGGAGAACAAACAAAAATGAAAAATTGCGGGTTTAATTACTGCAGGCTTGAGTAGCTGCAACTTTAACTGCTTGTAATGATAAAGATGCTAAGCAAGAAACTACAAAGGCTCCAGCTACTGCTAATGACACTGTGTATCTCTACACTTGGACAGAATATGTGCCTGATGGTCTTTTAGATGAGTTTACTAAAGAAACTGGCATCAAAGTTATCGTTCAAGCTCAGAATCAAAACGAAACAATGTATGCAAAAACTCAAAACTCAAGGCGCTGCTGGCGGTTATGATGTGATTGCACCATCTAACTACTTTGTTTCTAAGATGGCTAGAGAAGGCATGTTAATGGAGCTCGATCACAGCAAATTACCTGTTATTAAAGTTAATTAGACCCTGATTGGCTCAATAAACCTTATGATAAAGGTAACAAATACCTCTTCCGCAACTACTAGGTGCACCAGGTATTGCATTCAACACCAACACTTATAAAGGCGCTCAATTCACTTCTTTGGCTGACTTGTGGAAACCAGAATTTGCAAAACAAAGTTCAGTTATTAGACGATGCGCGCGAAGTATTCAACATCGCTTTATTGAAAATTGGTCAAGATCCAAATCACTCAAGATCCAGCCATTATCAAACAAGTTTATGAAGAATTATTGAAACTACGTCCAAACGTACTTTCTTTCAATTCCGATAATCCTGCGAACTCTTTCATCTCAGGTGAAGTTGAAGTAGGTCAATTATGGAAACGGTTCTGTACGTATTGCTAAAGAAAAGCACCTTTTTAGACATGGTATTCCTGAAAGAAGGTCCTGTACTTTGGGTTGATACTTTAGGCAATTCCTAAAAACTGCTAAGAACCCAGATGGCGCACATAACTTATTAACTATATGTTAGGTGCTAAAGCTGCAGAAAAATTAACCTTTAGCAATTGGCTATCCAACAGCTAACTTAGAAGCGAAAAAGCAGTACACAAAAGAAATCACTGAAGATCCAGCGATTTATCCACCAGCCGATGTGATTAATAGCCACTGGCAAGATGACGTTGGCGATGCAATCAATTCTCATGAACAATATTATCAAGAATTAAAAAGCAGCCAAATAAT
>BNJS01001181.1_pt1 | contig 207284 bp, 224 predicted proteins | sample 8540461 | NCBI WGS metagenome assembly BNJS01 (sample SAMD00202454, study PRJDB9452) | human saliva metagenome | isolation source: human saliva | place: Japan
GGAAGTTACGTATTGCTTTACTCCAGCTGGAGTCCAAAATGAATTAACAGGTACAGACGGTAGCCAAGACGTCTTGGCAATCGGCCAATCACCAAGCGACAAAGATAGTCATTTTTACCGTAATTAAGAGTGAAAAAAAGAAGTGAGGGTGGAGAGTAGCCCTTGCTTTTTTTATGTTCTCGAAGCATAAATTTTAAATCATTCGAGTTTATACGACGTTTAAGTTGGATAATTAGCAAGCTCACGTTAAAGTGAAAGATAATAAGGATAATATGAAAGAGGCTGGGACAAAAGTCCTAGCCTCTCAATTGTCTTTGAATTGTCGAGCAAGACGCAGTGGTTGAGTGGGCTCTACTACGCTGATTTCATCAGCTTTTACAGCCCTACTCAACTGTGCGGAGGTGGGACGACGAAATCGAATTCTAACGAATTACCGATTTCTGTCCCACTCTCTCTTTACTTGCTAATATAAGAAATCAATGCCGTAGTTTTCTTTTAGATAGGTCGCCAACTCGGCTTTTTCTTCCTCTCTAAATCGACAGAGGCTAAGGGCGAGACGCAATATCAGAACACTTGTATCGATGATGACGTTTGACTTAGAGATATCTTCTAGCTGGGTCACCTCTCTCAGGTCAAAATCTAAATAGCAAGCCTTGCTGTTGGCATGGTCAGGGTCACTGACATCCACTTCAACATACGATGCTCGCAACAATTCTTCTTTTGGGATGAAGATTTCCTTGGAAAAGAAGAGCCCGGGATAGACATAAATACCTTCAAAGGTGAATTCAAAGGAGAGCCTACGACTAGAAAGTCTTTTGATGCCTGCAATCGTTGCGTAGACGGCAGCGAAAAAGAGGATGGTTGGAACCACAGTGAGAAGACTAAGCTGGGAAAAGTCGATCAATCCATGCGCGAGGAAAAAGAAAAATTGAAAGAATACACCCGCTGCAAAGACTAGATAGCCGACACCGACAAATTTTGAATAATAGATTTTCATAGAAACCTCCAGATATAGAATTGAACTCACCAACGCTTTTTCAGTAGAAGGAGTAAAACTCGTGCAGAGTTAAAGTTCCAGGTATTCCCATCATATCCTATGGAGCGAAGTTCTGTCAACCTTTTAGCAAGATGTGGCTCTTAGCTATCCTATGACCTAGTAAGTTGGTTTATGGTATACTAGGATAATAAAATTCCAAAATTTGAAGACTTGTTTTCATAAATAGAAAGAGGTCAATATGTTTTTTCTCGGACGCCGTCGTGTCTTTATCGGCGAATGCAATGGTCAGGCTGTTTATTATGACCAAAAGACAGGAGAGGCTTTAGCTGCTCCAAAGAGTAAGTTGCTCAATACTGAAAAAGCTGGTGAAACGAATTCTTTTATTCCTGAATTGGTAATTCTCTTACTAGCAGGTGGACCTGCAATTTCGGGCTTCTTTTCCCTCAAGTTTATTGGTGTCTATAACTGGTTCAGTCTAGCCTGTATTCTTCTATTTTGGTTGATGCAGTTTTCCTTGTTGGTTGCTATACTTGAACGAGCACTTTATAAAAATGTTCGAAAGGCCCAGCCAACGACAGAGAAAGTCTTTTTCTTTGCAGCATCTCATAATTTGTTTGTAAAAAACCAGTTTGATCCTAGACAACTGTCTGCTTTACCTTATCGATTTGCCCGCTTTGTAGTAAATATAGTGTCTATCTATTACTTTTTGTATTTCTTGATTCTTCCTCTAAAATTTGGCCAACCGATTAATGAAAGCTATGGTTTGTGGTTAGCGGGCTTGTTATTCTTTTCAATTTTTCTTTTGTATAACCAAAACAATCCAGTTCGCTTTGTGAAGATTATGAGATTATACAGCCAAGGGAAAGTACGATTTAAAGAAGAAGCAGAGAGTTGAACCACTATCTCGAGAAATGTCCCCTAAATACCTAGAAGACTCTTTTAGAAATACAAAAAAGCCTTGATTTCAAGGCTTTTCTTGTATTCATCAAGAAATAGTTGCCAAAAAAGCGGTTGCATGATACTATAGAGTGCAAGGAGGTAAAATGATGGTAGAAACAAAAAAATCCATTACCATGAAAGATGTAGCTCTAGAAGCAGGTGTTAGCGTGGGAACAGTTTCACGTGTCATTAATAAAGAAAAGGGCATCAAAGATGTAACCTTAAAAAAAGTGGAACAAGCTATTAAAAACCTTGAATTACATCCCAGATTACTACGCAAGAGGAATGAAGAAAAATCGAACCGAAACGATTGCTCTCATCGTGCCAAGTGTCTGGCATCCATTCTTTTCTGAATTTGCGATGCATGTGGAAAATGAAGTTTACAAGAGAAATAATAAACTACTTTTATGTTCAATAAATGGAACCAACCGTGAGCAAGAATATCTTGAGATGCTACGTCATAATAAGGTTGATGGAGTTGTAGCCATTACCTATAGTCCAATCGAGAAGTACCTAACTTCAGGAATTCCTTTTGTTAGTATCGACCGTACTTATTCAGATATAGAGATTGCATGTGTATCGTCTGATAATGATGCAGGAGGACGAGAGGCTGCCAAACAACTTATCAAAAAAGGGTGTCAGCATTTGGCTTTTGTAGGTGGACACAACACAACCATTAATGAGACTAAACGACGTAGAATTTCATTTGAGAAGTATGTCCAAGACAAAAATATACCTTTTAGTATCTTTGACCTAGATGAGACGGTTGTAGACTATCATGAGAAGTTAGAGCAGTTCTTGACAGAGAATCCTTCCATAGATGGTATTTTCGCCATTAATGATTTTGCGGCTTTAGATGTTATTGAAATACTAGAGGCAAATGGAAAACAAATACCTCATGATGTGCAAATCATTGGATATGATGGTATAAAAATGGCTGGGGATCGAGATTATCTGCTTTCAACTATTAAACAACCGTTGAAAGAAATGGCTCAAGAAGCTGTTCGTATCTTGTTTGAAATCATTGATGGAAAGACTGTTCATTTACAGACAATCTTACCAGTAACATTTATTGAAGGAAAAACAACAAAAAATTAAAAATAAGTCTTGACAGAAAGCGCTATCAATGTTAAAATAGAGTCAAATCAAAGAGATTTATTTTTTTAAAACAAAAATTGAAACGTTTCAAATAATGATTAGAGAGCGTCCTGCGCTATCTTTTCTAAGCTAAAATTGAAACGTTTCAAAAAAGGAGGTTGCTATGAATAGCAAAGCGAAGCAGGTTTCTGTTTGGGAACGGATTAAGAAACAAAAACTCTTGTTGTTGATGACCGTCCCTGGTTTGGTTTTGACTTTTATCTTTAAGTACATTCCCATGTACGGAGTTTTGATCGCCTTTAAAGATTACAATCCTCTAAAAGGAATAATGGGAAGTGACTGGGTAGGATTTTCTGAGTTTACAAAATTCTTGTCTTCACCCAACTTTGGAATCTTGTTAGCCAATACTCTTAAATTGAGTGTTTATGGCTTGCTTCTTGGTTTTTTGCCACCGGTTATTTTAGCGATCATGCTCAACCAACTCTTGAGTGAAAAAGCTAAAAAACGGATTCAGCTTATTTTATACGCACCTAACTTTATTTCAGTTGTGGTTATTGTTGGTATGATTTTCCTCTTCTTCTCAGTTGGAGGACCAATCAATAGTTTCCTTTCCATGTTTGGGATCAAAGCTGATTTCCTAACAAACCCTGACTACTTCAGACCCCTTTATATCTTTAGTGGGATTTGGCAAGGAATGGGTTGGGCATCAACACTTTACACAGCAACCTTGGTTAACGTCGATCCAGCCTTAATCGAAGCAGCAAGACTGGATGGTGCCAATATTTCCAACGAATCTGGCATATTGACCTTCCTGCTTTGAAGCCCATTATGGTTATCCAGTTTGTCTTGGCCGCAGGTGGGATTATGAATGTCGGTTACGAGAAAGCCTTCTTGATGCAGACATCACTAAACTTACCAACATCTGAAATTATCTCAACTTATGTTTATAAAGTGGGTCTTGTGTCAGGTGACTATTCTTACTCAACAGCCGTCGGTTTATTTAATGCAGTTATCAACGTTGTCTTGCTCGTTGCAGTCAACCAAGTGGTTAAACGCATGAATAATGGCGAAGGTATTTAAGGAGGAAAACATGAAAAATTCAATCATGGATACAAAATTTGATAAACGAATCTTGCTTTTGAATAAAATCATTATCGTCTTTATCGTTTTGATTACTTTGCTTCCTTTACTGTATATCGTCGTAGCATCCTTCATGGATCCCAAGGTCTTAGTTAGTAGAGGGATTAGTTTTAATCCTGTTGATTGGACAGTAGAAGGATACCAACGTGTCTTCAGTGACCAATCCATTCTTAGAGGTTTTATCAACTCTCTCCTTTACTCTTTTGGCTTTGCAGCTTTAACAGTTTTAATCTCAGTCTTTACAGCCTATCCTCTATCTAAGAAAGATTTGGTTGGACGCCGTTGGATCAACTATTTCTTGATTGTGACCATGTTCTTTGGTGGTGGTCTAGTTCCGACTTACTTGCTAGTAAAAGATTTAGGAATGCTCAACACTCCTTGGGCTATCATTGTTCCAGGAGCGGTCAATGTTTGGAATATCATTCTCGCTAGAGCCTATTTCCAAGGCTTGCCTGAAGAATTGGTAGAAGCAGCCGTCATTGATGGCGCAAATGACTTGCAGATTTTCTTTAAAATCATGCTTCCTCTTGCAAAACCAATTATGTTTGTACTCTTCCTCTATGCTTTTGTAGGCCAGTGGAATTCATACTTCGATGCAATGATTTATATCAAGGATCCAAACTTGGAACCATTGCAACTTGTTCTTCGGAAAATTCTCATTCAGAGCCAGCCTGGTCAAGATATGATCGGAGCACAAGCGGCCATGAATGAAATGAAACGCCTAGCTGAATTGATTAAATACGCAACCATTGTCATTTCTAGCTTACCGTTGATCGTTATGTATCCATTCTTCCAAAAATACTTTGATAAAGGAATTATGGCTGGTTCACTTAAAGGTTAATAAAATAGAAAAAAATATAAGGAGTTTTCTCATGAAATTCAAAACATTCACAAAATCAGCAGTTTTGTTGACAGCTAGTTTAACCCTTCTTGCAGCCTGCGGTTCAAAAAATACAGCTTCTAGTCCAGACTATAAATTGGAGGGAGTAACCTTCCCACTCAAAGAAACGAAAACCTTGAAGTTTATGACAGCTAGTTCACCTCTAGCACCAAAAGACCCGAATGAAAAATTAATTTTGCAACGTTTGGAGAAGGAAACAGGAGTTCATATTGACTGGACCAACTACCAATCAGATTTTGCTGAAAAGAGAAACCTAGACATCTCAAGTGGTGACCTTCCAGATGCCATCCATAATGACGGTGCTTCAGATGTAGACTTGATGAACTGGGCTAAGAAAGGTGTAATCATTCCAGTTGAAGACTTGATTGATAAATATATGCCAAATCTCAAGAAAGTTCTTGAGGAAAAACCTGAATACAAGGCCATGATGACAGCACCAGACGGACACATCTATTCATTCCCATGGATTGAGGAGCTTGGAGAAGGCAAAGAATCTATCCATAGTGTCAATGATATGGCTTGGATTAACAAAGAATGGCTTAATAAACTTGGCCTTGAAATGCCAAACAACAGATGATTTGATCAAAGTTTTAGAAGCATTTAAAACTAAAGATCCAAATGGAAATGGTCAAGCAGACGAAATTCCATTTACTTTCATCGGCGGTAACGGAAACGAAGACTTCAAATTCCTCTTTGGAGCATTTGGTGTTGGGGATAACGATGATCACTTAGTAGTTGGAAACGATGGTAAAGTTGACTTTACAGCAGATAACGACGACTATAAAGAAGGTGTAAAATTCATCCGTCAATTGCAAGAAAAAGGCTTGATCGATAAGGAAGCTTTCGAACACGATTGGAATAGCTATATTGCCAAAGGTCATGATCAAAAATACGGTGTTTACTTCACATGGGACAAGAACAATGTCACAGGAAGCAACGAAAACTATGATGTCTTACCTGTCCTTGCTGGTCCAAGTGGACAAAAACACGTAACTCGTACAAATGGTATGGGATTTGCGCGTGATAAGATGGTCATCACTAGCGTCAACAAAAACCTTGAATTGACAGCTAAATGGATTGATGTCCAATACGCACCTCTTCAATCTGTCCAAAACAACTGGGGGACTTATGGAGATGACAAGCAACAAAATATCTTTGAATTTGACCAAGCAACTAACAGCCTCAAACACTTGCCACTAAACGGAACAGCGCCAGCAGAACTTCGTCAAAAAACTGAAGTTGGTGGACCACTTGCTATCTTGGACTCTTACTATGGTAAAGTGACAACTATGCCAGACGATGCCAAATGGCGTTTGGACCTCATTAAAGAATACTATGTTCCTTATATGAGTAATGACAACAACTATCCAAGAGTCTTTATGACTGAGGAAGATTTGGATAAGATTGCCCACATTGAAGCAGATATGAATGACTATATCTACCGCAAACGTGCAGAATGGATTGTTAACGGCAATATTGATGCTGAGTGGGATGACTATAAGAAAGAACTTGAGAAATACGGACTTTCTGACTATCTCGCTATCAAACAAAAATACTATGATCAATATCAAGCAAACAAGAAATAGAGGTTGATTATGGGAGATAAAAAATACACAGTAGAGAGGGCCAATCGCTATATAGAAGAAAATAAGCATCTGGTTAATACTCAATATAAACCTGAGGACCACTTCTCTGCTGAGATTGGCTGGATTAATGATCCAAATGGATTCGTCTATTTTCGTGGAGAATACCATCTCTTTTATCAGTTTTATCCTTATGATAGCGTTTGGGGGCCAATGCACTGGGGCCATGCTAAAAGTAAGGACTTGGTGACTTGGGAGCACTTGCCAGTGGCACTTGCTCCTGACCAAGACTACGACCGCAATGGTTGTTTCTCAGGGTCAGCGATCGTCAAAGACGATCGCCTCTGGCTCATGTATACTGGACATATCGAAGAAGAATCCGGTGTCCGTCAAGTGCAAAATATGGCATTTTCAGACGACGGGATTCACTTTGAAAAGATTTCCCAAAATCCAATTGCAACAGGAGCAGACTTGCCGGATGAGCTAATTGCTGCTGATTTCCGCGATCCAAAACTCTTTGAAAAAGATGGACGCTATTATTCGGTAGTTGCTGCCAAACACAAAGATAATGTGGGCTGTGTCGTTCTACTAGGGTCCGATAACCTAGTAGAGTGGCAGTTCGAATCCATCTTTTTAAAAGGGGTAGAACACCAAGGCTTTATGTGGGAATGTCCAGACTACTTTGAGTTAGATGGAAAAGACTGCATCATTATGTCACCAATGCGTTATCAACGTGAAGGTGATTCTTACCACAATATCAATTCTTGTGTTTTGGTTACAGGTCAGGTAGACTGGGAAGCTAAACAGTTCATTCCTGAAACAGTAGAAGAAATCGACCATGGCCAAGACTTCTATGCGCCTCAAACATTGCTGGATGACCAAAATCGCCGTATCATGATTGCATGGATGCAGATGTGGGGGCGTACACTTCCAACTCATGACCAAGATCATAAGTGGGCTGGTGTCATGACCTTACCTCGTGTACTTCGATTGAAGGATGGGAAGTTATTCCAAACTCCTATCAAGCAAGGGGGTCATCACATTCAAATTGATGGTGATCAGCGTTACCGTTTGGGAAGCGATGCAGATTATCTAGAGTTTGGTTATGATAGCATAGCCAAGCAAGTCTATATTGATCGTAGTTATCTGGCTCAGAAAATCCTCGGTGAAGAAGAACAGGATACGAGCCGCCGCTATGTAGATGTAGAAGCTAAAGAATTGGAAGTTTCTAGATAAAAATTCCATCGAGATTTTTGTCAATCAAGGTGAAGCAAGCTTGACGGCAACTTTTTACTTAACAGTGCCAGCTGAGCTATCACGAATCGATTAAAAATTAATACTCTTCGAAAATCTCTTCAGACTACGTCAGCTTCACCTTGCCGTAGATATAGGTAACTGACTTCGTCAGTCTTATCCACAACCTCAAAACAGTGTTTTGAGCAACCTGCGGCTAGCTTCCTAGTTTGCTCTTTGATTTTCATTGAGTATAAGTTATTTCTCCTAAAGAAAAAGTTCTCTTTCTCGTAAAACGGAAAGAGAACTTTTTTCTAATTAAGCAGAGCATATTTCTGTTTAAACAACTCAATTTTATCGTTGCAGTAATTGATTAAATTTTGTGCTTTTTCAAGTGTGTATCCCTTTTCAGATACAGATTTCACTTTCTTCTCATCAAAATAGTAGCCAGTCAAGCCCCTGACTTCCTCTGATAAGGTGAGATAATAGCCTGTTTCGATTCCCTGATCTAGATCTTTCGAGAGAGACTTCATCAGGCGTCCGAAGAGAGACTTTTTCGTCTTTTCATCACTGGAATCATTCCCCAAGTTGGTTGAAATCAAGCCAGGATGGTAAGAATTGATGGTGATGTTTGAACCTTTTAAAAAGAAATCTCTTGCTAGATAGCGTGTCATCCAAATGGTATAGAGTTTGGAATTATTATAGGCCAATCCTGGATTATAGTTGTTCTCAAATCCAAAGTCCAAATCCTTGACCTTGGCAAAATGATGCATATAGGAAGAGGTATTAATGACACGGCCGTCAGCCGATTTTTCTAACAAGGGACTTAGCTCAGTTGTTAACATATAGGGAACCAGAACGGATAACATAAAAGTCAATTCGACTTTTTCAGCACTCACTTTTCGTTCTTGTCCTGCATAAAGGCCTGCATTGTTAAACAAGACATCGATCCTTTGAAAGTCACGCTTGATTTCCTCCACAAAGCGATAAACATCATCTAATTTTGAAAAATCTGCCAAGTAGCTCGAAACTCTACCTCTCAAGGAAACGGCCCGAACCTCTTGAGTAGCCAATTCCAGCTTTTGAGGATTGCGACCATGGAGGATGACCTGATGACCTTCACTGGCCAGTTTCTTTGCCAAGTGCTTTCCAATGCCATCCGTAGCACCTGTTATTAGAATGGTTTTGACCATATTAGTCCTCCAAGAAAGCAATGAGTTCTTTTGAAAACTCCTCTGCATATTGGAAGATCGAGCCGTGACCAGCATTTGGATAGATGATCAGCTTACTATCTTTTATTTTCTCATGCATATCATAAGAATTTTCCGTTGGAACCTGCATATCCTTGTCCCCGTTGACGATTAAGGTTGGTTGGGTGATAAATGTTAGGTCGTCTTGAGAATCTTTCCCCCAACGTTTAATAGCTTTGAGTTGAGTTAAGAAACCAGGCACACTCATGTCTTTGTCCGCAAATTCCTTGGTTCGCATTCCCATTCGTCCGAGAACTTTCAAAGCTTCGATTTTTCCTTGTTTATCATGCTTATAGAAGATATAGCGTTTAGGATCGATGCGCTCGAGTCCAGCTTTAAACATATAGTTAAATGTTTTCCCTGTGACCTTATCGACCTCTTTTCCTCCTCGAGGTCCTGTTCCTGCCAAAATCAACCGATTGACTAAAGTAGGCTTGCTTCGGATGACTTCTTGGGCAATCATGCCTCCCATGGAAAGACCTAGGAGATTGATCTTATCGTATCCTAGTGCTTGAATAAAGGCAATCGTCTGCTCTGCCATTCCAGGAATGGTTGGGGCCACTTTTCCTTGACTAGCACCGACACCAGGAAGGTCGACCACAATCACATGGTGTTTTTCAGCAATCAAGTCCAAGAGTTTAGGGTCCCAGTTATCTAAAGTAGCACCTAGATGGACTAGCATGACGAGAGGGAGTTGAGATTTTCCCTTACTAAGTTCACGATAAGCGATTTGATTTCCGTCAACAGTGATGTATTGAATTTTAGTTGTAAGATATGACATAATTTTCTCTTTCTTATTTCTTAAAACTAATGACTGTTTTTCCACGTGAGCGACCATTAGCGACCTTGTCTAAGGCGCTATTCACTGCTTCAAATGGATAGACTGTGTCGATAGATGGTTTGATTTCGAGTTTGCTAAAGAGGTCAGCTACCTCTTGTAATTGAGCGCCGTTGCTTTCTACAAAGATGAAATGATAGTGGACGCCGTATGTGTCAGCCATCTTATCAAATTTACGACCTGCTAAGCCAAGAATCATCTGTTTCCATTTTGGCAGATTCATACGTTTGGCAAAGTCACCATTTGGCATGGCACGAAGGGAAACAAGATGACCACCTTTTTTCATGATAGACATTTGTTTTTCAGTTTCAGTCCCACCAAGTGTATCGAGGACATAATCCACTTGGCTAACCGTTTTTGTATAATCCTCTGTTTTGTAGTCAATAAATCTATCTGCTCCGAGTTTCAAAACTCGCTCAGCGCTATCTCCAGCACCGTTGGTTATGACTTTCAAGCCTTTGGCCTTGGCAATCGGAATGGCCATACCGCCGACACCGCCTGTACCACCAGAGATAAAAATGGTTTTCCCAGTTTGAGCTTCCATGAATTCTAAGGCTTGCATGATGGTTAAGGCAGTAAGAGGAACAGCAGCGGCTTCCTCGTCTGATAGATAGGCTGGAACCTTGGCTAGAGCCTGACTATCGACAGCTACGTATTCTGCAAAAGCACCGATGTGGTCGAGTGGCAGACGACCAAAGACACGGTCTCCGACTTTGAGATTTGACTTGTTTACCTGTCGCCTCAACGATTCCAACAACTTCATTACCCGCAATTTGAGGAAGTTTGTAAGGAACGATCATCTTGACCTCACCACGAGAAATCATGTTATCCAGAGGATTAACCCCAGCTGCGATGACTTTGACCAAGACTTCTTTATCTGTGATACTTGGTTTAGCGATTTCTGTAATGTTCAGTGTGATATTGTTTTTGTTATAAGATGTATGTTGTGCGGCTTTCATAGTGTTCTCTTTTCTGTTTCATGGTGTATCCGACATAGATACAAGTATAGTGTTTTTAAAACTGATCTGCATGCAAATCAGTTTCGTTTTTGTTTGGCTTCTTTATAAAGATTGTTAATAACATCTTCTAAAGTTTGATTTGCCAATTCCTTCTCAAGTTGAGCTTCAGCGCTAGTAAATAGTGGCGAAACGGCAGCTTGAATATGTCTCCCTACGGGGCAATCAGGATTGCTATTTTGGTGAACTGGAAATAAGCTGATGTGGCTGACTTCTTGTGTTGCAAAATAAATTTCAAGTAAGGTGATATCTTTTGGTTCTTTACTGAGTTGGTAACCAGTCTTTCCCTGTCGGGAAGTGATTAAGCCAGCATTTTTCAATAAGGCGATTACCTTACGAATGTAACTAGCGTTGGTCCCAACACTAGTTGCTAGTGCTTGGGAACTTAGGGTTTCCTTACTCTCGCTAATCATGGTTAGGATATGTAAAGCAACTGAAAATTTTGTATCCATATCGGCTCCTTTTTCAATTTGTATCTGATACAAGAACAAGTATAGCACAAATAAAATGAAAAGCAAGACTTTTGTTTAAATTTTTTTAAATTTTTTTGAAGAGTGTCATAAGATTAGAGATTCCTGGAAAGAAAGTTCATAAACAAATGTGGGACAAATCTGACTTAGACAAACAAAAAAAGCCTTTAACCAAGGCTTTTTCCTGTTGTATTTAGATGCCCCCTGCAGGGCTCGAACCTGCGACCCATAGATTAAGAGTCTACTGCTCTACCAACTGAGCTAAGGAGGCAAATAAAAAGCTGTATTGGTGCCGAAACTTCACGGTTTGTATTGAACCCGCGCAATTAAGCAGGTGGGCAACTCGCTCTAACTGAAGCTGTTTCCGTGTGAGACGGCCTACATGCTGTTAGAAGACTTTTGTTTCCCTAATAATACAAAAAATAGTCGGTCAACACTTAAATGTGAAGTCGTACACCACAGCGTTTCTATGATTATATGATACCACTTTTTCAAAAAAAATCAAGGGGAAATTAAAATTTTTGAAAAGGATTTCACAACTTTCGTAATTTATCAATGGTTTCCTTGCGTTGAGCTAGGGCCCGTTCATATTTTCCACTATCTTCTGGAGAAAAGTAGTGATGGTCACGGATTCTTTCTGGTAGGTATTCTTGATTGACCCAGTGACCTGGATAGTTATGTGGGTAGAGGTAGTTTTGGGCGTTGCCTAATTCCTTGCTACCGCTATAGTGACCATCTCGCAAGTGACGTGGAATCGGCAGATGCCCCGATGTTTTAAGGTCAGCCAGAGCCTTATCCATAGCCACATAGGCCGAGTTGGACTTGGGCGAGAGTGCCAGATCAATGACAACATTGGCAATGAGGATACGAGCCTCTGGGAAGCCGATTCTTTGCGCAGCATCTAAAGCAGTTACAGTATGGATCTGCGCTTCGGGATTGGCCAAACCGATATCTTCATAAGCAATCACAGTCAAACGGCGGGCCAAGCTAGGAAGGTCACCAGCCTCTATCAAACGAGCAGCATAGTGGAGACTAGCATCGACATCGGATCCACGGATGGATTTTTGCAGGGCAGATAGAACATCATAGTGTTCGTCTCCATCCTTGTCCATAGTGATGTAGCTTCTCTGAAGACTATTTTCCATGATGTCGAGCGTGATGTGACGGACACCGTCATCATTTTCTGGGGTGGAGAGAACTGCCAAATCAAGCGAATTAAAGGCAGAACGGAGGTCTCCGTTGGTGGATGTTGCGATAAAATCAAGGGCATCATCATCTAATTCAACGGGGAAATCAAAACCTCGTTCAGGGTCAGTCAGGGCTATTTGAATGGCACCTTTGACATCTTGGTTAGACAGAGGTTCCAACTCAAAAATCTGAACGCGACTGCGGATGGCTGGAGTGACAGAAAAGAAAGGATTTTCAGTCGTCGCCCCAATCATGATGACCAGTCCGCTTTCCAAGAGAGGCAAGAGGAAGTCTTGTTTAGTCTTGTCAAGACGATGAATCTCGTCTAGTAGCAGTACAAGGCCACCTGAGAATTTAGCTTCTTCAGCGATTTCTTGGAGACGTTTTTTACTATCAACAGTGGCATTGAAGGTCCGAAAAGCATACTTGGTCGTTCCAGCGATGGCTGAGGCAATACTGGTCTTACCAATTCCTGGAGGTCCATAGAGAATCATGGACGATAGACGATTTGCCTCCACCATGCGACGGATGATTTTTCCTGGTCCTACCAGATGCTCCTGACCGATGACCTGGTCGATGGTTTTGGGGCGCATACGAAGCGCGAGATTGTCTGGCATAGCAGTCCTTTCTAACATAGATTTTCTGATACTAATGTGGTAATATGGTAGTATCTATTTTAGCATATTTCCGAGTATTCGGGGCGATTGAAGAGTCGTATAGAAAGAGGACAAAATGGCAACATACGGATTTTTAGATGTTTTACAAGAAGAGTTGGACAAGAACTTTCCTTTTGATTATGAGATTAGCTGGGACAAGCGCAATCATGCGGTTGAAGTGAGTTTTTTATTAGAAGCGCAAAATGCTGCAGGGGTGGAGATGTTGGATGAGGACGGAGAGGTTTCGTCAGATGATATCCTTTTTGAGGAAGCAGTGCTTTTTTACAATCCTGCCAAGTCAACAGTTAATGCAGAAGACTATCTCACAGTCATCCCTTACCTGCCTAAAAAAGGTTTTTCTCGTGAATTTTTAGCTTATTTTGCGCTATTTCTCAAAGATACTGCAGAGGTTGGACTAGATGCTCTCATGGACTTTTTGGAAGACCCAGAAGCAGAAGAATTCGTCATGGAATGGAACCAAGAAGTCTTTGAAGAAGGAAAAGTTGGATTGGAAGAGGGAGAATTTTATCCTTATCCGAGATATTAGGTAACTTTAAAAATAAGGAATTCAAAGAGAGGGAGCATGTTAGAGAAAATCAAACAAATTTTTATGAGAAAGTCAGATAAATCTGAATTTTTTACTTCTTCTCTTCCTCGCAATCGATTTGCGGATCTAGATTTCGAGCGAGTATTGAAGTCTGGAACTCGTGACCGTGTTGATGAGGTGGGTCACTGTGTTGAGGATGGTGAAATCACACTATTTGACTTTCGATAGACTTTGCAGAATTTGAGTTCATAGGTGCTTTCAAAATTGAGGAGGAAGATCAGTTTCAGCAACTATTAGCTCGTTTAAATAGTATTGACAATGCCATTCAGTCTTGTTTGGAAAGTGAGATGCAGCAACCCATCCCTCAGTTTGCTAAGGATCTGGGCTACACTCAGAAGAGGTGGGAGAAAACTTTTTACTTCCATCCGTGGGTATTAAGTTTTGAGGAAAATCCGCCTAATCTTCGCTATGTCGCAGATTATGTAAATGATGAGTTTACGGTTTATTTTGCGAAAAAACATGGCAGATGGCAAGCATACTGGGATGCAGAGTGCCAAAAAGTAATCGAAGAAAGCTAGCTCGTATTTTCCTAGAGAGTAATTGTTATCATAGAAAAGAGTAAATATCATGGAATTATTGGATAGCAGAATGGATTTCCAAGGTTGCAAAATTGCTCTATTTTGCGGAGATAAGCTACTGACCATCTTGCGTGATGACAAACCAACCATTCCCTGGCCCAATCTGTGGGAGCTGCCAGGCGGTGGTCGTGAAGGGGGACGAAAGCCCTTTTGAGTGCGTGGCGCGTGAAGTTTATGAGGAACTAGGCATTCATCTGACTGAAGATTGCCTACTTTGGAGTAAGGTCTATCCCAGCATGCTCTTTGAAGGTCGGCAGTCTGTCTTTATGGTCGGGCAACTAAGTCAAGAACAGTTTGACAGTATCATCTTTGGAGATGAAGGACAGGCTTACAAACTGATGAACATTGAGGAATTTGACATCCAGTCAAGTAGTTCCGCAGTTGCAGGGTAGATTGAGGGATTATTTGGAGGAAGTAAGGTAGATGCCAAATCGTAGTAAGAATATCAATATGTTTCTCATGGATGGAGAAGTTACTGGGATAATTAAATGTACCTTGTCAAATTGGACAGGAGTGATTTATAAAATTCCTCGAATTCAATTGGCAGATTTAAAATCACGTGATGAAATGAAGCGAAGCGGCATTTATTTCTTATTTGGTCGTAATGAGGATAAGCAAAAGGATGTTACCTACATCGGGCAGGCGACGAATCGCAAAAATGGTGAAGGTGTCCTTTTACGTGTTCAGGAACATACTCGTGATAATCATGCAGATTATTTTAATGATGTCATTATTTTAACGACGCAGAATAACTCCTTTGGACCCACGGAAATTAGTTACTTGGAAAATAAATTTACACAACTAGCAAAGGACGCGGGGCGCTTCATTGTAAGAAATGGGAATGAGCCCAATTCTGGGAATGTAACAGAAGAAAAGCAATCTGAGTTGGATGAGGTTGTAGAAAATACTTTGATGATTGTAGGAACCTTAGGGTACCGAGTGTTTGTTCCTATGACCAAAAAAACAGGTCAGAATGTTTCTGATGAAAATTCAACTTATCTCTATTTGAAGCGAAAAACCAAGAAATCAAATAGAATGATTGAAGCTATCTGTGAACAGACTTCGGAGGGTTTTGTTGTTTTAGAAGGCAGTCAAGTTGATGAAGTTGATTCACCCGCAATACCAGCAAGTCTAAAAGAATTGCGTGAGGAGTTAATCAAATCAAATGTGATTAAAGATGGTGTCTTACAAGAAAAACAACTGTTCTCCAGTCCATCTTATGCAGCTGCTTTTGTATTGGGAATGAATACGAATGGACGAACGGATTGGAAAAATAAGGACGGCAAGACTTTAAAAGAATTAGAAGAAACAATGGATTGTTAAGGAGAATCAGATGGAAACATGGCAAGAGTTAAAAGTTACAGTCAAGCGTGAGGGAGAGGAGTTGGTTTCCAACCTCCTGATTGAGTTAGGTGCCCAAGGTGTCGCAATCGAAGACAGTATGGACTATGTGGGAAATGTGGACCGCTTCGGTGAGATTTTCCCTGAGGTCGAGCAGCAAGAAGAAATTGTGGTGACAGCTTACTATCCCGAAACGGTTGATGTGGTAGCGGTTGAAGCGGATTTGCAGGCGCGTCTTGCAGAATTGACCGACTTTATGGATTTGGGAGAAGTCAAGATGGGGACGACTGCCTTGGCTGAGGAAGACTGGGCCGACAACTGGAAGAAATACTATGAACCAGCTCGCATTACCCATGACCTGACCATCGTGCCGTCATGGACAGACTATGAGGCGACGGCGGGAGAAAAGATTATCAAGCTGGACCCTGGTATGGCCTTTGGAACTGGAACACACCCGACGACTAAGATGAGTCTTTTTGCCTTGGAGCAGGTCCTTCGTGGTGGGGAAACAGTGATAGATGTAGGGACTGGTTCAGGGGTTCTTTCTATTGCAAGCTCACTCCTAGGTGCCAAGGAAATCTTCGCCTATGACTTGGATGATGTGGCAGTTCGCGTTGCTCAGGAGAATATTGAACTCAACCCTGGCATGGAAAATATCCATGTCGCGCCAGGTGATTTGCTTAAAGGCGTGGCGATTGAGGCAGATGTCATCGTGGCCAACATCTTGGCGGATATCCTCATTCATCTGACGGATGATGCTTATCGCTTGGTCAAGGATGAAGGTTACCTGATCATGAGTGGCATTATTAAGGACAAGTGGAACATGGTGCGTGAGTCAGCAGAAGCAGCTGGATTTTTTCTTGAAACCCACATGATCCAAGGGGAGTGGAATGCCTGTGTCTTCAAGAAGACCAAGGATATTTCTGGTGTGATTGGAGGCTAGCATGCAGCAGTATTTTGTCAAGGGGAGTGCAATCTCACCTGTCACTATTGAGGACAAGGAAACTAGCAAGCACATGTTTCAGGTCATGCGCCTGAAGGAAAATGATGAGGTTACTTTGGTCTTTGATGATGGTATTAAGCGCTTGGCGCGCGTGATAAATATAGAGGCGCGTCAATTGGAGCTGGTTGAGGAATTAGCTGACAATGTGGAACTGCCAGTCCAAGTGACCATCGCATCAGGCTTCCCTAAGGGAGACAAGCTCGAGTTGATCACCCAGAAAGTAACAGAACTTGGCGCTAGCCAGATTTGGGCCTTCCCTGCTGACTGGTCAGTTGCCAAATGGGACGGCAAGAAATTGGGCAAAAAGGTTGAGAAGTTAGAAAAATTGCCCTTGGAGCAGCCGAGCAAAGCAAGCGGAATCATGTCCCTAGCATTACCCTTTTTGAAAAAAAAGCAAACTTTTTAGCTCAGTTCGACCAGTTTGATCGTATCGTGGTAGCTTACGAAGAGTCAGCTAAAGAAGGAGAATCAGCAGCCCTTATACAAGCAGTAAGTAGTCTTGAGAAGGGAAGTAAACTACTCTTTATCTTTGGTCCAGAAGGTGGCCTCTCACCCGCAGAAATCGAAAGTTTTGAAGCCAAAGGAGCGATTCTTGCAGGACTTGGCCCTCGTATCCTACGAGCAGAAACAGCACCGCTTTACGCCTTATCAGCCATTAGTGTTTTAGTAGAATTAGAGAAATAAGAGGAAGAAAATGGAACAAAAACACCGTTCAGAATTTCCCGAAAAGGAACTTTGGGACTTGACAGCCTTATATCAAGACCGTGAGGACTTCTTGCGTGCGATTGAAAAGGCGCGTGAAGACATCAATCAATTTAGTCGTGACTACAAGGGTAAACTTCACACTTTTGAAGATTTCGAGAAGGCCTTTGCAGAATTGGAACAAATCTACATTCAGATGAGTCATATCGGCAATTACGCCTTTATGCCTCAGACAACAGACTATAGCAATGAAGAATTTGCCAACATTGCTCAAGCTGGGATGGACTTTGAGACAGATGCAAGTGTAGCTCTTACTTTCTTTGACGATGCTTTGGTAGCAGCAGATGAGGCAGTCTTGGACCGTTTGGGTGACTTGCCACATTTGACAGTAGCCATTCGTCAGGCAAAAATCAAAAAAGCCCACTATCTTGGTGCTGATGTGGAGAAGGCCTTGACCAATCTCGGTGAAGTTTTCTACAGTCCACAGGACATCTATACTAAGATGCGTGCTGGTGATTTTGAAATGGCTGATTTTGAGGCCCATGGTAAGACCTACAAAAACAGCTTTGTGACCTATGAGAATTTCTACCAAAACCACGAGGACGCTGAAGTCCGCGAGAAATCTTTCCGTTCTTTTTCAGAGGGACTTCGTAAGCACCAAAATACGGCTGCTGCAGCCTATCTAGCTCAAGTCAAGTCTGAGAAACTATTAGCTGATATGAAGGGCTACGACTCAGTCTTTGACTATCTTCTAGCTGAACAAGAAGTGGACCGTGCTATGTTTGACCGTCAGATTGACCTCATCATGAAGGACTTTGCACCAGTCGCTCAGAGATACCTCAAGCATGTGGCTAAGGTTAATGGTCTTGAAAAGATGACCTTTGCTGATTGGAAATTGGATTTGGACAGTGCTCTTAACCCAGAGGTTAGCATTGATGATGCCTACGATTTGGTCATGAAATCAGTCGCACCATTGGGTCAAGAATACAGTCAAGAAATTGCTCGTTACCAAGAAGAGCGCTGGGTGGACTTCGCTGCCAATAGTGGCAAGGATTCTGGTGGGTATGCAGCTGATCCCTACCGTGTGCATCCATATGTCCTCATGAGCTGGACAGGTCGTTTGAGTGATGTTTATACCTTGATTCATGAAATCGGGCATTCCGGTCAATTCATCTTTTCGGATAACCATCAGAGTTACTTCAACGCCCACATGTCGACCTACTATGTCGAAGCGCCATCAACATTCAATGAATTGCTTTTAAGTGATTACTTAGAAAACCAGTCTGATGATCCACGTCAAAAACGCTTCGCTCTTGCTCATCGTTTGACAGATACCTATTTCCATAACTTTATCACTCACCTTTTGGAAGCAGCCTTCCAACGTAAGGTGTATACACTGATTGAAGAAGGGGAAACATTTGGGGCAAGCAAACTTAATAGTATTATGAAGGAAGTCTTGACTGACTTCTGGGGAGATGCTATTGAGATTGACGACGATGCGGCCTTGACTTGGATGCGCCAAGCTCACTACTACATGGGCTTATATAGCTACACCTACTCAGCTGGCCTAGTCATCTCGACAGCTGGATACCTCCATCTTAAAAACTCTGAGAATGGAGCTAGAGACTGGCTCAATCTCCTCAAATCAGGAGGAAGCAAGACACCGCTTGAGTCAGCCATGATCATCGGAGCAGATATCTCAACAGATAAACCACTCCGTGACACGATTCAGTTCTTGTCTGACACAGTTGATCAGATTATCGCTTACAGTGCCCAGTTGGGAGAGTAAAATAATAGCAATTTCAATACTATGACGAAATTTTGGAAATTTTAGAATGACATTTATCTAATAAACTTTGCCGAAGATTTTGTCTCCAGAATGTGCGTCATTATAAATCTATCTGTTAGATTTTATATCTTGTCGTAGGTGATTAGATTAGGGGAAATACTTAGAAAAGGATGGAGATGCTAGTGCGTGTGAATAAAAAAGTTAGCTTACTTATCGTTGGAATTGTTTTACCGACTTTGTTTACGATTTGGAAATTCAGTCAACCTGTTATTCCCAAAACTTATCAAGAGGCTGTTCGGTACACGAAAGCAATCAATATGAAAGAAATGCGCTCCAAACTTGCAAATGGAGACGAGTTTGTCGTCTACATTGGAAGAGAATCCTGTCCTTACTGTCAAAAGTTTGTTCCAAATTTGGCTCTAGCGATTCAAAAAAGTCACCAGACGGTCTATTATTTGGATAGCGATTCGGATGAAAAGGATGAGATTACAGCCTTTGCAAAAGAAATGGATATCCAAACTGTTCCGAATCTTTCAGTTTATCAAAATGGTGACAAATCACGCTATTTAGAGCAGGGAAGTTCTGCTAGTCTTAATGAAATACTTTCATTTCTGAAGCATGAATAGGACAGGAAGATTATTTTAAATGACAAAAAACGATTCCGAAAATTAGAATCGTAGAGATGATAAAAGAGGCTGGGACAAAAGTCCTAGCCTCTCAATTGTCTTTGGATTGTCGAGCAAGACGCAGTGGTTGAGTGGGCTCTACTACGCTGATTTCATCAGCTTTTACAGCCCTACTCAACTGTGCGGAGGTGGGACAACGAAATCGAATTCTAACGAATTACCGATTTCTGTCCCACTCTCTCTTTATATGTATCTTAATGGAATTGCATACCACCATCAACGATAATGGTTTGGCCTGTAATGTAGTTTGAATCTGGTCCAGCAAGGAAGCTAACTGCTGCAGCTACCTCTTCTGGTTCAGATAGGCGTTTCAATGTAATATCTTTTGCGAATGTCTGCATACCCCACTCGTCATCTTTTCCTGCATTTTTTCCAACTTCATGAGCGATATCATACATCATTGGTGTTTTAACGATACCTGGAGCATAGGCGTTGACAGTGATGCCTGAGTCAGCTAAATCACGCGCCAAAGTTTGAGTAATTCCGCGAACAGCAAATTTTGTACCACCATAAACAGTCAAGTTTGGATTACCGACAACACCTGCTTGAGAAGTAGCATTGATGATTTTACCACCGTGACCAAGTGCTTTAAATTGAGCCTGAGCAGCTTGTGCTCCCCAAATCACACCACCGACGTTAATAGCAAATGTGCGAGCGAATTGTTCCTCTGTAATTGTATCCAGAGGTGTAGTAGGAGCAACACCAGCGTTGTTTACAACAACGTTCAAGTCTCCGAAATGATCTACAACTTTTTGGAAAGCTGCAGCAACTTCTGCTTGTTTAGATACATCAGCTACAACAGCAAAAGCTTTATCTGCTGACAATTCAGCAACTGCTTTTTCAGCTGTTTCAGCATTGTAGTCTAATACCCCAACCTTAAAACCATCTTGAACCAAGCGTTTTGCAATAGCAAAACCGATCCCTTGACCTGCACCTGTAACAATAGCTACTTTAGACATATGATTCCTCCTTTGGTATCCGTGATACCATTCAAACGTTCAAAAAGAACAGCAAAGGGTTATAAGTGAGTTGTGATAGATTCTAAAAGAAGTCCTATCACTTTTTAGTATAAACTTTTGTGAAATTTGTGTCAAACAAATGCCTGTTTTTTTGGAAAAATCAACCCTATAAATAAGAGTGAAAAGCTATCAGAGACTAACCTATTTATTTTTCATAATGATAGCTAGAAAAGAATGTTGTATAATATATTTGTATGATTGGAGGTATGCAGATGTATCCAGAATTGAAAAGAAAAATAGCAGAAGAAAAACCGAGCTATCGTCAAGAAGAACTCCAGTGGTTACTTGAACACTTAGGGGATCCCAATCCAGATCTTCGTGATGAATTGGTTTTTACCAGTTTGGCTAGAGGGATTCAAGAAGAGTTATTTACAAATGAACAATTTCATTTCATTGCTGAGGCGGTTTCATCTGATGGTGGACTAGATAAAGAGCTCGATAAGCTAGGAGTTTCAACGCTTGAACGTTCTTTTAGGGCACTTATTTATGCCAATCTCTTATCTGCCGATGGCAACCAACACTCTATTTATTATCAAGTGCTTAAAACTGATATCAGAAATACGATGCTCGATCAAGGTTTGCACTACCTTGAAAAAGAAGAGGATACGACTGGTTTTTCAAGCCAGTATGGTTGGGTACATGCTTTTGCGCATGGAGCGGATCTCTTGACTGAAGTCGTTTGTCATCCGGACTTTTCTGCAAGTCGAATTTATGAAGTATATGAGCTCCTTGGTTGTATGTTTAAAAAAATTTCAATCCGTTTTACAAATGATGAGGAATGGCGCTTAGCCAGAGTGCTTTACGAACCCATTTTGCAGGGAAAATTAGAGCAAGAGCAAGTAGCTTCTTGGATAAAGTCACTTGATTTCCCGATAGAAGAGACGGAAGATTTCTATAGATTTTCTAATTTCAAATCCTGTCTGTTAGAAATCTATGTCCAACTTGACCAGAGAAATAGTTTACAAGATGACTTGAAAGAAGCTATTCAGTCCTTTCAATATTAGATTTCGGTTATCAAATGTGAAAGTGTGCACAAATTTTCCAAACAATTTTCTTGAAACCCTTTCCTTCTTCTGATAGACTAATACATAGTTTGAAAAAAGGAGACTTATCATGAAAAAATTTGTTGCTGAATTAATCGGTACTTTTATGCTTGTGTTCATCGGAACAGGAGCTGTTGTTTTTGGAAATGGTGTTGAAGGACTTGGACACCTTGGAATTGCTCTTGCCTTTGGTTTGGCAATCGTAGTTGCAGCTTTCTCAATCGGAACTGTTTCAGGTGCTCACTTGAACCCAGCTGTTTCTATCGCTATGTTTGTTAACAAACGTTTGTCATCTTCAGAGCTTGTAAACTACATCCTTGGACAAGTAGTTGGTGCTTTCCTAGCATCTGGATCTGTATTCTTCCTCTTGGCAAATTCAGGAATGTCAACTGCAAGTCTTGGTGAAAATGCCTTGGCAAATGGTGTAACTGTCTTTGGTGGTTTCTTGTTTGAAACAATCGCTACTTTCTTGTTTGTTTTGGTTATCATGACTGTAACTTCAGCAAGTAAAGGTAATGGCGCGATTGCTGGTTTGGTAATCGGTTTGTCATTGACAGCTATGATCCTTGTGGGCTTGAACATCACTGGACTCTCAGTAAACCCAGCTCGTAGCTTGGCTCCTGCTGTATTGGTAGGTGGCGCAGCTCTTCAACAAGTTTGGATTTTCATTCTTGCACCAATCGTTGGTGGAGTACTTGCAGCCCTTGTTGCTAAAAACTTCCTTGGGACAGAAGAATAATTGAAACTCAAAAAGCCTTGCTCCTCAGCTTGAGGAACAGGGCTTTTTCGTATTATACTCTTCGAAAATCTCTTCAAACCACGTCAGCTTCCATCTACAACCTCAAAACAGTGTTTTGAGCAACCTGCGGTTAGCTTCCTAGTTTGCTTTTTGATTTTCATTGAGTACGAATTTAGCGGTTGTCAATTTTCTCTGGATAAAGGTCGTGTTGGAAGAGGCGTTGTTCTGCCAAGCCTTCATACTTAGTTCCAGGCTTACCATAGTTGTAGTAGGGGTCAATTGAAATGCCGCCGCGGGGAGTGAATTTTCCCCAGACCTCTAAATAGCGAGGATCTAGCAAGTTGACCAAGTCTTTCCCGATGGTGTTGATACAGTTTTCGTGGAAATCTCCGTGGTTTCGGTAGCTAAAGAGATAAAGTTTGAGAGATTTTGACTCGACACAGAGCTTGTCAGGGATGTAGGAAATATAGATAGTTGCAAAGTCTGGCTGAGCAGTGATTGGGCAAAGTGAGGTAAATTCAGGGCAGTTGAATTTGATGAAATAGTCATTTTCCACATGACGATTGTCAAAGGATTCCAGGATTTCTGGTTGATATTCGAAAATGTAGTTGGTTTCTTTGTTGCCCAGGAGGCTGAGGTTTTTCATTTCTTCTTGTTGTGACATGATTTTTTCTTTCTAATCTTAAACACCACGTTGGTTATCGTAGAGGAGGGTATGGAGTTGAGGGAGGACGCGAACATTGCTCCAGCTATCATCAGCAGCGACACGTTCCCAGAGTTCTTTGAGGTGGTCCAGTTGGTCTTGGACAATATTGCCTGTAGCTTTTGGCTCAGGATTTCCTGCCGATAAGAAGAGAACATCTGGTTGGTAGCGCTCTTGGATGCCTTTGGCAAAGGCTAGATCTGCATCATCAAAGACAGGGATTTTAAAGGTGACCTTGTCTGGATCTAGTTGAGAAACGATGAAATCCAAGGTCTCAAAGTTGACTTCCATTTTTGATGAAGGAGGTTTGGGACTCAGAGTGACCTGGTCGATGTCTTTTAACCAATTTTGCCAGCGGGATCCTTGAGTTTCAACAGCAAGGGTGACACCGCGTTCCTTGAGTTTGGTGACTAATTCGGCCATGTTGGCTGCTAGGATAGCAGGATTTCCCCCAGACAGGGTGACGTAGTCGTAGCTTCCTAGCTTGTCTAACTCAGCGATCACTTCGTCAGCTGTCATACGAGTTGGTTTTTCAGATCCATCCCAAGTAAAGGCAGAATCGCACCAGTCGCAGTGGTAGTCGCAACCAGCAGTGCGGACAAACATGGTTTTCTGGCCAATAGCACGTCCTTCACCTTGAAAGGTTGGGCCGAAAATTTCTAGGACTGGTAATTTGAGGACACGTTCCCTAGTCATCTAACCACTCCCGTCTAAACTCTGCAAAGGCAGTCGGTGTTTCATAGAGGCGAACGTATTCCAAACGGAGACCGCGTTCGTCTGGCAACTCTTGATTCATGGTTTGGAAAATCCAATAAACCATATTTTCAGCAGTCGTGTTCATATAGGGCAGGGTTTCATTGAGATAGCGATGATCTAAGTGGGGTTCTAAGTAGTTTTTGTAGATAGCTTTGATATCTCCAAAATCATAGGTCATGCCACGTTCATCTAAAAATCCACTAACAGCAATCTGTAGATGATAGGTATGGCCGTGCAGGGATTTGCATTTCCCTTCATAGTGAAAGAGGTGGTGGGCAGCATCGAAGGTAAATTCTTTTGATACCAAGGTTCTGTGAGGATTGTAGACAAGAGATTCCCCAGTTTCTTGTTTGATTTCTTTGGGGGCAAAAAACATCAGGCCTCTCCTTTCTGCGAGAGATAAACCTCTAAACCATGTTGGCGTAGGTGGCAGGCAGGACAATCTCCGCAACCAGTACCGATAATGCCATTATAGCAGGTCAAGGTCTTTTCACGAACATAGTCAAAGGCGCCGAGTTGGTCGGCCAATTCCCAAGTTTCAGCCTTGTCTAGCCACATAAGAGGCGTTTGGATAACAAAGTCGTAATCCATAGCAAGGTTGAGCGTGACATTGAGGGATTTGACAAAGACATCACGGCAGTCAGGATAGCCTGAGAAGTCTGTTTCACACACTCCTGTGACGATATCTGTAATTCCTCGCTGCTTGGCAAGAACTGCCGCAAAGGACAGAAAGAGATGATTGCGACCGTCGACGAAGGTATTGGGAACCTCTCCCTCTTTTTGCTCAATTTCCAGATCAGAGGTCAAGGCGTTTTCAGTGATTTGTCCCAGCAGAGACATATCTAGGATATGGTGGGGAATTCCTTGTTCCTCGGCGATTTCTTTGGCGACTTGAATTTCTAAATGGTGGCGTTGACCGTAGGCAAAGGTCACGGCTTCGACCCTTTCATAATGTTGCTTGGCCCAGAAAAGGCAGGTTGTTGAATCTTGACCGCCACTAAAGACGACCAAGGCTGATTGACGTTTCATAGTACTCCTTCCAAAATAGGAAATGTTTAGAGCACGCAAAAAGCTCCCTTGAGGGAGCTAAAAAATACCAAGTAGAGGTTTTTTTTAGCGATGGCATGTCCCAAACATCGTGATATTCTAATTACAGTCTAGCATATTTTTTGAAAAATGGCAAAGGGCAAGAAAAAAGAGACCAAATGAATGCACTTGGTCTCTCCTTTGATTAGCTTAATTCAGCAACGATGGCTTTGATTTGTTCAGCTGTGTGGACGCCAGCCACTTGTTTAACAACTTGTCCATCTTTCTTAAAGAGAAGAGTAGGGATAGACATGATACCAAATGCACGAGCTGTGTTTGGATTTTCATCAACATCCATTTTAACGATCTTCAAGACATCTTCTGAAAGTTCTTCAGACAATTTGTCCAAGATTGGACCTTGCATACGACATGGGCCACACCAAGTTGCCCAGAAGTCTACCAAGACCAAACCGTCTTTTGTTTCTTGTTCGAATGTTGCATCTGTAATTGCTTTTGCCATTGTATTTCTCCTTTTTAATTATATTGGCTTAAATCTTGTTTCATGAGATAGAAGAAAACATCTCCGTAAGTCCCATGGTAGTCCAAATCATGCCCCTTGTAGGTTACTTTTTGGACAGGGTAATAGTCTGCGACGCCAATCAGGCAGGCCTGCTGAGAACGTTCAAATTCTTCGTATGACTCGAAGGTCATGGTTCTCTCTTGCTTGCTGGCGTCAAGATAGGTGATTTCAATCATAGGATTCTCCTTTGCTAAATCATGTTTTCATTTTACTCCTTGAAAAAGGGAATGTCAAGAAAAATGATTGCGCACGCAAGTTTTTTAAAAAAATGTTTTAGGATAACCAGTTTGATTTTGTTGCTAATCTTTCTTCAACAGCTGCTTGTAAATAAGCCAAGGTAGTCTGGCCTTCGCTAGTGAGGCAGATAAAACTAGCTCGCTTGTCCTGGTCGCAGCATCTCCGACTAAGTAAGCCGCAGTTCTTGGCTTCCAGACGGGCCACCATTCGTGAAACAGCACTAGGGCTCAGATGGAGTTTATCTGGCAAGTCGATTTGTCGTAGGGATTTGCCTTCAGCTTGATTTAGAAAGTGCAAGAGGTAAAATTCCTTGAGAGTCAAAGTTTGTTCACTCTGATCAGCGATGGTCTCTTCTAGAATAGTTTCTATTTCCACTTGCCTATGGTTGAAGTCAAACCATTTTTCTAAGTAAGTCATGTCAACCTCCTTTCCTATATGATAGTTGTAAACATATTTGTGCATCCGAGATGCTTGCGCACGCAATTAGTATACACCTTTTTTACTTAGATGGCAAGAAGGATGTTTTTTATATATTTCCTTGAAATTTTCTGAAAAAAGAGTAAACTGGTATGCAGAAAGTCTATTTGTGGAGTTTACGATGAAGTTATATGTTCAGTTAATGATTCTCTTTGTGATTTCTCTAATCGGTGAAGGAATCTCCAGTTTTTTTCATTTGCCCATTCCTGGAAGTATCATCGGCTTGATTATTCTTTTTCTAGCCTTGCAGTTCAAGTGGTTGCGCATCCGCCATGTCAACATGGTTGGGAATTTTCTCCTAGCCAATATGACCATTCTCTTTCTTCCTCCTGCGGTTGGAATTATGGAAAAATTTGATGTGATTGCTCCCTATCTCTTGCCGATTGTCTTGATTGTCTTTTTTGCAGCAGTGATTAATATCATCTTGATTGCGCTCGTGGTTCAATTCATTAAAAAGCGTTATGAAGGAGATTACGAAGAAAGAGGTGCCAAATGAGCGAATTTGTATCCAATCCACTTTTTTTGGAATAGCCTTGTCCATTTTTAGCTTATCTTGGAGGCATGATTATCTTTTAGAAGGTATCCTCATCCTCTGACCACTCCCTTGCTGCTAGCAACTTTATTTATCATTGTTTTTCTAAAACTGACTGGTATTTCTTATGTTGCCTATTATCAAGGTGGGGTCTACCTCAATAATTTGATTGTTCCCTCAACAGTAGCTTTAGGCATTCCTCTTTATAAGAGTTTTCACCTCATGAAACACCATGTTAGAAGTATTCTACTCAGTAGTTTCCTTGCTGTTGTTGTAAATACAGTTTTTACAGCTTTCGTTGCAAAATTTTTCGGTATGGATTTCTTCTTGGCGATTTCGCTTTTTCCAAAGTCTGTAACGACGGCCATGGCAGTTGGAATTACGGATAAGCTACAAGGGATAGCGACGATCACCTTGGTAGTTGTAGTAGCAACTGGCATTTTGACTAGCGTTATTGGACCAACACTTTTAAAATGGCTCAAGATTGACGACCCAGTAGCTGTTGGTCTTGCTCTTGGAGGAACTGGTCACGCAGTCGGGACTGGAACAGCTTTTCGCTATGGAGCTGTTGCGGGGGCTATGGGTGGTCTGGCTATCGGTGTCACCGGTATTCTCTATGTATTTGTAAGTCCCATCGTAGCAGGTTTGATATTGAGTTAAAAAATAAGAATGTTATATTTCTTTTAGTGTAAAAAGAAGCCCTTAGCTTTATTTGCTAGGGGCTTCATTCATTATTGTAGGTTTACTTTTGTTCTTTATAATATAGTAGGTCGAGATAGAAGCCGACGCTAAGGATTAAGTCTTTGAAAATTTCAAAGGATAATACCCAATTGTAGTCGAAATCGATGCGAAGATTGAGGGTGATAAATCCAAGAACAACTTGGATGGCGATGTAGGCGACGACCGCAAGAGCTGTACGGTATTCATTAAAGAGTTGGCCGATAGAGATAGACAAGTAGATACAAAGAATACCTGCAAGAGTATTAAAAATATAGGAAATCAAGGCTAACCAGAAATTATCTTGATAATTTTTTAGAATATACTCGGCAAAGGTAGATAGGTAAGCGCCTGGATCAACCATGACAATGATGATGTAAAGACTAAAAAGAAAGACCAGTGTACTTGTCAAAGACCAAACAAAGGCTCCAAGAAGTTTAGCGGAGAGGATCTGGTGTTCAGATACTGGTAGGGTGAGAGTTAGATAGCCACGACGATCATAAACGCTTCCTTTAAATCGTTGAATAATCAAAATCAAGGTTGAGATACTCAAAGTAATAACCAATCCCCCAAAAACCAGAGATAGAAACACTAACATGACGACGCCCTTGTCCTGATAATAGGTGTTTGAGAGGGTGCTACCCTGAATTCCTATGATGACAGATAGGGATAGTACAGCAGCATAGAGGGCTAAAAACCATTTGTTGACATTTTTAAATTCATAACGAACTAAATTCCAAAACATAACAATCTCCTTTGCTTAGGCTTTGAATTCGTGACGGAAGAGCTGGTCGATAGACTCTCCAGACTCATAGCGAATATCATCAACATTTCCTTGACGGACGACTTTTCCATCCTTGAGGAAGATAATCTCATCCAAGATCGGCTCGATGTCTGAAATCAAGTGAGTCGAAATCAAGACAGTCGAAGTTGGAGAGTAGTTGTTAATGATGGTGTTCAAGATATAGTCACGAGCTGCAGGGTCGACACCACCGATTGGTTCGTCAAGCACGTATAGACGAGCATCACGACTCATGACAAGGATCAACTGAACCTTCTCTTTGTTCCCTTTTGAGAGTTTCTTGAAACGGCTATTTCATCGATGCCAAGGTCACGAAGAAGACCTTGAGCACGTTCCAAATTGAAGTCTTTGTAGAAGGTTTTGAAATAAGTGAGAGCTTCCTTGACCTTCATCTGCTCGTTTAGGTAGGTCGTATCAGGTAAATAAGAAACAATTGCTTTAGTTGCTGGACTTGGTTCCATATCATTGATGAGGACACGTCCTTGCTCTGGTTGGAGTAGACCATTGATTAGTTTAATCAAGGTTGTCTTTCCAGAACCGTTTGGCCCGAGGAGGCCAACGATTTTTCCGGCTGGGATTTCAAGGGAAACATTTGTAAGAGCAGGACTTGCTCCATAGGATTTCGAAACATTTTCAAATGCTAACAAGGTCATAATCTAAACTCCTTCAATATAATCTCTCAAAACAGTCGGTAGTTCTTCTTTTTCATAGCCAAATTCTACCATACCTGTTACAAACTGTTGTAGCTGTTCTTCTGACAGTTGCTTACGGGATTGGAGGATCAAGTCCAAATCCTCTGTGACAAAGCGTCCTGACGTCCGTTTGGTATAAACGAAACCTTCTCTCTCTCTAAATCCGATAGGGCACGCTGGATGGTGTTGGGATTGACCCCTGCCTCGCTAGCTAATTCTCTAACGGTTGGAAGCTGTTGATTGGGCTCGAGTTTATGGGAAATAATCTGCAATTTGATTTTCTCCATAATCTGCAAATAAATGGGTTTATTGTTATCAAATGTCCAAGACATCACGATCTCCTTTCTAATTCCCTTTGTGTTAATTCAATAATACAACAAAACAAAAAACTTGTCAAGCCAAAAGGAGAATTATTTTGGGAATCTCTTAAAAAATGGTATAATGAAAAGAAAACGACAAGGAGGGGAAGGCATGCGTTGTCCAAAATGTGGCGCTACAAAATCAAGTGTTATCGATAGTCGCCAGGCTGAAGAAGGAAATACAATCAGAAGAAGACGTGAGTGTGAAGAGTGTCAGCATCGCTTTACAACCTATGAACGTGTTGAAGAGAGAACACTGGTTGTGGTTAAAAAAGATGGTACACGGGAACAATTTTCAAGAGATAAAATCTTTAACGGGATTATTCGCTCAGCCCAGAAACGTCCAGTGTCTAGTGATGAAATTGGCATGGTTGTCAATCGCATCGAACAAAAACTCCGTAGTCGCAATGAAAATGAAATTCAGAGTGAGGATATTGGTTCCTTGGTTATGGAAGAGTTGGCAGAGCTAGATGAGATTACTTATGTCCGTTTTGCTAGTGTTTACCGTAGCTTTAAGGATGTGAGTGAGCTTGAAAGCCTGCTCCAGCAGATCACACAATCCTCTAAAAAGAAAAAGGAAAAATAAATGAAGCCAAATGACCGTTTTTCTTTTGTAAAGAATAATCGGGTGTCGCAAGATACCTCATCAATGGTGCAGTGCTACCTCCCGATTATCGGTCAGGAAGCTCTGAGCCTCTATCTTTATGCTGTGACTTTTTGGGATGATGGTCAAAAGGAGCATCTCTTTGCAGCCATGCTCAATCATCTGAATTTTGGGATGGATACTCTATTAAAGGCTTTTAAAACTCTAACAGCCATGAAATTGGTGACCCTCTATCAGCAGGAGGAGACCTATAGCCTGTTACTTCATCCTCCCCTATCGACTCAAGAATTTTTACAACATACAGTTTATCGGACCTTGTTAGAAAAAATGATTGGGGATAGTGCAGTTGCAGCCATGAGGCAGGCAAGTCTTGAGGGTGATCCTATATCGGTGGCCTTGAGTCAAATCTTTCCTCAGTTATCCGAGTCGGCAAGTCAAGAAAGCTCTAGCAGTCAGCCTGCATCAGATGATTTGATTTGGAGCATTTTCGTCAGCTCATGGCCCGCGATGGTCTTCGCTTTCAAGATGAGACTTCGGATGTTCTGGCCTTATTTGCAATAGCAGACGAGCAGAAGTGGACTTGGTTTGAGACTTATCAAGTAGCTAAAGCGACAGCAGTGTCGCAAGTGATTTCTGTCAAACGCATCCGTGAAAAGATAGCGCAAAATCCTGTGGCATCTGAGTTTACTCCCAAGGAAGCAACCATTATCCGAGAGGCTAAGAGAAAGACAGCCTTGCAGTTCCTTGCTGAGATTAAGCAGACCCGCAAGGGAAGTATTACCCAGACTGAACGGGACCTGCTTCAGCAGATGGCTGCCTTGGGCTTGCTGGATGAAGTGATCAATGTTATCTTGCTCCTGACCTTTAATAAGGTTGATTCAGCCAATATCAATGAAAAATACGCCATGAAGGTGGCTAATGACTACGCCTATCAAAATATTCGTAGTGCTGAGGAGGCTGTTCTCCGTATTCGTGAACGTGGCCAAAAAGCAAAAACGCAAAAGCAGACTCAGACTGCCCCAACAAAAACCAATGTGCCTAAATGGAGCAATCCAGAATATAAGAATGAAACTAGCGAAGAAACTCGTTTGGAGTTAGAACGTAAGAAAAAAGAAATGTTAGCTCGATTAGAAAAAGGAGGAGACTAGATGGAAAGTGTCGGAGACGTACTCAAGCGTCAACCAAGCCGATTTCAGTATCAGGATTTGGTCCAGCAAATTGTGAAAGACCCTGATGTTGCGGCCTTTATCCAGAAAGAATCTCTCAGTCAGGAGGAGTTGAACCGTAGTATTTCCAAGTTTAACCAATATATCACTGAGAGAGATAAGTTCCTCCGAGGAGATACAGACTATATCGCGCGTGGCTACAAGCCCATTCTAGTCATGAACCATGGCTACGCAGATGTCTCTTATGAAGAAACTCCAGAACTAATCGCAGCAGAAAAAGAAGCAGCCATTAAAAACCGTCTCAAGCTAATCAATCTTCCAGCTAGTCTTAAGAAAGCCAGTTTAGCTCAAGTAGACTTGGATGATTTGGGGCGCTTGCCAGTTTTTGAAAAGCTCCTAGCCTTTGTGGAGCAATATCCAGCTATTCGAAAAGGTCTCTACTTATATGGAGACTTTGGTGTGGGTAAAAGTTTCATGGTGGCTGCCCTAGCCCATGATTTGTCAGAGAAACGTGGCGTTTCATCAACGCTTCTCCACTACCCTAGCTTTGTCATCGATGTCAAAAATGCCATCGGTGATGGCAATGTCAAGACCTTGGTGGATGAGATTAAGCTTGCTGAAGTCTTGATTTTGGATGATATTGGTGCCGAGCAATCAACGCCTTGGGTTCGTGATGAAGTCTTGCAAGTCATTCTCCAATATCGTATGCAGGAAGATTTGCCAACCTTCTTTACCTCAAATTTCAATTTTGAAGATTTGGAAAAACATTTTGCTAAAGGCAAGAACGGAAATGACGAAACCTGGGAAGCTAGACGCGTCATGGAGCGTATCCGTTATTTAGCAGAAGAAACACGACTAGAAGGAGAAAACCGCCGATGACAGAAACAATCAAATTAATGAAGGCTCACACTTCAGTGCGTAGATTTAAAGAGCAAGAGATTCCCCAAGCAGACTTAAATGAGATTTTGACAGCTGCCCAAATGGCTTCTTCTTGGAAAAATTTCCAATCCTACTCTGTCATTCTTGTCAGAAGTCAAGAAAAGAAGGATGCCTTATTTGAGCTAGTTCCTCAGGAAGCAATTCGCCAGTCTGCAGCCTTTCTCCTCTTTGTTGGTGACCTAAACCGTGCAGAAAAAGGAGCTCGTCTTCATACGGATATTTTCCAACCTCAAGGGGTGGAAGGACTCCTTATCACTTCGGTGGATGCGGCTTTGGCTGGACAAAATGCCTTGCTTGCGGCAGAAAGCTTGGGCTATGGTGGAGTGATTATCGGTTTGGTGCGTTACAAGTCTGTTGAGTTAGCAGAATTGTTCAAGCTTCCGGACTATACCTATCCAGTCTTTGGGATTGCACTCGGTGTGCCAAATCAACAGCATGATGTGAAACCAAGATTGCCATTAGAGAATGTTGTCTTTGAGGAAGAATACCAAGAACAGTCAACTGAGGCAATCGAAGCCTATGACCGTGTACAGACCGAATATGCAGGCGCGCGTGCGACTACCACTTGGAGTCAACGTTTAGCAGAGCAATTCGGCAATCCAGAACCAAGCTCGACTCGAGAAAATCTTGAGCAGAAGAAGTTATTGTAGAAAGTGAGAAAACATGGCCTTACCAACTGTTGCCATTGTAGGACGTCCCAATGTTGGGAAATCAACCCTATTTAACCGTATCGCGGGAGAACGCATCTCAATCGTAGAAGACATTGAAGGTGTAACGCGAGATCGTATCTATGCCACAGGTGAGTGGCTCAATCGTTCTTTTAGTATGATTGATACTGGAGGGATCGACGATGTCGATGCGCCTTTCATGGAACAAATCAAGCACCAGGCAGAAATTGCCATGGAAGAAGCAGATGTTATCGTCTTTGTCGTGTCTGGTAAAGAAGGAATTACAGATGCGGACGAATACGTTGCCCGTAAACTTTATAAAACTCATAAACCAGTCATCTTAGCCGTTAACAAGGTTGACAACCCAGAGATGCGAAATGATATCTATGATTTCTACGCTCTAGGATTGGGAGAACCTCTACCAATCTCATCTGTTCATGGTATCGGGACCGGGGATGTACTGGATGCTATCGTGGAAAATCTACCACATGAAGTTGAAGAAGAAAATCCTGATGTCATTAAATTTAGCTTGATTGGACGTCCAAATGTCGGAAAATCTAGCTTGATCAATGCCATTTTGGGAGAAGATCGTGTCATTGCCAGTCCTGTCGCTGGTACAACTCGTGATGCTATTGACACCCACTTTACAGATGCTGACGGCCAAGAGTTTACCATGATTGACACGGCTGGTATGCGTAAGTCTGGTAAAGTCTATGAAAATACTGAGAAATACTCAGTTATGCGTGCTATGCGTGCCATTGACCGTTCCGATGTAGTCTTGATGGTCCTCAATGCTGAGGAAGGTATTCGTGAGTATGACAAGCGTATCGCTGGATTTGCCCACGAAGCTGGTAAAGGGATGATTATCGTGGTCAACAAGTGGGATACGCTTGAGAAAGACAACCACACCATGAAAAATTGGGAAGAGGATATCCGTGAGCAGTTCCAATACCTGCCTTACGCACCGATTATCTTTGTATCAGCCTTGACCAAGCAACGTCTCCACAAGTTGCCAGAGATGATCAAGCAAATCAGCGAGAGTCAAAATACCCGTATCCCATCAGCTGTCTTAAATGATGTCATTATGGATGCTATTGCTATCAACCCAACACCGACAGACAAAGGAAAACGCCTCAAGATCTTCTATGCGACTCAAGTGGCAACTAAACCACCAACCTTTGTGATCTTTGTTAACGAAGAAGAACTCATGCACTTCTCTTACCTACGTTTCTTGGAAAATCAAATCCGTAAGGCCTTCGTCTTTAAAGGAACACCGATTCATTTGATTGCAAGAAAACGGAAGTAAAGAGTGTAAAATAAGGATAGAACATCAAGACTTGTACACACTCATCAAGTCATTAGTATCATACTCAATGAAAATCAAAGAGCAAACTAGGAAGCTAGCCGCAGGTTGCTCAAAACATCGTTTTGAGGTTGTGGATAGAACTGACGAAGTCAGCTCAAAATACTATTTTGAGGTTGCAAATGGAAGTTGACGTGGTTTGAAGAGATTTTCGAAGAGTGTCAGTTCCAAAAGATGTGAACAGGATTTGGTTTGTAGTATATTATTGAAATAGAAAAAGAGGCTGGGACAAAAGTCCTAGCCTCTCAATTGTCTTTGGATTGTCTAGCAAGACGCAGTGGTTGAGTGGGCTCTACTACGCTGATTTCATCAGCTTTTACAGCCCTACTCAACTGTGCGGAGGTGGGACGACGAAATCGAATTCTAACGAATTACCGATTTCTGTCCCACTCTCTTTTTTATAGCGGAATAAATCTATATTCCTAGGGGGACAATGTTTAATCTTTCTTACCTTTTAGTAAGAAAGCAGCCGATAAGGCTAAGCTGAGACTTGCCATAAAGAGGAGAGTACTAGCTTGTTCACCTGTCGCTGGGAGTTGTTTGTCATTCGTATAGACCTTATCATTGGCATCATTACTTTCAACCAATGGTTTTGTAGTTTCTACCGTTCTTTCTTCCGTATGAGCTGGGACGGGTTTAACAGTTGAGGCCTCTGTCTTGTAGACAATAGCGTAGATGCTCACATCAAACGTAATAAACTCAATCATACCGTCTCGAATCGTGAATTCTTGTGGTTTTAATTCGTTTGTTGAAGTCAATTGATAGAGTTCTTGAATGTCACCTGCTACTGGTAGTCGAACGAGCACAGCACCTTTTGGTTGAACTGGCCGTCCGTCTTTATCCTTGAGTTGAAGAGCGTAAGCATCGTATTTCTTGCCCAAAAGTTCTTTGTTTTCAACTTTTTGACTGTCGAGGTAGCTTGCACTTCCTAGTTCAGTTGTTCCACTAATAACTTGAACTCTTGTAGCCTTGTCTTTCAAGACTTTGAGTTTGAACTCGGGAACTGTGTTACTTAGTGCGGCTTGACCACTACCTGTTCCAATTGGTTCAGTATATTCAGGAATTACCACAGAAGGTGCTTCCTGGTCTCCCACAGTGCCAATAGGTTCAGTGTATTCAGGAATTATCACAGAAGGCGCTTCCTGATCACCTGCAGTACCGATAGGTTCAGTATATTCAGGAATTACCACAGAAGGCGCTTCCTGGTCTCCCACAGTGCCGATAGGTTCAGTGTATTCAGGAATTATCACAGAAGGCGCTTCCTGGTCTCCCGCAGTGCCGATAGGCTCAGTGTATTCAGGGATTACCACAGAAGGCGCTTCTTGATCTCCAGCAGTGCCGACAGGACCAGTGTATTCAGGGATTACCACAGAAGGCGCTTCTTGATCTCCAGCAGTGCCGACAGGACCAGTGTATTCAGGGATTTCCACAGTAGGTGCATCCTGATCTCCCGCTGTCCCAATAGGATCTGTGTACTCAGGAATGGTTACAACTGGAGCAGGTTCATCCCCTTTACTAGTATGGATTTTTTCTTCAACTGGACTAGTTTCATCCTTAGGAAAGACAGCTACAACAGGACTAGTAGTTGTTGTACCTTGGATGGCATAAGCTTCTATTGAATTGCCAGCTTTACGGTCCGTGCTTTCAGGGATGTCTAGTTGGACCTTATTATCCTTGATGGTTAATACTGTTTGTTCACCAGATGTGACAAGATGATCATCATCGACTTTTCTAAGTAGAAGAGGATCTTTGATACCAGGGAAGGCCACAGCGACTGCATCCCAATTGCCAGTTGGTAAGGTTAGGGTAACAGTCTTATCTTTGGACTTAACGGAATCAAGGTTTGGACTATCGAGAGACACAGAAGGTGCCTTTAAGATATCAAAGGAATCAAGAGAGACTTTCTTACGACCTTCTGGAGAATCTGGGTCTACTTTCAAAGTAAGAACGTGGTCGCCATCAGCTAGATTGGTGAATTCGCCAATCAAAGCACCTTTTTCAGTTGCTCCTGAAGTGTAGAAGTCAAGGGCCGGCATTTCTTTGCCATCGAGTGTGACAAGTGCCTTACCAAGGGCAGATGTTTTCAGTCCATAGATTCGGATACCTGTTCCAGAGAATGGAATGGTTGCAGTGGCTTCAGAAGCGAGGCTATCATCTGCGTTGATGTCAGCATATTTCTCTGTAGAAGCATAGAGTTCTGTATCGCTCCAATCCTTAAACATGGAACCATACTGGATACGAGGGTCACGGTCGTCGATTTTCTCAACAGCTTCTCCTTGACCTGGGAAGACCTTGAAGTAGTCTAAGGAAATTTTTGAGCGTTCACTTCCTCGTCCCTTATGCTCTCGTTTAACAGTGATGGTCATGAGGTGAGGACCTGAAGAAAGATTTGTATAACGTCCTATCAATACACCCTTTTCAGTAGCACCAGCTGTATAGAAATCAAGCTCTCCCACAGATTTACCATCGATTTTAACGTCAGCAAGTCCCAATTGAGATGACTTGAGTCCGTAGATTTCAATTCCAGGGCCATTGAATGGAATGGTTGCAGTCGCATCCTTATCAGAATAATTTCCATTTGAGATATCGGCGTATTTCTCTGTTCTACCAAATAATTCAGAGTCAGACCAATTTCCAAAGGCAGAGCCGTACTGGATGCGTTTGTCACGATCATCCATCAACTCACTAAAGGCATCAATAGAAGCAGCATCTGAAACTGGCGTTGAACGTTCGCCCATCATAGCCTTAACAGTATAGGTATAGGCATGGCTAGAATCAATCGAGCGATCGATAAAGTGAGTTTGGTTGGTGATAAACTCACGAACGCTAGGAGTTTGACTGTTTCATCCTTGCTTTCTCGTCGGATGACATAATGACTTGCTCCCTCAACTGTGTTAAAGTCGAGTTCAGCTGTGGCGGAATCTTTTCGAAGGGCTGATAAGCGAGTCACTCGTCCAGGGAAGTTTTCAAAGGTAATGACATCACCTTTTTGAGTCGCAAGTTGGATACGGTTATCTTTGAGGCGACTAGCTTGAACTTCCTTGCCATTAATCTTGATAATACTAGATTCGATATTTGGATAGTCTACGACTAAATCTCCACCAACATTAGAAAGGAAAGATAGCGTTTCAAGATTTTTCTCTTTCCATTTCATGCTGACTTCAAAGTTACCACGAGCGACTAAACCTGAGACTTGCCCGTCTTTCCATGCATCTGGAAGGGCTGGTAATGGTGCAATATAACCTGTGTGAGATTGGAGAAGCATTTCTGCCATACCGCTGGTTGCACCAAAGTTACCATCGATTTGGAAAGGCGCGTGCGTATCCCAGAGGTTTTCTAAGGTTGAAGACTTGAGTTGTTCTGCAAGTAAACGATGTGCTCGATTTCCATCTAGGAGACGAGCCCAGAGGTTGATTTTATTGGCCTTAGACCAACCAGTACCACCATCTCCACGGTGGTTGAGAGTTGCGCGTGCAGCTTCTAAATATTCAGGCTGATCCTTGCCAAATAGAGTACCTGGGAAGAGACCAACTAGATGGGAAACGTGGCGGTGGTGGTTTTCAATGCCTTCGTTAGTGAATTGTGGGCTGTCTTCCTCAAACCACTCCTTGATACGACCATCTTGGTTGATATGAAGTGGTTTGAGCTTATCAAATTTAGCCTTCACTTCTGTCACCAAATCTTGGTCGACCTTCAGATGATTGGCTGCTTCCATATAGTCGTGGAATAGCTGCCAAACTAGAGATTGGTCAAAGGTATTTCCAATCGTGATGGTTCCATGCTCTGGTGAGTAGGATGGAGAAGAAACCCAACGGTCACTAGCTTTGTCGTAGTGCAAGAAGGAATTCCAGAACTTGGCTGTTTCCTTGAGCATTGGATAAATCTTTTCTTTGAGGTAGGTTTCATCTTTAGTGAATTTGTAGTAGTCATAGACGTTCTGCATCATCCAAGCATTGGCAGCTGGAGACCAGCCCCAATAATAATTCCAACCAGGAGTTGTCCAGCCAAATGGTGTTGCTTGGGTATGAACCAGCCAACCGTTTTCTTGGCCTTCTTTGGATTCGATACCAGCGTATTCTTTAGCAGCGATACGGCCATAGTAGCGCATGTCATCAATATAATTGATCATTGGCTTAGCCGTTTCTGCGAGATTGCTCATGTAGGCAGGCCAATAGTTCATTTGTAGGTTGACATTGAGGTGATAGTCTGAGTTCCAAGGTGGATTATCTACAGCATTCCAGACTCCTTGTAAGTTGGCAGGAAGGGCATCTGTCCGATTACGAGAAGAACTGATGAGGAGGTAACGTCCGTATTGGAAGAAGAGTTCTTCTAGCTTTGGCCTTTTGTTGGATTATAGGTTTGAAGAGCTTCTTTTGTAGTTTGATTAGACTTGCTACCGCCAAGGTTTAATTGAACACGATTGAAAAGGCTTTGGTAATCCTTGATGTGATCATTTTTCAGAGTTTCATAGTCTTTTGCCTTGGCAGCATCTACGATAGATTTGACAGTTTTTTCTACATCAATATCCTTGCGATAATTAGTTTTTGGATTTTGAGCAAAATTAGTCTTGGCACTGAGTAGCAGTGTTGCATAGCTTGCTCCTGTAACGGTCAAATAACCATCTTGAGCAGTGACTTGTCCGTCAGTCTTGATACCAAGATAAGAGGCAAATTGAAGGCCGTTATCTTTAACAGTACCCTTGAGCAAAATACCATTAGAATCTACACTGACAGTACCTTTTTTGTAATTAGAATTATCCCAAGAATACTGTCCATTAGCAATTAGGTCTTCTGTTAAGCTATTCCAAAGTGTAAAATCAAGGGTCTTATCCCCTTTTTTACTCAAGTGGGTGACAGTAACATCGTCTGGGAAGCTAGAGAAGGTCTCACGTTTGAAGCTTGTTCCATCTTGGGTATAAGAGGTAGTTGTGATAGCTTCAGAAATATCCAAGCCACGGTGATAATCTGTGACAGTATCTAACCCTTTCTTCTGGTTGTTAAAGACCATAAAGACATCACCGAAGGCTAGGTAGCGACCATATTGGGCATTATTAGGCCCAACAAGATTTCTTTCAGCTAGGCGTTTGGCTTTTTGACGGTCACCGTCCTCTAAAGCCTTACGGATTTCTGCTAAGACTTTGTAGCGATCTTTGTAGTTTCCGCCGTTGTAGTCTTGACTATCTGGTTGCGGGCCTCCAGACCAAAGGGTTTTTTCATTGTACTGGATTCTTTCTTCACCGATGAGTCCGAAAACCTTGGCACCCATTTCTCCATTTCCTACTGGAAGGGCTTGTTTTTCCCATCCGTCATAGGAAGGAGCAGTTGGTTGGTTATAATGTAGTTCGTAATGTTCTTGCTTATTCACAGGAAGTTCTGGTTTCTCACTCTCCTTATTGTCAGCAGGGGCGGTAGTAGCACTTGGTTCTGACTGACTAGCAGTTTGAGGTGGTTCTACCTCTGAGTTTGTTTGCTTTTCAGCTGATTCAGCTATAGGCTGAGTCTCTGTGTTAGAAGCAAGAACTTCCTCTACCTTCGTATCCGGTTTAGCAGAGGTTTCAGTAATTGTTGCCTCGCTTTCCGGAATCTCGATACCGTCAGCAGCAACACCCTGTGCTGCTAAAAAAACAGCTCCAAGTAAAACGGAGGCAGCTCCGACACTTAGTTTGCGGATGCTATACTTGCAGGATTTTTCCCAATATCTCTTATCCACAAAATTCTCCTTTCTTCAATCTGTAAGCGCATACATTCTCTTTTAAAAAAATAAGTCTTGCAGAAATATGTGTGATTTTTTCAGACAACCTTAATATAACAAATAAACAAAGCGATTGCAAGGGCTTTCAGGGGAAATGAGCTTATTTTACCAAATTTTAGTTCTTTTTTAATTCTATTGAAATAGAAAAGATTAGAGCTGAAAAAGAATCTGAGTAATTACCTACCCTTTTGAAAGCGTAACTCAAACTAGTCAGGCGTGGGACTTTATGGTATAATATAGAAGATTCAAAAAGAAACAGGAGAAATGTTATGAACCTTATTTTAGCAATTGTATTGATTCTTTTAGCTTTTCTAGGAGGAGCTCTTGGAGGTATGTACTTGGTGCGCAAGCAAATCGAAAAAGAATTTGCGGACAACCCACGTTTGAATGCAGAAGCAGTTCGTACTCTGTTGAGTGCAAATGGTCAAAAGCCAAGCGAAGCTAAAGTACAACAAGTTTACCACCAAATCATTCGCCAACAAAAAGCAGCCCTTGCTAACAATAAAAAGAAATAAATAGGAAAAGTCTGGGATGAAAGTTCCAGACTTCTCACTATGTTTGACTGATATTTAGAGACAAGACTTTTTCCTTGCATTCTATTGATATTTGATTATGATTAAGAGGGAGACAGTCGGGAGCTATCCAGTCTGTCAGAAATTTCAGGAAGAAATGTAATAATCATGAACGATCAATCAGAAAAAATACTAGAAAGAAGACTGTATGGATAATCGACCAATTGGTTTTTTGGATTCGGGTGTCGGGGGCTTGACGGTTGTACGTGAGCTGATGCGCCAGCTTCCCCATGAAGAAATCGTCTATATTGGAGATTCAGCACGGGCTCCCTATGATCCCCGTCCTGCTGAGCAGATTCGTGAATATACTTGGCAGCTGGTCAACTTTCTTTTGACCAAGGATGTTAAGATGATTGTCATTGCTTGTAATACAGCAACGGCAGTTGTCTGGGAAGAAATCAAGGCCCAACTAGACATTCCTGTCTTGGGTGTCATTTTGCCTGGTGCATCAGCAGCTATCAAGCAAGTCAAGGTGGGAAGATCGGTGTGATTGGAACCCCAATGACGGTAAAATCAGATATCTATCGGCAAAAGATTCATGATTTGGACCCAGATTTACAAGTGGAAAGCTTGGCCTGCCCTAAGTTTGCGCCCTTGGTCGAGTCTGGTGCCTTATCAACCAGTGTAACCAAGAAAGTTGTATATGAAACCTTGCGTCCCTTAGTCGGGAAGGTGGACAGCTTGATTTTAGGCTGTACTCATTATCCGCTTCTTAGGCCTATCATCCAAAATGTCATGGGCCCTAAGGTTCAGCTGATCGATAGTGGAGCTGAGTGTGTGCGTGATATCTCAGTCTTGCTCAATTATTTTGAGATTAATCGTAGCCGAGATGCAGCACCCCTTCAACACCGTTTTTACACAACTGCAAATAGCCAAAGTTTTGCCCAGATAGGAGCAGAATGGCTGGAAAAAGAGATTCATGTGGAGCATGTAACATTATGACAAACAAAATTTATGAATACAAGGATGACCAGGACTGGTATGTAGGTTCCTATAGTATTTTTGGCGGCATCCGGACTTTGACGGATGATGAGTTAGAGTTTCCTATATTTGACTTGGCCAAAATCTTTCGAGATGAAGAACGAGGATTTCCGCTTTCAGTCACCGTTTTACGATATGGTTCAGCCTATCGCCTGCTCTCGTTTGTGGTAGATATACTCAACCAAGAAGCAGGTCGGAACTTAGAAGTTATTCAGCGTCAAGGTGCTCTGCTCTTAGTTGAAAATGGACAACTCTTGCATGTAGAATTGCCAAAAGAAGGAGTTGATGTAGAAGCCTTCTTTGAAACTAGTAAGATTAGAGAAACCTTACTCATTGCGACTCGTAATGAGGGTAAGACCAAGGAATTTCGAGCGATCTTTGACAAACTCGGTTATGATGTGGAGAACCTCAATGATTACCCAGACCTGCCTGAAGTAGCTGAAACAGGGATGACCTTTGAAGAAAATGCTCGTCTGAAGGCAGAAACTATCTCTAAATTGACAGGCAAGATGGTTCTGGCAGATGATTCGGGGCTTAAAGTCGATGTTCTGGGTGGATTACCAGGTGTATGGTCAGCTAGATTTGCAGGAGTGGGAGCTACTGACCAAGAAAATAATGCCAAACTCTTGCACGAATTAGCTATGGTCTTTGAACTCAAGGACCGTTCTGCTCAATTCCACACAACCCTAGTTGTAGCTAGTCCAAACAAGGAAAGTTTGGTTGTCGAAGCTGACTGGCCGGGTTATATTAACTTTGAACCTAAGGGTGAAATGGTTTTGGCTATGATCCCCTCTTCCTAGTCGGAGAAACTGGTAAGTCTTCAGCTGAATTAACCTTAGAAGAAAAAAATAGTCAATCCCATCGTGCCTTAGCCGTTAAGAAACTTTTGGAGGTATTTCCATCATGGCAAAGCAAACCATCATTGTAATGAGCGACTCCCACGGAGATAGCTTGATTGTAGAGGAAATCCGTGACCGCTATCTGGGTAAAGTTGACGCCATTTTTCACGATGGTGACTCGGAGCTTCGCCCAGACTCACCACTCTGGGAAGGGATCCAGGTAGTCAGAGGAAATATGGATTTTTATTCAGATTATCCAGAACGTTTAGTGACCCAACTTGGTCCTACCAAGATTATCCAGACTCATGGACACTTGTTTGATATTAACTTCAATTTCCAAAAACTGGACTTCTGGGCCCAAGAGGAAGACGCAGATATTTGTCTTTATGGTCACTTGCATGTTCCAAACGCTTGGATGGAAGGGAAAACTCTCTTTCTAAATCCTGGTTCTATCAGTCAGCCACGTGGGACTATCAGAGAATGTCTCTATGCTCGCGTGGAGATTGATGATAGCTACTTTAAAGTGGACTTTTTGACACGTAAGCATGAGGTCTATTCAGGCTTGTCCAAGGAGTTTAGCCGATGATTGCCAAGGAGTTTGAGACTTTCTTGTTGGAGCAAGAGGAAACCTTTTTAACTCCTGCTGAAAATTTGGCTGTGCTCATTGATAGCCACAATGCGGATCATGCAATTCTCCTCTTAAGCCAGATGACCTACACCAGAGTTCCAGTAGTGACTGATGAGAAAGAATTTGTCGGAACCATTGGGCTTAGGGATATTCTTGCCTACCAAATGGAGCAGGGCTTGAGCCAGGAATCCATGGCAGATACGGATATCGTACACATGACGAAAAAGGACGTAGCAGTGGTTGCTCCAGATTATACACTGACAGATGTTTTACATAAGCTAGTGGATGAGTCTTTCCTACCAGTTGTTGACGAGGATGGTATTTTCCAAGGCATAATCACACGGAAGTCAATCCTTAAGGCGGTCAATGCTCTCTTGCATGACTTTAGTAAGGAATATGAGATTCGAAGCAAATGAGAGAAGGAATTTCAGCATTTTTAGAAGAAAAACAGGGCTTGTCTGTAAATTCTAAGCAATCCTATAAGTATGACTTGGAGCAGTTTTTAGATCTGGTTGGAGAACGAATCTCTGACACAAGTTTAAAAATCTACCAAGCTCAACTATCTAAGTTTAAAATCAGTGCCCAAAAGCGTAAGGTTTCTGCTTGCAACCAATTTCTTTACTTTTTATACCAGAAAGGAAAGATTGGCAACTTTTATCGTTTAGAATTGCCGAAACAGGCTGAGAAAAAGCAAGATAAGTCAGAACTTTTAGACTTGAGTTCTTTTTGGCAAGAAAGTTCTTTTCCAGAAGGGCGTTTGATAGCCTTATTGATAACAGAGTTGGGCCTCTTGCCTAGTGAAATTCTAGCCTTAAAAACGAGTGATGTGAACCTAGATTTTCAAGTGTTGAGAATCAATAAAGCTTCTCAACAAAGAATTCTGAGTCTTCCTACTCCCTTGCTTGCTGAGTTGAAACCCTTGATGGACCAGACCTATCTCTTTGAACGGGCTGGTAAATCCTACTCTCGCCAATGGGCCTTTCGCCAGCTAGAATCCTTTTTAAAAGAAAAGGGTTTTCCTGAATTATCTGCTCAAGGGTTAAGGGAACAGTTTATACTAAGACAAATCGAAGAAAAGGTTGACTTGTACGAAATCGCCAAAAAGTTGGGCTTAAAGACAGTCCTAACCTTAGAAAAATATAGATAATGGATATTAAATTAAAAGATTTTGAAGGACCTTTGGACCTGCTCTTGCACTTGGTTTCTAAGTACCAGATGGATATCTATGATGTACCGATTACAGAGGTTATCGAGCAATATCTAGCCTACATATCGACCTTACAAGCCATGCGTTTAGAAGTAGCAGGTGAATATATGGTGATGGCTAGTCAACTCATGCTCATCAAGAGTCGTAAACTCTTGCCAAAGGTTGCAGAAGTAACAGATATAGAGGATGACCTAGAGCAGGACCTCCTTTCTCAGATCGAAGAATACCGTAAGTTTAAACTCTTGGGTGAGCATTTGGAAGCCAAGCACCAAGAAAGAGCTCAATATTACTCAAAAGCACCGACTGAGTTGATTTATGAGGATGCAGAACTTGTGCATGATAAGACCACCATCGATCTTTCTTAGTCTTTTCAACTTTGTTAGCTAAGAAAAAAGAAGAATTTTCCAAAAGTCATACAACCATTTTACGCGATGAATACAAGATTGAAGATATGATGGTTATCGTCCGAGACTCCTTGGTTGAAGGTGAGCAATTATGCTTGCAAGATTTGTTTAAAGAAACCAAGGATTTACAAGAGGTTATTACACTCTTTTTAGCGACCTTGGAGTTGATTAAAACCCAAGAAATTTTCTTAATTCAAAAAGAGAGTTTTGGAGATATCTATCTCATGAAAAAGAATGAGGAAAATCAAGTAGAGCCCAGTTAGGCTTGATAGAGAGGGAATATGAGTACTTTAGCAGAAATAGAAGCGCTCTTGTTTGTAGCGGGTGAAGATGGGATTAGGGCTCGTCAGTTGGCAGAACTCTTATCGCTACCACCAACAGGGGTTCAGCAGAGTCTTGAAAAATTAGCCAAAAAGTATGAAAAAGATCAGGATTCTAGTCTGGCCCTGATCGAGACAGGTGGTGCCTACAGATTGGTAACCAAACCTCAATTTGCAGCTATTTTGAAAGAATATTCTAAGGCGCCCATCAACCAGAGTTTATCTCGGGCTGCGCTTGAAACTTTGTCCATCATTGCCTACAAGCAGCCTATCACACGTATAGAAATCGATGCTATCCGTGGGGTTAATTCGAGTGGGGCTTTGGCTAAGTTACAGGCCTTTGACTTGATACGAGAAGACGGGAAAAAAGAGGTACTTGGACGCCCTAATCTCTATGTAACGACGGATTATTTCCTAGATTACATGGGCATTAACCACTTGGAAGAATTGCCCGTGATTGACGAGCTTGACATTCAAGCACAAGAAAGCCAATTATTTGGTGAAAGGATAGAAGAAGATGAGAATCAATAAGTATATTGCCCACGCAGGTGTGGCCAGTAGGAGAAAAGCAGAAGAGTTGATCAAGCAAGGATTGGTGACGGTCAACGGCCAGGTGGTGCGTGAACTGGCAACGATCATCAAGTCAGGAGACAAGGTCGAAGTTGAAGGTCAACCCATCTACAACGAAGAAAAGGTCTATTATCTGCTTAACAAACCACGCGGTGTCATTTCCAGTGTGACAGATGATAAGGGGCGCAAGACTGTTGTCGACCTCTTGCCTCATGTGAAAGAGCGTATCTACCCTGTAGGGCGTTTGGATTGGGATACATCAGGTGTTCTGATTTTGACCAATGATGGTGATTTTACAGACGAAATGATTCACCCTCGTAATGAGATCGACAAGGTCTATGTCGCGCGTGTTAAAGGGATTGCTAACAAAGAAAATCTTCGCCCCTTGACTCGTGGCCTTGAGATTGATGGCAAGAAAACCAAGCCAGCTGTTTATGAGATTCTTAAAGTAGACCCAGTTAAGAATCGTTCAGTTGTGCAGTTAACCATTCATGAAGGGCGTAACCATCAGGTTAAAAAGATGTTTGAAGCAGTTGGGCTTCAAGTGGATAAGTTGTCTCGAACACGTTTTGGACACTTAGACTTGACGGGTCTTCGTCCAGGTGAATCCCGCCGTCTTAACAAAAAAGAAATCAGCCAACTACACACCATGGCTGTAACAAATAACAAATGATAAAACAAATTTTAATAGCGCCTGTGCGCTTTTACCAACGTTTTATCTCGCCAGCCTTTCCACCCTCTTGTCGCTTTGAGCCTACTTGTTCAAATTACATGATTCAGGCTATTGAAAAGCATGGATTTAAGGGAGTTTTGATGGGCTTGGCTAGGATATTACGTTGTCACCCCTGGTCTGAAACAGGTAAGGATCCAGTACCAGACCACTTTTCTTTAAAGAGAAATGCAGAGTAAGAGAGTGGGACAGAAATCGGTAATTCGTTAGAATTCGATTTCGTCGTCCCACCTCCGCACAGTTGAGTAGGGCTGTAAAAGCTGATGAAATCAGCGTAGTAGAGCCCACTCAACTACTGCGTCTTGCTCGTCAATCCAAAGACAATTGAGAGGCTAGGACTTTTGTCCCAACCTTTTTTGTTTCAAGGAGTAATTTGCTTGGTGAAATATCGATTTCCACTACCTTTCTCCTATAAAAAGTGGTAAAATGGTTGAAAGAAAGAAGGGATAGAAATGACAACATTATTTTCTAAAATCAAAGAAGTAACAGAACTTTCCGCTATCTCAGGTCATGAAGCACCTGTCCGCGCTTATCTTCGTGAGAAACTAACACCTCACATGGATGAGGTAGTGACAGATGGCCTAGGCGGAATCTTCGGTATCAAGCATTCAGAAGTTGCGAATGCTCCACGCGTCTTGGTGGCATCTCATATGGATGAAGTGGGCTTTATGGTTAGTGAAATCAAGCCAGATGGAACTTTCCGAGTAGTTGAAATTGGCGGTTGGAATCCTATGGTTGTCAGCAGCCAGCGTTTCAAACTCTTTACTCGTGAGGGTCGTGAAATTCCAGTAATTTCAGGTTCGGTTCCTCCACATTTGACTCGAGGCACAGGTGGTCCAACTATGCCAGCTATTTCAGATATCGTTTTTGATGGTGGTTTTGCGGATAAGGCAGAAGCTGAAAGTTTTGGTATCCGTCCTGGGGACACCATCGTGCCAGATAGTAGCGCAATCCTAACTGCCAATGAAAAAAATATCATCTCCAAAGCTTGGGATAACCGTTATGGAGTTCTCATGGTCAGCGAGTTGGCTGAAAACTTGTCAGGTCAAAAACTAGGAAATGAACTTTACCTTGGGGCTAACGTCCAAGAAGAAGTTGGACTTCGTGGTGCCCACGCATCAACAACAAAATTTGATCCAGAAGTATTTCTTGCTGTAGACTGTTCACCAGCAGGTGATGTTTATGGTGGTCAAGGTAAGATTGGTGATGGAACCTTAATTCGTTTCTATGACCCAGGTCACTTGCTTCTCCCAGGCATGAAGGACTTCCTTTTGACAACTGCTGAAGAAGCTGGTATCAAATACCAATACTATTGTGGAAAAGGTGGAACTGACGCAGGAGCAGCTCATCTGAAAAATGGTGGTGTCCCATCAACAACAATCGGTGTCTGCGCTCGTTATATCCACTCTCATCAAACACTTTATGCTATGGACGATTTCCTTGAAGCCCAAGCTTTCTTACAAGCCTTGGTTAAAAAATTGGATCGTTCTACAGTAGATTTGATCAAAAATTACTAAACTAAAAAGATGGAGGTGATAGGTATGGAGGAACCAAACCTAGAAACCTTGATACGGGACCTTTACAATCATGCCCGTCAAAACTTGAGTGAAGATTTAGTGGTTGCACTCCTAGAAACTGCTAAACAATTGCCCAGCACCAATGAGCGCTTGCTTGCAGTCCGACTTTCAGGGCTAGTCACACTTGAACTCCTCAAGAACCCCAAAACACCAGCACCAGAGTTAGTCAATCTGGCCCGCTTCATCACAAAAGAAGAAGCTAGGTACAAGGGTGCAGCTGCCTCTTCCATTATGATTGGAGAGCTCTTTAAAATGCTTTGATTCCATTGTGAATCAAAGCATTTTTTTATATGTTATACTCAATGAAAATCAAAGAGCAAACTAGGAAGCGAGCCGCAGGTTGCTCGAAGCACAGCTTTGAGGTTGTAGATAAGACTGACGAAGTCAGCTCAAAACACTGTTTTGAGGTTGCAGATGGAAGCTGACGTAGTTTGAAGAGATTTTCGAAGAGTATTAGAAAAGCAATTATTGATTAGGAGATGAAAAGAGAGTGGGACAGAAATCGGTAATTCGTTAGAATTCGATTTCGTCGTCCCACCTCCGCACAGTTGAGTAGGGCTGTAAAAGCTGATGAAATCAGCGTAGTAGAGCCCACTCAACCACTGCGTCTTGCTCGACAATCCAAAGAAAATTGAGAGGCTAGGACTTTTGTCCCAGCCTCTCTTGGCTTTTAGATTTGTTCAGCTAAAACCTTTTCAGCAAGGTTCATAGCGTGGTCTGATACACGAGTGTAGTGTGAAATGATGTCGATAAAGTTGACCCCTGCTTGGGTAGAACATTCGCCATTGTTGAGGCGTTTGATATGGGTCTTACGAAGGACGCGTTCCATCTTGTTGATAGCTTCATGACGTTCAATAAGAGCTTGAGCTTTTTCAAGATCATTGTTTTCAACACTCTCAAGAGCATCTTTAACAAATTCACTTGTTTGACGGTAAATCTCTTCCAATTCCTCTAGGGCTGAGCTAGAGAATTGAACATTCTTGCGTTGCAAGTAGTCGTTGAGATTAAGCAGGGCTTCCGCGTGGTCGCCGATACGTTCCAAGTCTCTAGAAGAATCAAGGATGTTCGTCAAGACTTCACTCTCTTTTTGACTCAATGCTTCACTAGACAGACTAATGAGGTAGCGAGTTAATTTCTCATCGATTGTATTGATAGCTTCTTCAGTCTTGTGTCCTTTCTGCGACTTTTTCATTAGGATTGATAATGTAGTCGTAAGAAAGGTCGAATGCTTTAACAGCATAGTTTCCTAGGTGCAAGAGTTCTTTCTTAGCATTTCCTAGGGCGATAGAAGGAGCTTGCTTGATGAGTTGTTCATCCAGGTAAAGAGGTTCGTATTTAACAACTTCGTCTTCGCCAGGGATGAGCTTGGTCACAAAGTAAGCCAAGGCACCGATGAATGGGAATTGAACAATGGTATTACTTACGTTGAAGGCACCGTGTGAAAAAGCAATCGTCATCTCAGGTGAGAGGTGAAGTAGAGCCTGGAAGTACTCAATCATCGAAGTGAATGGGCCTAACAAGATTAAGCAAAGGATAGTTCCTAAAACGTTAAAGGTAACGTGCGTTGCTGCAACGCGCTTCGCAGATACATTGGCACCAGCTGCCGCGATGATAACGGTTAAGGTTGTACCGATATTATCCCCAAAGAGAACTGGTAGAGAACCTTTGAGGTCGAGGAAGCCACCTGCATAGAGACCTTGGAGAATCCCGATAGTTGCAGAAGATGCCTGAATCAAAACGGTAATTACCGCACCAGCCACAACTCCCAAGATAGGATTTTGACCCAAGGTAACCATGTATTCCTTAAACTGAGGTAAGTCTTTAAGAGGGCTCATACCCGCACTAATAAGGTTGAGGGCATAGAAGATACCACCTACACCAAAAAGAATCCGTCCAATATTGTTTACGGTGCGATTTTTTGTAAAGAATAAGAACATGGTCCCAAGGAAAATTAAGGGAAGGGCATACTCACCAAGTTTGAAACCGATGATAAAGGACGTTACGGTCGTTCCAATATTGGCCCCCATGATAATCCCTATAGCCTGTCTAAGGGTAAGGAGACTAGCACTGACCAGTCCAACAGTAATAACCGTTACACCTGTACTTGATTGGATAAGAGCAGTGACGACAATCCCCACTAAGACCCCTAAGAAGGGATTACTTGTGTACTTGTCAATGTAATATCGAAGACGATCTCCAGCTGCTTGTTGCAAACCGTCTCCCATGGTCTTGATACTATACAAATAGTCCCAGACCACCTAAAAAGTGAAAAATAATTTCCTGCCAATTAATGGACATTTTCTTTTTCCTCCGAAAAATAATCGCGGAATTTCTCCCATTCTATTTTAAAGGATAAAAGTAAATCTAACAAGTAGTAAATGCCCTTTTTTCGAGAAAAATGTTGATTTTATTAGAAAAATAATCGATGATTGTCTAATTTATATTAATTCTTCACTTCTTTATAGTTCTTGGAGGGCTAGTGTTGACTCTACTTATAAATATCGTAAAATAAGATTGAACGGTTCTGCTATTTTAGAGGCAGATACTTTTTTTAAAATAAAAATAAAGCGCTTACTTTTTGCAAGTCAAAGGAGAAAAAGATGAAGAATCCATTTTTTGAAAAACATTGTCGCTATAGTATCCGAAAATTGTCAGTGGGTACCTGCTCATTGATGATTGGTTCAGTTCTATTTGCTGGTCCAGCTTTAGCTGAAGAGTCAGTAGTTCCAGAAAATGGGGCAACAACTACAGCAGTAGTGTCAGAGCAACCATCAACCGCTACTCCAACAGAAGCAACTACACCAGCACCAGAAGTATTGAAGGAGCTGGAAGTAACGGAAGATAAGGCAAGTGATCAACCTCTTTCAGAAGAGAAACCGACCTTGGATCAATTGACTGCAACTGATAAGGAAGTAACTAGTCCAGTTGCTGAAACTCCTAAGGCAGCAGAAACGCCAGTAAATACAGAAAATAAGCCAGAAGAGAAAGCTACGGTCTCTGATATTCCTAAGAAGGAAGAAAAAAGTCTCCGACCAAAAGAAATTAAGTTTGACACTTGGGAAGATCTGTTGAAATGGGAACCAGGTGCCCGTGAAGATGACGCTATTAACCGCTCTTCAGTAGAATTGGCTAAGCGCTATCGTGGACATGTAGTTAACGAAAAAGCTAATAAGGACGCTAAGGTTGAAGCTCTTGCTAACACTAACTCTAAGGCTAAAGACCATGCTTCTGTAGGTGGTGAAGAGTTTAAAGCCTACGCTTTTGACTACTGGCAATACTTGAATTCAATGGTCTTCTGGGAAGGCCTCGTTCCAACTCCAGACGTGATTGATGCTGGTCACCGTAATGGCGTTCCTGTATTGGGTACTTTATTCTTCAACTGGTCAAATAGCATTGCAGATCAGGAAATTTGCTGCTGCTCTTAAACAAGATGAGGACGGAACTTTCCCTATTGCTCGCAAGTTGGTTGATTTGGCAAAATATTATGGATTTGATGGTTACTTTATCAACCAAGAAACAACAGGTGATATCGTAACCCCTCTTGGTAAGAAAATGCGTGACTTTATGCTCTATACCAAGGAATATGCTGCCAAAGTCAATCATCCAGTCAAATATTCTTGGTACGATGCCATGACCTATGAATATGGTCGTTATCACGAAGACGGACTTGGTGAGTACAACTATCAGTTTATGCAAAAAGAAGGAGATAAGGTTCCTGCGGATCACTTCTTTGCAAACTTTAACTGGACCAAAGAGAAAAATGATTACTCTGTAGCTATGGCAAAATGGCTAGAGCGCAGCCAGTATGATGTTTTTGCAGGTTTGGAATTGCAACAGGGTGGTTCTTATAAGACAAAAGTGAAATGGGATGCCCTTTTAGATGAAAATGGCAAGCTCCGTTTGTCACTCGGTCTCTTTGCGCCAGATACTATTACAAGCCTTGGCAAGACAGGCGAAGATTATCATAAGAATGAAAACATCTTCTTCACCGGTTATCAGGGAGATCCAACTGGTCAAAAACCAGATGACAAGGACTGGTACGGGATTGCCAACCTTGTAGCTGATCGCACTCCAGCAGTGGGACGTAGCTTCACAACATCCTTTAACACTGGACATGGTAAAAATGGTTTGTAGACGGTAAAGTCTCCAAGGATTCTGAATGGAACTATCGTTCTGTATCAGGTGTTTTGCCTACATGGCGCTGGTGGCAAACTTCATCAGGAGCTAAACTTCAAGCTGACTATGACTTTGAAGATGCCTACAATGGAGGAAATTCACTTAAATTTGCGGGTGATCTAGCTGAAAATACCAACCAAGATGTTCGTCTCTATTCTACAAAACTGGAAGTAACCGATAAAACAAAACTTCGTGTTGCCCATAAAGGTGGTAAGGGAAGCAAGGTCTATGTAGAGTTTGCGACTCAGAAAAACTATACCTATGGTGGTGAGAATGCTCGTAAAGAGCTGACTCTATCTGACGATTGGACAAAAGACGAATTTGACTTGAGTGCTTTAACTGGTCAGACCATTTACGGTATCAAACTCACTTTTGAAAATACTGCTGCCCTTAAGGATTACCAATTCAATTTGGGTGAGTTGACCGTGTCAGATAATCAAGAGGCTCCTCAAGCACCAACAGCCCTTAAAGTAGCCAAGCAATCTCTGAAAAATGCTCAAGAAGCTGAAGCCATTGTCCAATTTACTGGTAACAAAGATGCTGATTTCTATGAAGTCTATGAAAAGGATGGCGATACCTGGCGTCTATTGACAGGCTCGTCTGCCACTACGATCTACCTACCAAAAGTTAGCCGTTCAGCTAGTGCAACGGGTACTAGTCAGGAGTTGAAGGTTGTTGCAGTCGGTAAGAACGGCCTTCGCTCTGAAGCAGCAACTACAAACTTTGAGTGGGGAATGACTGTCCAAGACACAAGTCTTCCAAGACCTCTTGCAGAAAACATCGTTCCAGGGGCTACTGTTATCGGAAGTACCTTCCCAGATACAGAAGGCGGAGAAGGTATCGAAGGAATGTTGAATGGTACCATCACCAGTCTATCTGACAAATGGTCTTCTGCTCAATTAAGTGGTAGCGTTGATATTCGTTTGACACAACCACGCCGTGTTGTTAGATGGGTCATGGATCATGCTGGTGCTGGTGGAGAATCCGTTAATGACGGTTTGATGAACACTAAGGACTTTGACCTCTACTACAAAGATGAAGCTGGAGAATGGAAACTAGCCAAGGCGGTTCGTGGTAATAAAGCCCATGTTTCAGATATTACATTGGACAGCCCAATCACTGCGCAAGACTGGCGCTTGCATGTCATTACATCTGACAATGGGACACCATGGAAAGCCATCCGCATCTACAACTGGAAGATGTATGAAACTCTTGATACGGAGAGCCAAAATATTCCAATGGCTAAAGTAGCAGCGCGTGTCCTAACTGACAATAAGGTTCAGCTAGGATTCTCCGAAGTTCCTGCGGGTGCAACCATCACAGTCTATGACAAGGCAGATTCACAAACTCCAATCGCTACATTGAATACGGTAGTTGGAGGGGATTTGGCAACAGATCCATTGAGTTTTGAAAAACGTCCGAGCCTTCTTTACTACCGTACACAATTGCCAGGGAAAGAAATCAGTAATACTCTTGCTGTAACGATTCCTCAGGATGAAAGAAAGATTAAGGCTGTTAGTCTAGAAGCAGCACCTAAAAAGATGACTTACCAAGATGGTGAGGAATTGAATCTTAAAGGTGGTCTTCTTCGTGTCAAATATGAGGGTGAAGAAGCAGATGAAGTCATCAACTTCAGTCATGCAGGTGTTGTGGTCAACGGCTACGATGCTCACCATCATGGCGAACAAGAGTTAACAGTAACCTATCTTGGTCTTCCGGTTGCAGGAAGCTTCAAGATTCAAGTGACTGGTGAAGAAGCTGGTCCAAAGAAGTCGCAGGCTTGTATATTAGTAAACAACCTAAAATTGATTACTTTGTAGGCGACGGTCTTGACTTATCAGAAGGACGCTTCAAGGTCTTGTATGATGATGAGACTGAAACAGAACATAGCTTTACAGACCAAGGAGTCGAAGTTACAGGTTATGATTCTCAAAAAACAGGCCGTCAAAAACTTGTCTTGCATTATCAAGGTCAAACTGTCGAGTTTGATGTTCTAGTATCACCTAAGGCAGCGATTAACGACGAATATCTGAAACAAGAAATCACATCTGCTCAAGGCCGCAAAGAAACACTAGCTTATACATTTGCTGATGCAGAAAAACAAGCAGCTCTAGTTGAGAAGATTGATGCAGCAAAAGCTATCTTGGAAAACCATGATGCTAGTCAGGAAGCAGTCAACCAAGCCTTGAATGACTTGAAACAAGCTGGTACTGAATTGGATGGCAATCAACGTTATCAAACTGCTAGAGAAGAATTGGAAAGCTTGCTCGAATCTGTCCTTGAAAAAGATCCTAAATCTGAGTTGATTGCGCAAGCTGAAGCTTTATTATCTTCACAAACACCAACTCCAGAATCCTTTGCGGACATGAAAGAAAAGCTGAATAAGAAACTAGCTTCTGCAGAAGAAAGTCATCATGTGGGTAGCTTAGAAGAAGGAGAAACTGCGCCAACAGTTGAAGCGCTACCTGAGTTAGTGATTGAAACAGAAACTCAAGCCTTCGAACGCCAAGAACGTCCATCAGGAGACCTCTTGGTGGGTGAACGTCGTATTGTTCAGGTAGGTGTAGAAGGTCAGACTCGTCGTCTGATTGAAGTAGATGCCAAAGGTAACCGTACTCTTCTTAAGACAGAAGTAGTCAAGGAAGCAGTGTCTGAGATTACTGAAGTTGGTACCAAGGTAGAAAGCCGTGTTCAACCACTAGACGGTCCAAAAGTCTTAGAAGTTAAGAAACCAAGCTTGGTTGTGGAAGAAGAAGTTCTTGCATATGGACATGAAGAAAGAGTAAATTCTAGCCTCCCATTAGGAGAACGACGCTTGGTTCAAGTAGGAGTTGCAGGCCTTCGTAGAAACCTTGTAGAGATTGATTCTGAAGGACATCGTAGTCTTAAGGGAACGGAAGTTCTCAAGGAAGCCGTAACTGAGATTGTTGAAGTCGGTACAAAAGTAGTTAAAGTACCAGGTGACAGACCAATTACACCTGCTCCAGCGACTCAAGATACTAAGAAGGAAACTACAAAAATAGAACCTAAGACTGAAACATCCGTTTCGCCAATCCAAGTAAACCAAGCAGCTAAGCAAGAACCAGCAAAAGCAGAAGCACAAGCTGAAAAAACTGAAGGAAAACAACTTCCAAACACAGCTGCAGAAGTAGATGCAAATCTCCTTGCCCTTGGCTTGGCCGGAGTTCTAAGCGGTTTTGGACTACTAGCTCAAAAGAAAAAAGAAGATTAAGTTAATAACTTTGCTTAATGTAACATCTTAGGAATAAAAAGAAAGATTTGATTCATATTAGAGTCAAATCTTTTTTTAGAATGAAGCCCTTGGCAGTGACTTTTAACAAGCATTCCAGAAAAGCAAAAAGACTAGGATACAACTCCAAACATTAGCTCTCCTTTTATAAATACCGTAGATTAAGATATGAACAGTGAGGGACTTCCTCAGGCATTAAAGATTAAGTTTGATTTACTAGAGACCTCTTTCAGGATAAAAGTTTAAGGTTTTGCTATCTCTTTTATTGATTTTGTGATATAATTAACACGTAAAAAAAATTAAGGAGTCTTTCCAAATGGCAAAATTGACTGTTAAAGACGTTGAGTTGAAAGGGAAAAAAGTTCTCGTTCGTGTTGACTTCAACGTTCCTGTAAAAGATGGCGTGATTACTAATGACAACCGTATCACTGCAGCTCTTCCAACTATCAAGTACATCCTTGAACAAGGTGGACGTGCAATCCTCTTCTCTCACCTTGGACGTGTGAAAGAAGAAGCTGATAAAGAAGGGAAATCACTTGCTCCTGTAGCTGCTGACTTGGCTGCTAAATTGGGTCAAGACGTTACTTTCCTTCCAGGTGTAACTCGTGGTGCTGAATTGGAAGCAGCTATTAACGCTCTTGAAGATGGACAAGTTCTCTTGGTAGAAAATACTCGTTTTGAAGATGTTGACGGCAAGAAAGAATCTAAAAACGATCCTGAACTTGGTAAATACTGGGCATCACTTGGAGATGGTATCTTCGTAAACGATGCATTCGGTACAGCTCACCGTGCACACGCATCTAACGTTGGTATCTCAGCAAACGTTGAAAAAGCAGTTGCTGGATTCCTTCTTGAAAACGAAATCGCCTACATCCAAGAAGCAGTTGAAGCTCCAGAACGTCCATTCGTGGCTATCCTTGGTGGTTCAAAAGTTTCAGACAAGATCGGTGTTATCGAAAACTTGCTTGAAAAAGCTGATAAAGTTCTTATCGGTGGTGGGATGACTTACACATTCTACAAAGCACAAGGTATCGAAATCGGTAACTCACTTGTAGAAGAAGACAAATTGGATGTAGCGAAAGCTCTTCTTGAAAAAGCAAACGGCAAATTGATCTTGCCAGTTGACTCAAAAGAAGCAAACGCATTTGCTGACTACACTGAAGTGAAAGACACTGAAGGTGAAGCAGTTGACCCAGGATTCCTTGGTTTGGATATCGGTCCTAAATCTATCGCTAAATTTGACGAAGCTTTGACTGGCGCTAAAACAGTTGTATGGAACGGGCCTATGGGTGTATTTGAAAACCCAGACTTCCAAGCTGGTACAATCGGTGTAATGGACGCTATCGTTAAACAACCAGGCGTGAAATCAATCATCGGTGGTGGTGACTCAGCTGCCGCAGCAATCAACCTTGGACGTGCAGACAAGTTCTCATGGATCTCTACTGGTGGTGGAGCATCAATGGAACTCCTTGAAGGTAAAGTTCTTCCAGGACTTGCAGCTTTGACTGAAAAATAAGAATATGGAAAAAGAGGCTGGGACAAAAGTCCTAGCCTCTCAATTGTCTTTGGATTGTCGAGCAAGACGCAGTGGTTGAGTGGGCTCTACTACGCTGATTTCATCAGCTTTTACAGCCCTACTCAACTGTGCGGAGGTGGGACGACGAAATCGAATTCTAACGAATTAACGATTTCTGTCCCACTCTCTTTTTTTGCGTCCTTTTAAAGTTTGAGAGTACTGAGGGATAATTGGACAGAATCCAAAAAAAACAGTAAAATAGAGGAATACCAATCTAAATGAAATTTGAGTGATGATCGTGGAAAAAAGAGAGAATCTTACAAAAACAGCTATTTGTGGTATTATCAATGTCACCCCTGATTCTTTTTCAGATGGAGGCCAGTTTTTTGCTATTGAGGAAGCCTTGAAGCAGGCTCGAAAATTGATAGCTGAAGGAGCTACTATCTTAGATATCGGTGGAGAATCTACTCGACCTGGAAGTAGCTATGTTGAGATTGAAGAGGAAATCCAACGTGTGGTTCCAGTCATTAAGGCCATTCGTCAAGAAAGTGATGTTCTGATTTCGGTCGACACATGGAAAAGTCAGGTGGCAGAAGCAGCTCTAAAAGCTGGTGCCAATCTAGTCAATGACATTACAGGTCTCATGGGTGATAAGGAGATGGCGGATGTAGTTGCTAAAGCAGGAGCTCAGGTGGTCATCATGTTTAATCCTGTCATGGCACGTCCTCAGCATCCTAGCTCACTTATCTTCCCTCATTTTGGATTTGGAGATCCTTTTACCAAGGAAGACTTAGTTGACTTTGAACAACTACCGGTAGAAGAGTTGATGATAGCTTTCTTCGACCGTGCTCTAAGAAGAGCAGAGAAAGCAGGGATTTCGAAAGACAAGATTATGCTAGATCCAGGGATTGGTTTTGGCTTGACCAAGAAGGAAAACTTGCTTCTCCTACGTGATATCGATAAACTGCACGAAATGGGCTATCCTATCTTTTTAGGAGTCTCTCGCAAGCGCTTTGTCATCAATATCCTTGAAGAAAATGGCTTTGAAGTCAATCCGGATACAGAACTTGGTTTCCGAAATCGTGATACTGCTTCGACCCATGTAACCAGTATCGTTGCTAGACAAGGTGTGGAAGTGGTGCGTGTACACGATGTAGCCAGTCACAAGATGGCAGTTGAAATTGCGTCTGCTATCCGTCTGGCAGACCATGCGGAAAATTTAGATTTGAAACAGTATAAGTAAGATGAACAAAAACGAAACGAATCAGTGGATAGCAACCTATCGGACAGACCAACCGCATTTTGGTTTGGAGAGGATGGAGGAACTATTAGCCTTACGTGGGAATCCCCATCTTAAGCTTAAAGTTATTCACATCGGTGGAACAAATGGCAAGGGATCTACTATAGCCTTTTTGAAGAATATGTTGGAAAAGATGGGGCTAAGAGTTGGTGTCTTTAGTTCTCCCTATCTGGTTCATTATACGGATCAGATTGCCATTAATGGAGAATCCATCCCAGAAGTGAGATTAGAAGACTTAATGGCGGAATATCGCTCACTACTTGAAGGGGAGCATGCTCCGGCCTTACAAGGAACGACAGAGTTCGAGATTATCACTGCCCTAGCCTATGACTATTTTACTTCAGAGCAAGTCGATGTGGCTATTATGGAAGTTGGTATGGGTGGTCTTTTGGATAGCACCAATGTCTGTCAACCGATACTAACTGGTATCACGACAATAGGACTGGACCACGTAGCTTTGTTGGGAGATACTCTGGAAGCCATTGCAGAACAAAAAGCTGGGATTATCAAATTAGGAATTCCTCTAGTGACTGGGAACATTGTCCCAGAAGCATTGGCGGTTATCGACCAGATTGCGAAAGCGAAACAAGCCCCAAGGCTTGCTTATGGAGATGACTATCAGGTCAGCCATTGTGAAAGTATTATCGCTGGAGAGGTCTTTGACTATTCAAGTTCGGTTAGACAAGGTCGTTTTCAGACAGGTCTACTTGGTTTACACCAGATAGAAAACGCTGGGATGGCACTAGCCTTGTTAGATACTTATTGCCAAACTACTGGTCAAGAATTAGCCAGTAATGACTTAGTGGCTCAAGCTTTAGAGGAGACAAGCTGGCCAGGACGCTTGGAAGTTGTTTCTAGAGAACCTTTGATGATTCTGGATGGTGCCCACAATTCCCATGCTATCAAGGCTTTGGTAGAAACATTGCAAAAACGCTTTGCTGACTACCATAAGGAAATCCTCTTTACTTGCATCAAAACCAAGGCCTTAGAGGATATGTTGGACTTGCTAGAAACCTTGCCCAATACTAAGATTACACTAACTCATTTTGAGGATAGTCGGGCGACCGACGAAGAGGTGCTAAAAAAAGCAGCCCATTCTAGAAATCTCAACTATCAAAGTTGGAGAGAATTTCTAGATCAAAAATTATCAGAAAATAAAGAGAAAAAAACAGTTAGGATTGTCACGGGGTCTTTATACTTTTTAGCCCAAGTGAGAGCCCACCTAATGGAGAGGAAAAATTAGAGAATGGATACACAAAAGATTGAAGAAGCTGTAAAAATGATCATCGAGGCAGTTGGTGAGGATGCCAATCGCGAGGGCTTACAGGAAACACCTGCCCGTGTCGCACGTATGTACCAAGAGATTTTTTCAGGACTTGGTCAAACAGCAGAGGAACATCTATCAAAATCCTTTGAGATCATTGATGACAATATGGTAGTAGAAAAGGATATCTTTTTCCATACCATGTGTGAGCATCACTTCTTGCCATTTTATGGGAAGGCTCATATCGCCTACATTCCAGATGGGCGTGTAGCAGGTTTGTCTAAGCTTGCCCGTACGGTTGAAGTCTACTCTAAAAAGCCACAGATTCAAGAGCGTTTGAATATCGAAGTGGCAGATGCCTTGATGGAGTATTTGGGTGCCAAGGGAGCCTTTGTTGTCATTGAGGCAGAGCATATGTGTATGAGCATGCGTGGCGTTCGAAAACCAGGCACTGCTACTTTGACAACAGTGGCTCGTGGTTTATTTGAAACAGATAAGGATCTTCGTGATCAGGCTTATCGTTTAATGGGACTATAAAGAGAGTGGGACAGAAATCGGTAATTCGTTAGAATTCGATTTCGTCGTCCCACCTCCGCACAGTTGAGTAGGGCTGTAAAAGCTGATGAAATCAGCGTAGTAGAGCCCACTCAACCACTGCGTCTTGCTCGACAATCCAAAGAAAATTGAGAGGCTAGGACTTTTGTCCCAGCTTCTTCTAGAAAGGACTAGTTATGGATCAACTGCGAATTAAAGACCTAGAAATTTTTGCCTTTCATGGACTCTTTCCTAGTGAGAAGGAACTGGGGCAAAAGTTTGTCATTTCAGCTAGCTTATCCTATGATATGACCAAGGCTGCGACAGAGTTGGATTTGGTGTCTTCTATCCACTACGGAGAGCTGTGTCAACAATGGACAACATGGTTTCAGGAAAACACCGAGGACTTGATTGAAACAGTAGCTTACAAACTAGTGGAGCGGACCTTTGAAACTTATCCAATTGTTCATGAGATTGAACTAGAGCTCAAAAAACCATGGGCGCCTGTTCATCTACCACTAGATACTTGTTCAGTAACCATCCATCGCCGTAAGCAGCGAGCTTTTATTGCTTTAGGGAGCAATATGGGCGATAAAAGGGCTAATCTCAAGCAAGCTATTGCTAACATGAGTGCTCGTGGGATTCGTATTCTCAAAGAGTCCAGTGTGATTACAACTGAGCCATGGGGCGGTGTAGAGCAAGATAGTTTTGCCAATCAGGTCATTGAAGTGGAAACATGGTTGCCAGCTCCAATCTTGCTAGAAACCTTGTTAGCCATTGAGTCAGAAATGGGACGGATCAGAGAAGTTCATTGGGGACCTCGTTTGATTGATTTGGATTTGCTCTTTGTCGAGGACCAAGTCATCTACACTGATGAGCTTATCTTGCCGCATCCTTATATCGCTGAGCGCCTCTTTGTCCTTGAACCGCTAGTGGAAATAGCTCCGCATTTTATTCATCCGATCTTAAAGCAACCAATTCGTTACTTGCTTAACCAGTTGGAGCAAGGGAATGCCTAAACTTTCTGAGACCTATAGCAAGTGGAAGAGTATTGGGGAGGGGCTGCTTGCTATTACTTTAGGGATTCTCTTGATTCGTTTGGACAAGTTGTTCCACGGATGGGGTACCAGTTGCTGATCGGCTACTTTTCCTTGTCAGCGGTTTGGCACTTGTTGACTCGCTGGTTTCAGGATAAAAAACGTAGGGAAAACATCCTTGTAACCTTGGCTAAGCTGATGGTTGCGGCTCTCGTGTTTGACTCCATCATCTTGCAAGACCTCACCCTCTATCTCCTAGTTTTTGTCATTTCGAGCTACCAGCTGTTTACGGGTGGCATTAGTCTTGTTACCTGGTTTCTCTATCGAAAAAATGCCATTCACCCTCGACTCCATCATTTCTTCGATGCTGTATGGATGATAGGATTTGGTCTTTATAGCATTTCTCCTTTTCACGATGCGGCGAATTTTGAATTGCTCTTGCTTGGATGTTACTTGCTCATGCTAGGAGCCAGCAGTCTTCGGGACGGTTTCTTTTTTGAGAGGATAGAAAGCAATCCCAAGCTGAAGCGACGAATGCGAATGACTTTACCAATCTTTGTGACAGCTCTGATCCCTATTAGCACCTTGCGTAAACTGAATGAGTGGCTGTCAAATCATGAAAACCAAGAAGGAGAAGTGCATTCAGAAAGAAAAAACGATCAGGTGGTTGATTTGGAAATTTTTGTCCATACTTCAGAAACCTCTTTTTTCCTCGCTATGGGACATGTGGATATTTGTTATCAAGGGAAGGTTATTTCCTATGGCTCGTACGATCCTCACTCGGAGCGTTTATTCGGCATGGTCGGAGATGGTGTTTTGTTTAAGGCCAATCGGGAAAAATACATTGAACTTTGTAAGAGGGAAAGTCAGAAGACCTTGTTTGCTTATGGTCTGAGTTTGACAGACCAACAGAAAGCTGCTATCCAAACTCGTTTAGCAGAAATAGAAGATTTGTTAATACCTTGGGAGCCAAGCTCGCAGTTGATGAAAAGAAGAGAGGGCGAGGTCAAGCATACCTACTCCTACCAACTGAAACAGGAAGCAGATGCGATGCTTTATAAATTCAGCTCATCTGAGTTTAAGACCTATTTTGTTCTCAGTACCAATTGTGTTTTACTGGCAGACTCTATCGTGGGAAAAGCTGGGACTGATATATTGAGCCCCCAAGGTTTCATTGTACCAGGGACTTACCAGGATTACCTTGACTTAGAGTATACAAAACCCAATGGTCTGGTTGTTAGTCGCTCTATTTATTAGAAAAAGAAACTCTAGTTCCTCAGCCGTTTGCGCCGAGAAGCTAGAGTTTTTAAAATAGGTCATTTTCTTCAGGTAGGAGAATGGTTTCCTTGCCATCCATATCTAGCACCAGAACTTTTGGTGGGTAGAGTGGATCAAAGGGATGATTAAAATCAAAGTCAATCGTAGTCGGTAGGTGTTGGCTAGAAAAACGGAAGGTGATGGAGCCTTCATTATTCAAAAGTCGAAATTCGAGTTCATCTTCTAGTTCAAAAACATGCTTTAAAAAATGATCGATAATATACCAGATAGAGTCGATAACATCGTCGGGTAGGTTGGTCACAACACCGAAACTAGCGCACCGTCTATGGGAATCTGTAAAAGCCATCCGTTTCTCCTGATTTATTTTCTTATTATCATACTGCAAACTGCTAGAAAAATCAAGAAAAGTCAACTGCTTTTAAAAAGTTGTGAATGTTTTTGAAACTTTTTTCAAAGATTCTTCATCAAACGCTTGAAAATGCTTACAATAAGTGGTAGAATGAAAATAGTGGAACCATGAAAACAAAATTTTCAAAGTAGAAAGGAAACGGAATGAATACAGATGATACAGTAACAATTTATGACGTTGCCCGAGAAGCGGGAGTGTCAATGGCGACTGTCAGTCGTGTTGTTAATGGCAATAAGAACGTCAAGGAAAACACTCGCAAGAAGGTTTTAGAGGTCATCGACCGTCTTGATTATCGTCCAAATGCAGTAGCACGTGGTCTAGCAAGCAAGAAAACGACAACAGTTGGAGTCGTCATTCCAGATATCACAAACACTTATTTCTCTACCCTTGCTAAAGGGATTGACGATATAGCGGAGATGTACAAATACAACATCGTCCTTGCTAATAGTGACGAAGATGACGAAAAGGAAGTCTCTGTAGTCAACACTCTCTTTTCTAAACAGGTGGATGGCGTTATCTTCATGGGCTATCATTTAACTGAAAATATTCGCTCAGAGTTTTCACGCTCACGTACACCTGTGGTTCTTGCAGGAACAGTGGACGTAGAACACCAACTTCCAAGTGTTAATATTGATTATAAACATGCTACTGTTGATGCAGTCCGCCATCTTTTGAAACGAAACAAAAAAATTGCCTTCGTTAGTGGACCATTAGTGGATGACATCAACGGGAAAATTCGCTTGGCTGGATATAAAGATGCTTTGAAAGAAGCGGGAATCAACTACAGTGAAGGTCTTGTTTTCGAATCAAAATACCGTTATGACGATGGTTATGCCTTAGCAGAACGTTTGATTTCTTCCAAAGCAACAGCAGCGATTGTAACGGGTGATGAACTTGCAGCAGGTGTTTTGAACGGACTTGCTGACAAGGGTGTTTCTGTACCGGAAGACTTTGAAATTATCACTAGTGATGATTCGCAAATCGCGCGCTATACTCGTCCAAACCTAACCACCATTGCTCAACCTTTGTATGACCTTGGTGCTATTAGTATGCGTATGTTGACGAAGATTATGCATAAGGAAGAGTTGGAAGAGCGTGAAGTTCTTTTGCCACATGGTTTGGTAGAACGTCATTCAACTCGTAAAGATTAACAAGAAGAGGTCGGGATAAAAATCCCGACCTCGCTTTTTAGTAGAAAAAACTTTTTGGTCAATAGTTCAAGCATCAAGTTGATGGTAGAAGGCTTGCGGGGTGATTAGAAAACAAGACTTGATCTAGTAATTTCTATCTCACCGACTTTTTTATACTCAATGAAAATCAAAGAGCAAACTAGGAAACTAGCCGCAGGCTGTACTTGAGTACGGCAAGGCGACGTTGACGAGGTTTGAATTTGATTTTCGAAGAGTATTATCCTTCCATATAGGCTCGTAATTCCTCTCCTCTAAGACCAGCATTGATAGCAATGAGGAGTTTGAGACGAGCTTTTTGAGCGTTTAGCTCTTTGACGAAAAAGACACCAGCATTTTGTAGACAAACGCCACCACCCTCATAGGCATAAACAGGTTCAGCAATCCCGTTAAAACAACGAGAAACCAAGGCGATTGGGAGTCCTTCTTGGATAAGGGTGTTCAATTTTTGTGATGTTTCCTTGGGGACATTTCCAGCACCAAAGGCCTGGATAATAAGACCATCTAGCTGGTCAACAGGAAGCAAATCAAGGAGTTCTTCTGTCATGCCAGCATAGACTGGAATAATTGGAACCAAGCCATGGATCCTATCAAGGTCAAAACGAACACGGGGTTCAGCTGTTTTGAAGTAGAGAATCTCGTGTTTCATGATGAGGCCAAGAGGGCCGTGGGTCGGCGTTTGAAAGGTACTAACATTTGTCGTGTGCGTCTTGGTCACATACTTAGCAGCGTGAATTTCGTCATTCATTACAACCAAGACCCCCTTGTCAGTAGCCTTATCGTCGCTCGCTACGCGTAGGGCGCTGAGATAATTGTAGACTCCATCGCTTCCCAGTTCGTTGGAACTACGCATGGCACCTGTTAGTACGATAGGTTTGTGAGGGACCTCCATTGTGTCAAGGAAATAGGCAGTTTCCTCTAAGGTATCTGTCCCATGTGTAATCACAAAACCGTCATAATGATCATCCTCCTCTTTGATTTTTTGATAGAGGGCCAGCATATGTTTGGGTTTAATATGAGGACTTGGCAGATTAAAAAAATCGAGAGCATGGACTTCAACTCCCTCAAGTGGATTGGATACATGATTCATAGGGTTTTCTTGACTAGTCACAACAGCGCCAGAGGCATCCGCTTGCATGGAAATAGTACCACCCGTATGTAAAACAAGGATTTTCTTAGGCATGATTTACTCACTCTTTCTGAAATGTGGTATAATCATTGTATCACAAAAGGGGAGAATGAGGTAGGATGGAAGTCAAAGCTGTTTTTTTTGATATCGATGGAACACTAGTCAACGATCGCAAGAGTGTTTTGAAATCCACTAAGGACGCGATTAAGATTGTGAAGGACCAGGGGGTGCTTGTTGGAGTAGCGACAGGGCGAGGACCTTTTTTTGTTAAGGATTTAATGGAAGATTTAGATCTGGATTTTGCCGTAACCTATAACGGCCAATATATCTTTAATAAAAACAGAGTCTTGTTTACAAGTCCTCTTTCCAAGTCTCATTTACGGCAGTTGATCACCTATGCCAAAAAAGAGGGCAAGGAGATTGCTCTAGGGACCAAGGATGCCATGCTGGGTTCGAAAATCATGTCTTTTGGCCTAGGTTCTTTTTCTCAAAGGGTGAGTCGTTTTGTCCCCTCTATGTTGACTCGTACAGTTAGTCATTCCTTTAATCGAATGGTGAGTAAGGTTGTTCCTCAGAAGGAAGAAGACTTGCTTCACTTGATGAATCAGCCCATTTATCAAGTTTTGATGCTAATGACGCCGGAAGAATCTGAGAAAGCAGCAGCTGATTTTCAAGACTTGAAATTGACTCGTAGTAACCCTTTTGCGGCCGATGTTATCAACCAAGGAAATTCCAAGTTAGAAGGAATTCGCCGTGTCGGAAAAGAGTATGGTTTTGATCTCAATCAAGTCATGGCCTTTGGTGACTCGGACAATGACCTAGAGATGCTAGCAGGAGTTGGGATGTCAGTCGCTATGGGCAATGGTAGTAGTAGTGTTAAGGAAGTCGCTAAGCACATCACAACTAGCAACCAGCAAGATGGGATTCACAAGGCTTTGGAACATTTTGGTGTTCTGGCTTCAGAAAAAGTCTTTGTCAGTCGTGATTATCATTTTAACAAGGTCAAAACCTTCCACCACATGATGGATGAACGGACTCAAGAAGAGCCTCAAGCTTGGGACTTAGAAGGCGCAACCCATAGGGCAGGATTTAAGATAGAAGAATTGGTGGAGTTTGTTCGAGCTGCTAGCTCTTCTGAAGAAGACTTTGAACAGGCAGTAGGACAGTTACACCAAGCTCTTGACCAAGCAGCAGAGAAAGTAGTCAAAAAAACACCTGCTAAGCAAGATTTGGTAGGGCAAGTAGATGCCTTGATTGATACCCTTTACTTCACCTACGGTAGTTTTGTTTGATGGGAGTGGATCCAGAACGGATTTTTGACATTGTCCATCAAGCCAATATGGGTAAAATGTTCCCTGATGGAAAAGCTCATTTTGACCCAGTTACTCACAAAATCCTAAAACCAGATGACTGGGAGGAGCGATATGCTCCAGAACCAGCCATTAAAAAGGAAATTGAGCGCCAGTTAAAGGCTTATGAGCGCCATAAGGAAAGAGAAGATAAAAAGTAGGCGTTAGGTAACTGATACTCAATGAAAATCAAAGAGCAAACTAGGAAGCTAGCCGCAGGTTGCTCAAAACACCGTTTTGAGGTTGTGGATAGAACTGCCGAAGTCAGCTCAAAATACTATTTTGAGGTTGCAGATGGAAGCTGACGTGGTTTGAAGAGATTTTCGAAGAGTATGAAGTCTTGATTTCCTAGCACCAACTACTGCATCAACAATTTATGAAAAAATGAGGCTGGGACAAAGGTCCTAGCCTCTCAATTGTCTTTGGATTATCGAGCAAGACGCAGTGGTTGAGTGGGCTCTACTACGCTGATTTTATCAGCTTTTACAGCCCTACTCAACTGTGCGGAGGTGGGACGACGAAATCGAATTCTAACGAATTACCGATTTCTGTCCCACTCTCATTTCTTTTTTATTACAAAGTTTTATCCTTATCTCTAACGACGAGAAGGTCAACGCTGGTATGGCGTAGGATGTATTCTGATGAAGAACCAACTAGTAGACGCTCAAAGGCATTGAGTCCTGTTGCTCCAACCAAAATCAAGTCAACCTTTCATTGTCTGGAATTGTTTTAGCTAAAAGAGTTTTAGGATTACCCATCTCAATAACTACTTTAATATCTGTGAGACCAGCATCTTTTGCACGCTTTTCATATTCAGCCATCAAATCGTTGGCCTCTACTTGCAATTCTTCGTAAACTTCGGCATCAAATGTTGAGATGCTTTGAAGAGCACGTGTGTCAATGACATGGGCAATAGTTAGTTTTGCTTGGTTACGCAGTGCTGAATGAACCCCTTTGATGAAAGCCAAGTCAGCTTCCTTAGAACCGTCAACCGCTACCATGATGTTTTCATAACGTTGTGTCATAGCAAAAACCTCCTCATTCTTATTACCTTCATTGTAATCCTTTTCACTAAAAAAGTAAAGTAAAAAACGATAGGAAGAAGATTGATGCTTTTTGACTTTGACTTGGAGTCTGTTATAATAAAAATAGAAAAGCTAAGAGGAAGAGATATGACAAAAATTGCAGTATTATCAGATATACATGGCAATACGACAGCTTTAGAGGCTGTTCTGGCAGATGTGCAGAAGGCAGAGGTTGATGAGTATTGGCTCTTGGGAGATATCCTCATGCCTGGAACAGGACGAAAAAATATTCTCCAGACATTGGATACTTTACCCATCACTCTTAGAGTTCTGGGAAATTGGGAGGAGAGCTTGTGGCGGGCCTGTCATCGAAAGTTGGATGAAAGCAGACCGAGTCATCGTTATCTCTTGCGCCAGTGCCAGTATATTATGGAAGAAGTCAGCATTGAGGAGATTGAGGCGCTGCAGAACTATCCCTTGCAAGTGCACCGTCAGTTTGGAGATTTGAAGTTAGGGATTAGCCACCACTTGCCTGATAAAAATTGGGGGAGAGAGCTGATTCATCTTGGAAAGCAAGAGGATTTTGACCGTCTTGTCACCAATCCAGATTGCGATATTGCCATTTATGGTCATATCCATCAGCAGTTTCTTCGCTATGGTAGTGGTGGTCAGCTTATCCTGAACCCAGGTTCGATTGGTCAACCCTTCTTTTTATCTGAGAATTTACGCAAGGACTTGCGTGCCCAATACATGATATTAGAATTTGACGAAAAAGGCTTAAAAGATGTCGATTTTCGTCGGGTTGCTTATGATATTGAAGCAGAATTACAGCTAGCCAAAGACTTAAATTTACCCTACTACCAAGTTTATTATGAAAGTTTGGTTAATGGGATTCACCATACCCATAACCAAGAATTACTATATGAAATTGCCCAAAGTCAAGGGCATGATGCAGAACTGGATGACTGGCTTAGTGGTAACTCTTGACATTACAACTAGAAGAGATATAATAAAGATAAGAACTAGTCTAATCGAAAAAGGAGAAGCTTATGCAAATTTCAAGTCGATTTACCATTGCGACTCATATGTTGATCATTATTGCTCTAAAAGGTAAGGAAAGTAAGGTGACTAGTGATTTTCTGGCGAGTAGTGTTGGAGTCAATCCTGTCATTATCCGCAAGACATTATCTCAGCTGAAAAAGGCAGAGTTAATCTCAGTTGCGCGTGGAACTGGTGGAGCAGAGATTATCAAAGACCTAGAGGACATTAGCCTATTAGATGTTTACCAAGCAGTTGAATCCCTAGGAAAGACAGGGCAACTCTTTAGTTTTCATGACAAACCAAATCCAGCCTGTCCAGTTGGAGCCAATATCCATGGGATTTTGGATGAAAAGTTAGATAAAATTCAAGAAGCCATGGAACAAGAATTAAGTCAAACTAGTCTGGCCCAAGTAGTGGCGGATGCAGGGAGTAGGATAGAAGGATAAGAGGACCTCAGATCCTCTTTTTCTATGTGGATAATTATGATAAAATGTAGTCATTAAAGAAGGGAGAAATGTATCTCGTTATAGGAATTATATTAGCCTTTATACTATCATTTTGGAAGGATAATAGAAGTTTGTGGAATTCAGTATTATTTTTATTATTTCTCATTTCAAGTTATATTTATCTATCCTACTTTTTTATAAAAATAGTTATGAGAAGGTTCAGCTTGCTTTCTATGGATTTGCCTTTATTTTACTCCCCTTGCTGGTTTTTTTGGGTGGTATCTTTTTGATCTATAATGGTGTTATCTTGCTGAAGCGAGAGGGACGGTCAAAGGCCAATTATCTCTCAGCGCTCTTTGGAATAGTCATTTTGGCATTTTTTGCCTTGGTGTCATTTCGATTGGGAGATAGAGGCGATTTATTTTCCAATAACCATCTGATCAATATTCTATTTGTATTTATCACTTATTCTTACTTTATTTTTGGTTTTGCCTTTGCAGGTTTTATGTTGTACCCTATCTTGTATCTCTTTATTCCTAAGAAGAAGCATTATGATTTTATTATTATTCATGGTGCAGGTTTACTAGGTGGGGAAAAGGTAACACCTTTGCTAAAGAGGAGAATTGATAAGGCGGTGGAAGCTTACCATAAGTCTAAGAATCCTCATATCAAAATCATAGCCAGTGGTGGACAAGGAGAGGACGAAAAGATATCTGAAGCTCAGGCTATGACAAATTATCTGCTTACGGAGACAGATGTCCCCAAAGATGCGATTATTCTGGAGGACCAATCAAGGACTACTTACGAGAATCTTCTCTTTTCCAAGGAACTTGGTGAGAAACTGGTAACCAATCCTCAATTTCTCTTTGTAACAAATGATTATCATGTTTTTAGAACCAGTACCTATGCTCGCAAGTTAGGCATGAAAGGAGATGGCTAGGGATGTCGAACAGCTGGCTATTACATCCCATCAGCCTTTATCCGTGAATTTGTAGCCCTGTGTGTAAAATTAAAGTGGCTCTTTATGTTCTTCTACGGATTGTTATTCTTAGCCCTGCTATTTTCTTATAAGGGAATTCTATGGTAGGATAAAAAATTAAAAAAAGCTAGTTTTCTGATATTCAGAATTCTAGCTTTTTCGTTATGAAAATAAAACTATGAATGATTGGTCTTTCATAAAGAAGTTTTCTTTAAAGATCACCAATCGAAATGGTGTTCAATTCGTTGATAACCTGAAGCTGTGCCATGCGTCCAATATTGATCAGTTTTGGATGTTTTAAGCCTTCGATATCAAAGTTGGTCAGAATGGCATCGTATCCAGCCTCCATAATCTCGTCAACATTTAGTGTAGCCTTGTCCCAAGTCTCAAACTGGATATTTTTAGAAGTGTAGTATTTATAGAGGGAGATGAGAGCGTGAGGGTGAGCAAAGTCAAACTCACTCAAAACAAGAACACGAACCTTATTCTGAACTTCTAACAGTTGTTCCGTCAAACCTGAAGCGTGGGTCAAAAGTGTATAAACGAGATGAACAACGGCATGTGCATGTTCTTTTTGTCCCAAGCTAGACTTATAACGCATCATTTCGAAAACAGCTGCTTCGTAAAAATGAGGGAAGAATCGCTTGATTTTATCAAGTGAATAGGATTTGTTATGAGAAATGATAGATTCTGAGTTGATTTCTTGGCGTTCAAGAAGAGCAGTATTGTGCAAGTGCCACACTAACTCATCTGTATTTGAAAAGTGAACACCAAACTCTCGTGTTAAGTTATCCAGGACATCGCGAGCTGCGTGATAAGAGTGGTTAACTTGCTCATTCTCTGAACGGGCAGCTAGAAATTCTTCAACAGTAAAGAAGATTCCTTTTTGGGTGTAAGAATCAAAGATTTGTTCTAAGGTATGACGGTTAACTTCGATATTTAGGCGCTTAGCTAGAGGTTCAAGTTGATCTTGGTATTCTGGCAGTTGATTATATATAGGGAGATCATTTGTAGAATTACTCGTTGTTTGGATAGTGGTACCAATTTTAAATCGGTGCAAATTAACAGCTATTTGTGTTTCTAGCTGCAATAAGTTGGCATAATTGGCAGGAAATCCTGTCGCTTTAAGAAAGAAAGCAACAAACTCTTCAATGTCTTTCTTAGAATCAGTAAATGGCCATTTGAAGTAACCATAGGCTTCATGGAAATATTGAGCAAAGAAGAAGCGGATGTCTTTTTCATCTCCGATGATAGAGATTGGAGTGACCTTAAGTTTGAAGCGGTATTTATTTTGTAAGGTATGATTGATCTCAGCGACTTTTTTGCGAAGGGCAGGAAGTGAGACATCGAGGGTTTGAGCTAGATGTTCATAGGTAAATGGTTCTTCTAATAAAAAGAATGCTCTCAAAACTTGGAAGTTAGATGAATCTTGTAAAATATGGCGGTAAATTCGTTCAATGCCCAGATTTTTATTATTGGCGAGTCTGATACCTGCAGTTGAAGATTGAATTTCAAAGCAAGACAAAACTTCGCGCATCTCCTTGATATCACTTTTGATAATACGGGTGTTGATATCTAGGGCTTCCGCCAGAGGATCTAGGTGGATCCAGTCTGGATTTTCAAATAAATATTCTAAAATTTTTAATTGCCTTTGTTCTTTTTGAGTCAATAGGGCTCTCATGAATGATTCCTCCTGTAATATATTTGATTATAATAAATAAAAAAATCATATTTTTTTGAAGATAAATGTTATTATATCACAAGTAAATTAAAAACAAAGAATCTGTCTTAATTTATTATATTGTATTTTAGAATAAAAAAATAACATTTTGGAATTTTTTTGTATTGAAAAAAATTTTTTTAATGATAAAATTTGAAATTGTTGACTAAAAATAATGCTATATTTTTATTTTTATAATGTAATTTGTGTGTTAAAGACACACTATATTTTAAAATTGATAGGGGACAAGATTCATGTATTTTAATCGTAAAAATGCAGAACAAAAGAATTGGCGTATGATTAAAAAAGGAAAACATTTCCTTTTCGGTTGCTCGCTTGTCTTTGCGGTTGGGGCAGCTTTGGTGGCTCCACCAGTCAAAGCAGATACAGTAGAAGCTAATCCAGAAAATAACTCTACAACAGAGGGGACTAAGCCAGTTGTAGATGAAGAGAATGTAACTTATGCAGCACCAGCTGTAGAAGTAGCACCATCAACACCAGCTGCTGTAGCTACAGTAGTGGCTGAAAAAAAGCTGAAAAACCAGCTGCAACTACTGAAAATTCTAAGGAAGAAGCAGTAGCAGCAACTGATAAAGTTGAAAAAGCTAAGGAAGCAGACAGCATCCAAGCACCAGAAGTGACTGTAGTTTATGATCCGTCAGCACTTGCTGATGAAGAAAAAGCAAAAGTAGTAGCAGCTGTTAAGGCAGCAAACCCTACAGCGACTGATGTTCAAGTCCAAGCAGACGGATCAGTAGTTGTTACTTTTGCAGATGGTTCAAGTGCAAACTTGACAGCAGCTCAAACTATCAAAGATGACTCTTTAGTAGCTAAACCACGTACTAATCGTGCAGCGCGTGCTACAGCATCAACTGAAACACGTGCGTCAGATACTATACAAACAAAGAAGATGTCGAAGGTTATGTTAAAATTAACTACGAAGTAGACAAGGCTAAAAATGTTATCCACTGGACAGTTCTTGATAACCCAGGCCGTAAAGGAAACTCAGCCAGTGGTTATGTCTACTTCACAATTCCGAAAGATTCTGTAGGTGAACCGACCAATTGGAGCGTTGTACAGACGGATAAGAATGGAAAAGTAGTCAATAGCCGTAATTACTGGAAGAATAATGACGGAGTATACTTAATGAGTCAAAATGGTAGAATGAATACCTATACTGGCGCTGAAACGACGAAGCGTTTGACTCAACTTTACAAAGATACAAAAAATCCAGCAATTCGAGGAAATGAAGCAGCGGTAGCGGCTCAAACAGCAGAACGTTCACAGGCTTTGTATACGATGACAGCGGATAATAATGCAATTCGTAACATTATGTGGACGATTACATTTGAAGTACAAGACCCACGTAGCGATGCGGATAAGAATGATCCAACTGCTAAGGCATAAACAGTAATAGCAGGTTCAACACCAAATGCACAAGATTCAATTGGTAATGTTTCAGATCTACCAAGTGGTACAACATACGAATTCAAGACACCAGTAGATACAGCAACTGATGGTGAAAAAGACGCAACAGTCGTTGTAACCTACCCAGACGGATCTAAGGATGAAGTTAAGAAAGCTAACCCAACTGCGAAAGACATCAATGTAAACAAAGATGGATCAGTAGTTGTAACCTTTAAAGATGACACCACAGCCGTTATTCCAGCAGATAATACAGTTAAGAAATCAGCTGATAAGGTTAAGGAATCAGATGGAGTTAAGAATCCAACAGTAACTCCAGTTACAGATCCAAGCAACTTGACTAATGCAGAAAAAGCTAAGGTAGCGGATGAAGTTAAGAAAGCTAACCCAACTGCGAAAGATATCAAGGTTAACAATGACGGATCAGTTGTTGTAACCTTTGTAAATGGTTCAGTAGCAGTAATTGCAAGTGAGAATACTTTTAAGGAAGCAACTAAAGAGTCTTCTGCTAACCCAACAGCTAAGAAAGCAGGAGCGAAAGAATTGCCAAATACTGGTACAGAGCAATCTAACGCTTCACTTGGATTAGCACTACTTGCAGCAGCGACAGGTGGACTCCTCTTCGCTAAAAAACGCGAGGAAGAAGAGTAAAACATTACTCTGATAAAGTAAACTTGAGCATTTTGATTATATGAGTTTACTAGAAAAACCGTAAGAAGAAATTCTTACGGTTTTTTGGCTTTATAAAAGGAAGTCCTCTAGGATATCTTATTTTATGAACTATATCTTTCTTCATGCATGTATTTTTTATTATTTTCATAGACATTCTTGTGAATGAAATTGAAGTTAATATAAAGTTGAGAATGCTTGATAAACAGTATCCACTTATAAGCCTCTTGTTAACGGTATGTAGCGTCAAATAATTTTAAATAGAAAACAAAATCCTTGTATATCTGATGAAATTCCTATAAAATAGAAAGAATTCAATATTTTATTATAAGAGAAAAGTTAAGTGGTGAAATATCAATTTTATGGAGTAAAGCGTCAGCGTTTTTCTTTAAGGAAGTTATCAGTAGGTCTGATTTCAGCGACTATCGGAAGCTTCTTTTTTGGTTCTGTAGCTGGGACTAGTTCAACCCTGTTGAAGCAGATAGATGAAGCCAAAATGAAGTGGTTTAGAAAAATAGAAAACTACTACATTACTGATAAGTATGGTAAACAAAGCCATGCTGGTAACCAGAAACGGACGTTCACTGCTGAAGAGATTAAGAAACTAAAAACCTTTGAGTCCTTGATTGACCATGATGTCATTACTCGTCGCGAAACAAAGATAGTGGCAAGAATGGACGGAATGGCTATCTCAGTCTATTCTCTCCAATTTATTCAGCGCTTAGCAATCCAACTGGTGCGCCAGGTGATGTCATGTTCCGTCGTACAGCCTATGAGTTATTGGCAGCTAAGGGCTATCATGAAGGATTTGTTCCTTATGTATCAGGTAAGTTTTCAGAAGAAGCTCTGAAAGAGGGAAGCACAACTTGGGATGGATGGTTCGGAAAAGATGTTGGTCTGGTGACAGACCAGAAGGTTTTGGAAAATGTATTTAAAGGTGAGTGTGACTCTTGGGCAGCCTTCAAGAAGGTGATGTACCAAGAGCGAATTGATCAATTGACAAAATTGAAGCCGATCACCATTGAGTATGAACTCAGAAATCCAAATAGTACGAAGCAAGTAACTACTAGATCTTATAAAAATATGCAAAGACTAATGGATGAAGCGCTAGCAGAGTCAACTTACTTAAGAAAAAGATTTATAAAACTTATCTTCGTACAACAGATGACTTCCGTCAGTCTATCTTTACCAAATAAGCTGCAGTGTTACATTAAAAAATTGCACTATCCCTAGGTCTAAAAAGACTTAGGGATTCTTGCTCTTGAAGTAGATGACCAAGTATAGAGAACATCAATTATGAATCATCATTCTGTACCAGACTGGTAAAAACTTTAAATAAAAACTAAAATATGGTAAAATAACGATTATATAAAATTTTGAGGAGACAGTTATGAAGACAAAAACACTTGCACAAGTAGATGGAATTATTGGGATCATTGCAGGAGCTGTTTTGGCAATCTTACCAGTTGTTATAGTTATGATTGCTGCTATTTCTGACAATGAAGATTTTGCGGGAGTTGTTTTGGGGATTGTTTTCCTTGTTTTTACTTTAGTAAAAATCGCAACTCTTATCCTAGGAATTCTCACTCTTGTCTACTATAAGGATGACAAACGTATCTCACTTGCCCCATCTATCTTGTTTATCGTTGGATCAGGAGTATCATTGATTCCATTCTTGGGATGGATAGGTGGAATTATCCTCATCATTGGAGGAGCACTATACTTGTCAAGCTTAAAACATTTTCGAATTGAAGGTTAGCCTATACTTAAAGAGAAGAGTCGAGAAGTCTCTTCTCTTTTTGATTGATTTTGACTAGCTTTTTTGTGAAAAATTGTGTAAAATAGAATAGATAAACGAGGGCAACCTCGGAAAATTTAAAGGAGAATCCATCTAATGGTAAAATTGGTTTTTGCTCGCCACGGTGAGTCTGAATGGAACAAAGCTAACCTTTTCACTGGTTGGGCTGATGTTGATTTGTCTGAAAAAGGAACACAACAAGCGATTGACGCTGGTAAATTGATCAAAGAAGCTGGTATCGAATTTGACCAAGCATACACTTCAGTATTGAAACGTGCGATCAAAACAACTAACTTGGCTCTTGAAGCAGCTGACCAATTGTGGGTCCCAGTTGAAAAATCATGGCGCTTGAACGAACGTCACTACGGTGGTTTGACTGGTAAAAACAAAGCTGAAGCAGCTGAACAATTTGGTGATGAGCAAGTTCACATCTGGCGTCGTTCATACGATGTATTGCCTCCAGCAATGGATCGTGATGATGAGCACTCAGCTCACACTGACCGTCGTTATGCTTCACTTGATGACTCAGTAATTCCAGATGCTGAAAACTTGAAAGTTACTTTGGAACGTGCCCTTCCATTCTGGGAAGATAAAATCGCTCCAGCTCTTAAAGATGGTAAAAACGTATTTGTAGGAGCACACGGTAACTCAATCCGTGCCCTTGTAAAACACATCAAAGGTTTGTCAGACGACGAAATCATGGACGTGGAAATCCCTAACTTCCCACCATTGGTATTCGAATTTGACGAAAAATTGAACGTAGTTTCTGAATACTACCTTGGAAAATAAGCATCATAAAGCCTAGGATGATTCCTAGGTTTTTTGTTTTTGAAATATCAAGTCTGAGATACAAACTTGATCTGAGATTTTTGAAGTTCAAGATTTAGAAATTCGAAAAACAATTTAGCTTGTCAAAGGAAAGCTTTCTTGTTATAATAGATAAGATGGAGGCGTTATGGCACTTAAAAAAGCAAGTCTAGCCTGTGCGGTTTGTGGCTCTAGAAACTATTCGATTAAGATTAGTGGAAATCCCAAATCAACACGCTTAGAAGTAAATAAATTTTGTAAACACTGTGGCAAGTACACCACACACCGAGAAACGAGATAGGAGAAAACGATGCGTTTTATTAAGGATATTTTTAAACTTCTTAAAGAAACAACTTGGCCGACTCGCAAAGAAAGTTGGTTAGATTTTAAATCTATCATGGAATACACTGCTTTCTTTGTAGTGATGATTTATATTTTTGACCAATTGATTGTTAGCGGATTGATTCGTTTTATTAATATTTTTTAAAATAAGGCAAGAAAAAGATCTAGTCGCTGAAATTCTTCAGTTAGGAAAGGAAAAAACATGGATAGTTTTGATAAAGGATGGTTTGTGCTACAAACTTACTCTGGCTACGAAAATAAAGTAAAAGAAAATCTATTACAACGTGCACAAACATACAATATGCTAGAAAATATTCTACGTGTTGAAATTCCTACACAAACAGTGCAAGTGGAAAAAAATGGAAAGAAAAAAGAAATCGAAGAAAATCGCTTTCCAGGTTATGTTCTTGTAGAAATGGTTATGACCGATGAAGCATGGTTCGTTGTGCGTAACACACCAAACGTGACAGGATTTGTAGGCTCACATGGAAATAGATCAAAACCAACTCCACTTTTGGAACAAGAAATTCGTGATATTTTAGTTTCAATGGGTCAAACTGTCCAAGAATTTGATATTGATGTAGAGGTTGGCCAAACTGTTCGTATTATTGATGGCGCTTTTGCTGATTACACAGGTAAGATTACAGAAATTGATAACAACAAAGTCAAGATGATTATCTCTATGTTTGGTAATGATACAGTTGCAGAAGTAAATCTTAACCAGATTGCAGAACTTTAATCGGGCATTTCCTGGGAAAATCGTCAATTAAAACTAAAAAAGACAACTGTAGAGAAAACAGTTGTCTTTTTTCACCCTCATTTGTCAGTATTCACGATTTCTGTAACATCAGAGAGATAAAAAAGCACAAGATAGAAACTATGCCCCTTCTTTCCCCCTTTCTCTGCTATACTACAAGCAGAGAAAGGGGGAAAGCAAATGCTTGAGAAGTACTACGCAAAGGTTAAAGGGATTGTTCATAGATGTCGAAAAGATTATTATCTCCACCTGTGGGAAAAAGATGACTGGGATCAAGAAGGAATGATCTGTCTCTATGAACTCCTAGAACATCATCCAGAACTAGTAGAAGAAGAAAAGAAACTCTACGTCTACTTCAAAACAAAATTCCGCAATCGAATCCTTGATAGCGTCAGAAAACAAGAAAGTCAAAAACGACGTCTGGATCGGATGGCCTATGAAGAAGTAGGAGAGATCAGCCATCGACTTCCAGAAGGAGGTTTATGGTTGGATGACTATTATGCCTTTCATGATTTGTTAGATAATTATAGAAGAAACTTGTCCAAAGATAAGCAAGAAGCCTATGAACGACTCTGGGCAGATGAACGGTTCAAGGGCCGCAAAGGACTCCTCAAAGAGTTGCAGGAGATATTACAAGACTTCTAAAAAAAGTTTCAAAAAGGTGTTGACAAAGTTTGAAAAGTCGGTATAATAGTAAGAGTTGAAAATAACAACTCCGGTCCGTTGGTCAAGGGGTTAAGACACCGCCTTTTCACGGCGGTAACACGGGTTCGAATCCCGTACGGACTATGGTATGTTACAGATGAAGCACTGGTTGAAAAAAATAAAAAAAGTTTCAAAAAAGTGTTGACAAGAGATTGCGACTGTGATATACTAATATAGTTGTCGCTTGAGAGATTGAGTGACAAAGACCTTTGAAAACTGAACAAGACGAACCAATGTGCAGGGCACTACAACAGAAGTTGTAGTACTGAACAATGAAAAAAACAATAAATCTGTCAGTGACAGAAATGAGTGAGAACTCAAACTTTTAATGAGAGTTTGATCCTGGCTCAGGACGAACGCTGGCGGCGTGCCTAATACATGCAAGTAGAACGCTGAAGGAAGGAGCTTGCTCTTTCCGGATGAGTTGCGAACAGGGTGAGTAACGCGTAGGTAACCTGCCTGGTAGCGGGGGATAACTATTGGAAACGATAGCTAATACCGCATAACAGTAGATATCGCATGATAGCTGCTTAAAAGGTGCAATTGCATCACTACCAGATGGACCTGCGTTGTATTAGCTAGTTGGTGAGGTAACGGCTCACCAAGGCGACGATACATAGCCGACCTGAGAGGGTGATCGGCCACACTGGGACTGAGACACGGCCCAGACTCCTACGGGAGGCAGCAGTAGGGAATCTTCGGCAATGGACGGAAGTCTGACCGAGCAACGCCGCGTGAGTGAAGAAGGTTTTCGGATCGTAAAGCTCTGTTGTAAGAGAAGAACGAGTGTGAGAGTGGAAAGTTCACACTGTGACGGTATCTTACCAGAAAGGGACGGCTAACTACGTGCCAGCAGCCGCGGTAATACGTAGATCCCCGAGCGTTGTCCGGATTTATTGGGCGTAAAGCGAGCGCAGGCGGTTAGATAAGTCTGAAGTTAAAGGCTGTGGCTTAACCATAGTACGCTTTGGAAACTGTTTAACTTGAGTGCAAGAGGGGAGAGTGGAATTCCATGTGTAGCGGTGAAATGCGTAGATATATGGAGGAACACCGGTGGCGAAAGCGGCTCTCTGGCTTGTAACTGACGCTGAGGCTCGAAAGCGTGGGGAGCAAACAGGATTAGATACCCTGGTAGTCCACGCCGTAAACGATGAGTGCTAGGGTGTTAGACCCTTTCCGGGGTTTAGTGCCGTAGCTAACGCATTAAGCACTCCGCCTGGGGAGTACGACCGCAAGGTTGAAACTCAAAGGAATTGACGGGTGCCCGCACAAGCGGTGGAGCATGTGGTTTAATTCGAAGCAACGCGAAGAACCTTACCAGGTCTTGACATCCCTCTGACCGCTCTAGAGATAGAGTTTTTCCTTCGGGACAGAGGTGACAGGTGGTGCATGGTTGTCGTCAGCTCGTGTCGTGAGATGTTGGGTTAAGTCCCGCAACGAGCGCAACCCCTATTGTTAGTTGCCATCATTCAGTTGGGCACTCTAGCGAGACTGCCGGTAATAAACCGGAGGAAGGTGGGGATGACGTCAAATCATCATGCCCCTTATGACCTGGGCTACACACGTGCTACAATGGCTGGTACAACGAGTCGCAAGTCGGTGACGGCAAGCTAATCTCTTAAAGCCAGTCTCAGTTCGGATTGTAGGCTGCAACTCGCCTACATGAAGTCGGAATCGCTAGTAATCGCGGATCAGCACGCCGCGGTGAATACGTTCCCGGGCCTTGTACACACCGCCCGTCACACCACGAGAGTTTGTAACACCCGAAGTCGGTGAGGTAACCATTTTGGAGCCAGCCGCCTAAGGTGGGATAGATGATTGGGGTGAAGTCGTAACAAGGTAGCCGTATCGGAAGGTGCGGCTGGATCACCTCCTTTCTAAGGATAAGGAATGCACATTGGTCTTGTTTAGTCTTGAGAGGTCTTGTAGGGGCCTTAGCTCAGCTGGGAGAGCGCCTGCTTTTGCACGCAGGAGGTCAGCGGTTCGATCCCGCTAGGCTCCATTGGTGAGAGATCACCAAGTAATGCACATTGAAAAATTGAATATCTATATCAAATAGTAACAAGAAAAATAAACCGAAAAACGCTGTAGTATTAATAAAGAGTTTATGACTGAAAGGTCAAAAAAAATAAGGTTAAGTTAATAAGGGCGCACGGTGGATGCCTTGGCACTAGGAGTCGAAGAAGGACGTGACAAACGACGATATGCCTTGGGTAGCTGTAAGTAAGCGATGATCCAGGGATTTCCGAATGGGGAAACCCAACAGGTACTACCTGTTACCCATATCTGTTAAGGATATGAGGAGGAAGACGCAGTGAACTGAAACATCTAAGTAGCTGCAGGAAGAGAAAGCAAAAGCGATTGCCTTAGTAGCGGCGAGCGAAACGGCAGAAGGGCAAACCGAAGAGTTTACTCTTCGGGGTTGTAGGACTGCAATGTGGACTCAAAGATTATAGAAGAATGACATGGGAAGGTCAGCCAAAGAGAGTGAGAGCCTCGTATTTTAAATAGTCTTTGTACCTAGCAGTATCCTGAGTACGGCGGGACACGTGAAATCCCGTCGGAATCTGGGAGGACCATCTCCCAACCCTAAATACTCCCTAGTGACCGATAGTGAACCAGTACCGTGAGGGAAAGGTGAAAAGCACCCCGGGAGGGGAGTGAAATAGAACCTGAAACCGTGTGCCTACAACAAGTTCGAGCCCGTTAATGGGTGAGAGCGTGCCTTTTGTAGAATGAACCGGCGAGTTACGATATGATGCGAGGTTAAGTTGAAGAGACGGAGCCGTAGGGAAACCGAGTCTGAATAGGGCGCTTTAGTATCATGTCGTAGACCCGAAACCATGTGACCTACCCATGAGCAGGTTGAAGGTGCGGTAAGACGCACTGGAGGACCGAACCAGGGCACGTTGAAAAGTGCTTGGATGACTTGTGGGTAGCGGAGAAATTCCAAACGAACTTGGAGATAGCTGGTTCTCTCCGAAATAGCTTTAGGGCTAGCGTCGACATAAAGATTCTTGGAGGTAGAGCACTGTTTGGGTGAGGGGTCCATCCCGGATTACCAATCTCAGATAAACTCCGAATGCCAATGAATTATGGTCGGCAGTCAGACTGCGAGTGCTAAGATCCGTAGTCGAAAGGGAAACAGCCCAGACCACCAGCTAAGATCCCAAAAATAATTGTTAAGTGGAAAAGGATGTGGGGTTGCACAGACAACTAGGATGTTAGCTTAGAAGCAGCTATTCATTCAAAGAGTGCGTAATAGCTCACTAGTCGAGTGACCCTGCGCCGAAAATGTACCGGGGCTAAAACAATTTACCGAAGCTGTGGATACCTTTTATAGGTATGGTAGGAGAGCGTTCTATGTGTGAAGAAGGTGTACCGTGAGGAGTGCTGGAACGCATAGAAGTGAGAATGCCGGTATGAGTAGCGAAAGACAGGTGAGAATCCTGTCCACCGTAAGACTAAGGTTTCCAGGGGAAGGCTCGTCCGCCCTGGGTTAGTTTCAGGGACCTAAGGAGAGACCGAAAGGTGTATCCGATGGACAACAGGTTGATATTCCTGTACTAGAGTATGTAGTGATGGAGGGACGCAGTAGGCTAACTAAAGCAGACGATTGGAAGTGTCTGTCTAAGCAGTGAGGTGTGAATTGAGTTAAATGCTTAGTTCTATAACATTGAGCTGTGATGGGGAGCGAAGTTTAGTAGCGAAGTTAGTGACGTCACACTGCCAAGAAAAGCTTCTAGCGTTTAAACATACTCTACCCGTACCGCAAACCGACACAGGTAGTCGAGGCGAGTAGCCTCAGGTGAGCGAGAGAACTCTCGTTAAGGAACTCGGCAAAATGACCCCGTAACTTCGGGAGAAGGGGTGCTGACTTTAAGTCAGCCGCAGTGAATAGGCCCAAGCAACTGTTTATCAAAAACACAGCTCTCTGCTAAATCGTAAGATGATGTATAGGGGGTGACGCCTGCCCGGTGCTGGAAGGTTAAGAGGAGTGCTTAGCGCAAGCGAAGGTATGAATTGAAGCCCCAGTAAACGGCGGCCGTAACTATAACGGTCCTAAGGTAGCGAAATTCCTTGTCGGGTAAGTTCCGACCCGCACGAAAGGCGTAATGATTTGGGCACTGTCTCAACGAGAGACTCGGTGAAATTTTAGTACCTGTGAAGATGCAGGTTACCCGCGACAGGACGGAAAGACCCCATGGAGCTTTACTGCAGTTTGATATTGAGTGTCTGTACCACATGTACAGGATAGGTAGGAGTCTAAGAGATCGGGACGCCAGTTTCGAAGGAGACGTTGTTGGGATACTACCCTTGTGTTATGGCCACTCTAACCCAGATAGGTGATCCCTATCGGAGACAGTGTCTGACGGGCAGTTTGACTGGGGCGGTCGCCTCCTAAAAGGTAACGGAGGCGCCCAAAGGTTCCCTCAGAATGGTTGGAAATCATTCGCAGAGTGTAAAGGTATAAGGGAGCTTGACTGCGAGAGCTACAACTCGAGCAGGGACGAAAGTCGGGCTTAGTGATCCGGTGGTTCCGTATGGAAGGGCCATCGCTCAACGGATAAAAGCTACCCTGGGGATAACAGGCTTATCTCCCCCAAGAGTTCACATCGACGGGGAGGTTTGGCGACTCGATGTCGGCTCGTCGCATCCTGGGGCTGTAGTCAGTCCCAAGGGTTGGGCTGTTCGCCCATTAAAGCGGCACGCGAGCTGGGTTCAGAACGTCGTGAGACAGTTCGGTCCCTATCCGTCGCGGGCGTAGGAAATTTGAGAGGATCTGCTCCTAGTACGAGAGGACCAGAGTGGACTTACCGCTGGTGTACCAGTTGTCTTGCCAAAGGCATCGCTGGGTAGCTATGTAGGGAAGGGATAAACGCTGAAAGCATCTAAGTGTGAAACCCACCTCAAGATGAGATTTCCCATGATTTTATATCAGTAAGAGCCCTGAGAGATGATCAGGTAGATAGGTTAGAAGTGGAAGTGTGGCGACACATGTAGCGGACTAATACTAATAGCTCGAGGACTTATCCAAAGTAACTGAGAATACGAAAGCGAAAGTTTTTTTCTTGTGATTTGAGAGATATTCAATTTTGAGTAGGTATTACTCAAAGTTAAGTGACGATAGCCTAGGAGATACACCTGTACCCATGCCGAACACAGAAGTTAAGCCCTAGAACGCCGGAAGTAGTTGGGGGTTGCCCCCTGTGAGATATGGAAGTCGCTTAGCTAAAGGGAGTTTAGCTCAGCTGGGAGAGCATCTGCCTTACAAGCAGAGGGTCAGCGGTTCGATCCCGTTAACTCCCATAGGTCCCGTAGTGTAGCGGTTATCACGTCGCCCTGTCACGGCGAAGATCGCGGGTTCGATTCCCGTCGGGACCGTAATAACGAAAGTTATTTGACTCGTTAGCTCAGTTGGTAGAGCAATTGACTTTTAATCAATGGGTCACTGGTTCGAGCCCAGTACGGGTCATCATTGCGGGTTTGGCGGAATTGGCAGACGCACCAGATTTAGGATCTGGCGCTTAACGGCGTGGGGGTTCAAGTCCCTTAACCCGCATAATAGAAATCAGCCGGCTTAGCTCAGTTGGTAGAGCATCTGATTTGTAATCAGAGGGTCGCGTGTTCAAGTCATGTAGCCGGCATTTTTTTAATATAACCAAGAGATCAATGCGAACGTAGTTCAGTGGTAGAACACCACCTTGCCAAGGTGGGGGTCGCGGGTTCGAATCCCGTCGTTCGCTTAGAGAGGCCGGGGTGGCGGAACTGGCAGACGCACAGGACTTAAAATCCTGCGATTGGTAACAATCGTACCGGTTCGATCCCGGTCCTCGGCATAAAATGAGCACCCTTAGCTCAACTGGATAGAGTACCTGACTACGAATCAGGCGGTTAGAGGTTCGACTCCTCTAGGGTGCATTTTTTTCTATTTAACTCGGGAAGTAGCTCAGCTTGGTAGAGTACTTGGTTTGGGACCAAGGTGTCGCAGGTTCGAATCCTGTCTTCCCGATTGATGGCGGTGTAGCTCAGCTGGCTAGAGCGTCCGGTTCATACCCGGGAGGTCGGGGGTTCGATCCCCTTCGCCGCTATAATGATCTTGTTGGACCTTTAGCTCAGCTGGTTAGAGCTCTCGGCTCATAACCGAGTGGTCGTAGGTTCAAGTCCTACAAGGTCCATTGCAATGATGGAGGATTACCCAAGTCCGGCTGAAGGGAACGGTCTTGAAAACCGTCAGGCGTGTAAAAGCGTGCGTGGGTTCGAATCCCACATCCTCCTTTATTTATTATTAACGCGGGATGGAGCAGCTCGGTAGCTCGTCGGGCTCATAACCCGAAGGTCGTAGGTTCAAATCCTGCTCCCGCAATATTGGCTCGGTAGCTCAGTTGGTAGAGCAATGGATTGAAGCTCCATGTGTCGGCGGTTCGATTCCGTCTCGCGCCATATTTTTATTTAGTTTCATGCGGGTGTAGTTTAGTGGTAAAACTACAGCCTTCCAAGCTGTTGTCGCGAGTTCGATTCTCGTCACCCGCTTTGAACATAGTTCAAATTACCAAGTATTTAACTTGGGCGCGTAGCTCAGGTGGTTAGAGCGCACGCCTGATAAGCGTGAGGTCGGTGGTTCGAGTCCACTCGTGCCCATTAGTAGGAGAATTACTCAAGAGGCTGAAGAGGACGGTTTGCTAAATCGTTAGGTCGGGTAACTGGCGCAAGGGTTCGAATCCCTTATTCTCCGTAATGAAAGAGCTTTTAGCTCTTTTTTTATTTTCTAATTTTGACTCTTTGTCAACTGTAGTGGGTTGATGAAAAGTTACAACCTGGAGAGGACCAAATTGGTTCTCTCTTTTTTGATATTCAAAGCAATGAGAATTCTAGTTTTAAAGTTGTCAAAATTCCGGAAGCCAAAAGCATTTCGCTTGATGACTTTGATGAGGTTATTGGTAGCCTCTAGTTTTGCGTTTGAGTAGGGAAGTTCCAGTGCATTCATGATCTTGTCTTTATCTTTCAAAAAGGTCTTAAAAATAGTTTGAAAAATAGGATTTACAGAAGAAATTATTTCTTCAATCAGATCAAAGAAATGGTCAGCCTGTTTCTCTTGAAAATGAAATAGTAACAGTTGATAGAGCTCATAGTGCTCTCTAAGTTCTTGAGAGTAGGCAAGTAGCTTTTCTAGAACCTCTTTATTGGTCAAGTGTGACCGAAAAGTTGGTCGATAAAATCGTTTATCACTGAGTTTACGTCTATCCTGTTGGATGAGTTTCCAGTAACGTTTCAGTGCTTTATATTCGTGCGATCTCCTATCAAACTGATTCATAATTTGGATGCGAAGACGATTCATAGCTCGACTGAGATGCTGGACAATGTGAAAGCGGTCGAGAACAATTTTAGCGTTTGGGAGTGAAACAGTCTGGGGGACTGTTTCAGCCTGAGCCTTGAAATTCGAAAGCGAAGTTTTCTAGCAATATCGTAGTAGGGACTAAACATGTCCATGGTAATGACTTTCACACGACTTCTCACCTGTCTAGAATAACGAAGGAAATGATTGCGAATAGTTGCTTGAGTCCGCCCATCTAGGATCTCTACGATCCTTCTTGAATCAAAATCCTGTGCAATGAAGCTCATCTTACCTTTCTTGAAGCTGTACTCATCCCAGCTCATGTGTTCTGGAAGGTAGTTGAGATCAGACTTGAACTCGAACTCTTTCAATTTACGAATGACTGTTGAAGTAGAGACAGATAAACTTTCGGCGGTAGCTGTCATAGGGACTTTCTCGATTAATTTTTGAGTGATTTTCTGGTTGACGATCGTTGAGATTTGGTGGTTATTCTTGACTAAGGAAGTCTCTGCGATAGCCATTTTCCCGCAGAGTTTACAACGAAAACGTCGTTTTCTCAATCGAATGAGAGTCTTGTAACCCGCACACTCTAGATAGGGAATTTTGGATTCTTTTTGGAAGTCATATTTAGCCATTTGTTCATGGCAGTTGTGACACTTGGGTGCAGGATAATCTAGCTTAGCGATGATTTCTTTATGTGTTTTAGAATCTAGATAATCCAAGATTATAATGTTCTTGTCTTTAATTCCGAGTAAGTTTGTGATAAAATTTAATTGTTCCATAAGATTCTTTCTAATGATGGTTTGGTCACTTTTCATTATAGGTCTTATGGGACTTTTTTTCCACAACAAAATAGACTCTATAATTCCTATGGTGCTTTTACCCACTACAGAAATTATAGAGCCCTAATTTTCATATTTTTATTTAGTTATAGGTTTCTGTTTTATTATTCTACGTTAATCTCTTTCACATTTGATATAATGTAAGAGAGATTTAAGCATCAAGTTACTGGTGCTATAAAGGAGAATATTATGAAGTCTAAAAAAGTCTTAGGAACCTTGTTTGTTCTATCTTTAAGTTTATTTATAACTGGTTGTAGAAATCAAAATGCTGCTATTTCAAGTCAGGATAGTAGTCTATCATCTACTACTAGTCAGTCTACAACTAAGGAATCGTCCAAGAAAGATTATAAAGCTTTCTACAAGCCAATTTTTGATGATTACAAAAAAATACTTTCTACACCTAAGGATATAAGCAAAATAGTAGATCTTTATAAAGCTTTGAATGCAACTGATCGTCCTATGAATAGTTGGTCTGTTGAAAATGCTGTTTTTCAAGCAGATAAGTTGCGCTATGTGTATTCAGATCTGAATCAAGATGGTGTAGAGGAATTGCTAATCGGTGTTGAGCAGTCTAGTGGTGGTTACTTTATCTCGGGACTTTATTATTTAGTAAATGAGAAACCGGTCCTTTTAGCTGAAGGTTTTGTAGCAGGTCACGGTGGTGCTAGAAATGCTATGAATATCTATCAGAGCGGTGATATCTTAGAATTAAGTTGGTTCTCTGGAACAGGTGAAGGTAGAGGAGTGCTGTATCATCTAAATGTAAATCAGCAAGCTGCAAGTAAATTACAAGAACAGGATATCCGAGTTCCTGGGAATAAGAGTTTACATGCAGATTTTGGAAAAACAGAGGCTGAAATGCTAGATTTCAATCAACTTGATTGGCAGAAATTTGAAACTTCTACTAGCAACAAGACTATTTCAGGTGAAGAGCAAAAAGCTCCTTGGAACGCTAACAAATCAGCTAAACTTGAATCTTTCATTAAAGACTGGGGCGAAAGACTTGGTCAACCTAATTACAAAAAAGGAATTATTGGAGGAGATGTTGGACCAGATAATCTCTATATACTTAGGGATGATGGACCAAGTGAGAAAATGAATGCCGAGTATACGGATACAGGTCTCGGTAATGCCCAGTTCCGAATTGTAGAGCGTTATAGTAATTGGGATAAATACCCGGATGTTCATAGTTACTTCTTTGCGATAAGCAATACAGGAGAAGCAATTGTCTTTCATTCACCGACGACTAATGGTGGGGTCATGTACTTAAAACCAACAGCAAATACAGAAATCCAAGCAGAGTTTAAACGCTTGGTTGAAGAAGAATAAAAGAAAAAGAGTTTAGTTTTTAGCTAGGCTCTATTTTTAATATCTCTTTCTATCATTTTTATATTCTTTGAGTATTTAATGGTATACTATTGTTAGATAAAATTATATAGTATTATTTGACGATGATTGTATAATTTAGGAGAACATAATTTATGACAAAAGGTGTTAAGTTTCGTAGTATTTTTTATAGATTTGTTTTTATTTATCATTGTTTTGTTTTTTCTAGGTTTTAATCAAATTGTTGGCCGAGGATTTCAAACGATTTCATTTTTTGATTACACTTTTAGTTTTGATCAAACACAGCTAGTGTATTTCCTCCTTTTATTAATTTTAGTTGGCATTGGCATAAATCTTCTTTTTTTCCTTGGAAATTTTATATTTCACAGGATGGGATTTATCTTAGAAGATTAGATTTGTTTGTTCCTTGGAGTGATATTAGTGGAGTCTCCCATGTTTGGATTAATAAAGCAAGTAATTTTAGCAGAGGACTTATTTTTTATAATCATAAATGTTTAGTTTTCTATCGTCATGACTACAAGCCGATTTGTATCTATAATACTTCCTTATTAGCTTTATTTCTTGTCAAATTCTTTAATCCTCAGATTAAAACGAATACCATGTCAGCTAGTTTTGCTACGGGATTTAATATTCTATTGAATACATCAATTGTCTGTTATCTTTACTTTCTTGATTTAAAAAAACTCTTAGTTTTTAGTTATTTTTTTACTTTTTTTGCTTACTCTACTTTATAAAAAGTTTTATCATTCCTTTATGGTTGGTTTCTAGTCAAAATTCTAAGTACGGTCCTTATCTGGCTCATAGCACTTTCTTTAAGAGGAATGCTTCTGATGTGATTCCTGTTTAATTTTATAAAAATGATGGCTTTCTACTTTTTAGTAGGAAGTTTTTGTTATTTCTATATCGAAATAATTGACAGATGAAAGGGAAAGAGGTAGAATATAGAAAGTTCGATATAGAAATAAATTGGAGGTTTCATGAAATATTGTCATTTGGTAGCCCATCATATTCGTTTGTTGAATGGGCGGATTTTTCAAAAGTTACTGAGACAAGACCCTGACTCTCTTTATCGGAGTGAGCAGGGAAAGATTTTAGCGGTTTTATGGAATAGTGAGACGGGCTGTGCAACTGCGACAGATATTGCTCTGGCAACTGGGCTTGCTAATAATACGTTGACGACTATGATAAAAAAGTTAGAGGAGCAAAATCTTATAACTGTCAGTCCGTGTGGAGAAGATAAGCGTAAGAAGTATTTAGTTTTAACAGAGTTGGGCAAGTCCCAGAAAGAAGTTGGGCAACGTGTCAGTCAGAGATTGGATACTATCTGTTACAAAGGATTTTCAGAGGAAGAAATTCGTCAGTTTGAAGCCTTTCAAGAAAGAATTTTGGCTAATCTGAAAGAGAAGGAAAATGAGGTTTAGAATGGGGTAAATTAGTTATTAAAAGGTTGGTAACTTGACCAACCGAGGAAAATTTTAAATTGAGGACAAAGTGAGGACAAAGAATGATTGAATACAAAAATGTAGCGCTACGCTACACAGATAAGGACATTTTAAAAGATGTCAATCTCCGTATTGAAAATGGAGAATTTATGGTGCTAGTGGGTCCTTCAGGATCTGGAAAGACCACCATGATCAAGATGATTAACCGTCTCTTGGAACCGACTGATGGCAATATCTATATGGATGGAAAACGCATCAAGGACTATGATGAACGAGAGTTACGTCTTTCTACTGGTTATGTTTTGCAGGCCATTGCTCTCTTTCCCAATCTAACAGTTGCTGAAAATATTGCTTTAATTCCTGAGATGAAGGGGTGGAGTAAGGAGCAAATCACTTTGAAAATGGAAGAACTCTTAGAAAAAGTAGGCCTTCCAGCTTCTGATTACGCCGATCGTAAACCCCACGAGCTGTCAGGTGGGGAACAACAACGTGTTGGCATTGTGCGAGCCATCATTGGAAAACCCAAAATCTTACTGATGGACGAGCCTTTTTCAGCCTTGGATGCCATCTCTCGCAAGCAGTTGCAGGCTCTTACAAAAGAATTGCACAAAGAATTCGGCATGACGACTATCTTCGTAACACATGATACGGATGAGGCCTTAAAATTAGGGGATCGAATTGCAGTTTTGCAGGATGGAGAAATTCGTCAGGTCGCAGAACCTGAAACAATTTTACAAGCGCCTGCGACAGACTTTGTAGCAAACTTGTTTGGAGGTAGACTTCATGTCTAATTTGATTTCAACTTTTCAAGAACGTTTTGGGGACTGGTTAACCGCTCTTGGGCAACACTTACAATTATCGCTTTTGACCTTATTGGTTGCTATTTTTCTGACCATCCCACTTGCGGTTTATCTAAATAGCCACAAAAAAGCGGCGAATTGGATGCTACAAATTGCGGGTATCTTCCAGACCATTCCCTCAATGGCTTTATTGGGTCTCTTTATTCCTTTCATGGGGATTGGAACCTTACCAGCTCTCACAGCCCTTGTCATTTACGCTATTTTCCCGATTTTGGAAAATACAATCACAGCCTTGAACGGCATTGATCCTAGTCTTGAGGAGGCAGGGATTGCTTTTGGAATGACCAAGTGGGAGCGACTCAAGAAGTTTGAAATTCCACTTGCCATGCCAGTCATTGTATCGGGGGTTCGTACAGCAACTGTTATGATCATTGGGACAGCGACTTTAGCTGCTCTTGTTGGAGCTGGAGGATTGGGCTCCTTTATCCTTTTGGGAATTGATCGTCGGAATGCTAGTCTCATTTTAATCGGTGCAATCTCATCAGCCATTTTGGCCATTCTCTTTAATGTTGTTCTCAAATGGTTGGAAAAGGCAAAGTTGCGTACAATTGTTGCAGCCTTTGCTGTTATGGTGCTTGGTTTGGGAGCTAGTTATGCTCCAAGCATGATTCCTAACAAAGAGAAAGAAAATCTGGTTATAGCTGGGAAGTTGGGACCTGAACCTGAGATTCTCATGAATATGTACAAGCTTCTCATTGAGGAAAATACGGATCTGACGGTGACGGTCAAACCTAATTTTGGGAAGACAGATTTCCTTTATCAAGCGCTGAAAAAAGGGGACATTGATATCTATCCAGAATTTTCTGGAACAGTGACAGAGAGTCTCCTCCAACCATCTCCACAAATTGGGCATGACCCAGAAAAGGTTTACGAGGTGGCTCGTGATGGCATTGCCAAACAGGATCAGCTCGCTTTTCTTAAGCCTATGGCTTATCAAAATACTTATGCAATAGCTGTACCAAGAACGATTGCACAAGAATATGGCCTTAAGACGATTTCAGACTTGAAAAAAGTAGAAGGACAGCTCAAGGCGGGATTCACTCTGGAGTTTAATGACCGTGAGGATGGAAACAAGGGCTTGCAGTCTGTTTATGGATTAAATCTCAATGTAGCCACTATGGAACCAGCTCTTCGCTACCAAGCCATACAGTCAGGTGACATTCAAATTACAGATGCTTACTCAACAGATGCTGAAATTGCTCGGTATGACTTGATGATTTTAGAAGATGATCAACACCTTTTCCCACCTTATCAAGGGGCTCCACTCATGAAAGCTGAGTTACTCGAAAAACATCCTGAGTTGGAAGCAGTTCTCAATAAACTAGCTGGTAAAATCACCGAGAGCCAGATGAGTCAGATGAACTATCAAGTCGGAGTAGAAGGCAAGTCTGCTGAAGAAGTAGCACGGGACTTTCTCCTTCAAGAAGGAATTCTTCAAAAATAAACGTAGAAAAGACTTTATACTAACAAAAACCCCATCTTGCTTTAAGACAAGATAGGGTTTTTGAATTAGATTAAAAGTAGTATAAGTGTCAATAAGATAGCAAATGTAATTCTGATGATATGGTGTGACTTTTTAAAACTGCCTTTCTGTTTGTCATTCCAATAGGCTCCGTAACAGATGAGGATAACTCCGATTATCCAAAGTAAATAGAAATGATGGGCTAAACAAATCTCAAAGCATAATAGGATAGTAGAGATGAGAGAAAAGAGATAGCATCATGAGCATACTACCCGATGAACATACAGTTTGATTTCCTACGTATTCATGCCTGAGCAATATCTGAAAGCTGCCACTATCAGATGATAGGAGGGAGCAAAGGGCAGAGTTAGTATAAGAAGGCTGTAAAAAAAGTGCAAGAATAGATAACGAGGTCTCATAAGATTTCTTCCTTATGATAGAATAATGATGATTTATTTTTGTTTGGTTGTCATTTCCATGACGTCTAAGTAAAATCTCACGACTTGGTCTTCCTTATAAGATTTTCCCCTTTTTTGAGCCACCAGGTCAATGTTTCGATAAAGTTAGTTACAACAAAGTGCTTGAGGTAGGAAGCAGGAATATTAGGATAGGAAACTTGTAAGTCCTTTGCTACCATGGGGTAAACATGATGTTCTAGCTCTTTCTGTAATTGACGGAGGAAGTAGTCGTTTTTAGAGAAAAGAAGATTGGTGACGTGGTCCTGGTTTTTCTTAAAATGCGAAAAGATATGGGACAAATAAGCTTCTGTAGATATATTTTCCTCGCGTTCAAAAAGATGATGAAAGAGATAACGGCAGAGCTCACTTAGGAGTAATTCCTTACTCTCATAGTGACTGTAAAAGGTGGAACGACCAACGTCTGCTAGGTCAATAATCTCCTGAACAGTGATGGATTCAAAATTTTTTTGATTTAGTAATTGTAAAAAAGCAGTATAGATAGCTTTTCGTGTCTTGGTAATGCGGCGATCTTGAGCAACCATATGGACAATTTGAACAAATTGTTCAGTAACTTACAAAGAGAACAGTTTGCCCCTATCCTTTCTTTCGGAGTAAGAGATAATACTAGTAAAGGGAATATTTATACTACTATTATACCAAAGGAGGATGAAAAAATGACAACGAAAGGTGCGGTTTGGCTAGCTTTTTTCTTAAATTTGAGTTATGCCATTGTCGAGTTTATCGCTGGTGGAGTGTTTGGTTCCAGTGCTGTTCTTGCTGACTCTGTTCATGATTTGGGAGATGCAATCGCAATTGGGGTATCAGCCTTTCTAGAAACAATTTCCAATCGTGAAGAAGATAGTCATTACACCTTGGGTTACAAACGATTTAGCCTTCTAGGAGCTTTGGTAACGGCTGTGATTTTGATGACAGGATCTATTTTTGTCATTTTGGAAAATCTCACAAAAATTTTTCATCCCCAACCTGTCAATGATGAGGGTATCCTCTGGTTAGGAATCATTGCAGTTACTATAAACGTGCTAGCGAGTTTAGTGGTTCGTAAAGGAAAAACAAAGAACGAGTCTATTCTTAGCCTGCATTTTCTAGAAGATACCCTTGGTTGGATAGCAGTCATCCTGATGGCCATTATTCTCAGATTTACGGATTGGTATATCTTAGATCCTCTCTTGTCTCTTGTCATTTCCTTCTTTATCTTGTCAAAGGCCATTCCACGTTTTTGGTCTACGCTCAAGATTTTCTTGGATGCGGTGCCAGAAGGGGTAGATATCGAGCAAGTCAAGAGTGATTTGGAGCAATTGGACCATGTAGCCAGTGTGAATCAGCTCAATCTCTGGACTATGGATGGTTTGGAGAAAAATGCCATTATTCACGTTTGTCTGGAGCATGTCAAGCATATGGAAGTTTGCAAAGAATCCATTCGAGACTTGCTCAAAGAGACGGGCTTTCAAAATGTCACCATTGAGGTGGATGAAGACTTAGCAACCCACCGAGCTCATAAGCGAAATATCGAAGAGCTGGAAGCTAGTCAAAGTCATGGATATGATCATCATCAGCATTAATCAAGAGTTGATACGAGCAGAAGCCTAAGAAAAAGTGTATACTTAAAGTAGTAAATATGGAGAGGAATATGTTCATGAAATCAGCAGTCTATACCAAGGCAGGTCAGGTCGCTATTGAAGAGGTTAAGCGTCCAAGCATTCAAGAGGCGGATGATGTGATTATCCGTGTGGTTCGTGCTTGCGTTTGTGGTTCGGACCTTTGGAGCTACCGCAATCCAGATATTAAAGCGGTACATAAAAATAGTGGACATGAAGCGATTGGTATCGTTGAAGAAATTGGAGAAGCCATTACAACGGTCAAGCCCGGTGATTTTGTGATTGTGCCATTTCACTCATGGTTGTGGAGAGTGTGATGCCTGTCGTGCTGGGCTATGATGGGTTCTTGTGACCGACATATTGGTAACAACTTTTCAGGTGGTGTCCAGGCTGAGTATATCCGTTTCCACTTTGCCAACTGGGCTCTTGTCAAAATTCCTGGGCAACCGTCTGATTATACCGAAGCCATGCTCAAATCCTTCTTGACGCTAGCAGATGTCATGCCGACGGGCTATCATGCAGCGCGTGTGGCTAATGTGAAGAAAGGCGACAAGGTTGTAGTTATTGGCGATGGGGCTGTTGGCCAATGTGCTGTTATCGCAGCTAAGATGCGTGGAGCATCACAAATTGTCCTTATGAGTCGTCATGAAGACCGTCAACAAATGGCCTTGGAGTCAGGTGCGACAGCTGTGGTAGCTGAGCGAGGAGAAGAAGGCATTGCCAAGGTGCGTGAAATTCTTGGCGGTGGAGCAGATGCGGCACTTGAGTGTGTTGGTACTGAGGCGGCTGTTGAGCAAGCCCTTGGGGTCCTTCATAATGGGGGACGCTTAGGTTTTGTCGGTGTGCCTCACTACAATAATCGTGCCCTTGGATCCACATTTGCCCAAAATATTTCCGTGGCAGGTGGAGCAGCCTCTGCGACAACATACGATAAGCAATTCTTGCTCAAGGCCGTCCTTGATGGTGATATCAATCCAGGCCGTGTCTTTACTTCAAGCTATAAACTGAAAGATATCGACCAAGCTTATAAGGATATGGATGAACGTAAGTCTATTAAGTCTATGATTGTGATGGATTAAAAAAAGAAAATCCTAATAGAGAGCGGAGAAGTTCTCTATTAGGATTTTTTGTATTCAACTCTTGTACTTAATGTAAGGTACTTTCTCTTAAAGTTAGTTTGGTCCCAAGCATAGTGAGGCTTGGAATTTTACGTCCATGAAGGACTTCTCTGTTCAGAATGTCCATTCCTGTGCGTCCCATTTCTTCAGTGTAGACTGTGATACTGGAAAGTGGTGGGAAAACTTGCTTGGTTAGAATGGTATCATTAAAGGAAATAATGCTCACGCGCTCTGGTATGCTGATGCTGGCTTCTTGAAGGGCGCGAAGGGCTCCGATTGCCAAACTATCACTAGCTGCAAAAAAGGCTTGTGGAAGTTTATCTCCTAATTTTTCGATAGCCTTTTTCATCAAGTCATATCCAGATTTGGCAGTAAATAGACCTTGGAAAATGAATTTCTCGTTATAAATCCCTTTTTCTTGTGTATAGGACTTAAAGTACTCTAAGCGTTTATCTGCGATGACTTCTTCTTGGTCAGTAGTTGTTTCAAGACCGGATAAGATACCAATCTTCTTAAGCCCGTGGTCTGAAAAGTAATCAACCACCTGTCTAACAGCATTATTAAAATCTGTAATGACACAGGTGTGTCCCAAGGATATGGTGTCACTATCAAGAAAAACTAGAGGTTTTTGATATTCTTCAAATGATGCAATCTGTGCTTGGCTGAATTTTCCAATACAAAGAATTCCAATGACTTCTTCGCTAAGCGTAAAAGGTTGATCGTTGAAATAGCGCAAGATTTCGTAATCTAATTCTTGTGCCCTATTTCAATTCCTAGTCGAATCTGGTAGTAGTAGAGGTCTTCCAACTCACCTTGTTCGCTGACCCACTGGATAATGGCAATCTTTTGTTTAAGTTTGTGACTTTCGCCTGTTTTAAGATGTTTGGTATAACCTAGTTCTTCAGCGACAGTTAAAATACGATGTCGGGTTTCTTCTGTGACAGATAGACTCTGATCGCGATTGAGGACACGGGATACAGTTGCGATTGAAACAGAGGCTAGCTGAGCGATATCTTTGAGTGTAGCCATAATTCCCCTCCTTTTTAGGTTATTATAGCATATTTTTCTTACTTTTTACTCATAGTTTAGTAAAATATCGGTAAAATTGTTGACCAAAGCAAAACCCTTGGGTACAATAGAAGAAAACGATTACAAGGTAAACTTTTTTACCTAACAAATTGTCAAAGGAGAATTCATATGACACAACATCTTACTGCTGAAGCACTTCGCAAGGATTTTCTTGCGATTTTTGGTCAAGAAGCAGATCAAACCTTCTTCTCACCAGGCCGTATCAACTTGATTGGGGAACATACTGACTATAATGGTGGCCATGTTTTCCCAGCTGCTATTTCACTAGGAACTTATGGGGCCGCACGCAAGCGTGATGACCAAGTATTGCGTTTTTACTCAGCTAACTTTGAGGACAAGGGAATTATCGAAGTGCCTCTAGCTGACCTTAAGTTTGAGAAAGAGCACAACTGGACCAACTATCCAAAAGGTGTCCTTCATTTCTTGCAAGAAGCTGGTCATGTGATTGATAAAGGTTTTGATTTCTATGTTTTTGGGAATATTCCAAATGGTGCTGGTTTGTCATCTTCAGCTTCTTTGGAGCTTTTGACTGGTGTCGTGGCAGAATACCTTTTTGACCTTAAATTGGATCGTCTAGATTTAGTAAAAATCGGAAAATTGACAGAAAATAACTTTATTGGTGTTAACTCTGGTATCATGGACCAGTTTGCCATCGGTATGGGGGCTGACCAACGAGCTATTTACCTGGATACTAACACTCTAGAATACGACTTGGTACCACTTGATTTGAAAGACAATGTCGTTGTGATTATGAATACCAACAAACGCCGTGAACTTGCGGATTCTAAATACAATGAACGCCGCGCTGAATGTGAAAAAGCAGTAGAAGAACTCCAAGCAGCCTTGGATATTCAGACCTTGGGTGAATTGGATGAGTGGGCTTTTGATGAATACAGCTACCTCATCAAAGATGAAAATCGCTTGAAACGTGCTCGCCATGCCGTTCTTGAGAACCAACGTACGCTTAAAGCGCAAGCCGCTCTTCAAGCAGGAGATTTGGACAAGTTTGGTCGTTTGATGAATGCCTCTCACGTTTCTCTTGAGCATGATTATGAAGTGACTGGCTTGGAATTAGATACCCTCGTTCATACGGCTTGGGCTCAAGCAGGTGTTCTTGGTGCTCGTATGACAGGAGCAGGTTTTGGTGGTTGTGCGATCGCTTTGGTTCAAAAAGATGCTGTTGAGTCCTTCAAGGAAGCTGTTGGCAAGCACTATGAAGAAATCGTGGGCTACGCTCCAAGCTTCTATATCGCTGAAGTTGCAGGTGGAACTCGCATTCTTGATTAGTCAGAAGGAGGTTGTCTAGTGACCTTAGTAGAAAGATTTGTGACCAAAGTCATTGCAGAAAGTAGCTTTGAAGAGTTGGATCGAATTTATCTGTCCAATCGTGTCTTGGCCTTGGTTGGTGAAGGGATTTTTGACGTTGAGACTGACCAGGACAACTTGATTGACCTCAAAGACCAGCTTGTCGAGGAAGCCGTTCGAATCGAAACGATTGAAGATAGTCAGGCAGCGCGTGAGATTCTCGGTGCTGACCTCATGGACTTGGTAACCCCTTGTCCAAGTCAGGTCAATCGTGACTTTTGGGCTACCTATGCCCATTCACCAGAGCAGGCGATTGCGGACTTCTACCAACTCAGTCAGAAGAATGACTACATCAAACTGAAGGCTATCGCAAAGAACATTGCCTATCGTGTACCGTCTGACTACGGTGAACTGGAAATTACCATCAATCTCTCGAAGCCTGAAAAGGATCCAAAGGAGATTGCGGCAGCCAAGTTGGTCAAGTCGAGCAACTATCCTCAATGTCAACTCTGTATGGAGAATGAAGGTTATCATGGTCGTGTCAATCATCCAGCTAGAAGCAATCACCGTATTATACGTTTTGATATTTCTGGTCAGGAGTGGGGCTTCCAATATTCGCCTTACGCTTACTTTAATGAGCACTGTATTTTCCTAGATAGCCAACATCGTCCTATGGCTATTAGTCGCCAAAGTTTTGAACGTTTGTTAGCAATTGTGGAGCAGTTCCCAGGCTACTTTGCTGGTTCGAATGCTGATTTGCCAATCGTAGGTGGCTCCATCCTGACCCATGATCATTACCAAGGTGGGCGCCATGTATTCCCAATGGAAGTGGCTCCTATTCAGAAAAGCGTTACCTTTGAAGGTTTTGAATCTGTAAAAGCAGGGATAGTTCAGTGGCCTATGTCAGTCATTCGATTGACTTCGGATTCTAAAGAGGATTTGACAGAACTAGCGGATAAAATCTTACTGGCTTGGCGTCAATACTCAGATCCAAGTGTTCAGGTCTTGGCAGAAAGTAATGGAACACCGCATCACACTATCACACCGATAGCCCGTAGCGAGATGGGCAGTTTGAGTTGGATTTGGTCTTGCGGGACAATCAAATATCTCCAGAGCATCCAGATGGTATCTATCATCCCCACAAGGATGTCCAACATATCAAGAAGGAAAATATCGGCTTGATAGAGGTCATGGGCTTGGCCATCTTGCCACCACGCTTGAAGGAAGAAGTGGAGCAAGTAGCAACTTATCTAGTCGGAGAGGATGTTTCAGTAGCAGATTATCACCAAGAATGGGCAGATGAGTTGAACGAATCCCATCCTGGATTGACTGACAAAGACCAAGCTCTTAATATCGTCCAAGAATCTGTTGGAAAAATCTTTGCGCAAGTTTTGGAAGATGCAGGAGTTTACAAGCAAACAGAAGAAGGACAAGCTGCCTTTATGCGCTTTGTGGAGCAGATTGGTATTTTGCCCGAATAAGTGCTTCTCTCTTGCGTAGAGTCTTGAAAAGTAGTATCATAGTGTCGTTTGAAATATCAGGAGGAAAGTATGAAAGATTTTCACTTTGACGCTATAGCTGCCTTTGAAAACTACGAAATTGAAAAAATGAGAGATGGTCACGTTGTGGTGACGACAAAAGTAGTGGACTCTTCCCTCAACTACTATGGAAATGCCCATGGAGGCTATCTATTTACCCTTTGTGACCAAATCAGTGGACTTGTGGTGATTTCGCTTGGATTAGACGGTGTGACACTCCAGTCTTCTATCAACTATTTGAAAGCCGGAAATCTAGGGGATGTTCTCACCATCAAGGGGGAATGTGTCCATCAAGGACGTACCACCTGTGTCGTCGATGTTGATATCACCAACCAAGATGGCCGAAATGTCTGCAAGGCAACCTTCACCATGTTTGTCACCGGACAACGGTCTGAAGATAGACAGGTGAGGATATAATAAAAAAAGAGGCACATGCCTCTTTTTTTATTTTTTCCACTGAAGTGCTCGATTATCCTATTCACTAAATCTTAAAAAATAGCCATCTGGGTCTAGAATTGCAAATTCATGAGGGTAGATATATTGTTCGCCAACTCGAAATTCTCTTTTAGTCAAAGGACGATGGATGGGATATTCGGCTTCCAGCAGTTTTTGGTGGAGCTGAGGGACATCCTTTATGCCAAAGGAGATATTGACACCACGCCCGAAAGGATAAGTCAGTTGGGATAATTCTTCTGCGTTGCCTTCTTCTAGCATAAGTTGGCAGTCTTCAAGCGAAAGGAAGAGAAAGTTTTCTTCTGGTCGCTCGTATTCGATGGTAAAACCCAGTAAATCGCAGTAGAAGGAACGAGACTGTTCTAGATTCGAGACTATAAACTCGGGAATAACTGCATTGTAGTCCATAAAGAAACTCCTTACGATTCAATCTCCAAGACAATCGGTGTATGGTCTTGGCGTGGGCCTGAGTCAATCATGTCTGACTTGGTAACCTTGTCTGCTACACGGTTACTTGTGAGCCAGTAGTCGATTCTCCAGCCTGTGTTGTTGATTTTTGAAGTTTTGCTGCGTTGTGCCCACCAAGTATAGCGTTCTGGCACATCGCCATGGATATGGCGGAAGGTATCTGTAAATCCTTTGGCTAAAAGGTTTGTAAATCCTTCCCGTTCTTCGTCTGTAAATCCTGGTGAACGGCGGTTGCTGGCTGGGTTTGCAAGGTCAATTTCCTTATGGGCAACGTTGTAGTCTCCGGTTGCTAGGACAGGTTTTTGCTTGTCTAGTTGAGTCAAGTACTCTGCATATTTGACATCCCAGACTTGACGTTCTTCCAAGCGTTTGAGTCCATCACCAGCGTTTGGTGTGTAAACTTGAGTCACGAAAAATGTATCAAATTCTAAAGTGATGATACGTCCTTCCAAGTCCATGGTAGAAGGTGCACCGATTTCTGGGAAGCTAATACTTGGAGTTAGTTCTTTCTTATAGAGGAACATGGTCCCAGCATAGCCTTTACGTGCAGGTTCTTGAGAGGAACGCCAAGTATTTTCATATCCAGGGAAGAGTTCTTCTAACACCTCGAGATGTTTTTTAGTAGGCCCTTTAGCTGAAAGCTTGGTTTCTTGGATGGCAATGATATCAGCATTTTCAGCAACCAAGGTTTGGAGGACGTCTTGTGATAATTTCGCACGCGCAGAATCACTTGTCAATGCTGCATTGAGGGAATCAATGTTCCATGAGATCAGTTTCATAATGTTTACCTTTTCATTCAGATTATAGACAATATTATACCAGAAAAAGCGGTAATTCCCCAGCGTATAGTTTGAAAAATCCAGGTCATTCCTATATAATAAAGAATGGTTTATGTAAAGGATTGAAAATGAATAAAAAGTTTCTCCTATGAATATCTCTATCGCTGAGTATGACAAATTTCAAGTAAGTGTCGTCACCTATGAATAAGAAAAACCTGAGGCAGTCGCCTCAGGTTTCCATTTGTCATTAGAAAGGAATTTTATGTCCATCATCCAAAAACTCTGGTGGTTTTTTAAATTAGAAAAACGCCGTTACCTAGTTGGAATCGTAGCTCTAATTTTGGTTTCTGTGCTCAACCTTATCCCTCCTATGGTCATGGGGAGAGTGATTGATGCGATCACTTCTGGGAGATTAACACAAGATGAGCTCTTGCTTCATCTCTTTTATCTCCTGCTATCAGCTTTTGGGATGTATTATCTGCGGTACGTTTGGCGCATGTATATCCTAGGAACCTCCTACCGACTTGGGCAAATCATGCGTTCAAGACTATTTGAGCATTTTACAAAGATGTCTCCTGCTTTTTATCAAAATTATCGAACTGGGGATTTGATGGCTCACGCAACCAATAATATCAATGCTCTGACTCGTCTAGCAGGTGGTGGTGTCATGTCAGCGGTGGATGCCTCTATCACAGCCTTGGTGACTCTGTTGACTATGCTCTTTAGCATTTCTTGGCAAATGACCTTGGTTGCCATCATTCCCTTGCCATTTATGGCCTATGCGACTAGTCGTCTGGGGAGAAAGACCCATAAGGCTTTCGGAGAATCTCAAGCAGCCTTTTCTGAACTCAACAATAAGGTTCAAGAATCTGTAGCTGGTATCAAGGTAACCAAGTCCTTCGGTTATCAGTCTGATGAATTAGCCTCTTTCCAGGAAGTCAATGATTTGACCTTCCAAAAGAATCTCCAAACCATGAAATATGATAGTCTCTTTGACCCCATGGTTCTACTCTTTGTTGGTTCTTCTTATGCCTTAACTCTCTTAGTTGGTGCCTTTATGGTGCAAGCAGGACAGGTAACTGTCGGAAATCTGGTCACCTTTATCTCTTACTTGGATATGTTGGTCTGGCCCTTGATGGCGATTGGTTTCCTCTTTAATATCACTCAGAGAGGAAAAGTATCCTACCAACGAATTGAGAGCCTTTTGTTTCAAGAATCACCTGTGAAAGATCCAGAATCTCCACTTGACGGGATTGAAAATGGGCGCTTGGACTATGCTATTGAGAGTTTTGCCTTTGAAGACGAAGAGACGCTGAAAGATATACACTTTAGTCTCGAAAAAGGACAAACTTTGGGCTTGGTTGGACAGACGGGCTCAGGGAAAACGACTTTGATTAAGCTGCTCCTACGTGAGTATGACGTTAACCAAGGAGCTATTTATCTAAATGGTCACGATATTCGCGCCTATCGCCTAGCTGACTTACGTCGTTTGATGGGATATGTCCCACAGGACCAATTTCTGTTTGCTAGTTCTATCTTAGATAATATTCGTTTTGGAAATCCCGACCTGCCTTTCTCAGCAGTAGAAGAAGCGACGAAGTTGGCTCAAGTCTATCAAGACATTCAAGCCATGCCTCAGGGATTTGATACAGTTATCGGCGAAAAGGGTGTTAGTCTATCTGGTGGGCAAAAGCAACGTCTGGCTATGAGTCGGGCTATGATCTTAAATCCCGACATCTTGATTTTAGATGATTCCTTGTCAGCAGTGGATGCTAAGACAGAGTTTGCAATCATCGATAATCTCAAGGCAACTCGCAAAGATAAAACGACTATCATCACTGCTCATCGTCTTAGTGCAGTTGTCCATGCAGATTTGATCCTGGTTATGCAAAATGGACAGATTATCGAACGTGGGACACATGAAGAGTTACTAGCCTTGGATGGTTGGTACGCTCAAACTTATCAGTCTCAACAGTTAGAAATGAAAGGAGAAGAAGATGCGGAATAAACAAGACCAATGGGCTATATTGAAGCGTTTGTTGTCTTATCTCAAGCCCTATAGTCTCCTAACCTTTTTAGCCCTTGCTTTTCTCCTTGCGACGACTGTTATTAAAAGTGTTATCCCACTGGTGGCATCGCACTTTATCGACCAGTATCTAAACAACCTGAATCAGCTTGCTGTTACAGTTTTGCTAGTTTACTATGGTCTCTACATTCTTCAAACGATTGTCCAATATGTGGGGAATCTCCTCTTTGCGCGCGTGTCCTACAGCATCGTTAGAGATATCCGACGTGATGCCTTTGCCAATATGGAGAGACTAGGCATGTCTTACTTTGATAAAACACCTGCAGGCTCTATCGTTTCTCGTTTGACCAACGACACCGAGACCATCAGTGATATGTTTTCAGGGATTTTATCTAGCTTTATCTCGGCAGTCTTTATATTCGTGACGACCCTTTATACCATGCTGGTCCTGGACTATCGTCTGACTGCTATAGTCTTGCTCTTTCTGCCTTTGATTTACCTTTTGGTCAATCTCTACCGTAAAAAATCTGTCAAGGTCATTGAAAAAACCAGAAGTCTCTTGTCAGATATTAACAGTAAGTTGGCAGAAAATATCGAAGGAATTCGCATTATTCAAGCCTTTAACCAAGAAAAACGTCTGCAAGAAGAGTTTGATGAGATAAATCAGGAACACCTAATCTACGCTAACCGTTCAGTAGCCTTGGACTCTCTCTTTCTACGTCCAGCAATGAGTTTGTTGAAGTTATTGGGATATGCGGTTTTGATGGCTTATTTTGGCTACCGCGGTCTTTATCTAGGAATAACGGCAGGAACCATGTATGCCTTTATCCAGTACATCAATCGTCTCTTTGATCCTCTCATCGAGGTAACGCAAAACTTTTCTACTCTTCAGACATCCATGGTGTCAGCAGGTCGTGTCTTTGCACTCATCGATGAGACCAACTATGAACCGGCGCAAGAAAATGGCCAAGCCGAGATCCAGGAAGGAAATATTCGCTTTGAGCATGTGTCCTTCTCTTACGACGGGAAACACCAAATTCTAGATGATATTTCCTTTACCGTCAATAAAGGTGAAACCATCGCCTTTGTCGGTCATACGGGATCTGGGAATCTTCTATCATCAATGTTCTGATGCGCTTTTATGAATTCCAGTCAGGTCGAGTTCTCCTAGATGGTATAGATATTCGAGAGTATAGTCAAGAGGAGCTGAGAAAAAACATCGGGCTGGTCCTACAGGAACCTTTCCTCTATCATGGGACTATCAAGTCTAATATCGCCATGTACCAAGATATCAGCGATGACCGGGTCAAGGCTGCCGCAGAGTTTGTCGATGCAGATTCCTTCATTCAGGACCTTCCTTTAGGTTATGATGCCCCTGTATCTGAGCGTGGTTCGAGTTTTTCAACTGGTCAACGTCAGCTTCTTGCCTTTGCTAGAACTGTTGCCAGTCAACCTAAAATCCTGATTTTGGATGAAGCGACAGCCAATATCGACTCTGAAACAGAAGCTCTGGTCCAAAATTCCCTAGCTAAGATGAGACAAGGTCGGACAACCATTGCCATCGCCCACCGCCTTTCTACTATTCAAGACGCTAACTGTATCTATGTCCTTGATAAGGGACGCATCATTGAAAGTGGAACCCACGAGGAACTCCTAGCATTGGGTGGAACCTATCACAAGATGTATAGTTTACAGGCAGGTGCTCTGTCCTAAGGGAGAATTCCTTTAAAACACAGATTTCTTATACCGCCTCTTTCATTTTGTGGTATAATGTAGAATGTTAATAAAGATTATCTATAAAAAACAGAGGAGAATGTACATGCTGAAATGGGATGAACTACCTCAAGAAATGCAATTGAGTGAGATGAAACCATACTACCAGCTTGTGTCTAGAAGAAAAGGCTCACTGATTCTCAAGCGTTGCCTAGATTTGTTTCTAGCCTTAGTCTTGTTAATCGTGACCTCACCCTTATTTCTGATTCTAAGCATTTGGATCAAGTTCGATAGCAAGGGCCCAGTTATTTACAAGCAAGTGCGGGTAACCCAGTACAACCGACATTTCAAAATTTGGAAATTCCGAACCATGGTAACGGATGCGGACAAGAAAGGAAGTCTGGTAACTTCTGCCAATGACAGTCGCATCACAAAAGTTGGAAATTTCATTCGACGTGTTCGTTTGGATGAATTGCCGCAACTGGTGAATGTCCTCAAAGGAGAGATGTCCTTTGTGGGAACTCGTCCAGAAGTACCACGCTACACAGAGCAGTATAGCCCTGAAATGATGGCGACCTTGCTCTTACCTGCAGGGATTACTTCTCTTGCCAGCATTAACTATAAAGATGAGGATGCCATCATCAGTCAAATGACTGCAAAAGGTATGACTGTCGACCAGGCTTATGTGGAAAGAGTCCTTCCAGAAAAAATGCACTTTAACCTAGCCTACCTACGTGATTTTAATTTCTTCGGAGATATCAAAATCATGTTCCAGACTGTATTTGAAGTTTTAAAATAAGTAGTCACAAGAGTGAATACAGTAAAAGGAGTAAATCAATGACAAAGTATAATATTCCATTTTCACCACCTGATATTACCGAAGCTGAAATTGCTGAGGTAGCAGATACCCTTCGTTCTGGTTGGATCACAACAGGTCCAAAGACAAAGAATTGGAACGTCGTTTGTCTCTTTACACTCAGACACCTAAAACGGTCTGCCTCAACTCTGCAACAGCAGCTCTTGAATTGATCTTGCGCGTGCTGGAAGTGGGCCCTGGCGATGAAGTTATCGTTCCAGCTATGACTTATACAGCATCATGTAGTGTCATTACTCACGTAGGTGCGACACCAGTTATGGTTGATATCCAAGAAGATACTTTTGAGATGGATTATGATCAACTAGAGCAAGCTATTACAGAGAAGACGAAGGTTATCATCCCAGTTGAGCTAGCAGGTATTATCTGTGATTATGACCGTCTGTTCCAAGTTGTAGAGAAGAAACGTGACCTATTTACAGCTGCTAGCAAGTGGCAAAAGGCCTTTAACCGTATTGTGATTGTCTCTGATAGTGCTCATGCTTTAGGTTCAACCTACAAGGGACAACCAGCCGGTTCAATCGCTGACTTCACATCATTCTCTTTCCATGCAGTCAAGAACTTTACAACTGCTGAGGGAGGAAGTGCGACTTGGAAAGCCAATCCAGCGATTGACGATGAAGAAATGTACAAGGAATTCCAAATCCTTTCCCTTCATGGTCAAACAAAAGATGCTCTTGCCAAGATGCAACTGGGTTCATGGGAATACGATATCGTAACACCAGCCTACAAGTGCAACATGACGGATATCATGGCTTCGCTTGGTCTGGTTCAGTTGGACCGTTATCCTGCTTTATTACAACGTCGTAAGGACATCGTGGATCGCTATGACCGTGGATTTGCAGGAACTCGGATTCACCCATTGGCTCATGAGACAGATACTGTTGAATCTTGTCGTCACCTTTACATTACCCATGTAGAAGGTGCGAGCCTCGAAGAGCGCAACCAAATCATTCAAGAATTGGCCAAGGCAGGAATTGCAAGTAACGTCCACTACAAACCGCTTCCGCTTTTGACAGCCTATAAGAAACTTGGCTTTGATATGGCAGATTATCCGCGAGCTTATGCCTTCTTTGAAAATGAAATTACGCTTCCTCTTCATACAAAATTAACGGATGAAGAAGTAGACTATATCATTGAGACTTTTGTTAGAGTTTCTGAAGAAATTCTTGCTTCTTCAAAATAATCGTTAAAAAATCATTGACAAAGAATAGATAATGACATATAATAATTTCAACAAATCAGAAAAGTAATTATTTTAGATCTTCAGGGAGTCTGTGGTTGCTGCGAACAGGTGGTTGAAAATAGTGAAATTGGGCTGATTTGAAAAAATGAATTTGAAACAATGAAAATTCGGTGTGCACACCTTATAGTGCAACTTGTTGATAGACAAGGCAGAGATGTAAAGGGGATAGTCTCTTTACAATTGAGGTGGTACCGAGTTACTAACGCCCTCACATGGAAGTGGATTCCGTGTGTGGGCTTTTTCATATTTTGGAATAATAGAAAAGAGGAAAATTTTATGACAACTAAAGGATATTTTGGACAATTTGGTGGTAGTTTTGTACCTGAGCCGATTCAGGCTTTGTTGGATGAGTTGGAAGTGACTTTTGATAAGTACAAGAATGATCCAGAGTTTTTAGCTGAGTTTCGTCATTACTTGAAGGATTATTCAGGTCGTGAGACACCGTTATATTATGCAGAAAGCTTGACAGAACACCTAGGCGGAGCTAAGATTTATCTCAAGCGTGAAGACCTTAACCACTTGGGCTCTCACAAACTTAACAATGTTTTGGGACAAATTCTTCTTGCTAAACGTATGGGTAAAAAACGTGTCATTGCCGAAACAGGAGCTGGTCAGCACGGTGTTGCGACTGCGGCTGCTGCAGCTAAGTTTGGTATGGCCTGTGATGTCTATATGGGGGCAGAAGATGTGGAGCGTCAACGTCTCAATGTCTTCCGTATGGAGATGATGGGAGCAACCGTTCATGCAGTTGAAACAGGAACACGTACTCTGAAGGATGCGGTTGATGCAGCTTTTGGAGCATGGATGAATGACCTTGAAGCTTTCTACGTTTTAGGTTCTGCTGTGGGACCTCACCCTTATCCAACTATTGTTCACGAGTTCCAAAAAGTCATCAGTGAAGAATCACGTCGTCAAATCTTGGAAAAAGAAGGACGTCTGCCAGACTACGTTATTGCCTGTGTAGGTGGTGGTTCTAATGCCATCGGTGCCTTTTCACAGTATGTAGCTGATGAAGAAGTCAAATTGGTTGGAGTAGAAGCTGCTGGTCATGGACTTGATACAGACATGCACGCAGCAACTATGACCAAGGGTAGTGTCGGAATTGTCGATGGAATGAAGACCTATGCAGTCTTTAAGGAAGATGGAGAGCTCGCGCCAGTTTACTCTATCTCAGCAGGTTTGGACTATCCAGGGGTTGGTCCAGAACATGCCTTCTTTAAAGACTCTGGTCGAGTAGAATATGTAGCAGCGACCGACGAAGAAGCTGTCCAAGCCTTGCTTTTATTAAGCAAAACAGAAGGAATCATCCCTGCAATTGAAAGCTCACATGCTATCGCTGAAGCAGTCAAACGCGCACCAAAACTAAGTAAAGATGAGATTATCATCATCAATGTCTCTGGTCGTGGAGACAAGGACGTAGCTGCCATTGCAGACTACCTTGAAGCTAAAAAATAAAAGATGGAAAATATACAGAGATTTCTCTCACAGAGAGCTTGTGGTTGCTGAAAACAAGCAGAGAAAGCTGTAAGGTTGGGTCCATCTGAAATGAGAGAAGAAAACATAATTCTCAAGGGAGTGCCCTTTATCGCACAACCTGTTACAAGAGATATCTGAGACAGGAATGAGAGATAGGAGAAATCCTATAATTGAGGTGGCACCGCGAATTTCGTCCTCACGCAAGTTATTTTGCGTGGGGATTTTTCTATATTTATCGTAGATATGGCCATCAGTTTTAAATTATGCTTCATCAATAGGTAGATTTCTATAAAATATTTGCGAACGAAGTGAGCATCGAACCGCTATTTCCCGCCATGGTGGTATCCTAGAGAAGCAAAGATGCTTCTCTAGGACGGAATTTTTGAGACACATGGCTCAAAAATTAGGGATGAAATTTCGGAGAAAGTTGCTCCCGTCCGCACTATTTAAGGGAAATAGAAAAAAGATAAAAAATTAAAAATAAGGAACTGAAAGGGAAATTACAATGGAACGAATCATTCATGGAGATGTTTTATCACCAATCTTGGCTTATATGCGCTTAAACGGAAAACACAAGGTCATACTTGAAAGTATCCCAAGAGAAAAGGAAAATGCTCGTTTTTCTATCTTGGCCTATAACCCAGTTTTTGAAATTAAGTTTGAAAATAGAGTCCTTTATCAAAATGGTCAGGTGATTGATCGTGACCCCTTGGATTTCCTTTATGAAGTAACTCATAAGAGTCAGCACCATTCAGACCTACCTTTTGGTGGTGGAGCTATTGGCTTTGTTGGCTACGATATGATTTCTCTATATGAAGAAATTGGCCAGCTCCCTGAGGATACGATTGGGACGCCAGATATGCATTTCTTCGTTTATGAGAGTTATATAGTTTTTGACCATAAGAAAGAAAAAATTCATATCATAGAGGATGCTCTCTACAGTGAACGTAGTAATGAAGAACTAGAAGTGGCTTTAGATCAGGTTTTAGAAGAGTTGAAAATCCCTGCTTCAAATGAATTTGAAGATTTGGACGTTTCTCCACTTCAGTTTAGACCACATATTGCACCTCAGAAATTTGAAGAAATGGTAGAAACAGCTCGCGACTTGATTCGCAACGGAGATATGTTCCAATGTGTGCTTAGCCAGCGCTTCTCCGCAGAGGTAACTGGAAATCCTTTTGACTTCTACAGAAATCTCCGAGTGACCAATCCATCAAATTATCTCTACTTTTATGATTTTGGAGATTATCAAATTATCGGTGCCAGTCCAGAGAGCTTGGTTTCCATCAAAAATGGCATCGTGACAACCAATCCAATTGCAGGTACGCGACCTAGAGGTGCCAATGACGAGGAAGATGCAGCACTTGCAAGTGATCTACTTTCTGATGAAAAGGAAACGGCAGAACACCGAATGTTGGTGGACTTGGGACGAAATGATATCGGTAGAATTGCTGAAACAGCAAGTGTCCAAGTAACCAAGTATATGGAAGTCGAACTTTTCCGTTATGTCATGCATTTGACCAGCGTGGTTAAAGGATATTTATTATCAGAACTGACTGCCATGGATGCCTTGAAGGCGACACTTCCGGCAGGAACAGTATCGGGAGCACCAAAGATTCGAGCCATGAAACGCATCTATGAACTAGAAACAGAGAAGCGAGGCATATATGCAGGAGCTATCGGTTACTTATCAGCAACTGGAGATATGGATTTCGCCATTGCAATTCGAACCATGATTCTTAAAAATAAAACAGCCTACGTACAGGCTGGTGCAGGAATTGTTTATGATTCCATCGCTCAGAACGAATACCAAGAAACGATTAACAAAGCTAAATCTATGACTAGAATGGGAGAACTAAGACCATGATATTATTGATTGACAATTATGATTCATTTACCTATAACCTGGCTCAATATATCGGGAATTTCGCAGAAGTTCAGGTTTTGAGAAATGATGATCCAAACCTTTATGAAGAAGCTACAAAGGCAGATGGATTAGTTTTCTCTCCTGGCCCAGGTTGGCCAGCTGATGCTGGGAAAATGGAAGAAATGATTCGTGATTTTGCAGGTAAGAAGCCTATTCTTGGGATTTGTTTGGGGCACCAAGCCATCGCAGAAGTCTTTGGTGGTAAGTTGGGCTTGGCTCCTAAAGTTATGCACGGTAAACAAAGCCATATTCGATTTGAGACTCCATCAGTTCTCTATCAAGGAATTGAGGACAATCGTCCAGTCATGCGTTACCACAGTATTTTAATTGAAGAGATGCCAGAAGAGTTTAAAGTGACAGCTCGCTCGACAGATGACCAAGCTATTATGGGTATTCAACACAAAACCTTGCCGATTTATGGATTGCAGTATCATCCAGAAAGTATTGGAACGCCAGATGGTCTATCTTCTATTCAGAATTTTATCGAGAAAGTTGTAAAGTGAGGAACACAAAATGAAAGAAATTATTGAAAAATTAGCCAACTTTGAAGATCTATCAAGTGTTGAAATGACAGATGTTATCGAACGCATAGTGACAGGGCGAGTAACAGAAGCACAAATCGCTTCACTACTTTTAGCTCTTAAAATGAAAGGAGAAACACCTGAAGAAAGAACAGCCCTCGCTCAAGTCATGAGAGGACATGCTCAACACATTCCAACAAGCATTCAAGATGCTATGGATAACTGTGGTACAGGTGGAGATAAGTCATTTAGCTTTAACATCTCAACAACTGCAGCCTTTGTCTTGGCAGGTGGGGGAATCCATATGGCCAAACATGGAAATCGTTCAATTTCCTCAAAATCTGGATCGGCAGATGTCTTGCAAGCTTTGGGAATCAATATTGACCTTAAACCATCACAATTGGGTAAGGTATTTGACCAAACAGGAATCGTCTTTCTCTTTGCCAAAAACATGCACCCAGCTATGAAATACATTATGCCAGCTCGCTTGGAGTTGGGAATTCCAACTATCATGAATTTGACAGGACCACTCATCCATCCAATGGTTTTGGAAACACAGCTTCTAGGAATCAGTCGTCCTGAACTTCTGGAAAGTACTGCTCAGGTTTTGAAAAACATGGGTCGCAAACGTGCCATTGTAGTAGCTGGTCCAGAAGGGTTGGATGAAGCTGGTTTGAATGGAATTACCAGCATTGCCCTTCTTGAAAATGGCGAAATTACTTATCAACCTTTACTCCAGAAGATTTGGGAATGGAACGCATTGCTATTGAAGACATTCGTGGGGGAAATGCTCATGAAAATGCAGCCATTCTTGTCAGTGTTCTTAATAACGAACCAAGTCCATTCTTGGAAACAACAGTTTTAAATGCAGGTCTCGGATTCTACGCAAATGGGAAAGCAGATAGTATCAAGGACGGAGTTGAATTGGCACGTCAAGTGATTGCCAGTGGTAAGGCCCTTGAAAAACTCAGACTATTACAGGAGTATCAAAGATGAGTCAGGAATTTTTATCACGTATCCTAGAGCAAAAGGCGCGTGAAGTTGAAACGATGGAACGAGAGGAGCTTCAGCCCCTACGTCAAACTTATCGATTGAGTGAATATTTAAAAAATCACCAAGACCGTTTGCAAATCATTGCTGAGGTCAAAAAGGCAAGCCCAAGTCTAGGTGATATCAATCTTGATGTGGATATCGTACAACAGGCCCAGACTTACGAGGATAACGGCGCGGTTATGATTTCTGTTCTGACAGATGAGGTTTTCTTTAAAGGTCATTTGGATTATCTGCGAGAGATTTCTAGTCAGGTACAGATCCCGACACTGAATAAGGATTTTATTATAGATGAAAAGCAAATCATCCGTGCTCGCAATGCGGGTGCGACCGTCATCTTGCTCATCATAGCGGCCTTATCTGAAAAACGACTGAAGGAGCTTTACGACTACGCGACAGATCTTGGTCTAGAAGTTTTGGTGGAAACTCATAATCTGGCTGAACTGGAAGTGGCTCATAGACTTGGAGCTCAAATTATTGGTGTCAACAATCGCAATTTAACAACCTTTGAAGTCGACTTACAGACCAGTGTAGACTTGGCCAAATATTTCAAGGATGATTGGTTCTACATTTCCGAATCTGCTATTTTTACAGAGGAGGATGCAAAACGAGTAGCACCATACTTTAACGGAATTTTAGTAGGAACAGCCCTCATGCAAGCAGAAAATGTAGCCCAGAGAATCAAGGAGTTGCAGATTGACAAAGGTTAAGATTTGTGGACTATCGACAAAAGAAGCCGTAGAAACAGCTGTGTCGGCTGGAGCCGATTACATCGGTTTTGTCTTTGCTCCTAGCAAAAGACAGGTGACGGTAGAACAAGCCATAGAGCTGGTTAAGTTTATTCCTAGCCATATTCAAACGGTTGGAGTATTTGTTTCACCCAGTAGGGCAGAACTGTTAGAAGCGGTAGACAAAGTTGGTTTGGACTTTGTACAAGTTCACGGTCAGGTAGTAGATAAACTATTTGAAAATTTACCTTGTGCCAGCATTCAGGCTGTTCAAGTAGACGGGGATGGGCATGTACCCAATTCTCAGGCGGATTATCTACTCTTTGATGCACCTGTCGCAGGAAGTGGTCAAACATTTGACTGGGGGCAACTGGATACTACAGAACTAGCTCAGCCTTTCTTCATCGCAGGTGGACTTAATGAAGACAATGTAGCAAGAGCAATTCAGCATTTCTCTCCCTTTGCAGTAGATGTATCAAGCGGAGTAGAAACAGACGGACAAAAAGATCATGAAAAGATTAGAAGATTTATAGAGAGGGTAAAGAATGGCATATCAAGAACCAAATAAAGATGGATTTTACGGGAAATTCGGTGGACGTTTTGTCCCAGAAACATTGATGACAGCAGTATTAAAATTAGAAGAGGCTTATCGTGAAAGTCAGGCAGATCCAAGTTTTCGAGAGGAGTTAAACCAACTTTTGCGCCAATATGTAGGTCGTGAAACACCTCTTTACTACGCAAAAAACTTGACCCAGCATATCGGCGGAGCCAAGATTTATCTCAAACGTGAAGATCTCAACCATACAGGTGCACACAAGATTAACAATGCTTTGGGACAAGTTTTACTCGCAAAACGTATGGGTAAAAAGAAAATTATCGCTGAAACAGGTGCCGGTCAGCATGGTGTAGCGACTGCGACTGCGGCAGCTCTCTTTAACATGGAGTGTACCATCTACATGGGTGAGGAAGATGTCAAACGCCAAGCCCTCAATGTTTTCCGTATGGAGCTTTTGGGAGCCAAGGTCGAAGCGGTGACCGATGGTTCGCGCGTGCTCAAGGATGCAGTCAATGCAGCCCTTCGTTCATGGGTGGCTAATATCGATGATACTCACTATATTCTCGGTTCTGCCTTGGGGCCTCATCCTTTCCCAGAAATTGTTCGAGACTTCCAGAGTGTCATCGGACGCGAAGCTAAACAACAGTACCGAGAATTGACAGGGGAAAATCTACCAGATGCCCTAGTAGCTTGTGTTGGTGGTGGTTCAAATGCTATCGGTCTCTTCCATCCATTTGTGGAAGATGAGTCAGTAGCTATGTATGGAGCTGAAGCAGCAGGACTGGGTGTGAATACAGAGCACCATGCGGCAACCTTGACCAAGGGCCGCCCAGGAGTTCTTCACGGTTCGCTTATGGATGTACTCCAAGATGCTCATGGTCAAATCTTAGAAGCCTTCTCTATCTCAGCAGGCTTGGACTATCCAGGTATCGGTCCAGAGCATTCTCACTACCACAATATCAAACGTGCGACTTATGTGCCAGTGACAGACGAGGAAGCCTTGGAAGGATTCCAACTCTTGTCTCGTGTGGAAGGAATTATCCCAGCCTTGGAATCTAGCCACGCCATCGCCTTTGCGGTGAAATTAGCCAAAGAACTTGGACCAGACAAGTCAATGATTGTCTGCCTATCAGGTCGTGGAGACAAGGATGTGGTTCAAGTCAAAGACCGCTTGGAATCAGAAGCAGCAAAGAAGGGAGAAGCTCATGCCTAAGACACTAACAGAAAAATTGACAACTCTTAAAGCAGCTGGGAAAGGAATTTTCGTTCCCTATATCATGGCTGGAGACCATGAAAAAGGTTTGGATGGTCTCGCTGAAACAATCCACTTTTTAGAAGATTTGGGAGTGTCTACTATTGAAGTGGGAGTTCCTTTCTCAGACCCAGTTGCAGATGGTCCAGTTATCGAAGAAGCAGGCTTGCGCAGTCTAGCTAGTGGTACTTCTACACAGGCTCTAGTTGAAATTTTGAAGACTATTGAAACAGAAGTTCCACTTGTTATCATGACCTACTTTAACCCCCTCTTTCAGTACGGTGTGGAGAAATTTGTCAGAGATCTTGCTGATACAGCGGTTAAGGGATTGATTATTCCAGACCTGTCTCATGAGCACGCTAACTTTGTAGAGCATTTTTGGTGAATACAGACATTGCTTTGATTCCACTTGTCAGCTTGACGACAGGAATGGAGCGTCAAAAGGAACTCATTGAAGGGGCAGAAGGTTTTGTTTATGCTGTTGCTATCAATGGGGTCACAGGGAAATCAGGAAATTACCGAGATGACTTGGACAAGCACTTGGCTCAACTTCATGAGGTAGCTAACATTCCAGTATTGACCGGATTTGGTGTATCCACACAGGCTGATGTTGAACGCTTCAATGCTGTATCAGACGGCGTTATCGTCGGATCCAAGATTGTTAAGGCTCTACATAAAGGACAAGTAGCAGAAATCGCTGACTTTATCCGAGAAGCAGTAGCTTACCAAAAATAATCATACAAGCAGCCAGCAAGAGGAAAGGCACAAAAGGTAGTCTTTCCTTTTTCTTTAGTAGGAGAAAGGCTAGAATGCCAGTTGTGGAAGCAAATTGAATCAAAATCAGCATCTCGGTTAGGCTAAAAACAAGAGCACAAGAGGCTAGAAAGAGAAAATCCCCTGCACCTATGCGGATATCGATAAAGTGAGCCAAAATTCCCAGAATAAGAAAGAGAATCATAACTAGATTCCAACCACAGCAAACCATGAGGATTAGGTGAAAGGTCAACCAGACTAGCAAGGGATATTCTTGATGCTGGAGATCATAGATTCCTAAGGTCAAGCCAGCAGTTACCAGGATGACTTGTCCCAATATTAGAAATCCCCCAGACCAAGCTAGAGAAAGTAGTCCCAAGCCCAATTCAAAGAGGGCATACCAGACAGGATAGTGGGCCTTACAATAGCGACAACGAAAGCGATGGACTACTTGAGAGACAATTGGAATCAAATCCAGTGGTCTCAAGCGAGTCTGACAAGAATCACAGTGACTAGCAGGAAAGATAATAGACTGCTCAGGAAAGCGGTCAATGACAAGACCTAGAAAGGAAGCGATAATAGCTCCAACAAGAAAAAAGTAAAGATGAATCATACTTATTTATTCGGAAAAAATAAGAGAAAGAGTATAATAGTTGGATAAAGGAGAAATTTTAGGAGCAAATATGAAAATTCACTTTGAAAAAGGACTTCAGATAGAAAATGCCCAACTCATTTGTCGCTGGTCTAATGCTTTGGGAGAAAGTTTTCAGAAGCAATGGATGGGAACAATGATTCCTTTTCCCTTGACCATTCAAGTCTTGCAAAAGCTGGAAGGAATCTTTTCAATCTTTGATGGACAAGAGTTTGTCGGGCTTATCCAGAAAATCAGGCTAGAAGACAGAAATCTTCATATCGGGAGATTCTTTATCAACCCCCAGAAACAGGGGCGAGGATTAGGTAGTCAGGCATTAAGGAAATTTGTTAGTTTGGCCTTTGAAAATGGAGATATAGATAGTGTTTCTCTCAATGTCTACGAGGCAAATCAAAGAGCTCAGAAACTTTACCAAAAAGAAGGATTTGAAATCGTTCAAATGGTTGAAGTACCTGTACGAAAATATAGGATGATAAAATCTAGATAAGAACTAGATTATACTAGAACTTGTCCCCGTACAATTTTTGGTTTTCAAACTTGTTACAGAGAAATTTTCTTGATAAAATAGATACATGACTAGATATAAAGCTATCATTTCCTATGATGGATACGCCTTTGCTGGTTTCCAGAGACAGCCACACGCGCGTAGTGTCCAAGAGGAAATTGAAAAAACTTTAACCAAATTAAATAAAGGGCAGGCCATTACCATTCATGGCGCTGGGCGAACGGATAGTGGTGTCCATGCCTTAGGGCAGGTTATCCACTTTGATCTTCCTTATCAGATGGATGAGGAGAAACTTCGTTTTGCTCTCGATACCCAAAGTCCTGAAGACATCGATGTCATTTCGATTGAGATAGTGGCTGATGATTTTCATTGTCGTTATGCCAAACACAGCAAGACTTATGAGTTTATCGTGGATAGAGGGCGTCCTAAAAATCCTATGAGACGTCATTATGCCACCCATTATCCCTATCCACTAGATGTGGAGCGGATGCAGCTTGCTGTAAAAAAACTAGAGGGGACACATGACTTTACTGGTTTTACAGCATCAGGAACTAGCGTGGAGGACAAGGTAAGAACGATCACTGAAGCTAGCCTTAGGGTGGATGAAACCGGTCAGTTTGACCTTTACCTTCTCAGGCAATGGCTTCTTGTATAAGCAAATCCGTAATATGGTTGGAACCCTGCTGAAAATCGGCAATAATCGGATGCCCATTGAGCAGATTGACCTGATTTTGGAGAAAAAAGATAGACAGTTGGCAGGACCAACTGCAGCACCTAATGGTTTGTATTTGAAGGAGATTCGTTATGAAGAATAATCGTATTTTAGCACTTTCAGGAAATGATATTTTTAGCGGTGGTGGATTGGCAGCTGACCTTGCGACCTATACTTTAAATGGTCTGCATGGTTTTGTGGCCATGACCTGCTTGACTGCCTTGACGGAAAATGGTTTTGAAGTCTTTCCGACAGATGAGACTATTTTCCAACAACAGCTGGATAGTCTTAAGAACGTGGACTTTGGAGGGATTAAAATTGGTCTCTTACCGACTGTCGGTGTTGCTGAGAAAGCTCTCAACTTTATCAAGGAGCGTGTAGGAGTGCCTGTCGTATTAGACCCTGTTCTTGTTTGTAAGGAAACGCACGACGTTGCTGTCAGCGAGCTCTGTCAAGAGTTGATTCGCTTTTTCCCTTATGTGTCTGTCATTACCCCTAACCTTCCTGAGGCAGAATTGCTTGCAGATCAAAAGATTGAAAGTCTGGATGATATGAAAGCTGCGGCTCAGAAATTACATGACTTAGGAGCGCCAGCAGTCATTATCAAGGGAGGAAATCGCCTCAGTCAGGATAAGGCTATGGATGTTTTTTATGATGGTCATGACTTTACCATTTTAGAAAATCCAGTCATCCAAGGACAAAATGCTGGTGCAGGATGTACCTTCGCGTCAAGTATTGCTAGCCAGCTAGTCAAGGGAGAAGAACTCTTACCAGCAGTAGAAAGTTCTAAAGCCTTTGTTTACCGTGCCATCGCACAAGCAGATCAATATGGAGTCAGACAATATGAAGCAAACAAAAACAAGTAAAATCGCCCTATTATCTATACTTACTGCTCTATCAGTAGTTTTAGGTTATATTGTAAAAATCCCAACTCAAACAGGAATCTTAACTCTTTTAGATGCTGGTATCTTCTTCACCGCTTTTTATTATGGGCGTCGGGAAGGAGCCGTTGTCGGAGGGCTAGGAGGTTTCATTATTGACTTGATTTCAGGTTATCCTCATTGGATGTTCTTCAGCTTGCTTTTCCATGGCTTGCAGGGTTACTTTGCAGGTTTTAAAGGGAAATGGCAATGGCTTGGATTAGTTTTGGCAACTTTTGTCATGGTAGCCGGTTATGCATGTGCGACTTCTTGGATGAAAGGTTGGGGTGTAGCTCTGACAGATATTCCTCACAATTTGTTGCAGAATTTTGTTGGAATGATTGTTGGGTATCTTCTCCATCAGAGTATTAAGAAAATTAGTAAGCAGTAAAAAGGAATCTTCCCTGGGAACTATTGAAAAAGCTCTGATTTTTTGCTAAAATGGAAGTTATGAAAACACTCTACGATGTGCAACAATATCTAAAACAGTTCGGTATCATTGTCTATATGGGGAAACGTCTCTATGATATTGAACTGATGAAGATTGAACTATCACGGATTTATGATGCAGGCTTGATGGACAAGCTGGATTATCTTGAAGCGGAGGCTGTTCTTCGCAGAGAGCACAAACTAGAATTAGACTATTTAGAAAAAAATGGAGATTAGGGATTATGGTAACTTGGGTATTATGGGGACTTATTGTAGCGATGTTGGCTTGGATGGGATACAACTATCTTCGTATTCGTCGTGCAGCAAAAATTGTTGATAATGCAGAGTTTGAGTCTTTGATTCGTACAGGTCAGTTGATTGACTTGCGTGATCCAGCAGATTTCCATAGAAAACATATCCTCGGAGCTCGTAACATTCCTTCAAGTCAATTGAAGACAAGTCTTGCAGCTCTTCGTAAGGATAAACCTGTTCTTCTCTATGAAAATCAACGTGCACAACGTGTTACAAATGCAGCACTTTTCTTGAAAAAACAAGGTTTCTCAGAAATTTATATCCTTTCTTACGGATTGGATTCTTGGACAGGAAAAGTGAAGATTAGTTAACAATGTGAAAAAAGTTGTCACATACGTTTAATATAAAGTTCCAGCTTTTTATGATATAATTGTTAGTATAAAATTTAAGGAGTTTTTGAAGATGAAAGAAAAGAAAAAACCATCACTTGTTTTAGGTGTCCTATCTATCGTTCTTGGTTTGCTATCTCCTATAGTAGGTCTCGTTTTGGGGATCATTGGTCTAGTCTTGGCTAATTCACACCAAAAAGAGTCTGAGCTTGATTATAAAACAGAACGAATTCTTAATATCGTAGGGATTGTAGTTTCTGTAATTAACTGGGTTGTAGCCGTCGCAGTAGTTTTTAGATAAGCAATAAACAAAAAGCTTTAGATTTAAAGCTTTTTTATTTTATCCACTTTTCTCTAAATGGTTTTTAATGATTTTCAATTCCTCTTGGTTCAAGGAACGGTATTGCCCTTCTGCTAGTTCTGGGTCTAAAGTGAAATCACCGAACTGAACTCGTTTTAAGGCAGTGACCTTGACACCGACTGAGAGGAACATTTTTTTAACTTGATGAAATTTCCCTTCAGAGATGGTGATGGTGGCTCTGCTGAGACTAGGGCTTGATGCTTGAATCTCAAGTTGAGCAGGTTTACAGGTAGTTCCGTCTAAAAATACAATTCCATCCTTAAATTCTAGGATATGATTAGGAGTCAGTGCTCCATTGACCTCAACATGGTAAGTTTTATCCACATGATATTGAGGGTGGAGGAGCTGAAAGCCTAGGGGGCCATTGTCCGTTAAGAGGAGAAGCCCTGTCGTATCTCGATCCAGACGACCGATGGCATAGAGTTGGTCAGACTGGAGGTGCTGAGGGAGGAGGTCCATGACCGTTGGGAGTTTCTTATCCTTGCTTGCAGTCACGACTCCATTTGGCTTATGGAGCATGAGGTAGGTGTGTTCATATCCTTGAATTCTTCTGCCTTGGAAAATCAGCTCTTGCAACCCTGTATCAACATTCTGTGCAAGGGAACTAGCAGGGGAATCCATCTACTAAGATTTCCTTTTTCAGAAGAGCCTGTTTCATGGCTTTTCGACTGATTTTTTCCTGGGCCAATAAATTATCTAAACGCATACCAGCTTATCTTATCACAAGTTGGGATTTTTGAAAAGAAAAGAGAAGTCATGAATTTTCTTTTGAAAACATTTACACTTACTTGAGTTATGCCATTTGCTTAAAATTGTGGTATAATCGTTCAGTTAGAAAATAAATTTTTGAATACAATAGAGGAAATCATGACAAAATTAAGAGAAGATATCCGTAATATCGCGATTATCGCCCACGTCGACCACGGGAAAACAACCCTTGTTGACGAATTACTAAAACAATCTGAAACACTTGACGCGCGTACAGAATTAGCTGAGCGTGCTATGGACTCAAACGATATTGAAAAAGAGCGTGGAATTACAATCCTTGCGAAGAATACAGCAGTTGCCTACAACGGAACTCGTATCAATATCATGGACACACCAGGACACGCGGACTTCGGTGGAGAAGTTGAGCGTATCATGAAAATGGTTGACGGTGTTGTTTTGGTCGTAGATGCTTACGAAGGAACTATGCCACAGACTCGTTTCGTATTGAAAAAAGCCTTGGAGCAAGACCTTGTGCCAATCGTTGTGGTCAACAAGATCGATAAACCGTCAGCTCGTCCAGCAGAAGTAGTAGATGAAGTCTTGGAACTTTTCATCGAGCTTGGTGCGGATGATGACCAGCTTGACTTCCCAGTCGTTTATGCGTCAGCTATCAACGGAACATCTTCATTATCAGATGATCCAGCAGATCAAGAAAGACTATGGCGCCAATTTTTGATACCATTATCGACCACATTCCGGCTCCAGTTGATAACTCAGATGAACCCCTTCAATTCCAAGTGTCACTTCTTGACTACAACGACTTTGTAGGCCGTATCGGTATCGGACGTGTCTTCCGTGGTAGTGTAAAGGTTGGGGACCAAGTTACCCTTTCTAAATTGGACGGTACAACCAAGAACTTCCGTGTTACAAAACTTTTTGGTTTCTTTGGTTTGGAACGTCGTGAAATCCAAGAAGCCAAAGCTGGTGATTTGATTGCTGTATCAGGTATGGAAGATATCTTTGTCGGTGAAACCATTACTCCAACAGATGCAGTTGAGGCATTGCCAGTTCTTCACATTGATGAGCCAACTCTTCAAATGACCTTCTTGGTCAACAACTCACCATTTGCTGGTCGTGAAGGTAAGTGGGTAACTTCTCGTAAGGTTGAAGAACGTTTGCAAGCAGAATTGCAAACAGACGTTTCTCTTCGTGTAGAACCAACTGACTCGCCAGATAAATGGACTGTTTCAGGACGTGGGGAATTGCACTTGTCAATCCTGATTGAAACCATGCGTCGTGAGGGCTATGAGCTTCAAGTATCTCGTCCAGAAGTTATCGTAAAAGAGATTGACGGTGTCAAATGTGAGCCGTTCGAGCGCGTGCAAATCGACACACCAGAAGAATACCAAGGATCTGTTATCCAAAGTCTCTCTGAACGTAAGGGTGAAATGTTGGATATGGTCTCAACTGGTAATGGTCAAACTCGTTTGGTCTTCCTTGTTCCTGCGCGTGGTTTGATTGGATACTCAACCGAATTCTTGTCAATGACTCGTGGTTACGGGATTATGAACCATACATTCGATCAATACTTACCATTGATTCCAGGTGAAATTGGTGGACGTCACCGTGGTGCCCTTGTTTCTATCGATACTGGTAAGGCAACAACTTACTCAATTATGTCTATCGAAGAACGTGGAACTATCTTCGTTAACCCAGGAACTGAAGTATACGAAGGAATGATCATCGGTGAAAACTCTCGTGAAAACGACTTGACTGTTAACATCACAAAAGCGAAACAAATGACCAACGTTCGTTCAGCTACTAAGGACCAAACAGCAGTTATCAAGACTCCTCGTATCTTGACTCTTGAAGAATCACTTGAGTTCTTGAACGACGATGAGTACATGGAAGTAACTCCTGAATCTATCCGTTTGCGTAAACAAATCCTTAACAAGGCGGAGCGTGAGAAAGCAAACAAAAAGAAAAAATCAGCTGAATAAGAGCTAGAAAGAGCAGAAAATGGTCTATTTAATCATAGGGATTTTATTACTTTTACTCTATATATTTGCGACACCTCAAAGTATCAAGGGGACGGTTAATGTTGTAATTCTAGTTTTTGGTCTCGTTTCCCTCGTGATTTTGCTTATGTTGTCCATCCTGCAAATCTTTCAGCTACCAACAGAATTCTTTATTGCAGTAGCAATGCTGGCCCTCACTTACTTTAGTTTGCGAGATATCAGTCTCATGTCGGTTCGAAAAAAACACTAATCATCAATTCGATTCCTAAACTAACAAAAAACTTCTATTAGCAACTAGTTGGCTGATAGAAGTTTTTTTGATTAAGATAGATTGCTTTTTTCTTCAGAATAGCGTTGGTAGAAGTCAACTTTCAGTTGGATAAAGTTTTCCAATTCGCGTAGGAGTTGAAGCAAGGTTGCACGTGTTTCAAATTCTTCCCTTGTTTTAGGGAGGCTACGATTGCGAAATACCTGCAAGTAGCTTTCAATATCATTTAATAAATCGTTGGCTGGATTGGTCTGACTGAGTTGATCCGCAATTTTTGCGAATAGCTGAGCAAGGATTAGGCTTTCGCTTGCCGCCAACTGGCAGGTGTTGATCTGTTGGGCCATATTACGAAGAATCCGACTCTGTCTTTGTCTCATTTCGAAATAGTGGATATGATAGTCGGTCTGGTGAAAGAGGTGGTCGGAGTGATCAAGATAGACCAGTTTGAGTGCTTCTTCGAGGAGTTGATCCAGTTCTTCAACGAGTTGGGCACGGTTGCGACCATCGCCCTTTCCCAGATAATATTCAAAACGTTGTAGGATGTGTTTGAGTTTTTCTTCTACCTTGAGATGATAGAGATGGATTTCTTCTTGCCGAGAAGGCATATAGAGATTGACAGTCAGGGCAAATCCCGTACCAATAAGAAATAGGAGGAGCTCATTTACTTGAAGTTCTGGTGATATAGACTCTTGAACTAAGAGATGACTGACCAGGACACTACTCGGGGTAATACCAATTTCCCAGCCGAATTTATAGGCAAGGGGAACATAGAGAGCCAAATAGAGACCAAAACTCCAGATATGGTAGCCGGTGAGGTGAAAGGAAAGGACACCAATGAAAAGAGCAAGAAGGGTTGAGAATAAACGATTGCGAGCTAGCTTTATGGTGCTTCTACGGGTATCAGACAAACTCAAAAGGGCAATGATACCAGCTGAAACTGCTGACGATAAATCAAGAAAGTAGGCTAGAGCACAGGCCAAACAGGTTGCTAGAACGAGTTTAAAGGTACGTTGGGTGATAGACATGAGACATTTCCTATAATGAATGATTGAAACCAGATAAAACAGGCCCTAAAAAAAGGCTTGTCTTGATTATTTTTTTGCGAGTAGAGGAAAAATTCTGCTACTGCTGTAAAGAGGACATCTGTTGAAGAATTGAGGGCTGTTTCGCAAGAGTCTTGAATAACACCGATGACGAAACCTACACCCACAACCTGCATAGCAATATCATTGGTAATTCCAAAGAGGCTGCAGGCAACTGGAATAAGTAGGAGTGAACCTCCGGCGATTCCTGAAGCACCACAGACAGAGATGGCTGCAACGATACTGAGTACAAAAGCAGTTGCAAAATCAACTGAGATTCCAAGAGTATTGACAGCGGCTAGTGTTAAGATGTTGATGGTAACAGCCGCTCCAGCCATATTGATGGTTGATCCCAAGGGAATTGAGACAGAATAGGTATCTGGATTCAGACCTAGATCCTCACAGAGTTTCATATTAACAGGGATATTAGCAGCTGAGCTTCGGGTGAAAAAGGCTGTAACACCACTGATACGCAAGCATTTCCATACCAAGGGATATGGATTTTTCTTGATAAAGAGAAAAGCGATCAGAGGATTGATCACTAGGGCAACGAAAACCATAGTGGCAATCAAAAGTCCGAGTAAAATCCCGTAATTTGCCAAACCAGCAATACCTTGGCCAGAGATGGTTTCAAAAACTAAAGCGAGGATACCAAAGGGCGCAAGGTTGATGATCCATTCGACGATTTTTGAAGTCACACTAGCCATTGTTTTGAGTAACTCTTTGCTATTTTTGCTAGCTTCTCGCATGGCAACCCCAAAGACGATAGCCCAAGACAAAATTCCGATATAGTTAGCTTCGATGATGGCATTGACAGGATTGTCCACTATTTTCAGTAGGAGATTACTGAGTACTTATCCGATGCCGTCTGGAGGAGTAACTTCTGTGCTAGCACTACTCAAGACCATCTGAACAGGGAAGAGAAAGCTAGCTAAAACTGCTACAAGAGCCGCTGCAAAGTCCCTAGCAAATAGAGGAAAATGACTTTTTTCATATTACTATTTTGGCCTTTTTGGTGTTGGGAAAGAGCGTTAGCGACTAAAGCAAAAACCAGGATAGCGGCGATGGCCTTTAGTCCTCCTACAAATAAATCTCCCAATAAACCAATGCCAGTTAGATTAGGGACGAGTAGACCTAAAATTGCTCCCAGAGTCATTCCAATTCCGATACGTTTGATAAGATTTGTTTTGTTCCAAGCGCGAATAATTCTTTTCATAGAGGTCTCCTTTTTGTGTATTGTTTATGATTATAGTATAAATATACTTGAAAAGCAAGTGACTCGTAAATTTTGTTTGAATAAATGAATATTTATAAAAAGGATGGCTAGGAAGGATTTATGGTATAATGAATAGAAAAGGAGTTTTGTATGCAAGAATTTTTTCAACGATATCTGGATAAATTAGATCTAACAACTGTTTTAGAGAATCTCTTGACCAAGGTGATTTCTCTTTTACTTCTCATTCTTCTATTTTACATAGCTAAAAAGTTCCTCCATGTTGCTGTACGAAAGATTGTTAAACCCTCACTTAAATTTTCAAATCGAGATGCAGGTAGACAAAAAACCATTTCTCGTTTGCTTGAAAATATTTTCAACTATACACTTTATTTCTTCTTGATTTATTGTATTTTATCCATTCTAGGATTACCTGTCTCTAGTCTGCTCGCAGGTGCAGGGATTGCAGGTGTAGCTATCGGTATGGGAGCACAAGGTTTTCTATCAGACGTCATCAATGGCTTCTTTATTCTCTTTGAACGTCAGTTGGATGTTGGAGATGAGGTTGTTTTGACCAATGGTCCTATTACCGTATCAGGTAAGGTTGTCAGTGTTGGAATTCGGACGACTCAACTGAGAAGTGACGACCAAGCCCTTCACTTTGTTCCTAACCGCAACATTACCGTTGTGAGTAATTTTTCAAGGAAAGAAGAGAACTGAAATTTTACGTGATTTATGGTACAATAAAAAGAGTTTGGTAAAGGAGAAACGATGTTTTTAGATAAGCAGTTAGGAAATGGTTGCACCTGGATTAATCTAGATGTGGAAATCATCAAAAATCTCGAAGACCTATCAGAAATCTATGGATTGGATAAAGAAACCATCGAATATGCGCTAGATAGAAACGAACGAGCCCACATGGATTATAACCGTGAAAACGGAACAGTGACCTTTATCTACAACGTTCTTGACTTAGAAAGAGACAAGGAATACTATGAAGCCATTCCTATGACCTTTATCGTGGAAAAACAACGAATGATTACCATCAGTAATCATAAGAATGCTTATGTCATTGATCAGATGTTAGGCTATCTCGAAAGTCATGATTCTCTTTCAATATATAAATTTCTTTTTGCCAGTTTAGAAATGATTAGCAATGCCTATTATCCGATCATTGAGAAGATGGATAAGAGTAAGGATGAGATCAATGGCCTACTCCGTCAGAGAACGACCAAGAAAAATCTCTTTGCCCTCTCCGACTTGGAGACAGGTATGGTTTATCTAACGGCAGCTGCCAAACAAAACCGTATCTTACTTGAACATATCCAAGGGCATGCCCTCTATCGTCGTTTGGACGAAATTGAAAAAGAGCAATTTGATGATGCAATGATTGAAGCCCATCAGTTGGTATCTATGACAGATTTGATTTCTCAAGTTCTTCAACAACTGTCAGGGTCTTACAACAACATTCTAAACAATAACCTGAATGATAACTTGACAACCTTGACCATCATTTCAGTTTTATTGGCCGTGCTTGCGGTTATCACAGGATTTTTCGGGATGAATGTTCCTCTTCCATTTATGGAGGATAAGCATGCATGGATTTATATCACTTTGGCTAGTGCTGTCCTGTGGCTTGTTCTATCCCATTTTCTCAAAAAAATTGCAAAAATAAGTTAAGAAAAGGAGTCAAAATGGCTATTGAAAACTACATGCCAGACTTTGCTGTAGAAGCAGTTTATGATTTGACAGTCCAAAGCCTGAAAAACCAAGGGATCAAAGCTGTTTTGGTGGATTTAGACAACACTCTGATTGCTTGGAATAACCCTGATGGGACTCCAGAAATGAAGCAGTGGTTACATGACCTTCGTGATGCTGGTATTCGCATTATCGTAGTGTCTAACAACTCTAAAGAACGAGTTCAACGTGCGGTTGAAAAATTTGGGATTGACTATGTTTATTGGGCTTTGAAGCCCTTTACTTTCGGGATTGACCGCGCCATGAAGGAATTCCACTATGATAAAAACGAAGTGGTCATGGTTGGGGATCAGCTCATGACGGATATTCGAGCGGCTCACCGTGCTGGGATTCGTTCGATTTTGGTCAAGCCCTTAGTTCAGCACGACTCTATCAAAACACAGATTAACCGCGCTCGTGAGCGTCGTGTCATAAAACAAATCACTGAAAAGTACGGGCCTATCACATATAAAAAAGGAATCTAACTATGGAAGAAATTCTCTGTATTGGTTGTGGAGCAACCATTCAGACGACAGATAAGACTGGTCTAGGGTTTACGCCTCAGTCAGCACTCGAAAAAGGTTTGGAGACTGGTGAAGTTTATTGCCAACGTTGTTTTCGTCTTCGTCATTACAATGAAATCACGGATGTGCAACTGACGGATGATGATTTCCTAAAACTCTTGCACGAGGTGGGAGACAGTGATGCCTTGGTGGTCAATGTGATTGATATCTTTGACTTTAATGGTTCTGTTATCCCAGGCTTGCCTCGTTTTGTATCAGGTAATGATGTGCTCTTGGTTGGAAATAAAAAAGACATCCTTCCTAAGTCTGTTAAGCCTGGTAAGATTAGTCAATGGCTTATGGAACGTGCCCACGAAGAAGGTCTACGTCCTGTTGACGTCGTTCTGACTTCAGCCCAAAACAAGCATGCTATCAAGGAAGTCATTGATAAAATAGAGCACTATCGTAAGGGGCGTGATGTCTATGTAGTTGGGGTTACCAATGTTGGGAAATCAACTCTTATCAATGCTATTATCCAGGAAATTACGGGTGACCAGAACGTCATCACAACATCACGTTTCCCAGGGACAACCTTAGATAAGATTGAGATCCCACTTGATGATGGTTCTTATATCTATGATACACCGGGAATTATCCATCGTCATCAGATGGCCCACTACTTGACGGCCAAAAACCTCAAGTATGTCAGTCCTAAAAAGGAAATCAAACCTAAAACCTACCAGCTCAATCCTGAGCAAACTCTATTTTTAGGTGGTTTGGGACGTTTTGATTTCATTGCAGGAGAAAAGCAAGGCTTCACAGCTTTCTTTGATAATGAACTCAAACTTCATCGTACCAAGCTTGAAGGAGCGAGTGCCTTTTACGACAAGCACCTTGGAACCCTCCTTACACCACCAAATAGCAAGGAAAAAGAAGATTTTCCAAAACTGGTCCAACATGTCTTTACTATCAAGGATAAGACAGACCTCGTTATCTCAGGACTAGGCTGGATCCGTGTAACAGGAACTGCCAAAGTAGCCGTCTGGGCACCAGAAGGCGTCGCAGTCGTCACACGAAAAGCAATTATTTAAAATAAAATCACTGAGCGAACAAAGTGAGCTCATGTAGAGATAGTTATTGCCGTGGTGTGATTGCCAATCTATAGATTGGCAAGGGGCGCAATTGAGACCTAGGCTCAATTGTGAGGTCAGGAAATCCATTTTTCAAAGATGAAATCTTTAGGAAATTAGTTCCGACCGTCCCTCACCACCTAAAATAACTATCAAAAAGGAAGAAAATATGTCATTAACATCAAAACAACGTGCCTTCCTCAACAGCCAGGCACACACCCTTAAACCCACTATCCAAATCGGGAAAAATGGACTCAACGATCAAATCAAAACCAGCGTTCGTCAGGCACTTGATGCCCGTGAATTGATCAAGGTTACACTCTTACAAAACACAGATGAAAACATCCACGAAGTAGCTGAAATCTTAGAAGAAGAAATCGGTGTGGATACAGTCCAAAAAATCGGCCGTATCTTGATTTTGTATAAACAATCAAGCAAGAAAGAAAATCGTAAGATTTCTAAAAAAGTTAAAGAAATCTAAGCACGATACTCCCAAAAACTGTATTTTACAGAAGACTAAAGGAGATTAGCCTATGGCAATCGAACTGTTAACTCCCTTTACAAAAGTGGAGTTAGAGCCAGAAATCAAGGATAAAAAACGTAAGCAAGTTGGAATCTTAGGGGGAAATTTTAACCCTGTTCACAATGCCCACCTGATCGTCGCAGACCAAGTGCGCCAACAGTTGGGATTGGATCAAGTTCTGCTCATGCCTGAGTATCAACCACCTCACGTAGACAAAAAAGAAACCATTTCTGAACACCACCGTCTCAAGATGCTTGAATTGGCTATCGATGGAATCGAAGGTTTAGCTATTGAGACTATTGAGTTAGAGCGTAAGGGGATTTCCTACACCTACGACACCATGAAGATTTTGACAGAGAAGAATCCAGATACCGATTATTACTTTATCATCGGTGCTGACATGGTAGACTATTTACCCAAATGGTATAGAATTGATGAACTGGTCGACCTTGTTCAGTTTGTAGGAGTTCAACGACCACGCTACAAGGCTGGGACTTCTTATCCAGTCATTTGGGTGGATGTGCCTCTTATGGATATTTCATCCAGTATGGTACGTGATTTCATCGCCCAAGGACGAACACCTAACTTTCTCCTACCCAAACCAGTGCTAGACTATATCGAGAAAGAAGGGCTTTACTGATGGCATACCAAGACTATATCAACTGTTCGCGTGAAGAATTGTTGGAAAAAATGGCAGAGCTCCTACCTGAAAAACGTCTAACCCATTGTCTAGGTGTAGAGGGTGCAGCCATAGAATTGGCTCAGCGCTATGGTGTGGATGTTGAGAAAGCAGGCCTAGCAGGTCTCCTTCATGATTATGCTAAAAAGCTATCAGATCAAGAATTTTTAGGCTTGATAGATCGTTATCAACTTGACTCTGATCTTAAAAACTGGGGCAATAATGTCTGGCATGGTATGGTCGGTATCTACAAGATTCAGGAAGATTTGGATTTACAAGATTCTGAAATCCTACGAGCTATTGAAATTCATACAGTTGGAGCTGGCCAGATGACGGACCTAGACAAGGTCATCTACGTCGCAGACTATATCGAGCACAATCGTGCCTTTCCAGGTGTGGACCAGGCACGTGAGATTGCAAGTTTGTCACTCAATAAGGCAGTAGCCTATGAAACAGTTCGCACTGTCGAGCATTTAGCTCGCCAGGGATTTCCCATCTATCCCCAAACCCTTGAAACCTATAACGCCTTTGTGCACTATTTGAAAGAGGATTAAATGAAGACGGCTTTTATCATTATTGATGTACAAAATATTTTAGTGGAAACTGGGTTTCAGACAAAGGGTCTATTGGAAAAAATTTCTTATTTACAAAACCAAGCTAGAAGTAAGAATATCGAAATTATCTATGTTCAACATATTGAGAACCCTGAAGCCCAAACATCAGAAGATTGGCAGTTATCTGCGCTTTTAAATCGAAAACCTGATGAAAAGGTCTTTCAGAAGAAGTATAATAGTATTTTCAAAGAAACTGGCTTAAGAGAATACTTGGATAAACAGGGAATTGAAAAATTAGTTTTATGTGGTATGCAGACTGAATATTGTGTGGATACCTCTGTCAAGGTTGCTTTTGAATATGGCTATCAGCTTATTATTCCAGAAGGAACTTGCACAACGTTTGATGGGAAAGACATTCCAGCTGAAACGATAAATGAATTTTATGAGGGCATTTGGGAGGGGCGCTTTGCAGATGTCCTAGATTGTAAAAATATTTTTTAAAAGAGGATTAAATGAACGAAAAAGAATTATTAGAACTAGTCGTGAAAGCGGCTGATGAGAAACGTGCCGAGGACATTCTCGCACTTGATGTACAAGAATTGACCAGTGTGACAGACTACTTTGTTATCACTAGTTCTATGAATAGCCGTCAATTGGACGCTATCGCTGAAAATATCCGTGAAAAAGTTGCTGAAGCAGGCCTTAAAGGTAGCCATGTTGAAGGTGATGCAACTGGAGGCTGGGTTTTACTTGACCTTGGTGGAGTCGTTGTGCATATCTTCTCAGAAGAAATGCGTGCCCACTATAACCTCGAAAAACTATGGCATGAGGCAAATTCTGTAGACATTTCAGAAGCCTTAGCATAGAAGATGAACTCAGTTGTAATCAACTGGGTTTTATTTGCTTATGTTAGAAGAAAATTGTTAGAAAGGTAAGGGCTAGTGGTGTTTATCATGGGGCTCTTGGTATCATGATTATGGCAACTTATGAAACTTTTGCGGCGGTCTATGATGCGGTCATGGATGATAGTTTATACGACAAATGGATGGATTTTTCGCTACGCTATTTACCTAAAACCAAGGACAGAAAGAAACTCTTGGAGCTTGCTTGCGGGACAGGCATCCAGTCTGTCCGCTTTTCTCAAGCTGGTTTTGATGTGACTGGACTTGATTTGAGTGCGGATATGTTGAAAATTGCCGAAAAGAGAGCGGCTTCAGCCAAGCAAAAGATTGTTTTCATTGAAGGCAATATGCTGGATTTATCCAAGGCTGGTAAATACGACTTTGTGACCTGCTATTCTGATTCTATCTGCTACATGCCGGATGAAGTGGAAGTAGGGGATGTCTTTAAAGAAGTCTATAATGCTCTCAATGAGGACGGGGTCTTTATCTTTGATGTGCATTCGACTTACCAGACGGATGAGGTCTTTCCTGGCTATTCCTATCATGAAATGCAGAAGACTTTGCCATGCTCTGGGATACCTACGAGGATGCAGCACCACATTCTATCGTGCATGAGTTGACCTTTTTTATCAAGGAAGCGGATGGATCCTTTAGTCGTCACGACGAAGTGCATGAGGAGCGTACATACGAGGTCTTGACCTATGATATTTTGCTAGAACAAGCTGGTTTTAAGTCCTTCAAGATTTATGCTGACTTTGAGGATAAGGAGCCTACAGAAACCAGTACTCGTTGGTTTTTTGTGGCACAGAAGTAGGAGGTTGATATGGTTCGATCAAAATATTCTTGGGAAGAAGTATCGCAGTTTAATCGTATCCGTCAAAATGGAACGCTTTGGGAAAAAGATGGGCAATATTTTTATGTTCAGGAAGAAGGAACCGTATTTTCAGAGTTAGTTGTTTACGATATGTCTAAGAAACTTTTTGATATGTTAGTAAATGAAATAAAATCGGAGGATGATATCCGACATATGCTAATGTATGGAACATGGCCAATGACGGTTGCCGGATGCCATAGACCAACGATGTTGATAGCTTATCCTGAACTGCAAAAGAATTATAGTAATGAACAACTAGCAGAAATCCTTCCAGTAGGAGAAAAACAATGGCTTAACTGGAGAGGGAGATTGCCTGAGTGGTATCGTAGATTTCGTCATTAGAAAGGGAGAACATCATGACCATTACAGGTATTATAGCGGAGTTCAATCCTTTTCATAATGGCCATAAATACCTGCTAGAACAGGCGGATGGGCTGAAAATCGTTGCCATGTCTGGGAATTTCATGCAGCGTGGAGAGCCTGCTATCGTGGACAAGTGGACAAGGGCTCAAATGGCACTAGAGAATGGAGCAGACTTGGTAGTAGAATTGCCATTTTAGTCAGTGTTCAGGCGGCAGATTTTTTCGGTCAAGGTGCTGTTGAACTCTTGGCTCGTTTGGGAATTGACAGCCTAGCTTTTGGGACAGAGGAAGTTCTAGATTACCAGAAAATTGCTAACTTATATGCAGAGCGTAGTCAAGAGATGGAGAATTTTGTGGACAATCTACCTGATTCACTCTCCTACCCTCAGAAAACCCAAGCCATGTGGAAGGAATTTGCAGGTCTTGATTTTTCGGGTGATACGCCCAATCATGTCTTAGCTCTTGCCTACGCCAAGGCAGTTGCTGGAAGAAATATCAAACTTCATCCAATTCAACGTCAGGGAGCAGGATATCATTCTGTGGACAAGGATGTGGACTTTGCTTCGGCGACAGCCATCCGTCAGCACCAAACAGATCAAGGTTTCTTAGAACGCTTTATGCCTTCTGTTAATCTCTTTGAAAATGCTAGTAAGGTGAGCTGGGAAGATTATTTTTCACTTTTACGCTATCAAATCTTGTCAAATCCAGATTTAAGTACTATTTATCAGGTCAATCAAGAGATGGCTGTACGTATTAAGGAAGCCATCAAAATAGCAAAATCTATTGAGGAATTGGTTGAGTTAGTGGCTACCAAACGCTACACCAAGGCGCGTGTGCGACGCCTCTTGGCCTATATCTTGGTGCAGGCTAGAGAAAGTGACTGGCCAGAAGGTATTCACGTCCTTGGTTTTACCGAAAAAGGCAGACAACACCTTAAAGCTCTCAGGGAGCAGGTCAATCTCGTCAGCCGAATCGGTAAAGAACCCTGGGATGCCATAACCCAAAAGGCAGACCAAATCTATCAACTGGGACACCCTAGTATAGCAGAACAGAATTTCGGCCGAGTGCCAATCAGAATTGAAACTAACTAAGTCTACTGAAAGGTAGACTTTTTTCTTATTTTTTATAAAAAATTTCTTTAAAAAAATAGTTAGGTTTAAGAAGCTTATTTTACTAAGGAAAATGAAGATAATGCTCCTAAAAATAACTATAACAACTTCCATTTAAGGTTTGTTAAAAATATTTTTTTGTGGTAAAATGTATAAGAATGCATGTCATTCAGATAAACAAATAAATTGAGGTAAAAACATGGAAATTATGACAATTGTTATAGTTGTTTTTGCCGTCATCATTGGTTTAGTCATTGGATATGTCAGCATCTCAGTCAAGATGAAATCATCACAAGAGGCTGCAGAGTTGATGCTTTTAAATGCTGAACAAGAAGCAACTAATTTACGAGGACAAGCTGAGCGCGAAGCGGATTTATTACTTAATGAAGCTAAGAGCGAAAGCAAATCCCTTAAAAAAGAAGCACTATTGGAGGCTAAAGAAGAAGCCAGAAAATACCGCGAAGAAGTGGACGCTGAATTTAAGTCGGAGCGTCAAGAACTCAAGCAAATCGAAAGTCGTTTGACGGAGAGAGCTACGAGCCTTGACCGTAAAGACGATAATTTGACGAACAAAGAAAAAACACTTGAACAAAAAGAACAAAGTATTTCTGATAGAGCAAAAAACCTTGATGCACGTGAAGAGCAACTAGAGGAAATTGAAAAGCAAAAGCAAGCTGAACTGGAGCGTGTCGGAAGTCTGACTCAGTCAGAGGCAAAAGATATTATCTTAGCTCAAACAGAAGAAGACTTGACCAAGGAAATTGCTAGCCGCATTCGTGAGGCGGAGCAAGAAGTCAAGGAACGTTCAGATAAGCTTGCTAAGGATATCTTGTCCCAAGCGATGCAGAGAATTGCTGGTGAGTATGTAGCTGAGTCTACCAACTCGACAGTTCATCTGCCTGATGATACTATGAAAGGTCGTATCATTGGTCGTGAAGGTCGTAACATCCGTACTTTTGAAAGTTTGACAGGGGTTGATGTCATCATTGATGATACGCCAGAAGTGGTAACCTTGTCAGGTTTTGATCCTATCCGCCGTGAGATTGCCCGTATGACGATGGAAACCTTGCTTAAGGATGGACGAATTCACCCAGCTCGTATCGAAGAGTTGGTTGAGAAAAACCGTCAAGAAATTGATAACAGAATTCGTGAATATGGTGAAGCTGCAGCCTATGAAATCGGTGCACCAAACCTTCACCCAGACTTGATGAAGATCATGGGTCGCTTACAGTTCCGTACTTCATACGGACAAAATGTCTTGCGACACTCAATCGAAGTGGCTAAGTTAGCTGGTATCATGGCTAGCGAACTTGGTGAAAATGCAGCTCTTGCCCGCCGTGCAGGATTCCTTCACGATATTGGTAAAGCCATTGATCGAGAAGTAGAAGGTAGCCACGTTGAGATTGGTACTGAATTAGCTCGCAAGTACAAAGAGCATCCAGTTGTGATTAACACGATTGCTAGTCACCACGGAGATGTAGAGCCTGAAAGTGTGATTGCAGTTCTCGTTGCTGCAGCGGACGCCTTAAGCGCAGCCCGTCCAGGAGCTCGTAGCGAATCACTTGAAAGCTACATCAAACGTCTCCATGATTTAGAAGAAATCGCTAATAGCTTTGAAGGAGTTCAAAATAGCTTTGCCCTTCAAGCAGGTCGTGAAATCCGAATCATGGTAAATCCAGGTCAAATCAAGGACGATAAGGTCACAATCTTAGCTCACAAAGTTCGTGAGAAAATCGAAAACAATCTCGATTACCCAGGAAATATCAAGGTAACCGTGATTCGTGAACTTCGAGCAGTTGATTATGCAAATAAATAAGAAAGAGCAGTTGAAAAATTACTGCTTTTTTGTTACACTAGATAGAAAGATTGTAGTAAGCAGAAATGCCTTCACAAAGAGAATTCTGAATGAATTTTCAAGGCATTTCACAAACTATCCAAAGGAGACATCATGGCAGACCGTGGCTTACTAATCGTTTTTTCAGGTCCTTCAGGAGTTGGAAAAGGAACGGTTAGACGAGAAATTTTTGAGAGTTCTGAAAATCAATTCCAATATTCTGTATCTATGACAACGCGGGCGCAACGTCCAGGTGAAGTAGACGGAGTTGACTATTTCTTCCGTACGCGTGAAGAATTTGAAGAATTGATCCGTCAAGGACAGATGTTAGAGTATGCTGAGTATGTAGGCAACTACTACGGAACTCCTCTGACCTATGTCAATGAAACCCTTGATAAGGGGATTGACGTCTTCCTTGAAATTGAAGTGCAGGGAGCTCTTCAGGTCAAGAAAAAAGTTCCAGATGCGGTCTTTATCTTTTTGACACCACCAGATTTGGAAGAATTGCAAGACCGTCTCGTAGGCCGTGGTACAGATAGTGCAGAAGTGATTGCCCAACGTATCGAAAAAGCTAAAGAAGAAATTGCTTTGATGCGTGAGTATGACTATGCTATTGTCAATGATCATGTTCCTCTTGCCGCAGAACGTGTCAAACGTGTGATTGAAGCAGAACATTTCCGCGTCGATCGTGTCATCGGTCACTACCAGGATATGCTACCAAAGTCTCCAACTATTCGATAAACTATAGAAAACAGGTACAAACAAATGATGCTTAAACCCTCTATTGATACCTTGCTTGACAAGGTACCATCAAAATATTCACTCGTCATCTTGGAAGCAAAACGTGCTCACGAATTAGAAGCTGGAGCAACTCCAACACAAGAATTCAAATCTGAAAAATCTACACTTCGTGCCTTGGAAGAAATTGAATCAGGGAATGTAACCATCCACCCAGATCCAGAAGGGAAACGCGAAGCTGTTCGTCGTCGTATCGAAGAAGAAAGACGATTGAGAGAAGAAGAAGAAAAGAAAATCAAAGAGCAAATCGCGAAAGAAAAAGAAGAAGGTGAAAAAATTTAAGGTTGGGGGGACTCAATCTTATTTTTTCTATTGCAAGAATACTCAATCAATTGAAACGATTTAAGAAGAGAAGGAGGTGAGGATATGGCTATTGCGAAAATCATTGTGGATGTTCCCTTGATGCAGACGGACCAACCATACAGTTACAAGGTCCCTGAGGAATTTGTAGACATGCTGGAAGTTGGTATGCGGGTTCATGTGCCTTTCGGGAAGGCCAATCGCTTGATTCAAGGGATTGTTCTTGGAATGGAACAAGAATCGGAAATGGCAGATGAGGACTTGAAAGAAATTGCTGAGGTGCTGGACTTTTCTCCTGTCTTAACGGAGGAACAACTCTGGCTAGCTGAAGAACTACGTAAGTCAGTTTTTTCATACAAGATTTCTATTCTAAAAGCTATGCTTCCAGGATTTTTGAATTCTAGCTATGATAAAATCCTCTATCCTCTGGAAGGCTTGAGTCAGAAAGACAGAGACCGTTTGTTTGGATCGCAAGAGTCCTTAGCATTTTCATCTCTAGACTTAGAAAAGCAGGCCGAGATGATGCGATTGACTCGCAAGGACTTTTGAAGTTAGAGTATCAGGCTATAGACCAGAAGAAGGTCAAATCACAGTCTTGGATTCAAGTGAATCTTGACAAATTAGAAAAGCTAGAAATCTCAAACCGTGCCAAGAAGAAATTGGAACTGCGAGATTATTTATTAGCACATCCAGAAAGTACTCCTTTGGCTACTTTGTTAGAACATTACTCACGGGAACAAGTTAACTTCTTTGTGGAACAGGGAGCTTTGACGATTCTTCAAAAGGAAGTTCAACGTTCAGCTACCTACTTTGAAGGAATCGAGTCAAATCAAGCCTTAGAGTTAAACCCAGAGCAAAAACAAGCCTGTGAGGCGGTTGTTGGTGCGATTGGAAAGAAACACCCTCCCTTTCTCCTTCAAGGAATCACAGGAAGTGGGAAAACCGAGGTTTACCTGCAGATTATCCAAGGTGCCTTGGATATGGGGAAAACAGCGATTGTTCTTGTACCAGAGATCTCTCTGACACCTCAAATGACCGAGCGCTTTATTGCTCGTTTTGGTGAGCAAGTTGCCATCCTCCACTCAGGCTTGTCCAACGGTGAAAAGTATGATGAGTGGCGCAAGGTGGAGCGTGGAGATGCTCAGGTAGTTGTTGGGGCGAGGTCTGCTATTTTTGCACCTTTGAAAAATCTAGGTGTTATCATTATCGATGAAGAGCACGAGGCTAGCTATAAGCAAGACAGCAATCCTCGTTACCATGCTAGAGATGTGGCTCTTTTACGAGCTCGGTACAATCAAGCTGCATTAGTCCTTGGTTCTGCAACACCGAGTCTAGAAAGTCGTGCGCGTGCTGGTAAGGGTGTTTATCAACATCTACGTCTGACTCAACGGGCCAATCCTTTAGCAAGTATTCCTGAGGTTCAACTGATTGATTTCCGTGATTACATCGGGCAGAATGAAACATCAAACTTTACACCACCTCTCATTGAGGCAATTCAAGCTCGACTAGATAAAAAAGAGCAGGTTGTTCTCATGCTCAATCGTCGTGGTTATTCTAGCTTTGTCATGTGCCGGGAATGCGGGACCGTGGATACCTGTCCAAACTGCGATATTTCCTTGACGCTGCATATGGATACTAAGACTATGAACTGTCATTATTGTGGTTTTTACGAAGGAAATTCCACATGTCTGTCCAAACTGTCAGAGTCGTAGCATTCGCTATTATGGAACGGGGACACAGAAGGCTTATGATGAGCTAGCGGAACTCTTTCCAGAGGCACGCATTCTACGCATGGATGTGGATACAACTCGTAAAAAAAGGCAGTCACCAAGCTTTTACTTGAACAATTTGGCAATGGTGAAGTGGACATATTGCTAGGAACCCAGATGATTGCCAAGGGATTAGATTTTCCAAATGTGACCTTGGTTGGTGTTCTCAATGCGGACACAGCCTTGAACCTGCCTGATTTTCGTTCTTCTGAGAGAACCTTCCAACTCTTGACCCAGGTGGCAGGTCGCGCCGGTCGTGCTGAAAAAGGCAGGTCAGGTCTTGATTCAGTCTTATAATCCTCAGCATTATGCCATTCGATTTGCCAAGGATCAGGACTACGAAGGTTTCTATGCCTATGAAATGGGCATTAGACGTCAGTTGGGTTATCCACCTTATTATTTTACTATTGGAATCACCTTATCTCATAAAAAAGAAGAAGAGGTTCTTAGACGTGCTTATCAAGTCATGGAGATTTTGCGGTCAGGTTTATCGGATGCTAGTGTAATTCTAGGTCCGACGCCAAAACCTATCGCTCGTACTCATAACCTCTACCACTACCAAATTTTGATTAAATACCGTTTAGAAGATGAGTTGGCTTCTACCCTTAATCAGGTCTTAGCCCTAACTCAAGAACGTGAAAATAGCGAACTTCGTCTCAGTATTGACCACGAACCGCAACAATTTTTATAGAAGGAGAAAAGATGACAAAACTAATCTTTATGGGAACTCCCAATTTTTCAGCAACTGTTTTAAAGGGGCTTTTGTCAGATGACCGCTACGAGATTGTAGCGGTTGTAACTCAGCCAGATCGTGCTGTCGGCCGTAAAAAAGTTATCCAGGAAACCCCAGTGAAACAAGCTGCCAAAGAGGCAGGTCTGCCTATCTACCAACCAGAAAAATTATCGGGTAGTCCAGAGATGGAAGCTATCATGAATTTGGGAGCTGACGGGATTGTGACTGCAGCTTTTGGGCAGTTTCTCCCAAGTAAACTCCTTGATAGCATGGATTTTGCAGTCAATGTTCATGCTTCGCTTCTTCCAAAGCACCGTGGTGGAGCTCCTATCCATTATGCCTTGATTCAAGGTGATGAAGAAGCAGGAGTAACCATTATGGAAATGGTCAAGGAAATGGATGCAGGGGACATGATTTCTCGTCGCAGTATTCCCATTACTGATGAGGATAATGTTGGTACCTTGTTCGAAAAATTGGCCATTGTTGGGCGTGATTTGCTTTTGGATACTCTACCTGCTTATATAGCTGGTGAAATTCAGCCTCAACCACAAGATCCGAGCCAAGTAACTTTCTCACCAAATATCAAACCTGAGGAGGAAAAACTGGACTGGAGCAAGACCAACCGTCAACTCTTTAATCAAATCCGTGGGATGAATCCATGGCCAGTTGCCCACACCTTCCTAAAGGGAGATCGCTTCAAAATCTATGAAGCTCTACCAGTAGAAGGTCAGGGGACTCCGGGTGAGATTATTTCCATCGGTAAGAAAGAATTGATCGTCGCAACTTCTGAAGGGGCCCTGTCTCTCAAACAGGTTCAACCAGCAGGAAAACCTAAGATGGATATTGCTTCTTTCCTTAACGGTGTGGGACGGACTTTGGCAATAGGAGAACGATTTGGTGACTAAAGTAGAAACGGCTAGAAGTTTAGCCTTGGAGGTGCTAGAGGACGTCCTTGTCAATCAAGCCTACTCAAATATCGCCTTAAATAAACACCTCAAGGAAAGTCAACTGTCAGCGGCTGACAAAGGTTTGGTGACAGAATTAGTGTATGGAACCGTAGCTCGAAACTCACCTTAGAATGGTACCTATCCCACTTTATCGAGGATAGAGATAAGCTAGATAGCTGGCTCTATGTTCTTATACTCATGAGCCTTTATCAACTCCAATACCTAGATAAGCTACCTGATCATGCAGTAGTTCATGAAGCGGTTGAAATTGCTAAAAGTCGCAAAAAAGGCAGTGAAAAATTAGTCAATGCGGTTCTGCGCCGTATCTTGCGAGAAGGTTTGCCAGATATTGCCAGTATCAAGCGTAAAAACAAGCGTGATTCTATCGCCTACTCTCTTCCCGTTTGGTTGGTTTCTAAGCTCAAGGAAGAGTACGGAGAAGAGCGAGCACAAGCTATTTTTGAAAGTCTTTTACAACGGAATAAAGCCAGTATCCGTGTGACAGATGTGAGTCGAAAAGAGGAAATCAAAAAAATTGCTCGGAGCCAGTGATTCCATGCTGTCGGCTACAGGTTTGGTCAAAGAGCAGGGACATTTTGCTGGTCATGACTTGTTTGCGGATGGATCCATTACCATCCAAGACGAGTCTAGTCAGTTGGTGGCTACTACACTAGATCTGCAAGGAGACGAGCAGGTTTTGGATGCCTGTGCAGCACCAGGTGGGAAGACAGTCCATATGGCGTCTTATCTGACGACAGGTCAGGTGACTGCATTGGATCTCTACGACCATAAACTCACTTTGATTCAAGAAAATGCAGAGCGATTAGGCGTAGCAGACCGTGTACAAACACAAACTGGATGCTAGAGAGGTCCACGAGTTTTTTGGTAAGGATCAATTTGATAAAATTTTAGTTGATGCCCCTTGTTCAGGGATTGGTCTATTGCGTCGAAAACCAGATATCAAATATAATAAAGCCACAGCTGATTTCGCGTCATTACAGGAAATTCAGTTGGAAATATTAGGTAGTGTTTGTCAAACACTACGTAAAGGTGGTATAATAACTTATAGTACCTGTACTATTGTCTCTGAGGAGAATTTTCAAGTTGTTCACGCATTTTTAGAAAATAATCCCGAGTTTGAGCAGGTTAAACTAGAACACGAATGCAAGGATATCCTGAAAGATGGTTGCATCCTCATTACTCCTGAATTGTATGGAAGTGATGGATTCTTTATCAGCCAATTTCGGAAGGTATCCAATTAGGAAGGAACTGACACAATGGAGATTTCATTATTAACAGATGTGGGTCAGAAACGTACAAATAATCAAGACTATGTCAACCTTTTTGTCAACCGTGCCGGTCGTACAATGATTATCTTGGCTGACGGAATGGGAGGACATCGAGCAGGTAATATTGCCAGTGAGATGGCAGTGACTGATTTAGGTGTTGCCTGGGTTGATACTCATATTGACACCGTTAATGAAGTTCGCGAATGGTTTGCCCACCATCTAGAAGTTGAAAATCAAAAGATTTATCAAATGGGGCGTGATGAAGCCTATAAGGGAATGGGGACAACATTAGAGGCACTTGCTATTATTGATAATCAGGCTATTTATGCCCATATTGGAGATTCTAGAATTGGTCTCATTCGTGGTGAAGAATACCGTCAACTGACAAGTGATCATTCTTTGGTTAATGAATTGCTCAAGGCAGGTCAATTGACACCTGAAGAGGCTGAAGCACATCCACAAAAGAATATCATCACCCAATCTATTGGGCAAAAAGACGAAATTCAACCTGACTTAGGAATTGTCAGCTTGGAAGCAGGTGACTATCTGGTCATGAATAGTGACGGTCTAACCAATATGATTTCAGGCAGTGAGATCTATGATATTGTGACAAGCGATATCTCTCTTGATGATAAGGCAGCCACCTTGGTACGCTTTGCCAACAATGCCGGAGGGCTTGATAATATTACAGTAGCCCTTGTTTCGATTAAGGAGGAGGCGGCAGAATGATCCAAATCGGCAAGATTTTTGCCGGGCGGTATCGGATTATCAAACAAATTGGCCGTGGAGGTATGGCAGATGTCTACCTGGCCAAGGATTTGATTTTAGATGGGGAAGAGGTAGCTGTAAAGGTCTTGAGGACTAACTACCAGACTGACCCGATTGCTGTTGCTCGTTTCAGCGTGAAGCACGTGCAATGGCTGACTTAGATCATCCCCATATCGTTCGGATAACGGATATCGGCGAAGAGGACGGTCAACAGTACCTAGCTATGGAATATGTAGCTGGTCTTGATCTCAAGCGCTATATCAAAGAACACTATCCCCTCTCAAATGAAGAAGCTGTCCGTATCATGGGTCAGATTCTCTTGGCGATGCGCTTGGCGCACACTAAAGGTATTGTCCATCGTGACTTAAAACCTCAAAATATTCTTTTAACTCCTGATGGAACGGCCAAGGTAACGGACTTCGGGATTGCCGTAGCCTTTGCAGAGACCAGTCTGACTCAGACCAACTCCATGTTGGGTTCTGTTCACTACTTGTCACCTGAGCAGGCTCGTGGTTCAAAAGCAACGTTCCAAAGTGACATCTATGCCATGGGGATTATCTTCTACGAGATGCTAACAGGGCATATCCCTTATGATGGTGATAGTGCAGTGACTATTGCACTCCAGCATTTCCAAAAACCTCTTCCGTCAGTTATAGCTGAAAATCCATCTGTTCCCCAAGCTTTGGAGAATGTGGTCATCAAAGCAACTGCTAAAAAGCTTACAGATCGATACCAGTCGGTTTCAGAGATGTATGTTGATTTATCTAGCAGTCTATCTTATAACCGCAGAAATGAACCTAAACTTGTTTTTGATGATACCACTAAGGCAGACACAAAGACATTACCAAAGGTTTCTCAGACAACCTTGACCTCTATTCCTAAGGTTCAACCACAGTCAGAAAACCATCAGGCAACTAAAGCTATCCCAAAAGTAGATGCTAAAAATTCTGAGGAAAAACCAGTGAAAAAACGTCGTTTTAAAGCACGTTATCTAGTTCTACTGGCAAGTTTTGTACTGGTTGCCGCTTCTCTGGTGTGGATTTTATCTAGAACACCAGCTACCATCGATATTCCAAATGTGGCAGGACAAACAGTCGCTGAAGCCAAGGAAACCTTGAAAAAAGCCAACTTTGAAGTTGGTGATGAAAAGACTGAGGCTAGTGAAACAGTGGAGGTAGGGCGAGTGATTCGAACAGACCCTGAAGCAGGTAGTAACCGTAAAGAGGGAAGTAAGATTAATTTGATTATTTCGTCTGGTAAGCAATCCTTTAAGATTGGCAATTACATTGGTCGAAAATCTACTGATGTCATTGCAGAGTTGATAGCGAAAAAAGTTCCTGAAAATCTCATCAAAGTTGTAGAAGAGGAATCAAATGAAACAGAGGCAGGCCTTGTTATGAAACAGAGTCTGTCAGAAGGAACCACTTATGATCTTAGTAAGGCGACAGAGATTTCCTTGACCGTTGCTAAGAAGGTGACGACCGTGACCATGCCAAGTTATATTGGATCAAGTCTTGAATTTACCAAGAATAACTTGATTCAGATAGTAGGTGTAAAAGAGGCTAATATTGAAGTGGTAGAAGTCTCTACAGCTCCAGAAGGCACTGCTGAAGATACTGTAGTTAGTCAAAGTCCAAAATCAGGTGAAAAAATAGATTTAAGTACGACCCGTATTAAGATTTCTATCTATAAACCGAAAACACCACCATCATCTTCTTCTGTCCCATCTTCAAGCCAGCGCAATACTAATAGAACGGACAATACAGTGCCATCACAAGGTTCAACAACTCCATCTTCGTCTTCGCAAACTCATGTGGACGAACATAACACAAATAACTAACCAATCTTTGTCACAGTTTTTGTGACAAAGATTTTTTTTCCTCCGAAATTATGATAAAATAAAATGGAGTTTGAATAAGGAGGGAAACATGGACGAATTAAAAAAACTGAATGCAGTGATTGATGTCATTATGCTAGCAGGAACGATTCTGCTTCGCAATGGTTCTGAAATCTATCGTGTCGAAGATACTATGATTCGGATTGCGCATTCACAGGGCATTATGGATTGTAATGTTTTGGCCATGCCTGCAGCCATTTTTTTCTCCATTGAGAACACAAATATCTCTCGAATGAAACGAGTGACTTCCTCTTCCTATAATATTGAGAAGGTTTGTGATGTCAATCAGATTTCACGGCAACTTGTGTCAGGACAGCTAGATTTGGAGACAGCCTTTATCCAACTAAAGGAATTGAATGCCAAGCCCTCACCTTATACCAATGTTCAATTGACGGTTGCAGCGACCTTTAGTGCTCCTTTCTTTTCAATCATGTTCGGTGGTAATACCTACGATGCAATCGGAGCAGGAGTGGCGACCATATTTGCCTTTACCTTTTCCCTCTATGTAGAAAAGTATATTCGTATTCCCTTTATGACAGCTTTTGCAGGTGCCCTTGTCTTTGGCTTGATTGCACAATTTTGGGCCCGCTATTCTGGTTTGCCGTCCACAGCTGATTTGGTCATTGCAGGTGCGGTCATGCCATTTGTACCTGGAATTGCCTTGACTAATGCAGTTCGAGATATCATGACCAATCACATTAACTCTGGTATGAGCAAGATGTTTGAATCCTTGCTGGTTACCCTTGCCTTAGGGGCAGGCACCTCTGTCGCCCTTGTACTCATGAACTAATATGACTGTAACAACATTTTTATTGCAGACACTGGCGAGTCTGCTGGCTATTATCACTTTTTTAATCGTTTTAAATGTCCAACGTTCCATGCTCATCCCTGGTGGAGTCTTGGGAATGTCTATCTGGTTGCTCTATCTGATACTCAAGGAGCCAACAAATGTTATTTTGGCGACCTTTATTGCCGCTGTGATTGGTTCTTGTGTCAGTCAGATTATGAGTATTATCTACAAAACACCAGCAGTTGTTTTTGCTCTTGCTACCTTGGCACCTCTAGTACCAGGATATTTGTCCTATCGAACGACTTCCTTTTTCGTTACAGGTGACTACGGTCACGCCATTTCTAGTGCTATGTTAGTTATGATGTTGGCCCTGGTTATCTCCATTGGAATGGCAAGTGGAACAGTTTTGTTGAAATTGTATTATTATCTCAAAAAGAATCGAGTTAGTTAAGGCTCGATTCTTTTTGGGGCCTTAGATCTGTTTGTTGAGCTAGTTTCAAAATGAGCTAAGGTTTTTAAAATGAACTTGATTTGGTGAATCAAGTCTTTTTTCGCGCATTTGACCTCAATTATGATAAAATAGAGGTGAACGAATTTTTACAATGAATGATAAAAATAGAGGTAAATATGAAAATCGGTATTGATAAGATTGGTTTTGCGACCAGTCAATACGTTTTGAAATTACAAGATTTAGCAGAAACCCGAGGAGTTGATCCTGAAAAATTGAGTAAAGGACTCCTTTTAAAAGAATTGAGTATCGCTCCGTTAACAGAAGATATTGTGACCTTGGCTGCCAGTGCAGGAAATTCTATCCTGACTGAAGAAGATAAGCAAGAGATTGATATGGTGATCGTATCTACAGAGTCTGGAGTCGATCAAAGTAAAGCGGCTGCGGTTTTTGTACACGGTTTACTTGGGATCCAACCTTTTGCTCGTAGTTTTGAAATCAAGGAAGCTTGCTATGGTGCAACTGCGGCCCTTCATTATGCTAAGTTACACGTAGAAAATTCTCCAAAATCAAAAGTCTTGGTACTTGCTAGTGATATTGCAAAATATGGTGTCGAAACTCCTGGGGAACCAACTCAAGGGGCAGGCTGTGTTGCCATGTTGATTAGCAAAGATCCGCGTGTCATGATTTTTAACAACGATAATGTCGCGCAAACTCGTGATATTATGGACTTTTGGCGTCCAAATTATTCAACGACACCATTTGTCAATGGAGTCTACTCAACGCAACAGTATCTTGATAGTCTAAAAACAACTTGGGAAGAGTATCAAAAGCGTTATGACTGTAGCTTGAAAGATTTTGAAGCTATTTGTTTCCATTTGCCATATCCTAAGCTAGCTCTTAAGGGATTGAAAAAGATCCTCGATAAATCTTTGCCTCAAGAGAAGAAGGACTTGCTTCAAAAGCACTTTGATGAATCTATTATTTATAGCCAAAAAGTTGGGAACATTTATACAGGTTCACTCTTTTTAGGGCTCTTGTCTCTTCTTGAAAATTCTGACAGCCTGAAAGCTGGGGATAAGATTGCCCTTTACAGCTATGGTAGTGGTGCCGTATCTGAGTTCTTCAGTGTTGAATTGGTTGAAGGCTATGAACAGCAATTGCAGGGAAATCGCTTAGACTTGCTAGATCAACGTCAAGCTTTGAGTGTTGCCGACTATGAACGAATCTTCTTTGAAGAAGCAAACTTAGATGAGTCTGGTTCTGCAACGATGTCCGGCTATGAAGGGCAGGATTATGCTCTGGTTGAGATTGTAGAACACCAACGTCGCTACAGCAAGGTTGAAAAATAATGAAAAAAAATTGGAATGGATTTGCTAAAAAATCAATTCAAGAGCGCCTAGAGTTCGTTAAGTCTCAGGCGCTAACTACTATTGAAGCTCAAGAAAGTCTTGAGCAGAATGAAAATCTCAGTCTAGCAGTTGCGGACCAATTGAGTGAAAATGTGGTGGGGACCTTCTCGCTTCCTTACTCAGTAGTTCCAGAAGTTCTGGTAAACGGTCAGGAGTATACCGTTCCCTATGTGACCGAAGAACCATCTGTTGTTGCTGCAGCTAGTTTTGCGAGCAAGATTATCAAGCGTGCAGGTGGTTTCACTGCTCAGGTTCATCAACGCCAAATGATCGGTCAGGTAGCTCTTTATCAGGTTCCAGATAGGGATAAAGCTTGTCAGACTATTCTGAGTCAAAAGTCGGAACTGATGGAACTGGCAAATCAAGCTTACCCATCAATCGTTAAGCGGGGTGGGGGTGCTCGTGATTTGAAGGTTGAGAATATCTCTGGAGAGACGGACTTTTTAGTAGTCTATCTTCATGTGGATACTCAAGAAGCCATGGGAGCCAATATGCTCAATACCATGTTAGAGTCTTTAAAACCTAGTCTAGAGGCTCTAAGCCAAGGGCAAAGTTTAATGGGAATTCTATCCAACTACGCAACAGATTCATTAGTAACTGCAACCTGCCGCATTGCCTTTCGGTATTTGAGTCGCCAAAAAGATGAAGCGCGTGAAGTGGCAGAAAAAATGGTTTTAGCTAGCCAGTTTGCCCAATCAGATCCTTATCGAGCAGCTACTCACAACAAGGGAATTTTTAATGGGATTGATGCCCTCTTGATTGCGACTGGAAATGACTGGCGTGCCATTGAAGCAGGAGCGCATGCCTATGCGAGTCACGATGGTACCTATCGAGGTCTCAGTCGTTGGACTATCGATTTGGAAAGCGAAGAGCTCATCGGAGAGATGACCATGCCCATGCCTGTTGCTACCAAGGGTGGATCAATTGGTCTTAATCCTCGTGTAGTTCTCAGCCATGAGTTGCTAGGTCATCCATCAGCTAAGGAATTGGCTCAAATTATCGTGTCAATTGGTCTTGCACAAAACTTTGCAGCTCTTAAAGCTCTTGTCAGCACAGGAATTCAGCATGGACACATGAAACTTCAAGCGAAGTCACTAGCCCTCCTTGCAGGAGCCACAGAGGCTGAAGTGCCTAAGTTGGTAGAAAGCTTGATTGCTGAAAAAACTTTTAATTTAGAAAAAGCCCAAACACTTTTGAAACATTTAAGATCATAAGAAAAAACTCAGACGAATTCAGTCTGAGTTTTTTGTTTATACCCAATGAAAATCAAAGAGCAAACTAGGAAGCTAGTCGTAGGTTGCTCAAAGCACTGCTTTGAGGTTGTAGATAAGACTGACGAAGTCAGCTCAAAATACTATTTTGATGTTGCAGATGGAAGCTGACGTGGTTTGAAGAGATTTTCGAAGGGTACTAAATACTTTTACCTGGTAAGAGACTAACTGGTAAGAAATAACCTGTTGTGGCAACTTCTTTACCCTCAATTTTTTGGAGTAGCAAATCAACTGTTAGGCGGGCAATTTCTTCCAAGGGTTGTTTAATGGTAGTGAGGTGGGGATAGAAATTTTCGATGAAATAAGTTCCATCGTAGCCAATAACCTTTAGTTGTTCTGGAACAGAGATACCAAGTTCCTGAGCAATCTTCATAACCAAGATGGCTGTTAAATCGTCTGATGCGAAGATTGCATCTGGTTTTTGCTTGCTTAAGATATTTTTGATTTCCATTTCCTTACGAAGGGGTGAAAAGTCACTGGAAATATTGATAATGGGAGCTTTTGGGAAGATCGAAGCGAAACCTGCATGACGAAGTCCAGTTGGAGAGTTGGAATTGTCATTTCCTGTAATCATAATGACAGACTTACTCCAGCTTTAGATAAGGTTTGAGCTGCTAGTACTCCACCAGCATAGTTATCAGAGGAAACGACAGGAATGTCTGGTGAGAGGTTTCGGTCAAAAAGAAATGATAGGAGCCGTTACGCGATTGTAGTCTTCAATCCCTAAGTTATGACTACCAGAGATAATGCCATCCACTTGGTTGGCTTCTAGCATTTCAAGATATTCACGTTCTTTTTTTCCGAATCGTGCTCACTGTTACAGATGATCGTCTTATAACCCTTTTTGAAGAGTTCGTGTTCTAATTTGTCGATCAACTCTGCATAGAAAAACATGGCTGATTTTTTTGGGGAAAATTAAACCGATTAATTTGGCAGATTTTTCCTTGGAGGCTACGAGCTAGGTTATTGGGTTTATAACCCAATTCGCGCATAGCATTATTGACCTTTTGAATCGTTTTTTTCTGACAGATAGCCTTTTTTTATTGATGACACGTGAAACAGTAGTAGGGCTGACGCCAGCTAATTTTGCGACATCAGTTAGTTTTGCGACCATATTCTAATTCGTAGTAAGTTCCAGTTGGGTTTCCAGATTTAATAAGGATTCCATTTTGATCCGCATGTGGGAAGACACGACCAGAAAATACTTTTTCTCCTTTATTGATGAAAATTTCAAAGACTGAGTTGTCGATGAAGATATTGACAGTAGTTGCTTGATTAGTAACTGAGCAAGAGCGAGTAGTTCCAAATTCTTGAGCATATTGCTCACCTGCTTGACTGCGGTCAACGGTTACTTGGCCATTAACAAGGTCAAAGTTGATAGAGAGCCCCTTACCATCTTTATCAGCAAAAAGAACGATTTCACTTTGACTATTAGCTTCTAGGTTAAGCTCAAGTTCGTAGGTATTTTTGGTTTCAGAACGATTTGAAAATTCCTCTCTTGAAGCTCGGAGGTCCTGGATAGCTGCTACAGGGTACTGATAGAGTTTGCCATCCTTAATGGTAAGTTCCTTGACTAGTGAGAAGGTTCCTTGATGATCGAAACGGTCAGATGGATAAGAAACATCTGGTAACCCAAGCCAGCTGACTGCTAGGGCACGTCCATCAGGAGCGTTGAAGGCTTGAGTAGCATAGGCTTCAAAACCATAATCAAGATTGTGAAGTTCAGATACATCTACCATTTTGGCATTTTCAGGGTCAAAGGAAGCCCCAATTTTATACATATTTGGATAGATGTTGTCATATTCAAAGGATCTTTTTATCCAAACCTTGTGGGCAGTAGAGAAGTACAGGTTGTTCTCCAACAAAGACAAGGTTCGGGCACTCTATCATATAGGCAGTGCGGTCGTTGTTGAAGTCGAGGTCTCCGACTTCTTGCCAGTTTTTATAATCATTATCGACAGCCTTGTAGAGACGAACAAACCCTTTTTTTTCCAAGTCCTGACCGCCAACGATAGCGTAGTATTGGCCTTTAAAGTTAAAAATCTGTGGATCTCGGAAGTGGTCAGTAGCATCAGCAGGTTGATCAATCAAGATTTTATCAATCTTCTCAATCTTTCCATCTTTGTCCACTAAGGCACCAATCTGATAAGGGTGGCGAATCCAATTTTCATCACGGACATTTCCAGTGTAAAATAGGAATAATTGATCTCCAAACTGCATAGCAGATCCTGAGTAAGCACCATGGCTATCAAGTGGAGTATCAGGTAAGATTTTAACACCTGTTTCAGTAAAGTGAACCAAGTCGTCACTTTCAAGCTGAACCCAAGATTTCAATCCATGGGCTGCACCAAAGGGGAAGTTTTGGTAAAAGACAATCCACTTACCATCAAAATAAGAAAAACCGTTTGGATCGTTGAGAAGTCCTTCCTTTGGTTCAATGTGATAGCTGACATGCCATGGGGATTGTGCCATCTTTTCTTGGATTTCTTTTCTTTCTTCTTGTGTCCAATCTTCATAACGTCTGTAACGACGTTCAGTAGTCCATTCCATTTATATTCCCTCCATAAATTCTACTATCTTTATAGTAAACGTTTCCTTATAAAAAAGCAAGTCTTTTATTATAAAATTAAGAAAAAAATGTCAAACGATTGACAGAATACTGAGGTGGAATTTTTATGAAAAAAATAATGAAATTATGAAAGTTTTTTTGAAAACAAACGAGCAAAAAAATCTCCCAAAAAAATAAGTGTTTTTACAGCTATTATAAGTTTTTAAAATAGCAAAAAAACAATCAAAAATAAAAATTAGCAAAATTTTTTCTGCAAAACGCTTGACATATTTTTAAAACGTGATAGAATAATATTCGTAGGGCGGATAAAATCGCTTTCAAACAAGAAAAATTTTTATAAGGAGATTTTTGCAAATGACCAATACAGAAATTGCAAAAAAAGTCATCGAAGCCTTGGGCGGACGTGAGAATGTTAACAGTGTAGCTCACTGTGCAACTCGCCTTCGTGTAATGGTGAAAGATGAAGCGAAGATCAACAAAGATGCTATCGAGAGCTTGGAAAAAGTTCAAGGTGCTTTCTTTAACTCAGGTCAATACCAAATCATCTTTGGTACTGGTACAGTTAACAAGATGTACGATGAAGTCGTAGCTCTTGGTTTGCCAACATCATCTAAGGATGAGATGAAGGCAGAAGCTGCTAAACAAGGAAATTGGTTCCAACGTGCCATCCGTACTTTCGGTGACGTCTTCGTACCAATCATTCCAGTTATCGTAGCGACTGGTCTCTTCATGGGTGTGCGTGGTCTTTTCAACGCTCTTGAAATGCCACTTCCAGGTGATTTTGCAACTTACACACAAATCTTGACAGATACAGCTTTTATCATCTTACCAGGTTTGGTTGTGTGGTCAACATTCCGCGTGTTCGGTGGGAACCCAGCTGTTGGTATCGTTCTAGGTATGATGCTCGTTTCTGGTTCACTTCCAAACGCTTGGGCTGTTGCTTCTGGCGGTGAAGTAACTGCAATGCAGTTCTTCGGATTTATCCCAGTTGTAGGTTTGCAAGGTTCAGTTCTTCCAGCCTTCATTATCGGGGTTGTCGGAGCTAAATTTGAAAAAGCTGTTCGTAAAGTTGTGCCAGACGTTCTTGACCTCTTGGTAACACCATTCGTAACACTTTTGGTAATGTCAATTCTTGGTTTGTTTGTTATCGGTCCAGTCTTCCACATTGTTGAAAACTACATCCTTCTTGGAACAAAAGCTATTCTTAACTTGCCATTCGGTCTTGGTGGTTTCTTGATCGGTGGAGTTCACCAAGTTATCGTCGTATCAGGTGTTCACCACATCTTCAACTTGCTTGAAGTTCAATTGCTTGCTGCTGACCATGCTAACCCATTCAACGCTATTATCACAGCTGCCATGACTGCTCAAGGTGCTGCAACTGTAGCTGTTGGTGTGAAAACTAAAAATCCTAAACTTAAAACTCTTGCTTTCCCAGCTGCTCTTTCTGCCTTCCTAGGTATTACTGAGCCAGCTATCTTCGGGGTTAACTTGCGTTTCCGTAAGCCATTCTTCCTTTCATTGATCGCTGGTGCAATCGGTGGTGGATTGGCATCTATCCTTGGTCTTGCTGGTACTGGTAATGGTATCACAATCATCCCAGGTACAATGCTTTACATTGGTAACGGACAACTTCCACAATACCTTCTTATGGTAGCTGTATCCTTCGCTCTTGGTTTTGCTCTTACTTACATGTTTGGTTATGAGGATGAAGCAGAAGTGGCTTCAGAAGCTACAACTGAACGTTTGGCTGACGAAGCAGTAACCGGTGCTGTTGTTGCACCTAGCGAAGGTGTCATCCAAACACCAATCGTTGGTGACGTCGTAGCTCTTTCAGACGTTAATGACCCAGTCTTCTCAAGTGGAGCTATGGGACAAGGTATCGCTGTAAAACCTAGCCAAGATGTTGTTTACGCACCAGCTGATGCTGAAGTAACAATCGTCTTCCCAACAGGTCATGCTTATGGTTTGAAAACAGCAAACGGAGCTGAAATCTTGATTCACGTTGGTATCGACACTGTTTCAATGAACGGTGAAGGATTTGACCAAAAAGTTGCTCAAGGTGACAAGGTTAAAGCTGGAGATGTTCTTGGAACATTTGACTCAGCTAAGATTGCTGCTGCAGGTCTAGATAACACAACAATGGTTATCGTGACAAACACTGCAGACTTTGCTTCTGTAAATCCAGTTGCTTCTGGATCAGTTGCTAAGGGTGATGCAATTATCGAAGTTAAAGCTTAATAGATTCATAAACGAACAAATGTTATGTTTGTTCGTTTTTGTTTAAATGGTAAAATTTACAGAGAAAAAACTAAAATATAGAGTAATCTTCCTTGTGGGAATATGCTATAATAGAGAAAATAAATACAAGAGGTTTATCATGACAAAACTATACGGAAGTTTGGAAGCAGGCGGTACAAAATTTGTCTGTGCTGTCGGAGATGAAAACTATAACGTTGTAGAAAAAGTACAATTTCCAACAACAACACCTATTGAAACAATCGATAAAACCATCGAGTTCTTCTCGAAATTCGACAATCTTGCAGGCCTTGCCATTGGCTCATTTGGTCCAATTGATATCGATAAAAACTCAAAAACTTACGGCTTTATCACAACAACTCCAAAACCTAACTGGGCAAATGTAGACTTGCTTGGTGCCCTTCGTCGCGCTCTAAACGTGCCAATGTATTTCACAACAGACGTAAACAGTTCTGCATACGGTGAAGTGGTTGCTCGTAACAATGCCGGTGGTCGTATCGAAAACTTGGTTTATTACACTATCGGTACAGGTATCGGTGCAGGCGTTATCCAACGTGGGGAGTTTATTGGCGGTGTTGGACACCCTGAGATGGGTCATTATTATGTGGCTAGACACCCAATGGATATTGAAAAAGAATTTAAAGGTGTTTGTCCTTTCCATAATGGATGTTTGGAAGGTTATGCAGCTGGTCCAAGTTTGGAAGCTCGTACAGGTGTTCGTGGGGAAAACATTGAACTCAACAACTCTGTCTGGGATGTTCAAGCCTACTACATTGCTCAAGCCGCAGTGAATGCGACTGTAACTTTCCGTCCAGATGTCATCGTCTTTGGTGGTGGGGTTATGGCTCAACAACACATGCTTGATCGTGTGCGTGAGAAATTCACAGCCTTGCTTAATGGCTACCTTCCAGTTCCAGATGTACGTGACTATATCGTGACTCCAGCTGTTGCTGGCAATGGTTCAGCTACACTAGGAAATTTCGTTCTTGCTAAGAGCGTTGCAAAATAAGAATAAAAAATTAGAGGCTGGGACAAAAAGTCCTAGCCTCTTTTTGATGTTGGATTGTCGAGCAAGACGCAGTGGTTGAGTGGGCTCTACTACGCTGATTTCATCAGCTTTTACAGCCCTACTCAACTGTGCGGAGGTGGGACGACGAAATCGAATTCTAACGAATTACCGATTTCTGTCCCACTCTCTTTTTCTATTTTCGTTTCCTGATGGAAAATATTTTGCCAAGTTTCGTGGCGACGCCAGATACTGGTATGAATGGTATCGCCGACTTGGTAGCGGATGAGCTTAGTTTTCTGGCTGATAGAGGTTAAATGAAGCTCTTTAATGGCAGAGGTTAATTCTTTTTCAGCCTTATAGGCATCCTTGTCCAGTTCTTGTCCGTCCTGGCGGATATAAATGAAGTCTTCTGCAAGTAACTCTTCCAGTTGATTTCCTTGGTCAATCAGTTGCTCTCTCATGAGCAATTTTTTATAGACATTATCTAGGATTTCATCTTCAGGGATTGGTGCTGGTTCGATATGAATGTCTGTATCAAAGACACCAAAGCGTTCTGATAACATAGATTCAACCTGGTCCGCAATTTCATGGCTTTCAAAAACAGACAGGTCTGGGTTCATTTCCAGAGTAATGTCTAGGTAAATGTTACTTCCGTAAGTACGACCGCGTTGGGATTTGACCTTGCTAATCTTAGGAATTTCCATGATAGCCTTTTGATAATCTTCGAGCAAGTGTTCGTCAAAACCGTCAGAAAGACTGAAGGATGACTCGATAAAGATATCATATGCAGTTTTAAGAATAAAGAAGGTAATGATAATGGCGACCAACTTATCCACGATTGGATAATTGAAGCTGCTGGCTAGAATAGCAATAGAAGTTCCAAGAGATGTTACGGCATCTGACAAATTATCCTTTGCTGCAGCCTTAAGGGCTTTGGACTTGGCTTGCTTGCTCAGATGGGTATTGTAGAGATAAACTACAAACATGATGATAGCAGAGATGACTCCCAGAGTCGCCCCAAGTGGATCAATGACCGTTTGCTCACGGCTGAGTATCTTTTGAATGGTATCCCGTAGAACATCAAAACCAACATAAAACATGATGATGGAAGTGATGAGACTGGCCAAGTCCTCTATTTTCCAGTGACCGAAGCGATGATCTCTATCTGCCGGTTGGCGAGCTAAACGAATCCCAATTAGAAGGGCCACGTTTCCAACAATATCTGAAACGTTATTAAAACCATCTGCTACCAAACTGGATGAATGGAGCAAATGTCCGGTCGCTAGCTTAGCTGCAGACAAGAATAGATAGGTCAAAATGCTGATAATGGCACCGCGCTCAGCTAATTTTAAGTTTGAAACCGATTGATTCATCTAACTCCCTTTCTAGCATTTCAGTATGTTTTCATTATACTGGTTTTCCAAGGAAAATTCAAATGGAGGAAGTAAGCTAATTCCACCTCAATCCTTGAAAACTTTTGAAATTCTGATATAATAGAACTACTCAAGGGAGTAGCTGGCGGGAAACCGCGATAGTGTCGTCATTACGAATTATTTCCGGCACTATATTAAACAGCGAGACTTGTTTTTTTAAAAAACAGGTCTCTTTTTTTGTAAAAAGAGGCCAAAAAGGAGGAGACTGTTTTGTCAAAAGAACAAATAAAGACTTGTTTTACACACAGACCTCAGAAGAAGTCCTAAAGAACTTGGACTCATCTATCGAAGGTTTGTCAACGGCTCAAGCTCAAGAACGCTTAGCGACTTATGGTCGAAATGAGTTAGAAGAGGGCGAAAAACGTAGCCTATTAGCTAAATTCCTTGATCAATTTAAGGATTTGATGATTATCATCTTGCTTGCGGCAGCGGCACTTTCTGTGATCACAGAAGGAATGGACGGTCTAACGGATGCCATTATCATCTTGGCCGTTGTTGTCTTGAATGCTGCCTTTGGAGTTTACCAAGAAGGGCAAGCAGAAGCAGCCATTGAAGCTCTGAAAAATATGTCTAGCCCGATGGCCCGTGTTCGTCGTGATGGTCATGTTATTGAGATTGACTCGAAAGAATTGGTACCTGGAGACATCGTCTTGCTTGAAGCAGGAGATGTAGTTCCTGCAGATATGCGCTTGTTTGAAGCAGCTTCTCTAAAAATAGAAGAAGCAGCTCTTACAGGGGAGTCTGTGCCAGTTGAGAAAGATGTGACCGGACTTGTTGAAGCAGATGCTGGTATCGGGGATCGTGTTAACATGGGTTACCAAAACTCAAATGTAACATACGGTCGTGGTATTGGTGTCGTGACAAACACTGGTATGTATACAGAAGTTGGTAAGATTGCAGATATGTTGGCTAATGCTGACGAGACAGAGACACCATTGAAGCAAAGCTTGGAACAATTATCTAAGGCCTTGACTTACTTGATTATTGTGATTGCCGTTATTACTTTCTTGGTTGGTGTATTCGTTCGTGGTGAACATCCGTTGGAAGGCTTGATGGTTGCGGTTGCTCTTGCGGTTGCTGCTATTCCAGAAGGACTTCCTGCTATTGTAACTATCGTTCTATCTTTAGGAACAACAACCCTTGCTAAACGTAATTCAATCGTTCGTAAATTGCCAGCGGTTGAAACGCTTGGTTCAACAGAAATCATTGCATCTGATAAAACAGGTACTTTGACCATGAACCAAATGACGGTTGAAAAGGTTTATACCAACGGTCAATTGCAAAGCTCTGCAACAGAAATTGCTGCTAACAACAATACGCTACGTATCATGAACTTTGCCAACGATACCAAGGTAGACCCATCTGGCAAATTGATCGGTGATCCAACGGAGACTGCTCTTGTACAGTTTGGTTTGGACCACAACTTTGATGTTCGTGAAGTCTTGAAGGATGAACCACGTGTGGCTGAATTGCCATTTGACTCAGACCGTAAGCTTATGTCGACTATCCATAAGGAAGCAGACGGTTCTTACTTTATCGCTGTCAAGGGTGCTCCTGACCAATTGCTCAAGCGTGTGACTCGTATCGAAGTCAATGGGGAAGTTCGCCCAATCACAGAAGAAGATAAAAATGCCATCCTTGCAACCAACAAAGGCTTGGCTAAACAAGCCCTCCGTGTCTTGATGATGGCTTATAAGACAAGCACCGAAATTCCAACCTTGGAATCTGAAATTGTTGAGTCTGACCTCATCTTCTCTGGTTTGGTCGGCATGATCGACCCTGAACGTCCAGAAGCTGCAGAAGCTGTTCGTGTCGCTAAGGAAGCGGGTATCCGTCCGATTATGATCACTGGTGACCACCAAGATACAGCGGAAGCTATCGCCAAACGTCTTGGAATCATTGATCCAAATGATACAGAAGACCATGTCTTCACTGGCGCTGAGTTGAATGAACTCACTGATGAAGAATTCCAAAAAGTCTTCAAGCAATACTCTGTTTACGCGCGTGTATCGCCTGAGCACAAGGTTCGGATTGTGAAAGCATGGCAAAATGAAGGCAAGGTTGTTGCCATGACTGGTGATGGGGTTAATGATGCGCCATCACTTAAGACAGCTGACATCGGTATCGGTATGGGGATTACAGGTACAGAGGTTTCTAAGGGAGCTTCTGATATGGTTCTTGCCGATGATAACTTCGCAACCATTATCGTAGCGGTAGAAGAAGGACGTAAGGTCTTCTCAAATATCCAAAAATCCATCCAATACCTCTTGTCTGCCAATATGGCTGAAGTCTTCACCATCTTCTTTGCAACCTTGTTAGGTTGGGATGTGCTTCAACCAGTACATTTGCTTTGGATTAACTTGGTAACAGATACCCTACCAGCCATCGCCCTAGGTGTTGAACCAGCTGAACCAGGTGTTATGACCCACAAGCCTCGTGGGCGTAAGTCTAACTTCTTTGATGGTGGTGTCTTCGGAGCGATCATTTATCAAGGAATCTTCCAAACTATGCTCGTTCTAGGTGTTTATGCTTGGGCTCTTCTCTTCCCAGAGCACCAAAGTCATGCAGAAATCCATGCGGATGCCCTTACCATGGCTTTTGCAACTCTCGGTTTGATTCAATTGCTCCATGCCTTTAACGTTAAGTCGGTTTACCAATCAATCTTTAAAGTGGGACTCTTTACTAACAAGACCTTTAACTGGTCTATCCCAGTTGCCTTCGTCCTCTTTGTGGTGACAATTTTGATTCCTGGATTTAATAATCTCTTCCACGTGTCACACTTGAGTTTGACTCAATGGATGGTGGTCGCTGTAGGAGCGCTTATGATTGTAGTCCTTGTTGAGATTGTCAAAGCAGTTCAACGAGCACTTGGAAAAGATAAAAACGCTATTTAAACAATTATGAAAAGTCATCTTCGGATGGCTTTTTGTTTGTATATAAAGGTAAACTGACAAAGATTTTGTGCTATAATCAAGTAGAATGATAAAGGTGGAGGAATAGTAGTTGGAAAAGAAAATTGTGAAAGATATGATGTTTTTATCGCAGATATCCCAGCCTGCAAGTCAAGAAGATTTACCCCTAGCAAAGGATTTGCAGGATACCCTATTGGCTAACCGAGAAACCTGTGTTGGACTAGCGGCCAATATGATTGGGGTACAAAAACGTGTCATTATTTTTAATATCGGCATGATTCCCATGGTTATGTTTAATCCGGTTCTCCAATCTTTTGAAGGAGCATACGAGACAGAGGAAGGTTGTTTGTCTTTGACAGGTGTAAGACCGACAACTAGGTATGAGAAGATTACAGTAAGCTACAGAGACATCCATTGGCAAGAGCAAGCCATTACCTTAACAGGATTTCCTGCTCAGATTTGTCAGCATGAATTGGATCATTTGGAAGGGATTATCATATAGGCTTTGTATCCTAGATCAGGGTACATCCTTTTCAAGCTTAAGGAAACAACCTCGTTTTTCTTGCACTCTTGTTTGAAATATGTGATAATAAATGAAAGAAACATAAATGGAGGACAGTCAAATGGGATTTTATCTGATGATTGGTTCGATGTTGCTTGGTCTTTTCGCTTTGAAGATAGGATTTTCTCACCTAAAGGAGAAAAAGTTTACTCTGTCATCTATCTTGACAAGCTGCCTTGGGACAGCACTAGTTCTCTTTGCAATCTGGTTAGGATTGCCAAAATAATGAAAGAAACCTCGGTAGTCACCGAGGTTTTTAGGCTCAAATCCTTGGTAGTCCTAAAAAAATATGCTACACTAACACTATGAAAATTCTAATCCCAACTGCAAAAGAAATGAACACCGAAATCCCTAGTTTAGAGGCAAATCCTTTGCGTCCTGAAAGTCAGGCAGTGCTGAATGAATTGGCTAGATATTCTGCCCAAGAGCTGGAGAACTTTTCTAAAATATCTGCCGAAAAAGCGCAAGAGGAGTATGACCATATCCAGGTCTTGAAAAATGAAACTGCGACAAACTATCCAGCCTTGCACCTCTTTGATGGACTCATGTATCGCAACATCAAACGGAACGATCTCACCAAGGAGGAGCAAACCTTTCTGGAGAAACACCTCATGATAACGTCAGCTCTCTATGGTGTGATTCCAGCTTTTGAACCGATTGCGCCTCACAGACTGGACTTTTTGATGAAACTCAAGGTTGCTGGAAAAAGCCTGAAAAATCACTGGCAGGTTGCCTATGAGGAATCTATGAAAGGGATCAGGAGCTAATCTTTTCTCTTGTCTTCGGAGTTTGAAACTGTCTTTCCCTAAAAGAAATCCGTGAGAAAATGGTGACCTTTAAGTTTATGGAAGAAAGAGATGGAAAACTAAAAATCCACTCAACCATTTCTAAAAAAGCTAGAGGGGCTTTCTTGACAGCCTTGATGGAAGGTCAGGTAACTTCGGTTGAAGAGATTAAAAAGCTCAGCTTTGCGGGTTTCAATTATCGAGAAGACTTGTCTAGTGATAAGGAATTGACTTTTGTAAAATAGATTGAAAATAGAGAGAGTGGGACAGAAATCGGTGATTCGTTAGAATTCGATTTCGTTGTCCCACCTCCGCACAGTTGAGTAGGGCTGTAAAAACTGATGAAATCAGCGTAGTTAGAGCCCACTCAACCACTGCGTCTTGCTCGACAATCCATAGACAAATGAGAGGCTAGGACTTTTGTCCCAGCCCTTTTTTTGTGATTTGGTGCTCCTATTTTTAGTTTAGAATGGTAGGAATTTTCTCACAATTTTGGTATAATAGGACTATTAGAAAATTTCGAGGAGACAAACATGTCAGTTAAGATTGCTTTACTTGGATTTGGTACAGTAGCCAGTGGTGTGCCATTCTTGCTAAAGGAAAATAGAGAAAAAATTGTTCAAGCAGCCCAGTCAGAAATTGAAGTAGCTAAAGTTTTGGTCAAAGACGATCAAGAGAAAGCCTGCTTGCTTGAAGCAGGAAATGATTTTAATTTTGTAACAAATATCGATGAAATCTTGTCAGACAAAGACATCACGATCGTTGTTGAGTTGATGGGGCGTATCGAACCTGCTAAAACATTTATCACTCGTGCTTTAGAAGCAGGGAAACACGTCGTGACAGCTAACAAGGATCTTTTGGCAGTCCATGGTGCAGAATTGCTTGAGGTAGCCAAAGCTCACAATGTTGCCCTATACTATGAAGCAGCTGTTGCAGGAGGAATCCCAATCCTTCGTACCTTGGTCAACTCACTAGCATCAGACAAAATCACACGTGTTCTTGGTGTTGTGAACGGAACATCTAACTTCATGATGACCAAAATGGTAACAGAAGGCTGGTCTTATGAAGATGCTTTGGCAGAAGCCCAACGACTTGGCTTTGCTGAAAGCGACCCTACCAATGACGTTGACGGGATTGATGCAGCCTACAAGATGGTCATCCTCAGCCAATTTGCATTTGGAATGAATGTTAAGTTTGAAGATGTAGGCCACCAAGGAATTCGCAACATTACTCCAGAAGATGTAGCAGTAGCTCAAGAACTTGGTTATGTTGTGAAACTAGTTGGTTCTGTTGAAGAAACAGCTTCTGGTATTGCTGCTGAGGTTACGCCAACCTTCCTTCCTAAAGAACATCCACTTGCAAGTGTTAATGGTGTTATGAATGCTGTCTTTGTGGAGTCTATCGGTATTGGTGAGTCTATGTATTATGGACCAGGTGCAGGTCAAAAACCAACTGCAACAAGTGTTGTGGCTGATATTGCCCGTATCGTTCGTCGTTTGAATGATGGTACAATTGGAAAAGCCTTTAATGAATACAGCCGTCCAGTAGTCTTGGCTAAGCCAGAAGATGTCAAAGCTAACTACTATTTCTCAATCTTGGCTCCAGATTCAAAAGGTCAAGTCTTGAAATTGGCTGAGCTCTTTAATGCAGAAGATATTTCCTTCAAGCAAATCCTTCAAGATGGTAAGCAAGAAGGCAAGGCTCGTGTCGTCATCATCACTCATAGATCAACAAGGCGCAGCTTGAAAATATTACAGACGCTTTGAAGGCAGTAGCCGAGTTTGAACTTCTCAACACCTTCAAGGTTTTAGGAGACTAAGATGAAGATTATTGTACCTGCTACAAGTGCCAATGTGGGTCCTGGCTTTGACTCGGTTGGCGTAGCTGTAACTAAGTATCTAGAAATTCAGGTTTGTGAGGAACGTGAAGAATGGATGATCGAGCACCAATTAGGCAAATGGATTCCACGTGATGAACGTAATCTTTTGCTGAAGATTGCTCTACAAATTGTTCCAGACCTCCAACCTAGACGTCTGAAGATGGTCAGTGATATTCCGCTTGCGCGTGGGCTAGGTTCTTCTAGTTCAGTCATTGTTGCTGGGATTGAACTGGCAAATCAACTCGGAAACTTGAAGCTAAGCAAACATGAAAAATTACAATTGGCGACTAAGATTGAAGGGCATCCTGATAATGTTGCGCCAGCTATCTATGGAAACCTCGTCATTGCCAGTTCGGTAGAAGGTCAGGTTTCAGCTGTTGTGGCGCCTTTCCCAGAGTGTGCTTTCCTAGCTTACATTCCAAACTATGAATTGCGAACTCGCGATAGTCGTGGTGTCTTGCCTAAGAAACTCTCTTACAAGGAAGCTGTTACGGCAAGTTCTATCGCCAATGTGGCTATCGCAGCCCTACTGACTGGAGACATGGTCAAAGCAGGCCAGGCTATCGAGAGTGACCTCTTCCATGAGCGTTACCGTCAAGAACTGGTGAGAGAATTTGCGACCATCAAGAAAGTTGCCAAGAGAAATGGTGCTTATGCGACCTACTTGTCTGGTGCTGGTCCGACTGTTATGGTCTTGGCTGATCCTGACAAGATGCCTAAGATTAAGGCTGAGCTTGAAAAGCAACCTTTCAAAGGCAAGCTTCATGAGTTGCAAGTAGATACACAAGGCGTTCGCGTCGAAGCAAAATAAACATAACAATAGGATGGGGAAACTCTCTATTAGAGGGCTTCCTGTCCTTTTTTTGAAAATGAAACATGGGATATGAAATGATTCCCAGTTTTGTCGACCGCTGGACGGTCAAGGAGGATTTGAAATGGCAGAAATATATTTAGCAGGCGGTTGTTTTTGGGGCTTGGAAGAATACTTTTCACGTATTTCTGGAGTGCTGCAAACCAGTGTTGGTTATGCTAATGGTCAAGTAGAAACCACCAATTATCAATTGATTAAAGAAACAGATCATGCCGAGACTGTGCAAGTCATTTATGATGAGAAGGCGGTCTCTCTCCGTGAGATTTTACTCTATTATTTCCGAGTCATTGATCCTCTATCTGTTAACCAACAAGGAAATGACCGTGGTCGTCAATACCGCACAGGGATTTATTACAAAGATGAAGAGGATTTACCGACTATCAATACAGTAGTTCGTGAACAAGAACTCCTCATCGGTCGTAAAATTGCAGTGGAAGTGGAGAAACTACGTCACTATATCTTAGCTGAAGACTATCACCAAGACTATCTCAAGAAAAATCCTGGTGGCTATTGCCACATTGACGTGAGAGATGCTGAGAAGCCACTGATAGATGCTGCCAACTATGAAAAACCGAGTCAGGCAGTTTTACGAGAAAGTTTATCAGAAGAGTCCTACCGAGTTACCCAAGAGGCTGCGACGGAAGCTCCCTTTAGCAATGCCTACGACCAAACTTTTGAGGAAGGAATTTATGTCGATATCACGACTGGTGAGCCCCTCTTCTTTGCCAAGGATAAGTTTGCCTCAGGCTGTGGTTGGCCAAGTTTTAGCCGTCCTATTTCCAAGGAACTCATTCATTACTACCAAGACTTGAGTCATGGTATGGAACGTATCGAAGTCCGGTCACGTTCAGGAAATGCTCACTTGGGACATGTCTTTACAGACGGACCTCAGGAACTAGGTGGTTTACGCTATTGTATCAATTCTGCATCCTTACGATTTATCGCTAAGGATGAAATGGAAGAGGCTGGCTACGGCTACCTGCTTCCATATTTGAACAAGTAGAAAGAGAGAGTGGGACAGAAATCGGTAATTCGTTAGAATTCGATTTCGTCGTCCCACCTCCGCACAGTTGAGTAGGGCTGTAAAAACTGACGAAATCAGCGTAGTAGAGCCCACTCAACCACTGCGTCTTTCTCGACAATCCAAAGACAATTGAGAGGCTAGGACTTTTGTCCCACTCTCTTCATGTTGAAATAGAAGGGACACATGAAACAATTACTTTCTTACTTTAAACCCTACCTCAAGGAGTCGTTTCTAGCGCCCTTGTTTAAGCTACTAGAAGCCGTTTTTGAACTCTTGGTTCCCATGGTGATAGCTGGAATTGTCGACCAATCTATCCCTCAAAAAGATCAAGGACATCTCTGGATGCAAATGGGGCTCCTCTTTGTTTTTGCAGTTATCGGTGTTCTGGTAGCTTTGGTAGCTCAGTTCTACTCAGCCAAGGCGGCAGTAGGATTTGCCAAGGAGTTGACCAATGACCTCTATCGTCATATTCTATCCTTGCCTAAGGATAGTAGAGACCGCTTAACGACCTCGAGTTTGGTGACGCGTTTGACTTCAGATACCTATCAGATTCAGACAGGGATCAATCAATTTTTACGCCTATTTTTAAGGGCTCCTATTATTGTTTTTGGTGCCATTTTTATGGCTTATCGTCTCTCGCCTGAATTGACCTTCTGGTTTTTGGTCATGGTTGCCATTTTGTCCTTTGTCATTGTCGTGTTATCACGCTTGGTCAATCCTCTCTATAGTATTTTGAGAAAGAAAACAGACCAGCTGGTTCAGGAGACACGACAACAGATACAAGGTATGCGTGTGATTCGTGCCTTTGGCCAAGAAAAACGAGAAATCGAGAACTTCCAAGTACTCAATCAAGTCTATACAGCTATCCAAATGAAAACAGGACACTGGTCCAGTCTCTTGACCCCCTTGACCTATTTGATCGTCAACGGAACTTTGCTGGTGATTATCTGGAATGGTTATATTTCTATCCAGGGAGGATGGCTCAGTCAAGGTGCCTTGATTGCCTTAATCAACTATCTCCTGCAAATCTTGGTAGAGTTGATAAAACTAGCCATGCTCATTAATTCACTCAACCAGTCCTATATTTCTGCCAAGCGGATTAAAGAAGTTTGCAGAAAAGCCTGAAGATATATTGGCAGAAATTGCTCAAAAAGAAACTTCCTCGAACCAGTCCTTACGAGTTGAACACTTGAGCTTTACCTACCCAGATGCTGCTCAACCATCCTTGCGAAATCTTTCTTTTGCTATGCAACAAGGACAAATTCTTGGAATCATCGGGGGGACTGGTTCTGGTAAGTCAACCTTGGTCCAGATCCTACTTGGCCTTTATCTGGCAGATAAGGGAAGCATTTCCCTTTATCGAGATGGACGTAGTCCTCGCAATCTTTCTGAATGGCGATCTTGGATGGCCTATGTTCCTCAAAAGGTTGAACTCTTTAAGGGGACCATTCGTTCCAACTTGACTTTGGGTATGGAAGAAATAGTCTCTGACCAAGAACTCTGGCAGGCTTTAGAAATTGCCCAAGCCAAGGATTTTGTCAGTGACAAGGAAGGTCAGCTGGACGCAGAGGTTCAAGCAGGTGGTCGTAATTTCTCAGGTGGGCAAAAGCAACGTTTATCGATTGCCCGGGCAGTCTTGCGTCGAGCACCATTCCTCATTCTGGATGATGCGACTTCTGCCCTTGATACCATTACTGAGTCCAATCTTCTAAAGGCTGTTCAAGATAAGCTACCAAACACCAGTTTGATCTTGATTTCCCAACGAACTTCAACCTTGAAGATTGCTGATCAAATTCTCCTTTTAGAGAAAGGGGAGCAATTAGCACTTGGAAATCATGAGGAATTGATGGAGACTAACCAAGTCTATCGTGAAATCAATGCATCCCAACATGGAAAGGAGGACTAGAATGAAAGGCAAACATGCAAGTCAAACCCTTAAACGATTAGCAAAAGATTTAGCTGGCCATCCCGTCCTTCTTTTCCTGGCTTTCTTGGGTACCATTGCTCAGGTAGCCCTATCAATCTATCTACCAATCTTGATAGGACAGGTGATTGACCAAGTCCTAGTCGATGGTTCAACTCAAGCATTTTGGCAGATTTTCCTCCAGATGATTTTGGTGGTCATTGGGAATACGCTGGTACAATGGGCCAATCCTCTCCTCTATAATCGACTGATTTTCTCCTATACCAGAGATTTGCGTGAAAAAATCATTGAAAAACTCCATCGCCTCCCAATTGCCCTTGTAGATAGACAAGGTAGTGGAGAAATGGTCAGCCGTGTAACGACAGATATCGAGCAGTTGTCAGCGGGTCTGAATATGATTTTCAACCAATTTTTCATAGGAGTTTTGATGATTTTGGTCAGCATCCTTGCTATGCTCCAAATCCATCTATTGATGACTCTCTTGGTTCTGCTCTTAACACCTCTGTCCATGGTCATTTCACGCTTTATCGCCAAGAGGTCCTACCATCTCTTCCAGAAGCAGACAGAGACTAGGGGGATTCAGACTCAGTTGATAGAAGAATCCCTCACCCAACAGACCATTATCCAGTCCTTCAATGCTCAGGAAGAATTTATCGAGAGACTTCATGAGGCAAATAACAACTACGCAGGTTATTCTCAGTCGGCTATCTTTTATTCATCAACAGTCAATCCTTCGACACGATTTGTCAATTCCCTTATTTATGCCCTACTAGCTGGTGTTGGAGCCTTGCGCATCATGGCGGGTTCTACTTTGACCATTGGGCGTTTAGTGACCTTCTTGAACTATGTACAGCAGTACACTAAGCCTTTTAACGATATTTCATCTGTCTTAGCCGAATTGCAGAGTGCCTTAGCTTGTGCAGAACGTGTTTATACTGTTTTAGAAAGTTCTGAGATTACAGAAACAGGTCTTAAAGAATTGAATAGCGACCAAGTCAAGGGAGCTATTTCCTTTAAACATGTTTCTTTTGGTTACAATCCTGAAAAGATCTTGATTAAGGATCTGTCTATTGATATTCCAGCTGGTAGTAAGGTTGCTATCGTTGGACCAACGGGTGCTGGCAAGTCTACCCTTATCAATCTCCTCATGCGTTTTTACCCGATTAACTCAGGAGATATTTTGCTAGACGGTCATTCTATTTACGACTATACTAGAGCATCTCTTCGACAGCAGTTTGGGATGGTGCTCCAAGAAACTTGGCTCAAGCAGGGAACCATTCATGACAATATTGCTTTTGGCAATCCTGATGCTAGCCGAGAGCAGGTCATTGCAGCAGCCAAGGCAGCAAATGCGGATTTCTTTATCCAACAATTGCCACAGGGATATGATACCAAGCTTGAAAATGCAGGGGAATCCTTGTCTGTTGGTCAGGCTCAGCTTTTAACCATTGCCCGCGTCTTTCTAGCCATTTCTAAGATTCTGATCTTAGACGAGGCGACTTCATCCATCGATACCCGGACAGAGGTGCTGGTTCAGGACGCCTTTGCCAAACTCATGAAAGGACGGACAAGCTTTATCATTGCCCACCGTTTATCGACCATTCAAGATGCTGATTTGATTCTTGTCTTGGTCGATGGAGATATTGTAGAATATGGCAATCATGAGGAACTCATGACGAGAAAAGGTAAATACTATCAAATGCAGCAAGCAGCAGCTTTTAGCCCAGAATAAATGGGAAAGCAAATATAATGCCAATGAATAAACAAGAAAAGTTGCCTTGGGGTAACTTTTTTGTTACAATAGCTAGAAAAATTGTGATGCGTAAATTGTCTTTAGAAAAGGAGAAGTCTCATGAAAGTCTTTCAGCATGTAAATATCGTGTCTTGTGACCAAGATTTCCATGTCTATCTAGACGGGATTTTAGCTGTCAAAGAATCCCAAATCGTCTATGTCGGCCAAGAAAAACAAGAAATCTTAGATCAAGCTGAACAGCTTATAGACTATCAGGGAGCCTGGATTATGCCGGGCTTGGTCAATTGTCATACCCATTCTGCTATGACAGGTTTGAGAGGTATTCGTGACGATAGCAATCTCCACGAATGGCTGGAGGATTATATCTGGCCGGCAGAAGCAGAGTTTACACCAGAGATGACTACAAAGGCTGTCAAAGAAGCTTGACAGAGATGCTCCAATCAGGGACAACAACCTTCAACGATATGTATAATCCTAATGGAGTGAATATAGCGGAGATTTATGAGACCGTCAAGGCCTCCAAGATGCGTTGCTATTTTTCTCCAACTCTCTTTTCTTCAGAAAATGAGACGACGAAAGAGACTATAGCTAGAACTCGAGCTGTCATCGAGACGATCAAAGGTTACCAGGACCCCAAGTTCAAGGTGATGGTAGCCCCTCATTCGCCCTACAGTTGTAGTCGAGAATTGCTGGAAGCAAGTCTTGATCTAGCGAAGGAAGAAAATATTCCCCTTCATATCCATGTAGCTGAGACTCAGGAAGAGTCAGGTATTATCCTAAAGCGCTATGGCAAACGCCCATTAGCCTTTATAGAAGAGCTTGGATATTTAGACCATCAGGCTGTATTTGCCCACGGTGTAGAGTTAAATGGAAGGGAGATTGAGCGCTTGGCAGATTCGCAAGTTGCTATCGCCCACAATCCTATCAGCAACCTTAAACTAGCCTCAGGGATTGCACCAGTCGTCCAACTTAAAAAAGCAGGAGTGCCAGTCGGTATTGCGACAGATTCCGTTGCGTCTAATAACAACCTCGATATGTTTGAGGAAGGCCGTACGGCAGCCCTTTTACAGAAGATGAAGAGTGGCGATGCCAGTCAATTTCCAATCGAAACTGCCCTCAAGGCCCTAACGATTGAGGGAGCTAAGGTATTAGGAATGGCAGATGAGATTGGTAGTTTAGAAGTAGGTAAGCAGGCTGATTTCCTCGTCATCCAACCCCAAGGGAAAATCCATCTCCAACCTCAAGAAAACATGCTGTCTCACCTCGTTTATGCCGTTAAATCCAGTGATGTCGACGATGTTTACATTGCAGGAGAGCAGGTAGTAAGAGCAGGGCAGGTATTAACAGTAACCTTGTAAAATGATTTTCTCCAAAAATATTTTCAAGCTGGCTTAGTGTAGCCTTGATCAAGTATAGTCTAACCTGTTCATTGAGCGAGTATTTATTGTCCGTGATGCTGTTGGATGCATAGAAAAAGAGGCTGGGACAAAAGTCCTAGCCTCTCACTTGTCTTTGGATTGTCGAGCAAGACGAAGTGGTTGAGTGGGCTCTACTACGCTGATTTCATCAGCTTTTACAGCCCTACTCAACTGTGCGGGGCTGGGACGACGAAATCGAATTCTAACGAATTACCGATTTTTGTCCCACTCTCTCTTTTAATCTTAGCAAGAGCTAAGTCAAGTGCATCATGAAGTGTTTTATCTTTGATTATAAAGAGGGTGATAGCGTCATAAGTATTCTATACTAGATATTAATCGATACTCCAACGCCATTTTTTTGATAAAATTTTTGAAATCTTGTATAATAGATAGAACTGAAAGTATGAGGTTACGAACTATGAAAATGAAACAAATCAGTGATACGACATTAAAAATCACCATGTCTTTAGAGGATTTGATGGATCGAGGAATGGAAATCGCAGACTTTCTCGTTCCACAAGAGAAAACAGAAGAGTTTTTCTATGCCATTTTGGATGAGTTAGAGATGCCAGATAGTTTTTTGGATACAGGCATGCTCAGCTTCCGAGTAACACCTAAGCCAGACAAGGTTGATGTTTTTGTGACAAAATCTAAGATTGACCAGAATTTGGACTTTGACGATTTGGCAGATCTTCCTGATATGGATGAGTTGGCTAAAATGTCTCCAGATGAGTTTTTGAAAACCTTGGAGAAAACCATGGCAGAAAAAACTAAAGACGATATTGAAGCCATTCAATCTTTGGAACAAGTTGAAAAGGAAGAGGAAGCAGTGCTTGATGAAGTCCTCGAAGCAGAAGAAGGAAAGAGAGAACCTTATATCTACTACATCTTGCGCTTTGACGATCTATCTAGTTTGGTTTCTTTCGCTAAAACAGTTGATTACCAAATGGAGACTTCAGAGCTTTATAAGATGAATGATCAATACTATTTGACAGTTTTAGTGGATGTAGAGGATCGTCCAAATCTTTATCCTGCTTGGTTGTTGGCTCGCATGCGAGAATTTGCTGATGATAGTGATATCAGTCGCTCAGTCCTTCAAGAATACGGTCAACTACTCATCAATCACGATGCCGTCCAAGGACTGCAAAAAGTTTAATCTAGAAAAAGAGGTTGGGACAAAAGATCCCGACCTCACTTTTTATTAGCAATCAAACTTTGACGCGGTAGCTGATTGAACTTTTTGTTCGTCTTTTAGACTCCAAAAAGCTCCTAATCATCCTCGCGGGGCTGGGACTACGAAATCGAGACTTTGTCTATCGATTTCTGTCCCACCGCCTTTTGTTATCTTTTCTGTAAAATCTAGCTTTTTAAAATATTGGATAAAGTTTGTATTCAAAAAACCGTCATATTATAATTTGAGGATGAAATTAAAATTTTAGCATAATTTCATGAAAATTTTCTGAATCATCATCTGAAGTTACAAGGAAGAAAAAGTGCCTAAGAAATAAGCAAAGTAGTAGCTTTAATAGAAGAAATGGGGTAGAATGGTAGAAGTTGCTTTTCGGTAGCTTAGAATCGAATCAACTGACAAATCTTTTTAGGTGTAAATGTTGTTACATCAACGGTTTTTACTAAATTATTATATTTTTTTGTTTTCAAAGTATAATTTTATCTTATATTTGAAACTAGATGAATTTGAATCAGTTTTTAAAAAGCGCCCTCATATAGTTTTTGAATCCTAGCAAATGGTATTCCAATGCCTTTCAATCTTGCTAAAATTGATGAAAAACGATATGATAGAATGAAAAAAAGCGAGGTGAAATATGGACCAAATACGGATTCAAACAGAAACACAGCAGATACTTGAAGATGTATTAGACAAGGCTTCTTTACAGGAGGGAGCACTATTTGTCTTGGGTTTGTCTTCGAGTGAAGTGCTGGGAGGACACATCGGAAAAGATTCGAGTCAGGAAATCGGTGAACTAATTGTCAAGACACTGTTGGAGCTGTTGGTGGCTAAGGGCATTCACCTAGCTGTTCAAGGTTGTGAACATGTCAATCGCGCCTTAGTTGTTGAACGAGAAGTAGCTATAAAACATCAGTTGGAGATTGTGAGTGTACTCCCGACCTTACATGCAGGAGGTTCTGGTCAATTGGCCGCCTTTCGCTATATGAAAGATCCTGTGGAGGTCGAATTTATCAGGGCAGATGCTGGTTTGGACATCGGAGATACTGCTATTGGGATGCATATCAAACATGTTCAGGTACCCATTCGACCAATCTTAAGAGAGATTGGCCAGGCTCATGTGACGGCACTTGCTAGTCGACCAAAACTCATTGGAGGGGCGCGTGCTCAATATCCAATAGATCACATTAGGAAGATATAAATTGAATACTAGAAAAATGCAGTTTGAGAGAGTCATCAAATACTCTATTCGGAAGTTCTCGGTTGGTGTCGGTTCTGCGGTAATCGGGACATTTCTTTTGGGAGCAAATAACTTTTTAGTTGAAGCTGTTGCGGCTAATGAAGTGGCAACACCAAACCAAGTTCATTACCGTTATTTGGCTGAACAAGAATTGACAGAAGCAGAAAAAGCTCTGATCCATCGAGAAATTCCTTCAGATCTGAAACAAGATGATGTTGTCTATCTTGTTTACAGAAAGAAGGAAGTGAATTCTCAACAATTACCGAACACTGGAAGCAAGGAATTAGCACTGGCAACTCTTGGATTTGCAACAGCGTCTATGGTTGTTGTGGTGATGTCTAAAAAACACCGTAATAAAATGTTGGGTATTCTCTTTATTGGAGCTCTAGGAGGTAGTTATTTTATTCCTCAGTCAGCTCAAGCATTTGAGAATAAAATCTTGGTGTCCTACAACCAAACAATTGCTGCAAGTAGTCAAGAGGACTTGGAAAAAGGTGTCATTCAAATCGAAGGATACGAATACATCGGCTACTTTAAAGCATCAGACTTCCAAGAACAAGCAGAGCAAATGCCGACTGCTAAGGGCACGCAAAAAGCAGATCACGAAGGTGAGTCTTTAGTTCAGCCAGAAGCCCCAGCCTACACAGGAGAAATTAATGCAAAAGGCACTCAAGAAGAGGATCGCGAAGGCGAAGCTTTAGTTCAACCAGAATTGCCAGCTTACACCGGTGAGCTTACAGCAAAAGGCACGCAAGAAGAAGGTCACCAAGGTGAATCTCTAGTTCAACCAGAAGAACCAGCTTACACAGGCGAGATTACAGCAAAAGGCACGCAAGAAGAGGGTCACCAAGGCGAAGCTTTAGTTCAACCAGAATTGCCAGCTTACACGGGTGAGATTACAGCCAAAGGCACGCAAGAAGAAGGCCACCAAGGTGAGTCTTTAGTTCAACCAGAATCCCCAGCCTACACAGGAGAAATTAATGCAAAAGGCACTCAAGAAGAGGGTCGCGAAGGCGAAGCTTTAGTTCAACCAGAATTGCCAGCTTACACCGGTGAGATTACAGCAAAAGGTACGCAAGAAGAGGGCCACCAAGGCGAATCCTTAGTTCAACCAGAATTGCCATCTTACACCGGTGAGCTTACAGCAAAAGGCACGCAAGAAGAAGGTCACCAAGGTGAATCTCTAGTTCAACCAGAAGAACCAGCTTACACAGGCGAGATTACAGCAAAAGGCACGCAAGAAGAGGGTCACCAAGGCGAAGCTTTAGTTCAACCAGAATCCCCAGCCTACACAGGTGAGATCAGCGCTAAAGGTACGCAAGAAGAAGGTCACGAAGGCGAATCTTTAGTTCAACCAGAATTGCCATCTTACACAGGTGAGGTTAGCGCTAAAGGTACGCAAGAAGAAGGTCACGAAGGTGAATCTCTAGTTCAACCAGAATCCCCAGCTTACACAGGTGAGATTACAGCAAAAGGAACCCAAGAAGAGGGTCACCAAGGTGAATCCCTAGTCCAGCCAGAACAACCAGCTTATACTGGCGAGATTACAGCAAAAGGCACGCAAGAAGAGGGTCACCAAGGTGAATCCCTAGTCCAGCCAGAATTGCCATCTTACACAGGTGAGATTACAGCAAAAGGAACCCAAGAAGAGGGCCACCAAGGTGAATCCCTAGTCCAGCCAGAATTGCCAGAGTATAAAGTAGCTGAAGCAACTGTCACAGAAACTGAAACTGTAGAAGTCCCATACACAAGAGATTATGTAACTGACGATACTCGCTACACTGATGAAGAAACAGTGATTCAAAATGGTCAAGCAGGAAGTCAGCTGATTCACCGTGTCTATAAGACAGTCAATGGCCAAAAAGTTGGGGACCCAATCAGCACGAGTACAGAAACTGTTAAGGCAGCAGTAAATGAAAAAATTAGTCGTGGTACCAAGGCTATTGAAGGTAAAGTTGAAGAAGTTTCATTTGAAGAAATTCCTTTCGAGACAAAAACAGAAGTAGACAGCACTCTTCCGAAGGGAACAGAAGTTGTTGCTCAAGCTGGTCAAAACGGTAAGAAAAAGATTACCAAAGTCTATAAGACTCTTAAGGGTGTGAAAACTGCTGATGCTCCAACTATCTCAGAGGAAGTTGTTGAAGCTGCGCAAGATCGTCTGATTAAGAAAGGTGATCAAGCCCTCGCTGCGCCAACGTTAACAATCACTCAAATTGATAAAGAAGAATTAGATCGTAGTGCCAAGGTTCGTTACCAATTGGTCAAACCAACAGGTGTAACCATTAAATCTCTGGAGGCTGTTTGAAAGACGGAGACACTAACCTTCAAACAGTCAACATGTCTGAGGGAGACTTGACTGCTAATCTTACAAACTTGAAATACTACAAGGACTATAAGATTGCGACCAAGATGGTTTACGATCGTGGAAATGGGAACGAAGAAGTAGTTCTCACGGAAGAACCACTGCGACTCGATCTCAAAAAAGTCGAAGTCAAAAACATCAAGGAAACAAGCCTTATCAGTGTTGATGACCAGGGTGTAGAGACTGATCATAGTCTCTTGTCAGCAAAACCATCAGATATTAAACCTTATTACTTGAAAGTGACAACTCATGATAACAAGGTGACAAAACTTGCTGTTGATAAGATTGAAGAAGTCACAGTTGACGGTAAAGCCTTGTTCAAAGTCACTGCTAAAGCACCAGACCTAGTCCAACGCAATGCAAATAATCAGTTTGCAGAAGAATATGTCCATTACTTTGCTAAGCCAAAAGCCCATGAAGGTGATGTTTATTACGATTTCAATGAACTTGTAAAAGCCATGCAAGCTAACCCAAGTGGTACATTTAAACTGGGTGCAGACTTGAATGCTGCCAATGTTCCAACACCAAATAAAGAGTATGTGACAGGTAAATTTAGTGGCCATCTAACTAGTGTTGACGGCAAACAGTACTCAATTCATAATATGGGCCGTCAGTTGTTCAATAACCTAGAAGGTGGTTCGGTTAAAAACGTTAACTTAGCAAATGTGAACATTAACATGCCTTGGATTGAAAATATTTCAGCTCTGGCTCGAGTTGTCAAAAACGCGACAGTTGAAAACCTTAAGGTAACTGGAAGTATCCTTGGCAAAGATGGTGTAGCTGGTATTGTCAATAAAGTCGATGTTGGCGGACTTCTAACCAATGTTGCCTTTATCGGTAAGATTACTGGTATTGGTGATAAAGGCTGGGATATGGGTGGTATCGCTGGTGAAGTTTGGAAAGGAAATATCAAAAAAGCCTATGTAGATGCGGATATCGTTGGTAATAAAGCTCGTGTTGGTGGTCTTGTTTCAAGAACTGATAACGGTTATGATCCAAATGGTGTCAACACAAATGCCTTTACCAGCGAGTCGGTCGTTAAAGGAACCATTAAGGTGAAAAATCCAATCGAGGTTGGAGGGTACATCAGTAAAAACTATCCATGGGGTCGAGTTCTCAATAACGTTTCAATGATGAAAGTTGAAAATGGTGAAGAGTTCTATGGTTCTAAGGATCTTGATGATGATGGTGGTTATTTCACAAATAACTGGATCGATAAGAACTACGTTGTTAAAGATGTCAGTGAAGGGAAGCACTCTTTCCAATATTCACGTACCAATAGAATTAAGGAAATCAGTCTCGAAGAAGCGAATAATAAGATAGCTGAATTCGGTATCACTGCTGATACGTTTGAAATTAAACCTCTTGTTGAGGATACCCTCAATAATAAGAAAGTAAAAGCTGATACTTATAAAGATACTCAAGATTACGATGCCTCTCGTGAACTTGCCTACCGTAATATCGAAATTACAACCATTCTATAATAAAGAATGGATCGTAAACCAAGGGAACAAACTTGCTGCAGGTAGTCCTCTCTTGACCAAGGAAGTATTGTCTGTAACTGCCATGAAAGGCAATGCCTTTGTGACAGAATTGGCTGATGCTGACCATATTATGGTGCACTATGCTGATAAGACCAAAGACATCTTTACTGTTTCGCTGAAAGAATCTAAGGTTAAACAAGTGAAAGAGTACAGCATTGCTGAACTTGGAGAAGTTGTTTACACACCTAATATCGTTGACAAAGACCGTAGCGATCTTATCAATGCTATCGTTGAAAAATTAAGTCCAGTTGAGCTACAATCAGATCCAATTTACCAAAAACTTGGTAGAACAGGACAAAATAAAGTTAACGCTATAAAAGATCTTTACCTAGAAGAAAGCTTCAAAGAAGTCAAGGATAATCTGCCTAAATTTGTGAAACAGTTGCTTGAAAATGAAGATCATCAATTAAACACAGATGAGGCTGCTAAACGTGCTTTGATCAAGAAGATTGATGATAACAAGGCAGCGGTTCTCCTTGGTCTATCTTACCTTAACCGTTATTACGGAGTGAAGTTTGATAACTTCAATATTAAGCAACTCATGTTGTTCAAACCAGACTTCTATGGTAAAAATGTAAGTGTGTTAGACTTCTTGATTCAGATTGGTTCTAAAGAAAGTAACATTAAAGGTGATAGAACTCTAGAAGCTTATCGTGAAGCTATCGGTGGAGTTATCGGTATCGGCGAGTTAAACAGTTTCTTAGACTATAATATGCGTCTATTCACAGAAGACAAAGACCTAAATGATTGGTTCATCAAAGCAACCAAAGACAATGTCTATATCGTTGAACCAGCAACAACAACTCCTGAGTTTGCCGATAAGAAACACAGAGCCTACGAAGGTTTAAACAACGATGTGCATGGTAAGATGATCTTGCCACTCTTGAACTTGAAAGATGCCCATATGTTCTTGATTTCAACTTACAATACAATGGCTTATAGTTCATTTGAGAAATATGGTAAGTATACTGAAGCAGAACGTAATGCCTTTAAAGCTGAAATCGATAAAGTTGCAAAAGGTCAACAGAATTATCTAGACTTCTGGTCACGTCTATCAATCGATAAAGTTCGTAATCAACTTTTGAAGAGCAACAACATGGTTCCAACACCTGTTTTGGATAACCAAAACTATAAAGATATTAGTACTGATAAATACGGTCACACTAATAGTGGTAAAGATGTGGCGCCTATCCGTGAATTATACGGACCTACAGGACGTTATCATGCGACTGACTGGCGTATGGGAGCTGTGGCTCGCGTTTATCAGAATCCATATAAAGATGATTCTGTCTTCTTCATGGTTACGGACATGATTAGTGACTTTGGGGTTTCTGCCTTTACCCACGAAACAACTCACGTAAATGACCGTATGGCCTACTTGGGTGGCTCAAGACACCGTGAAGGAACAGATCTTGAGGCATTTGCTCAGGGAATGTTACAAACTCCATCAGTATCAAATCCAAACGGTGAATACAAAGCCCTAGGTCTCAACATGGCTTATGAACGTCCAAACGATGGAAATCAATGGTATAACACTAATCCAAATGACCTTAAATCACGTGACGAAATTGATCGTTACATGAAGGGCTATAATGACACTCTCATGCTTCTAGATTATCTTGAAGGAGAAGCTGTCCTCAATAAAGCAAGCCAAGATTTAAACAACGCTTGGTTCAAGAAAGTAGACAAACAGTACCGAGGAAACAATACCAAGAATCAATTCGATAAGGTTCGACCTTTAAGTGATGATGAAAAGACTATTCCTTTACATACAGTAAATGACCTCATTACCAACAACTTTATGACCAATCGTGGACCTGGAAATGGAGTCTATAATCCATCCGACTTTGGTTCAGCATATGTGACTGTACCGATGATGACGGGTATCTATGGTGGAAATACCAGTGAAGGTGCTCCTGGAGCTATGTCATTTAAACACAATACCTTCAGAATCTGGGGTTACTATGGCTACGAAAAAGGTTTCCTAAACTATGCTTCTAACATGCTAAAAGCTGAATCTAAAAAAGCTGGTAAAGAAACTCTAGGTGATGACTTCATCATTAACAAGATTTCTGATGGAAAATTTAATAATCTTGAAGATTGGAAGAAAGCATACTTCGAAGAAGTTGTGAATAATGCTAAAAAAGGAATTCAATCTATTGAAATCGATGGTAAAACATACAATAGTTATGAAGACTTGAAACGTGCATTTGCTGAAGCAGTTGATAAAGATAAGACTACTCTAAGTAATGGTTCTGTCAAATTTGACAACACCGTTTCACTTAAAGAAAAACTCTTTAAGAAACTTCTTCAACAAACAGATAGCTTTAAAACTTCTATCTTTAAATAATCAATTGACTCTCACCTGCTCAACAGGTGGGAGTTTTTTATTCCCCAAAAGATGCCTTATTTTCCAAACAGATTTTAAGTATTTTTAGGATGCTAGGTATATAATAGAGCTATAATACAATGTCTATATTCATATGATGAGCTAGAAAGGTGATGAAAATGAAAAAATGGCAAGCAACTGTATTGGTCTGCGCTAGTCTGGTCTGTCTATCGGCTTGTAACAATCAGATGGAGAGCCAAGCTGATAAGCAAAATGGAGACAAAAATACGCAAGTTAGCTCTCAAACTGCAAAAAAAGGAGAAGAAGTTCCAGACTTTGAGCTTACGGGAGTCGATGGTAAAACGTATCGCCTATCAGATTATAAAGGTAAAAAGGTATATCTTAAATTTTGGGCTTCATGGTGCTCTATTTGTCTAGCTAGCCTCCCTGATACCGATGAACTGGCAAAAGAAGCTGGCGATGACTTTGTCATCTTGACAGTTGTTTCTCCTGGTCAAAAAGGAGAGCAAGCAGAAGGAGACTTCCAAAAATGGTATCAGGGCTTGGACTATAAAAACCTCCCTGTCCTTTTAGACCCTTCGGGAAAACTCTTAGCAAGTTACGGAGTCCGTTCTTATCCGACTCAGGCATTTATTGATAAAGAAGGCAAATTGGTGAAGACTCAACCAGGCTTTATGGATAAGGAAACTATTTTACAGACATTAAAGAGTATAGATTAGAGGTTGATCATGAATGATAAATTAAAAATAATTGTATTCATAGGAATCATTATTTGCATTATTATTGGAATTTTATTTCTTTTGGAAAAAAGAAGCGCTAGCTACACAGATACCACTCAAATCGAGAAAGCGGCAGTTAGTCAGGGGCAAAAAGCCAAGAAAAAAACTGAACTAACTAAAAATGCTGACCTACATGAAATCTATCTAGCTGGAGGCTGTTTCTGGGGAGTCGAAGAATATTTTTCTCGAGTGTCAGGAGTGACAGATGCTGTTTCTGGCTATGCCAACGGTCGAGGAGAAACAACCCAGTATGAATTGATTGGTCAAACTGGTCATGCTGAGACTGTTCATGTAACCTATGATGCCAATCGAATCACTTTAAAAGAAATCTTGCTCCATTATTTCCGCATTATCAATCCAATCAGTAAGAATAAGCAAGGAAATGATGTGGGGACTCAGTACAGAACGGGAGTCTATTATGCAGATGAGAAAGATTTAGAAACGATCAATCAAGTTTTTGAGGAAGTAGCCAAGAAGTACAACCAGCCTCTAGCGGTTGAAAAGGAAGCTTTAACTAATTTTATCGTGGCTGAGGACTACCACCAAGATTATCTCCAGAAAAATCCTAATGGATATTGCCATATCAATGTCAACCAAGCAGCCTATCCCGTTATTGATGCTAGCAAGTATCCAAAACCGAGTGACGGTGAATTGAAAAAACTTCTGTCTCCAGAGGAATATGCTGTGACTCAAAACGGTCAAACAGAACGTGCCTTTTCAAATCGTTACTGGGATAAATTTGAAGCAGGCATTTATGTGGATGTAGCAACTGGCGAGCCTCTCTTTTCTTCGAAAGATAAATTCGAATCGGGCTGTGGTTGGCCTAGTTTTACCCAGCCTATCAGCCCAGATGTTGCGACCTATAAGGAAGACAAGTCATACAATATGGTCAGAACAGAAGTCAGAAGTAGAACTGGTGATTCCCACCTAGGACATGTCTTTACAGACGGACCTACGGACAAGGGAGGGCTCCGCTATTGTATCAATAGTCTATCCATCCGCTTTATTCCTAAAGATCAAATGGAAGCAAAGGGTTATGGTTATTTGTTAGATTATGTTGAGTGATCTTGATATACTTACAAGAGAGTTTACTTGAAAAATGTTTTTATTCATATTTGTTTTTTTAGAAGTGTTGACTTTAATATTTGGAGTCTAATTGCTCTTAAATAAAGATATTTTTTTAAATAAAAAGAAAAAAAATTATCAAAAAAACGATAAAAAAAGTGTTGCATTTCAAAAAAAATTATGCTATACTAGATATATCGATAAACAATAATAAGTTTTTCGAGTAGTAACAAAAAGAGCTCATTTGTTGCTAAAACTAAAAATATTTTTATAAAAAGAGGAAATCATCATGAAAAACTACATCAACTAAAAATCGTAAACTTTACTAAATCACTTGTTACACTAGGCTCTAATTTTGGAATCTTTACCCTTAGTTTCTTTAGTATCGCTTCCTTAGTCCTTCTCCTTGGTCAATTTGATATCAGCCAACTAATGCCTGAAGGTGGAGAGGTAACAAGGTCAGGTTACGAAGCGTGGGGAGGGGTTAATGCCTTTGTTCTAACCTTTGTTGCCGGTAATACACTTCTGACATATGGCCTTATCAAATTAAAACAGTTTGCTAAGGACTTTAAAGAAAGCGATCTTTTTGAAAATACAACTATTTCATTCTTGAAAAAGGGTGCAGTTCTAATGACGCTAGTAGGAGCAATCCAAGGTATTACAGAACTTATTCTTAACCCAGCTCATATTATTTTTAACTTCTCGACTGCAGCATTTTTGTTTATTGCTAGCTTGGTGCTTACTTCTATCAAAAAAATCAATTTTTCAGATAAAGTAGCATAATACATATACGTAAAACTTACTAATATTGTATAATATAGTAGAGATTAGAAACGAGGTTTTGAAAATTAATGTCTAAGAAAAATTCCTACTTACCATTTGCTTTAGGTTTTATTAATATCCTTCTTTTTATCTTGGGAATATCTTTAGTTATATCCATCCTTTTAACAGTTTTCAATGTAACTGAGATTAGCCTATTTAACCTTGGAACTATTTCCTTAAAACCTGATATGGTGAATACTTCAATACTAGTGAGTGCTTTGTCCTTTATCAATAGCTTTATCATTCTGTTTGTACTATTCTGTGTTAGACAGTTCTTCCAAAATATTATTCATGAACAGATTTTTACAAGTCATAATGTCAAACTTGCTAATCGTATTTCTCTTTCCCTCTTTATTGCCTCATTTCTAGGAGATGGTATTTTGACACTCAATGGTTATTCATTTTTGAATATAACTTTCGTGGTTACAGCTCTCGTTGTTTGGACAATTGGAAAAGTCCTTGAAAAAGCAAACGAAATTGCAGAAGAAAATGAGTTTACAATTTAGAGAAAGGAGACTATCCTATGATTGTTATTAATCTAGATGTCGAATTAGCAAAGAAAAAAATGCGTTCAGGAGATTTAGCAGAACGTGTAGGTATTACTCCCGCAAATCTTTCAATACTGAAGACAGGTAAGGCTAAAGCTATTCGTTTTTCAACGCTTGAAGCCATCTGCAAAGAACTTGGGTGCCAACCTGGTGATATATTGGAATATGTACCAGACTAAAAATGTGGTTCAGCGAATGCTGATCCGCTTTTTTATTTAAAAATAATCAATTTATATCGAAAATATTTTGTAAAAAAATCAACAAAATATTATAATAAGATTATGAAAACGGAATAAAGGAGATGTCTTTAAGGACAAGAACAAAGCTGACATGGAAGATAGAAAAAAGCTACAAAAATTTGCCATTCGTAAACTGAGCATGGGAGTGGGCTCGGTATTGATTGGACTTGCCTTCATTGGAGGAACACTTGAACCGAAACTGGTTCAGGCTGATGAAACCAAGCAAGTTTCCTTTCATTACTTAGCAGAATCGGAGTTGACAGCTGCTGAACGTGAACTCATTCATCATGAATTGCCACAAGAACTTAGACAAGAGAGCTATTATCTAGTCTATCGTAAGCAGGGACAAGCCGTCTTACCTCAAACTGGATCTATCAGCTTCCCCTTGGCTGGTGTTGGTCTTTTGACTGCTAGTTTGGTGGTTTTCCTATTTTCAAAGAAAAAACCTTCTAAGATAGTTGGTGTGTTATTGATTGCTTCTGTAGGTAAGAGTTTATTACTACCTTATCAAGTATTTGCTTTTGAACACAAGGACTTGCTAGCTTATGATCAAACTAAAACCCTTGTGTCTGCAGATGATTTCTCTCAAGGGATTATTGACATTAAAGGCTATGACTATATTGGCTATTTATTAGAGTCAGATTTAAGAGGAACAGGTCAAGATCTAACATCTAGTGAAAATTCAGAAATTCCTGCAAAACCAGTAAATCAAGCAGCCGTTCATGAAATTCCCAAATTCACAGGTGGTGTATCAGGCGAATCCTTAGTCGAGTCAACAAAACCAACATTTGAAGGTGGAGTCAATGGCCCAGGTACAGTAGCTGAATCCTTGCCAGAGTATACCCCAGAATTGAGTAGTCAAAGTGGCGTCCCAGAAGTCCATGACAAACCTGAGTTCACAGGTGGCGTATCCGGCGACTCCTTGGTTGAACTGTCTAAACCAGCATTTGAAGGTGGTGTTAATGGCCAAGGAGCAGTAGCTGAATCCTTGCCTGAGTATAAAGCAGAATTGACTAGTCAAAGTGGCATCCCAGAAGTCCACACCAAACCAGACTTCACAGGCGGTGTATCCGGCGAATCCTTGGTTGAGCCGTCAAAACCAACATTTGAAGGTGGAGTCAATGGCCCAGGTACAGTAGCCGAAGCCTTACCAGAGTATACCCTAGAATTGACTAGTCAAAGTGGCGTCCCAGAAGTCCATGACAAACCAGAGTTTACAGGTGGCGTATCAGGTGACTCCTTGGTTGAGCCGTCAAAACCAACATTTGAAGGTGGAGTCAATGGCCCAGGTACAGTAGCTGAAGCCTTGCCAGAGTATGAAGGAGGCGCAGTCCCAGTTGATACTCTGAAACAGGAGCACCCAGAGTTCACAGGCGGAGTATCCGGCGAATCCTTAGTTGAGCCAACAAAACCAACATTTGAAGGTGGAGTCAATGGCCCAGGAGCAGTAGCTGAAGCCTTGCCAGAGTATACCCCAGAATTGAGTAGTCAAAGTGGCGTCCCAGAAGTCCATGACAAAGCAGAGTTTACAGGCGGTGTATCCGGCGAATCTTTAGTCGAGCCGTCTAAACCAACATTTGAAGGTGGAGTCAATGGGCCAAGTACGGTAGCTGAAGCCTTGCCAGAGTATATCCCAGAATTGAGTAGTCAAAGTGGCGTGCCAGAAGTCCACGCCAAACCAGACTTTACAGGTGGCGTATCAGGTGACTCCTTAGTCGAGCCAACAAAACCAACATTTGAGGGTGGTGTTAATGGCCAAGGAGCAGTAGCTGAAACCTTACCAGACTATGAAGGTAGTGCAGTTCCCGTTGATACTCTGAAACAGGAAATCCCTAGCTATAGTGGTGGTGTGAATGCTACTGAAGCGCTGATTCAGGATACAAACCCGACTTTACATATTGAAGTCCGAAAAGAGTTGATTCTTAAACAAACTAGGGAAAAGATTGATCCAGACATGCTTGTCGGTGAAACAAGAATCGAGCAAGTCGGTCAAGATGGTGAGAAAGAGATTGTTACCAGCTATGAGGAAAAAGATGGGAAACGTATTTCAGAGCCGAAAGAAACAACACGGATTTTAAGAGAAGCTAAAGATCAGGTTATCATCCGTGGTAGTAAGGAAAAGGAAGAAATTAAACCTGAACCTGTCCTAACTCTTTCAACTATTACTGGAAATTCGATGGGCCGTTCAGCACGCTTAAGTTATAATCTGAACAAGGCTGATGGCGTTATCGTCTCAAAAATTAGTGCCACTATCAAAGCCAAGGGGTTAGAGGATCGGACTCTTGACTTGACGAGTGATCAGCTGGAAGCAACAGTTGAGAATCTAAAACTTTATACGGATTACACCATATCTACAAAGATGGTCTACAACCGTGGTAAGGGTGAGGAGAGCACTTTGCTTGAGGACCAAAAGCTCCGTTTAGAGCTTAAAAAGCTAGAAATAAAAGATGTCAAGGAAACAAGCCTTATCAAGGTTGAAAATGGAAAAGAGTCTGAGATTCAACACTTGACAGAAGTGCCAATGAACTTGGAAGACTACTACCTTAAGATTAGTTCAGAGGACCATAAGACTAGCCGTTTAGCCATCAAGTCTATTCAAACTGAGAGAATAAACGGAAAAGAGTATTACATGGTGACTGCTGAGGCAACTGACTTGATTCAACGTAATGCTCAGAAAACCTTTGAAGCAGGCTATAGCTACTACTTGACTAAGTCAAGAACTGATTCAGCTACTGTTGCTAATGTAAAAGAATACGCTTATCAGGATATCCAAGATTATGATAGTCGCCATGATCAAGCCTATCGCAACCTTGAAAAATTACAGCCTTTCTACAATAAAGAATGGATTGTAAATCAAGGAAACAAGCTGGATCTTGATCACAATCTAGCCAAGAAAGAGGTAGTCTCTGTTATTGCTATGAAGGGGCAAGAATTTGTGACGGACCTGTCAGCGGCAGATCATATCATGGTTCATTATGCAGATCAGACCAAGGATGTATTTGCAATCACCTCACAAAATTCTGGCTTGACTGCTATCAAGGAATACAAGATTGCTGACTTGGATGTGCTTTATACTCCAGATATGCTGGTTAAGGATCGTTCAGCCCTAGCCAAGGACCTGACCTCAATCTTGAAAACAGTGGACTTACAGTCTGAAAGGGTTTATCGAGTCCTAGATGATCAAACTACTAGCCTTGATAAGAAGGCTGAGGCTGTGAAGAACTGGTATCTAGAAGAAAGCTTTGCAGAGGTCAAAGCGCAGCTGGGAACCCTAGTTGATAAGTTACTTACAAATCTAGACTATCAGTGGAACGATTCACCTGCTAGTACCGCTGCTCTGAAGAAAAAAGTTCAGGATCATCAGTCAGCTATCATGCTGGGGCTTGCTTATCTCAATCGCTATTATGGTATCCGATTTGCCGATTACAATCTGAAAGAACTCATGCTCTTTAAACCAGATTTTTATGGCCAAAATGTGGATATCTTGGATCGATTGATTGAACTAGGTTCAAGAGAAAGCAACCTAAAAGGCGACCAGACTCATGAAACCTTTGTAAGAGTCCTAGCCAAGGATACAAAAACTGAAGATTTACATGACTTCTTAGATTACAACAGACAGTTGTTGACGACTGACAAGGATATGAATGACTGGTTTGTGAATGCTACCAAGGGCCATGTGTACATAGTAGAGAGAGCTTCTAAGAATCAAGAAATTGCAAATCGGAAGCATCGGGCTTATGACAATCTGAATAACTGGTTGCATCGCAATATGATTCTGCCTTTGTTGAATGTGAAGAAGGCACAGATGTTCCTGATTTCCAACTACAATACCATTACCTTCGGATCAGCTGATAAATCTGGCAAAACCATAGACCAGATGAAAGCTGACATTGATCTAGTAGCGGATCGTCAGTTGACTTACTTGGATTTTTGGTATCGTCTTGCCGCTGATGATGTCAAAGACCGTATGGTTAAGAGTGACTTTAATGTAGCTACACCAGTTTGGGAAGGCTATCGCGTTGATGGACGTGGCTGGGTAGAGCGTTATGGACATACTAGTGGTATGGCAGACTATGCGCCAATTCGTGAAGTATTTGGGCCGGCAGGTCGCTACTATAAGGACAATAAACTAGGAGCCTATGCCTCAATCTATCCTAAGATAAATGCCAGAGATGCTGTTCACTTTGTAGAAATAGATATGATGAGTGAGTATGGCTTTGTCTGTCTCATACCCATGAGACAACTCACGTCAATGATCGCATTGTCTATCTGGGAGGCTACAAACATCGTGAAGGAACCCTATGTAGAAGCCTATGCTCAGGGGATGCTCCAGTCACCGGCTGAGGAAGGTCATCAGGGTGAGTACGGCGCCCTCGGTATCAATATGGCTTACATGCGACCAAATGATGGGGATCAATGGTACAATCCAGATCCAACCAAGTTGCAAACACGCCAGCAGATTGACCACTACATGAAAAGGTTATAATGAGGCCTTGATGCTTCTAGATTATCTGGAAGGAGAACGAGTTCTCGCTAAGAATGATCTTGCTTTGAAGAAGGCTTGGTTCAGCAAGATGACCAAGCAAATGCGCTATCAGGACCAGGATAATAAACTCCTTGCTCCTAACCAGTGGGACTATGTCCGTCCATTGACGGATGAGGAAGCCAAGACTCAGCTAAATTCTGTGGACGACCTAATCAAACATAACATCATCACCAATAGGCATTACCAAGGAACTTACCGACCAGAAGAACTCAAGACAGCTTATGTCAATGTCAAGATGGTGGATGCTATCTATGGTGGAAATACAAGTCAGGGAGCTCCAGGAGCCATCTCCTTCAAGCATAATGCCTTCCGTATGTGGGGATATTATGGCTACGAAAATGGTTTCCTAGGTTATGCTTCTAATAAATACAAGGATGAGGCGTTAAGTGAGGGGCATGAGACCCTGGAGATGATTTCATCATCCAGAAGGTTTCGAAAGGCAAGTTCCAGAACTTGGAAGAATGGAAGAAGGTCTGGTTTGATGCTATTATTGCCAAGGCAAAACGAGGAATCCATAGTTTTGAAATTGATGGTCAGCAGATTGATTCTTACGAGAAATTGCAAGATTTGTTTGACCAAGCAGTAGAAACGGATTACCGAAACTTTAAGTATGGAGGCTCAGTTGCAAACTATACAGTAGCCTTGAAGAAAAAAGTCTTCCAGAAACTATTGCAGGTCACAGATGCCTTTTCATCCGAACTCTTTCCCAAAGGATAGATAAAAGAGAGTGTGTTCAGATTTCCTAAGGAAGTGAAATCTACTTTAGCATTCTCAAAGAATAAAATTGCCAGATCTCCTGCTTGGGGTCTGGCTTTTATGGTATACTTAGGATATGCATAGAAAAACAGTGATTGATTTTAGGGCTTTGGGCGAGAGATACACCTTTACCCAACCTATCAAAGAGTTAAAAACAAGAAGTTTAGCAGAAGTGGCAGACTTGTTAGCACAAGTGGAAAGCTACCAAGAGCAGGGCTACTATGTGGTGGGCTATGTCAGCTATGAGGCTGCGCCAGCTTTTGAAGAAAAATTAGCGGTCCACAAGGCTCCCTTACTGGGGGAGTATTTGCTTTACTTTACTGTTCATGACAAAGTTGAAACATCCAGTATTCCTCTGACTTATGAGGAGGTGGATTTGCCATCAAACTGGCAGGAAGTGACATCTGCAGAGGCCTATGAAAAGGCTATTGCCCAGATTCACCATCATTTACGACAGGGCGATACTTATCAGGTCAACTATACGGTTCAACTCAAGCAGGAGTTGTCTGCCAATCCTTTTGCTATCTACAATCGCATGGTGGTTGAGCAGGAAGCGGGTTACAATGCTTACGTAGAGCATGACGACATGGCAGTGATTTCTATGAGTCCAGAACTCTTTTTTGAGCAAAATGGTCGTGAGTTGACAACTCGTCCTATGAAGGGGACGACTAAACGTGGCTTGAACGACGATGACGACTTGAAAGAGGCCGCTTGGTTGGAGCAGGATCCCAAAAATCGTTCAGAAAACATGATGATAGTTGACCTCTTGCGCAATGATATGAACCGTATTTCTGAGGTCGGAAGTGAGCATGTGGAGCGTCTGTGTCAAGTAGAGCAGTATTCTACAGTTTGGCAAATGACTTCGACCATCAAGAGTCAGTTACGACCGGATGTTGACCTAGTTGCGATTTTTCGTTCGCTCTTTCCATGTGGCTCCATCACTGGAGCTCCCAAGATAGCGACCATGGAAATTATCAAGAACTTGGAACCACAAGCGCGTGGAGTATACTGTGGAACTGTTGGTCTCCTACTTCCCAATGGACGACGGATTTCAATGTGGCTATTCGAACTATTCAACTGCATGGAGGGCAAGCCATCTATGGTGTCGGAGGTGGCATCACTTGGGATAGCACTTGGGAGTCAGAATACCGTGAAGTCCATCAAAAGGCTGTTGTTCTCTATCGTAAACAAGCTCGTTTTCAATTAATTACGACAGGGAAAATTAGCCAGAAAACCTTGCTCTTTGAAAAGCAACATCTGGAAAGACTACAAAAGGCTAGTCGTTATTTTGCCTTTCCATTTGACCAAGAAGTTTTGAGACAAGAAATAGAGAAGGAATGTCATGCTTGTGACCCTCATCAAGACTACCGTTTGCGAATCAGTCTCAGCAAATCTGGAGAGATTGAAATTGAACGACAAGTATTGACACCACTTAGCTCTAGTTTTTGTCAGGCTAAACTTTGTCTACAAGAAGCTGATTTGCAGCAGGCCTTTACCTACTTTAAGACGACACACCGACCACATTTGACAGTGGGAGAGCAGGAAATTATCTATCACACTGCTGATGGAAAATTGCTTGAAACCTCTATTGGGAATCTGGTCTTGAAAATGGATGGGAAACTCTATACACCGCCAAGTCAACTAAGTCTTTTACCAGGGATTTATCGTCAACACTTGCTTGAAAGCGGACAAGTAGAAGAGAAGATCTTGACCATAGAAGATTTGGCACACGCAGAAGCCATTTATGGCTGCAATGCAGTTAGGGGCTTGTATGAATTGTCAGTAAAGGAGAACTAATTGAAACTCATATTTTTACACGGTTTGGGACAGTCAGCAGATAGTTGGAAAGAAGTTCAGGATTTGCTGGCAGATTATCCCTCTGAAGCCCTGGATTTATTTCCTACTGGAGTTGGGACTTATCAAGAATCCAACGAGCGCATTTATCAGCACTTATCAGAGGAGACAGAACCTTTTGTCTTAATCGGTTTGTCTTTAGGGGCTGCACTAGCGTTGGAGCTTTCAAGTTCTGAGATACCAAATCTTCAGGCCTTGGTTTTGTCAGGATGTCCACTGAAATTAGCAGGTAACATTCCTTTTTACATTCAGTTGCTGATATTCAAATTGCTTCCTAAGAGGATATATGAGAAGCAGGGGGCAGATAAGGCTCTTATGGTTGGAGTTTCCGAAGAATTAAACACTTGATTTAAGAGAGATTGCACGGAATTGTCCCTATCCAAGCTTGTTAATTTGTGGTAGTCAGGATAAGCCTAATCTCAGTTCAATGAAAAGTATTCATGAACTGATGCCAAATTCCCAGTTTCAGATCATTCTTGAGGGACCTCATGTCCTAAATAGGGCCAAACCAAAAGAGTTTGCAGAATTAACCAGAAGTTTTCTTGAATTGCTGAAACAAGTTTGATAAAATAATATGGAAGTTGATATTATAATTTTAGGAGAAAATCATGAACAAACGTCATTTATTAAAACTAGGCCTAGCTTCTTTACCTGCCCTAGCTTTGTTTTTACAACCTGTTGTGGCAGATGAAAGTATCCATTTTTCAAGCTGTAAGGAAGCTTGGGAGAATGGTTACGCAGATATTCATAAGGGAGAACCAGGTTATTCTGCCACTCTGGATAAGGATCATGATGGAATCGCTTGTGAATCGAAGAATGCGCCCAAGGGTGTTTTAAAAGAGAAAAAGACGAGTGCATCTCAAGCTAACAACAATGTAGCACCTGATAGTGTAGCACCAAATAGTGCAGTACCTGCTCCTAGTGCAGCAGCTGTAAGTGGCTGGGTTCGTCAGAATGGATCTTGGTACTATTTTTCTGAAAATGGGAAACCAGTAACAAATACTTGGCAGGGTGCTTACTATCTCAAGTCAGATGGAAGAATGGCTGAGAATGAGTGGGTATACGATAACTATTACCAAGCCTGGTATTACCTCAAATCAGATGGATCTTATGCCCGCAATACTTGGCAAGGAAGTTACTATCTCAAATCAGATGGTAAAATGGCTCAGGGTGAATGGATTTATGATTCTTACTACAAAGCCTGGTATTATCTGAAATCAGATGGATCTTATGCGCATAATACTTGGCAAGGTGCATACTACCTCAAGTCAAATGGGAAAATGGCTCAGAGTGAGTGGGTCTATGATTCTTCTTACCAAGCCTGGTATTACTTGAAATCAGATGGATCTTATGCTCGCAATGCATGGCAAGGAAATTACTATTTGAAATCGGATGGTAAAATGGCTAAGAATGAGCGAGTTGATGGTGGACGCTATTATGTAGATGCTTCTGGTTTGTGGAAACCATAGAAGAAAAAAATTCTGGAAAGTTAATGCAAACCTTTGCACTGAATGGTAGATTTGTTATACTAGTACTGTAAGCATTTTCAATTAAGGATAAGGAGAAGACGATGAGTCAAAAGATTATTGGGATTGACCTTGGTGGAACTTCTATCAAGTTCGCAATTTTAACACAAGAAGGAGAAATCCAAGAAAAATGGTCTATCAAGACTAACATTTTGGATGAAGGAAGCCATATCGTAGACGACATGATTGAATCTATTCAACATCGTTTGGGCTTGCTTGGATTGTCTGCTGAAGATTTCCGTGGAATTGGTATGGGATCACCTGGTGTGGTTGACCGTGAAAAAGGGACTGTTATCGGTGCCTACAACTTGAACTGGAAAACTCTTCAACCAATCAAAGAAAAAATGGAAAAAGCCTTGGGTATTCCATTCTTCATTGACAACGACGCCAACGTTGCAGCTCTTGGTGAGCGTTGGATGGGTGCTGGTGACAACCAACCAGATGTTGTCTTTATGACACTTGGTACAGGTGTTGGTGGCGGTATCGTAGCAGAAGGTAAATTGCTTCACGGTGTTGCAGGTGCTGCTGGTGAACTTGGACACATCACAGTTGACTTTGATCAACCAATCGCATGTACTTGTGGTAAAAAAGGCTGTCTTGAGACAGTAGCTTCAGCGACAGGTATCGTTAACTTGACTCGTCGTTACGCAGATGAATACGAAGGCGATGCAGAGTTGAAACGCTTGATTGATGACGGAGAAGAAGTAACAGCTAAAACTGTCTTTGATTTGGCAAAAGAAGGAGACGACCTTGCTTGATCGTTTACCGTAACTTCTCACGTTACTTGGGTATTGCATGTGCTAACATCGGTTCAATCCTAAACCCATCAACAATTGTTATCGGTGGTGGTGTGTCAGCTGCTGGAGATTTCCTCCTTCAAGGTGTGCAAAAGGTTTATGATGAAAATACCTTCCCTCAAGTTCGCACAACCACTAAATTGGCTCTTGCCACTCTAGGAAATGACGCTGGAGTTATCGGAGCAGCATCACTTGTATTGCAATAAATATAAACATAAAAAGGAGAAAATTGCTTTCCGTAAGCGAGTGATTTTCCTCCTTTCTTTTTTTATGCTATACTAGTTAAGATAATGAATGAGGTGAGAGTAAATGACAAAAGCAGATACGATTTTTAAAGAAAATATTGAACGAATCCTCAAAGACGGTGTCTTTTCAGAGCAGGCACGTCCCAAGTATAGGGATGGAACAGTTGCGAACTCTAAGTATGTAACTGGAGCTTTTGCGGAGTACGATTTGTCTAAGGGTGAATTTCCAATCACGACCTTGCGCCCCATCGCAATCAAATCAGCCATCAAAGAAGTGCTTTGGATTTATCAAGACCAGTCTAATAGTCTAGAAGTTCTTAATGACAAGTACAATGTTCATTACTGGAATGACTGGGAAGTTGGAGATACAGGGACTATTGGGGAACGTTATGGGGCTGTTGTTAAGAAGCATGATATCATTAACAAGATTCTCAAACAGTTAGAAGCCAATCCTTGGAACCGTCGCAATATCATTTCACTTTGGGATTATCAGGCTTTTGAGGAGACAGATGGACTTCTTCCATGCGCCTTTCAGACTATGTTTGATGTCCGTCGAGTAGATGGGGAAATTTATCTGGATGCAACCTTGACCCAGCGTTCTAATGATATGCTGGTAGCTCACCACATCAATGCCATGCAGTATGTGGCGCTTCAGATGATGATTGCTAAGCAATTTGGTTGGAAAGTTGGGAAATTCTTCTACTTTATCAACAACCTTCACATTTATGATAATCAATTTGAACAAGCTCAGGAATTGCTTCGTCGTGAGCCTTCAAACTGCCAACCACGTTTGGTCCTGAATGTACCAGACAAGACCAACTTCTTTGATATTAAAGCAGAGAATTTTGAGCTGGTTGATTATGATCCTGTGAAACCACAGTTGAAGTTTGATTTGGCAATTTAATACTCTCTTCAAATCGGGCTAGATTCCTAGTTTCCTATTGGGTTGTTATTGAGTATAAATATAGAAAAAAAGAAGTTGAGAAAAAATCTCAACTTCTTTTGTTTATTAACGTGATACGCGACGGCGAGCTGCCTTCTTACGATTTTCTTCGATGAAAGCTGCTTTTTGTTCTTCTGGTTCGATCACTTTCTTTTTAACTGCGTATACTGCACCTGCAACTGCAGCAACAGTTCCTGCGACACCTGTTACAAGACCTTTAGCGAATCCTTTAGCCATGAGTATTCCTCCTTTAACTTATAAATCAGCCAGCTACCTCAAGAGGTCGCATTTTTCTGACTGACCTTTTTGTGATATAATAATAGTAACGAAAAAATGGGAATTTTTCAAGGAAAAAAGATGAAAACAAAAATAATTGTGATTGTTGGACCGACTGCAGTTGGAAAAACAGCTCTAGCCATTGAAGTTGCTAAGCATTTTAATGGTGAAGTAGTTAGTGGAGATAGCCAACAAGTCTATCGAGGACTAGATATTGGGACAGCCAAGGCTAGTCCGGAGGAGCAGGCAAGTGTTCCTCATCACTTGATTGATGTGAGAGATGTAACCGAGTCTTACTCGGCTTTTGATTTTGTTTCAGAAGCTAAGGCGGCCATTGAGGATATTCAAAGTCGAGGTAAGCTCGCTATTATTGCTGGTGGGACAGGACTTTATATCCAGAGTCTGCTAGAAGGCTATCATCTTGGTGGGGAGACACCTCATGAGGACATTTTAGCCTATCGAGCTAGTTTGGAACCTTTTTCGGATGAGGAGTTAGCCCATCTTGTAGAGCAAATAGGACTTGAAATTCCCCAGTTTAATCGTCGTCGTGCCATGCGTGCCTTGGAAATTGCCCATTTTGGTCAAAACTTGGAAAATCAAGAGACCTTGTATGAACCTCTGATTATTTGCTTGGATGATGAGCGTAGTCAGCTTTATGAACGGATTAACCACCGTGTGGATTTGATGTTTGAAGCTGGACTATTGGATGAAGCTAAGTGGTTGTTTGACCATTATCCAGATGTGCAGGCTGCTAAAGGGATTGGCTATAAGGAACTCTTTCCCTATTTTCGAGGGGAGCAGAGTTTGGAGGAGGCTGGCGATAGTCTCAAGCAGGCGACTCGCCGATTTGCCAAGCGCCAGTTGACCTGGTTCCGTAACCGTATGCAGGTGACCTTTTATCAGATAGGAGAATCTGGTGTACAAGACCGTATTTTAAACCAGATTGAGGAGTTTTTAAATGATTGAAACGGAGAAAAAAGAGGAGCGAGTCCTGCTGATTGGTGTTGAACTCCAGGGCATGGATAATTTTGACCTCTCCATGGAAGAGTTGGCTAGTCTGGCTAAGACGGCTGGTGCAGTCGTAGTCGATAGTTACAGACAAAAACGTGAAAAATACGACTCCAAGACCTTTGTCGGTTCTGGTAAGTTGGAAGAAATTGCTCAAATGGTGGACGCAGAAGAAATCACAACAGTCATTGTCAACAACCGTCTGACTCCTCGTCAAAACGTCAATTTAGAGGAAGTCTTAGGTGTCAAGGTCATTGACCGTATGCAGTTGATTTTGGATATCTTTGCCATGAGAGCTCGAAGTCATGAAGGCAAACTCCAAGTCCACCTAGCTCAGCTCAAATACCTCTTGCCTCGTTTGGTTGGTCAAGGGATTATGCTCAGCCGTCAGGCAGGGGGGATTGGTTCCCGTGGTCCAGGTGAAAGTCAGCTGGAGCTGAATCGTCGTAGTGTTCGCAACCAGATTACAGATATCGAGCGCCAGCTCAAGGTGGTTGAGAAAAATCGGGCGACAGTTCGAGAAAAACGTTTGGAGTCAAGTACCTTTAAGATTGGTTTGATTGGCTACACCAATGCTGGAAAGTCAACTATCATGAACACCTTGACTAGCAAGACCCAGTATGAGGCAGATGAGCTCTTTGCGACTCTGGATGCGACGACTAAGAGCATCCATCTTGGTGGTAATCTACAGGTAACCTTGACAGATACCGTTGGATTTATTCAAGACTTACCAACCGAATTGGTGTCAAGTTTCAAGTCGACCTTGGAAGAAAGCAAGCATGTAGACCTTCTGGTTCATGTTATCGATGCCAGCAATCCTTACCATGAGGAACATGAAAAAACAGTTCTTTCCATCATGAAAGATTTGGACATGGAGGATATTCCTCGCTTGACCCTTTATAACAAAGCGGATTTGGTGGAGGAGTTTACGCCTACCCAAACGCCGTATGCACTGATTTCAGCTAAATCTAAGGATAGTCGCGAACAGTTGCAGGCTTTATTGCTGGATAAGATTAAGGAAATTTTTTTGAACCCTTTACTCTGCGCGTGCCTTTTTCTAAGTCTTACAAGATTCATGATTTGGAGAGTGTTGCTATCTTAGAAGAACGTGACTACCAAGATGACGGCGAAGTCATCACAGGCTACATTGCAGAGAGAAACAAATGGAGATTAGAAGAATTTTATGACTGATATCAAATCATTAGCTCTTAAGTATGGTGGCTATACAAGTCTAGACAAGGTCTATCTGGACCAGCTTTTAGCTGGTAGGTCTGAAGAGGAACAGCTAGCCCTTATCACTCCTCCACCCAGCGTGGTTAATGCCTACTTTGCAGAGCTCTACCAGAAAAAAAGAGCCCCTGAGGCTGCGACCGATTATTTTTGCGGAAGTCAGTAAAGAATTAAACCTCTATAATGCTGAGCCAAATTTCACGGAAGAAAGCAGGCCCTTTATTCGTCTTAATCTGTCTGGTAAATCCTTTGGCTTTTGCTACGAGAAAGAAGGATTAGGTCGCATTTTCTCAGAGGACGAGGAAGCAATTACGGATGAATTACTCTTTGAGATTGCGCAAATTTTTCCCCATCAGCTAGTTTTTGTGGAGTCTGGAAAAATTTATATGAAGGCAATCGGAGAAGAGGAAGTAGTCAGCCTGGAAAATCTCACAGCTTTGACTGATTTGGAAAGCTTGGCAGATGGAAGAAAGCGACTCAAAGGCTACAGCCAAGAGGATTTACTACAAGAAGCTAAAGCTTTTTCTGGCAAGTTTTATTATCGCTCGGAAAATAGAACTGCTATGTTATATATTGATTAATTAGAAAGTATCGAATGGATATTCAATTTTTAGGAACGGGGGCTGGTCAGCCCTCTAAAGCCCGCAACGTTTCAAGTCTCGCCCTGAAACTCTTGGACGAGATTAACGAAGTTTGGCTTTTTGACTGTGGAGAAGGAACGCAAAATCGCATTCTGGAAACTACGATTCGACCACGAAAGGTCAGCAAAATCTTTATTACCCACTTGCACGGAGACCATATCTTTGGTTTGCCAGGTTTTCTCTCTAGTCGTGCCTTTCAAGCCAATGAAGAGCAGACAGATTTGGAAATCTATGGTCCCCAAGGTATTAAGTCATTTGTCTTGACTAGTTTGCGTGTCTCTGGTTCTCGTCTACCTTATAAGATTCATTTTCATGAATTTGACAAGGATTCCCTAGGGAAAATTCTCGAAACTGATAAATTCATGGTGTATGCAGAAGAGTTGGATCACACTATTTTCTGTGTCGGCTATCGTATCATGCAAAAGGACCTAGAAGGGACCTTGGATGCTGAGAAACTCAAGGCTGCTGGTGTGCCATTTGGACCTCTCTTTGGAAATTAAAAACGGTCAGGATGTCGTCTTAGAAGACGGCACCGAGATTAAGGCAGCAGATTATATTTCAGCACCGCGACCTGGTAAGATTATTACCATTTTGGGAGATACTCGAAAAACAGATGCCAGTGTGCGTCTTGGTGTCAATGCAGATGTTCTTGTCCATGAGTCGACTTATGGCAAGGGAGACGAAAAGATTGCCCGCAACCACGGTCACTCAACCAATATGCAGGCTGCTCAGGTAGCGGCAGAAGCAGGAGCCAAACGACTCTTGCTCAACCATATCAGTGCACGCTTCCTTTCAAAAGACATTAGCCAGCTCAAGAAAGATGCTGCAACGATTTTTGAAAATGTCCATGTGGTTAAAGACCTAGAAGAAGTGGAAATCTAGGATCTCGAGAAAGGATAAATATGTCTACTATTCTCATTACGGGTGCTAGTGGTGGTCTAGCCCAAGAAATGGTCAAACTCTTGCCCAATGATCAATTGATTTTGCTAGGTAGAAATAGAGAAAAATTAGCTCAACTATACGGAAATCATCCACAGGCTGAATTGGTTGAGATTGATATTACCGATGCTCAAACCCTAGAAGGCCTAGTAGCTGAACTCTACCAGCGCTATGGAAAGATTGATGTTTTGATTAATAATGCTGGCTACGGGATTTTTGAAGATTTTGACAAGATCTCTGATCAAGATATTCATCAGATGTTTGAGGTTAACACCTTTGCTCTCATGAACCTATCTCGTTTGGTTGCTTCTCGTATGAAGGAAATGCGAAAAGGGCATATCATCAATATCGTCAGTATGGCTGGTTTGATAGCAACTGGCAAGTCCAGTCTTTACTCAGCGACCAAGTTCGCAGCTATTGGTTTTTCAAATGCTTTGCGTCTTGAACTCATGCCCTATGGTGTTTATGTGACGACGGTTAATCCAGGCCCAATTCGTACGAGCTTTTTCGATCAAGCTGATCCAGATGGAACCTACCTTAAATCGGTTGACCGTTTCCTACTCGAGCCAGATGCAGTAGCTAGAAAGATTGTCAAAACCATAGGAAAAAACAAACGGGAACTTAATCTCCCAGTCTTGCTTAATCTAGCCCATAAGTTTTATACCCTCTTTCCCAAGTTAGCAGATAAGTTGGCTGGGGAGACTTTTAATTATAAGTGAGAAAGCTGTTCCTTTGAGGAATGGCTTTTTATTTTTTCTGTTGTCAATTTGTAGAAAAATATCTCATGATAAACAGGCAGTTTATAATGATTAAGTTCATTTAAGGTATAGATAGAGATAAGAAAGCAGAAAAGAGAGGATAAACTTCGAGTCTAACATAACTAATACTCAATGAGAATCAAAGAGCAAACTAGGAAGCTAGCCGCAGGTTGTACTTGAGTACGGCAAGGTGAAGATGACGTGGTTTGAATTTGATTTTCGAAGAGTATAAAAGTATATCTATAGCCGAAGCTTATGAAGTCAAGATAAAATAGGTTTAAAAGAACTTGCCCTTTGTCAGATTGACTAGGCTGTAAATCGGAGTTAGGAATATTTTTAGAATAGATGAAGAAAATAAAAAAGCCTAATAATGTTAAAACATCTTGACATTTCATCGATTTAGAGTATAATAAATGTAAAGAGATCTTGACATTTTTTGACGGATTGGAGGAACAGGACTATGAGAAAAATAGATGAAATGGACAGAGCGATTCAGCTACGTTCTGAGGAATGGGGTTATAAAACGGCTCTATTTGGTTTATGTGGATGGACAGTATTTAATATCTATCAATCTATTACAAAAGGCATTAAACTTGAAATGTTACCATGTCTGATTTTATGTTTATCTATTTCTGTTCAAGGATTTACACAACTTGCAATAAAACAGAAAATGATTGACGGTGATGAAGAGTTTAAAGAACCAAATAAACTTGTTCAAGGAGTAATTTTGATGGTTGTTATCCTTATCGTAGTTTTGGCGATTGGCATTTATTGTTTTCAGAAAGACTAATGCTGTATGAAAAATAATATCAAACAGTTAAGAAAGTCTGAAGGACTACGTCAGAAAGATATGGCAAAAATATTAGGCGTTAGTCGACAAACCATAATTGCTATTGAGAATGACAAGTACAATCCTACACTTGAACTAGCAATGAAAAATTGCAAGGTTGCTACGACTACATGTTGAAGAAATTTTTCATTCTAGAGGATTAAAGATATCAGATAGCATTTATTTTAATCATCTGCTCCGTAATGATGAGAGAGTTTTCCGGTTCATGGAAACTCTCTTTTTAAAGCTCAAAAAGAGTCTACTCAATTTTACCCTTGTCCGTCTATATATCTATCGTAAAACTGGTATAAAAATTGCAAATAAACAGTTAAAATAGTATACTAGAACTAGCAATTATGAAAACGTTTGCGTTTTTATTGATTTTAGGAGACAAACTATGGAATTAACAGCCATTTATCATAGACCAGAATCAGAGTATGCTTATCTTTATAAGGAAGGTCAGCTACATATTCGAATCAGAACCAAGAAAAATGATGTCCAGCAGATCATTTTACATTATGGAGATCCCTTTATCTTCATCGAGGATAAGTATGAGGCTAAGAAAGAAATGACCAAAGTCACCTCAGATGCTTTGTTTGATTATTGGAAGGTTACGGTATCGGTTGATTTTGCACGAATTCAGTATCTCTTTGAACTCCTTGATAAGGAAGGTCAGGGAGTCTTTTATGGTGATAAGGGTTGTGTGGAACATACTCAGGAAAACTTGGATGCTGAAGGAAATGGCTTTAAACTTCCATACATTCACGAAATCGATGGTTGCCAGGTTCCAAGTTGGGTTTCAAATACTATTTGGTATCAGATTTTTCCTGAACGCTTTGCTAATGGAAATCCTAACCTAACTCCAGATGGAGCTCGAGGGTGGGATTCAGAGATTACGCCTGGTAGAGATGATTTTTTTGGCGGAGACTTGCAAGGAATTATCGATCATCTGGACTATCTTAAAGATTTGGGGATCACTGGACTCTATCTATGTCCGATTTTTGAAGCGACGACCAATCACAAGTATGATACAACGGATTATTTTGAAATTGATCGTCATTTTGGAGATAAGGAAGTCTTTCGTAATCTAGTCGATGAAGCTCATAAACGTGGTATCAAGATTATGCTAGATGCAGTGTTTAACCATATCGGAGATCAGTCAGCCCAATGGCAGGATGTTCTAAGGAATGGAGAAAATTCCCCTTATAAAGATTGGTTCCATATTCAAGAATTTCCAGTTACTGAGGATAAACTTAAGAATCCAAGAGAATTGCCATACCATACCTTTGCTTTTGCCAGCTATATGCCTAAGTTAAATACGGCAAATCCTGAAGTTAAAAAATTTCTTTTAAGTGTTGCGACCTACTGGATTGAAAATTTTGATATCGATGCTTGGCGTTTGGACGTTGCAAATGAAATTGACCACCAGTTCTGGAGAGATTTCAGAAAGGCAGTTCTTGCTAAAAAGCCTGATTTGTACATCTTAGGTGAAATCTGGCATACCTCACAACCTTGGCTACAAGGAGACGAGTTCCATGCTGTTATGAACTATCCACTCTCTGAAAGTATCAAGGATTATTTCTTGCGTCAGCATAAAAAGACGGGGCAATTTATTTCAGAAATCAACAGCCAGTCTATGTACTACAAGCAACAAATTGCTGAAGTTATGTTTAACCTTTTAGATTCTCATGATACGGAGCGAATCCTCACAACTGCCAATGGAAATATCCAGCATGTTAAGGCTGCTCTCGCCTTCCTCTATCTTCAAAAAGGAACTCCTTGTATCTATTACGGAACAGAGCTGGCACTAAAAGGTGGACCAGACCCTGATTGTCGTCGTGTCATGCCATGGGATCGTGTCTCTGAGGACAATGATATGCTGAATTTCATGAAGCAATTAATCAAGATCCGTAAGGAAATTTCAAGCCTTATTCAATATGGAACCTATAAGCTAGAAGAAGTGAAACCAGATATTCTTTCCTTGAAGTGGATCTACGAAGGGAAAGAAGTTCAAGCCATCTTCAACCAGTCTCCTGAGAATTTTGTTTTAGATAGAGATTCAGTTGATTTAGCGAGTCATTGTCAGGTTAAGGAGGGACAACAAATCATCTTACCAGATGGATTTGTGGTCTATATTTCTGACTAAAAAAGGATAAAAATAATGGCACTCAAGGAAGTTTATGATTATTTTCGTCACTATGATAAGGAAACTTATCAAGTTGTCGCCTGCATGGGTAATGAACCATCGGAAGAAGATGTTCAGGATTTTGAAAATCAATACGGCATTCGTCTGCCAGAAGATTTCAGGGAATTCACCATGTCAGCTCTGGGAGGCCTCTTTATGGAGGTCAGAGAAGAGCTATGGCCAAGAGCCAAGGCTTACGATGTAGCCCCTTTTTGGACCTTCTGTCGAGGTATTAAGGTTTTTGGAATTGCAAATGGCATCCCAGATTTCTTAGATATTCGAATTAAAACAAAGGAATTACACGCTCTGGGATTTGAGGATTATATTCCATTTCTGTCTATCATCGGTGATGGAGATGTAATTTTCTGCTTTGATAAGGACAATCACATAGTAGCTTTGGATTGGTATAATAGTGGCGAAACTGAAGAGCTTAATTGTGATTTTTCAGAGCTTTTGCTGCAGCAAATTGCAGAGTTAGAAGAACGTAAAGATGAGATGGTCAAGCTTTTGGAAAAGGGGAAATCTAGTCAATAATCTAATAGGAAATATCAGTGTGATAGTCCGTAAAAGAGGTTGGGACAAAAGATCCCGACCTCACTTTTTATTAGCAATCAAACTTTGACGCGGTAGCTGATTGAACTTTTTGTTCGTCTTTTATACTCTTCGAAAATCAAATTCAAACCACGTCAGCGTCGCCTTGCCGTACTCAAGTACAGCCTGCGGCTAGCTTCTTAGTTTGCTCTTTGATTTTCATTGAGTATTAGACTCCAAAAAGCTCCTAATCATCCTCGCGGGGATGGGACTACGAAATCGAGACTTTGTCTATCGATTTCTGTCCCACCGCCTTTTTTTAGTAAAAATCATTCACTAAATGTACATTCAGATTTTTTTAAACTTTTCTACAAATTATAGAAAAAAAGAATCAAAAAGTATGATTTTTTTACAGGACTTCTATTGAATTTTTCTTATATTATTTTTATAAAAATAGAAGCAAAAATACTACTGAAAAAGTAGAGCGCTTACATAAAATTGGAAGCGGTTACGAATATAAGGAGGATCTTATGAGAAAAGATCATTGGAATCGAAAAAGAGTGTACAGTATCCGAAAATTTACCGTTGGAACTTGCTCTGTAGTCATCGGTACTTGCTCAGTCTTATTTGGAGCGAGTGTAGCTGGTGCCAACCCAGTTTCAGCTGATGAAACTCCAATTGCAGTTGCTGCAGAAAAAGTAGAGGATGATTCTCATAAAGAGGAACTTGGTGAAACAAGAAGTCCAGAACAGCCAGCATCAACTGAATCAGCTGCAAGTGAAGTTGCTACACCAGCTCATGAAGTTGAAAAGGCACAGGACGACCAAACTGTACAAGCAGATTCTGATAAAAAAGAGGATTCCATCTTAGATAAGAAACCTCAAGCAATTACTCAAGATCAATCTTCTCAAACGGAAAAACCGGACCTAAAACCGGCTACCAGCGAGGAGGTAAATCAATTGGTTGAGGACCGTAAAGTAGAATTTAACCAAAACTGGCATTTTAAACTTAATGCTAATGCAAAAGACGCTATCAAACCAGATGCAGATGTATCAAGCTGGAAGAAATTAGACCTTCCACATGACTGGAGTATTTACAATGACTTCGATCATGATTCTCCTGCCCAAACGAAGGTGGACAACTCAATGGTGGTGATGCTTGGTATCGCAAGACCTTTAAACTAGATGAAAAAGACCTTAATAAGAATGTTCGCCTAGTCTTTGATGGTGTTTATATGGATTCGCAAGTCTATGTAAACGGTCAGCTAGTTGGTCACTATCCAAATGGTTACAACCAATTCTCATATGACATCACTGACTATCTCAATAAAGACGGTCGTGAGAATGTCGTGGCTGTACATGCGGTCAACAAACAACCAAGTAGCCGTTGGTACTCAGGAAGTGGTATTTACCGTGATGTTACCCTTCAAGTCACAGATAAGGTTCATGCTGAGAAAAATGGAACAACTATCTTAACACCAGACCTTGAAAAACAACAAAATGGTAAGGTTGATACTCATGTAACAAGTAAGATTGTCAATACAGATGACAAAGATCATGAAATTGTTGCTGAATACCAAATTATTGAACGAAATGGTCAGGCTGTAACGGACGTAGTTCGTACAGATAGCCAAGTCTTGAAAGCTCATCAATCAACTAGCTTGAATGCTATTTTGCAAGTTGAGAAACCAAAACTCTGGACAGTTCTTAACGATAAACCAGCTCTTTATGAATTAGTGACTCGTGTTTATCGTGACGGCCAATTGGTTGATGCTAAGAAGGACTTGTTTGGTTACCGTTACTATAACTGGACACCAAATGAAGGATTCTCTTTGAATGGTGAACGCATTAAATTCCATGGAGTTTCTCTTCACCACGACCACGGAGCTCTAGGGGCTGAAGAAAACTATAAGGCAGAATACCGTCGTCTGAAACAGATGAAGGATATGGGTGTGAACTCTATCCGTACAACCCACAACCCAGCTAGTGAGCAAACGTTGCAGATCGCTGCAGAACTAGGTTTGTTGGTGCAAGAAGAAGCCTTCGATACTTGGTACGGTGGGAAGAAACAGTATGACTACGGACGTTTCTTTGACAAAGACGCCACTCACCCAGATGCTAAAAAAGGTGAAAAATGGTCTGATTTTGACCTACGTACAATGGTCGAAAGAGGCAAGAACAACCCTGCTATCTTCATGTGGTCTATCGGTAATGAAATCGGTGAGGCAGACGGTAAAGCTCGTTCTCTAGCAACGGTTAAACGCTTGGTGCAAGTGATCAAGGCTGTTGATAAGACACGCTATGTTACTATGGGAGCAGACAAGTTCCGTTTTGGTGATGGTAGTGGTGATCATGAAAAGATTGCCAACGAACTTGATGCGGTTGGATTTAACTATTCAGAAGACAACTACAAGAAGCTTCGTGCGAAACATCCAAATTGGTTGATTTACGGTTCAGAAACTTCTTCAGCAACTCGTACTCGTGGTAGCTATTTCCGTCCAGAAAGTGAGCTAGTTCATAGCAACCAAGCTTACCGTCATTATGAGCAATCAGACTACGGTAATGACCGTGTTGGTTGGGGTAAAACAGCCACTGCATCTTGGACTTTTGACCGAGACAATGCTGGTTATGCTGGTCAGTTTATCTGGACAGGTACCGACTATATCGGTGAGCCTACTCCATGGCACAACCAAAACAACACACCAGTTAAGAGTTCTTACTTTGGTATCGTAGATACAGCTGGCATTCCTAAGAATGACTACTACTTGTACCAAAGCCAATGGGTTTCTGCTCAGAAGAAACCAATGGTTCACCTCCTTCCTCACTGGAACTGGGAAGATCCTACTCTGAAAGCAAATGTAGCGGACGCAGATGGTAAGATTCCTGTTCGTGCATTTTCAAATGCTGCCAGTGTGGAACTGTTCTTGAATGGCGAGTCTCTAGGTAAGAAAACCTTTAACAAGAAACAAACTAGTGATGGCCGTACTTACCAAGAAGGTGCCAATGCCAAGGAACTTTACCTTGAGTGGAAGGTTGCTTATCAACCTGGAACCTTGGAAGCAGTAGCTCGCGATGAGGCTGGTAATGAAATTGCTCGTGATAAGGTTACGACTGCTGGTGAACCTGCAGGTGTTCGCCTAGTCAAAGAAGAAAATGCTATCGCAGCAGACGGAAAAGATCTCACTTATATTTACTACGAAATCGTTGACAGTGCTGGTAATGTAGTTCCAACTGCCAATAACCTTGTTCGCTTCCAGTTGCATGGACAAGGTCAAATTGTCGGTGTGGATAACGGGGAACAAGCAAGCCGTGAACGTTACAAAGAGCAAGCTGACGGTTCATGGGTTCGTAAGGCCTTCAATGGTAAGGGTGTTGTCATTGTCAAATCAACTGAGCAAGCTGGTAAATTTACCTTGACTGCTCATTCTGATCTCTTGAAATCTGATCAAACTACTATCTTTACAGGTAAGAAAGACCAAGCTGAAAAACAGTTTTGGGTACAGAAGTTGCTAAAGTCCGTACTGTTATCGGGCAAGCACCAAAAATGCCTAAGAAGGTAGCCTTTATCTACAGTGATGGTAGCCGTACAAAACTTCCAGTAGAATGGTCAGCAGTTGATGTCAATGAACCAGGAATTGTGACTGTTAAGGGAGTAGCAGATGGACGAGACGTCGAAGCGCGTGTTGAAGTCTTGGCTCTCTCGAAGCCGAATTACCTGTAGTCAAGAGAATCGCTCCAAACACAGACCTAAGTTCAGTTGACAAATCTGTTTCTTACGTATTGTCAGATGGTACTGTAGCAAGCTATGACGTTAATAAGTGGGAAATTGCAGCTGAAGATCAAGCTAAACTAGCAATCCCAGGCTCTCGCATCCAAGCAAAAAGGGATTTTTAGAAGATGAAGAAATCGCTGCGACCTTGGTAGTTGCAGAAGGGGAAGCTGCTAATCCAGTAGTTCCAAGTGTAACTGTGGCAGATCAAGCGGTTGAAGGTCTTTCAACTGACCAACCTGTAAAATATCACAAGCTTGCTTATGGAGCAGCCTTGCCAGAGGTCAAAGCTACAGCTGAAAATGCTCAAGTGACAGTTATTCAAGCTAATGAAGCAAATGGTATGCGTGCAAGCATCCATGTTCAACCAAACGATGGTGGCCCACTACAAACCTATGCTATCCAATTCCTACAAGAAGCTCCACAAATTGAACGTTTGAGCCTAGAAGTTGAAAATGCAGCTACTTTGAAAGAGGACCAAACTGTCGGTATCAAAGTCTTGGCTCACTATCAAGACGGTACACAAGCAGTCTTGAAGGCTGATAAGGTTACCTTCTCAACTACAGGTGAAGGAGATGTAGCCGTTCGTAAAGGTATGCTTGAATTGCATAAACCTGGTCAAGTAACTCTGAAAGCTCAATTTGAAGGAGCAGAAGGTCAGATTGACTTGAACATTCAAGCAAATACTGAAAGCAAAGTAGTCCAAGCCATCCGTCCAGTTAGTGTCGTGACAGGTTTGAACCAAGAACCAAGTCTACCTGCTACTGTAACTGTAGAGTATGACAAAGGATTTCCGAAGGTTCACAAGGTGACTTGGCAAGCAGTTGCTAAGGAAGACCTTGCTAAATACCATAGTTTGAAGTCCTAGGTAAAGTTGAAGGAATCGAGAAAGAAGCTCATGCTAAGGTATCTGTCGAAGGTATCATTGCTGTCGAAGAAGTGAGCGTAACTACTCCAGTTGCAGAATCTCCTCAACTACCAGAGAGCGTTCGTACTTACCACTCAAATGGCCAAGTCTCTTCAGCTAAAGTAACTTGGGACGCAATTGAACCAAGCCAATACGCACAAGAAGGCAAGTTTACAGTGACAGGACATGTTGAAGGTACTCAACTACCAACTAAACTTCATGTTCGTGTATCTGCTCAGACAGAAACGGGTGCTAATATTTCTGACCAATGGACTGGTTCAGAATTGCCACTTGCCTTTGCATCAGACTCAAACCCAAGTGATTCAGTAGCCAATGTCAATGACAAACTAATCTCATTTAATGATCAACCAGCAAACCGCTGGACAAACTGGAAACGTACAAGTGAAGCATCCGTAGGAATTCTCTTTGGTGACTCTGGTATCATGTCTAAACGATCAGTTGATAACCTCAATGTAGCCTTCCACGAAGACCACGGTGTTGGTGCACCTAAATCCTATGTCATCGAATACTATGTCGGTTCAGAAACTCCAACAGTTCCTAAGAATCCAAGCTTCGTAGCACGCGAAGACCATGTCTTTAATGACGATAAAAACTGGAAAGAAGTAACAAATCTTAAAGCTCCAGATCAAGTCAGAGCTGGAGAAATGACCCACTTTAGCTTTGATAAAGTCAACACTTATGCTGTTCGTATCCGCATGGTTAGACCAGATGGTAAATGGGGTACTTCTATTACAGAAATGCAAATCTTCTCTAAACAAGTAGCTGCAGCTAAGAATGCTCAAACACAAATCCAAGTAGATGGAAAGATTTGCCAAACTTTAACCCAGGCTTGACTGACTACTATCTAGAAGCAAGCCAAGGAAAAGCTCCAGCTGTTACAGCAAGTGTCACTGAAAATGGTATTGCAACAGTTGTACCAAGCGTAGGTGAAGGAGATCCAGTTCGTGTTGTTGTCAAGGCTGAAAACGGAGATATTCTAGGTGAATACCGCCTACACTTCACAAATGATAAAGATTTGCTCGCAAGTAAACCTGTTGCTGTTGCCAAATCATCTCGCTTGGTTGCTAAAGGACAAACGCTTGAGCTACCAGCAAAAGTTCCTGTTTACTTCACAGGAAAATCTGACTATGAAGTGAAAGACTTGGCTGTTGACTGGGAAGCAGTTCCAGCAGAAAATCTAACAAAAGCAGGTGAATTTACAGTTCATGGTCGCGTTTTGGGTACTGATTTAACTGCTGAAGTAGCTGTTCGTGTAACAGACAAACTCGGAGAAAATCTTTCAGACAACCCAGACTTCGATGATGATAGCAACCGTTCATTTGCCTCAGCAACTAACGATATTGATCCAAACTCTCATGACCGTGTAGATTATGTCAACGATGGTTCAGATGATGAAACCCGTCGTTGGACTAACTGGTCTCCAACTCCATCTGAAAATCCAGAAGTTTCAGTAGGGGTTATCTTCAGAGAAAATGGTAAGATTGTTGAACGTACAGTAGCTGAAGGAAGCATTCGCTTCTTTGCAGATGGTGGAACAGATGCACCTTCTAAACTCGTTCTAGAACGCTATGTGGGACCAGAATTTGATTCACCAGAATATTACTCTAACTACCAACCATACGATCCAGAACATCCATTCAACACTCCTTCTAACTGGGAGAAAGTTGAATATCGTGCGGATCAAGAAGTTCAAGCAGGAACTGACATCCATGTAACCTTTGCACCGGTCAAAGCTAAAGCTATGAGATGGCGCATGGACAGAAAAGCAGACAAGAAGGGTGTGGCTATCACTGAAATGGCCTTTATCGCACCAAGTGAAGCACCTAAAGACAATACAGCTTCTAAACTTCTAGTAGATGGTAGAGAGCTTGCAGACTTCTCTGAAGCTCGTGTGGATTACCAAGTAACCTATAGTGGAAACCGTCCTAAAGTGACCGTTGAAGCTGGTGAAAACGTAGCGGCAACAGTTGTTGATAGTGGTGACGATAAACTTCCAGTCTTGGTACGTCTCGTTTCTGAAAGTGGTAAACAGGTCAAGGAATACCGTATCCAATTGACCAAAGAAAAGGTTGAAACTGGAAAAGTTGCCCCAGCTGTTCAGGAAGAGCTTCCTAGCCTAGAAGTGGTAGAAGAAGCTCTCAGCTTCAAGACAGTGAAGAAAGAAGATCCAGCTCTAGCAGAAGGTGAAACTCGTGTAACTCAAGCAGGTCGTGAAGGTAAAGAACGTATCCTGACTGAAGTAGCACTAGATGGAAGCCGTACTGAAAAACTTCGCGAAACTATTGAAGCACCGCAAGATGAGATTGTCTTAGTCGGAACTAAGAAAGAAGTATCTGGTAAAACAGATCCAGCTATCCATGAAGTTCCAGAATTTACAGGCGGTGTCAATGGAGCAGAAGCAGCTGTTCATGAAGTCCCAGAGTACCCAGGAGTCATTGGCACAGCAGGTGATGAGCCAGCGCCAGTAGTAGAGGTTCCAGAATTTACAGGCGGTGTCAATGGGGCAGAAGCAGTTGTTCATGAAGTCCCAGAGTACCCAAGAGTCATTGGCACAGCAGGTGATGAGCCAGCACCAGTAGTAGAGGTTCCAGAATTTACAGGTGGTGTGAATGGCGCAGAAGCTGCTGTTCATGAAGTACCTGAGTTCACTGGTCATGTAAATGGATCAGAAGGAGCTACCCATCAAGTTCCACACTTTGAAGGTGGCGTTCCTGGTGGAGAAGGAACTACCCACCAAGTTCCAGAATTTACTGGACGTGTGAATGGTTCAGCCCCAACTACAGGTGAAACACCATCATACAGAGATGAGCAGTCACAAGTAGCTCTTGCTATGTCACAAGACAAGACCTACCAAGCGCCTGCAAGTCATCAAAATATCCTCCCTAAAACAGGTACTAAGGAAAATGCAACCCTTGCAACAGCAGGTGTTGTAGGAGCACTACTTGGTCTCTTTGCAATGGGAAAGAAAAAAGAAGACGAATAAGATGATGTAAAAGCATCTAAGTCATAGAGATTGGACCAAGAGACTAATCTCGACAATAAAAAGCGGACAAAACTAGTTTTCTGATTTACAGAGGCTGGTCTTGTCCGCTTTTTTGTCTCTTTATCAACTGTAGTGAACAACAAGAAAGTATAATATAGTTGATTGAACCTAGAATAGTACGCTAAGGATTCTAAAACGTTTTTAGAAATTAATTTGACTTTCCTAATCTCTTTGTTCACATCTTATTTCAATCCACTATACTCTTCGAAAATCTCCTCAAACCGCGTCAACGTAGCCTTGCCGTACTCAAGTACAGCCTGCGGCTAGTTTCCAAGTTTGCTCTTTGATTTTCATTGAGTATAAGACAGAGCTAGTTTCTTATTCCTAAATTACCTTTCATTTGATAACAGGTTCCCTTAAAGATGTTTAGTCAGATAAAACAAGGATAGTCTTAGCCTAAGCCATTTTGTCAAATGAAATTACGTCCCATATTTCCTCTAAGTTAGTCAAACAATCTTAGTTTTATACTCAATTATTTTCAAAAAGCAACCTCGTCCATTGTCTGCTGACAGTTGACTTTAAAACATTTTTTTCCAGTCCTAGAATAACTTCTTGAAGCTTATCAATGACAGCTTCCAATGTTTGGAAAGCCTTATTTTTAAAACCTCGTTTTCGAATTTCTTTCCAGACTTGTTCAATAGGGTTCATTTCTGGTGTATAGTCATTTAGTTTTAAAAGAGCACTCTAAACATTCAAAGATATTTGGGACTTCCCTTAATAAATCTGTCACTTTCTTTTTCAAGACAGCCCAAGCTTGCTCAATGGGATTCAAATCTGGTGAATAAGGTGGTAGAGGTAAGAAAAAGTGTTTATCTTTGACGCAAAGTTCATCCAAAATCTTCTTGGGATGAAAACTAGCATTGTCCATGACAATGACATGAGGTGTCTTCAAAGCAGGCAGGAGTTGCGTTTTGAACCACTTAACAAAGAAGTCGCTCGTCATGCTTTCCTTGTAAATCATAGGAGCTATAAACTCTCCATCTACTTGTCCTGCAACAATTGAAGTCCGCTCAAAACGCCGTCCATTAATCTTTTCATAGACTTTCTCTCCTCTAGGAGCCCGTGCATGAGAACGATAGAGGTAGCGGTCGATTCCTGTTTCGTCAATATATACGACTGGTAAATCTTTTAGATTATCCAAAATATCAAGAAATTCAGCGACTTTCTCTGGCTCTTGTTCCTTAAAAGCTAGTCGTCTTTTTTTAAAGTGACATTGATCTGCTTTAAAGCTGCCCATACTGAAGGAACAGCACAATCAAAATGTGCCGCAATTTCCCGTAAAAAGCATCTGGATGAGCTCTCACAAAGGCCTTCAACCCTCCAAAGGAATCTTTCGGCTTTTGGCGACTCTCTTTTTCCGTTCTAAGTGCCCTTGTTCACGTAATTTCTTTTCCCATGTGAAAAGAGTTCTGACGCCAA